>QFCS01004820.1_pt1 | contig 618385 bp, 601 predicted proteins | sample 3576561 | NCBI WGS metagenome assembly QFCS01 | reverse complement strand
CGCTCCCTGCGCCAGCACGACCTCCGCTTCACGCAGCTTGCCGATAATCTCTTCCGGGCGATGCTTCTTGGCCGGCATTCATATTCTCCTTCGTTGTCCAAAATATCATCAATTTTGGACCACTCAGAAGGGGGCAGATCAATCGGCTACAGCTACGATGACCTGGGGCGCCTGACCGCGAAGGACCTGCCGAGCGGCGAGAGCGATGTCAGCTACAGCTATGACCTGATGGGCCGTGCGAGCGGCGTGACGCAGGGCAGCCACAGCCTGACGTTCGTGCAGGACGCACTCGGGCGGCTGACCAGCCAGACGGGCCCGCTCGGGACGACCGGCTATACCTATGACGCGGCGGGCCGGCGGTTGACGATGAGCTACCCGGGCGGGGTGCTGACGATCAATTATGATTATGACACGGCGGGTAATGTCACGAAGATCCGCGAGAATGGCGCGACGTCGGGCGTCGGGGTGCTGGCAAGCTACGCCTATGACGCCATCGGTCGCCGCACGAGCGTGACGTTCGGCAACGGCAGCGTGCAGAGCTTCGGCTATGACGCGGCCTCACGGCTCGACACGCTGACCAACAACCTCGGCGGCGCGGCGACGACGCATGACCTCACGCAGACGTTCAGCTACAACCCGGCGGGCCAGATCGCGAGCGTGAGCCGCAGCAACGATGCCTATGCGTGGAGCAATCATTATAATGTCGACCGCGGCTATACGCTCGACGGGTTGAACAGGATCGCGTCGATCGGGGCGACGAGCTTCAGCTATGACGGGCGCGGGAACCTGACGAGCGACGGGACGAACAGCTTCAGCTATACGAGCGAGAACCTGCTCAAGACGGCGCCCGGCGGCGCGACGCTGGCCTATGATCCGCTCGGGCGGCTCTACCAGACGGCGAAGTCGGCGACGACGCGGTTCCTCTATGACGGCATCGACCTGATCGGGGAATATGACGGATCGAACGCGGTGCAGCGGCGCTATGTCCATGGCCCCGGCATCGACAACCCGATCGCCTGGTATGAAGGCAGCACGATCGGCAGCACGACCCGGCGGTTCCTGATGGCCGACGAGCGCGGCAGCGTCGTCAGCGTGACCGACAGCGCACGGGCGACGATCGCGATCAACGCCTATGACGAATATGGCATCCCAGGAGCCGGCAACGCCGGGCGGTTCGGCTACACGGGGCAGACCTGGCTACCCGAGGTCGGTATGTGGTATTACAAGGCCCGCATGTACAGCCCCACCCTCGGACGCTTCCTGCAGACCGACCCCATCGGTTACGCCGACGGCATGAACTGGTATAACTATGTCGGATCAGATCCCGTGAATATGGTCGACCCCTTGGGGCTCAAGGATGGTGACATCATCGTCACCGGGAAGAGGGCGAAAGAAATATGTCCTCAAAACTCGATCTGCAGCCCGGAAGAGATTGAAGAGTTGATGCGGGCGGTTAGAGACGGTGAAGTCGGAGAGAATGATTATTACATTCTTGTGAGATCAAAGCCAAAGAAGAAAAAGCCGCAAAGTCCGCAGTGTAGTTCCTCGCCTTCAGACGGAATTTTGGGTTCGGCCCGCGCGGTCCTCGAAACAACGGCAACTGGGGCTGATATTGCGACCCTCGGTTTCACCGCTGGAGGGGTAACGGCTCCGATTGCCGTCGCGACTAAGCTCGTGGGCTATGGGGCCGAAGCCGGGCTGTTAGGTGTAAATCTGTACGATGGTTTCGCGAATGGCAGTTGGGGCGGACTGGAGGTCCAAGCTGCCGGTGCGGCGACCCGCCTCATCCCTGGCGGGCGGGCATTACAGAGCGGCTTGAAGGCCGCGCGCGGCCCAACAGGCGTCCTGCGTAATAGCCTTGGCCAATTCCGCTCTTCTTACCTCAACAACCCGGCGGTGGCGGAAGCTGGCGACCTCGCGCTTCAAAATGGTGCCCAAGCGGCGGCAGGTGCAGTCGCATGCAGATAGTCATGAACATAGGGCTGGTAGCGCTAGTTTCATTGGCGGCGTCGTTCCTCCTTTTGGCAAAGCTACATCGTCAGTTGAGTCATATGATAGAAGGGCGGATTTATCAGGAGCGCGCGCAAAACTGGCCTGACGGCGTCCACGCCAAATATCGGGCCAGTTCCAAAGAACTGATGCTGCATGCGGCATCATTCGGCCTGTTGGGAATCACCGTGGGGCTACTGGTCTATGCTGGGCAGCAGATAGTGCTCGCTCTCATCGTTGGTACGCTCGCCCTTGCTGTTTTTTACCTACTTGCAAAAGAGGTCAGGAAGAACTTCCCCATCGAGGAAGAGCGGAATAGGGCTGTCTTCGAGGGGCAAAAGCGGCGCTGAACGATGCTTGTGGGACTGGCCTTGCAAATCCTGTGATCCGTTTCAGGCTCATTCCCCGGATCGTGATCCGAAATGGGTGACTGACCGGCACACCGTACGCGAAGCTTCGCAGGCGCAAGGTGTTGATGTTGCGAGGGAAAGAGGCGATTTTGGGGAGTGGCCGCTTCTCAATCAAATCTGACTTGCGACCCGGAACTGAACCGGATGGTGTCTAAGCCATTGTAATCACTGAATGCTGTGGGTTGGAAGCCGCCAATCAAATCCGACCCGTAGCGAACCCTGTATGGCGTGGAAGTTGCGGCCCGCTCCATGCGATCGAGGGGCTGAAAACCGGCATGGAACGGCCCGTCGCAATCACCGGTCGGGGCCGCGCGATAAGGGAACGGTTACCCGGCACACCCTACCCCGCGCTTTCGGGATACATCCCGTTGATATTGTGTGGCAAATCGTTTTGGGCGAAAGTGACCCGCCAGCGAGTGGAGCGGCGTTGCACCGATCCGTGGGCCACTCGCCTTGACGCAAGATTCTGATCTGTCGCTGCAATCCTGGCGCTTGCTGTGAGTGGTCTGCGATCCATGGGAAACGGGGTATTCCGGCCCGATCGGTCGCGTTGCCGGAGATGTAGATAGAGCCGCCAAAAGGCTCCGCCGAGGGGCTGCGGGTGTGTTCCCGGCCCCTGAGTGCCCCGATGCTGTCGTGCCGCGTGTGAGCGGCTGAGAGATCCTGGCCGAATGCCTGGTGGATGCGATGACGTTCTGGTGTGCGGGATAGGCGCTCGGTGGCCTGGTGGAGGAGGAAGGCGGCTTCCTTGGGGCGCTTCTGCTTCGCCAAATCGCACGATGTGTTCAGCCAGACGATGGCGCCGGGATAGTGGTCCTCGAAATACTCCCTCGCCGCTTCCAGCGCCTGCTCGGGCGTCTTGGGCCTGGGGGTGTGGAGATCGGTGTCGTCGGCCTCATAGAGGGCGATCCCGTCCTTCTTGATCTTCATGAAGAAGAGGCGGCCATGGGCGAGATCGTCGTTCACCTCGTGGAGCGAATGGACGATGAAGTTGACGGGCGTGCGCAGCGTCTTCTCGATCGTATAGGCGCGGATCAACTGCTCCTCGGCTTTGGCCCAATAGGCGGCGCGATCGGTCAGCTCCTTCTGGCTGACGATGACGAGAATGTCGTAATCCGATTTATACTGGTTAGCCGACAGCGGCGCATCGACCCAGTCGCCGCGTGCGTGGCTGGATGCACCCGTGCGTGAGGTGTGTATCTAAATTACGGGTCCGATGCGGAGCATCGCGGCCCTGCTTCGCTGTCGGCGATAACGGCCGTCAGCGCAGCAGCTCGCTCACCAGCGAGGGCTTCTTCGCGAGCATGGCGAGCAGCACCTGGGCGGGGCCGCTGGGGTGGCGGCGACCATGCTCCCAGTTGAGCAGCGTGCCCTTGGCGACGCCGATGCTGCGCGCGAAGGCGCCCTGCGACAGGCCCGTGCTGGCGCGGATCGCGGCGACATCGACGGCAGGCACCTCGATCCGGTGAACGCGCGCGCCGACATCCTTGCCCTGGGCATGGTCCAGCGCTTCGTTCAATCCCTGCATGATGCTCTCATAAGCGCTCATCTGCGATCTCCATAAGTTGCGACCAGGGTCTTGGCCAAGGCGACGGCGGCCGCCTGCTCGGTCCTGGTCAGGTTATCCTTCTCGTTCTTGGCGAACACGGTGACGAGGAAGATCGGCATATGGGTGCCACCGAACACATGGATGGTCCGGTAGCCGCCGCTCTTGCCGCCGCCTTCGCGGGGAATGCGAACCTTGCGCAGTCCGCCTCCCAGCGAGACACCCGCCTCCGGGTTGGCCGCGATATAGTCCACCAGCGCCGCCCGCTCGTCGTCGGTCATGATCGCCTTGGCGCGCCGCAGAAACTCCGGCAGCTCGACGATGGTCTGCAAGGTGGTCATGCATCGCTATTTATACGTCAATGGCACATGGGTCAATGACGCATAGCGGTTGCGCTTGACCCGCGCCCGCCGATCGGGTCACATCGGCCCATGATCGCGACGGCTCGCCTATCACCTTATCAGCCGCTGGCCCTCCCGGGCTGGAAAACCGCCTCTGGGGGTCTGAAACCTTGGACTCGCCGCCGCGCCGGGCGAACCGGCCTACAACCCACGGGCGCGCCTTGGAAAAACCGCCCGCGCTATGACTTCGCGCGTCGGAGTGCTGTGTTGCCGCAAAAGACGCAGACGCCGACCTGTCCGAAAGGTGGACGTATCACGTTGGGCCTTGGTGGATCGGCAAGCGGTGCGTTCCTTTACACTGCGCTCGGCATCGGTGCTGAAGTTGGGATATCCATTCCCACGGACTTCTTCAGCACGGGGAGTCTCCGAGGAACCCAGTTCTATGGCTCTGCAAGTTTCCAGGGCTTGGTTGGCTTCGGGTTTTTCGCTGGAGCTGGCGGCACTCCTTCTGCCGGATATTCGTCTGGGCCTATCCAATCGGGGGTTAGCGGCACGCACGTAGTCGGCGGCGGTGCTGCGCTCGGAGGCGGAGGAGAAGTCTCGGTCGCAACGAATGGTAGTGGCGGTTCTATCAGCGGTGGCCCCCGGGCCGGCGTCGGAGCGTATGCAGGCTACGGCGGCAAGGTCACCGCGACCGCAGCCACTCCTCAGTTGGGATGCACGCCATGATCGGTCCTAAGACCTTCACCAATTACTCTTTTCAGATAGGCGTATGGGGCACGATCATATTCTGCCTAGGAATGATCGCGTTCGGGAGCGCGGACCTGCTGTTGGGACTTAGGTGGGGATTTACGCCTAAGGATGTCCTCATGGCGGTGGTGGTCTTGATCGGGGCAATCATCGTAAAGTTAGTTGGAACGAAGATCATCGTCGCTTTTGGCGGTGGGGCGTAGGCAGTTAGCAAGATAAAAGGAATGGCTCCCCCTGTGGGGTAAGCCATTGTCTGCACATCGTAATTTAGAGGGATAGACGGCACTGCCTGCGAGATAGGCGGTGCCGTTGTCGTGCCAAGGCATTGATGTTGCGTGCGGAATGCCGCAAAAGACCAGGCCTAGTTACTGCAATTCATGGGGCTATATTGTGGGTGACATTCTCGACGACACAGGAAATCTCTCGCAAAAGGTAGGCACTGTGGCTGTCGCGGCGGGCGTTGTTCAGGTCGCCGTCTCTCCGGCCACTGCTGGGACTACCGCAGTCACCGGAGGAGGAACTATAGCCGGTGGTACAGCAATGATCGGGTTTGGCGCAGCTTTGCAGACGATAGGGAAATTTACCAAATTCGTCGCTGCTGGGGGGGCAAGGAACTCGTCGTACTTCGCCGCAGACACGGCTGCATCGTCCATCACGCTCGTTCCAAGCCTTTCTGGGCGACCAACTTACGCCTTGGCATCTCAAGTTGGCTTCGGCCGCAATGCCGTCAGTGGGTGAAAACCCATGCAAATGAATTCCCGGGCCGCATTGAAGACGCTGCTTTTCCTTTTGCCGCTACCCATTTTTACCGGCTTGTTGCTTCTTCTAGATGCGAAGTTCGCACTTAGCGGCGCATTGGTAGCGTCTCTCGCATTCGCTATCTGGTCAAAATCGTTTTACCGGATGATTGACAGGCTGACGTGGGTCTCATTGGCAGTTCTCCTAGTTTGTGCTTTTCTTTCGTCTACGGGAAGTCTGTCCTCGGACATCACCGTCCTTACCATTCTCGTCTACGCAATCTTGGCGTTTCGGCCCATATTTGCGTTTCGTGCAGTGTAGAACTGCCGCAAAAGGAGGATCGTCGCTGCACGCATAATAATTCGACCTTTGCCACAGTAGCTCAATGGGCTGACAAGATCAGCGCTGGTGCCGGTGCAGTTGCAGGCGTCTCCGCAGCCTTGGGATTGGCCACGGCTCCCACAGGAGCTGGATTTGTTGGTTTTGAATCTGTGGCAGCGGGAGCAGCGTTAATATCCACGGTGGCATCAGGTGTCGGCGTTGTTGCAAATGCCATCGATGGAAATTGGGAGGGAGTCGGTTGGGATGCTGCCGGCCTTATTGGAGGGTCCCTTGTAGGGCGCTTCGCTTCAAATGCGTTCAAATCTTCACGAACTTTCGGTGATTTGTCGGCCAGTCAATCTAGGCGGCGTGGACAAATTTAAGCCAGTATCTGGCAGTGGCGAGATGGACCATGCCGAGGAAGCTATTGGCCAGTTGATCGTAGCGGGTGGCGATGGCGCGGTTGATCTTGAGGTGACCGAACATGCGCTCGATACGGTTGCGCTGCTTATAGAGCACCCGGTCATGTTCGATCTTCACGCGACGGTTTGACCGGCCGGGAATGACGGCCTGGATTTTCCGCTCTACAAGGTCGGCGCGGATAGCGTCGGCGTCATAGCCCTTATCTGCAAGCAAGGCGTCCGGTTCGCGCTCTGGCAGCCCGATCAAGGCATCATATGCCTTGCAATCTGCCGCCTCACCAACCGTCAGGTGGAAGGCGAGTGGTCGTCCGAGGGCATCGGCCAGGCAGTGAAGCTTACTGGTGAACCCGCCCCGCGAGCGGCCAAGAGCGCGTCGATGAGTCCCCCTTTTCCGCCCGCTGCCGAGACATGGGCGCGGACTGTGGTGCTATCGATGCTGTAGTGGCCGCTGTCCGCCATGACTTCGGCAAGCGTCACGGCTACGGTCTCCCAGACCCCGGCCTCGCTCCATCTCCGGAACCGGCGATAGATGGTGTTCCAGCTGCCGTATTTGGGCGGCACATCGCGCCATGGAGCGCCGCAGCGAAGCCGCCAGAGTATGCCGTTGATTATTGAGCGGTTCTGCTCGGGACGCCTGCCGCGACCACGGTTCTCAGGCTCAATCGGCAGTAAGTCCTTCAAGATGCGCCATTCCGCTTCGCTGAGATCGCCTCTGCTCAAGCCTGCCTCCAAAAAGCAGCCTTGAATCAATGACCGGTTGGAACGTCAACGTGAAAAGGCTTCCCTCGTGCATACGGGTCCCATCCGCCAGACAGCGCAAGCCTTACTGCAGTCTCCAACTCTGCTTGATGTACTTGCGGGCGATGTCGGTTGCCACGGGCGCGCTGAGCGGCCTTCTGGGGCATTGAAAATTGAAGGAGCGCCTCTCGGCCACCTGCCTTTGCCGCACGAACTGCAACCTGCATACCCTGCCAACCGTCAGCGGTGCACCACTGCGGCTCACGGCGAAGTTCCCACTCGTAATCATCCCCATCGATGACAAGCGAACCGATTAAGGTGCGGGTGGGCAGCATATCCGCAGCCTACCAAGCCCCTCGCATCTTGCCAGCCTCAATTGGCAATGGCCCATGCACCGCGAATTTGTCCACGCCGCCTAGGGATAGCATTCGATGACCAAGCAAATATGGCTATCATTATTTCTTACGGCGCGCTTGGGGTCGTTTGCACCGAGCCAGTTTGTTGCGGCATCGCCATACCGTGCTCTCCTGAGGCCAGTCAACCAGGCCTGATCTCATCATTAAATATTTCAAAAGTCTTTTTCTTCTTAAAAAATCTCCCGTCGAAAAAATCTTTGCACGAAAAATATTGGATATCGAATTCCAATTTTTTAATAGATGCTATGCCAATATCGTAGTTATCCAGTCGAATTATGATAGATTTCGACCTGTCCCCCACCACTATCAATCCATCGGATAAATCGACATCTCTTATTTCTTGTACATTTCTGTCTGCGACAGAGTTCTTTCGAACCTCTCTATTATCTAAACTATAAACCCGAAAAGACCCATATAGTGGGGAAACCTGCCAGGCAGGAATGCAATATTCACCATCCATATTTCCAGAAAACTTTAATTCAACTGCGGGCATATCGCTTTCAAAAACAGATCCAGACAAAGTCATGTCATGTAGATCTGATCTATAACATGATGAAAGAACGATCATTAAGGCAGTGGACAGTACGACATTCTTCATTTCAATCATCTCTCTGAAATCCAAATGCAAATGCCCAATTTTCTGCACTAACTCGCGCTCCAGCTGGATTCTCTCTCGCCAGCCTAGATGCGGTGGCCTCGCCGTAAAGATCAGGTGCTATGTTTAGGCCAAAATGCGCAGCCTCGTGTGCAATGGTATGATACCTCTGAATTTGACTGCTTGCAAAGTGACGATCATAAAACCGCACGGGATGCGTCCTCACAAGCGAGCCTGAGCCTTGGGCGCTCGCATAAGCAGCCCCCCCAGGGCCGCCCAATTTCATCGGATACTTGCTTGCCAAGGCATTTGTCATCGCCACACCAGCAGACATAATTTCATCGAGTTTTTCTGGAGATGAAGCCGATCCAGATCCTAGAAATTTCTCGTATCGATTGATCATCCTGGTATCTGCCCGCGACAAATCCTCGCCCGCCTGCATTTTGCGAGAAACCCTTTGCAAGGCAGCGACCTCCTTCGCGATTTGCCGAGCCACCGCGGCCTGCTCCCGCATCGCGTTTCCGCAAATTCGCGTTCCGATCGGGCATTGCCAACTCCCAGTCGGGTCAACCCGGTTGATCGGATCATTACCGACATAGGCGTACAGATTGATCTGATCGTCATACCCTATGGGATCGGTCTGCATAAAACGTCCGAGCGTCGGCGAGTAAATGCGGGCCTTGTAATAGTACATGCCGATTTCAGGCAGCCATGCCTGCCCCGTGTATTGGAACCGCCCGGTGTTGATCGCATTGCCGCTCGTGTCGGTGTTAGGAATGCCCCATTCGTCGTAACCGTTGATCGCGATCTTCGCGCCTGCATTGTCGGTGACCGCGATGATGCTGCCCTGCCAGTTAGCGCGCAGCCGCCGCAGCGCCGTCGTCGCGACGCTTGCGCCCTCGTACCAGACGATGGGATCGTCGACGCTCGCACCATGAACATAGCGCCGTAGCAATGTGCCCGTCGTGTCGTATTCGCCGACCAATTCATCGCCGTCATACAGGAAGCGCGTCGTCACCCCGCCACCGACCGTCTCGTAGAGGCGGCCCAGCGGATCGTAGCGCAGGCTCGCGGTCGCCGCGCCGCTCGTGCTCACCAGCCGGTTCTCGATGTCGTAGAGGTATGTCTTCGTCCCGTCGCCGGTCAGGTTGCCGTTCGCGTCATAGGTGAAGCTCGCCGGACCTGCGGCGGTGTACTGGTTCAGCCCGTTCGCCGCATAGGTGCGGCTCACGTCGACCGACCCCGTCCAGCCGTAGAGATCGTTCGACACCGTTCGGCTCGAAATCTGCGACGCTGCATTATATCCCAGCGTATAGCTTACGTCGTTCGCGGTCGATGCCAGGTCCTGCGTCAGCGTGCTCAGGCGTCCCAGCGTGTCATAGCCGTAGGCCGTCGATACCCCACCCGTCAGCGTCGCGGGGAGGCCGCGGTTATTGTAGGTGAACCCCGCCAGCGCTGTGGCCCCTTGTGTGACCGAGGTCGCGCGCGCCGCGCCGTCATAGGCATAGGTAAATATTTGCCCGTCGGGATGCGTTACGGAGGTCCGGCGACCGGCCAGGTCATAGCCATAGCTCAGCGTCCGGGTCACCCCATCCATCGCAAGCGCCGCGCTCGTCTGTCTGCCGAGACCGTCATACTGATAGGTCAGGCCTTCCGACGATGGCGCTGCGCTGTCGAAGCGCACATAGAGCGGCTGATTCCTCAGATCATAGCCGGTGTAAACGTCGCGCACTTGCGCCGCCGTCAGCCCGCTGCGCGCCGGGATCACCTTCACGATGTTCCGGTTCAGCGCATCATATTGATAGGTCAGCGTACTGCCATCCCGCTTGCGAAGGCTCGTGCGGTTGTCGTTCGCGTCATAACCATATTGCTCATAGTCGGTCGTGGAGGTCGTCCCCGCCGTCGTCTTCGACGGAAAGCTCCAGCGCAGCAACCGGTCGAACCCGTCATAGGTGTAGCCGGTGCGGTTGCCGTTGGCATCGGTGACGCTTGCCTGTTTACCGTTCGCGGTGTAGGTATAGGTCGCGTAATCCTGCTGTATCGGCGTCCCCACCGCGCGCTGGAGCTTGAGCAACTGGCCTGCGGCATCGTAGACATTCTTCGTGATGCGGTCCGGACCTTGATCGCCGCTCGTCCCCAGCAAGCAGGCGTCACTAGTCACCGTTGCGAACACCGCTGGATTCAATCGCTGTGCGCTGCACAGCGGCCGATTGCGCGCATCGAAGCTGGCGTCGGTGACTTGGAGCGTCGTGCCGCCGTTCGATACCGTCTGCCGGATCGGATTGCGCTGCGTGTCATAGGTCGTATCGACGCGCGCGTGAGTTGCCGTCAGCGCGGTGGCGTCGGAATCGGTGACATAGCCCTCGTCCACTGCCACGGCCTTGTCGTCGCTGTCGCGGTAAGTGTATCGCTTTGCCTGACGCACGCCATCGGTTCCGGCGGGCCCAATTTCCCAGGTCTTGCGGCCATAAATATCGTAACGGTTATAACTTGCGTCGGCGGTCCCGGCGATCGGCCCGTCGGTGACGAGCAGCCGCCCGGCGTCGTCGTAACTGTATGTCGTTTCCGAGGTTACCGAACCTGCCTGGTCAACCTGGCGCACCGAGCTCGGCAGGAAGGTGCTGCCCCAATAGCTATACTCGGTCCGGATTTCCTGCGACGTGCCGCATGTGGTCGTATCGCCGCAGACGCGCACAACAAGCTTGCGCCGGATGCCGCTGTCATATTCGATGATCGTTTTGCGGCGCACTCCGCTCGCGTCGGCGGGCTCAAGCTTTTCGATCAGTTGCCCTTGGCCGTTGTAGCTATAGTCAGTCTGATTGCCTTTGGCATCCTTGTACCAGCTGGGTCGCCAGCACATGACGCCCAAGCAGTTCAGCGGGTCATCAAAATTCAGCGTCTCGACCCGGTTCGCTAACCCGGAGCCCGATTTGGCGACATAGGTCTTGTTGAAGATGTTGCCGTGATCGTCATAGCCAGTTTGAATATTGTTGCCCTCTGGCATCGTCACTGAGATTGGCCGATAAAATTCATCGATCTGATAAGATGTCGTCCTGCCAAGCGGATCGGTGATCCCGGTAATCGCATTGCGCGTCGTGGTCGGCGGAAAAATATGCCCCATCGTGAATGTCGTCGTCTGGGAGTCAGGGCCCGTAACCGCGACCGAGTCATAGCTGTAGCCCCCGGTCTGGGGCTTGAATTGAACATTTGAATAGCTGTAGGCCCATTGCTTGCCATCGCGATTGACCGATCCGATCAAATCGTAGCTGGCTGTTCGAGTGACCTGCTTGGCCGGCGTTGCTTCGCCCGGAAGTTTGAAACTACCCTGCCAATTCTCGATATTGACGCCAAGCAAGTTGCCGCATCCGGTGCACTGATACGTGCGTCCACCCAAGTCCGTAATCGTGTTGGCGCTCGGATCTCCTCCGACCCAGCTATAAGTCAGCTGTGCCAGCGGAATTGTCGGAGCGCTGTCCTTGTACAGCGTTGCCTGCCCGACTGCTTGCCAAGCCGTGGGGTCGTTGTCGAAGTCATTGCCTTGATAGGTAATGTCGATATGATAGCCGACATTGCTGGATACGCGCGTCGGCCTATAGTAGAAAAGACCGTTATAATAAGCGGAGTTATAGGTGTAGCTTATAATCTCGCCGTCGGTGTAGTTTACATGTGAAGCATAAAAGAGAGATATGCTTGGTGTTCCGGTCGTCACCACATGTTTTACGTCGAAGAAATATTTGGTTCCGCTTTGTGATTGGGTCAGGATGCGATTGGCCGACGAGAGCTTCAGCGTCGACCCCGTTCCCGTCACGCTCAGGCAATCATAATCGATACAGCTGAAGGATTCCGAACCCGCCGCTCCCAAATGCGCCGAGTGGCTCTCAACACGCTGCTGATCGGGTCCTCCTTGATTGAGGCGTCCGTTGATATAGGGGGCCGCGTTTTGAATGCGATCGAAGGTCAGTCGGGGCGCGGCGGGAACCGAAATGGTCGGAACGTCGATCGCTGTTCGCCCCGTTGCGACATTTACCCCATTGGGATCCTCTTCCACAATCAAGGGCGAAATGACCTGCGGAACATCTTGCGCCTGCGTGAGTCCGGGGGCGGCAAGGAACATCGCAGCCACAGCGATCCCCGCAGCGCGCCATGTGGATACCAATCTCGACTGGTGGTTCACCGCATGTCCTTCTATTCTTGAAATGCCCGTCGCTCTTTGCGCTTGCGGCAAGATCTTATTCGCCATCGTCGCCGGGCGTTTCATCCGCGACGGACTCGTCACTGACCGAGCGGCAGGTCAGGCAAATGCTGTCATCATTGAAAATCGAGCCGACACCCTGGCCGTCGGTGATCGTCGCGCCGTTCGTCGGGTTCGATAGATTGACGTAGAAGACCTCGGTAACCTCGGCCTTGAGATCGGTCTTGGTGACGACCGATATCGTCTTTGTCACATCTGCCGGCGCGAAGGTGAGCGTGCCAGACGTCGCGGTATAATCAACGCCGTTGGCGGTTCCGTGTGCGGTCGCATAGCTTACGCTATAGGTGGAGGTGGTCGCACCCGTCTTGGTGACGGTGAAAACCAGCGTATCGCCTTCGGTCCCTTGCGCGTCGTTGATGCTGAAGCTGGGCCCCGGCGCGCCGCCGCCGCCGGATTGGGAGCAGTCCACCGTCCCCGATGCCGTCGTCTGATTGGTTCTATTCCCGGCCGGGTCGAAGGTCGTGCTGGTCTTCTTTCCGCTAGCGGGGCCTCCGCTCTTGCCGACCTGGGTCAGGCGGCCGAGCGCATCATAGCAGAAGGTACTGGTCTCGGCAGCGGATGCCTTGGGTGCAGGCAGTCCTTCCGCAAGAACGAAAAATAGCGCCAGCACGAGACATGCGGCCAGTCGCAACCGAGCCTTGAGCCATGCGAACGCGAATTTTCCGGTTCCGTGCGCATCCAATACCGGCCTTGGCATTTGCCCCCCCCCGGCCTCTTTGTTCGGCGCAGATCGGAAACATATTGAAGAGGATATTCAAGCGGAAAGGCCGATAAGCCACCAAAATGGAAACGAAAGATCTGATCTCAAGCGCCGCCCTTGGTGGCTCCACTACACTGCGCGACACATGGTTGAGGGCTATTCCGTCAAGAGGTCGACAGGCGATACATCAATAGCGCACGCGATTTCATAGAGCGTCACGACGGTGGGGTTGCGTGTCCGCCGTCAGGACCAATGGCACAGATTTGAGGTTGTGATTTAAGGAGGATTTGGGCTTCGTCGTAGTGACGAAGGAACGAAGATGAAGCCCAAATCCTCCTTGAAAAAATCTCCGGCTAAGGCCCCTGGAGAGCGGGTAGTGAAAGATATCCGGCGTGCGACGCGCCGGCACTTCTCGGCTGAGGACAAGATCCGGATCGTGCTGGAAGGCCTGCGCGGCGAGGACAGCATCGCCGAGCTGTGCCGCAAGGAAGGCATCGCGCAGAGCCTGTACTATGTCTGGCCGAAGGAGATCATGGAAGCGGGCAAGCGGCGCCTGGCCGGCGACACCGCCCGGGCTGTGACCACCGGAGAGGTGCATGATCTGCGCCGCGAAGCCCGTGCCTTAAAGGAATGCGTTGCTGACCTGACGCTGGAGAACCGGCTGCTCAAAAAAAACATGATCGCGGATGGGGGCGACGACGAATGAGGTATCCCGCATCCGAGAAGGTCGAGATCAGCAGGATCGTCGAGCAGTCACACCTGCCGGCCAAGCGTACGCTGGAGCAGTTGGGCATCCCGCGCCGGACCTTCTACCGCTGGTATGATCGCTACCTCGATGGCGGCCCGGAGGCGCTGGAAGATCGGCCATCGGCCCCGAGCCGGGTGTGGAACCGCATCGGCGACGATATCCAGCAGCAGATCATCGACATGGCGTTGGATACAGTCGCAAGGCGAAAAATTTCACCGCCGTGCGAGGATGCGCAGCAAATATATTTTGTGGGGATAGATGTGGGGTCAACTCATTGACCCGCTATAAGATTGCCTAAATTCAAGGATTTAGACGCTATAAATGGCTCCCCGGGTAGGATTCGAACCTACGACCGATCGATTAACAGTCGATTGCTCTACCGCTGAGCTACCGAGGAGCAGCCCGCCGAGGCGGGCAAGGCGGCCCCTTTGCCGCCATGCGGATCATTTTGCAAGGGGGTTGTACGGCAATTTTTACGGATCGTTCAGAAGCCCGACCGAAATTTTTCGCGCACCCAGCTTTCGGGCGCCGGGAGGATGGGCGAGAAATAGTCCGAGCGGCCGCAGACCGTATCGATCAGCTGCCGTAGCACCGATCCCGACTGCGCGGTGGTCGAGTCCGACGGCCCCGCTTCGGTATCCAGATATTTGCCGGCGACGTAAAAGCTGCTGTCGCGCATGAATGACGTGTTCGAACCACAGTCGGCCTGCCGCGTGGTCATCGTGCGGTCGAAATCGCGCGTATCGGTCGTGCTTTCGTAGAGCGTCTGCTGGCGAAAGGTGACGGTGGTGCCCGACCGCTGCACCGAATCGATATCGACAAGATAGACAAGCTGCGGCGCGTTGCTGGAATAGGCGGCAAGCCGCCACGATTCGGCGAAGGCCGGCTGCGGCGCGAGCAATGGCAAAAGAGCAAGCATGGTCAGACGCATGAAATTCCCCCATTCATGTGAAAGGGCGATGCTAGCCGCGCCCGGCGGCCGCGCAAGCGGTCAAACGATGAATTGTTCCATCGCGATACGTTCGTCGAGCCCCTGATCGGGATCGAAGAGCAGCGTGAGCGGCCGGCTGCGATCGGTGGTGACGAGCACGGTCTTCACGTCGCGGATTTCGCGTTGGTCGGCGACCGCACTGACGGGCCGCTTGGCGGCTTCGCGGACGTTGAAACGGATGCGCGTCGATTCGGGAACCAGCGCGCCGCGCCAGCGTCGCGGGCGGAACGGGCTGATCGGGGTCAGTGCGAGCATTTCGGATTCGAGCGGCAGGATGGGGCCGTTCGCCGACAGATTATAGGCGGTCGAACCCGCCGGGGTCGCGACGAGCACGCCGTCGCAGGCAAGTTCCTCGAGCATCTGCTTTTCGTTGATCAGCACCTCAAGCTTCGCGGCCTGCCGCGTTTCGCGCAGCAGCGAAATTTCGTTGATCGCCGGCAGGATGTGCCGTTCGCCGCTGATCGTGGTGATATCGCCCTGCAGCGGGTGGATCAGGAAGGGGCGGGCGCTCGCGATACGGTCGATCAGCCCTTCGACGCGAAATTCGTTCATCAGGAAGCCGATGGTGCCGCGGTTCATCCCGAACACGGGCAGACTGCGCCGCTGATCGAGAAGCTGGTGCAGCATGTGCAGCAGGAAGCCGTCGCCGCCGAGCACGATGAGCATGTCGGCTTCGCCAAGATCGACGAAATCGTAAAGCGGGCGAAGCTCGGCCTCCGCCTCCATCGCCGCGGGCGCATTCGACGCGACGAGCGCGATCTTGCGTTGCATCTGGTCCCCCTGGGGCGTGATCTAACCGCCCGTTGCACTCATATGACGCGCGACCGCCGGTGTGGACTTTCGTTCGATCTGAAAGTCATGCGCGCGGGGTTTGCCAGCCAATGCGGCATCAATCAAGCCATCGACATCGCTCCCTTCACGCAGCGCGGCGCGCAGGTCGACATGGTCGTCCTGGCCGAGGCACATATAGATGCGCCCCTCGACCGTCAGGCGGATGCGGTTGCAACTGGTGCAGAAATTATCGCTGAGCGGGGTGATCAGGCCGAGCGTGACCGGGCTGTCCTCGATCCCGAAATAGCGCGCCGGGCCGCCGGTGTGGCGATCGACCGGAAAGATGGCGCGATCGGCGCGCAGCGGCGCGATGAAATGGTGGAGCGGAATATAATGATCGCTGCGCTCATCGGCGACCTCGCCCAGCGGCATGGTCTCGATGAGGGTCAGATCGCAGCCCTCATTGGCGCACCAGTCGAGCATCGGCAGAAGCTGGTCTTCGTTGAGCCCTGCCAGCGCGACCATGTTGATCTTCACCGCCAACCCGGCGGCCCGGGCTGCGGCGATACCGCGCAGCGCCGCGGCGAGTTCGCCGACGCGCGTGATGTGGCGAAAGGCACCGGGGTCGAGCGTGTCGAGGCTGACGTTGACGCGGCGAACCCCTGCTTCGACAAGCATCGGAGCATGGTCGGCGAGCCGCATGCCGTTGGTGGTCAGTGTCAGTTCGTCGAGCCCGCGGCCGATCAGCGCGCCCAGCCGCGCCGCGAGCAGATCGATTCCGCGCCGCACGAGCGGTTCGCCGCCGGTGAGGCGGATACGGCGGACGCCGCGCGCAACAAAGCGTTCGGCAAGTGCGCCCATTTCTTCTATACTGAGGACCGCGGATCGAGGCAGAAACTGCATCTCCTCGGCCATACAATACCGACATCTGAGGTCGCAGCGATCGGTAACGGACAGGCGCAAATAGCTGATGCGCCGACCGTGACCGTCGGTGAGTGGAGCGACAGGCGGGGCGGAATTTGCGGCCATCGCCTGAATGATGGTGCAAAAGGGAAGAGATTGGCAAGCAAAGCCTGCTAGGGGGCGCCAATGAATCGCACAGTTGACACGAACGCACAAAGCGTTCGGCACCTTGAAAATCTCCACGGTCGGCACGGCGCCGATGCGGGCGTCATTCTGGTCCAGGTCGACCAGCTCGCCCGAATCAACCATAGCGCCGGTACCGAGACCGGAAACGCGCTGCTCGACGAAGTTTCGCGCCGACTCGAAACCTTTGCCGCTGACGAATTCGGTCATGGCTCGTTCGTCGGCCGGCTCGAGGGGCCGCGCTTCCTGATCGTGCCTGCGGTGCCCTTATCGCTCGGAGCGCTGCGCGCGCAGGAGCGGGCGTTGCATGTGGCGCTCGCTGAACCGATGGTCGGCGATCCGAATGGCCGGCTTGCGATTCGCATCGTGACGGCGCTGATCACGCGCGACGAGCCTGTCGAGGAGCAGCTTCGCGCCGCTGCCGACCAGCTCGCGCGTCCCGCGTCGGCGCGCGACGGTGTGATGGTCAAGTCGGCGCTCGCCAATGACGAGGTCGCTATCTTCTATCAGCCGCAATATGAGGTCGCGACGGGAACGATGATCGGGGTCGAGGCGCTGCTGCGCTGGCAACATCCCGAACTCGGCCTGCTCGGCGCCGGACCGCTGGTGACCGCGGCGCGCGCCGCGCGCATGGAACGCGAGCTTACCGAACATGCGCATCGCGTCGCGCTGGCCGAGATCGCCGGCTGGCCGCGAGCGCTCGGCAAGCTTCGCGTGTCGCTCAACATCACCGCCGCCGACCTCGGTGATCCCGATTTCGCCGACCGTTTCGCGGCGATGGTCAAGGCCACTGGTGTCGATCCCGACCGGCTGACGCTCGAGCTCACCGAACAGGCTATGCTCAGCGATCCGGCCAGCGCAGCGGCACAGCTTGCTCAAATCCGGGCGCTTGGCTGCGCAATCGCGATCGACGATTTCGGAACGGGCTATTCCAGCCTGTCGCTGCTTGCCCAGCTGCCGATTGACTATCTGAAGATCGACAATGGATTCACGCGCACGATCGACGGCAGCGACCGCGACCGCATCGTGGTGCGCGCGATCGTCGACCTTGCGCGTGCGCTTGGATTGCTTGTCGTCGCCGAAGGGGTCGAGAACGAACGCCAACTCGAGCGGCTGCGCGAACTGGGCGTTGCGACCTGGCAGGGCTTTCTGAAGTCGGGGCCGGTGCCGGGAAGCGAGCTGCCGGGGCTGATGGAATAAGCCCGCAATAGCGGCCGTCTTAGCTCGCCTGCCTTGCGAGTTTGCCCAAACCTTTCGACAGTTGCAGTGCGCCATTGATCCGCGCGCCCGCGCTGATCCAATCGCCGCTCACCGACAGCTTGTTGTCGGGCCGGATGCGCGCGCGACCCTTCAGCCGCTCGACATAGGCGATCAGACCGGGGACATTGGCGAACTGGTCGCCGTGGAAGCTGACGAGGGCGCCCTTGGTGCCGACGTCGAGCTTGGCGATGCCAGCTGCCCTCGCGTTCGCCTTGATCTCCATGAGCTGGATGAGGTTCGCGGTTTCGGGCGGCAGCGGGCCGAAGCGGTCGATCATCTCGGCCGCGAAACCGTCGAGCCCAGTACGGTCCTCGGCCTCGTTGAGACGACGATAGAGCGCCATGCGTAGCGGCAGGTCGGGTACATAATCTTCTGGGATAAGGATCGGCGCATCTACCGTGATAACGGGCGACAAGGACTCGCGCGGCGGCGCGACGCCGGCACCTTCGGCCTTGGCGACGAGGATCGCCTCTTCGAGCATCGATTGATAGAGTTCGAAGCCAACCTCGCGAATATGTCCCGACTGTTCGTCGCCAACGAGATTGCCGGCGCCGCGAATGTCGAGGTCGTGACTGGCAAGCTGAAAACCGGCGCCCAAGGTGTCGAGATCGCCGAGCAGCTTGAGCCGCTTTTCGGCGGTGTCGGTGATCGCGCCGCCCTCGGGCGTCGTGAGGTACGCGTAGGCGCGCGTCTTCGACCGGCCGACGCGGCCGCGGAGCTGGTAAAGCTGGGCGAGGCCGAAACGGTCGGCGCGGTGCACGATCAAGGTGTTGGCGCTCGGAATGTCGAGGCCGCTTTCGACGATCGTGGTCGATACGAGCACGTCATATTTGCGATCGTAGAAGGCGCTCATGCGCTCTTCGACTTCGCCGGGCGCCATCTGGCCGTGCGCGACGACATATTTGATTTCGGGGACGCGGGTGCGCAGGAACTCCTCGATGTCGGGCAGATCCTTGATGCGCGGGGTGACGAAGAAGCTTTGGCCGCCACGGTCATGCTCGCGCAGCAGCGCTTCGCGGATCACCACCGGATCCCACGGCGCCACATAGGTGCGTACGGCCAGACGGTCGACCGGGGGCGTCTGGATGACGCTGAGTTCGCGCAGCCCCGACATCGCCATCTGCAAGGTGCGCGGGATCGGCGTCGCCGTCAGCGTCAGCACATGGACGTCGGCCTTGAGCTGCTTCAGCCGTTCCTTGTGGACGACGCCGAAACGCTGTTCCTCGTCGACGATGACGAGGCCGAGATTTCTGAATTCGACCGATTTCGCGATCACTGCGTGGGTGCCTACGACGATATCGATTTGCCCGCTGGCGAGGCCGTCGCGCGTTTTCTGCGCTTCGCCCGCGGGCACGAGACGCGACAGGCGGCCGATGTTGACCGGGAAGCCTTTGAAACGCTCGACGAAGTTCGTGTAATGCTGGCGCGCGAGCAAGGTCGTCGGCACGACCACCGCGACCTGCACCCCCGCCATCGCCGCGACGAAGGCGGCGCGGAGCGCAACCTCGGTCTTGCCGAAACCGACGTCGCCGCAGACGAGCCGGTCCATCGGGCGTCCCGACGCCATATCCTCCAGCACGTCGCCGATCGCGCGGTCCTGATCGTCGGTTTCCTGGTAGGGGAAACGGTCGGCGAAAGCGGGATAAGCCGCGTCCTGCGCCAGCACCTCGCCGGGGCGGAGCGCGCGCTGCGCCGCGGTCGCGAGCAGTTCGCCCGCGATTTCGCGGATGCGCTCTTTCATTCGCGCCTTGCGGCGCTGCCATGCCTCGCCGCCGAGCTTGTCGAGCGCGACCCCGTCGCTCTCGCCGCCGTAGCGCGAGAGGACGTCGAGATTTTCAACTGGGACGTAGAGCTTGTCCCCGCCCGCATAAGTGAGCGCGACGCAATCGTGCGGGCTTTTCCCGACCGGGATCGACGTCAGCCCTTCGTAGCGGCCGATGCCATGATCGAGGTGGACGACGAGATCGCCGACGCTGAGCGTCGCGAGTTCGGCGAGGAAGGCGTCGGCGCTTTTGCGGCGCTTTTGACGACGTACCAGCCTTTCGCCGAGAATATCCTGCTCGGTGAGCAGGCTGATCGCGTCGCTCGCGAAACCGTGGTCGAGCGGAAGGACGACCATTGCGGTCGCGCCGCCGGCATTTGCCGAAGCGGTGCCGAGTGCTTCCTGCCAGCTGTCGGCGGAGGCAAGCGCGCTGACGCCATGGTCCCTGAGCAACCCCGACAAGCGGTCGCGCGCGCCGACCGAATAGCTGGCGATAATCGTCCGGCGGCCCTTGCGGCGTTCGTCCGACAGATGAGCCGCGACCTTGTCATAAACGTTGAGGTCGGCCGCGCGCTCAGGCGTGAAATCGCGCGCGGCGAAGCTTTCGAGATCGATGATGCTCGGCGCGGGCGGGACATCGAAGGGGGAGACGACATGCACCGGCCGGTCGCGCTCGACGGCCGCCCACTCGCTCGAGGTTAGGTAAAGCGTGTCGGGGGCGAGCGGGCGATAGCTGCCCGCCTGCTCGCGCTCGGCCGCAACGCGGTTCGCGTGATAGTCGGTGATCGCGTCGAAGCGCGTTTCCGCCGTCGCATCGGTGCGGTGGCCGCGTAGCACCGGGGTTGCGGGGTCGACATGGTCGAACAGTGTCGCCAGCCGTTCCTCGAACAGCGGCAGCCAATGGTCCATCCCCGCCTGCCGCCGGCCCTCGCTGACCGCCTGATAGAGCGGATCGCCGGTTGCCTGCGCGCCGAACATCTCGCGGTAGCTCGACCGGAAGCGCTTGATGGTGTCCTGATCGAGCAGCGTTTCGGCCGCAGGAAGCAATTGCAGCGACTTGGCGGGGCCAAGACTGCGCTGGTCGGCGGGATCGAAGCGGCGAATGCTCTCGATCTCGTCGCCGAAGAAGTCGACGCGCAGCCCCGCGTCCTCGCCGGCGGGGAAAAGGTCGACGAGGCTGCCGCGCACCGCGAATTCGCCCTGATCGGCGACGGTGTCGACGCGGTTGAACCCATTGGCGACGAGCAGTTCGGCAAGCGCGGCGCGATCGATCCGCTGCCCCGGTGCGAGCGTGGTCGCGAGCTGGCGGATGCGGAAGGGCGTGAGGGTGCGCTGTGTGATCGCGGCGACGGTGGTCAGGATCAGTTCGCCGCGCTTCGCCGGCGCCTGCAGCGCCGACAGCGTGGCGAGCCGGTCGGCGCTGACGCGCATCGACGGCCCGGCGCGGTCATAGGGCAGGCAGTCCCAAGCGGGAAAGCGATGGACGGCAAGGTCGGGTGCAAAGAAAGGCGCGGCATCGGCGACCGCCTGCATCGCGGTATCGTCGGTCGCGACATAGACGAGCCGCTTGTCGCTGGCGCGCGCCAGATCGGCGAGCAGCAGCGGCAGGAAGCCGTCTGCGGTGCGCGCGAGCGTCAGCGGTGTCGACGCCGACGCGATGGCGGCGAAAATGTCGGCGGAGGAACGGGTCATGGCAGCGGAATATAGTCCAGTCGGCGCATCGCGGCGATCATTGCCGGCCGGTCGAGATGCGCGGGCGGGTGCCCGGTGCCGAGCGCCCACGCCATTATGTCGACGTCGTCTTCTTCGACGACGGCTTCGAACCACGCGATTTCGTCTTCGCCCCACGCCGCCGCATAGCGATCGAAGAAGCCGCCGATCATATAGTCGGCCTCGCGCGTGCCGCGGTGCCAGGCACGGAATTTCAGGCGTTTGAGGCGGTCTTGCATGGCGGGCCTTTTAATCGCGCAAGCGATGAAGTGAAAACGGACATCGCCTCCACTCACCGTTCGCCCTGAGCTTGTCGAAGGGCTGTTCTCTCTTTCCGCCGCTGGAAATAAGGGGGGTGCTTCAACAAGCTCAGCACAAACGGAAGAGAGGTTGGGTTTCCTTCGCTCGACACGAACGGAAAGACGAGGCTAGACACGCCCTAGCCATGCGACCCGAAATCCTCAACCCGCTCTTTGCCGCCCTGACCGACCTCAAGGGTGTCGGTCCGCAGCTTGCCAAGCCGCTCACGCGGCTGGGACTCGAGCGCGTTGTCGATGTGCTGTTCCATCTGCCGACCGGCCTGATTTCGCGCGTGCCCGTCGAACGGCTCGATCAGGCGCAGGCGGGACAGACGATCATCGTCGATCTGACCGCGCAGGATTACCGCCCCGGCCGAACGCCGCGCGCGCCCTTCGGGGTCGAGGCGTTCGACGCGACGGGCGACCATGTGCGGCTGGTCTATTTCGGGCGAACGTCGGGTCTGGCGCGCAAGCTGTTCCCCCTCGGGGAGCAACGCCGGGTGTCGGGGCGGCTCGATCTTTATGGCGATATGCGCCAGATCGTGCACCCCGACCATGTCGCCGAACCGGGTGACGAGGCCGGGATTGCGGAACATGAGCCCGTCTATCCGCTGACCGAAGGGTTGACCAATGCGCGGCTGTCGCAGTTGGCGGCGGTGGCGCTCGAGCGGCGACCCGAACTTGCCGAATGGATCGACGCGCCGCTGCTGGCGAGCCGGAACTGGCCGGCGTGGCGCGATGCGGTGGAGCGCGCCCACGCCAGCCCGCGCGACGAAGCGGCGCGCGACCGGCTCGCCTACGACGAGATATTGGCGAGCCAAGTCGCGCTGATGCTGATCCGGCAGGGATTGCGCAATCGGCGGGGGAGGGCGGTGCGGGGCGACGGGCGGCTGGTCGATGCGTTGCGGCTGCCGTTTGGCCTGACCGGCGCCCAGGAGCGCGTCGGGCGCGAGATCGCGGGCGACATGGCGCAGGATACGCCGATGCTGCGCATGCTGCAGGGCGATGTCGGATCGGGCAAGACGCTTGTCGCGCTGCGCGCGATGCTGGCGGCGGTGGAAGCGGGAACGCAGGCCGCGCTGCTCGCGCCGACCGAGATTCTGGCCCGCCAGCATTATGCGTCCTTGCAATCAATGCTCGCCGGGCTCCCCGTCAATCTCGCCATCCTGACCGGCCGCGACAAAGGACGGGCGCGCGAATCGACGCTGATGGGGCTTGCCGACGGCAGCATCGACATATTGGTCGGAACGCATGCGATCTTTCAGGACGCGGTAAGCTACCGCGATCTGTCGCTCGTCGTGGTCGACGAACAGCATCGTTTCGGCGTGGCCCAGCGGCTGATGCTGACGAACAAGGCGGCGCGCCCGCCGCATCTGCTGGTGATGACCGCCACGCCGATTCCCCGCACGCTGCTGCTCGCCAACCATGGCGAGATGGACGTATCGCGGCTCGACGAAATGCCGCCCGGGCGGACGCCCGTCGATACGCGCGTCGTGTCGGTCGACCGGCTCGACGAAGTGATCGACGGTCTGGCCCGGCATCTGGCGAGCGGCGCGCAGGCCTATTGGGTGTGCCCGCTGGTGGCCGAGAGCGAGGCGAGCGAACTGGCCGCGGCCGAAGATCGCGCCGCGCTGCTCCGCGCCCGTTTCGGCGAGGCGCGCGTGGGGCTGGTCCATGGCCGCATGAAAGGGCCGGACAAGGATGACGTCATGGCGCGGTTCGAGGCGGGCGAGATCGGCGTCCTCGTCGCGACGACGGTGATCGAGGTCGGGGTCAATGTTCCCGCCGCCAGCCTGATGATCGTCGAGCATGCCGACCGCTTCGGACTGGCCCAGCTCCACCAGCTCCGCGGCCGCGTCGGACGCGGAACGGCGAAATCGGTGTGCCTGCTGCTGCGATCGCAGACTCTGTCCGAAACGGCGCGCGAGCGGCTCGCGTTGATGCGCGACACGAACGATGGCTTCGTGATTGCCGAAAAGGATCTGGAACTGCGCGGCGGCGGCGAATTGCTGGGGCTCAAGCAGTCGGGCGACGCCGACTATCGTTTGGCGACGCCCGAACAGCTCGTACGCCTCTTGCCGGTGGCGCATGATGATGCGCGGCTGTTCGTCGAACGCGACGGCGGTATGGAAGGCGCCCGCGGCGAAGCGGTGCGGCTTTGCCTGTATCTGTTCGAGCGCGATGCGGCGGTGCCGCTGCTGCGGAGTGGGTAATATCTCCCCTCCCGCAAGCGGAAGGGGGAAATCAGCGCGATCCTTGAGCGCTTGATTAGTTTACGTCGCCGCGAGCCCCCATGGCGCGGATCATCGGCAGATAATCTTCGGCGGTGATCGATTTTTCGAACTGCACACCGGTCTTGCCGCCGAGCGACCAGACGACCTTTGCCGCCGTGCGGCCGATGATGGGCATGCGGAACACGACCAGATCGCCTGGCTCCAGCCCGCGTTCGTAGCGCATCAGCAAGCCATCCGCGCTGATGTTGACGCAGGTGCACATTTCCTGCCGCCCGTCGGGCAGCACGAAGGGCAGGCGACAGTAAACGTCGCTGCGCGGAGCAATTCGCTGGTCGAGCCCGACATAGTGGGCTTTGCTCGTGTCAATCTTACGCATACGTCCCGGACCTTTGTGGTTTGCCGGAGAAGATCATCGCGATTGCTGAAGAATCCGTAAACGCTTTTTTGCCGATTCAGCGCGTGACGAGCCCGTGCTTCTTTGCCCCAAGGCTGACCGGCACGTCGTTTTCGCCGGGGACGACCAGATAATGGGGGTCGCGGATCACCGTGCCGTCGACCTTCACCGCGCCCTCGTCGAGCTTGCGGCGCGCCTCCTTGTTCGACGCCGCAAAACCCATTTCGCGCAGCGCGTTCAGGATACCGATCCCTTCGGCCGGGGCCGATACGCGCGGCAGGTCGCCGCCGATGTGGCCCTTTTCAAAGGTTTGCGTCGCAGTTTCCGTCGCAGCCTTCGCCGCATCGGTGCCGCGGCACAGCGCGGTCGCTTCGTTGGCGAGGATCTTTTTCGCTTCGTTGATCTCGGCGCCTTCGAGTGCTTCGAGCCGCGCAATTTCGGCGAGCGGCAGGTCGGTGAACAGCTTCAGGAAGCGGCCGACGTCGCGGTCGTCGCAGTTGCGCCAATATTGCCAATAGTCAAAATGGGACAGTTGATCGGCATTTAACCAGACGGCGCCGGCGGCGGTTTTGCCCATTTTGGCCCCCGCGGCGGTGGTCAGCAGCGGAGTCGTCAGCCCGAAGAGTTGGGCGCCGTCCATGCGGCGACCGAGTTCCATGCCGTTGACGATATTGCCCCACTGGTCCGATCCGCCCATCTGGAGCCGCACGTCCATCGCCTTCGACAGATGGCGGAAGTCGTACCCCTGAAGGATCATGTAGTTGAATTCGAGGAAGGTCATCGGCTGTTCGCGCTCGAGGCGCAGCTTGACCGAATCGAAGGTCAGCATGCGGTTGATCGTGAAGTGCGTGCCGACTTCCTGAAGCAGCTCGATATAACCGAGCTTGCCCAGCCAGTCCTGATTATCGACCATCACCGCGTCTGTCGGGCCGTCGCCGAAGATCAGAAAGGGTTCGAAGATCGTGCGGATCGACGCGATGTTCGCGGCGATCGTTTCGTCCGACAGCATCTTGCGGCTCTCGTCGCGCCCCGTCGGATCGCCGATCCGCGTCGTCCCGCCGCCCATCAGCACGACCGGCTTGTGCCCCGTCTGCTGTAGGCGGCGCAGCATCATGATCTGGACGAGACTGCCGACATGCAGGCTGGGCGCCGTCGCGTCGAAGCCGATATATCCCGGGACGACCTGTTTGGCGGCAAGCGCATCGAGCCCTTCCGCGTCGGTCATCTGATGGATATAGCCTCGCTCGTCGAGCAGGCGCAGCAGGTCGGATTTATAGTTCGTCATGGCGGCCTCTTTGAAAGCGGGGGGCGCTTAGCATGGGGTTTGCGATTTGGATAGCATGCGCACACAGCTGATCTGTCACCCCGCTACGCCCGCGAAAGCGGTGCGCGGGGTGTGGGCGGAGGTGGCGCTGTCGTTCGAAGACGGTTTTTCGCTGCGCTTCGGGGTCGAGGGCGATATCGGCGTCTTGGTGCTGCCGCCCTGCGAAGGGCAGCTCGTCATCGCCGACACGGCGACCGACGGACTTTGGCAGAGTAGCTGCTTCGAGGCGTTTCTGACCGAAGAGGGGCAGCCCGACTATACCGAGTTCAACTATGCGCCCGATGGCCGCTGGGCCTGTTATCAGTTTGACGATTATCGATCGCTTTTGAAAAGCGACGATCTGGCGCCGTGGGACATGACGTGCGAGCGCGGCGCCGCGCTCTATATCCTGCGCATCGAACCGGGGATCTATCCCGATCGCGGCAGCAAGCTCGCGCTGTCGGCGGTGATCGAGGAGCTGGACGGCACCAAAAGCTATTGGGCGCTGCGGCACCCGCCCGGCAAGCCCGACTTCCATCATCCCGATTGCTTTCAACTGACGCTTGGGGCACCCGGCGCAGCATGACCGTGACATTTGGCATCGACCGCCTGCTCGCCGATCCGGCGCTTCGCAAACCGCTCGAGGGGCGCCGCGTCGCGCTGCTCGCGCATCCCGCTTCGGTGACGGCCGACCTGACGCACAGCATCGACGCGTTGGTCGCGGCGGGGGTGAATGTCACCGCGGTGTTCGGGCCGCAGCATGGCGTGCGCGGCGACTTGCAGGACAATATGATGGAGTCGCCCGACTTCACCGATCCGACCTACGGCATGCCGGTGTTCAGTCTCTACGGCGAAGTGCGGCGGCCCACCGGGCAGGCGATGCACACGTTCGACGTGATGCTCGTCGACCTTCAGGATCTGGGTTGCCGCATCTACACCTATGTCACCACCTTGCTCTACATCCTCGAGGCCGCGGCGGCCCACGGCAAGGCGGTGTGGGTGCTCGACCGGCCCAATCCCGCGGGGCGCCCGGTCGAAGGCACGCTGCTGCGCGCCGGGTGGGAAAGCTTCGTCGGTGCGGGGCCGGTGGCGATGCGCCACGGGTTGACGCTGGGCGAAATGGGGCACTGGTTCCTTCGCCACTTCGGCCTCGACGTCGACTATCGCGTCATCGCGATGGAGGGGTGGCAGCCCGACGGGCCGGGTTTCGGCTGGCCCGCTGACCGCGCGTGGATCAACCCCAGTCCCAATGCGCCGAACGTCAACATGGCGCGCGCCTACGCCGGGACGGTGATGGTCGAGGGCGCGACGCTCAGCGAGGGGCGGGGGACGACGCGCCCGCTCGAACTCTTCGGCGCGCCCGACATCGATGCGCGGGCGGTGATCGCCGAGATGCACCGGCTCGCCCCCGAATGGCTGACGGGGTGCAAACTGCGCGACATCTGGTTCGAGCCGACCTTTCACAAGCATAAGGGACAGCTCAACAGCGGCATCCATATCCACGCCGACGGCCCGTGGTACGACCATGCGGCGTTCCGCCCGTGGCGCGTGCAGGCGCTGGGCTTCAAGGCGATCCGCGCGCTCTATCCCGATTATCCGATCTGGCGCGGCAAGGATTTCAAATATGAATATACCGACGATGTGCTTGCGATCGACGTGATCAACGGCGGGCCGGACTTGCGCCTGTGGGTCGATGATGCGGCAGCAGCGCCGGGCGACCTCGACGCGCAGGCGCTGCCCGATGAGGCGGCGTGGCGTGACGAGATTGCGGATTTGCTGCTTTACTAGGGATAAGGGGATGGCGATGCAGCGGCGGCAATTTCTGGGTACGGCGGCGCTGACCGGATTGGCGGCGAGCCTGCCAGCATCGGTTCTTGCCGCCGACACGGCGGGCCTGCCTAACCTCACTGCCAAGGCGGTGCCGATCGGTGCCGACGAGCGCGACGCGCGGATTGCGAAGGCGGCGGCGCTGCTCCGCGCGAACGATATCGGCGCGTTGCTGATCGAGCCGGGGTCGAGCCTCATCTATTTCACCGGGGTCGAATGGTGGCGGAGCGAGCGGCTGACGGCCGCGGTGCTGACGCGCGAGGGCGAAGTGGCGATCGTCACGCCCTTCTTCGAGGAACCGTCGGTGCGCGAAAGCCTAGGCGTTCCGGCCGATGTGCTGACCTGGAACGAGGATGAAAATCCGCTGCGCTTCGTTTCCGACTGGCTGGCGAAGCGCGGACTTGCCAGGGGCCGGGTCGGCGTCGAGGAGACGGTGCGCTATTTCGCGGTCGACGGGCTGCAAAAGGCAATGCCGGAGGCGCGCGTCGTCAATGGTGCGCCGGTCGTGCGCGGCTGCCGCATGATCAAGTCGACGGCCGAACTCGCGCTGATGCAGGTCGCGAGCGACATCACCATCGCCGCCTATCGCCACACCGCGCCGCGGATCGAGGCGGGAATGACCCCGGCCGATATTGGCGCGATCATGCGCGCCGCGACGCGTGCGCTGGGCGGCAACAGCGAATTCGAGCTGATCCTGCTCGGCGAAGCGAGCGCCTATCCGCACGGATCGGGCAAGCCGCAGGCGGTGAAGGCGGGCGAGGTGGTGCTGATGGACTGCGGCGCGACCGTGCACGGCTATCAGTCCGACATCTCGCGCAGCTTCGTCTACGGCAAGGCGAGCCCGCGCCAGCGGCAGGTGTGGGACGAAATGCGCAAGGGACAGGACGTCGCCTTCGCCGCCGCCCAAATCGGTGCGGCGGCGGGAACGGTCGACGATGCGGTGCGCGCCTATTACCAGAAGCTCGGCTGGGGGCCGGGCTATCGCCTGCCCGGCACGTCGCATCGCACCGGCCACGGGATCGGCCTCGACGGGCATGAGCCGGTCAATCTGGTGCGCGGAGAAGCCACGAAGCTGGCGGCGGGCATGTGCTTTTCGAACGAGCCCGGCATCTATATTCCCGGCGAGTTCGGTATCCGGCTGGAAGATTGCTTTTACATGACCGACAGCGGACCCCAATGGTTCAGTGAGCCGTCGCCGTCGATCGATCAGCCGTTTGGTTGATCCGGCCCCTTCGGTTGCTGCACCAAGCTCACCAGCACGAAGCTGATGATCATCAGCAGATACCAGCTGCCCAGCTTCTCGAACCCCACCATGTGCCAGCCGTCGGCCTGGCTGGGATAGGTCCAGGCGCGCGCGAAGGTACCGATATTCTCCGCGAACCAGATAAACAGCGCGACAAGCCCCCAGCCGAGCAGCAGCGGCATGCGGCGGTGGATGTGGAGCGGGCGGAACCACACCTGACAACGCCGGAAGAGAAGCGCGGTGACGGCGAACAGAAGCCAGCGAATGTCGGGCAGCCAGTGGTGCGCGAAGAAGTTGATATAGATCGCGGCCGCAAGCGTGTAACTCGTCCACATCGGCGGATAGTTGGTGTAGCGGAAATCGAAGATGCGCCAGACGCGCGCGATGTAGCTGCCGACCGCCGCGTACATGAAGCCTGAAAACAGCGGTACCGCACCGATGTGGAGCAGGCTGCCTTCCGGATATTGCCATGACCCCGCGGCGGTCTTGAACAGCTCCATGACGGTGCCGACGATGTGGAAGATCAGGATGACGATCGCTTCCCGCGGTGTCTCGAGCCGGAACGCGAGCATGCCGAGCTGGATCAGCACCGCGCCGATGGTGATCGCGTCATAGCGGTGGACCGGCGCGCTGTCGGGCCAGAATAGATGGGTGCCGAGCAAAAGGGCGAGCATCAGCGCGCCGAACAGGCACGCCCAGCCCTGTTTGAAGCCGAACACCAGAAATTCGAGAAACCAGCCGCGTGGCCCGCGCTCGACCGCCATCGCCTCGAGCCGCGTGCGGACGGCGTGAAAGCGGCTGTGCCGCATCGGCGCGTCAGACATGCACGGAAACGTAGGCGATCAGCGTCGCGGCGGGCAGCAACAGTGCCTGCGCGAGGATCGTGCCGGCGAGCCGGCTCAGCGAGATGAAGGTGATCGCGCGGCGGAAATCACCCTCGTCGACTTTGCCCTCGACCGCGTCGTCGGTCATCACCGACAGCTGCGGGTCGATGAAGGCGAAGAGCAGGATCGTCGCGAAACCGTTGATGAGCGCCGAAAGCTGCGAAGCGGTGACGCGGAATTCGGGGGCGAGATAGCCCGCATAAAGCGACGCGACGACGCCGACCGCGAGGAGCGATTGCGCGAGGCAATTGGCGATCAGGACACCCCAGCCGATCCCCTTGGGCATACGCCAGGCCTTGAGGTGACCAAGGCTCGGCACGCGAAGCGACTGGCGCATCGTGCGCAGGCCGCTCGGGCTGACCGCCTTCATCGCGAGCCGCGTCGTCGAGCGGTTGTTCTGGTACCAGCCGATCGCCGCGGCGAACATGCGCTGGCCGGTGGGGACGAGCAGGATGCCGAGCAGCGTCGCGAGGCTTGCCGCCGCCAGCACCAATTGCATGTCGAGGAACAGCGAGGCGCCGCTGCCGTCATGGATGCGCGTTTCGATCCGCTTCGCGAGGAACGGCCCGAGAAAACTGTTCGAGGTGCGCGAAAAGAGCACGAGGATGTTGAACAGCGCGAACGACATCGCGATCCGCCGCGTCCGCACGCCAGCGATGCGGGCGGCATAGGCCAGCGCACCGATCAGATTGATGAAGCCGGTGAGCAGGAGGATTGTAACGAGGGGGAGGTCGATCATCGTCGGGGATTAACCGGGGGAGCGGAGGATTTCGAGCGGTTTCACACTCCGCCGGGCATTTCGGTCGGCGCAAATTCCCCGGTTTCCCAATTACGCAGGAAAGCGCTGCCCACGGGCGCGTCGATCAGTTGCAGCCAGCTGTCGTCCGCGTTCAACACCTTGCCGATGGCGATGTAGCCGAAGCTAGGATTATCATATTCCGCGTTGGTCAGGCCGCGTGTGTCGCATCGGAAGCGCCAGCCGCTGTCGGGATATTTGTCGCCTTCGCGCGGCGGATCGGGCTCTTGGCGGTATAGAAATTCGACCTTCAGCCGGCCTTCGAGAATCTGTTCGTCGACAAAGCAGCGCTCCCAGTACCAGCGCCGTTCGGGTGCGGCTGGCGGCGCAGCCGCGCGATCGTCGGCCCAATCGATATCGATGATGTGCCAGCGCTGGAACTGCACGATGTCGCCAGCTTTCAGTTGCGGGATGTCGGCCGGTTCATTGTCGAGAGTGCCGGTAAGCTCCTCGCACTCGACCTTGGTTACGATGACCCACATTCGCTCGGCGTCCCATTGGGGACTCGGCGGAATCGATTCGAAGATAATCTTGACGAGATCGCCCGGCGCGACCGAAAGCAGCTCGTTCTCCGACGGAAGGTAGAAGGTATAGGGCGCGTCGGCGGCTATCGGGCGCGGGTCTTCGATCCGGTATTTTCCGAACCAGCCGCGCAATCTGTCCCTGAAACCGGCAAAAGTCCGCTCAATGCTTGCGCGTCAACTCGCGCATCGCGTCGTCGAGCCCCGCCAGCGTCAGCGGGTACATGCGGTCGTTCATCAACTGTTTGATCAGCTTCACCGACTGGGTGTAGCCCCATTGCGCCGAAGGGACGGGGTTCAGCCAAACGGCGGCGGGATAGACGTGCGTCATGCGCTGCATCCACACCGCGCCCGATTCTTCGTTGAAATGTTCGACGCTGCCGCCCGGATGGGTGATTTCATAAGCGCTCATCGACGCATCGCCGACGAAGACCAGCTTATAGTCGTGGCCATATTTGTGGAGGATATCCCACATCGGCGTGCGTTCGGACCAGCGGCGCTTGTTGTCCTTCCACACGCCTTCATAGGGGCAATTGTGGAAATAGAAGAATTCGAGATTCTTGAATTCGCTCGTCGCGGCGCTGAACAATTCCTCGCACAGCTTGATGAACGGGTCCATCGATCCGCCGACGTCGAGGAAAAGCAGCAGCTTGACCGCATTGCGCCGTTCGGGACGCATACGGATGTCGAGCCAGCCCTGCCGCGCGGTCCCTTCGATCGTGCCGGGAATATCGAGTTCGTCGGCGGCCCCCTCGCGCGCGAATTTGCGCAGGCGGCGCAGCGCGATCTTGATGTTGCGGGTGCCGAGTTCCTTGGTGTTGTCGAGATTGGCGAACTCGCGCTTTTCCCACACCTTCAGCGCGCGCTTGTGCTTGCTTTCGCCGCCGATCCGCACGCCTTCGGGATTATAGCCCGAATTGCCGAAGGGCGATGTGCCGCCGGTGCCGATCCACTTGTTACCGCCCTGGTGGCGTTTTTGCTGTTCTTCGAGCCGCTTCTTCAGCGTCTCCATGATCTCGTCCCAGTCGCCGAGCGACTTGATCGCCTCCATCTCCTCGGGCGTCAGATATTTCTCGGCAACGGCCTTCAGCCATTCCTCCGGGATGTCGACGGGGTTCTGGCCGTAATCGGTGAGCAGCCCCTTGAAGACCTTGTTGAAGACCTGATCAAAGCGGTCGAGCAGCCCTTCGTCCTTCACATAGATGGCGCGGCTGAGATAATAAAATTGTTCGGGGCTGCGATCGATCACCTCGCGGTCGAGCGCCTCCAGCAGCATCAGATGCTCTTTCAGGCTGGCGGGAATGCCGGCGGCGCGAAGCTCGTCGAGGAAGCCGAAAAACATGCGATATGCCTATCGCGTCGCGGCAGCGCGCGCAATCACTTTACGTTTACGGAAAGTGCGGGGTTACACCAGCCACTCGATCCACGCGCCATGCGGGTGCGCGCGCGCCAGCATCACCGGCGCCGCTCCGCCCGGCCAGTGGCGCACGACAAGTTCGTGGCCGTGAACGGTGCGATTCGCTTCCAGCGCGACCCAGGCGAGCGGCCGGTCCGCGGTCGCGCGTGCGCCCGCCCCTTCCATCGCGGCGGTGATGCGCGCCTGTTGGTCGGCGGGGACATATTGCCAGACGATCGAGTGCATCAACAGGCGCGTCGTGCCCGCGGCTTGCGGCTTCGCCAATTCCTGTTCGACGAAATCGGCCGCGGTCATGCGCACGAGGTCGGGCGGCCGCGCTTCGGCGGCAGCGATCGCCGCCTCGATTCGCGCGAAGCGAATGGCATGTTCGGGCCAGATGAAGGCTTTAAGGCGCAGCGCCTGCGCCGGATCGGTCAGATCGACCGGGGCGACATCGCAGCCCCTTGTCGATGCGATTTCGATCGCATGCTGCGGCGGATGGCGGCCCTGCCAGTCGGGGGTGAAGGCCATGACGCCGGGCTGGGGGCCGACCTGAACGCCGCCGAGGTCGTAATGATAACGGTCGAGCATCAGGTTGATCCCCGCGCTCGACCCGATTTCGAGGCATTCGAAGCGCGCAGGAAGGCCTTGGTCGGCGAGCCACAGCATTGCGGCGATGAAATTGGCCGACCGGCCCGCCTCGTTGGTCTGCGGCGGACCGTCGAGCCACGGCAGCAGCGCCGCCTCGTGCCGTCGCACCACGCCCGTCACGATGGCGGCATCGTTGATGTCGTCGGCGTCGGCATAGATCGGCGCGAGATCGTCGGCGGCGCCCGAAAGGTGCAGCGCATGGAGCCCGCCGGCCGCGCGCAGCGGCAGCGCGTCGGCAAGCGCCGCGCCGGGCCAGTTTGCGATGCGGCGTGCGAAGCCGGTTTCGGGCCGGTCGAGGAGCGTCGCGACAGCGGCGACGATGCGCGCCGTGATCGGCGCTTCGGCCGCGCGGCAATAGGCGACCTGATTGGCAAAAGCGGTGCGGACGGCGCCGGGTCCGGTTTCGTTCATGTCGACGAACTTGTACCGCTCGCTCATTGCCCTTTCTCCCGCTGGCGCTTATGTGCGCCCTCGCTTATGCCCGAACCGATCATCTTTGCCATCCCCAAGGGACGCATCCTCGACGAGGCGCTGCCGCTGCTCGCCCGCGTAGGCATCGAGCCGGCCGCCGACTTCTTCGACAAGAAGAGCCGCGCGCTCGTGTTCGGGACGAACCAGCCGCATATCTCGCTGATCCGCGTGCGCGCCTTCGATGTCGCGACCTTCGTGGCGCACGGCGCCGCGCAGCTCGGCATCGTGGGGTCGGACGTCGTCGACGAGTTCGACTATTCGGAGCTCTATGCGCCGGTCGACCTCGGTATCGGTCATTGCCGCCTGTCGCTCGCCGGGCCGGAGGGCAGCGCGCCGCCGGGGCTGGGCGAAAGCCATATCCGCGTCGCCACCAAATATCCCGCGACGACGCGCCGCTGGTTCGAGGGGCAGGGGATCCAGGCCGAATGCATCAAGCTGAACGGTGCGATGGAGATTGCGCCGAAGCTGGGGCTGGCGTCGTATATCGTCGACCTTGTGTCGACCGGGCGGACGCTGGTCGAAAATGCGCTCGCCGAACAGACGATCATCAGCGAGGTTTCGGCACGGCTCATTGTCAATCGCGCGGCGTTCAAGCTGCGTTCGGCCGAGGTGCCGGCGCTGGTCGAGAAATTCCGCGAGGCCGTCCGCGATGCGGCGGCTTGACGCCTCCGACCCCGGCTTTGCCGCCGCGTTCGACGCGCTGGTCGTCGACCGGCGCGAGAGCGCGTCGGACGTGTCCGCCGATGTCGCGGCGATCGTCGCGCGGGTGAAGACCGAAGGCGACGCGGCGCTGGCCGATTATACCGCGCGCTTCGATCGCTTCGACCTCGACAGCAGCGGCTGGCGTATCACCGCCGAGGACTGCGCCGCGGCCTATGCGGCGCTGGCACCCGAATTGCGGGGCGCGCTCGACCTCGCGGCGACGCGCATCCGGGCCTATCACGCCGCGCAATTGCCCGAGGACCGCGATTATCGCGATGCCGCCGGCGCCCGGCTCGGCGCGCGCTGGCGTGCGGTCGATGCCGCGGGCGTCTATGTCCCCGGCGGCCGCGCGGCCTATCCGTCGTCGGTGCTGATGAACATCCTGCCCGCCAAGGTCGCGGGGGTCGAGCGGATCGTGATGGTCACGCCGACGCCCGGCGGCGAAACCAATCCCGTCGTGATGGCGGCGGCGCATATCGGCGGAGTAGACGAAATCTGGCGCGTCGGCGGTGCGCAGGCGATCGCGGCGCTCGCCCATGGCACCTGCCGGATCGCGCCGGTCGATGTCGTCACCGGCCCCGGCAACGCCTGGGTGGCCGAGGCGAAGCGCCAGCTTTACGGCGTCGTCGGGATCGACATGGTCGCGGGGCCGAGCGAGATCGTCGTCGTCGCCGACAACCGCAACGCGCCGCACGTCATCGCCGCCGACCTTTTGAGCCAGGCCGAACATGACCCGACGAGCCAGTCGATCCTGTTCACCGACGATAGCGCCTTTGCCGATGCGGTCGCCGACGCGGTCGCCGCGATCATCCCGACGCTGAGCACTGCGGCGACAATGCAGGCAAGCTGGGCCGACAATGGCGCGATCATCGTCGTGCCGAACCTGACCGATGCGATCGCGCTCTGCGACCGGCTGGCGCCCGAACATCTGGAACTCGCGGTCGATCCCGCCGAGGCCGACACGCTGTTTTCGCGTGTCCGCCACGCGGGCTCCGTCTTCCTTGGCCGTCAGACGCCCGAGGCGATCGGCGACTATGTCGCCGGGCCCAACCATGTCCTCCCTACCGGCCGCCGCGCCCGTTTTTCGAGCGGGCTTTCGGTCACCGATTTCATGAAACGCACCAGCTTCCTGGCTCTCGACGAAGCGAGCCTTGCGGCCATCGGGCCCGCAGCGGTCGCGCTTGCCGGTGCCGAGGGACTTCCCGCGCATGCGCTGTCGGTCAGCCAGCGCCTCAACTGAAACGAAAAGCCATGAACAAACGCGCCCAATCCCGCTCCGCCGCCCGCCTTGCCGCCGTCCAGGCGCTCTATCAGCACGAGATGGAAGGCACCCCGGTCGCGCAGCTGATCCACGAGTTCCACCAGCACCGCATCGGCGCGATCATCGAGGACGCCGAATATGCCGAAGCCGACGTTCCCTTCTTCGACGACATCGTGAAGGGCGCGCTGGCGCGGGCAGAAGAGGTCGACGCGGCGATCACGACGCGGTTGGCAAGCGGGTGGACGATGGACCGGCTCGACCGCACGATGAAGGCGATATTGCGTGCCGGCGCCTATGAACTGATCGCGCGCGGCGATGTGCCAGTGGGCGCGGTGGTGAGCGAATATGTCGATGTCGCCAAAGCCTTTTTCGACGGCCGCGAGGCGGGATTTGCCAACGGCCTGCTGGATGCGATCGGCAAGGATGTGCGCGCGAAATAGAAAATCCTCCCTGCCGCGCAGCGGTGGGGAGGGGGACCGTCCGAAGGATGGTCGACGAGCGGTAGCTTTGCGTCATAGCCCCTCCGTCAGCGCTGCGCCAAAGGCGCAGTTTATTCTGAGCGCCTGCAAGGCAGTCGAAGGGCGCTGCCACCTCCCCATGGCTTCACCACAGCGAGGATCGATGTCTCCCTTTTATGCCGGCACATGATCCACTAGGCTTGCCGCAATGAACGAAGCAGATTTCATCGCCCGTCTGCGCGCCATCGCGACCGATCCTGCGGCGCGCGGGCTGGCCGATGACACGGCGCTGCTCGGCGATCTTGTGTTGACGCACGACATGATCGTCGAGGGCGTCCATTTCCTGCCCGACGACACGCCGCAGGACATTGCGTGGAAACTGGTTGCGGTGAATCTGTCGGATCTTGCGGCGAAGGGCGCGGCGCCGCTCGGCGTACTGCTCGGCTATAGCCTGTCGGGCGATGCGGCATGGGACGCCGCCTTTGTCGCGGGGATGGACGATGTGCTGCGCCGGTTCGACGTGCCGTTGCTCGGCGGCGATACGGTACGCCCACCCGCCGGCGCGCCGCGCAGTTTCGGCCTCACCGCAATCGGCCGCGCGCCCGCGACCGGAGCGCCGGCCCGCAGCGGGGTAAGGCCGGGCGATCAGATCTGGGTGACGGGGACGATCGGCAACGCGGGCGTCGGCCTCGCGATGCGGCTCGGCGAGATCGAACCGGGCGCAACCTGCATGGCCGCCTATGCCCGGCCCTTGCCGCAATTGGCGCTGGGCGCTGCGCTCGCGCCGCATGTCCATGCGATGATGGATGTTTCCGACGGCCTGCTGATCGACGCCGAGCGGATGGCGGCGGCGAGCGATTGCCAGATTGCGCTGATGCTGGAGGCGGTGCCGCTGTCGGCGGCGCTGCTCGCGGTGCGTCCCGACGTTCTCGACACGCGGCTCGCGGCGGCAACGGCAGGCGACGATTATCAATTGCTCTTCGCGGCGGACCCGGGGCAGGCCGATGCAATCCGGGCGCATGCGGCCGCCGAAGGCGTCGCCGTGACGGCGATCGGCCATGCCGCCGTCGGCGCCGGGTTGCTGCTGACGCACCGGGCGCAGCGCGTCGCGCTGCCGGAGCGTCTCGGTTTCGCGCACTAGGCGCGGAAAAGGGCGAAAAAACCGGGCTTGCCAAAGGGCGAGGTTTCTTACCATAACGCGGCGTCCAGAATTTGGGGCGGTCGCATCAGGGGAGAGAGCGAACCGGCATCAATAAGTCGGACGTTCGACAACTATCCTGTGTCCGCCCCCTTCATTGGGGAAGGAACAGACACGCATGAATCCGGTTTTGATCGCGATAGCGTGCGGCCTATTGGCCGTGCTCTATGGGTTCATTACCTCGCGGCAGGTGCTCGGCGCCTCGGCGGGGAATGACAAGATGCAGGAAATCGCCGCCGCCATCCAGGAAGGCGCGCAGGCTTATCTGAAACGGCAATACAGCACCATCGCCATCGTCGGCGTCGTCGTCGCGGTGATCGTCGCGGGGGCACTCGGACCCGTTTCGGGGACGGGTTTCGTCATCGGCGCCGTCCTGTCCGGTGTCGCCGGATTCATCGGCATGAATATTTCGGTACGCGCGAACGTCCGCACCGCGGCCGCTGCGCAGAAGGGGCTGCAGGCCGGGCTGACGCTTGCCTTTCGCGCCGGTGCCATCACCGGCCTTCTCGTCGCCGGGCTCGCGCTGCTTGCGATTGCGGTATTTTATTGGGTGCTGACGGTCCAGATGGGCAAGACGGTGGGCGGCGACGACCGCACGGTCGTCGACGGGCTCGTCGCGCTGGCTTTCGGCGCTTCGCTGATTTCGATCTTCGCGCGTCTCGGCGGCGGCATCTTCACCAAGGCCGCCGACGTCGGCGCTGACCTGGTCGGCAAGGTCGAAGCGGGCATACCCGAGGACGATCCGCGCAACCCCGCGGTCATCGCCGATAACGTCGGTGACAATGTCGGCGACTGCGCGGGCATGGCGGCCGACCTTTTCGAAACCTATGTCGTCACCGTCGGCGCCACCATGGTGTTGACCGCGTTGCTGCTGAAGGGGGCGGGCGATCTGCTGCCCGGCCTGATGTCGCTGCCGCTGCTGATCGGCGGGGTGTGCATCATCACCTCGATCATCGGCACCTATTTCGTCCGCCTCGGCGGGTCGAACAATGTCATGGGCGCGATGTACAAAGGCTTCCTGGTTTCGGCGATCCTCGCGGTCCCGGCGATCTGGTTCGCGACCAGCCACGCGCTGGGCGGGATGGAAACGGCGGTCACCGGCACCGACTTTACCGGGCGCGATCTTTTCTATTGCTCGCTGCTCGGTCTGGTCATCACCGGCCTGATCATCTGGATCACCGAATATTATACCGGCACGGGCTTCCGTCCGGTGCGGTCGATCGCCAAGGCCTCGGAAACGGGCCATGGCACGAACGTGATCCAGGGCCTCGCGATCAGCCTCGAAGCCACCGCGCTGCCGACGCTGGTCATCGTTGCGGGCATCATCATCGCCTATCAACTCGCGGGGCTGATCGGCATTGCCTATGCTGCGACTGCGATGCTGGCGCTCGCCGGGATGGTCGTCGCGCTCGACGCTTATGGTCCGGTGACGGACAATGCGGGCGGCATCGCCGAAATGGCGGGGCTGGAAGACAGCGTGCGCGAAAAGACCGACCTGCTCGACGCCGTCGGCAACACCACCAAGGCAGTGACCAAGGGCTATGCCATCGGTTCGGCGGGCCTCGCCGCGCTGGTGCTGTTCGCGGCCTACACGACCGACCTTCGGGAATTCTTCCCGAGCCTGACGGTCAACTTCAGCCTCGAAAACCCCTATGTCATCGTCGGGCTGCTGCTCGGCGCGCTGCTTCCCTATCTGTTCGGTGCGATGGGCATGACCGCCGTCGGCCGCGCGGCGGGCGATGTGGTGAAGGATGTGCGCGATCAGTTCGCGGGCGATCCCGGCATCATGGCGGGCACGTCGAAGCCGAATTATGCGCGCACGGTCGACCTCGTTACCAAGGCGGCGATCAAGGAGATGATCATCCCCTCGCTGCTGCCGGTGCTGGCGCCGATCGTCGTCTATTTCGTGATCTCGGCGGTTGCGGGTCAGGAGAACGGCTTTGCCGCGCTCGGCGCCCTGCTGCTCGGCGTGATCGTCGGCGGCCTGTTCGTTGCCCTCTCGATGACCTCGGGCGGCGGCGCATGGGACAATGCCAAGAAATATATCGAGGACGGCAACCATGGCGGCAAGGGCAGCGAAGCCCATAAGGCAGCCGTGACGGGCGACACCGTCGGCGATCCCTACAAGGATACCGCGGGTCCGGCCGTCAACCCGATGATCAAGATCACCAACATCGTCGCGCTGCTGCTGCTCGCGGCGCTGGCGGGACACGCGATGTAAGCATCGCGCCCGTCAGGGTGAAAGAATGGCCCCGCCGGAGCGATCCGGCGGGGCCTTTTTCGTTTCTCCGGTAACGTTCGGCAGTTGTTTTCGTCCTCCGCCTTTTCTACTCTGGCCTAGGGATGGCGCGGCATTCGATCCGCTTGCCAAGGGGTTGCGCCACATGCTGTGGTGCGAAAACGGAGACTGAAATGGTCAAAAAGATGTTTGCCGCGGCGTTGCTCGCATCGGCGATGATGATGCCTGTGGCGGGTGGAGCGCAAACCAGCGACATTGTGGTGGTCGCACAAAAGGGGCGGGTAGATACTGCAGTTTTCGGGAAAAGACCGTTCATGCGCGATCCGCGATTGTCGCCGGACGGCACGAAGATCGCCGTTATGCTGAGCCGCGATGGCGTCGATAATCTCGCCTATATCGATCTTGCGAAACCCGGAAATCCTTCGACCTTGATTGCGAAGGCCGAAGAATATCGTGAGGCAGGCGACCGAACCATGGGGACATGGCGATGGGTCGGGAACCGGACCCTGTTGGTAACCTTGCTCTCGCGGGAGAATATTTTCGGTCAGCGCGCCGATCTGCGACGGCTGGTTGCCTATGACCTTGAAACCGGAAAGCTCATGCCGCTGGCGTGGACGGATGCCGGAGCCGATGCGGGTACGATCCTGCACATCGACGATGAAAAGGAAACGATCCTGCTGCAGCGCGGAACGTTCAAGGACGGCAGCTTCTCGCCGGGCCCCGAGGTTGTGGAAGTCGATGTACGCACCGGCAAATACAAATCGGTGATGCGGCCCAACCCCGAAGTCGACAGCTGGATGGTTGACGGCAAGGGGGTCATTCGCGCCGCTGTCGGGTCGGATTCGAAGGGCAACCAGCGGCTCATGTATCGCTCGAACGGGTCGGAAACACTCAAGACGGTGTCCAACGAAAAGGATCCGACCTTCACGCAGTCACAGATCGTCCCCGAGATTTTTCTCGATGAGCCGGACATGGCCTATGCTACCAGCAACAAGGACAATTTGCGGCGCGTCTACAAGGTGGACATGAAGACGCTGGAAATTGTGGGGCCACCGGTATTCCAGCTCAGTCGCTACGATGTCGATGGCCTTATCGCCGACGAGTCCGAATCGGAGCTGTTGGGCGTGGCTTTCACTACCAACAAGGAACGCCGGAAATGGATGGATCCGCGTCTCGCGCAGATCCAGGCCTTCTTCGACGAGGATTTCGGCGAAGGCAATGCGATGATCACGTCGACCAACGACGGCGACACCAAGTTGATCGTGCGCGTATCGGAAACGAGCGATCCCGGCGGTTACTATCTCTACGATACCGAAAGCGGGAAGATGCAGCTTCTCGGCTGGACCCATCCGATCTTGAAGGGGGCAAAGATGAACCCGACGGAATCGGTTCGGTACAAAGCATCTGACGGTCTCGAAATCGAAGCGGTGATTACCTATCCCCGCCACCGTAAGAGCCGCAAAAACCTGCCCGTCGTCGTCATGCCGCACGGCGGACCATATGGTATTCGCGACGAAGAGGGCTTTGGCTTTTTCCCTTGGCATCAGGCGCTGGCGGAGCTGGGCTATGTCGTAATTCAGCCGAATTATCGTGGTTCGGGCGGCTACGGAAAAGATTTCGTCAAGGAAGGGCGTAAGCCCAACGGTTACGGTAACCGGATGCAGGACGATCTTAACGACGCCGTGACGTGGTTCGGGAAGCAGGGGCTGATCGACCCGAAACGAGCGTGCATCATGGGATGGTCCTATGGCGGCTATGCGACAGCACGCGGCGCTCAGCGCGATGGCGATTTTTGGCGATGTGCCATAGCGGGGGCGGGCGTATATGATTTCCCGATGATGAAATCCTATGACACCAATGCGTTCGGAAGTTTCGGCGCGAGCTTCCAGGCGACTGCGAGCGATCTTGTCGATATTTCTTCGGCGCGTCACCCGGAAGGCAAATGGGCACCGATCCTCATCGTGGCGGGTCTTCGCGACGCGCGCATTCCGATCGAGCAATCGCGAACGCTCGTTTCGCGGCTCAAGGGTGCTGGCAAAAAGGAAGACATCGATTTTCGATATGTCGAACAGCCCAAGGGCACGCACAATCTTCCTTATGAAGATGTGCATATCCAGTGGCTGGAAGAAGCGGCCAAGTGGCTCGATCGCTTCAACCCGGCCTACGTCCCGACGGACGCCGACAAACCGGTGCCTGTCGCGGTGACTGCCGACACGAAGTAACCGACTTTCCGATCCGGCCGGCCGGTTCAGTCCGGTCGGCCGGCGCCCATCTGCTGGGCATAGCCCGCCTGCACCATGGCGTTCATCCGGTCGAACAGCGCGTTCGGGTCGCTGCGGCGAAGGGCGGCGATGGCGGCTTCGGCGCCTTCGGCGATCACCAGTTCGCGCGTTCCGGCGTCGACTGCGGCGAGCATCTGTGCCGCAGCATCGTCGGGCGACAGGCCGTTGTCGATTGCCGCATCGCTTGCGCCGCGGACGCTGCCGTCGGCGTTCAGCGCGTTGCGGCTGACGTTGGTGCGCACCGATCCGGGTTCGACCACCAGCACCTTCAACCCCAGATGCTCATTTTCGGCGCGGACGCTGTCATGATAGCCGATGATGCCGTGCTTGGCCGCCGAATAGGCGCTGCGCAGCGGCACGCCGGCAACCCCCGCGACGCTCGATATGGCGATGATCTGACCGCCGCCGGCCGCGATCATGCGCGGAAGCAGCGCCTGGGTGAGGGCAATCGGCGCAAGCAGGTCGACCGCGATGATCTTTTGATAGACCGCAAAATCGGTTTCGACCGCCAAGCTGCGCTGCGAAATACCGGCATTGTTGACGAGACCGTCGATGCGGCCGCCCCAGGCCCAGGCCCTTTCGACAAGCCCGGGAATCGCGTCATAGTCGGTCGCCTCGAAGGGCAGGATCATCGTGCCCGCGCCGCAATCCTTTGCCACCGCTTCGAGCGCGGCGACGTTGCGGCCCGACAGAATCAGCCGCGCGCCGCGCGCCGCAAGGCCGCGCGCCAGCGCCGCGCCGATACCCGACGAAGCCCCTGTAACCCACCAGATTTGATCTTTCATCTTGGCATCCCCATCTATGTTTCCGTCTCAAGGTGAAACGCGTTTCGGGGTGCGTCAAGCCGCCGACCCGCGGATTTCCGTGCGGGGGTGGCAATTTTGTTGCGAATCTGATATAATAAATATCAACGCGTCGACAGCTTGCCTCTTTCCATCGCCGGAAAGGCACCCTGCGGCGTCCTGATGGAGCCATATCCCTTGTCACTTTGACTGGCTAGCGCCGACCGCCTTGCTTCGATCCCCCTCCGACGAGGGCGGACGTACCCGGCCTTTTCGCGCTTTCCGGTCCCGACGGGGCAAATGAAAGGAACCTGCATGTCCGCAAACACGCTCGTCTTTGAAGTCGGTGACTATGTCGTTTATCCCAAACATGGCGTGGGGCGCGTCATTGAACTGCAAAAGTCGGAAATCGCCGGCATGCAGCTCGAACTTTATGTCCTGCGCTTCGAAAAGGAAAAAATGACCCTGCGCGTCCCGACCAACAAGGCCGAGGGCGTGGGGATGCGCAAGCTGTCGTCGGACAAGACGCTGAAGGAAGCGCTTCAGGTCCTGACCACGAAGCCGAAGGTGAAGCGCACCATGTGGTCGCGCCGCGCCCAGGAGTATGAAGCGAAGATCAACTCGGGCGACCTCGTGTCGATCGCCGAAGTGACCCGCGACCTGTTCCGCGCCGACGATCAGCCCGAACAGAGCTATTCGGAGCGTCAGATCTTCGAAGCGGCGTCGAGCCGCCTCGCGCGCGAACTCGCCGCGATGGAAGAAAGCGACGAAAAGACCGCGCAGGCGAAAATCCTTCAGATCCTCAACGAGCATGCGCCGCTCTATTACGCCGAAAAGGCGCTCTGAGCCTTTCTGCCGAGACGTGAAGAGGGCGGTCCGCAAGGGCCGCCCTTTTTCGTGGGTCAGGGATATTTTGCTTCGATGAAATAGAGGCCGTCGGGCGGTGCGTTGAGGCCGAGCGCCTGCCGGTCGGCGGCGTCGAGCGCGGCCTTCAGATCGCGCGCCGACCATTTGCCTTCGCCGACGAGGGTGAGGCAGCCGACCATCGATCGAACCTGATGATGCAGAAAGCTGCGCGCCGCGGCTTCGATGACGATTTCGTCGTCATGGCGGCTGACCGACAGGCGGTCGAGCGTCTTCACCGCGCTTTTGGCCTGGCAATGCACCGAGCGGAAGGTGGTGAAATCGTGCCGCCCCACCAGCGCCTGCGCCGCGCCGTGCATCGCTTCGGCGTCGAGCGGCTTTGAAAATTGCCAGGCGAGCCCCTTGTCCCAAGTCAGCGGCGCGCGACGGTTGACGATCCGATATTCATAGGCGCGGCCGATGCACGAAAAGCGCGCGTGCCAGTCGTCGGCGACCGCCTCGCACGCGAGGACAGCCACCGGCGCGGGGCGAAGCTGGGCGTTCAGCGCTTCCATCAGGCGAAAGGGCTGGATGGCCTTTTCGATGTCGACATGCGCGCGCATCGCGATCGCATGCACCCCGGCGTCGGTGCGCCCGGCGCCGTGAACGGGGGCCGTTTCGGCGGTGATGCGGGTGACGGCTTCCTCGATCGCCTGCTGAACGCTGGGGCCATGCGATTGGCGCTGCCAGCCCATGAAGGGGCGGCCGTCATATTCGATGGTGAGGGCAAAGCGGGTCATGCCAGGCGCGTCCCCGCAGCTATCGGGCGCCCGCGCAGAAGCTCGGCGGCGTCCATCGCCGGCTTGCCCGCGCGCTGCACCCGGGTGGCGCGGATCGCGCCGGGGTTGCAGGCGATGGTCAGCGCATCGTCGAGCGTGACGCCGGGCGCGGCGCCGGCGACGGTGTCGGCGGGATGCACGACATCGGCCGCGAGAATCTTGTACCGCTCCCCCTCCAGCTCGAAAAAGGCGCCGGGCACCGGATTGAACGCCCGTATCTGGCGTTCGGCCTGGGCCGCGCTGACCAGAAAATCGAGCCGCGCCTCGCTCTTGTCTATCTTGGCGGCATAGGTGGCGCCGTCATCCGGCTGCGGCACGGGCGGACAGGCGGAAAGGCCGGCCAGCACCTCGACCATCAACGCGGCGCCCATTGCGGCGAGTTCGTCGGTCAATTCGCCCGCGGTCTTGCGCGCGACCGGCGTGCGGCCGATCAGGCGCATGCCGCCGGTGTCGAGTCCCGCATCCATCTGCATGATGGTGACGCCCGTTTCGGTATCGCCCGCCAGAATCGCGCGCTGCACCGGTGCCGCGCCGCGCCAGCGCGGCAGGATCGAGCCATGGACGTTGAGGCAGCCTTCGCGTGGCGCGTCGAGGATCGCCTGCGGCAGAATGAGACCATAGGCCGCGACCACCGCAACATCGAGGTCGAGCGCAGCGAATTCGGCCTGGGCCGCGTCGTTCCGCAGGTTCTTCGGGGTGCTGACGGGCAGGCCGTGTGCCTCTGCCCAGCGATGCACCGCGCTCTGCTGAAGCTTCTTGCCGCGCTGCGCCGGGCGCGGCGGCTGGGAGTAAACCGCCACGATCTCATGCCCCGCCGCGTGAAGCGCGGCGAGCGTCGGCACCGCAAAGGGCGGCGTTCCCATGAAGGCAATGCGCATGGGCAGCGCCTTTGGAGGAGGACGCGATGTTGTGCAAGGTCGATGGCTGGAGATTGCTTCGTCGCTGCGCTCCTCGCAATGACGAATGTTGCGGGCCACGCGACGGGTCACTACCAACGACGCATGGCGTCCACCGAAATCGAAGCCCTCGTCCAGCAACTCGCCCGGCTCCCGGGCCTTGGCCCGCGGTCGGCGCGGCGCGCGGTGCTGCATCTGATGAAAAAGCGCGAGAGCAGTTTTGCGCCCTTGCTCGCGGCGCTTCAGACGGTGTCCGAACGGCTGGTGACGTGCGGCATCTGCGGCAATGTCGATACCAGCGACCCCTGCGCGATCTGCGCCGATCCGCGCCGCGACCCGCGCAGCCTGTGCGTGGTCGAGGAAGTGTCGGACCTATGGGCGCTCGACAAGTCACGGCTGTTTCCCGGCAAATATCATGTGCTCGGCGGCCGCCTGTCGGCGCTCGAAGGCGTGCGGCCGCAGGATTTGAGCATCGACGCGCTGGTGGCGCGCGTCGCGGCGGGCGGCATCGACGAGGTGGTCCTCGCGATGAACGCGACGCTGGAGGGGCAGACGACGGCGCATTATCTCGCCGAGCGGCTGGAGGGGTATCCGGTGCGGCTGACGCAGCTCGCGCATGGCCTGCCGGTGGGCGGCGAGCTCGATTATCTCGACGAGGGGACGTTGGCGCAGGCGCTGAGGGCGCGAAGGCCAGTCTCTTGACGGAAGCGCCGTCAATCCATACCTCGCACCCATGGCCATCCTACCCATCATAGAGACCCCCGATCCGCGGTTGCGCGTCATTTCGAAGCCCGTCGAGACGTTCGACGCCGAGCTGAAGCAGCTCGTCGCCGACATGTTCGAGACGATGTACGACGCGCCCGGCATTGGGCTGGCGGCGATTCAGGTCGGGGTGCCGAAGCGCATTCTCGTCATCGACCTTCAGGAACCCGATCCCGAGGACGAGGAAGGCAAGGAGGTGATCCGCGAGCCCCGCGTCTTCATCAATCCCGTCTTTTCGGACGAGAGCGAGGACCATAGCGTCTATCAGGAAGGCTGCCTGTCGGTTCCCGAACAATATGCCGATGTGACGCGCCCCGCCGAAGTCACGGTCGATTGGCAGGACGTGGACGGCAAGCACCACCAGGAACGCATGACCGGCCTGATGGCAACGTGCATTCAGCACGAACATGACCATCTGGAGGGCATCCTCTTCATCGACCATCTGTCGCGGCTGAAGCGCGACATGGTCCTGAAGAAGCTTGCGAAGATGCGGAAAGCGGCCTGAGCCAAAAATTTCTGACGCGTTCCCCCGCGAAGGCGGGGGGCCTATCACCGGACGTTTCGGATTTACACCATCAGATGATGGGTCCCCGCCTTCGCGGGGACACACGCAATAGGTGTCGGGCGGATAATCAATCCGCCTTCTTCGCGACCCCCACCATCGCGGGGCGCAGCAGGCGGTCCTTCATCATATAGCCAGCCTGCATTTCCTGCACGATCGTGCCGGCGTCCTTGTCGCTGGGGATTTCGAGCATCGCCTGATGCTGGTTCGGATCGAGCGGCAGGCCGATCGCGGCGATGCGCGTGATGCCGTGGCGCTCGAACACGCTCATCAGTTCGCGCTCGGTCGCCTCGAGCCCCGTGAGCAGCGGCTTGATCGCCTCGTCGGCGCGCTGTTCTTCGCTGAGCGAAGCGAGCGCGCGGCCGAGATTGTCGGCGACCGACAGGATATCGCGCGCAAATTTGGTCGCGGCATAGGCGTGCGCGTCGGCAACTTCCTTTTCGGCGCGGCGGCGCACATTCTGCGTTTCGGCGCGCGCGTAGAGCAGATCCTGCTGCACCGCGGCGAGTTGTTCGGCGAGCTTGCCCGCTTCGTCCTGCGCGGGAGCCTCGGCAGTCGCTGCCGCTTCGGTTCCCGGGGCCTGGCCGTCTTCGACCGGCGTTTCGTTTTCGATGTTTGTCATAACCCTATCGTATCAGTCTTGAGAGCGATTGTGCTGTAAAATCCACCATGGGAACGATGCGCGCATAGTTCAAGCGGGTCGGGCCGATAACCCCGACGACGCCGACCACCCGTCCATCCGATCCGCGATAGGGCGCGGCGATAACCGACGAACCCGACAGCGAAAAGAGCTTGTTCTCCGACCCGATGAAAATGCGCGTCGCGCTGCCTTCGCGCGCGCTGTCGAGCAGGCCGGCGATGTCCTGCTTTGTTTCGAGCTCGTCGAGCAGCTGGCGCACCCGGTCGAGATCGCCGACCGCGCTGTCGTCGAGCAGATTCGCCTGCCCGCGCACGATCAGTACCGGCCGATCGGCGCCGTCGACCGACCAGATGGCCAGTCCCCGCGCGACCAGATCGGCGGCGGCGCGGTCGATCGCGATCCGTTCGTCCTCTATCTCGCGCCGCACCCGCGCCATTGCCTCGGCCAGCGTCAGGCCGCCGAGCATGGCCGAGATATAATTGCCTGCTTCGACCAGCGCCGACGGCCCCAATCCGGCGGGCAGGTCGATGACGCGGTTTTCGACCGATCCATCGCCCGCGACGAGGACGACGAGCGCCTGACGGTCGGCCATCGGAACGAAGGCGACCTGTTTGAGCACGCGTTCATGCTTGGGGACGAGAACAAGGCCGGCGCAGGCCGAGAGGCCGGACAGCGTGGCCGTCGCCTGTGCCAGCGCGCTTTCGATCGGGCCGCCTTCGGCGAGGCTCGCCTCGATCTGCGCGCGATCCTCGGCCGAGGGTTCGGCGACCTGCATCATCCCGTCGACGAACAGGCGCAGCCCCTGTTCGGTCGGCAGGCGTCCGGCGCTGGTGTGCGGACTCGCGAGCAGACCGAGTTCTTCAAGATCCTGCATGACATTGCGGATCGACGCGGGCGACAGGTTGAGCGTCGCCAGCTTCGACAGCGTACGCGACCCGACCGGCTGCCCATTTTCAAGATAGGCATCGACGACGAGCCGGAACACATCGCGCGCGCGCGTCGTCAATTCGGTGATCGGCGGGGTCGTCATGGCATGGATTTAGGGATGCGAAGGGGCGGGGGCAAGGATGGCGCTGACGCCGTCGCCGTCCGCCCTGGCTTGCCGAGGCGGCGCGAGGATCGCGCGATAGAGGCACGCGACGCTTTCAGATGCGGCGTGCCAGGAAAAGGCGGCGCTTCTTTCCCGTGCAGCGGCGCCCATTGCGCGCCGCGCGTCGCCGTCCGCAATGAGCCGAACGAGGGCGTCCGAATAGGCGCGGCGGTCGCCGGGCGTGCATAGATGACCCGTTTCGCCCTCCACGATCAGCGCGCTCGCGCTCGGCGCATCGGCGCTGACCACGGGCAGGCCCGATGCCATCGCCTCGAGCACGACATTGCCAAAGGCTTCGGTCGTGCTCGGGTTGAGCAAAATGTCGGCGCTGGCAACCGCGTGGGCGAGTTCCTGCCCATCAAGATGGCCAGTCAGCACCGCAGAGGGGAGCGCTGCAAAGGCCTCGGCCGCCGGTCCTGCGCCCACCACCAGCGGCGTGACTGGGTGGGGGGACAGCAATTCGCGCAATATCGCGAGATATTCCTCGGCGCCCTTTTCGAGCACCAGGCGGCCGAAGAAGAGGATGACGATCCGGTCGTCGGCGATTCCGCGCGCGCGGCGCCATTCGAGGCTGCGATGCGACGGCGTGAAAAGGTCGCGATCGACGCCGCGACTCCATAGGCTGACCCGGTCGTCGCCGCGCAGCGTGCGCATCTCGTCGACAAGGCCCGGAGTTGGAGCGAGGACATGATCGGCGCGGCGATAGAAACGATGGATGTGACGGTCGACCACCGGCCGCAGCCAATCGAGGCCGTAATAGCCAAGGTAGGCTTCGAACCGCGTGTGCAGGCTGACGACAAGCGGCGTGCCGCGATCGAGCGCGAAGGTCTGCGCGCGGGTGCCGAGAATATCAGGAGTCGCGACATGGATGATGTCGGGCGCGAACCGCGTCAGGTCGCGGCGGGTGGCGCGGGGCAGGCCGAGCGCGAGCCGAAACTCGCTGCGCACCGGCAGCGCGATTGAAGGCACCGGGATCAGGTCGCCCGCCGGTTCGAACGCCGGCGTGTCGGTGACGGGCGAATAGACCCGCACCGCAGCGCCCGCATGCTGCTCGAGATGCGCGACAAGGCGGTTGAGCGCCTGGTTCGCGCCTTCGCGCACATAATTGTAATTTCCCGTAAATAGCGCGATTCGCACCTTACACCTGTCGAAAATTGAGCACCGCGTTCAGCACGAACATCGCGAGCCCGGCAAAGACGGACACGATCACGCGGGCGACGAGATAGTGGATGGCGGTCCATTTGAGCAAGGCGGCAAAGAGCAGGATGGTGATCGCCATGCCCACCCCAGCATTGACCAGAAAGATCAGATAGCCCGACCCGATGGCGCGATCGGTGCCGCGAAATATCCATGAACGGCCGAGCACATAGTGCAGGCTGTTCGAGGTCAGAAAACCGATCGCCGCCGCGGGGACCGCCTGCATTCTGCCCCATTGCACCAGGCCCCAGAGCACGGCGAGCCCGACCAGAAAGACAGCGCTGCTGACCGCGGTGTTCTTGAGCAGCATGCCGCCGACACGGCGGTTGAACAGACGCGAAGCCAGCCCGGTTTCGCCCGCCGATGCCTCTCCGCTGGCGGGCCGTTCAGCCCCTACACTATAGTCGGTCATGCAGCGGCGTGGGCGACGGCGGGGAGCGGGCGATCATCATAGATTTCATCGTCGCGCGCATCGGGCCAGGCGGTGCGGCGCCCCACCCAGGGGTTGAGGAAAAGCCACGGCAGCTTGATGAACAGCAATTCGGAATGGATGAAAGCATCGATCGCCCGTTCCCACCAGCGCGGGCGCCGGCGCCCGTGCGCGACGAGCCACGTTTCATAGGGGGCCCAGTGGCTCGGTTCGTCCTTGTGGATGATCCGGAAAATCCGGGTCAGGATCGGATCGTCGAGCACGAAACGGTTTTTCAGCAGGGTTTCGACCTGTTTGTAACCGCGCCGTTCGGTCAGCGCGATAACGCGGCAAAGGCGTTCGAACAACTCGTCGCGATCGATGACCGCCTGCGTATCGAGCTTGTCGATCGGCGTGCGAAAAATAATTTCAACGAAGCGGTCGATATGCCCGAAGGTGCGATCGACATCGAGCGGCATCGAACCGCGCCGTTCGAACCAGCGGCGAAACATCATATAATGTTTGCGCTCGTCGCCGCGGTGGCCTTCGATCGCCGCGATCAAGGCCAGATCGTCGGGCGTCCGCGCGCGAACCGCTTCGATAACCCGGTCGATCGCCGTATAGCCACGATGTTCGTTATAAATATAGATCGACCCGAGTACGAGCAGATAGCGTTCGCGCAACCAGCGCAGCATAGGCATCTCCCACCAAAGCGACTGATTATCACCCTTCGCGGCGCTAGTCGAATGGCGCTACGACGCCTCATCGTATTGCGATACCGAAATCGGGCCGAGCGCGCGACGAAAACAGGTGCATCGGGCGCATCTTCTTCCTAGCCTTTGCCCAGCTTCAGGGGGTGACCCGGGGGGAGAGAAATATGACCACACGTCCGCTCGATCGCGACGATCCGCTCGACGATTTCGACCGGCGGCTGATTCGCCTGCTCGGCACCGACCGGCTCGTCTATGTGACGGGCGGCGGCCCGGCGGTGATCGTGATGACCGAAATGCCGGGAATCAGCCCGCATGTCGCGCGGTTCGCGCGCTGGGTCCGCGATGCGGGCTTCACCGTCTATATGCCGCATATCTTCGGGAAGGACGGCGCCGTTCCGCGCATGCCGGGCGCGCTGCTCACGATGATCGGGGGTTGCATCAGCCGCCAGTTCCGGGCCTTTCAGGCAAATGAAAGCTCGCCGGCGACGCAGTGGCTGCGCGCGCTCGCGGCGTTGGCGCACGAAGAATGTGGCGGCAAGGGCGTCGGGGCGATTGGTATGTGCTTCACCGGCAATTTCGCGCTGTCGATGATGCTCGAACCCGCGGTGCTGGCGCCGGTGCTCGCGCAGCCGTCGCTGCCGCTGAATGATCCCGCGGGGATGCATATCGCACCTGATGAACTGGCGGCGGTGAACGCGCGGATGGAGGCCGAGGATCTGACCGTACTCGCCTATCGCTTTGCGGGCGATAAGTTCTGCAAAGCGGCGCGCTTTGCGGCGTATGAGGACGCGCTGGGCGACCGCTTCGTCGGCCGCGTCCTGCCCGACGAGGCGGCGAACCCCGACAGCCCGATGAAGAACCCGCACAGCGTCGTTACGATCCACCTGATCGACGAGGCAGGCCAGCCGACGGTGCAGGCGCGCGACGAAATCCTCGATTTCTTCAAGATGCGGTTGAGTGGATGACGGCGCGCGCCTAAGAGCCCCGCCTTCAACGATGAAAGGAATATCATGCGACCCTCCGGCCGCGCGCCCGACCAGATGCGCCCCATCGCCATCGAAACCGAATTCACCATCCATGCCGAAGGCAGCGTGTTGGTGAGCTTCGGCAACACCAAAGTGCTCGTCACCGCCAGCGTCGAGGAAAAGGTGCCGCCCTTCTTGCGCGGCAAGGGCCAGGGCTGGGTGACCGCCGAATATGGCATGCTGCCCCGCGCGACGCACACGCGCGGCAGCCGCGAGGCGGCGAAGGGCAAGCAGTCGGGACGGACACAGGAAATTCAGCGGCTTATCGGGCGCAGCTTGCGCGCCGTCGTCGATATGAAGAAGCTCGGCGAACGCCAGATCGTGATCGATTGCGACGTGATCCAGGCTGACGGCGGCACGCGCACCGCGTCGATCTCGGGCGCGTGGGTTGCGCTGCGGCTCGCGGTCGACAAGCTGATCGCGGACAAGGCGATCGCCGAAGATCCGATCGAGGACAAGGTCGCGGCGATTTCCTGCGGCATGTATCAGGGCACTGCCGTCCTCGATCTCGACTATGACGAGGATTCGAACGCCGAAGCCGACGGCAATTTCGTGCTGACCGGCAAGGGCCAGATCGTCGAAGTGCAGGCGAGCGCCGAAGGCGCGACCTATGACGAGGAAGGCCTGCTGCGCCTCCTCCGCCTCGCGCGCATCGGCTGCGGCGAGATTTTCGCGGCACAGGCGAAGGCGGTGGGACGCTGACATGACGCGCAAGCTCGCTCCCGGCAAGCTCGTCATCGCGAGCCATAATGCGGGCAAGGTGCGCGAGATTCGGGCGCTTTTGAAACCTTATGGCATCGAACCGGTGTCTGCGGGTGATCTCAACCTTCCCGAACCCGACGAAACCGGCACGACCTTCGCCGAAAATGCGCTGTTGAAGGCGCATGCGAGTGCGTCGGCTTCGGGTCATCCCGCGCTTGCCGATGACAGCGGGCTGGAAGTAGCGGCGCTGGGCGGACGGCCCGGCGTTTATACGGCCGATTGGGCCGAACGGCAGTGGTTCGAGGGCGAAAAGGGCCGCGACTGGTATATGGCGATGGGGAAGGTCGAGGGCTTGCTCGCCGAGCAAGGACCGGACGCCGACCGCAGCGCCTGTTTCGTTTGCACGCTAGCGCTCGCCTGGCCCGACGGGCATGCCGAAATCTTCAAGGGGCGGGCGACGGGCAGCCTAACCTGGCCGCCGCGCGGGACGCTGGGATTCGGTTATGATCCGGTCTTCGTGCCGACTGGCAAGTCTCTGACTTATGCCGAGATCGATCCAGCCGAGAAACATGCGATCAGCCACCGCGCCGATGCCTTTGCGAAGCTGGTGGCGGGGGTGTTTTAGAGCGCTGGCGTCCCGAGACCGTCACCCTGAACCTGTTTCAGGGTCCTTGGGCCGCCCCTGCCTTTGGGCACCGCGCCAAAATCGAGCTCGCGCCATGGATGCTGAAACGAGTTCAGCATGACGAAGTGAGATGAGCATCGCTATATTCCTTGGTATGACCGAGCCGCTTGCCCTTTATGTCCATTGGCCCTTTTGCGTCAGCAAATGCCCCTATTGCGACTTCAACAGCCATGTGCGCGAGAGCGTCGACCAGGCGGTCTGGCGCGCGGCGTTGCTCGCCGATTTGCGGCACGAGGCGGCGCTGTTGCCCGGACGGCAGGTGTCTTCGATCTTCTTCGGAGGCGGCACGCCCAGCCTGATGCCGCCCGCGACGGTGGCGGCGGTGATCGGCGAGGCGGCGGCGCTGTGGGGCCTGACCGACGACTGCGAGATCACGCTGGAAGCCAATCCCAACTCGGTCGAGGTTGCCGCCTTCGCCGATCTGGCGGCCGCGGGGGTCAATCGGGTGTCGATCGGCGTGCAGAGCTTCGATCCGCAAGTGCTTGAATTTCTGGGGCGCGCGCACAGCGGGGACGAGGCGCGGCGGGCGATCGCGGCGGCGCAGACGCATTTCCGCCGTGCGAGCTTCGACCTTATCTACGCGCGGCCGGGCCAAGGGTTGGCCGACTGGGAGCGCGAACTTGCCGATGCGCTGGGGTTCGGCACCGGTCATCTTTCGCTCTATCAACTGACCATCGAGCCCGGCACGCGCTTTGCGACGCTCGCCGCCAAGGGTGAGCTTGTCCTGCCCGACGGCGATGCGGCCGCCGACCTGTTTGACGCGACGCAGGCGATGACGCGCGCAGCGGGGCTGCCGCGTTACGAAGTGTCGAACCATGCTCGGCCGGGCGAGGAAAGCCGGCACAATCTGACCTATTGGCGCTATGGTGATTATGCCGGGGTCGGGCCAGGCGCGCATGGACGGCGGCTTGCCCAGGCGACCGAGCGCCACAAGAAGCCCGAGAATTTCATCACGGCGGTCGAACGCAACGGCCACGGCCTGAAGATCGAAACCGACCTTCCGCCGCAGGAACGCGCGACCGAGGCGATGCTGATGGGCCTGCGGCTGAGCGAGGGCGTCGATCTGGCGCGGATCGAGGCACGGAGCGGGTTGGGGCGCGAAACGTTCGTCGATGCCGCCGCGGTGGCGCGGCTGATCGGGCAGGGGCTGATGCGGCAGGCCGGCGACCGGCTGGGCGTGACCGACGATGGTATATTGCTGCTCGACTCGATCCTTTCCGAGGTGGTGCGAACAGGCTAGACGACTGCAAAGCCCGTTCGCCCTGAGCTTGTCGAAGGGCCGTTCTTCTCTTTTGAAGGCTGAAAGAAGGGACGGGGCTTCGACAAGCTCAGCCCGAACGGAGTGGGTTTTGGTTGACGTCCTGATCCGCGACTGGGACGCCCATCTGGCGCATGAAAAGCGCCGGTCGGACCATACGCGGCGCGCCTATATTGCGACCGCCGAGCGCTTTTGCGGCTTTCTGGCACATTATCGCGGCGGCGCGGTCGATGCGCGCATGCTTAAAGGTCTGACCCCGAACGACCTGCGCTCCTATCTTGCCGAACGCCGGGCCCAAGGGCTGGGCAATGCGTCGGCGGCACGCGAATTGTCGGCGTTGCGCAGCTTTCTGCGCTTCGTCGGCGGGTCGAACGCCAGCGTGCCGCAGATGCGCGGCCCGCGCGTCAAAAAGGGACTGCCGCGCCCGCTCGCCCCCGCCGAGGCGATGCAGCTTGCCCAAGATGTCGAGGACAATGCCCGCGGAGCCTGGGTCGGCGCGCGCGATTTTGCCTTGCTGCTGTTGCTCTATGGCGCGGGTCTGCGCATCGGCGAGGCGCTGTCGCTATCGGGGGCGGCGCTGCCGCTCGGCGAAACGCTGCGGGTCACCGGCAAGCGCGGCAAGACGCGGATAGTGCCGATCCTGCCCGCGGTCGCGGCGGCGGTCGCGCGCTATGCCGCGGCCTGCCCCTGGCCGATGGGCAAGGATGCGCCGCTCTTCATCGGCGCGCGCGGCGGGCCGCTGCAACCGGGTGTCGTGCGCGCCAGCGTCCGGCAGGCGCGCCGCGCACTCGGCCTGCCCGAGCGCGCGACGCCGCACGCGCTCCGCCATAGCTTCGCAACGCATCTGCTGGCGGGCGGGGCCGATTTGCGCAGCCTGCAGGAACTCTTGGGCCATGCGAGTCTGGCATCGACGCAAATCTATACCGCGGTCGACGCCGCGCATCTCCTCGACGTCTATCGCAGCGCTCACCCCCGCGCCGGTTAGTCGCGGCGGTGCTTGGGCTTCCAGGTGAAGACGCGCCAGAAATAGAGAAGGACCAGCGAGCCGATCGCGACGAGAGCGAGCGGGCCGACGAACTGTTCGATATCGGCGAACTGCTTGCCGAACCAGTTACCCGCACCGGCGAGCGCGGCGATCCAGATCGTCGATCCGGCAGCGGTCCACAGCAGGAATTTCGCCTGATTCATATGGACCATGCCCGCGGGCAGCGACACCATCGTCCGCGCGACGGGCATGAAGCGCGCGACGAAGACGATGCCCGGACCATATCGGACGAAGCCCGCGTGCAGCCGCTCGACCTCGTGCCAGTCGAGCGTCAGCCAGCGGCCGTGGCGGTCGATAAAGGGCTTCAGCCGCTTGTAGCCGATCCAGCGCCCGATCGCATACCACACCCAATTGCCCGCAGTGGTGCCGGCGACCGCGACCGCGACGAGGGTCCAGAAGTCGAAGCGTCCCTGCGCGACCGCAATGCCGCCCAGCCCCATGATGACTTCGGACGGGACGGGCGGGAAGACGTTTTCGAGGAACATCAGGACGGCAATGCCCCAATATCCCCACGCCTGAATCAGATCGAGGATGAATTCGGTCATGGATGGCAAACGCGGCGGGGGCTCAAGCGATCCGGCGTTCTATCGCATCCCAGATCATGCCGGCCGTATCGCTGTTGTTGAAGCGGTCGATAGCAACGATGCCGGTCGGCGAGGTGACGTTGATTTCGGTGAGCCATTCGCCGCCGATCACATCGATGCCGACGAAGATCAGGCCGCGTTCCTTGAGCTGCGGGCCGAGCGCGGCGCAGATTTCCTGCTCGCGCGGCGTCAATTCGGCCGCTTCGGCATAGCCGCCGACGGCCAGGTTCGACCGGAATTCGCCTTCGCCGGGCTTGCGGTTGATCGCGCCGGCAACGTCGCCGTCGACCAGCACGATCCGCTTGTCGCCTTTGGACACGCTGGGCAGGAATTGCTGGACCATGAAGGGTTCGGGCCAGACCTGACCGAAAAGTTCGACCAGCGCGCCGAGATTGCTGCCGTCAGCGTCGATGCGGAACACCGCCTTGCCGCCGTTGCCGTGCAGCGGCTTGACGACGACGGCGCCGTAGCGCGCCTGAAAATCCTTCACCGCGTCAAGATCGCGCGTGACCATCGTCGGCGGCATGAATTGCGGGAAATCGAGCACGAAAACTTTTTCGGGCGCGTTGCGCACCGAAACGGGATCATTGACCACCAGCGTCTCGCCCCGAATGCGTTCGAGCAGCCAGGTGCCGGTAAGATAGCCGAGGTCGAAGGGCGGATCCTGCCGCATCAGCACGACATCGACATCGCGGCCGAGGTCGATCGTTACGGGATCGCCGAAGCGGTAATGCGCGCCGGCCTCGCGCTTGACGTCGAGCACAGGTTGCGCCCGTGTCGTCAGCCGTCCGGCCTCCCAGGTCAGCCCGCGCACATCGTAGTGATAAAGGGTGTGGCCGCGTTCGAGCGCTTTCAGCATCAAAGCGAAACTGCTGTCACCGCCTATATTGATGCCATCCATCGGATCCATTTGAACCGCCGCGCGCAGGGTCATTCCGTCTTCCTTCAGGGCTGCCAGACGTGGACCAGATGGCGAGGCAAGCGCCCCGGCGCAAGGAGCATCACGTCGATGCGAATATCATCATCGCCTCGCGCAAAGCGCGCGCTGAGCATTTCTGCGGATCCGGCGACGCGGCGCAGGCGAAATTCGTCGATCGCCATATCGAGATCGGCGGCGCGGTCGCGCCATTTTACTTCGACGAAAGCGAGGGTGCGGCCGCGCCGCGCCGCCAGATCGACTTCGCCAGCGGGAACGCGCAGCCGTTCGCCCAGGATACGCCAGCCATGCAGGCGCAGCCTCCAGGCGGCGCGCCGCTCGGCCCGGCGTCCGCGCGCTTCGGCGGCGGCGCGGTTCAAGCGCGATCCCTAAGCGCGAGCGCGCGCGCGTAGATGGCGTGACGGTCGAGCCCGAAGCGCTTGGCGACGGCCTTGGCGGCTTTGGCCACCGGCTGCTCGTCCAGCGCATCGCGCAGCGCCGCGTCGATCGCTGCGTCGTCGGCAGCTTCGACGGCCTGCTCCTGGGGCGGGCCGACCATCACGACGATTTCGCCTTTTGGCGGTGCGTCGGCATAGCGCGCGGCGAGATCTTCGAGCGAGCCGGTGACACATTCTTCGTATAATTTGCTGATTTCGCGCGCGACCGCGGCCTCGCGATTGCCGAGGCCGGCGGCGAGCGCGGTCAGGGTCGCGGCGAGGCGTGGCCCGCTTTCGTAGAAGACGAGTGTGGCGCGCAAAGCGGCGAATTCGGCGATCGTGTCGGCGCGTGCCTTGGCCTTGTTCGGCAGGAAGCCCGCAAAAAGAAAGCGATCGCTCGGCAGGCCCGACAGGGTGATGGCGGCGATCGCCGCGCAGGGGCCGGGCAGGGTGGTGATCGCCCGTCCTGCCGCGCGCGCATCGCGCACCAGCTTGTAGCCGGGGTCCGAAATCAGCGGGGTTCCCGCGTCGGACACCAACACGACGACTTCGTCCGCCATCCGGGCAACCAGCGCCGCACGGGCGCGTTCGTCGCTATGATCGTGATAGGGGGTCATCGGAACACGCAAACCCAGATGTGCGAGCAGCTTTGCCGTGACGCGCGTGTCCTCCGCCGCGATCACGTCGGCGCGCGCAAGCACCGCCGCGGCGCGCGGGGTGATGTCGCCAAGGTTGCCGATGGGCGTCGCGACGATATAGAGACCGGGCAAGGGAGATATAGAGATGGTCGAATCCGGCATGGCGGCAGAGATGGCAGAAACGACGCGCGAGCGCCAAGGGAATGCGTCGCCGCGGCGGCAATTGCTGCGCGGTATCGCGACGCTGGCGCTTGGCGGGCTGCTCGCCGCATGCCAGGTGGTGCCGAAGACCAACGGTCCGGCGACCCCGCCGCCGCCCGACAAGCCCACCGACAATGTCGGCCCCGGCCTGCCGACCGATACCGACCGCCACCGCGTCGCGCTGCTCGTTCCGCAGACGGGAACCAACGCCGATGTCGGCATGGCGATCGCCAATGCGACGACGATGGCGCTTCTCGATACCAAGGCCGACAAGGTCCGCATCACGACTTATGACACCGCGCTGGGCGCCGCCGCGGCCGCAAAGCAGGCGGTAGCCGACGGCAACAAGCTGATCCTCGGTCCGCTGCTCAGCGAAGATGTGACAGCGGTGGCGCCGATCGCGCGGGCGGCGAAGGTGCCCGTCATCAGCTTTTCGAACGACAGCAGCGTCGCGGGCAACGGGGTCTTCATCATGGGCTTCGTTCCCGGCCAGTCGGTCGAGCGGGTCGTGAGCTTTGCCCGCGCCAAGGGGCAGCAGCGCTTCGGCGCGCTGATCCCCAAGAATCTTTATGGCGAGCGTTCGATGGCAGCGTTCAAGGCGGCGGTCGCCAATGCGGGCGGAACGCTCGTCGCGACCGAAACCTATGACCGAAGCGCCGCGGCGCTTACGGGAGCGGCGCGCCGTCTGGCGAGCGCGGGTGCGATGGACGCGGTGCTGATCGCCGATGTCGGCGGCAATGCGGTGCGCGCGGTGCCGATTATCAAGGGCGCGGGACAGCGCCAGATCCTCGGCACCGAATTGTGGAACACCGATGCGACGCTGGGCGGCAATCCGGCAATGCGCGGTGCATGGTTCGCCAGCGTTTCGGACGGCCTCTACGGCCAACTCGCCACCAAATATCGCACGCGGTTTGGCAAGGCGCCCTATCGTCTGGCCAGCCTTGGCTATGATTCGGTGCTGCTGACGGTGCGCATTGCGCGTGACTGGAAGCCGGGGACCAACTTTCCTGCCGGACGCCTGATGGCGGCGGATGGATTCGGCGGCATCGACGGCATCTTCCGCTTCAACGACCGCGGCATTGCAATCCGCGCGCTGGAGGTCAGCGAGGTGGGAGCGGGCGGCTTCCGCGTGATCGACCCCGCACCCGCCAAATGGTAGGGTCCGGATCCTAGGGGCAGCGGGCGTGGCATAGCCGCCACAGTCGGACGAAAACCGCCGGTAAATTGCGCACGGCAACCTTTACGCCGCGCCAATGTTCATTATATGTGCACCGCGCGCGCGTTTGCGCGCCCGCTGCGCATACGAACTGAAACGACACAGGAGATACAGCTATACGCCCGCCCATGACCCGCCGCCCGCTGGCGCCAATGCCGCCGAAGAACGGCCCGCGATACAATGAATTCATCGCCTCGCCCAAGGTCCGTGTGATCGACGAGGAAGGCGAAAATCTGGGCGTAATGCTGACTGCTGAAGCGATCGAACAGGCGGCCGAAGTCGGCCTCGATCTGGTCGAAGTATCCCCCAACGCCGATCCGCCGGTGTGCAAGTTCCTGGATGTGGGCAAGTATAAGTACGAAGCCCAGAAAAAGGCCAATGCGGCCCGCAAGACGCAGAAGACCCAGGAAATCAAAGAGATCAAGATGCGTCCGAACATCGACGATCATGATTTCGAAGTGAAGATGAAGAAGGTCTTCGACTTCCTCGAGGAAGGCGACAAGGTCAAGATGACCATGCGCTTCCGCGGCCGCGAAATGAGCCATACGCAGCTTGGCCTCAACGTGCTGCAGCGCGTGGCGGAGATGACGGCAGAGATCGCCAAGGTCGAGGCGCATCCGCGCACCGAAGGGCGTCAGATGCTGATGGTGCTCGCGCCTAAATAGGATTTGCGGCTCAGCCGATACGAAAATCGAGGGCGGTCGTTCCACCGGAGCGGCCGCCCGCTTCGTATCGGCGCTCGACCATGCGGGCATCGCCGCTCGCGCCGATCATCACCAGCGTCGAGGCGCGCGTGCCGTAGACCTCGCCGCGCAGGAACAGCGCCGGGTCTCCTTCGGCGGTCAGCGTATCGAGCAACCCTTCGGGATCGGCGCCGGCCTCGACCGTGGCGGCCAGTGCAGCGCGCAGCCGTTCGGCGCGCGGGCAGGGGCGGTCGACGGGTTCGTTGGCGAGGGCATGAACGCCGTCCGTCAGCGCCGCGATCAGTGGCTGCGGCCGGTTGGTGAGCAAGCGGGCATTTCCATCGGCGGCAAACAGATTGAAGGCATTGAACCGGTCGAGATCGGCTTCGGACGGATCGGTGAAACGTCCATCGCCGCGCAACATGTCGACCACCAGCGCGCCGCGTGATTCCTTCGCCGGATCGGGCATCGCGCCGCGGACATTGGTCACCACGACGACGCGTCCGCTCGGTCGATGCACGCCGAGCCACGTCCCGCCGGCTTGCAGGTCGCGCCCGGCTACGATGCCGCTGCCATCGTCCCATTCGGCGAGCGCGGCCGCAGGCCGCGCGTGAAACTCGTCACGGTTGCCGATCAGGATCAGCGGCCAGTCGGGATGGACGCGGCGGGCAAGGGCGACGACACACATGCGCTGCCTATCGGAGAGCGCGGCGGATTTGCCAAGCGTTCATGGTGTGTTGCGCGCATAAATCACCAATTGTCCAGCGCGCGAATGGATGATAGTCTGCCCCCATCTTTCTGGAGGGGGAGATCAACATGAATGTAGCCGTCAAAACGCCGTGGCACCTTTGGGTTGTCGGGGCCGTATCGCTCGTCTGGAACGCCTTCGGCGCGATGGACTATGTGATGACCAAGATACAGAATCCCGATTATCTGGCCGCTTTCACGCCCGAGCAGCAGGCGTGGTTCACAGGCTTTCCCGTCTGGGCGAACGCCGGTTGGGCGCTCGGCGTTTGGGGATCGGTGCTCGGATCGCTTCTGCTGCTCATCCGCAGCCGCCATGCGGTCACGGCGTTCCTGGTATCGCTCGTCGGGCTCGCGGTCAGCTGTATCTACCAGTTCGGCATGCATTATGGCGACCTGATGCGGATGTTCGCGACCTTCCCGATGATCTTCACTGCGGTCATCTGGGTCATCCTGATCGCGCTGTTCGTCTATTCGCGCAAACAGGCCGCAGCCGGGGTGCTGCGCTAGATGGCGCCGATAACCCGATAAAGCGTCGCCCCCGCGAAGGCGGGGGCGTTTTTGGCCGTGCCTTCGCGGGGCGACGCTTTCGATTGGTCGCGTCCCGTCCTGCCTACCGCGCGCGAATGAACGCGCGGATGTCCGACGACAATTTGTGGCGATCCTCGTCGCGGATATACATCATGTGCCCGGCGTCATAATATTTATACTCGATCCGGTCCTGCGGGATGCCGGTGCGCGATAGCGAATATTCGGCGGCGAAAAAGGGCGTCGCGAAATCATAATAGCCCTGGCCGACAAAGACGCGCAGTCCGCTGTTTTCGCGCAGCGCCTGCCCGATATAGGGTGCGACGTTGAGATAGGCGTTAGTGTCGCGGCCGCCGATGCGCCAGTCCCACTGGCCGCCGATGCCGCTGATCGATTGATATTCGCGGTCGGTCTTGAACCCCAGCGTATCGCGCGCCCAGCTGTTGATCGCGGCGGTGTAGCCCGCGTCGATGCCATAGAAGCTGGGATCATTGTCGGGCTCTTCGCCCGCATTGTCATAGTCCTTGCCCGTGTAGCGGCTGTCGAGCCGGCCGACGGTCAGGCCGCGGTCGCGCAGCAACTCCTTGTAGAAGCGGCCGGGTGTGACGCGCAGATCCGCCTCTTCGAGATAGGTTTCAGACAGGCCGGTGAAGCGGGCAAGCTCGCGGCGGATCGCGGCGCGCTCCTCGCCCTGCAGCGTCTGTCCCTTGAGCAGCGCCGCGGCATAGGGTCCGATCGCCCACTGGCGCGCTTCTTCTGCGAATTGTTCGACCGACGGCGCGCTCGCCTTGCCGTGATAGAGGGCGGTCGTCGCCATCGAGGGGAGGTTGGTGATGTAGCTGAGTTCGTTGCCCGGCGTATCGGACCCGGCCGCGAAATCGAGCACGGTCGAGATGAGGATGATGCCGTTGAGGCCGACATCGTTGAAAGTGACATTCATCAACTGGTTCGCGACGGCCGCCGAGCGCGTGGTGCCATAGCTTTCCCCGCCGAGGAATTTGGGGCTGTTCCAGCGGCCATTGTCATTGAGCCAGCGCCGGATGACTTCGGCGACGGCCTTCGCGTCCTGCGTCACGCCGTAATAATCCTTGGGATCGGCCTTGCCTATCAGGTGGGAGAAGCCGGTGCCCGGCGGATCGATGAAGACGATGTCGGTCACGTCGAGCAGCGAGTCGGGATTGTCGACGATGGGGTAGGGCGGGGCGCCGTCATCCTTGGCGTCACTGGGGATCGCGACGCGTTTCGGCCCGAACGCACCCATCATCAACCAGACGGTGCCCGACCCGGGCCCGCCGTTGAACAGAAAAGTCACCGGGCGGCCCGGATCGCGCGGCTCCTTGATATAGGAGGTGGTGACGATCGCCGCTTCGGGCACGCCATCCTTGTTCTTGAGGATCGTCTCGCCGATCGTAGCAGCATAGCCGATCTTCTGCCCGCCGAACGTGCCCGAAAGGCGCGTCGTGTGCACCTGTGGCACGATGTCCTCGGTCTTTTCCGGCTTGGCCTTGTCAGCCGGCGCGTCCTGCGCGGCAAGCGTGGCAGGAACCGCAGCGGCAAGCGCCAGCGCGATCAGCGACAGACCCGTTTTCATAGATATTCTCCCCGTTTGCGGCGCGGACGCTAGGCCGCGCGTAAAGGGCAGACAAGGCTACTTGTCGGTTACAATCGGGCTTTGGTCGAAGGGGCGTCAACGCCCCCACTTCGTCTTGCTCTGCTTCCCGAAGCGCCCCTTGCGCGTACCCGGCTTGCCCTCGTTCGAGCGGCCGACGCGCGGGGCGACCTGTTCGCCTGCGGGCAGGCCGAGTTCGTCGGCTTCGAGGCGGCGGATTTCGTCGCGCAGGCGGCCGGCTTCCTCGAATTCCAGGTCGGCGGCGGCGTCGCGCATCTTCTTTTCCAGCTCCTGGATATAGGCGCGGAGGTTGTGGCCGACCATGTGCTGCGGCTTGTCGTCGCCGAGGTCGATGGTGACCTGATCCTTCGACGCGACATGCGCGATGATGTCGCCGATGTTACGTTTGATCGTCGTCGGCGTGATGCCATGTTCTTCGTTATACGCCTGTTGCTTGGCGCGGCGGCGGTCGGTTTCGCGCAGCGCGCGTTCCATGCTGCCGGTGATGCGGTCGGCATAGAGGATCACACGGCCGTCGACGTTACGCGCGGCGCGGCCGATCGTCTGGACGAGGCTGGTTTCGCTGCGCAGGAACCCCTCCTTGTCGGCGTCGAGGATCGCGACGAGCCCGCATTCGGGAATGTCGAGACCCTCGCGCAAGAGGTTGATGCCGACGAGCACGTCGAACACGCCGAGTCTGAGGTCGCGAATGATCTCGATGCGCTCGAGCGTTTCAACGTCGCTGTGCATGTAGCGGACCTTCAGCCCCGCTTCGTGCAGGAACTCGGTCAGATCCTCCGCCATGCGCTTGGTGAGCGTGGTGACGAGGGTGCGATAGCCCGCAGCGGCAGTTTTCTTCGCCTCGGCAATCAGATCGTCGACCTGCTCCTCGACCGGCTTGATCTCGACCGGCGGGTCGATCAGCCCGGTGGGGCGGATGACCTGTTCGGCGAAAACGCCCTGGGTGCGGTCCATTTCCCACGGCCCGGGGGTTGCCGACACGCTGACCGTCTGGGGGCGCATCATGTCCCATTCGGCGAAACGCAACGGTCGGTTGTCGATGCAGGAGGGCAGGCGGAAGCCATATTCGGCGAGGGTGATCTTGCGGCGATGGTCGCCCTTCGACATCGCGCCGATCTGCGGAATCGTCTGGTGGCTTTCATCGACGAACAGCAAGGCATTGTCGGGGAGATATTCGAACAATGTTGGCGGCGGCTCGCCGGGCAGGCGGCCGGTCAGAAAGCGGCTGTAATTCTCGATCCCTGCACAGCTTCCGGTCGCGGCGATCATTTCGAGGTCGAAATTGGTCCGCTGTTCGAGCCGCTGCGCTTCGAGCAGCCGGCCTTCGATTTCGAGCTCCTTCAGCCGCTCGGCGAGTTCGTGGCGGATCGCTTCGGTTGCCTGCTTCAGCGTCGGGCCGGGCGTGACATAGTGGCTGTTGGCATAGACGCGCACATAGTTGAGGCTGGCGATCTTCTTGCCGGTCAGCGGATCGAATTCGGCAATCTCCTCGATCTCGTCGCCGAAGAAGCTGACGCGCCACGCCATATCCTCATAGTGCGAGGGGAAAATTTCGAGGCTGTCGCCGCGGACACGGAAATTGCCGCGCGCAAAGGCCTGATCGTTGCGCGTGTACTGCAGCGCGACGAGCTTGCGGATAATCTCACCGCTGTCGACGACCTGCCCCTTCTTGAGGTCGAAGATCATCGCCGAATAGGTCTCGACCGATCCGATGCCGTAAAGGCACGATACCGATGCGACGATGATGACGTCGTCGCGTTCGAGAAGGGCGCGCGTCGCCGAATGGCGCATGCGGTCGATCGCCTCGTTTACGCTGCTTTCCTTCTCGATATAGGTGTCGGACCGCGGCACATAGGCCTCGGGCTGGTAATAGTCGTAATAGCTGACGAAATATTCGACCGCATTGTTCGGAAAGAAGCTCTTGAATTCGCCGTAGAGCTGCGCCGCGAGGATCTTGTTGGGCGCGAGGATCAGCGCCGGGCGCTGCAACTCCTCGATCACCTTCGCCATGGTGAAGGTCTTGCCCGATCCCGTGACGCCGAGCAGCACCTGATCGCGTTCGCCTTCCCTCGCGGTGTCGACCAGTTCGCGGATCGCGGTCGGCTGGTCGCCCGCCGGGGCATAGTCGCTGACCAGTTCGAACCGCTTGCCGCCCTCCACCTTGTCGGGACGGGCGGGACGGTGCGGCGCATAGTCCTGCGCCGTGTCTATTTCGTCGAGCGAGGTGCGAATCTGAATTGCCATCGCTGCCAATATGGTGAGGATGCCGCGCATCGGCAACGGCGGGAGTCTGGATGATGTTCAAGCGCAATATTCTGTTGGTGACGGGCGCGCTGCTCGCGCTGTCCGCATGCGACAGCGGCAAGGGCGTGTCGGCCAAGAATGAATCGGTCGAATCGGTGCAGAACAAGGTAGCCGATGCGGTCGCTTCGGGCGAGTTCATGAAGCCCGGCCAATGGGCAGGTACGGTAAAGATCACCGACATGACGATGCCCGGAATGGAAAAACTGCCGCCGCAGATGCAGGAGCAGATGAAGGCGCGGCTGGCACAGGGGCATAGTTTCGAAAATTGCCTGACCCCGGAGGACGCGCGCGATCCGAAGGCGCGGATGGCGGAAAATTCGGGCGGCAAATGCACCTATGACCATTTCGAGATGGCGCATGGCGTGATCGACGCGAAGATGAGCTGCACCAGCGAAGCCGGTCCGCGCACGATGACGATGAAGGGCACCTACAGCGGCGACAGCTATGAGATGGAAATGGCGAGTACGGGGCAGGGCGAAGGGCCTGCGGGCATGTCGATGAAGATGCAGATGTCGGCCAAACGAACCGGCACCTGCAAGGTCTGATGTATAGAGTTGAGCATCCGGAAAGGCCATCGGGCCAGTGTGCGGCGAAGGCGCGCAAGCCCGTCTGCATTGGCGACCCCGGCGGCAACCGGTTTCGCGCCATCCGGAATGAGCCGGCTGGATGCTCCGGACAGACCATTCAGTTGAAAAGGGTATGTGCGGACTTGCCGGGCGAGGTGCAGGTGGGGCTACAATCCCGCCCGGCGAAGTCACTTGTTCATGAGGCCTCGGGACATACCGGAGTGCGCCAGGGACCAGCTCGCGCGCTTCGATCCTGAAACCTCAATTGCCCGGCAGGCAGAGCCCGAACCGGACCGTGACCGCGCAAGCGCGCATCACGACAATCGAACGATCTCATGGCGTCGGGGAAGATGACAGTAACATGGGGTCACGTTGCGGCATGTCGCCCAAAATTAGGATTTCCTTAATCTTTTCGTCCTGTCCCTTCACCCTTCCGAGAGGGGTTAAACTCGGTGAAATATGGCCAATCGGGGCTGTTACCGTTACATTGAAACAAATATGGCTGGCCGCATTCATGGATTTACGTATCTAGCGGACACACCCCGCCAGAGGGTATAAGAGGGTTGCATGGACCGCGCGAAAGCGAACAAGACACTCGAGGCCGGCGAAACCGACCAGATCATCGCCGAGGAGTTCGAGAGGCTCCGCGAGTCCCAGTTGTTCCTGCGCTCGCCGGTCTTGTCGCGCCTGCTGCAATATCTGGTCGAACACCGGCTTCGCGGCGGCCGCAGCGCCCCCAAGGCCTATGCGATCGCGACCGAGGCGCTGGGGCGTAACGCCGATTTCGACCCTGCGGTCGACAGCTATCCACGCGTGATGGTCGGCCGCTTGCGCAATCTGCTCGACCGCTATTATGCCGAAACGCCGTGGGTTCATCGTCTGCGCGTGCCACAGGGCAGCTACGAGATCGTCGTGCAGCACCGCACCGCGCCGCCGGCACGTAGCGCTGCTGTAACCCCGGACGCCGGCGAAGAGGCGGCGGCTGCGGAGGCGGGCGGGGCCGGTGTGACGTCAACGCGTCATCCCGGCGTTGGAGCGCCATCATCGCGGGCGCGCTGGTGGACGGTGCTGGTCATTGTCGCGGTTGCCATGCTTGCGGGAGGCTGGTGGCTTGCCGGCAACTGGCAGCGGATGTTCGCGCCTTCGGCGGTGCCGCCGCCGCTGCTCGAGATTGCGCTTCCGCAATCGGGGAGCACCCCTGTTTCACGCGCGCTGGCCCGCGCGCTTGATTCGCGGCTGCGCGACGGCTTGCGCCGTTTCGACCTCGTCGACCTGCGCAGCGCAGTCTCGGCGGGCAAGCCCGATACAGCGCAGCGCGCCGATTATCGCCTCGATGTTTCGCTCGTCCGCACGCTCGCGGGGCCGGCCGATGTCACGCTGGTCCTCAACCGCGTTTCGGATCAGCGCACCATCTGGTCGCAGCAATTTCACCTAACCCAGGACCAGATGCCTGGATTCGAGGCGATCGACCCCGCGATTGCTCAGATTGCCGGCGATTATGGCGTGATCGTTCGCGACCAGTTGGCGCGGCATCCGGAGAATTTTGCGCCGGGCTATCCGTGTCTGGCGCAGTTCAACCGGTTGCGACAACTGCGCGACAAGAACACCGCGAAGAAGGTTGATGCCTGCCTGCGCGCGACGATCTTTCGCAATCCACGCGACGCGGCGACGCTTGCCGCGTTGTCGCTCGTGCGTTTCGGGGATTGGCAGCCGCTGCGCGGCACACCGGCGGGCGACAAGGCCTTCGCCGAGGCGACGGCGCTCGCCCGCCGCGCTTATGACACTGGTGCGGAGACCGCGGCGGCGACATTTGCGATGGCGCGTGCGCAATATTATGCCGGCAATTGTCGCGGCGGCGTGGGAATTGGCGATGCCGCGGTACGGCTCAACCCCTATGACGCCGACACGGCCGGATTCCAGGGCGTGTTCAAGATTGCCTGCGATCAGCCCGTGGAGGGTATCGCGCTGCTCGAACGGTCGCTGGCGCTCGACGCGTCGGCGCCAGGCGTCCCGGCGGTCACGCTCGCCTTCGTCTATTCGCAGCAGGGGCGGCAAGACGACGCGCTGGCTGTCCTCGATCATATGCCGTCGCCGAGCACCATGGAGCCGCAATATGCGATGGTTCGCGCCATCGTTTTTGCGCGGCAGGGAAAGGTCGATGAAGCGCGCGGCCTGTGGCAGCATCTGCTCGATTACACGCGCCAGCCGCAGGATGCGCCACCCGAACAGGTGCTGCGCCAATTCATGATAAATCCCGAAGTGATCCGGCGTGCGTCGCAGGCATTGCGCGAAGCTGGGGTGGTCGCGCCCCAAACGGTCGCGCGATGAACGGCGCGCCTGGCGCTTGAAGGCCACAGTGCCATTTCCTATTTAGGCTGTGGTTGCCCAGGGGATGAAAGGGGGAGGCGTCTGGACCCGCCGTGCGGCAGGAAAGGGCGGGTTGACGCGAGTTTCGGCGCCCATCACGCGCCAGCCCTCTTGCCAGCCCCGCCGACGGACACTAGGGCAAATCCCAACATTCACGAGACAGTCAGAAAAAAAGGAACTGTGCATGAGCGATTCGGCCGAAAAGGTTAAAAAGATCGTCGTCGAACATCTGGGCGTCGAAGCCGACAAGGTCACCGAAGAAGCGAGCTTCATCGACGATCTGGGCGCCGACAGCCTCGACATCGTCGAACTGGTGATGGCGTTCGAAGAAGAATTCGGTGTCGAAATTCCCGATGACGCGGCGGAAAAGATCGCCACCGTCAAGGACGCGATCGACTACATCGAAGCGAACAAGGGCTAAAGCGGTCCGGTCCGGCACAGCCGGACGCGGCGGCGACGCTGCCCACGCGTTTCCGGCTTCCCGGTCCCGAGCGCTCGCGCGCAGTGGCCGGGAAGCTTTTTTTATGGGCATGCCCCGACAAGAATGATGCCGGGTTCCGCAAGGGCCGGAACCGACGAAAGGAAAGTCTATGCGCCGGGTTGTGGTGACGGGTTTGGGATTGGTGACGCCGCTGGGCGGAGACGTCGAAACCAGTTGGGCCAATCTGCTTGCCGGGAAGTCGGGCGCGGGAACGATCACCCGCTTCGACGCCTCCGACCAGAAATGCACGATCGCGTGCGAGGTCAAGCCGGCCGACCATGAATATGGCTTCGACGCCAACAAGCGCGTCGACCACAAGGTGCAGCGGCAGGTCGATCCCTTCATCATCTATGGCATCGACGCCGCCGGACAGGCGCTCGAAGATGCCGGGCTGACCGAGATGGACGATGAGACAAAGCTGCGCGCCGGCTGCTCTATCGGGTCGGGCATCGGCGGCCTGCCGGGGATCGAGAGCGAAAGCCTGCTGCTCGCCGAAAAGGGGCCGGGCCGTGTCAGCCCGCACTTCGTCCACGGCCGCCTCATCAACCTGATTTCGGGTCAGGTCAGCATCAAATACGGCCTGATGGGGCCGAACCATGCGGTCGTCACCGCCTGCTCGACCGGCGCCCATTCGATCGGCGACGCGGCGCGGATGATCAAGGATGGCGATGCCGACATCATGCTCGCCGGCGGATCGGAATCGACCATCTGTCCGATAGGCATTGCAGGTTTTGCACAGGCGCGCGCGCTCAACATGAGCTACAACGACCGCCCCGAACAGGCGAGCCGCCCCTATGACAAGGATCGCGACGGCTTCGTCATGGGCGAAGGCGCCGGCGTCGTCGTGCTCGAGGAATATGAACATGCCAAGGCGCGCGGCGCCAAGATCTACGCCGAAGTCGTCGGCTATGGCCTTTCGGGCGACGCCTATCATGTCACCGCGCCGCACCCCGACGGTTTCGGCGCCTATCGGTCGATGGAAATGGCGCTTAAGAAGGCGGGAATGACGCCCGCCGACATCGATTATATCAACGCCCATGGCACGTCGACGATGGCCGACACGATCGAACTTGGCGCGGTGAAGCGCCTGTTCGGCGACGCGATCGGCGATGTATCGATGAGCTCGACAAAATCGGCGATTGGCCATCTGCTCGGCGGTGCCGGCGCGGTCGAGACGATCTTCTGCATCCTCGCGATCCGCGACCAGATCGTGCCGCCCACGCTGAACCTCGACAATCCCGACGAGGGGACCGAGGGCGTCGACCTGGTGCCGCATAAGGCGAAGAAGCGCGCGGTGAAGGCCGCACTCAACAACAGCTTCGGTTTCGGCGGCACCAATGCGAGCGTGATCGTCAAGGCACTCGATTAAAGCTCTCTGTCGCGCCGGCCTGCTCTCCGGGCAGGCCGGCTGACGCATGAATGAGGTGGGGTTTTGGTGCGTACCCTTCTGACCATCTTTCTCGCGCTGCTGCTTGCGGCCTGCTCCGGCGGCGCGCCGCGCGATACCGTGGTCGTTATTCCGCCCGGTGCCAGCATCGCCAAGGCGGGCGAAATATTGGAAAAGGCAGGTGCAACCTCGGCCTCCGGCTTTCGCAACCGCGCGCGCCTCTTCGGTTCCGACGCTCCGATCAAGCCCGGCGAATATGAGGTGAAGAAGGGCATGGGCGCCGGCGCCATCCTGCGGATGATGCAGGAAGGCCGAACCGTCCAGCGTTTCGTGACCGTCCCCGAAGGCATGCCGTCGATCATGGTGTGGGAGCGGCTTATGGCCGAGCCGCGCCTGACGGGGACGGTCGCGGTGCCTGCCGAGGGCAGCGTGCTGCCCGACACCTATGCCTTTACCACCGGCGAGAGCCGTGCAACCGTGGTTGCGCGGATGCAGGCGGCGATGACCAAGACCTTCGACGCGCTCTGGGCCAAGCGGAGCCCGCGCACCGCGGCAAAGGACCGCAACGAGGCGATCACGTTGGCGTCGATCGTCGAAAAGGAAACCGGGGTTGCGGCGGAGCGCCGCACGGTCGCCGGCGTCTATACCAATCGCCTCGCCATCGGGATGCGTCTGCAGGCCGATCCGACGATCATCTATCCGATCACCAAGGGCAAGCCGCTCGGTCGCCGCATCCTGCGCTCCGAAATCCAGGCGGTGAACGGTTATAATACCTACAGCATGGCCGGGCTTCCCAAGGGGCCGATCGCCAATCCCGGAAAGGCATCGATCGCCGCAGTGCTCGACCCTGAACCCAATGAGTATCTCTATTTCGTCGCGAAGGGCGACGGTGGCCACATCTTTGCGCGCACCTTGTCCGAGCATAATGCCAATGTGCAGAAATGGTATGAACTGCGCCGCGACAGGGGGGAGATGTAGCGATGACCGGGGGAATGACCGCAAAGCTTTTCCTGCACGGCGTTCCCGACAGTCCGGCGATCTGGAGTCCGCTGCTGGATGCTCTGGCGCTGGGTGATACACCGGTTGCCGTTCCCGCGCTTCCCGGCTTCACCGGGCCGCTTCCCGCCGGTTTCGCTGCAACGAAGGAGGCCTATGCCGATTGGGCGACCGGCGAGGCCGCGGCGCTTGCGGCCCAGCATGGTCCCATCGATATCGTCGGTCACGACTGGGGCGCGCTGATCGCGCAGCGCGTCGCGATGCTGCGCCCCGACCTGATCCGGAGCTGGGCGGTTTCCAATGCGGTGATCGATCCCGACTATCGCGGTCACCGGGTCGCGCGTATCTGGAACACACCGCTGCTGGGCGAAGCTTTCATGGCGATCAGTCGTCCCGGCGCGCTTGCCCGCGGACTGATCGATCAGGGCGTTCCAGCCGACATCGCGCAGGAAGAAGCGGCGCAATGGGCGCTCAAGGACAAAAGGCGCGCGATCCTGAAACTCTATCGGTCGGCGCACGGGCTCAGCTTCGCGCACGACTGGGCGCTCGACCTCGACCGCCTGCCGCGCGCGGGGATGCTCGTCTGGGGGGCGGGCGACCCCTATGTCGAGCTTTCGGTGGCACAGCGGTTCGCGGCGAATCGGGCGATGCCGCTGACGATCATCGGGGATGCGGGACATTGGGCGATTGCCCAGCGGCCGCACGCGGTTGCGGCGGCGCTTCACGCTTTCTGGAACAGCCTCTAAGCGCACGCGAATTTTCTTGATCGTTTCGGGCGATCATTCTGAACCAATTAATCGATTGGATGTCGGACGCGCTTGGGCGCACAGGCTGCGGCAGCGAGAAAGGGCGTCCCATGGACGACAGCGAACTCCCCTCCCGAGCTCTCCGTCCATCCCATCTCGCAAGCGGCGGCGCGGACACCCCCCCTCCCGCTCGCGTCGCTGGCGCCGCGCCCATCGTCATCACTGGAACGATGGGCGCGGCCGATCAGCGCTATTTCGACGCGCTGCGCCGCGCGCATTTCCCGCCCGAACGCAATTACCTCTCGGCGCATATCACGCTGTTCCATCATCTGCCGCCGTCGCTGCTCGAGGAGCTTGCGGCTCTGTTCCGCGCCATCGCCGCCGATACGCCGCCGCCGCGCGCCGTCGTGTCGGCTGTTTATTCGCTCGGGCGCGGGGTTGCATTTCGGATCGATAGCCCGGACCTGATCGCGATCCGGGCGCGCATTGCCGAACGTTTTGCGGGACTGTTGACGCCGCAGGATCAGGCGACGCCGCGCCTGCATGTCACGGTGCAGAACAAGGTTGCGCCCCCCGAGGCGCGCGCCTTGCTCGCCGAGCTTGCACGCGACTTTCGTTCGCGGCCGGTCGAAATCGCCGGAATCGCGGCTCATCACTACCGCGGAGGCCCGTGGGAGGCCGCCTTTGCGAGGAATTTTCGCGGGCCGCGCACATGATATTGACCGGACGCATGGTGCATCCTATAGGCGCCGCTCGCCCACGGGCGGCCTTTCGGGGCGGAGTAGCTCAGCAGGTTAGAGCAGCGGAATCATAATCCGCGTGTCGGGGGTTCGAGTCCCTCCTCCGCTACCAACCCGGATTGTCCACCAGTGACCCACTGAGGCCACTGGCAGACATTTTTCGAGGAAAATCAAATATTTTTCGCGTCCCGTTGCGTACGCCGGCGTCCCGGTGCGACCGGCTGCGGCCACCCACGGCGATTTGGATTGGGGGTATTTTGGGGGTATTTTTCGGCTGTCCCCAAAACAGGCGATACCCCCAGATGGCTTTGAAAGAACTTGAGGTCAAATACGCCACCAAGCGGCAGCGCCCCTACAAGCTGTCCGATGGAGAAGGCCTGCACCTGCTCGTCCAGCCGAACGGATCGAAGCTCTGGCGCCTGAAATACCGCTTCGACGGCAAGGAAAAACTGCTGAGCTTCGGCAAATATCCGACCGTCACGCTGGCGATCGCCCGCGAGAAGCGGACCGAAGCCAAGCGGCTGCTCGATCAGGGTGAGGACCCCGCCGAGGCCAGGAAGCGGGCGAAGAAGCAGAGGGCCGCGCTCAAGCTGTTCGAAGAGATTGCGCGGGCCTGGCACGCCAATCGTATTGAAGGGCTGGACTCGGCCCATGCCCTGCGCGTCATCAACCGGATGGAGCGCGACGTCTTTCCGGTCATCGGGAAGCGTCCGATCACGGAAATCGACCCGCCCGAGATTCTCGAGATGATCCGCGCGGTCGAAGCGCGCGGCGCCCTCGATATCGCCCGTCGCCTCAAGCAGAACGTCAGCCAGATCTATCGCTTCGCGATCGCGAGCGGCTGGGCGACCATCGATCCGACGCTCGGCCTCAACGATGCGCTCAAGCCCAAGCCGCCCGTCAGGCACATGGCGCGCGTGCCGCTCGCGGAGTTTCCGAAGCTGGTGCGAGCGATCTTCGCCTATGACGGCGAGGACACGCCGCGCCGCCGCGAGATCACCCGTGACGCGCTGCTGTTCACCTTGCTCACATGGGTCCGAACCAGCGAAACCCGCTTCGCGGCCAGGGACGAGTTCGAGGATCTCTATGGACCGAACCCGCTATGGCGTCTGTCGCCGGAGCGCATGAAGATGGAACGTGAGCATCTTGTTCCGCTGTCCCGCCAGGCCGCAATGATCGTTCAGCGCCGCTTGCAGGCGACGAACGATGCGTTCCTCTTTCCCGGAGCCAAGCCTGGAAAGTCTATTTCCGAGAACACCATGATCTATGCCTGTTATCGGATGGGGTATCTCCATCGGCAGACGGTACATGGGTTTAGGGGGCTCGGCTCGACCTGGGCGAACGAAGCCGAACGCTACAAGCCGGATTGGATCGAGATGGCGCTCGCTCACGAGGACGAGGATGAGGTGCGCGGCGCTTACAACAGTGCGCTCTATCTCACACCGCGAAGGCGGATGCTCCAAGACTGGGCCGACGTGATCGACGCGGCAACCGCAGTGTCGAATGTCGAGAAGAATCCTATCGAGTTCTCACAATTCATGCGCTGTTCCGCTCCCATCCAGCACCTGCCACCAAGCGACCAGAGACAGCCGTATTGGCAACGCCCCCTTCGGGCGGCTTCGCGATGAGCCTCAAAAGTCAGAACCGCCGATTTAGAGGCGCGGTTTTCTGCCATAGTTGTTAGAAATATCAGCTACTTAGATGCATCCGCGAATAGTAGAATGAACTCCAAGAAACCGTATCTCACTACATCTCATCATAGCTGATTCCCCTTGCAACTCGACAAGGGAAACCGCCGGGACCGCCAATTACGCCGATACATCGTCTGGAAGGGCTCGATTGGGGCGAGCAGAACGCGCGCATCCGTCCCGATGGACGCGCTCAGCGTGACTAATTCAATGAAATATATGGGGTTATTTGCGTCGCCACGAAGCGTCAGCGGTGCAGGCTCATCAGTCCTTAATCAATGAGTGGGAGGAATAGTTCGCCAACAAATTGAATTGGACGATGAGCCCCAAGGCGCGGCAAATGGCGCCAACTCAAAAAATGCCGTGGGGAGGACAGTCATGGTCACAGCCTTTAGGACAAATTTGCTTTGTGCCACCGCGCTATCGATCGCGTGTGCGCTTGCAGTGCCGGCACATGCCCAGGACGCTGCATCGCAGGGCGAAAAGCCCGAGGCGCAGGAAGGTGGCCTTGAGACAATCGTCGTCACGGCGCAGAAGCGCGAACAGAATTTGCAGGATGTTCCAGCCGCCGTTTCCGCCATAGGCGGCGAGACGCTGCGCACGCGCGGCATCACGGAGACCTCAGACTTGATGGGCGCGATCCCCAGCCTGCAAGTCACCACTCCCTATGGTCGCACCCAACCGAATTTCTCGCTGCGCGGGATTTCAGTGGCGAACGAATTTTCCGCCTCCACTGCGTCGCCGGTTGGCGTCTATGTCGATGAAGTCTATCAGAGCTTCCGGGCGAGCCATGGCCTGCAACTCTATGACATCGACCGGGTCGAGGTACTGCGCGGACCGCAAGGAACACTCTACGGTCGCAACACCACGGGTGGCGCGATCAGCTTCTTCACGCGCAAGCCGGATCTGGGAGAGGCCAATGGCTATCTGACCGCCGGCTATGCCAATTACGACACTTTCACGGTGCAGGGCGCCGCTGAAGCGACGCTGGTTCCCGACATCTTGGGCGTCCGCGTCGCCGGTACTTTTGCAAAAGGGGATGGTTGGCAGCGCAATGTACTGCCTGGGAATGAGCGCGACCTAGGGACCACCGATACGATCGGCGGTCGCATCTCGATCCGCTTCCGGCCCGATCCCGATCTCGACATCAATTTGAAGCTCTATGCCGCGAAGGACGATCCATGGGGCACCGCGCCCTATGCAGGTGGTCAACTCGCGGGCGGGCAGGATGCGCTCGGCTATTCGCGTTACGATCCGCAACCTTTCCTAGGCGGGCGGTTGCTGCGTGACAATGAGGTCGCAGTTGATCGGGTAGGTAAGAACATCAGCAAGTCGAAAGGGATAGCCCTCAACATCAAATGGGATGTCAGCGACCAATTCTCCGTCACCTCGATTACCGGCTACGACACCGGCGACTATATCAACAATCCTGATGATTGCGATGGCGGCCCAGCCGATCTCTGCTCGATCGGCTACACGTCGACGAGCAAGAATTTCAACCAGGACCTGCGTTTCAGCTATTCGAACGACCGCCTCGATATCATTGCCGGCCTTTATTATGGCAGGGACAAGGTCAAGACGGTCAACTACCCGGACTTTTTCGGGGCGCTGAGGCCGCTGCTGCTTGGCGCCGGTCTTCCGGGCAGCTACAATAACGCCGCAATCGGAACGCCCGACGCGATCCGCTATATCCCAGCCTTTGCCGCCAATCCGGCGTTGGGGCCTGGCGATGCCGGATTCTGCGACGCGATCGAGATCAATCCCAACGGCTTCCTTGATGCACGCTCGCTGATTGCACTCCAGACCGACATCGCGATCAATAATACGGGCAATGGCGGCATGGGGGGTAGCTTTTCGGCGGGCTGCGCCGGGGCAGGCGCGCCTCCGTTCACCCCGATCCTCGGCGAACAGCGTTTTGACGTGTCGCGCCCCTCGAAGGCGATCTACGGCGACGTAACCTGGAAAGCGACCGAGCGGCTGACCGTGGCGGTGGGTGCACGCTACACCCAGGATAAGGTCAATTACCTTAACGGCAGCACTTTCCTCTATGCGCTCGACGGTACGACGCCGGTTGTCAACCTGATCCCCTACAGCAATCCATACAACCCCAATCTCGCGCCGCTTGAGCAGCGCGAAAAGGCAAACAGGCTAACCGGCCGTATCAATGTCAGCTATGAGTTCGCCGATGATATCATGGGCTATCTCCAGTACAGTCGCGGTTACCGCAGCGGCAGCTTCAACGGGCTTGCCTATCAGGGCGTCAATCAAGTCTATTATATCCAGCCTGAAAAGGTGAATGCATATGAGGCGGGGCTCAAAACCCGGCTGTTCGATCGCCGCGTCCAACTTAACCTCGCGGGCTTCTACTACGAGTATTCGAATCACCAAGTAACGCAGGTGGTCGGCGCTACAACCTTCACGCGCAGCGCCAATGGTCGCCTGTTCGGTGGCGAGGCCGAACTCGCCTGGCAGGTGGCCGATACGTTGCGTTTCGATGCTTCGCTGGGCTATCTCAACAGCAAGTACAAAGGCAATGTGATCGATCCGGCAAACCCGGCCAGCCCGACATTGAACGTCAACGGCAATCCCTTCCCGAACGCGCCGGAGGTTACGTTCCAGGCCGGATTCGACTGGGATATGATCGATGACGGCACCAACAAGCTGACCTTGCGCGGTGATGCGTCCTACATGGGCAAGTACTATTTTGATCCGTTCAAGAATTATGGGCAGACACCGTGCGATACACCCCCAGCGGGATCGAACATAACGCTCGCGGGTAAGGCGATTACATGCGCAAATCCGGGCTACTGGCTCGCCAATGCGCGATTAACCTATGCGCACGACAATATGTCGGTTAGCTTGTGGGCGAAGAATCTGTTCGACAAATATTACTACACCTACGGCCTCAACCTCAACGTGTTCGGCTACGATTATCTGAACCGCGGCATGCCGCGCACTTATGGCGTCGAAGCGACAGTCAAGTTCTGATCGCTGCTGCGACGGGGGCGGCGGGCATCCTCTCCCGCCCGCTGCCCCCGATTTTTTCGACCTGACTTTCAGACCGAGGAGTATCCATGATGCGTTCCACCGGCAACGGTCCCTCATTCATCGGCACGGCGTACAGAATCGAGCGCGCTGTGATCACTGAGATCGGCGCAGCTGAAAGCACCGCCCAGGCGAGCAGCGCCGAGCGGCCAGCGCGCCTCCGGACGATTTAACGTGGATGCGTCTCGGAACAGAACTGAGCTGGAACGAATTTTCGCGACCCAACGCGAAGGGACGCGTGAGCAGGTTTCGCGCAGCTACGAAGAACGCATGGACCTGCTCGGGCGCCTTGGCCGGATATTTGAGCAGCACAGAGACGAATTGGTCGATGCCGTTGCCGCCGATTTCGGCATTCGATCCCGCTACGAGACTATCCTGCTCGACCTGATGCTTGGCATATCGGAAATTAAATTTGCGCGCCGCAATCTGAAGACGTGGCTGAGGCCGCGGCGGGTGAAGACTGACATCTTCGGCCTTCCCGGTTCATCGCGCCTGGTCCCCCAGCCCCTAGGTGTGGTGGGCGTTCTCGGCACGTGGAACTATCCGCTCGGCACCATATTCGTTGGCGCGGCCGGTGCATTGGCGGCCGGCAACCGCGTGATCGCAAAGCCGAGCGAAGTTTCCGCCAACGCCGCCGAAGCCAGCGAGCGGCTTGTGCGCCGGTATTTCGCCGAAGAGGAATTCGCGATTGTCCAGGGCGGGCCCGACATGGCACAGGCGATGACGGCCCTACCTTTCGACCATATTCTCTTCACCGGTTCACCCGCGGTTGGCCGCAAAGTCTATGAAGCGGCGGCTGCCAACCTTACACCTGTTACTCTGGAACTTGGCGGCAAATGCCCTGCCATCGTGGGCAAGGGTGCATCGCTTGCACAAGTCTGTGAAAGCTTAGTGTTCGGCAAGCTGCTCAACGCCGGCCAGACCTGCATCGCCGCTGACTATGCCTTCGTCCATGTCGATCAGATGGAAAGCTTCGTCGCCGCACTCCGCGCTCAGGTTGCCAAATGCTACCCCAACGCGGCAAGCAACCCCGATTTCACCAGTATCATCAATGACCGACAGTTCGCGCGGCTCCAAGGTTTGCTCGATGATGCCGAAGCCAAGGGCGCGACGGTGCTCAACCTCTCGGACAACGGCGATGGAACGCTTCCTGAACGGCATCGGATCGTGCCGTTGGCGGTTCTCGACGTTACCGATGACATGGCGATGATGCAGGAGGAGATTTTCGGACCGATCCTGCCGATCATGCCATATCGCTCCGAAGACGAGCTCATTCGCTACGTAAACCGGCATGAGCGCCCGCTGGCGCTCTATTATTTTGGCGACGAAAGTGAGGAACGGCGCAAGATCATTTCCGAAACGCACGCTGGCGGCGTGACTCTCAACGGCACGGTCATGCACGTCTTCCAGCGCCGGCTGCCTTTCGGTGGCATCGGACAGAGCGGCATCGGTGCCTATACCGGCGTCGCCAGTTTCGAGCGCTTCACTCATTACAAGCCGGTGTTCTCTCAGCCGAAACTCAGCCTGCTTGGTCAACTTCTGCCACCCTATTCGAGCAAGACCGAAGGACTACTCAACATCTTCGAAAAGATCCTCTGACGTGGCTGCGGCGGTTGATGCTGGCATGTTGCATGACGCCGGGTCGCCAGCATGGGTCGAATGACAAGGGAAGCAAATGGCTGACTATGTAATTATTGGAGGTGGGTCGTCGGGCGGCGTTATCGCCAGCCGGTTGTCCGAGGACCCCGATGTCACCGTTTGCCTGCTCGAGGCAGGCGGCCCAGGCACCTCGCCGCTTGTGTCCACGCCCGGCGCTTTTGCGGCGCTGATCCAAGACTATCGGATCAATACGCTCAACTGGCGGTTCAACACCGACCCTTCAAAGGCGCTCAACGACCGCCGCCTCTACAATCCGCGCGGGAAGATGCTGGGTGGATCGAGCGGTATGAACGGGATGGTCTATATCCGCGGCGACCGGTCGGATTTCGACCACTGGGCCGAACTCGGCAACGACGGCTGGGGTTACAACGATGTCCTGTCCTATTTCCGCAAGGCTGAGAATAATGAGCGCGGTGAGGATGAGTTTCACGGCTCGTCGGGACCGCTTCACGTATCCAACGGCAAGCGCGAATTCGATGTCTATGATGCTTTCATCGAGGCGGCGACTGGACTGGGCCATCAAGCCAATCCGGACTTCAATGGTGCCAGCCAGGAAGGTGTCGGCATCTATCAGTTTACCGTGAAGGACGGGAAGCGCGCCAGCGTGAAGGCGTGTTACCTTGATCCGGTGATGGGCAGGCGCGGCAACCTCCGCGTCGAAGTACATGCCCGCGTCCATCGTATCAGGTTTGAGGGCAACCGCGCGGTGGCAGTCGAGTATTCCCAGGACGGGCAGTTGAAGACGATCCCGTGCGAAAAGGAAGTCATTGTCAGCGGCGGCGCCTATAATTCGCCCCAACTGTTGATGCTTTCCGGTATCGGACCGCGTGATGAGTTGGAGAAGCATGGAATCGAAGTGATTCATGATATTCCCGGTGTCGGCCAGAATCTTCACGACCATCCTGACCTGATGCTGGTCTACCAGTCGAAGAAGCGGCTCGGGATCGCACTCAATGTCGTTGGCGCGCTCAAGACCGTGCGAGACCTATTCCAGTATCTCACGCAAAGGAAAAGCTGGCTGGCATCGCCGCCCACGGCTGCAGGCGGTTTCTTGCGATCCGCGCCGGGGCAGAACCGGGCGGACTGCCAGGTCCATGTCGTGCCGCTCGCCTATCGCGACCATGCGCGCGACTACAAGCTGATGACGAAATGGGGCTATACGATCATTCTCAATATTGGGCGCCCAAAGAGCCGCGGCTGGGTTGCCTTACATGACTCAAACCCCGAATCCGATCCCAAGATGGACCTCAATCTCTTGAGTCATCCCGACGACCTCAAGACGTTGCGCAATGCCTTCCGTGTCGTGCAGGAGATCCTGCATTCGGATCGCATGAAGGCGATGATGAAACGGCCTCTCTATCCTGACCGCTACCTTGAAACTGATGAAGAGATCGACGCCTATATCCGGGCAGAAGCCAATCATGCTTATCATCCGGTGGGAACATGCAAGATGGGCACCGACGAGATGGCGGTGGTCGACAACCGCCTGCGCGTTCACGGCCTCGCAAATATCCGCGTGGCCGATGCCTCGATCATGCCATCAGTCGTCAACGGCAACACCAATGCAACCTGCATCATGATCGGCGAGAAAGCCGCCGACATGATCCGGCACGATAATATGAGCAGCAAGAATAGCATCGCAGAATATTGAATTGGACGATTGGATCAATGCTGCAGACACAGATGCTTACGAAAAGAAGTCCGGAGAGGCCTATCGCATGTCAGTTTATTATGTGTCGACTGCGCCATTGTGGGCGAGCGCCTTAGAGGAGCGCGGCTGATGGACGTCCGTACGCAAATACGTCGCGCCGCACGTTATTTCGCCCAGCAAGAGGCTCTCGTTCACGGCCACAGGCGGTTGACTTTCTCGGAAGCCTGGTTGCGCGGCGTGAAGCTCGCAAATGCTCTTGCGGAGTGCGGCCTTCAACCGGGTGACCGGATTGCTACGCTGGAGAAGAACTCCATCGAGGCCGCCGACATCATACTGGCGGCTGCCATTGGAAACTATACGCGTGTTCCTCTCTATGCGCGCAACCGATGTGAAGCGCACGCCCATATGATCGCGAGTACCGGATCTCGGTTGGCGCTGGTCGATGAGGCATTGGCTTCGGAGTTGGCGGGGCTGGATGCCCAAGCTCCGACGCTTGAGCGGATCATTATCCGCGATCACAACTATGAGAATTGGTTGGCGACAGCCTCGGACCGGGATCCTGATCCCGTCGTCGCGCCGGAGGACTATTGTGTCATCCGCCACACCGGCGGCACGACGGGCAAACCCAAGGGCGTTGCCTATCGGCACCGTTCATGGATGACGATCTCCGCCGCATTTTTCAGCATCGGCCCCCAAGTGGCCCCAGGGGATGCCATTCTGCATGTCGGCCCGTTGTCCCATGCATCGGGCTTCCTGTTCGTGCCGGCCTGGTATTGCGGCGCCCGCAACGTGATGATGGACGGCTTCGATCCAGCGTCCTTTCTTGACACTCTCGAGCAGGAACGGATCAGCCATGCCTTTGTAGCCCCCACCATGCTCAATGCCATAGTGCATCACGACGGGGCATATGGCCGCCACTTTCCGAATTTGAAGTTTCTGCTGAGTGCTTCAGCGCCGATCTCCGAGCCGACGCTTCGCAAGTCGTGCCAGATATTCGGGAATCATGTTCTTCATTCGGGCTATGGACAGACCGAAATCCTGCCCATCGCGTCTATGGGGCCCAACGAGTGGTTCGGCGAATTTGAAGGTTCTGCCCCAATTCGGGCGGTCGGACGTCCCATGAGTGGCGCCGATATCGAAATCCGTAACGAGGACGGAAAGGTGCTGGGACCAAACGAGCCCGGCGAGATCGTCGCACGGTTCGAAAATGGCCAGATGGAGGAATTCTGGAACGATCCGGAGGAAACCGCCCGGCGCATGGAAGATGGCTGGGTCAAAACCGGCGATGTCGGCATGATCGACACAAACGGATTTTTGTATCTGCTCGATCGCAACAACGACATGATCGTGTCAGGCGGCTTCAATATCTATCCCACCGAAATCGAAAACGTAATTGCCGACCATCCCGGTGTACTCGAGGTCGCGGTCTTTGGCGTGCCCCATGAAAAATGGGGTGAAACGCCGCTTGCAATGGTGCGTGTCAAGCCCGGAGCACAAATCACGGAGACCGAGATAATAGATTTGGTGCGCCAGCGTCTGGGCTCCGCAAAAAAGCCAAGCAAGGTCGTTTTTACCGCCGAGCCACTGCCGTTGAGCAATGTCGGAAAGGTGCTTCGTTCAAAGCTTCGAGAGCCCTATTGGGCGGGCCAGGACCGGCGCATTTCGGGGGCATGACCGACGCAGCCATCCTAGCCACATCCTCTATTCCGGTGACCGCCTGCCGGCGCGCGGGAGACTGCAATGGACTATGAATACATCCTGGTTGAGCAACGCGGCCCAGCGCTTTGGGTGACCCTCAACCGGCCGGCAGCGTTGAACAGTCTGTCGTTGGCTTTGGCCGAGGAACTCGCCGCAGCGATCGAGGCAGCGGAAGCAGATGCGACGGTGCGCGCTTGCATTCTTACCGGCGCCGGACGGGCGTTTTGCGCTGGCGCGGATCTGCTCGCAATTGGCGATGGAACAGGCGGACAAACTCTCGCCGAACGCTTAAATCTGTTTCTGCCGCCGCTCGGTCAGGCTTTTAACAGGATCGAGACGTCGCGCCTTCCGATAATTGCGGCGGTCAACGGCCTTACGCTCGCCGGCGGCTTGGAACTGGTGTTGTGCTGTGATCTCGTCATTGCCGCGCACCCGGCCAGATTTGGCGACGCCCATGCAAATTACGGCCTGTTGCCCGGCGGTGGAGGGTCGGTTCGACTCCCTAGGAAGATCGGCGAAGCGCGTGCGAAACATCTGATGATGACCGGCGGGACCATCTCGGCTGCCGAGATGAAGGAAGCCGGACTCGTGACCCAACTGGTTGCTCCCGAGGATCTCATTGCGGCAGCGCAAGCGCTGGTAGAATCTCTTGCAGAAAAGAGCCGGCCAGGGCTCGCCTACATGAAGCAGCTAGTCCGCGCTGCGCAGGATAGCTCGCTCGAAGTCGGGCTGCGTCAGGAACTCGAAACCATGGCTGCTTACGCCTTGTCCAACGACATTGTCGAAGGACTGGCGGCATTCCGGGAGAAGCGGAAGCCCGATTTTTCCGACCGGTGAGACCTGATCGGATGCGGAACACATTGGAAGAATGGATCAACGAATGACCGACATATTCGTCATGGGGGTTGGGATGACCCCGTTCGGAAAACAGTTCGACAAGAGCCTGAAAATGCTCTGCGCCGAAGCTTCGTCGCAGGCCTTTTCCGACGCAGGATGCACCGCCGGCGATGTCGAAGCCATCTTCTTCGGCAATTGCGTCCAGGGGCATATGGAGGGCCAGGACATGATCCGCGGCGAAATCGTGGCGCGAGCGATGGGCATCTCAAGCGTTCCCGTGGTGAATGTCGAAAACGCATGTGCGACGGCTTCCACGGCCTTGCACATGGCCGCCGCCTATGTTCGATCGGGGGCAGCGGATGTCGTACTCGCGCTCGGCGCGGAGAAGATGTACTCGCCCGACAAGGCGCTCATGTTCAGTGCATTCGATGGCGCTTGGGACGTGCATGAAACCGAGTCGGGCCGCGCGCAGCTGCTGGCCATGGGCAATGGCGTCGATGTTCCGGAAGGAACGACATCGAGTCAGCCTTACAGCGTTTTCATGGATGTATACGCCGCGATGGCACGCGCGCACATGAAGACCTACGGCTCGACGCAAGCGCAAATCGCGGCCGTCTCGGCGAAAAATCACATGCATTCGACGCGCAATCTGCTTGCCCAGTATCGCCTCCCATATACCGTCGAAAGTGTACTCGCTGCGCCTCCGATCGTTTACCCGTTCACACTGCCGATGTGCTCCCCGATCAGCGACGGCGCCGCCGCTGCGATCATCTGCAGCGAAGCCGGTCGGCGCAAACTGTCGGCAGCCCCGGACAGGGCGCTAAGAATCCTGGCGTCTGTGCTGCAAACCGGCGCCGCGCGCGATCCCTTTGATTATGACCACCATGTCAGCCGCCTTGCGGCGAACCGGGCCTATGCGATGGCCGGCGTGGGGCCAGAAGATATTGGCGTCGCGGAGGTGCATGACGCCACGGCGGTTGGCGAGATCATTGAAATCGAGGCGCTCGGCCTGACGCCGCCTGGCGAGGGCGGACTCGCGGCAGAGCGCGGTGAGACGGCGCTGGGTGGGCGTATTCCGGTAAACACGTCGGGCGGGCTTGAATGCAAGGGACATCCGATCGGCGCCACCGGGCTCGGCCAAATCTACGAGCTTGCGCTGCAATTGCGCGGCGAGGCGGAAGATCGACAGGTTCCGAATGCCCGGTTCGCGATCGCGCAGAACGGCGGAGGTGTCATCGGGGTGGAAGAGGCGGTGGTCGCCGTCACGATCCTGGGCCGGTAGTTGTCAGAGCGCGCCTAGGGAAACACGGGGTCACGATATGAACTTTGAGCTGTCCGATGAACAACGCATGGCGGTGGAAACCGTCCGCCGCTTTCTCGACAACAAGCTTGAGCCGGAAATCCGCCGGCATGGGGAGCGATTCATCCCCAAACCGCTCATGAAGGAATGGACTCAAGCACTGACCGGCTATGGCCATATTACCGCACCGCATCAGGAGCAATGGGGCGGGCTTGATATGGGATGGCTCACTCATCTGCTCATTTTCGAGGAGATCGCCTATTCCTCGCTCGATGTGGCCATACCCGGCTTCATCAACGCGGTTGGCGCAGAACTCATCCGCCGCTTCGCCCCGGAGACGATCAAGCAACGCTATCTTGCCGACCTCGTCGCGGCCGAGAAGTTCGTTTCGCTCGGCATCTCGGAGCCCGATGTCGGCTCGGACGTCGCCGCCATCAAGACACGCGCCGTACGAGACGGCGATTTCTGGGTCATCAATGGCGAAAAGACCTGGATCACCAACGGAGCCTACTCGGACATCTTCATCTGTACGTGCAAGACTGGCGAAAATGAAGTCACTCACATCCTGGTCGATCGTGACGAGAGTGAGTATGAGGTGCGCGATATCCAGAAGATGGCGCTCAACGGCCAATCGACTGCACAGATATTCCTGTCCGATTGCCGCGTACCGGTGGCAAACACGATCGGCCGGGTCGGCGATGGATTGCGCAATACGTTGCAAGTGTTCGAGATTGCCCGCTGCCATATGGCGATGTGGAGTATCGGCATCGCACGGCGAGCAATGGATGAGGCGATCGCGTACGCTCGCGATCGCGCGCAGCATGGCAAGAAGATCGCCGGCCATCAGCTGATCGCCGACAAGATCGCCATCATGGCGACCAAGATCGACGCAGCCCGTCTGTTGACGCACCGGGCAATATCCCTCGTCCAGGCGGGCACGCGCGCAGAGACGGAATGCTCGATGGCCAAGTGGTACGCCACCGAAATGGCGATCGAAGCGACGCGCGATGCGCTTCAGATCCATGGCGGCAACGGCGTCACCCGCGAATTCATCGTTGAGCGGCTGGTGCGTGAGGCGATCATTTGCCCCATCCCCGATGGCACGACGGAGATTCAAAAGCTTGTTGTTTCGCGCGCCCTGACCGGCATTCAAGCCTTTCGGTAAGGCTCAGACGAAAACGACAGCGTCGACGGAAATGGAGCCGCGTGCCTGACTCGCACAGGATCAAATGCGCAGATGCGTCGCTCAGGTAAAAGAGGCAGACAAGCGATGGACGAAGAGCTTCGTTTCGATGGCAGGGTAGTGGTTGTGACCGGAGCCGGAGGCGGACTTGGGCGCCAGTACGCGCTGATGTTTGGCGGGCGCGGAGCCAAGGTGGTGGTGAATGATCTGGGTGGCGACGAGAAAGGGAGCGGCAGCTGCTCCACAGCCGCTGACAATGTGGTCGACGAAATTCGAGCCACGGGCGGTCAGGCGGTGGCAAATTATGCGTCGGTCGAGGAGGGCGCGCTGATCATCCAAGCCGCGGTTGACAACTTCGGAACCGTTGACGTCGTCATCAACAATGCCGGCATCCTGCGCGATGTGAGCTTCCACAAAATGACCGACGAAGACTGGACACTGCTTCAGCGGGTCCATCTGAATGGGACGCGGGCAGTGACGCAGGCAGCATGGCCGATACTGCGCGACAAGGGCTATGGCCGCATCGTCATGACCACGTCTGCAGCCGCAATCTACGGCAACTTCGGTCAGGCCAACTATGCCGCAGCCAAGCTCGGAATATTGGGGCTTGCGAACGCGCTGGCGGAGGAGGGGCGGTCCAGAAACATCCAGGTTAATACGATCGCCCCAATCGCCGCATCGCGTATGACCGCGACTGCCTTTCCACAAGAGTTTCTCGCCAATCTCAGAGCGGAAGCGATCAGTCCATTGGTCGGTTGGCTTGCGCACGAGAATTGCAGCGAAACCAAAGGGCTTTTTGAAGTTGGAGCCGGCTATATCGCCAAGCTTAGGTGGGAGCGCGCGCTTGGGCACGCCTTCGGAGCGGACAGGGCGTTCACGCTCGATGATGTCGCCCGGCACTGGGGTAGAATTGTCGACTTCACGGATGCCGAGCACCCGCTCGGGCTGAATGACAGCCTTGAGGCGGTAGAACGGGCGCTGAGAGCGTAATCAACCCGATGAATTACCATGATATTTTTGAGCGGCCGTCGGGCTGCCGATGGCGTCGTGCTGCCGCCAGATATCGATGAGCAGCAGGAATAGTTCTGCAGCGAATTGAATTGGACGACGGCCCTCAAATGCCGCCAAACGGCATGAACTACACAATATCTCCTGGGAAGAGAGGATCAGCCATGAGAGGATGTCTATTGGCTTCTGCCGCGTTGTTGTGCTCGGGAACAGCATTTGCCCAGGAAGCAACGCCCCAGGCGAACGACCAAACCGGGAGCGCCACGGAAGCGCTGGCTGAGGACATTGTCGTTACCGCCACCAAAAAGGGCTATGGCGAAAGCGTGCAGAAAGTACCGATGGCGGTCACGGCTTTTGGTGAAGCGCAGCTGGATGCCAAGTTCGTCCAGAATCTTCAAAGTCTGAGCTACGACGTTCCCAACGTCCAGCTCGAGGATGTGGGTACGGCACCGGGCTATGCCAATTTCACTATCCGGGGCCTCGGCATCAACAGCACGATCCCATCGATCGACCCCACCGTAGGCGTTTTCACTGACGGTATTTACCTCGGCATCAACGCTGGTGTCGTGCTGGACAACTTCGACCTTGAGGGGATCGAAGTTCTGCGTGGACCGCAAGGCTTGCTTTTCGGTCGCAACGTTACCGGCGGTGCCGTGGTTGTGCGGACCACGCGGCCCAGCTTCGATTTTGGAGCCAAAGCCAAGCTATCCATTGAAACGGGACTGAAAAAGACCGTAAGCGGCACGGTTACCGGACCTATCGTCGATGACGTTTTGGCTGCCAAATTGGCCGTCTACTACAGCGACGACAATGGCTGGTTTCGCAACCGCTTCGACAATCGCAGCTTCGGTAAATCACATGACCTTATCATTCGCCCGGCACTTTCGCTCAAGGGTGGCGACCGCTTCCGAATGGATCTCCGCTATGAGCATGGCGATGTCGAAAGCGATGGAGCCCCTGTCCAGAGTCACGCGCTGTTTCCCGCGACAGCTTCAGGTTTTCGATCAATTTCCCAGGTTTCTATGATGCCAAATGGGACCAGGCGATCGTGGAAACCAACATCGATGTCGGTCTGGGCGAAGGCGTCTTCACCAACATCGCTGGCTATCGGAAATTCCGATCCTCCGCGGGCGCTGATATCGATGGAACACCACAGTCCTTCTTTCATGCCTTTTTCGAAATCGACCAGGATCAACTCAGCGACGAACTTCGTTATGCCGGAAGGTTCGGTGACGTCGAATTGACAACCGGTCTATACTATTTTTCCCAGGATCTTCGTTACGCCGAGCTGCGGAATCTTTTGGGCGGTGCTCGGATCGTTTCCGGTGGGGGTACGCAAGACCAGACAACATGGGGCATTTTTGCTTCGACCGACTGGCATTTCACCGATACGCTGACCTTGAATCTCGGCGCGCGGTATAGTTGGGAACGCAAAGCCGTTCGGGTCTCGGCCTTACGCGCAAATGGTTGCAATCTAGACACGCTGATCTGTGCAACCAATTTCGCCGACGCGGCAAAATGGCGAGGGTTTACGCCGAAAATCGGCCTTCAGTGGAAGCCGGATGACGACACGCAGATTTATGGCCTTTACACGCGCGGGTTCCGCAGCGGCGGATATAATTTGCGCAACACCGATCCCGCTGTGCCGCCGGGGCCATTCAATCAAGAGACCCAGGACAGTTTCGAACTCGGCGCCAAGAAGCAATTCGGGCGCCACCGGATCAACCTGGCGGCCTTCTACAATCGCATGAAGGACCTGCAGCGCGAGATCAACCTGCCCGGACCGCTTGGCGTCAGCCAGGTCATACGGAACACCGCCGACGCCACAATCAAAGGCGTCGAGGCCGAGGGGCAGTTTTTTCTTTTGTCCAACCTCGTGATTTCGGGTCAGCTCGGCTACGTGAATGGCCAGTATCGCAACGTCCAGTTCGACCTCAGCGGTGATGGCGTCATCAACGATGTGGATCGTGCGCTCAAATTGCCAAGGCTGTCGCCATGGACCTATGGCGTGGGGCTGACTTATGATCAGCAGCTTGGCGAATTGGGGACAGCAACGGCGCGTGTCAGCTTCACGCATCGCGACAAGGCGGCATTCACCGACAACAACGTCGGCTTCCTTCAGGGCGCCGATATGCTCGATGCGAGCCTCACATTGGCGACCGACAACAAGCACTGGCGCTTCTCCATCTATGGCCGAAACCTCCTGAATGAGGTGACGATTGGCGGCGATACACCTTTGCCGGCGGCCTTCGGGGGCACGGGTGCAAGCCTTTCACCGCTAAACAGGGGGCGCGTCATCGGCGGAGAAGTGGCGATTAGCTTCTAGGCCATTTTCGAGGCGAGTGGAATCACCCGCCAACTCGGAAAATGCCCAAGATCAATTTGCTAGAGCATTTCCTGCCGGAAAGCCGGTTCCCACTTCTGCGCGAAATGCTCTAGCTGATCGCGACGGATGCAGCGGATTTCCGATCGCACCCCGCCCCCTTGCCGTTAATCCGATGATGCGGTGCGCCATGCCTGACGAACAAGGCTGACGAGCGCACGGCCAGCCGGTTTTACCTGCCAGCGGCTACGCACAGCATAACAAAGCGTCAATGGATCGAATAAACCGATTCCCTCCAAGGCCACGAAATTGGCGCGAAACCATGAGTTCTCGGTGAACTGTTTTGCAACCATCCCGATAGCATCGGATGTGGCAACGATCCGTCGAACCAATTGAAAATAGTCTGTCATGTGGATCCAGTCAGCGGGACGCTTACCGCTTTTTTCGTACATCTGCTGAATGATCGATGTGTAGGGTTCGGAAGATGAGGGCACTACGAATTCGAACTGGACCAGCGGCTCCTTGCTGGTCGGGTTTATCCCCAGAATGGGATGATTGTTCCGCACAAAAGGCAGTATTTCGATCGAGGCGACCCGCTCGCACTTGAATTCCGGCCAGCGTGCAAAGGCCGCTTCAAGTCCAAAGGCGACATCGATATCGCCGCGCGACAGGAGTCGCACGCCCCTTTCGCTGTTGCCCGAAACGACTTCGACGCGCACTGCCGGATGGCGCCGCAGCAAAGAAACCAGAGGTTGGGTGAGCAACCAGTCGATTGACCCTGGGAACAGTCCGATTCGAAGCGGGCCCGCATAGGCGTCGGCGCGGCGGGCTGTATCTCCGAGTAGTTCAGCTGCGTCGGCAAGCAAGCGCGCTGCGCGATCAATAAATTCGCGTCCCTCCTCTGTCGGCATCGCGCCCCGTGAGGTCCGATGGAAAAGGGAATAGCCAAGATGCCGTTCGAGTTCAGCGACACTCTTGGTCACCGCCGACTGCGTGACACCAACCGCATCCGCTGCCCTGGAGAAGGAACGAAGCTGACCAACCGCGACGGCATGCTTGAGGCGAGAATCGAGCATGGACATGCCCCACAGGAATAATTGCTCCAGAGAATGAATTAGGCGAATCAAGGTCATTTTGCCAATCTTACTTTCGACACTGCCGCCCAGCACGACTGCAACCCGTCTCGAAATCTGGAGCGGCGAAACGGCCTGGATCAAAGCGCCAAGGTCTCAGACGCAGGTATGCCTGAATGACGAAAACTGGTCCGCTTGCAGGCCTCAAAATACTCGAAATTGCGGGCATCGGCCCGGCGCCGTTTTGCGGAATGCTGTTGGCCGACCTTGGCGCCGATGTCGTCGTCATTGAACGCGTAAGCCCTAACTCCGAAAATATCGATCTTGGCAGCGGCGCCATTGTGAACCGCGGGAAACGTGTAATTGCCTTGGATCTGAAGTCCCCCGAAGGCGTCGCGCATGTCCTGGATCTCGTCCAAAGGGGCGATGTACTGATCGAAGGCATGCGGCCTGGGGTGATGGAGAGGCTCGGCCTTGGTCCCGAGGTTTGCCTAGCGCGTAACCCCCGCCTTGTATTCGGTCGCATGACGGGTTGGGGGCAGCAGGGACCTCTCGCCCAAGCGGCCGGCCATGACATCAACTATATCGCGCTGTCAGGAGCCCTTTGGTATGCTGGGCATCCCGGTGAACCGCCAATGGCGCCGCCAAGCCTGGTAGGCGATATTGGGGGTGGAGCGCTCTATTTGGCCATCGGCGTCCTCGCAGCGGCAATGCACGCGCGGGATACCGGGAATGGGCAAGTGGTTGACGCCGCGATCGTCGATGGGAGCGCTCACATGATGAACTTGCTCCTGAGCCTGAAGGCCGCCGGCCAGGTTGCCAGCATACGCGGCTGCAGCATCCTTGACGGCCCTCACTGGTACTCGACCTATCGGTGCGCCGACGGGAATTTCATCTCAGTCGGATCACTCGAGCCCAAGTTCTATGCGCTGCTTTGCAAAAAGCTGGGGTTGGCCGGCGATAGCAGTTTTGACGACGGCTATGATCGTGATGCCTGGCCCGAGCTCAAGCAGCGTTTTAGCGAGATATTCGCCATGCGGACACGGGAAGAATGGCGCACACTGCTGGAAGGCAGCGATGCCTGCTTTGCCCCCGTGCTTGATCCGGACGAAGCGGCGCGCCATCCTCATATGGCAGCGCGAGGCGTCTATCGGGAGATCGACAATATCCTCCAGGCAATGCCGGCGCCACGTTTTTCGGGCTCGTCACTACCGATCCCCGGACCGATCCCGCTGCATCATGAAGATCCGAGTACAATTCGGCGGGGCTGGAGCAAACCGGACCGCTGCGGGATTACCGCCAGAACCGACTGTTGCGAGTAGTCGGTTGGCATGGTGGGCGGCCAGCGGCCCGACACGAACGGTGATTTCATAACTATGAACCAATGCGACGCTCCGCTTCGCTGCGCTGCATTCAAATCAAAGGAGACAACGACACACAGGCACGTCAAACTATCCGATGATTCCTGTACGCCACGCCGGAACGGCGATTGCGGACGTGTCCACGGGACGTTGTTCGCATCGTGATTCGCTCGGCGCTTGAAATCAATGCTCGCCCCGGATGTGACGACGCCGATGGGATTTCCACTGCGGCGTCCACGGCCAATGTCCTGGCGTGAGGGCTTCGGTCATCGACCGATTCGACCGTCCGAATGCGGTCTTTTGGCGCGCCTGAGAATCCGCATCAGAGTTGAGTGCGCGTTGTTCGGGAATCTCATTTAAATATTTGTAAAAACGTAATAATATAGATAATAACTCCAACCTGTATCCAGTGTGGAGTAATGGTCGCAGGGCGTGAACTTACGCCCTTATGGATGCGTCGAAGTCCTTCAGTTTGAATCTCAGGAAATTGCGGCTTGCGATGCGCATCACGCAAGAAGCGCTCGCCCATGATGCGGGCACGAGCAGCTCTTATCTGAGTGCGATCGAAAATGGCCGGTCGAGCCCGACGCTGAAAGCAATGGAGCGGCTCGCGAAGGCACTCGGCGTTAATGCCGTCTATCTCTTGTCCGGCCGGATATCGATCTCGATCGTTTCGGACGACGAACTGGAAATCGGCGCGATACTGGCGCGCCCGGCGGTGACGCTCCGGCGCCATCCGCACAAGCCGACGGGGCGGCCGAGCAAGACCAAGTAAATCATCGGGGGCTGCACGCGCGTGGGCTGGAACCACGCGCCCGATAGACGCGCCCGCAACGCGCGCGTCGAAAGGAGTGCCCCTCGGTGCCGTTTCGCGACCTCGATGCCTATATTAAGCAGGCCAGGCGCGCGAACAGTGATCGCGAGCTGTTCAGTTGCAGCGAGGCCGCCGCACGCCAGCTCGGCCTCCCATGGCTCGCGATCGTCCAGAGCATGGCCTTCTTTCAGCCCGGTGGGCGATATTTCCGCATGGACAATTTCCAGAGCTGGGGCGACGTTTTCGTCGCCGAAGGCTATTACCGCGACGATCCCGCCTTGCTCGCGGCGCGCTCGACAAGCCGGGCGTTCTGCTGGCACGAAATGGAGCGACTGCTGGGCGGCTTCACGCGGCGACAGGCGCGCATCGTGCGCGAAGCCGCGCGTCATGGCCTGCGCAACGGCCTCACCGTTCCGATTGGCGTCGCCGGCGAGCCGCCCGGATGCTGTACGTTCGCAACGCGCGACGGGCAATTGCCGCCATCGCATATCTGCCGGATCGCGACGCTGATGGCGAGCGAGGCGTTTACCGAGGCGCGGCGCTTGCACGGCTTTCCGGCGCGCCCGCTGAAATTACCCCATCTCAGCCCAAAGCGGCTCGAATGCTTTCGCTTGGCGGCGATGGGCAAGAGCGACGTCGAGATCGGGATCATGATGAACATCGCCCCGACGACAGTGCGCACCTACATGCGTGACCTGCGCGAACATTTCGGAATCTATTCCCGCGCGCAGCTCCCGGCGATCGCGCTCGCCTGCGGAATCGTCTGCATCGAGGAGATCGTCCCGCGGTTCTGAGCGGGATCGCCGCATCCTCAATATTGACGACTGTTTGAGCCCTTCATCTCTGCTCCCTTCGCGACTGTTCAATTTGAACGGGAGCTACTGCCATGATCCATATTGTCAAAGGGTGCTCGCTTACCGATGCGCGCGCCGCCTCGATGTTCGAGGACCGCAAGACCCTGTTCGTCGATCTGCTGGGCTGGGATGTTCCGGTCGTCGGCGGCCGCTATGAAATCGACAGCTATGACGGCGACAAGGCGGTCTATCTGATCGCCACCGACGATGGCTGCATTCACCAGGGGTCGATGCGGCTGCTATCGACAGAGGGCGCACATCTTCTCGCCGATCGTTTCGCGTCGCTCTGCGAGTGCGATGCGCCCCGGGGGGAGCAGGTTCGCGAGATTACGCGACTTTGCCTGCCGCAACGATTGGGCGCCCCCGGACGCCTGCGTGTCCGCAACCGGCTCATCTCGGCGATGGTCGATCATGCGCTCGGCAGCGGAATCACCATGCTAACCGGCGTCGTGACCGCTGCTTTTCGCGAGGAGGTTTTGGCGATGGGCTGGCGCGCAGCGCCGCTCGGCCCCGCGCGCCGCATCGATGGCGCGTTCCTTGGAGCGTTCCGCATCGAGATCTGCGCCGGTACGCCTGCGCTGCTGGCGTCGAACGGCATCTATGTACCGGGTGCGATCACTCCCGATGCGGCGGCAAGAGCCGCGTGAAGGGAATGGCGATGCACGACCCCGCCCGCCTCGCCGCGATGCTGCTCGCCGACGGTTATGTCATTGTCGATAACGCCGTGCCGACCGAGCTAATCACCGCGCTCGAAGCCGAACTCGCACCGCGCTTCGTCGCCACGCCCTTTTGCGAAGGCGGATTCTACGGAGCCCGCACCAAGCGCTTTGGCGCGTTGTTGCGGCGTTCACGGCATATCGCCGGCCTTGTGCTGCACCCGATCATCCGCGGTATCGCCGAAACGGTGCTCGGGGAATGGTGCGATCGTATCGTTCTCAACCTCACCCAGGCGATCGAAATCCATCCCGGCGCGCTCGCGCAGGTGCCGCACCGCGACCAGGATCTCTGGGGCGGCGTCAAGACCGGGATGCACTATCAGATCAACGTCATCTGGCCGATCGATCCGTTCACGCTGGAGAGTGGCGCGACGCTGGTCTGGCCGGGCAGCCATCACGATGCGGCATCGCAACCGGGCGATGCACGTCCGGTCGCCGCCGAAATGCCACCCGGCTCCGCGCTGCTGTTCCTCGGATCGATCCTGCATGGTGCCGGCGCTAACCAGTCCGATCATGTGCGCCGCGCGGTCATCACCTCCTATTGCCTCGGATGGCTGCGGACGTTCGAGAATCAGTATCTCGTCTATCCGCCCGCCATCGCTCGAGCGTTCGATCCCGATCTGGCCGCGCTCATCGGCTATGCCCAGCATCGCCCCAATCTCGGCAATGTCGAAGGCCAGTGCCCGTCCGTGCTGCTTCACCGGGACGATATCGACGGCCTCCCTGCGATCGACGCGCTGCTCCCCGGCCAGGCCGACATGCTGGATGCCTATGTCGCCGAACAGGAAGCCGCGCGTGCGGGCCTGATCGGCGGGTAACGCGGGTTCGTCGGACCGGGCGCTGCACTCATGACACACGATCCAAACCCCGAAGCAGGCGGCGGCGCGCGAACACGGATCGAGGCGGATTCATCCGCTGTGGACGGTGGAGCCACGGCGTCGTCGGCCGCGGAGCGCGCTCGGCGGGCACGCGAGCATTGCCCGTTTCTGACAACCAAGCAGGCCGCGTTCCATCTCGGTCTCGCGGGGGACACGCTCAAGAAGATGCGCCGGGAGCGGCGCGGCCCGCCGTGCCGAAAGCATGGCACCGTCTGGCGCTACCATATCGACGATATCGAGGCCTGGTCGCGCGCGAACATGCGGGAGGGAGGCAATGGCTAGGCTGCTACCCTCCCGTCTGCCGGCTAAACCCACCGCGCTGATCGGTCTCGGCGCGGCCGCGCTGGCGACCACGATCGCGCTGCCGCCAACGCCGTGGCTGGTCTGGAACGCATCGGCCAGCGCGCCGATCGGTCTCTATGCCGTCAGCGGACGGCAGGACATCGCATCGGGCGACATGGTGCTGGTCCGGGTGCCCGACCGCTGGCGCCGGCTCGCCGCCGAGCGGCGCTACATTCCGATCAATATCCCGCTGGTCAAGCGCGTCGCGGCCGCGCCCGGCGATCGCGTCTGTGCGCGCGGGCGGGAGATCTATGTCAACGGCCACCCGGTGGCCGAACGCCGCGAAGCCGATGGCCGCGACCGTCCGATGCCGTGGTGGAATGGCTGCGTGATGTTGCGTTCGGGCGCATTGTTCCTGCTGATGGACAGCCCGGATTCGTTCGATGGGCGTTATTTCGGACCGACATCGCGCGGCGACGTCATCGGCGAGGTGCGACTGCTGTGGCTGGGCTGAGGGTCGCCATCACCGCCCTGGCGCTGCTGGCGGCGGCACCGGCTGACGCGCAGTCGGTCGTTCACTGGCGGCCCTATATCGAGGCAGCCTCGGCGCGTTTCGGCGTGCCGGTAGAATGGATCGAGCGCGTCATGCGCGCCGAGAGCGGCGGGCGCACGGTGCTGGACGGGCGCCCGATTACCAGCCACGCCGGCGCGATGGGACTGATGCAGCTCATGCCCGGCACCTGGTCCGAAATGCGCGCGCGGCTCGGGCTCGGACGTGATCCCCATAGCCCGCGCGACAACATATTGGCGGGGACGCTCTATCTTCGTCTGATGTATGACCGCTTCGGTTATCCCGGACTGTTCGCAGCCTATAACGCGGGACCGGCACGCTATGCCGAGCACGTGCGGACCGGCCGCGCGCTGCCCGGTGAGACCCGCGCCTATCTCGCGAGCGTCGCCGGAGTGCCCGTCAATTCCCGGTCGGCTGTCACGGCCGCCAGTGCAACGCCGCGTACCGTCAATGCCATCTTCTTCGCGATCGGCGACCGGCCCCCTGCCGGCCGGAGCGAAGCCGGTGCGGCCACGCTGTTCGTCGCGCTGCGATCGACGTCGCCCGAGAAGAACGCGCCAGACCGCCCATAGTGCGAGCCGATCGGGGCTTCATGCCGAATCGTGTTTCTGCTATGTTCCGAGCCTATGGAGTTGGTCGTGATGTTGCTCGGTCTGATCCTGTCCGCCACCGGCATCGTCCTCTTCGCCTGGGCGATGTTCCGGCTCGCCGTCTTCGCACTCCCGGTCGGGCTCGGTGCGGCCGCATTTCTGTGGGCGGGGGGTGGCGAACTGGGGCCGTTGCTCGGTCTGCTTCTCGGCCTCGTCGTCGGCGTCGCGGTCTTGCTGATCGGACGCATGCTCATCGCGTCGCGGTTGCCCGTTCCGCTTCGCGGAGCGATCGCGCTTCTCTTCGCCGTGCCCGCCGGGATCGCCGGCGGCAGTGTCGTCTCCAGCCTGATGCAGCTCGGCGGTGCGGGGCCGACCGCGACCGGCATCGCCGCGGCGGTCGGCGCGATCATCATCGCCGGTGCCGCCATGATGAGCCTGTTGCCCGCGATGACCGCTTGCACCGGTTCGAACGGATCCCCGCTGCACGGTTGATCTGTTGGGGCCAGTGGGCCGAGTGCTCGCTCCTCGTGTCACCGCGCGCATGGCGACCACGACGAGAGTGCTTCAAGACGGCAGGGTCTGACCTGACGCATCCGGGTTTTCAGGCGCCTCGCGCCTGCGGCGCGACCGCCGCTCTATTCCGCTAGGCTCACATCCGTTCGCCAAGCTCCACCGGGCCACGCTTCGCGCGTCCCGGCCAAAGGTGACGATCGGACTGGCGGGATGCCGGAGCCTTGCTCCGGCCTGTCGTCGCCGCGCCTGACCGGCGCGGCGGCATTTTTCGTTGGGCCTTCCCCTCGTCGCGCGGGTGGGCGGCGCTCCCTTCTGGGCCCGGCCCGGCGTCCCGCAAGCCGGCCTTCGACTGCGCTCGGGTCCGGCTCCTCCATTGCATTTCGGCCCTGCGGGTGCGGACCGCCTCCTGGCCGCGCCCGGCAGGTCGCAATTCGCCGCCCACCCCCGCTCCGGGGGAGGCCCTGGGGTTTTTGGGGCGGCATTGGAGGATAGCCATGCACCAGACCGGCAGCCAACGCGCGCGCGCAGAGGGCAGCAAACGCCAGCCCCCGGCGGAGCGCGCCAATCTTTACGACGAGGTGACGGGCCGCATTGTTTCCGAACTTGAGGCGGGCCGCTTCCCTTGGGTCCAGCCTTGGGGCCGCCCCAATGGTCAAGGCTTCTCCGCCGCCCCCGGCCTCCCGCGCAACGGGCTCACCAGCCGCAATTACAGCGGCGTCAATGTCCTGATCCTGTGGGGAGCAGTGATCGAGAACGGCTATCCGTCGCAATCGTGGCTGACCTTCCGCCAAGCCTTGGAGGCGGGCGGCAATGTCAGGAAAGGCGAGCGCGGGACAAGGGTTGTCTATGCCGACCGCTTCACCCCCGAAGCCGAGAAGGAACGCGCGCGCCAGACCGGCGGCGAAGCCCGCGCGGTGCCGTTCCTCAAACGCTTCACCGTGTTCAACGTCGCACAGTGCGAAGGCTTGCGCCCCGGCCTTGCCACCGACCCCGCACCGCTTCCCGAACGCCAAGTCGTGCCGATCGCCGAAGCGGTCATTGCGGCATCGGGCGTCGATTTCCGCATCGGTGGGGACAAGGCCTACTATGTCCCGAGCGCCGACTATGTGCAGGTGCCCCCGCAACCGGCCTTCCACGAACAGATCAATTTCTACCGGACGGCGCTGCACGAACTCTGTCATGCCAGCGGCCACCCGTCGCGCCTCAATCGCAATCTGCGCAATGCGTTCGGCAGCAAGGACTATGCGCGCGAAGAATTGATCGCCGAGATGGGATCGGCCTTCCTTTGCGCCGCGCTCGGCATCGTGCCGACCGTTCGTCACGCCGATTATCTGGCATCATGGCTCGACGTGCTGCGCGAGGACAATCGCGCGATCTTTCGCGCGGCCAGTCAGGCGAGCAAGGCCGCCGATTGGCTGCTTGCCCGCTACGCCGAGACGCAGGACGAAGGGAGGGAAGCGGCATGATTACGCTCCCCCATGCGATCCTTTCGGCGCTGCGCGCGAATGCGCGCGCCAGCCGCCTCCACGAGCAGCGCGACGAACGGTTCGACCCGTTCCCGGTGGTCAAATTCTTCAATCCGGTCGGCGCGGCGACGTGGATCGCCACCGAGCTTTACGACGATGGAGACACGCTGTTCGGCCTCGCCGACTTGGGGTTCGGATGCCCGGAAATGGGCGTGTTCTCGCTTACCGAGATTGCGGGCGTCCGCTTGCCCTTCGGCCTGTTCATCGAGCGCGACGAGCATTTCGAGCCGCTGGCCCCGCTTTCGCTATGGTCCGATACCGCGCGGCGCATGGGTGCAATCGTTCTGGCCGAAGCCGAACTTCGCCGCATCACCGATAGCCGGAACGGCAACGAGCTTCCGCCGCCTCTTGATGATCGAGGGGCCGGATGACGCGCGGCGCGTTTCGCCGCATTGAGTGCCGGTCCCGCCCATCCAGCAAGACAAACGGGACCGGCGCTCCAGAAGGAGCAGACCAATGAAACTCGACTTTATCGACCATAGCAAGCTGGTTCCGTCCAAGGTGAACATGCGGCACGGACCCAAGCCCCCGGACGTGGGCGACATTCTGCCCTCGATCCGCAAGCGCGGTGTCATCGTGCCGCTGATCGTGCGCCCGCAGGCGGGCAACGATAATGGCGTCCACGAAATCGTCGCCGGGCGGCGGCGCTGGACGGCGAACGCCATCGCGCTTGTCGAGGGCATCGACCACGGCCCGCTTCCCGTCGCCATCCTCGACGCCGGGGACGACGCCGACGCCATCGAGGCATCGCTTCTCGAGAACACCCGGCTCGATCCCGACGAGGTGACGCGATGGGAAACCTTCGCACGGCTGGTCAAGGAGGGCCGCGACATTGCGGATATCTCCGCGACGTTCGGCATTCCCGAGCTTGGCGTGAAGCGTATCCTAGCGCTCGGCAACCTGCTTCCGCGCATCCGCGATCTTTACCGCAAGGAGAAGATCAACGCGGCGACCGTCCGGCATCTGACGCTGGCGAGCAAGCAGCAGCAGAAGGCATGGCTGGCGCTCTACGACGATGACGACGCCTATTGCCCGACCGGCCAGCAATTGAAGGCATGGCTGTTCGGCGGGCAGTCGATCAAGGTCGAACATGCCCTGTTCGACGTCGATGCGAGCGGCCTTGCGATCGTCGCCGATCTGTTCGGCGAAGACCGCTATTTTGCAGATGCCGACGCGTTCTGGACCGCGCAGAACGCCGTAATCGACGCGCGCAAGGAGGACTATCTGGATGCCGGATGGTTCGACGTGGTGATCGTCCCGCCCGGCGAATATTTCTACCGCTATGAGTTCGCCAAGGCACCCAAGCGCAAGGGCGGGCGCGTGTATATAGATGTGCGCGAAAGCGGCGAGGTCGAGGTCCACGAAGGCTATGTGACGAGCAAGGAGGCCAAGCGGCTCGAACGCGGCGAGGCAATCGAAACCGGCCCCAAAGTGCCGCGCCCCGAAGTGACGAGCACGATGCAGACCTATATCAACCTGCACCGTCATGCCGCTGTCCGCGCCTCGCTGACCCGTCATCCCAAGGTCGCGCTGCGCTTGATGGTCGCCCATGTCATCGTCGGGTCGCCACTGTGGACGGTCAAGCCCGAGCCGCAGACCGCGCGCAACGACGATGTGCGCGAAAGCGTCGAAACTTGCCGCGCGGAAACCGACTTCGACGCGAAGCGCCGCGCCGTATTGGACCTTCTCGGCTTCTCGCCCGAGGAACCGACCGTCACAGGCGGCAACGGCGACGACTTCGGACTGGTCGGCGTGTTCCTGCGCTTGCTCGACGTGCCCGACCGCGCCGTAATGGACGTGATCGTCATCGTCATGGGCGAAACGCTCGCCAGCGGCAGCGCCGCCATCGAGGCGGTCGGCGGCGAGATCGGCGTCGATATGGCCCGCTACTGGCAGGCCGACGACGCCTTTTTCGAGTGTGTCCGCGACAAGGAGGTGCTGACCCGCATCGTCGCCGAGGTGGCGGGCGAACCTGTCGCCGCCGCCAATGCGAAGGAACCGGGCAAGGTCTTGAAGCGCATCGTCCGCGACCATCTGGAGGGTGCGAACGGGCGGCCCAAGGTCGAGGGTTGGGTGCCGAAATGGATGGCGTTCCCGCCCGCTACCTATACGGCGCGCGGCGGCGTCGGCACCGTCGCGGCTCATGCCAAGGTGCTCGCGGCGCGCCCCGACCGCGAGCCGGAACCGACCGGCCCCGGCGCGGTGATTGCGCTTCCGGCCCCTGCCAAGGCCGAGCCGCAGGAACAGCCCGAGCGCGAAGCCGCATGAAACTGGACGGGCGGCGGCGCACCCGCCGCCCGTTCCGTCCCCCATAAAATCGCCGCGCCGCTCGGCCGCAAGCGGCCCTCGCGGCGCGGATTTCAGACAGGAGACTTGTCATGGCCGACCGTGTTTCGGCATCCATCACCATCGGCGGGACGCTCCCCGCCAGCCAGCTTCCCGCCTTCGCCGAGGCCATCGCGAACGAAGGGCTGTCCACCGAATGGGACGGCGAACCCTTCGCGCTCGGCGATCTGCCCGAGGGCGAGCCCTTGGCGCTCATGGCGCACGAGGTCGCCTGGGGGCGGTTCGAGGGACTCGAAGCCTTCTGCATCGCGCATGGGCTTTTCTTCGCGCGCTGGTCGGGCGCCTATGCCTGCCAGTGGGGTGCGGAACGCACCGTGTTCACCGGCAGCGGCGAACCGCAAAGCTACGCTGCCGACGAGGACGACTATATCCTCATGGGGCGCTGCACCGCCGAGCGATTGGGCAGCTATGCGGCGATCATCGCGCATTTCGATGCGGCCGACTTCGCGGTGCCCCCGCTTGTCATCACGCCCGAACGGGAGGAGGCGAGCAATGGCTGACATCTGGATTCAGGGCAGCTTCGCCTTTCGCTGCACCGCCGCCGAGTGCGCGCTGATCGAGGAAGTCGCAAACGCTGGCTACGCGCTAGCGAATGACGACGCGCCCGATCCGCCGAGCGCGGCGCTGCTCGCAGCCTTTCCGCCGGACGATGCGAACGCGCGGTGGAGCGGGTTTCGCGAGGCGTTCAACGATCCCGAATTTCCCACCATCGGAGCCGATTTCATCGCTGAAACCTGCCCCGACGATCCATCCGCGCGGATCGTGTGTTTCGCCAGCATGGACGATTTCGATGCCGCTGCCATCGCGGTGGTGATCCAGCGATGTTGCCCCGAAACGCTCGCCAAGGGGCCGATCGGCTTTGAATGGGCCATGACCTGTTCCAAGCCCCGCATCGGGGAGTTCGGTGGCGGCTGGTGCGCGATTTTCGCAGACCGCATCGAGATCGACGCGACCAACGAGGCGCTGTCGCGCGCGCTCGCGGGCGACGGCAACTAGCCCAAATCGCGCCGCACTGCGCGCTCGCGTGCCGAAAACCCCTGCCGCCTGACCTACCGGGCGGTGCGGCGGATCACCGTCCGGGCGCTTCCGCATAACGTGCATTCGTCCTTCTGCCGCTCGAATCCGCGCGTGCCGCCGAGCGCGCAGGTGACGACATTGGCCTGTGCGGTAACCGACAGGTTGAGCCGGTCAGTCACGCAGGCATCGCACACCGCCGCGCCGTCCAGCCGCACGATCAGCCGTTCGATCTGCCCCGCAATCGTCGTTCCTTCGTTCATCGCCGTGAGGCTATAGCCGCGGCCTCGTGGCCGCGAAAGCAATCATGGCTTCCCGGAAAGACGCCGGACTGGGCTTCCTGTCCGCGCGCGCATCTCGTCCTTTCGTGTCTCACCAACCCGTCGCCGGCTCCTTGGGCGCATGACCTGGGACGGCCGCGCGCCTCGCGAAACCATCGCGCGGAACTGATTTCCCCGCGCCGCTTTGGCGGCGCTCCTCGCGGCCGCTTCGCTCCAAATCAGCCCCGCGCTTCCGGTCCTCCGCTTCGCTTCGGCCTGCGGTTCGCAGCGCGCTCAAGGGCCGTCCCTTCGGTCCGCCCATCGCCCGGCATCGGGTCGGGCGAATGTGCAAGGAGACGAGAAATGCCCTCAATCGGTCATGTCCAGCGCCAGAACGACGGTTCGTTCCGGGGCGCCTTGAAGACGCTTTCGGTCAATGCCGAGATCGCCATCATCCCCAACCGCAGTAAGACCGGGGACCAGCCCGACTACCGCGTGCTGTCGAACGGCGTCGAACTGGGCGGCGGCTGGATCCGCACCGGCGAGGTGAGCCAGCGCGAATATGTCCGCCTCGCCATGTCGGCCCCCGAACTTGGCGGCCGCACCCTCTACGCCAATCTCGGCCGCGCCGCCGGGCAGGACGACGACGACGCGTTCGCCGTTATCTGGAACCCCGGCGACTGAGCCGGATCGGCCCCGCGCCGGTCACCCGGCGCGGGGCTTTCCTCATGCCTTGAGGGCTTGGCGTGGGCCTTTTCCTGCACCGGAACGCGCTTGCGGGCCTGCAGAGAGGAAGAAATCCGCTCAGCAAGCACCGAGTATCCGGCGGCGAACGGACCGCCTCAACCATCGACGGTTCCCCCAATTTTCACGCCACCTGCGTTCCGCTTCGCTCCACTCCGGCGACGAGAAAATCGGCTCCCCCGTCGCCCGCTTCGCGGCCGCTGCGCGGTGGTTGACCCCGCCCGCTCCCCGCCGGGCGATGGCTCATCTTTCGCTTGTATCAGGAGGATGAGATGTCGGTTGAACAACAGATCGAGGAGCTTCGCGCGGAGCTTTCATGGTGCGATGACGCGGGAGAACGGCGGCAGATCGAAGCCGAATTAAGGGCCGCTGAGAAGAGGCTGAAGCGGTGCAATCGGGCGCTGCGTCAGGCCGAACAGGCAGGCTGGCAATAAGGCGATGCGCTGTTGAAGGGGCAGGTTCGCGGGAGTGGTGCCGCATGGCGCCGCTCCCCTTTTTTGATCGGGAAGGCGGGAAGGCAAAGCGGGCGTCTGGGGCGGCAGGTGGCAGTCGGGCTCGATGGCAAGATAGAGGCAAAATCTCGCGATTTTGTAAGTGTTTGTCTGCACATCGTTTTTTGAAGGCTTTTGCGAGACTCGCCCTTTGAGTGCGAGACAGGGTTACCAGGAGTGGCGGTTTTCTGGGCTTTTCCGATCCCAATCGCGAGACTCCTTGCGCTCTGGCGAGGACGCGCCATTCTTATCGGCGGGGAGCGTCATTCCGGCATGGAAGGACGCCGCTATGCGCGATGATGAGTTCGAACCGCAGCTGGGCCGGATGCGCGGCCGGGGCAAGGAGCAGCGCTACCTGAGCCGCGTCGTGAAAGCGGCAAAGCGGGCCGGCATGAAAACGGGCAGGCGCGGCCGTTTCGACGGCAGCCGGATCGGGCGCGGCGCGAGTGTTGCGCGGGTGCTCAGATCGCGCGACCGATTGGGCGCGTTCCGGTCGCGCCGCGTGATCGTCAAGATACGGCCTGTCGGCCTTGGCGGGAAAGGCATGGGCGGTGCGAAGGCGCACCTTCGCTATATTCAGCGCGACGGCGTGACCCGTGAGGGCGAGGCTGGTGCGCTCTACTCGCCCGACAGCGACGTCGCCGATGGCAAGGCGTTCCTCGAACGGTGTGACGGCGACCGCCGCCAGTTCCGGTTCATCGTGTCGGCCGAGGACGCCGACCAGTATCCCGACTTGAAGCCGTTCGTGCGCCGGCTGATGACGCAGATGGAGCAGGATCTTGGGACAAAGCTCGATTGGGTGGCGGTCGACCATTTCAATACCGGCCATCCGCACACGCATATCGTGGTGCGCGGCGTAAACGATCGGGGTGAGAATCTGCTGATCGCGCGCGAGTATATCTCGCACGGGAGCCGGCAGCGGGCGATCGAGATCGTCAACCTCGACCTGGGGCCGCGCACCGACCTTGAAATCGAAGAGCGGCTTCGCAGCGATACGGGTGCCGAGCGGCTGACCGCGATCGACAGACGGCTGATCCGCGACATGGATACCGCGCGGCTGGTCAGCGCGAGCGATGGCGATCCCTTCCAGCAATCGCTTCGCGTCGGTCGCCTGCAGAAACTCGGGCGCATGGGACTCGCCTCGCATGTCGGCAACGGCACCTGGCGGCTTGAGCCCGACCTTGCGAACACACTGCGCCAGATCGGCGAGCGCGGCGACATCATCCGCACCATGCAGCGCGAGCTGACCGCGCGGAAGCTCGATCGTGCTGCGGTCGATCGCGTCATCTACGACCCGGTCGCGAAGGAGGCGACGCCGATCATCGGCCGCGTCGTGATGCGCGGGCTCGCCGACGAACATGAAGACCGTCATTATCTGCTGGTCGACGGCATCGACGGGCGCACCCATTATGCCGAGATCGGCAAGGGCGAGCTGGTCGACACGATCCCCGAAAATGCCATCGTCCGGATCGCGCCACGCGAGGGCGGCATTCGCGCCGTCGATCGGACGATCGACGAGATCGCGGCGGCGAACGGCGGGCGCTATTCGATCGACGCCCATCTGAAGCACGATCCGACCGCCAGCGAACGCTTCGCCGAAACGCATGTCCGGCGGCTTGAAGCGATGCGAAAAATCTCGGGCGTCGTCGAGCGCGAGCCCGACGGAAGCTGGATCATCGCGCCGGACCATCTCGCCAGGGTCGAGAGGTTCGAAGCCATGCAGTTCCGCGACCACCCCGTTGCCATTGAAACCCTGTCGGCGATCCCGCTCGACAAATTACCGGGAACCGATGCCGCGACCTGGCTCGATCGCGAGCTGGTCGCCGAAGCGCCGGTGCCAGTGCGCGATGCTGGGTTCGGGCACGAGGTTCGTTCAGCGCAGGCGATGCGACGGCAATGGCTGATCACCGAACAGCTTGCAGACGAACAGGATGGGCAGACGGTCTATCGGCGAGGGATGCTCGCCGCGCTCCAGCGGCGAGAATTGCTGCGTGTCGCCCGCCAGCTCTCCGACAAGTTAGGCGTTCCGTTCGCCGAGGCCAGAGAGGGGGAGGCTGTTCAAGGCAGGCTCGTGCGCGCAGTCGAGATGACGAGTGGTCGCCATGCGCTCATCGAACGGTCGCGCGATTTCACGCTGGTGCCGTGGCGCTCTGTTCTCGATCGCCATGTCGGTAAATCGGTCTCGGGCATCATGCGCGACGGCGGGATCAACTGGACACTCGGGCGGCAGCGCAGCGGGCCGAGCGTCTCCTGATCCGGAGGATTCGGGCTTTCTATTTTCATGAAATTATGTTTTCATGGATTCATGAAAAATATCGCAGCGCAAACCGATGTCGGCGACGAGCATCTTCAGGTGCAGATTCCTGCCGTTACGAAACGCGATCTCGGTCAACGGTCGCTCGATTCCCGCGAGCCGATCCGGATGATCGTACTGCGGGCACTTGAAGCCTATGGCGTGAGCGTCCCCGCAGACGCGATATCGGATCGCCGGAAGGGCAGGCGATGAGCGAGGATTTCGAAGCTCTCACTGTTGCGGATTATGCGAAGCAGGCCGCGCGGACTGATCAACGCAGCGGTGGCCGCGCACTGGGCTTCTCGATGCTTGGCCTTTTCGGCGAAGTCGGCAGCTTGCTCAGTGAGGCCAAGAAAAAGCAGCGCGACGATGCCTCCTACCTGGGTTACGCTCACGCCGTCGCGGAAGAGCTTGGTGACGTCCTTTGGTATCTGGCGGCGATCGCACGGCGCAGCCGCATGGCGCTCAGCGACATCGCTGCCGCCGCGGCGACAAACGGCGGACAATGGCAGACGGGCGGCAACGAAACGCTCAGTTTCCATGCGCTGCAGCCGCAGCACATTCCGCTTGCCAAGGCACCGATGCCGCAGTTCGAGCATAGCCTGCTCGCGCTGGCAGGCGACGTTGGGCTGCTCATCAACGATTTCCAGGCGGGCGGTCTTGCGAAGGACCGCGAAGCACTCGCGGGCCGGCTGGTCGCGGTCATGCGCCGGTTGATCCAGGCGGCAAACGAATCCGGTGTTACCATCGAGGCTGCCGCCGTGAAGAATCTTCACAAGATCTTCGATCGCTGGCCGCGCGAGCGCATCTATCCGGCGCCGACCGATGCGGCGCTCGACCCAGAAGAGCAATTGCCGCGGCGGATGGCGATCGACGTCTATGAACGCACCGTTCGCGGGCAGACATTCGTGTATCAACGCTCAAGCGGTGTGTATGTCGGCGACCGGCTCACCGACAACGCGCTCGAACCCGACGACTATCGTTTCCACGATGTCTTTCACTACGCTTATGTCGCGGTGCTTGGCTGGTCGCCAGTGCTGCGTGCGCTGCTCCGTCTCAAGCGCAAGAGCGATCCGAAACTCGACGACGCCGAAGACGGTGCTCGGGCGATTCTCATCGAAGAGGGCATAACTTCCTGGATTTTCGGACAAGCGCAGCAACTCCGGTACTTTGAAAACGTGAAGCGCGGTGGCCTTCCGCTGGACATGCTGAAGCATGTCCGCCAGTTCGTCGCCGGCTACGAATCAGAACGCTGTCCGCTGTGGCTTTGGGAGGAAGCGATCCTCCAGGGCTATACGGCTTTCCGCTTCCTTCAGGAGCATCGGCGCGGCCGCGTCCTGATCGACTTCGCCAATCGCCGCCTGCGTATCAAGGAATTGCCGTCATGACCCCGAAATCCTTTGTGTCCACCCTGGCGGCGACCGAACTTCCCTCAGTGTTCAATCCCTGGCGCGATCGCTGCACGGTCCATGACCGCAGCGACGCCGCCGCCCGGCGCCGCGACAATCTCGAAATGCTGCTCACCGCGGCGCTTGATCATCGCGTCGAAACGATCTGGATCGCGCGTGATCTCGGCTATCGCGGGGGGCGGCGTACGGGCGTACCGCTGACCGACGAAATTCACCTCGGACATGCCGGCACGCTGATGGGCGGCATCGCATTTGAACGTGCGACGCAGGGACCCGCCGTGGCGGAGCGCACCGCGGCGATCGTCTGGCGTGTGCTAGAGCGGATCGGTCAGCCTGTCATGCTCTGGAACGTTTTCCCGTTCCATCCCCATGAAGCGGATGATCCGATGTCGAACCGATGCCACACGCGAAGCGAGCGCGAGGCGACCTGGCCGATATTGCAAGCCCTCGTGTCAATGATCCGGCCCCGCCAGATCGTCGCGATCGGGCGCGACGCTCACCTGGCGCTGGACGGTCTCGACATTCCGACCACCGCGGTCCGCCATCCGAGCTACGGCGGGCAGCGCGAGTTCATCGAGGGCATGTTCAGCCTGTACGGTGTCGCGGATGACAACGATGAGCCGCTAGAACTGCCGTTGGGCGCGCCTCACGCCGCAGCACGGAGATGTGCGCTCGCCTGATCGCAGCGTTCAAAGAGTTGCTTAAGATCGCCGCGGTTCCAGTTGGCGGTGTCGACCGTGGCGTTGGTCGAGACGATCGTGAGCGGACCCAGCGCGACCCCGCCTTCCTTGGCGATGAATTCGAGCAGACGGCCGAGGCCGATCAGATTGCCGAGCAGTTTTTCGATATAGTAGTGATTGCGGTAGAGCGCGGTCATGCCGAGGCGACGATCGTCGCCCTTGCCGATCAGCTTGAGACTGGCAAAGCTCAGGCACTGACCGCCGTAGGGCGAGTCATTCACGTCGCGGGCGGGGTCGAAGATCAGCAGTTCGAATTTGTTGAGCGCTCGGACGTTCGGGTTGCGCAGGCGCTCGACGATGCCCCAGATTTGATTGATTGGCTGGCCGTCGGCGCGGGGCAATTCCATCATCCGTTCGAAATAATAGCCCGACCAAGCGCCCGACCTCCGGACCTTCGGCAGCACGTTGTCGCGAAACCGGTCGAAGAATTGCGGCGCGCCGTAGCGCCTGTACAGCGCTGCCGGAAAAATCGTGTTGGCGACCGTCTCGATGGGCTTCTTGCCATGGCCCGAAAGGAAGGCATCGACTTCCGCCACGACGGGATCGGCGAGTGTTGCGCGCGCAGTCGGCTCGGCCACGGAGATGACGACATTCTGCGCCTGGTGTCCGGTGGCGAGGTCGACGAGCCGGACCGCCTCGCGCCAGCCAGCAACGCAGTCAGGCTGCGGCGGTATGGGAAGATACATCGACTTCCTCCGTCAAATTTGCCGTGGCGAAAAGGCGCGGCGCTAGAAAGCGCTCAGTAAGCCAGGCGTGGCCTTCCAAGCCCCAACCTGGTCCCCAGCTGTTGCGGATGAGAATGGCCGGGGTGCCGTCCACGGTTCCATGCCCGACCGCGACGACCGCGTGCCGTTGCGCTGGCTCGGGGAGTTCGTCGTTCGCCGGATCGACGACGCCATCACCGCGCGGCTGGAAGAAAGACCGTGACAGCATCGTCAGCATGAGCACCGGCGTGTCACGATCCAGCGCGGCAAGGATGGATGACAGGTCGGTTCCATCCCTCTGTCCGTTGCGGCCATAGAGCGGGCCAACGGTCGCCGGCGGCGTCCACAGTCGATGATCGGCTGGAACCGCTGCCAGATACGGCCAGCCTTTCTCGTCGGGTTGGCCATCGAGCCGTAGCGCGTCCAGCATTGTGGATAGCAGTGCGCCGCTCGTCGGCGGTCTGCCCGCCCGTTTCTGCGCGGCATAAAAGGCGAATTCACACGACAGCGGTGCCCAGCCGTCGCGAAGCCCGGCGTGGGTGTCGCTCGCGGCGAATGCGAGGCATGTCGGCCGCGCGCCTTGATCGCGCGCAGGCCCGAACAGCGGCCGAAGGTCACGGACGATATCGATCATGGGGCGTCAGGCGGCCTCGAGCAGGTGCCGCCGTTCGGCGCGCGACAGGCCCGTCTGTTCCGGGCCGGTGAGGTCGAAATCGAGCGTCAGGCTGGTGAGGGCCGGCGCAGGCTGCCACGGCCGCCGCTCGTCGAGCGACATGCGGCCGCGCCGCGGCGCATCGGGCGCCGCGGTGACACGGCGGACAACGGGACCACCGATGCCATCGCCGTCGATTGCCTCACGCTCGTCTCGAACGACGGCGAAGCCGCTGGCGATCAGTTGGTCGAGATCCCAGAGATACCCACCGCCGCTATGTTCTTCGAGCTGCAGCACGAAAAGATCATTGCGACTGCCATCGATCCGCGAGCCGGCATCGCGCTCGGTCAGCAGCCAGACGTCGCCGCGATAGTTGTCGGGCCGATAGTCCTTGAGGAGATCGACCTTCAGGCTGCGCGGCTGCGTCCGGAGCAGGTCGGTCATCACCGATGGCGAAATCAGATTGTAGCGAACCAGGGTGCGGCACGTCGCCTCATAGCTGGCGCCGATCCGCAGCGAGAGCTGATAGACGACATTGGGGCGCCGGAAATGATCGATCTGCCATCCTTGTCGCGCGCTGTGCGCGAGCACCAGCCATTTCGGCATCATGAAGGCGATCGCAAAGGCGTCGGCTTCGGTTTCCTCGAAGTTGTTTCCCGGTTCGGGCGACATCGGCATCCGGCGCAGGATGCTCTCATCGTCGAGGCTCGGCTCGTGTCGCATCGAAAAATGCCCGAGTTCGTGCGCGGCCGTGAAGCGCTGGATGCTCATCGGTCGTTCCGTCGTGACGAGAACGCCAGGAGCAGGTGCGCTGAGATAGGCGCCGAGCAGGCCTTTCAGAGGACGAAGCAGCAAGGGTAGACCCACGGCATGGATCGCGCCGAAGACATCGACGCTGCCGCCTTGGGTCTCGATCAGTGCGCGCGTATCGAGTTCGCGATGCAGGCGGCCCGCTGCCATCGTACCAGCGCGAACCGCGCTCGCATAATCCGACGCCATCGATCAGCTCCGTTCGCCGCCAGACCGCGAGCGGAGATATTCGGCAAACCGGCTCAGCTCGGCCCGGTCCTCAGTCGACAAGGCCGCAACGCGTCGCGCCAGATGGGCGACATCGGCGGGAAGGCTCGCGGAGGCCTCGTCTTCGCCGGTAAAATAGGCCACCGACTGGCGGTAAAGACGGGCAAGCCGCGTCAGTTCGATCGCTTCAACGCGGCGCTGGCCATTCTCGATATCGGTAAGCGCGGTCCGGGGAATCTTGAGATAGGCAGCAACTTCTTCCTGCTTGAGGCCGAGATATTTCCGTGCTTCGCGCAGACGGTCGCCCAAGCGCCGCCGCTCCTGCTCGTCGCCTTCCTGGCGGAGTGCGAGATTGGTCATGGCTTCGACCCTTTCTTCTTAACCCAGACGCGTTCGATCTTAGGGAGGAGGTCGTCAATCGCCTTCTCGATCGAATTGTAGCCGCCGGTGCGGACGATGCTGTCGCGAAGCTCGATGTCGAGGACCTGCTCCACCGCGCAAAGCGTGTCGACCACGGACAAGGAGTCGAGTGGCACGGGCGCCTGGATGATCTTCGGGTTTTCCGGAGGCAGGGCAATTCCGCGCACCTGTGCCTCAGCCCTGGCCACTTGCAGCAGTTCGTCGACCAACGCCCTAATGGCGTCGGCTTTGGGAAACGCGGTTGCCGCGGGCTGCGGAGGAGCGATTGTCGCCATGCATGCCTCGCACGATTTCACTACATTAAATGCGATATAATGTCTGATAATCCGACACGCAAGCCCGAATTTGCAGCTCGGATTTTTGCAGGGTGTAGCGGGTCATCGGCGGTGCGGTGTGGTGGTCAGTGCCACCTCGAGGGACAACGACAGGGCAGAATCATCAACTCGGGTCATAGCTCGATCAAAAGAACAGAGCTGGAATATTGAGTCAGTCGCCGACGAGTGATCTCCTTCGGTCACCCACCAGCCCCCAGCGGCTCCGTTCATTTCGGGCGGCCCATAGCCGAGTCTTGAAGCCGCGCCCCGACCGCATCCGGCGGTATGGGCGGGAGCTTCAACGTGACCCCGACCAAATTGCTCATCGGCCAGATCCTTGTCGTGTTCGCAATCGTGATCGCGGGCCTCTGGGCGGCGACCCAATGGGCGGCGGCGATGCTCGCCTACCAGCCCGAACTTGGTCCGGCCTGGTTCATGGCTGGAAGCACGCCGGTCTATCGTCCCTGGGCGCTCTTCCCCTGGTGGTATCACTACGATGCCTATGCGCCGCATGTTTTCGACAAGGCCGGCGCGCTCGCCGGCGCGAGCGGTTTCATCGGCTGCGGCGCGGCGATCGCAGGCTCGCTCTGGCGCGCGCGGCAGTCGCGTCACGTCACCACCTATGGTTCGGCGCGCTGGGCCAGGCCGAACGAGATCGAGCGGGCCGGCCTTTACGGTGATGCCGGCGTATTCCTGGGCCGCTCGCGCGGCCGCTATCTCCGGCATGACGGCCCCGAACATATCATGGCGTTCGCGCCAACCCGTTCGGGCAAGGGCGTCGGGCTGGTCATACCGACACTGCTTGGCTGGACCGGCAGCGCCGTGGTTCACGACATCAAGGGCGAGAACTGGCAGCTCACCGCCGGCTGGCGCGCGCGCTTCTCCCACGTCCTGCTGTTCAATCCGACCGATCCCGCTTCCGCCAAATACAACCCGCTGCTGGAGGTCCGGCGCGGCGAGCATGAGGTCCGCGACGTCCAGAACATCGCCGACATCCTGGTCGATCCCGAAGGCGCGCTCGAACGGCGCAACCACTGGGAGAAAACCTCCCATTCGCTCCTGGTCGGCGCGATCCTCCACGTCCTTTATGCGGAGGAAGAAAAGACGCTCGCACGGGTAGCCACATTCCTGTCGGACCCGCAGCGGCCGTTCACCGCCACGCTCCGGCGGATGATGACCACCAATCACCTCGGCACGAAGGATGCGCCGCAGATCCATCCCGTCGTCGCCTCGGCGGCGCGCGAGGTGCTCAACAAGAGCGAGAACGAGCGCAGCGGCGTCCTCTCCACCGCAATGTCGTTTCTCGGGCTCTATCGCGACCCGACCGTCGCCGCGGTGACATCGCGCTGCGACTGGCGGATCGCCGATCTCGTCGAGGCCGGCCATCCGGTCTCGCTCTACCTTGTCATCCCGCCATCGGACATCAGCCGCACCAAGCCGCTGGTGCGGTTGGTGCTCAACCAGATCGGCCGCCGCCTCACCGAAAAGCTCGATGCCGATCCCGCCAGGGCGGGCAAGCACAAGCTCCTGATGATGCTCGACGAGTTCCCGGCATTGGGGCGGCTCGACTTCTTCGAGACCAGTCTTGCCTTTCTCGCGGGCTATGGAGTGCGCGCCTTCCTGATCGCGCAGTCCTTGAACCAGATCGAGAAGGCTTATGGCGAGCACAACTCGATCCTCGACAACTGCCATGTCCGCGTCGCGTTTGCGACCAACGACGAGCGCACGGCGCGGCGGATTTCGGACGCGCTCGGCATCGCCACCGAACAGCGCGCGATGCGCAACTATGCCGGCCACCGGCTCGCGCCCTGGCTGGCGCACGTCATGGTCAGCCGGCAGGAGACCGCCCGGCCACTCCTGACCACCGGCGAGGTGATGCAGCTCCCGCCCAAGGATGAGCTTGTCCTTGTCTCCGGCATGGCCCCGATCCGCGCGAGGAAGCTGCGCTATTACGAGGACCGCAATTTCCGCGAGCGGATCGCACCGCCGCCGCAGCCCGCGCCCGGAGACTATCCCGACCGGCCGCAGGCACGCCCCAACGACTGGAGCGGACTGGTCCGCGCGCCCGATACCCGGCTCGGCAAGCCCGATGACGATGCGAAGGCGGATGAGGACGGCGGCTTGCAACAGCAGCGCCACCCCGGCCTCGGCGAAGAACCCGCCAAAAAACCCGAGCCGCCAAAGCAGCTCGACCTGCTCGGCCTGGACAGCGACGACACCGACACGATCGCCGACAAGCACGCGATGGACCGCGCCGGCGCCACCGGCACGCTGATCCGCGCTCACGCGATCAATCAGGGTCGCAGCGCCGACATGCTGCCGGACTTCTGACAATGGCCGCGATCAAACCCAACCGCGTCCGCTACCAGCTCTTCCTGCCCGAAGATCTGAGCCACCGCTTCGAGGCGCTGGCGAGCCAGCCCGGCGCGTCCAAATCGGCGATCCTCACCGACGCGCTCACCGCCTGGCTCAACCGGCAGGCGGCGAGCGAGCTGGAGAACAAGTTCAGCCAGCGGCTCGATCGCATGTCGCTCGCGCTGGGGCGTGTCGAGCGTGACGGGCATGTGCTGCTCGAGAGCCTGGCGCTGTTCATCCGCTATGAACTGATGGTGCAGGCCCCTTTGGCCGAAGCCGACGAAGCGGCGCGTGCGATCGGCCGAGACCGCTTCGAGGCGTTCATTGCCCGCGTCGGCGAAGCGCTCGCCAGCGGCCAGCGCACGCTTGCTGCCTCCGCGAAAGACAATGGAGGTGGGCGATGAGCGACACGCTTTTCGGCTCCGATAATTCCGCAGGGCGTCGGCGCGCGATGCTGCGCACCGCGATGGGGCCGACCATCGCCGCAGCGCTGGCCGATCCGGTGGTCATCGAGATCATGGTGAACCCGGACGGCGTGTTGCGCCTTGATCGACTCGGCGAAGGCCGGATCGATACCGGCACCAAATATGAGCCCGCGCAGGTCGAGCGGATCATCCGCCTGGTTGCCAGCCACGCACGGACAGAGGTTCATGGCAATGCGCCGATCGTGTCAGCCGAGCTGCCACCGCACGGCGAAGGCGCGGGCGAGCGGTTCGAGGGTATCCTGCCGCCGGTCAGCCTCGCGCCGTGCTTCTCGATCCGCAAGCCCGCGGCGCGCATCTACACTTTGCTCGACTATGTGCGGGACGGCATCATGCCCGCCGACACGGCGCGACTGCTGTCGATGGCCGTGGTCGAGCGCAAGAACATCCTGGTCGCGGGTGGCACCAGTTCGGGCAAGACGACGCTTGCCAACGCGCTGCTCGCCGAGATGGCGCACCTCGACGAACGCGTCATCATCATTGAAGACACGCGTGAGTTGCAATGCGCCGCGCCCGACGTGGTGGGGCTGCGCACGCGTACGATTGGCACTGCCGGAGCCGGCGGCGTCACGATGGCTGATCTTGTCCGCTCGACATTGCGGCTCCGCCCCGATCGCATCGTCGTTGGCGAGGTGCGCGGGCGCGAAGCGCTCGACATGCTCAAAGCCTGGAACACCGGGCATCCGGGCGGCATCGCAACCGTCCACGCCAATTCGGCAGTGTCGGCGCTCTACCGGCTCGAGCAGCTCGTGCAGGAAAGCGTCGTCACCGTTCCGCGCCGGCTGATCGCCGACGCCATCGACATGATCGTGTTCATCGCCGGGCGCGGCCTCGCGCGCCGCGTCGACACGATCGCGCGCGTCGCCGGCCTCGATCCCGACGGCGGCTACGCCGTCCTCGACCTTACTCCCGACCACGCCCTCGAACCCCAAGGAGAATGACCATGCGCTTGTCCCGTATTCCTGCCCGTATTCCCGATCGTCGGAGCATCTTCCTCACCGGCGCCGCCATCGGCCTCGGGCTTGCGCTCGCCGCCACCGCGCAGGCCGCCGGCTCGGGCATGCCGTGGGAGGAACCGCTTCAGCAGGTCCTCGAATCGGTCCAGGGTCCTGTCGCCAAGATCGTCGCGGTGATCATCATCATCGTCACCGGTTTGACGCTCGCGTTCGGCGAGACGGCAGGCGGGTTCCGGCGCCTCATCCAGATCATCTTCGGCCTGTCGATCGCGTTTGCGGCGTCGAGCTTCTTCCTCAGCTTCTTCAGCTTCGGCGGCGGGGCGCTCATCTCGTGAACGCGCCAAATTCCTATGGCGCCAGCCATATCGAGGGGTTCGAGGCGCCGATGCACCGCGCGCTTGCCGAGCCGATCCTGCTTGGCGGGGCGCCGCGAGCGATCGCGATCGTCAATGGTACGATCGCGGCCGCGCTCGGACTCGGTCTCCAGCAGTGGATCGCCGGGCTGGCCATGTGGGCGTTCGGGCACACTCTCGCGGTGTTCGCCGCCAAGCGCGATCCCGACTTCGCCCCGGTCCTTGTCCGCCACCTTCGCCAGAAGGGGCATCTGTCATGCTGAATCTGCGCGAATACCGTCAGAAGGCCGACCGGCTCGCCGATCATCTTCCATGGGCGGCGCTTGTCGCGCCCGGCGTGGTGCTCAACAAGGACGGCAGCTTTTTGCGCGTCCTCAGGTTCCGCGGCCCCGATCTAGAATCCGCCACCGAAGCCGAGCTTGTCGCCGCCTGCGCGCGGGCGAACAATGTCCTGAAGCGCTTCGGCTCGGGCTGGGCACTCCATTTCGAGGCCGAGCGGCGCGAAGCGCTGGGTTATCCCGACAGCAGCTTTCCCGATGCGGCGTCGTGGCTGGTCGATGAGGAACGGCGCGCGGCGTTCGAAAGCGCGGGCGCGCATTTCGAGAGCCGCTATTATCTGACGCTCACCCTCCTGCCTCCGCCCGATCAGGCGGACACGGCGGGCCGAGCGCTGATCGAGCGCAGCGACGACGCGAAGGGCCGCGACTGGCGACAAGCGCTTGCCGGCTTCATCGCCGAGACGGATCGTGCGCTTGACCTGTTCAGAGGCTTCATGCCCGAGGTGCGCGCGCTCGGCGACAGCGAAATGCTGACCTTTCTCCACGGTGCGATCTCCGCGCGCCGCCATGTCGTCGCCGTGCCCGAAACGCCCATCTATCTGGACGGGCTGCTCGCCGACACGCCGCTGACCGGCGGGCTCGAACCGATGCTCGGCGACGAGCATCTGCGGACGCTCACCATCCTCGGATTTCCGAACGCGAGCCGTCCCGGCATCCTCGACGGACTCAACCATGAGGATTTTGGCTATCGCTGGGTGACGCGCTTCATTGCGCTCGACAAGACCGACGCAACCAAAGCGCTCACTCGCCTGCGGCGGCAGTGGTTCAACAAGCGCAAGTCGATCACCGCGCTGCTGCGCGAAGTCATCTACAACCAGCCGGTCCAGCTTCTCGACAGCGATGCCGACAACAAGGTGGTCGATGCCGACCTCGCCTTGCAGGCGCTCGGCGGCGATCATGTCGCGTTCGGCTATCTGACGACGACGATCACCGTTGCCGATATCGACCGCGCCCGCGTCGAGGAAAAGGTCCGCGCGGTCGAGCGCATCGTCAACGGGCTCGGCTTCACCTGCATCCGCGAGGGCATGAATGTGGTCGAGGCGTGGCTGTCGAGCCTGCCGGGCCATGTCTATGCGAACGTCCGGCAACCGATCGTCCACACCCTGAATCTCGCGCATCTCATGCCGCTGTCCTCGGTATGGGCAGGACCGGCGCGTAATCCGCACCTCGACGGTCCGCCGCTGCTTTATGCGGAAACCAGCGGCTCGACGCCGTTCCGTCTCAGCACGCATGTCGGCGACGTCGGTCATATGCTGATCGTCGGACCCACCGGGGCCGGAAAGTCGGTGCTGCTCGCAATGCTCGCGCTTCAGTTCCGGCGATATCCAGACTCCCAGGTCTATGTCTTCGACAAGGGATTTTCGGCGCGCGCGGCCGTGCTGGCGATGGGCGGCGCGCATCACGCGCTCGGGCTTGGCGGTGAGAGCGGTCATGCCGATGACGTGGGCGGGCGAACGATCGCCTTCCAGCCGCTGCGCCACATCGATCGCTCCAACGCACGCGCCTGGGCGACCGAATGGATCGGCGCGCTGCTCGCCCATGAGAAAGTACTGGTCACACCCGAGATCAAGGAGGCCGTCTGGTCGGCGCTCACCAATCTCGCGACCGCCCCGATCGAGGAACGCACGCTCACCGGCCTGTCGCTGCTGCTGCAATCGGCACCGCTGCGATCGGCGCTCGCGCCCTATACGCTCGAAGGATCGTTCGGCCGCCTGCTCGACGCCGCCGAAGACGATCTAGCGATCGCCGACGTGCAGTGCTTCGAGACTGAAGCGCTGATGGGGCAGGCGGGCGTCGTTGCGCCCGTGCTGACCTACCTGTTCCATCGTCTCGAGGAGCGCTTCACCGGGCGGCCGACGCTTCTCGTACTGGATGAAGCCTGGGTGTTCCTCGACCACCCGCTGTTCGCCGCGCGCATCCGTGAGTGGCTGAAGGTGCTGCGCAAGAAGAACGTCAGCGTCGTGTTCGCGACACAGAGCCTAGCCGATATCGCCGACAGCACGATCGCGCCGGCCATCATCGAAAGCTGTCCGCAGCGCATCTTGCTGCCCAATGATCGGGCGATCGAGCCGCAGGGCCAGACGGTCTACGTCCGCTTCGGTCTCAACGCGCGCCAGATCGAACTGGTCAGCCGCGCGACGCCCAAGCGGCAATATTATCTGCAATCAGCGCGCGGCAACCGGCTGTTCGAGCTTGGGCTAGGCCCGATCGCGCTGGCGTTGTGCGGCGCGTCCGATCCCGACAGCCAGAAGCGCATAGACGCGGTGCTGGCCGAAAAGGGCCAGGCCGACTTCGCCGCGACCTTTCTCTCCCAAGCCGGCCTCGATTGGGCGGCCGACCTGCTTGGGCGTCACCCTGCCGCCCGCCCCCCAGAAGACAAGGAGTAATTTCCCGTGCCCCGTATCCCTATCCGCAAATATGCGTGCCTCTCCGCTCTCGCGCTCGGCGCCGTCGGCTCGCTCGGTATCGGCATCGCGTTGACCTCGACGCCCGTCGCGGCCCAGCTCAGTGTGTTCGATCCATCGAACTATTCGCAAAACCTGCTCACCGCCGCGCGCACGCTTGCCCAGATCAACAACCAGATCCAGAGTCTCCAGAACGAAGCGCAGATGCTGATCAACCAGGGCAAGAACCTGTCCCGGATCGATTTCCCGCAACTTCAGGAGCTTCGCCAGCGCCTCCAGCAGATCGACCAGCTCATGGGCCAGGCGCAGGGCGTCGACTTCCGCATCGATCAGCTCGACGAGCGCTTCCGCCAGCTCTACCCGCAGGAGTTCGATCAGGTGTTCCGCCGCGATCAGCGTGTGGCTCGCGCACGCGATCAACTCGATACCGCGATGTCCGCGTTTCGCCAGACGATGGGGGTCCAGAACCGCATCGTCGACAACGTACGGAGCGACACGCAGGCGCTCGCCGACATCGTCGCGCGCAGCCAGGGCGCGGAAGGCTCGCTTCAGGCGCAGCAGGCCACGAACCAGCTTCTCGCGCTCACCGCCAAGCAGCAGCTCCAGCTTCAGCAAATGATGGCGGCGCAGTTCCGGGCGGAATCGGTCGAGCAGGCGCAGCGGGGCCAGATCGCGCGCGAGGCACGCGAGTCGACGCGCCGCTTCCTCGGCGACGGCAAGGCTTACACGCCACGCCAATGAGCTGAGGCAGGCGAGGACCGCGCCCCCAGCTCCCCCCGGGTCCGAACCTGTCTCGTCGCGGGGGCCGTAGGGCTTGCCCCTCTCATGGCCGCCGGTCCCCGCGACACCTTTCAACTTCAAGCAGGAACCCGCCCATATGGATGACCTGAATGTCATCGATCAGTTCATGGAGGCCTTCGCCTCCTACATCGACAGCGGGTTCGGCCTGTTGGGCGGTGACGTCGGTTTCCTGACCACGATCCTGATCGGCATCGACATCACGCTCGCCGGGCTGTTCTGGGCGCTCGGCGGCGAAGACGACGTCATCGCCAAGTTCCTCAAAAAGATCCTCTATGTCGGCGTCTTCGCCCTGATCCTCAACAGCTTCTCGACACTGTCCGATATCATCTTTCGCAGCTTCGCCGGCCTCGGCCTCACCGCAGGGGGCAGCGCGATTACGGCTGACGATTTATTGCGACCCGGCAAGCTGGCCGGGACCGGCTTCGAGGCAGCATGGCCGCTCCTCGAGCAGGCGAAGGAGTTGGTTGGCCCGATCGCCTTCTTCGACAATTTCATCGAGATCGCCGTGCTGGTGATCGCCTGGGTCGTCGTCATCGCCGCCTTTTTCATCCTCGCGATCCAGCTTTTCATCACAATCCTCGAATTCAAGCTTACTTCGCTCGCCGGCTTCGTGCTCGTGCCCTTTGCGCTGTGGAACCGCACGTCGTTCCTCGCCGAACGGGTGCTCGGGAACGTCGTCAGTTCGGGCATCAAGGTCATGGTGCTCGCGGTCATCGTCGGCATCGGCTCTAACTATTTCGCCGACTTCACCAGTGCGATCACCGGCGACGAGGTGTCGATCGAACAGGCCGTGTCGCTGATGCTCGCGAGCCTCGCGATCTTTGGCCTCTCCATCTTCGGCCCGGGAATCGCATCCGGCCTCGTCGCCGGCGCGCCGCAGCTCGGCGCCGGATCGGTGATCGCCACTACCGTGCTTGCCGGCGGAGGTCTTGCGATGGCAGGCGCTGGCGCCGTCGGCGCGGCACGCGGTCTCGCGGGGGCCGGTCTCGGCGCGATCCGCGCCGGTACATCGATGGGGTCTGCCGCATCCACTGCCTACAAGCTCGGGCAGGAAACCTCGGGCTCGACCAGCGTCGGCGCGGGCCTCGGCGGCGTTGCGACCGCCATGCGCGGCGCGGCTGCCAACCGGATGAGCGGCGGTCTCGGCGTTAGCGCTGCCGCCGATCGTGGGCAGCGCGCCGCATGGGAAGCAGGAAGCACCCGTGCCGGCGGCGCCGCCCCCGCAGCCGCGCCGATAGGCGCAGCTGAAGGAACACCCGCCTGGGCGCAGAAGCTTCATGCCAGCCAGAATGCTCGCCACCGCCGCCAGATGGCGATCCACGCAATCCAGGGCGGCGACCGCGGCGGCGCTGGCGCCACTCCAGACATCAAGGAAAGGGACTGAGCGATGAAATTTCGACGCGCATTGCAGCGCTATGGGCGAACGCCCGAACCCGAGACACCCTACCAACGAGCGGGCCAGCTTTGGGATGAGCGTATCGGCTCGGCTCGCGCACAGGCGAAGAACTGGCGGCTGATGGCCTTCGGCGGCCTGTTCCTGACCACTGGTCTGTCGGGCGCGCTGGTCTGGCAATCGATGCAAAGCCGCGTCGTGCCCTATGTGGTCGAGGTCGATGCACTCGGGCAAGCACAGGCCGTCGCGCCTGCCGCCAAGGACTATCGGCCGACCGATCCGCAGATCGCATGGTTCCTCGGCCGGTTCATCACCGGCGTTCGAGCGCGCTCGCTCGATCCGGTATTGATGCGTGAAAACTGGCTATCAGCCTATGATTTCGCGACCGAACGTGCGTCACTGTTCCTCGGCGAATATGCCCGCACCTCCAATCCGTTCGCCGATGTCGGGCGCAAGACGGTTTCGGTGCAGGTGACGAGCGTCGTCCGCGCGTCGGATACGAGCTTCCAGGTCAAATGGACCGAGCAGCAATATGAGCGGGGAAGCCTCGCCAGCACGTCACGCTGGACGGCGATGCTCACGGTGAAGATCAAGCCGCCGCGCTTGGCCGATGTGCTCCGAAAAAACCCGCTCGGTCTCTATGTTGACGCGATCGACTGGAGCCGCGAACTGGAAACGCCTCAGGACCGGCCGCCTTCGCCGCAACCATCGGCCGTGCCCGATCCCGCACAATCACTCCCGGTCGCGCCGCCCACCGACATTCCGCTGGGCTCGCCGCTCGATCCGACCCTTGCTCAACCCGCAGCCGCACCATCCCCCGAAAGGACCGACCAATGATCCGTGCCCTCATCCTGGCGGCGAGCGCGATGGCGCTTGCCATGGGCGTCGCTGCGCAGAGCCGCGAACCCGCGTCACCCACCGCGCGCGTCACTGCCGCCAACCGGGCGGCACTGCGCGAGCCGTCGAGCGCGGGATATATATATGCCGTCCAGGTCTATCCCTGGGCGGAAGGCGTGCTCTACCGGCTCTATGCCGCGCCCGAGCGCATCACCGACATTGCCTTGCAGCCGGGCGAAACGATTGTGTCCGTCGCCGCCGGCGACACCGTGCGCTGGACTGTCGGCGATACCACCAGCGGCATCGGCGAAAGCAAGCGCGTGCACATCCTCGTCAAGCCGTTTTCGGCGGGCCTACGCACAAACCTTGTCATTGCTACCGATCGCCGGACCTACCATCTCCAGCTCGAAAGCACGCCCGCGACCGCGATGGCGGCGATCTCCTGGACCTATCCACATGACGAGCTGATCGCGCTCCGGCGTCAGCGCGATGCAGCCGTGGCGGCGACGCCGATCGCGTCGGGCCTCTCGGTCGAAAGCCTCAACTTCAACTATGCGATCTCGGGCGACAAGCCGGCCTGGCGGCCGCTGCGCGCGTTCGACGATGGGCGGCAGACCTACATCGAGTTCTCGCCTGCGATCGCCGTGGGTGAGGCGCCCCCGCTGTTCGTGATTGGCGAGGATGGCGAGGCCCAGCTCGTCAACTATCGCGTCGCCGGCCGCTATTATGTGGTCGACCGCCTGTTCGGTGTCGCCGAGCTGCGCCTTGGCGGCAAGAAACAGCAGATTGTCCGTATCACCGCCGCCCAGCCGAAGAGCCGGCAGCGCAAGGCCGGGAGGGGCGCGTGACCGATCCAACCGCTTCTTCCGCGCCGATCGCGGCGCCCAAAGCCGACCCCGAAACGCTCGTTCTGCGCGCGGCGCCGGGCCGCGTCACCCGTTTTCGCCGCGGTGCGATCGTCGCCATCGCTGCCGCCGGCTCGACCGCGATCATCGGCGTCGCCTGGCTGGCGCTCAAGCCCGCGACCCTGAGCCTGATCGCACGAAGCGATGAAAAGCTGGTTGGCGCGAAGGCGCCGCCTGATGCGCTCGCGGGCGCGCCGACGAGCTATGGCGACGTGCCGAAGCTCGGGCTACCGCTTCCCGGTGATCTCGGGCGGCCGATCCTCGAGCGCCAGCGGCAGCTTGGCGGGATGGTTCCCCCTGACCCCGCTGCCGATGCGGTGAGCCGGGCCGCGCAGGAAGCCGAAGCCGAGCGCCAGCGCATCGCCGCTGAGCAGAAGGCCGCACGCGAGTCTGGCGTCATGCTGCAATTGGCGGGCGGCGGTCGCGCCGCCGCCCCTGCACCGGTGACTACCGATGCAAGTGTTCCGCCAGCATCGGCCGAGACTGCCAAGCCGCTCCTCGACCCTGACCGAGATCCTAACGCCCAGGGGCGCAAGAACGAATTGGTCGGCCACGCCAATCGCGACGACGACATCAATCCGCACGCGCTGGCGCAGTCCGTATCGCCTTGGACCTTGCAGGCCGGCAGCATCATTGCCGCGAGCCTCATAACCGGGCTCAACTCGGATCTTCCCGGGCTCGTCACCGCGCAGATCACGGAGAACGTCTATGACAGTGTGACCGGGCGCGGTCTGCTCATTCCGCAAGGATCGCGGCTGATCGGCAGCTACGACAGCGTTGTAGCGTTTGGGCAGAGCCGTGCGCTGGTCGTCTGGCAGCGGATTATCCTGCCCGACGGCTCGTCGATTCGTATCGACAATGTGCCGGCGACCGATACGCAGGGCTATGCGGGTCTGTCCGACCGGATCGACCGGCATACTTGGCAACTTCTGAAGGGCGTCGCCCTGTCGACACTGCTGGGCGTCGGCACTGAATTGAGCTTCGGCAGCACCGAAAGCGACCTTGTCCGGGCGATCCGCGAGTCAGCGCAGCAGAGCGGCGCGCGCGCCGGCGATCAGCTCGTCACGCGCAATCTCAATATCCAGCCGACCTTGCGCGTGCGTCCCGGCTGGCCGCTACGGGTGGTCGTGCACAAAGACATCATATTGCCCGGACCCTGGGGAGGCCGTCATGGCTGATTTGAAGCTGCCAAGGCTGCCCGATCGGACGCCGGCTAAGATCACGATCAACGTCATGCCGGATCTCATCGAAGCGCTGAACGACTACGCCGAGGCCTATGAGGCGGCCTACGGCCGACGCGAGTCCGTACCGGACCTCATTCCATTCATGCTTAGCGGCTTCCTGGCGAGCGACCGCTCGTTCAGCCGGGCACGTAAGAAATAGTCCGATGTCGGCCCGGCAGCCTGCAACGAATGGCGACGACGCGCCCCCGATTGGGCCGATAAGCGTTCGCATTCCCGACGCAGTACGGATGACGGGGCTCAGCAAATCCAAGATCTACCAGCTCATCGCTTCCGGCGACATCGAGGCAGCCAAGGTCGGCCGTGCAACCGTGGTGTTTGTCGATAGTCTGCGGTCCTTTCTGCGATCACACTGTAAACAGCCGCGTTCTCGGGCGTAGCAGGGATCGCGCATGTCGGCCTGTCGATATTTCGGCACGGCCTGTCGCGAAGGGGTAAAATTGGGGGTGGATTGAGCGGAATTATCGGCACGACGATCAAGAACGTTGTTATAAATCAGTATCTTATGTTTTTCGTGTGAATCCCTCCTCCGCTACCAAATCAGAATCTCCTTTAAGCCTCGTATTTTCAGCATTTTTCTGCCGTTCATCGAGGTCATGCCGATGGCTACACATCTTCGTCCGGAAGCGAGTTGCCTGGACAAATCACATTAGATTTGGACCCGTTTGGACGCATGTTTTGCGAGAGTTCTTGCGAGTGTTCCATGGCCTCGATTCCTTCGAGGTCACCATGAACAAACCCGTGAAACTGACTTCCGCCCACATCGAGCGGCTCAAGGATGGCGCGCTAGCCGACCGGGAAGTCCCGAGAAGGGGCCGGAGCAGGGTCAAAATGCTCCGGCCCCTTCGCCATTTAGGCACGGCGCCGCGTCGCGTTCCGAACATAAAGTCAGGCCCCTAGCGCAGCGCTTCGGCGGCGAGCGCGCGGCAGTTGACCGTTCCGGGCTTGGGAAGCGCCGCATTGCGCTGCGGATCCTTGCGCAGGCCGAGCGCTGCGCCGATCGACCGGGTCACCGCCCCGAATACGCCGCCGCCTGATTTCTTTCCCGGCGGCGCGAAATCGATGGCGGGTTGAGAAAGCGTTCCCTCGACCTTCACCGGATCGACGAGCTTGAGATCCGGCGTTTCGCTCCCCGCGCCATTCATGGCCAGCGCGATGCGCTCACCATCGAGGTTTATCTGGCCGCGCCCGCGCGCCCGGGCGATTGCGGTGTCGATGACCAGCGGGGCGGGCGTCAGCAGCCCATCCTTGGCCGAGAAGGCGAGGATCGCGCACCGGATCGGTGTCATGGCCTCGTCGTCGCCTAGTTTCTGTCCGATCGCTCCGCCAAGATCCTGCGCCATCACATAAGCCGCAGCGCGGTTCATCGCGCCGCCGCTCGCGACGAAGGCGATCTTCCCGTTCCCCGAAGCGAAGGCCTGGCGAACGGTGTCGCCGCGTCCCGAAATCCGAACCAGCCCGCGTACGGGCCCGCGGATCATGTCGGGCTGACCGACAAAATCGTCGAAGCTGGCTCCGTCGATACGCAATTCGGTCGTCAGCAGGGGAATCTTGCCGCGGGAATCGACCCTTACCCGGCCGCGCATAGTACCGCGCCCGAGCTGTGCGACGGCCTTGTCGAGCGTCAATATCCGATGGTCGAGCGACAGCTGGCCCTTGAGGCTTTTGAACACCGACCCGCCCTTCACGAGCAATTGATGGATCGTGATGCGGATGACACCGTCGGTCGGCCCCATTTTCGCAAGATTGATCCGCGTGTCGGGAAAGATGCGCGGGCCGATGCGCGCTTGCTGCGCGCGTGCTGCTGCAAGTCCGGCATCGTCGGCCAGATCGTCGAAGTCCAGCCGGGGGGCATCGATGCTGGCGTCGATCCTGGTGCGACCGCCCCGCTTCAGTATCTTCGCGGTGGCGGTAATCGTCGAGCGACCGATACGCCCTTCAAGCCTGTCGATAAACCAGTCGGACCCGTCGCGGCGTACCGCGCCGTCAAGATCGATCGCCTGGGTGCCGAACAGCCCGGCCTCGATGATATAGTCGAGCTGCTTGAGGCTGGTACCGCGCGCCGTCATCCGCATGGTCATATGCGCGGTGTCGAGGGGGGCGGCCATCGTGCCCGAGGCGCGTAGCCGGAGCAGGTCCGACGTCAATTCGGCTGAAAACGGCCAACGGCCCCTGGCGTCCTGCGCCCAGCTTGCCGTCGCGCCGAGCTTCGCGGCCGCGCCGTTGAACTGCCCTTCGGCGGCGATTGCGAGACCCTTGGTGTCCTTGGCTTCAATCGTCCCGGCGATGTCGAGGCGGCGCTTGGCATCCTTGAGCGTGAAGTGGCCATCGCTTATCCGGACGGCGCCGATGGCGGGCGGTGGCGACTCGTCCGAACCGCCGGGCCGACGGCCACCCCAATTGCTCCGCCCTTCGGCATCGCGGACCAGCGCCAGCGACAGCCCGTCGATATCGATCGAGCGCGGCGCAATCGTCCCGGTCAAAAGCTTCAGGATGGGCAGGCGGATGCGCAGGCGTCCTATCGCCGCCATGTCGCCGGGCCCCGCCCAGGCTGGCTGCCCGACGCGGACGCTCCGGGCTTCGATCTCGGGCGAGAAGGAAAAAACATCCCTTCTTTCCAGCGCCCCGATATGAACGGGCGCTCCGAATTTTTCGCTCAGGCGCGCCTCGGCCGTCCCCCGCAGCATTCCCACCGGAAAGGTCGCGAGCAGCACAGCGGCGAGAAGAAGCACTCCTGCGGCGACGACAAGAGCCATGCGCGCTTTGCGCGACAGGACGGGACGGTTCACGCGGTTCGCTCGCAAGCGCGAACAGTCGGGGAGGATATCGAAAACATGCGTCTTCGATATGCGGGAGCGCGCGCAAGGTTCCTTGCGCGCTGTTGAAGGTCGTTCGCGGGCGCCGGCGCCGTTCCCCACGCGCCGCGGTGAGGCGAGGCGCGCGGGAGAGGTGCGACTATTGCTTGTGCGCGGCGATGTAGCGCTCGACCTGTTCTTCCAGGATGTCGAGCGGCAGCGCGCCTTCGCTTAGAACGGCCTCGTGAAAGTCGCGAATGTCGAAACGCGGACCGAGTTCGGTTTGGGCGCGTTTGCGAAGTTCGGCGATCTTGAGCTGGCCGACCATGTAGCTCGTCGCCTGGCCCGGCCAGTTGAAATAGCGATCGACTTCGCGCGCAATGTCGGTGTCCGATACCGAGCTGTTGGCCTTGAAATAGGCAATGGCCTGTTCGCGCGTCCACCGCTTCGAATGGATGCCGGTGTCCAGAACCAGCCGGATCGCGCGCCACACCTGAAGCGACAACATGCCGAAGCGGTCATAAGGCGTCTTGTAAACGCCCATCTCGTCCGCAAGCCGCTCCGAATAGAGGCCCCAGCCTTCCATATAGGCGCCATAACCGCCGAATTTACGGAATTTGGGTATGCCGGTCAGCTCTTGCTGGCGCGCGATCTGGAAATGGTGGCCGGGGGCCCCTTCATGCGCGGCGATCCCGGCGACCTGCACCTTCTGCGTCTGGTTCATGTCGACAAGATTTACATAATAGATGCCAGGCCGCGTCCCGTCCGCCGACGGCGGGTTGTAGAAGGCGGTCGACGCCGTGCCCTCACGCCATTTCTCGACCGCCCGCACTTCGAGCGGCGCCTTGGGCAGAACGCGGAAATAGCGCGGTGCGGCCTCCATTACCGAAGCGATGACGGCGCGCGCGTCGGCCAGATAGGTTTCGCGGCCCGCATCGGTATTCGGATATTTGAACTGGGGGTCGGTGCGGATGCTGTCGAAAAATTCGGCGAGCGTGCCCTTGAAGCCGACCTCGCGCATCACGGCTTCCATCTCTTTGTGGATAGCCGCGACTTGTGCGAGGCCAAGCGCGTGGATCTCGTCCGCGGTAAGATTTGTCGTCGTCGAACTCTTGAGGCGGTCCGCATAATAGGCCGCGCCGTCAGGAAGGTGCCAGGCACCGAAATTACCTGTCGATTGGGGTTCGATCTCGTCGATCGCGGCGATCAATGTCTCATAGCCATGCTTGAAGGGGCCGGTGAGGGCTGCGCTGGCATCCGCGAGCAGTTTTTCCTTCGTCGCCACCGGCGCATCGAGCGCGCTGACTTTTTTGCGGAAGTCGGCCATCAGCGTTGAATCGCCGCCGCCATCGAACGGGGCACCGGCAAGGATTTTGAGTGCATCAGCGCGGGCGGGAGCGAAATTGACCTTGTTGGGGATGATCCCCGCTGCCGCTTGGTCGCGCATTCGCGCCGCGACTTCGCGCATGACGCGGTCGGTGTCGCGCAGTCGTGCGATATAGGCTTCGGCGTCTGCCACGCTGTCGATCTTGTGATTGTTGATCAGCAGAACGGGGATGTCGCCCGCGGGGCTGCCATTGGTCGACACGGGAAAACGCAGTTTGCGGAAGCGAAGCGATTCGCGGCCGCGCTCGACTTCATATTCGAACAGTCGATAGCTCACCCGCGCGCTTTCGCCGAGCTGGTCGGGCTTGAAGCGGGCGTGCATGGCTTGGAGCTGCGTTTCGGCCAGCGCCTGCTCCCGCAATGCTGCCGCATCGCTATAGTCATCGAGCCGGTCGTAGTTGGTTTTGAGGCCAAGCTGCGTTTGCGATTCCGGGCTGAGCGCCAGGCGCGCGTCGAAAGCCTGATCGAGAAATTGCAACAGCGCGGCATCCTGCGCTTGGGTCTGTGACGCGGTTTGGGCAAATGCCGGGGCGTTGGCGGCGATCGGGACGACGGGCAGCAGCATCAGGGCAACGGCAAGGCGCATCATATTCTCCTGTTGAACGAAGGGCCTTGTTGCCCAAGGTCCGAAGATGCGCAATTATATTTCCGTTGGCGGTGAAGCGGTGCAGGTGTTGGCGTTCAGAAAGATCGGTGAAAGCTGAACAGGTCGGCGTCGGGATCGCGATCGCCGCAGATGGCGCTGCGCAGGATTTGAGCCGCCATCATCGAAAAAGTGATTCCGTTGCCGCCATAGCCCATCGCCGCATAGCAATTGGGCATGCGCGGTATGCGTCCCACCGTCGGGATACCGAGCGGACTGTTGCCGAAGCTTCCGGCCCAGGCATAAGCGGGCGTGGAGTCGATAGCGGGAAGCAGCGCCCCGAGCTTGCGGGCGAGCGTTTTCGCCTTGTCCGCAATCTTCGCGTCGCGCGCCGTCGCATCGGAAATATCCTCGTCTTCCCCGCCGCAGATGACGCAGCCGTCAGGGGTTGTGCGAATGTAGAGATAGGGATCGGACGCCTCCCATATCATGGCCGCGTCGCGCCAGATCCGCTGCGATTGCGGACGCGTCGCGATCGACCAGGTCGACATAATGTAATTTCCCTTTTTCGAGATGCCTTTCAGCATCTCGTAGCCGGTTGCGAAGACAGCGTGCGCCGCGGTGATCGTCGTCCCGCCGTCGATCTGAAGCTGGACGCCGCTGTCGTCGCTATCCACGCCGATCACCTCGGCAGGTGCGTAGAGGCGCATCCCGCGCTCCTGCGCGACTTGCAGATAGGCCGCGGCCAGGCGCCGCGGATCGGCCGAATAATTGCCGTACCCGACGATCGCATGGCGCCTGCTGATCCCGTAGCGTCGCTCGACCTCGGCGGGGCCGACATATTCGACCTCGAAACCCGCATTGCGCCGGGCATCCGCTTCGACGGCGAGCGCGGCCGGGTCGAGAATATTTCCGTCGAGATACAGCGTCGAGCGCGTAGCAGCGCCGACATCGAGACCAAGGCGTTCGGTTCGTTCGCGCAAGGCGTCGACCGCCAGCCGCGAGCGGCGCCAGATGCGCGTCGCGCGTTCTGTGCCGATACGCCGGGCCATTTGCGAGAGCGGGAGGTCGATCTCATATTGCAGCATCGCGGTCGACGCCGCGGTCGATCCTGCGGCAGGGCCGCGACGATCCACGACCACCACGTCGAGCCCGGCGTCGCTGAGCGTCTCCGCAATCAGCGCGCCCGATATGCCGGCGCCGACGACCGCCACGTCGCAGCGCAGCGATCGTGCAAGCCCTTTGATTGCAAGCGGGAGGCGACGGTGGCGGAGCCAGATCGGGCGTCCCGTTCGCAGATCGCGATGCTGGGTGACCGAAGGCTCAGACACGCGGGTCATCGCGCCATCGCCCTGAGTGGCGGGGCCTTCATGGGGAAGGCGACTGCCGAACGGAGGTTGATCAACAGTCCGACGAGGGGAAGCGAGGGGTGCATAACCGTCGCATACTCGCGGCCGCGCGCGCTGGTTCCCGCGGGCGGAGCAATAGCGCGCAGATGCAGCGAGCGCTTTGCGATATGGTTTTGCAGTAAATTTGGTCGGGACGAGAGGATTCGAACCTCCGACCCCCACACCCCCAGTGTGATGCGCTACCAGGCTGCGCTACGTCCCGACCGGCCCTTTCGGGCAGGCGAGGCCCCTAGCGCGGCTTTGCTGGCGATGCAAGCGGCGATGGGCATTTTCCGGTGTTTCTTTCGGCGGGCTTGATCGCGCCGTCATCGACCCCATCTGGCGGGGAGCTTGCCGTGGGGGAGGGGCGCAGCGACGGTTGCGCGGGACGCCCCTGCGTGATAGGCGCCGCGCTTATTTTTGCGCGGTCCTTCCATGGGGAAAGGCCGCGCCACGGTAACGGAAAGTCTTTCATTCATGTCGACCCAATTGCTTCTGACCCAGGCGGCCGGATCGGGGGGCGGGGCAGCCGGCTTCATCATGCTGGTGCCCTATCTTTTGATCTTCGTCGTATTCTGGTTCTTCCTCATCCGTCCGCAACAGGTGCGCATGAAGGAGCATCGCGCCAAGATCGCATCGGTGAAGCCGCGCGATCAGGTCGTCACCGGCGGCGGGATCGTGGGCAAGGTGACGCGCGTCGACGATGATTTCGCCGATGTCGAAATCGCCCAGGGCGTGAAGGTCAAGATCGTGAAGTCGACGATCTCCGACGTCCTCCAGCCGGGCGCCAAGCCCGCCAACGACTGACGCGCCGGCGTCGGGGAACCGGCGCCGCTCAGACCATCGGAACCCCGTCATGCTCGATTTCCCGCGCTGGAAAGTCATTGGCATCAGCGTCATCCTGGCGCTTGGTGTCATCTTTTCCATTCCCAGCTTCCTTCCCCAAAAGCAGTTCGAAAGCCTGCCGTCCTTCGCGCAGATGAAGGTCAATCTGGGCCTCGACCTTGCAGGGGGCAGCCACTTGCTGCTCGAGGCCGATCTTGGCGATCTCCAGAAGACGCAGCTTGCCAATATGGAAAAGACCGTTCGCACCGCGATGCGCGGCGAGCGGGGACCCGATGACGATATCGCAATCGGCGAATTGTCGACCGCGGGCGGCAAGATCAGCTTTCTGGTCCGCGATCAGGCGCAGCTCGACGAAGCGCGCGAGCGGCTATTCGGCGAGACGCAGGGTGCGGGGCTGACCGGCCAGCGCGACTGGACGATCGATGTCGTCGATACGACGCGCATCGTGATGACGCCGACCAAGGCGGGGCAGGCGCAGGCGATCAGCCGCGCGATGGATACCGCCCGCGACATCATCGACAAGCGCGTCAACGCGCTCGGCACGCGCGAGCCGACGATCATCCGTCAGGGCGACGACCGGATCGTCGTGCAGGTGCCGGGCCTTCAGGACCCGCAGCAATTGAAGGATCTGATCGGCAAGACCGCGCGGCTCGAATTTCGCATGGTCGATACCAATGCCGATCCCAACGAAGTCGCCGCGGGTCGCGCCCCGGTCGGCAGCGAGGTCGTTCCCTATTCGCCCGACGCCGGAAATGGCGTGCCGTTCGAAGTGTTGCGCCGCCAGGTCATGATCAGCGGCGACCAGCTTATCGACGCCAAACAGAGCTATGATCCGCAGAGCGGCCTGCCGGTCGTCACCATTCGCTTCGATTCGGGTGGGTCGGCGACCTTCGCCAAGGTGACGGCGCAGAATGTCGGCAAGCGCTTTGCCATGGTGCTCGATGGCCGGGTGCTGTCGGCGCCGTCGATCAACGAGCCGATCCTGGGCGGTAGCGCGCAGATTTCGGGCAATTTCACCGTCGCAAGCGCAAATGCTCTGGCGATTTCGCTGCGATCGGGCGCACTGCCTGTCAAGATGGCCGTCGTCGAAGAGCGGACGGTGACGCCCGAGCTCGGCGCCGATTCGATCCGCAAGGGCGCGATCGCCGGGATCATCGCGACGGTCGCGGTGCTGGCGTTCATGATCGTCGTCTATGGCCGCTTCGGCATCTACGCGAACGTCGCGCTCTTCTTTAACATCTTCCTGATCGTCGCGATCATGGCCGCCTTCAACGCGACGCTGACGTTGCCCGGTATCGCCGGTTTCGTACTCACGATCGGCGCCGCGGTCGACGCCAACGTGCTGATCAACGAACGTATCCGCGAAGAGTTGAAACGCGGGCGACGCGTTTTTCAGGCGGTCGAGCTGGGCTACAAGGAGGCCAGTCGCGCGATTTTCGACGCTAATATCACCAACGTCATTGCCGCTGCGCTGATGTTCTGGTTCGGCACTGGGCCGATCAAGGGCTTCGCGGTCGTCCTGACCATCGGCATCGTGACCAGCGTCTTCACCGCGGTTACCGTGACCCGCATGTTCGCCGCGCACTGGGTGCACAAGACGCGTCCGGCGTCGCTGAATATTTGATAGAGGGACCGATCCCATGCGTCTGCTGAAACTCGTCCCCGATGACACCAACATCCACTTCCTCAAGTGGCGCAACATCGCCATGGGGATCAGCTTCCTGATGATCATCGCGTCGATCGCGCTGGTCGCGGTGCGCGGGCTGAACCTTGGCGTCGATTTCGTCGGCGGCCAGTCGGTACGCGTCGAATTTTCGGGCACCATGCCCAAGATCGACGAGATCCGCGAAAAGGTCGACAATATCGGCCTTGGCGAAGCCACGATCCAGCAATTCGGATCCGACCAGGCGGTGGCGATCCGTACCGCGCTGCCCGAAGGCGACAAGGCCGCCGCCGACCGGGCGGGCAAGCAGCTTGTGGACGGCATCCACAAGGCCTTCCCGGCCGCCAAGACCGGATCGGTCGAAACGGTGTCGGGCAAGGTGTCGGGAGAATTGCTGCGCACCGGGGTACTCAGCCTCGCGCTCGCGATGATCGCGATTTCGATCTATATCTGGATCCGCTTCGAATGGCAGTTCGGGGTCGGAGCGCTGTTTGCGCTGTTCCACGACGTCATGCTGACCTTCGGTTTCTTCGCGCTGACGCAGATGCAGTTCGACCTTAACATCGTGGCCGCGCTGCTGACGATCATCGGCTATTCGCTGAACGATACGATTGTGGTCTATGACCGCATCCGCGAAAATCTGAAGAAATATCGCAAGATGGAGATCATCCCGCTGCTCGACCTCAGCATCAACGAGACGCTGGCGCGCACGGTGATGACCAGCTTCACGATGCTGATCGCGCTCGCGGTGCTGCTGTGGGTCGGGCCGGACGTGATCTTCGGCTTTACCGCTGCAATGCTGCTCGGCATTTTCGTCGGCACCTATTCGTCGATCTACATGTCGGCGCCGATTCTGGTGTGGCTGAAGGTCGGTCCCGACAGTTTCGTCCCGCGAACCAGCGCCGCGACGCAGGGCGCCGAACGCGTGACCAGCAAAGAGGACGACGACGGCGCGGTCGTCTGATCGCTCAGCGGCCCGCGCAGCGACGGAGATGCTCCGCGAGCTCGCGGCCGTTGCGGTCCCAGTCGAAGCGGTCGGCAAGGCTCGCCGCGACCGCATCCGGCGCAGCGGGGGCTGCCAATAGCGCGCGCACCGCATCGGCGATCGCCGCTGGTGTGCGCCCGACGATGCGCCCTGCCGCGGGCGAGGTCACGAGTTCGGCCGCGCCGCCGGCACCGCTGATGACGATCGGCGTACCGCAGGCGAGCGCCTCGACCCACGCATTGGCGAGCCCCTCGCTGACCGAAGGCATCACCACGGCATCGACCGCGCGATAGAGCTGCGGCAAGTCGGCGTTGGCGACCGGCCCCATCAGGTGAACCCGGTCGGCGACGCCGAGCCGCTGCGCCAGTGCGCGATATCGCGCGTCCTCCTCGCCCGCGCCCGCCAGCCAGTAATGGACGCCCGGCAGGGCAGGCAGCGCTTCGATGACGAGCGCTTGGCCCTTGCGGGGGATCAGCGCGCCTACGGTCGCGATCGCGGGCGCGTCGCCCATGCCAAGCGCCGCGCGTGCCGCGGTCCGGTCGCCGGGGTGAAAGCGCATGGTGTCGATGCCCGTATAGTGGACCATCGTCTTGCCCGCATCGATGCCGATCGCCGCCATGTCGCCGCGCATCGCTTCCGACACGGCGAGCAATCCGGCAGCGCGGTCGGCTGCGGCGAGCAGTTGCGGGCGGGTCGCCGAATCGTGGCCAAAATGGCTGATGTCGGCGCCGCGCGCCTTGATCGAAAAGGGAAGGCCGAGGGCGTCCGCGATACGCATTGCGGCGGGACCGTCGGGATAGAAGAATTGGGCATCGACGACGTCGAAGCTGCCTTGCCGCGCAATCGGCAGCACGGCGCGCGCGATGGCCGCCGGATTGCGCGATGCGCCGAATTTCGGAATCAGCGTGAAGCGCGGCCGATGGACGGTGAGGCCCCGCCACGCCTCGCGCTGTGGCAATCCGCGCAGCGCCCGATATCGTGGATGAAGCGAAAGCGGGAAGGGCGGAAGGCCGATGGGCGCGACGATGGTCAGCATGACGCCCGGCTGCGCGGCGAGCGCAAGCAGGCTCTTTTCGACGAAAAGGCCGAAATTGGGGCGCGCCGCATCGGGAAAGAGCGTGGCGATCGACAGGATGCGAAGGGGCTTCATCTCCGCCTCATCGCGCCATCAAAGCGTCCGGATGAGGCGGACCGCGACCGCGGCCCATGGCGGGTTGCTCACCACCTGCTGGCGCTGACCGGCTCCAAGCGGCAGCAGGTGCAGCTTTTCGCCATCGACGTTGAGCAGCCGCGCAAAGATGAAACGACCGGAGGGGCGCGGCACGAGCAGGTCGCGGTTGAGCGCGCTGGTCCAGTTGCCCTCGACCTTGCGGCACCATATCTCGTCGCCCGCGCGATAGTCGCCGATCGATGAGGTGACGCGCATGGCGATCATGTCCTCGGTCGGACGCGCGGTCAGCGCCTGTTCGACGCGCGTCGGCGCGTGGGCGCCATCGGCGCCGAGCAGCGCGGTAATCGCAAGCTGGGTATCCTGCGGCAGTTGGACGAGGTCGGCAGCATCGACGCCGAGCGCCTTGGCGATGCGGTTCATCCAGCCGAGCGACAGGGTGCGCGTTCCCGTTTCGAGGCGCCCGATCGTCTGGGCGGTCGTCGGCGGGTCGCAGCGCTGCGCAACCTCTTCGAGCGTCAGTCCCTTGGCGCGGCGCACGGCGCGGATGCTGTTGATCATGACGAACCTCAGATAACCAAATCGGTTTCTTCTTTCCTGCAAAATATTCCAATGTCAAGCCGGCACTCCCAGCAAGGAGAGTCGCATTAGGACGCGCCATTTCGTAACCTGCCTGCATCCTGACGATCGGGTTGATCCCGGCAAGGCGGGGCCGCAGGTGATGCGGCATGTCACCGCCAATGTCGCCGAAAGCCCGCTGGCATGTCTCGCGGCGCGCGAGATGGTCTCGGACGCGCAGTATCGCGCCGGCGAGCGGCTGCGGACCGATTATGAGCGGGCGGGGCTGGCGGGACGGGTGACGATGCGCTGCGACGCGGCGCCGCCGAAATGGCGCTGGGGTGGCCGTCGCGATGGGGCAAGCTGGTTTTGATGCTGGCGCTCGACCGGCTGGCGCGTTTCTATGGAACCGGCTGAGCGGGACGGCGCAACTTCTCGCTGGACCCTCGCGCACCGCACCGCCTATAGGCTTCGCCGATGTTTTCGCCCGAACGGGCAGGGGAAGGACAAGAGCATGAGCGTAACGACGGTTCCATTGCGCCCGGTGAGCAAGGGCGGGCTGTGGCTGCTGTGGATCGGCCTGATCGCGCTGCTGGGCATCGGCGTCGCGTTCGCCCTGACGCACACGCCGCGGATCGGCTTCGAGGTCGTCAAGGAAGGCAGCGGGCCGAGTCCGACCAAGGCCGACATCGTCCTCATCAAATATGAAGGCAAGCTCGACGACGGCACCGTGTTCGATTCGAACGAACAGGCGCCGCTCCAGGTATCGCAGGTCGTTCCCGGCTTTGCCGATGCGCTCACCCGCATGAAGAAGGGCGGCAAGTACAAGGTCGTGATTCCGCCGGCGCTGGGCTATGGCGACCGCGCCGCAGGGCCGATCCCCGCGAACAGCACCTTGCACTTCGATATCGAGTTGATCGACTTCCGCAGCGAAGCCGAAGTGCGCGCGATGCAGCAGATGATGCAGCAGCAACAGATGATGCAGGGCGCCCCCGGTGGCGCACCTGCTGCGCCGGGCGCCGCGCCGCAGCCCTGATCGGGGTTTTTCCGTTTTGAAGAAGCGGCGGTGAGCTAGGCGCTCGCCGCCGCCTTTTTCTTGGGCGCGGCACCCGCGTTCCGCTCGGCCTCGCGCTCCAGTGCGACCTTGATCATCGCGACGATCGGGTCGGCGAGGAACAGCCCCATGATACCGAGCAAGGTGCCGAGCAAGATCTGCGCGCCGAGGACGAGCGCCGGGGCGAGGTCGACGGTCTGTTTCGCGACCATCGGGACGATGAGATAGCCGTCGACGGTCTGCACGAAAAAATAGATACCGATCGCCCACAGGCCGGTGTCGGTGCCCGCCGAAAAGCCGACGAGGACGAGCAGCACGCCCGACACGATCGCACCGATGTTGGGGATGAAGGCAAGCAGGCCGGTGAGCAGCCCCATGAGCGCTGCCATCGGGATCCCGACCGCCATACAAGCGAGCCAGGTGCCGACACCCTCGACCGCCATGCCGAGCAGCCGTCCCGCCATTAGGCGGCGCAGCGTGAAGGCCATGCGCGCGGTCGTCACGTAGAAATCACCGCGGTTCTTCATCGGCAACAGCCAGGCGATGCCGCGTTCATAGAGTCGCGGTTCGATCGCAATGAAGATGCCGAGCACGACGACCATGACGAGGCTGGTGAGCGCGCCGAGTACCGACCCGACCGCCGCGGTGACGCGCCCGACTGTGCCTGCAAGATTCTCCGTGATCGTCTTGGTGTCGATGTCGATCGTGCCCATGCCATGATCGCTCGCCCAATTGGCGGCGCGCTCGACCTGGCTCATGATCACCTTTTGCAGTGTCGCCGCCTGATCGGCGATCTGTGAGCCTGCGAACATCGCGGTCCAGGCAAGAAATGCAACGAGCGACAGGCAGATGATCAGCAGGCGCCAGCCGCGTCCTATCGGCAGCACGCGGCCAAGGAGGCGGGTGCCGCCATCAAGCATCGCCGCCATCACGATCCCGGCAAAGATAAGCAGAATGGGCTGGATCAGGATGACGCAGACGCCGACGAGCAGCGCGACGCCGAGCCACACGCCGGCCTTGAGCAGTTCGGTACGAACGAGCTGGCTGCGGATCTCGGTCGGGCCGGGGGCTTCGATCCGCGTTTCCTTGTCGGCCATCGCTTCGCTTCCCCGCTATTGCGCCTCAGTTCTCGCTGGCCTGACGCTCCGGTCGCAGATTGGTTCCGGCGCGGCCGGGGCGCAGCGCCTCGAACCAGCTCAGCGGGTTATACCATTCGGCGGTTCCGTCGGTCGAAAAGCTGATGATCTCCGCCCGGCCGGCAATCGCGTCGAAAGGTACCGGGCCGCCAAGCCCCTTGCGGTCGACCGGCACGCGGCTGTCGGCGCTGCCGTCGCGATTGTCACCCATCAGGAACAGGTGGTCGGCGGGGACCGTGATCGGCCCGTAATCATCGGTCAGGTAGCCCTGCCCCATGTCGATCGTGTCGAAGGTCGCTCCGCCTGGCAGCGTCTCGCGCACGATCGGCAGTTCGAGAACCGCCTTGCCGGCCGCGTCGCGGGTGACGAAGCGGCCGAGACTGCTGTCCGAACCAGGCATATTGGCATCGACCGGCACCGTCAGCATCGGCTGCACCTCGCGCTTGATCGGCTTGCCGTTGATGATCAGCGCGCCGCCGCGCAGTTCGATCGTGTCGCCGGGCAGGCCGATGACGCGCTTGATATAGTCGACGCGCGTCACGGGATGTTCGAGCACGACGATGTCGCCGCGCTCGGGCAGCTTGCCGAACCAGCGCCCCGGCTTCTTGGGTGCGAGGTGAAAGCTGACCGAGGCGTAAGACCAGCCATAGGGATATTTGCTGACGATCAGCCGGTCGCCGTTGCGCAGGATCGGCATCATCGAATCGGACGGGATGTAGAAGGGCTTGGCAACGCAGCTGTGGATACCGAGTACCAGGATCAGGATCACCACGATGTCGCGCAGCAGTTTGAGCATGCTGCCTTCGTCCGCGGCCTTGGTCTTTGCCGCCTTGTTCTTTGCCATGGTCAATCCTTGATGGCTTCGATGATTACGAACGCCTGCGCCCAGGGATGGTCATCGGTGAGCGTGAGGTGGATGCGCGCGCTATGGCCGTCGGGCAACATCGCGGCGAGCCGCTCGGCGGCGCCGCCGGTAAGGGCCAGTGTCGGTGCGCCCGAAGGGGCATTGACGACGCCGATGTCCTTCATGAACACGCCGCGCTTGAATCCGGTGCCGACGGCCTTGGAGAAAGCTTCCTTGGCGGCGAAGCGCTTCGCATAGGTGCCGGCACGCGTGAAGGGCCGCCGCGCCGCCTTGGCACGCTCGACCTCGGTAAAGACGCGCAGTTCGAAACGCTCGCCGAATCGGTCGAGCGAAGCCTTGATGCGCTCGATGCTGCAGAGGTCTGAGCCCAGGCCGATGATCATGACGAGCCCGAAAAGCCATCATTGCGAGGAGCCGCAAGCAACGCGGCGATCTCCAGCCATCGGCCTCGCGCAAGGCGGAGGGCTGGAGATTGCTTGGCTTTGCTCACAATGACCAAATTCTTCATCCGCGCGCCTCGTCCATCAGGGCGCGCATGCGGCGCACCGCGGTTTCGAGCCCGGTGAAGATCGCCTCGCCGATCAGATAATGTCCGATGTTGAGCTCGGCGAGTTGCGGGATGGCGGCGACAGGGATGACATTGTCATAAGTCAGGCCATGGCCGGCGTGCGGCTCGATCCCGTTCTTCCACGCCAGCGCGGCCGCGTCGGCGAGGCGGCGGAGTTCGGCGGCGCGTTCCTCGCCCTCGACATGCGCATAGCGGCCGGTGTGAAATTCGACGACAGGGGCCTTCAGCCGCATCGCCGCCTCGATCTGGCGCGCGTCGGGTTCGATGAACAGGCTGACGCGGATGCCCGCGTCGGACAGGCGCGCCACGATCGGGGCAAGATGGTTGTGCTGGCCGGCAGCGTCGAGCCCGCCCTCGGTCGTGCGCTCCTCGCGCTTTTCGGGGACGATGCAGGCGGCGTGCGGCGCATGGCGCAGCGCAATCGCCAGCATCTCGTCGGTCGCCGCCATTTCGAGGTTGAGCGGCAGGTCGGTCGCGGCCTGGATGCGGGCGAGGTCGTCATCGCGGATGTGACGGCGGTCTTCGCGCAGATGCGCGGTGATGCCGTCGCCGCCGACCGACGCGACAATCTCGGCCGCGCGCACCGGATCGGGATGGTCGCCGCCGCGCGCGTTGCGGATCGTCGCGACATGGTCGATGTTGACGCCCAGGCGCAGCCGCCGAGGGGAGGGCGCGCTCAATTCGCGCGGCTCCCCGGCTTCATTGCGGGCGTCGCAGCGAGTTCGGGCGGCAGTTCGTCTTCGGCATAGGTCGGAAAATTGATCGCGACGAGCGGGTAGAAGGGAACGCCGAGGTCGACGCTGCCCGCCGAACGATCGACGAGGGCGGCTTCGGCGATCACGTCGCCACCCGCGGCGCGTACCGCCTCCATCGCTTCGCGCGACGACAGGCCGGTGGTTACGACATCCTCGACCATCAGGATTTTGGCGCCGGCCGGGATCGCGAAGCCGCGGCGCAATTCGAAGGTGCCGGTCGGCCGTTCGACGAAGATCGCGGGCTTGCCGAGCGCGCGGCCCATTTCATGGCCGATGATGACGCCGCCCATCGCGGGCGAAACGACCATGTCGATCGCCGCGCGCAGGTCGCGCGGCAGCTTGGCGGCGAGGGCGATCGCCAGTCGTCCGGCGCGTTCAGTGTCCATCAACACCCGTGCGCATTGGAGATAATACTCGCTGTGGCGTCCCGAAGAGAGCAGGAAATGCCCCTGCAGTAGCGCGTCTGCGGCGCGGAACTCGGCCAGAATTTCGTCGTCGGTCATGGGAGGTTCGGTCTTTTGTCCATCAAGTCGCCCGCGTCGGATGAGCGGGTTTCGGGCACGAAGATTATCGTGCTGCAAAATAGTGTTAGAGATGCTTGAGGCAAGCGGCAAGCGGGTCTATAGCCCCGGCGAGTTTCAGCCTGTTCGCGGGCTGTCCGGGCCTGCGCCCGGCTGCCGAGACGGAGAGGTTGGGGGATCGAGAACAGCAACAGGCAACGGGCGGCACTATCCTTATGAAGAGCTTGAAAACCCTTGTAATTGCGGCGGCTTTGTCGCTCGGCACCGTGGGCGCGGTGCAGGCGCAGGCCCCGGCGGCAGCTCCCGCTGCGGCGCCAGCCGCGACGACGAACGCGACTCCGGCCGCGGCGACCAGCGATGCGGCGGCTCCCGCCGGCGACAAGGCTGCGGTGCCGGCCGGCGATGCGACCTATGTGCCGATGAAGCCGACCGCAGGCATCGGTCAGCCGGTCGAGGGCGGATGGAACTTCCAGGAACAGGAAAGCCCGATCGGCAAGCGCGCTTATTGGTTCAACCATTATATGCTGCTGCCGGTCATCACCTTCATCTCGCTGCTGGTGCTCGGTCTGCTGCTGTGGGTCGTCGTGCGCTACCGCGCGTCGGCCAATCCGGTGCCGTCGAAGACGACGCACAATACGTTCATCGAAATCATCTGGACCGCGATCCCGGTCCTGATCCTTGCGGTGATCGCGGTTCCGTCGATCCGTCTGCTCGCGGCTCAATATGAGCCGCCGAAGAAGGATGCGCTGACGATCAAGGTCACCGGCTATCAATGGTATTGGGGCTATGCCTATCCCGACCAGGGTATCGGCGAATATGTCTCGAAGATGCTGCCCGAGGACAAGGCCGTCGCCGCCGGCGAGCCTTATCACCTCGCGGTGGACAATCGCATGGTCGTCCCCGTCGGCAAGCAGGTGAAGCTGATCATCACCGGCGCCGATGTGATCCACAGCTTCGCGGTTCCTGCGCTGTGGACCAAGATGGACGCGGTTCCGGGCCGCGCCAACGAAACGACGTTCACCGTCGACAAGCCGGGCGTCTATTACGGCCAGTGTTCGGAACTGTGCGGTGTTGACCACGGCTTCATGCCGATCGCGGTCGAAGCGCTGCCGATGGACAAATGGAAGGCGTGGGTCCGCTCGAAGGGCGGCAATCCCGACGGCGCCCAGGCCGCCGCTGCGGCAGCGCCCGCTGCCGCCGCTCCGGCCCCGACCGGCCCGATTCCGGCGACGACTGTCCCCGCCGCCGACACGACCACAGCGGCTCCGGCTGCGGCGCCCGCCGCCGCACCGGCCGCCAAGAATTAATCAGGGGGTCCGACAGATGACCGATATCGCAGCGACTGCACCGGCGCATGGCCACGACCACGCGCACGACCACGACCATGACACGCCCAGCTTCTTTGTCCGCTGGTTCATGTCGACGAACCACAAGGACATCGGCACGCTCTACCTGATCTTCGCGATCATCGCCGGCATCGTCGGCGGTGCGCTTTCGGGGATGATGCGTCTCGAACTCGCCGAGCCCGGCATCCAGTATCTTCCGGGCTGGGCGCATATGCTCGGCGGCGCCGCGGACGCGACCGCGGGCAAGCATTTTTGGAACGTCATGATCACCGCGCATGGCCTGATCATGGTCTTCTTCATGGTCATGCCCGCGATGATCGGCGGCTTCGGCAACTGGTTCGTGCCATTGATGATCGGTGCGCCGGACATGGCCTTTCCGCGCATGAACAACGTGTCCTTCTGGCTGACGGCGGTTGCGTTCGTCATGCTGTGCGGCTCGATGTTCGTTCCCGGCGGCAGCGGCCTCGGCGCCGGTACCGGCTGGACCGTCTATGCCCCGCTGTCGACCAGCGGATCGGTCGGCCCGGCGGTCGACATGGCGATCTTCTCGCTCCACCTTGCGGGTGCGGCATCGATCCTCGGCGCGATCAACTTCATCACCACGATCTTCAACATGCGTGCACCGGGCATGACCCTGCATAAGATGCCGCTGTTCGTCTGGTCGGTGCTCGTCACCGCCTTCCTGCTGTTGCTCGCGCTTCCGGTCCTCGCCGCGGCGATCACCATGCTTCTGACCGACCGCAATTTCGGCACCACCTTCTATGATGCCACGGGCGGCGGCGATCCGCTGCTCTATCAGCACCTCTTCTGGTTCTTCGGTCACCCCGAAGTGTACATCATGATTCTGCCGGGCTTCGGCATCGTCAGCCAGATCATCTCGACCTTCAGCCGCAAGCCGGTGTTCGGCTATCTCGGCATGGCCTACGCCATGGTCGCGATCGGTGTCGTCGGCTTCATCGTGTGGGCGCACCACATGTTCACCGTCGGCATGAGCGTGAACCTGAAGATGTACTTCACCGCCGCGACGATGGTCATCGCGGTTCCGACCGGCATCAAGATCTTTTCGTGGATCGCGACGATGTGGGGCGGTTCGATCAGCTTCAAGACCCCGATGGTCTGGGCGATCGGTTTCATCTTCATGTTCACCGTAGGCGGCGTGACCGGCGTCGTGCTCGCCAATGGCGGCGTCGACACCAACCTGCACGACACCTATTATGTCGTCGCGCACTTCCACTATGTGTTGTCGCTCGGCGCGGTCTTCTCGCTGTTCGCGGGCTTCTATTACTGGTTCCCGAAGATGTCGGGCCGGATGTACAACGAGTTCCTCGGACAGTTGCACTTCTGGATCTTCTTCATCGGCGTGAACGTCCTGTTCTTCCCCCAGCACTTCCTGGGCCAGCAAGGCATGCCGCGCCGCTATCCCGACTATGCGGAAGCCTTCGCCTATTGGCATTATATCTCGTCGTTCGGCTATGTGATCATGGCCGTGGGCATGATCTTCTTCTTCGTGAACATCGCCTGGTCGCTGTTCGCGGGCAAGAAGGCCGCCGACAACCCGTGGGGCGAAGGTGCGACGACGCTCGAATGGACGCTGTCGAGCCCGCCGCCGTTCCACCAGTTCAACGAACTGCCGCGTATCGCCTGATTGCGCTGCGCCCCCTGCTAAGAGCCTTGGCAGGGGGCGCCCCGCTTTCCGGCCTGGAGTTAGCATGGCGCAGAGCCTGACCCACGGCGAGATGTCGCTTCCCGCAGATTGGCGCGACCTGTTCGCGTTGACCAAGCCGCGCGTGATGTCGCTCGTCGTCTTTACCGCGCTGTGCGGTTTGCTCGTGGCACCGGGCAGCGTTCATCCGGTGCTTGCCTTTTCGTCGATCCTCGCGATTGCGCTCGGAGCAGGCGCATCGGGGGCGCTCAACCAATGGTATGAAGCGACAATCGACGCGAAAATGAAGCGGACGGCGAACCGCCCGCTGCCCGCCGGTCGTCTCGACCGCCAGACGGCGTTGCAGTTCGGCGTCGGGCTCGCTGCCTTTTCGGTCTTTCTCATGCTGTTCGCCGCCAATTGGCAGGCGGCGGTGCTGCTGACTGTCTCGATCCTGTTCTACGTTTTCATTTACACAATGTGGCTCAAGCCGCGGACGCCGCAGAACATCGTGATTGGCGGCGCGGCGGGGGCATTCCCGCCGCTGATCGGCTGGGTCGCGGCGACGGGCAGTGTCGCACCACTGCCGATCGCGCTGTTCCTGCTGATCTTTCTCTGGACGCCGCCGCATTTCTGGGCGCTCGCACTGTTCGTGCGCTCGGACTATGCCGCGGCCGGGATTCCGATGATGCCGGTGGTCGCGGGCGAGCGCGCGACGCGCCGCCAGATCCTGCTCTATGCTGTCGTGATGGCTGCGGCGGCAATCGCGCCTTGGCCGCTCGGCTACACGGGCGCGCTCTATGGATGGACTGCGACGATCCTGTCGGCGCTGTTCGTGCTGCTGTCGGCGCAGGTCGGCTTGCGCAGTGCGGGCGCGGACGACCGGATGCAGCCCGAAAAGCGCCTCTTCGCCTTTTCCATCGCCTATCTCTTCATCCTCTTCGGCGCGGTGGTCGCCGATCACTGGTTGCCGCTATGACCGACGAAAATCCGCAACAGCCGTTCGATGAAGCCGAGTATCGCCGCCGCCAGCGCGTGCGCGCCAACCTGATGGGCTGGATCCTCGGCGGGCTCGCTTTCCTCTTTTTCTTCATCACGATGGCGCGCATGGTGGTGCCGGCATGACGAACGAAGCGACACGCCGGAAAAATGGCCGCACCGCGGCGCTCGCGGCCTTGCTCGCGGCGGCGATGGTCGGGTTGGGTTTCGCGGCGGTGCCGCTCTACAATCTTTTCTGCCGCGTCACCGGCTTTGGTGGTACGACGCAGCGTTACGATCCGGTCGCGGCGGCCGAGACGCCGAAGGTGTTGAGCGATACCGTCTCGGTGCGCTTCGATGCCAATGTGTCGCCCAAGCTGCCGTGGAAATTCTATCCCGAACATCCCACCGATACGGTCAGCATCGGCGCGCGCGACATGGCGATCTTCATCGCGCAGAATAATTCGCCGCATCCGATCACCGGCACTGCGACCTTCAACGTGACCCCCGACCAGGCGGGGAAATATTTTACCAAGATCCAGTGCTTCTGCTTCACCCAGCAGACGCTGAAGCCGGGCGAACAGATCCGCATGCCGGTGCTGTTCTTCGTCGATCCGAAGATCAAGGACGATCCCGACGCGCGCGACATTCAGGAAATCACCCTCAGCTACACCTTCTACCCAGTGGACGAGGGCAAAAAGGCGAGCTAAGGCCGCAACCAATAGAGTCTTACCAAGGACCGGCAGATGATGGGGATCATCGCGCTGGGGCAAAAAACGGGAACTGTGACATGGCCGGTGCCAAACATCATGATTATCACCTCGTAAATCCCAGCGTCTGGCCGCTTTTCGGCTCGGTCGCCGCGCTGGTGATGTTCTTCGGCCTCGTCATGGCGATGCACGCCGACCATTTCGGCGGTGCCGGCAAGTGGGTGCTCGGCCTCGGTTTCATGGGTGTGATCGCCACCTTCTTCAGCTGGTGGGGCGAGGTCATCAAGGAAGCGCATGCCGGCGATCATACGCCGGTCGTTCAGTTGCACCTGCGCTATGGCATGATCCTGTTCATCGCATCGGAAGTCATGTTCTTCGTTGGCTGGTTTTGGGCCTGGTTCGATTTCTCGCTGTTCCCGGCGCCGGTCGAGATCGTCGACGGTGCGGTGACCTCGCTGTTCGGGCAGGAAGGTGCCGTGGCAGCGTCGATCTGGCCGCCGAAGGGCATCCATGTCATCGACGCCTTCTCGCTGCCGCTGCTCAACACGCTTATTCTCCTCTGCTCGGGCACGACGATCACCTGGGCGCACCATGCGCTGATCCACGGCGATCGCGAAGGGCTCAAGAAGGGTCTGTGGCTGACCATCATCCTCGGCCTGACCTTCAGCTGCATTCAGGCTTATGAATATGCCGAAGCGCCGTTCCCCTTCGGCACGATCAACTATACCTCGGCCTTCTTCATGGCGACCGGCTTCCACGGTTTCCACGTTCTGGTCGGCACGATCTTCCTGATCGTGAACCTCGTCCGCGTCTACAAGGGCCATTTCACGCAGACGCAGCACTTCGGTTTCGAAGCCGCTGCCTGGTATTGGCACTTCGTCGACGTGGTGTGGCTGTTCCTCTTCATCATCGTCTATGTCTGGGGTGGCTGGGGCGCACCGGTCGCCGCGCACTAAATTGCCGGACAGCGAACAGCATCAAAAGGGGCAGCCGCCGGTCTGGCGCGCTGCCCTTTTCGGTCTCTGCCCCGAATGCGGCGCGCCGACGCTGTTTGAGGGACCGACCAAATTCGCGCCGCGCTGCCGCGCCTGCGGTCTGGACTATTCGACCTATAATGTCGGCGACGGGCCGGCGGCGTTTCTGACCATGATCATCGGTGCGCTGATCGTTGCCGCGGCGATCGCCGTCGATTTCGCATTCGAGCCGCCGCTGTGGGTGCATGTGCTGTTGTGGGTGCCGATAACGGCCGCCGCAGTCATCTACGGCCTGCGGGTTGGCAAGGCCGCGCTGCTCGCGAGCGAGCATCAGCGCAAGGCGGCGGAAGGGCGCCTGGTGGACCGGCATGACGACGACGCCTGACGCTCCTTCGCCCGGCGAAGCCGTCGCGCCGCCGCCGCGCGGCTGGCCGGTGATTCCGACGATCCTGGTTCTCGCCGCCGTGGCGACGATGATCGCGCTCGGCATCTGGCAGTTGCAGCGCAAGGGAGAGAAGGAAGCGCTGATCGCGCTTTACGAGCGCAACGGGGCGATGTCGGCGACGGTGACTTATCCGAAGCTGCCGCCGGTTCCCGACGCGATGCTCTATCGCAAAAGCAGCGTTATCTGTCTCGAACCGGTGCGCTGGGATCCGCGCAGCGGCACCGATCGCAAGGGCGGAGGCGGTATTCGCATGATTGCGGATTGTCGCACCGGCGCCGAGGGGCCGGGGGTGCTGGTCGACATCGGTATCGCCGACGATTTCACGCCGCCCAAATGGGCGGGCGGCGCGGTTCAGGGCACGATCGTACCGGGGCCCGAGCAGCCGAGCCTGATCGAGCGGCTGACCGGCCGTGCGGTGCCGGCGCGCGCGATGCTGGTCGCCGACCAGCCCGCCGTGGGACTACGGCCCAGTGCGGTGCCATCGGCGGCAGACATGCCCAACAACCATCTCGCTTACGCCGTACAATGGTTCCTGTTCGCTGCGATCGCCCTGATTATCTATATCATCGCGGTGCGCCGCCGCTTGCAGCGGTGACGGTGCGCCGCTAGGCGCTTTTCCGTCATGGACTATATCAGCACCCGCGGCTCCGCGCCGACCCTCGACTTCCGTGCCGCTACGCTCGCCGGCCTTGCGAGCGACGGGGGACTCTACGTCCCCGCCGCCTGGCCGCAGATGTCGGCGCAGGATATTCGCGCGCTCGCGGGGCTCGACTATGCCGAAACCGCGGTGCGCGTGATGATGCCTTTCGTCGCCGGCGTGCTCGACGAGGCCGAACTGCGCGAATTGTGCCGGGCCGCATACGGACGCTTCAGTCATGATGCGGTGACGCCGCTCGTCCAGCTTGACCATCGCCATTGGCTGCTCGAGCTGTTTCACGGTCCGACCCTGGCGTTCAAGGATGTCGCACTGCAACTGCTCGGCCAGCTGTTCGAAAAATTCCTGAGCGGCGGCGATACCGATCTGACCATCGTCGGCGCGACGTCGGGCGACACCGGATCGGCGGCGATCGAGGCGGTCGCGGGGCGCGAACATATCCGTATCTTCATGCTCCACCCCGAAGGGCGGGTCAGCGACGTGCAGCGCCGCCAGATGACGACCGTGCTGGCGCCCAACGTCCACAACATCGCGATCGACGGCAGCTTTGACGACGCGCAGGCGATGGTGAAGCGGCTGTTCGGCGATGCTGAGGCGCGCAGCGCGCTGACGCTGTCGGCGGTCAACAGCATCAACTGGGCACGGCTGATGGCACAGGTGGTCTATTATTTCTATGCCGCGGTCCGCCTCGGCGCCCCCGACCGCGCAATCGCGTTCAGCGTGCCGACGGGTAATTTCGGCGATGTGTTCGCAGGCTATGTCGCGGCACGAATGGGGCTGCCGGTGGCGCGGCTGGTCGTCGCCACCAACGTCAACGACATCTTGCACCGCGCGCTGTCGAGTGGCGATTACAGCGCGGGCAGCGTGACCGCGACCGCAACGCCGTCCATGGACATCCAGGTGAGCAGCAATTTCGAGCGGCTGCTCTTCGACCTCGCGGGTCGCGACGGCGCTGCGATCGATTCCATGATGGCCGAATTTGACCGCAGCCGAGCGATGACGATTCCCGAGGATATGCTTGCCGGCGCCCGCGACCTGTTTTCGAGCGCGCGCATCGATGCCGATGGCATGACGCTGGCGCTGCGCTGGGCGCAGGAACATGGCGGGCAGATCATCGATCCGCATAGCGCCGTCGGGCTGGCCGCGGCGCGCGCGCTCGATATCGATGCCGACGTGCCGGTGGTGACGCTTGCGACTGCGCATCCCGCCAAATTCCGCGACGCGGTCGAACGTGCGACAGGCGTTCGTCCGGCGCTGCCGACCCGCCTCGGCAATCTGTTCGACCGCGAGGAGCGCTATGAAAAGTTGCCTGGCGACTATGACGCGGTAAAGGCCCATATCCTGCGCGAGGCGGCCCGTGGCTGATCTGCTGCCGCTCGCGACGCTCGTCGGCGAGGGGTGGGACGATTACGCGCTGCTCGACAGCGGCGGCGGGCGCAAGCTTGAACGCTATGGGTCCTATCGTTTCATCCGTCCCGAACCGCAGGCGATGTGGCAACCTGCGTTGGCCGAAAGCGAGTGGGATGCCGCCGACGGCGAATTCATCCCCGCATCCGACGAAGATGGCGGCGGCCGCTGGTATTTCCATCGCCCCGTGCCGGCCGAAGGGTGGCCGCTGGCATGGCGCGAAGCGCGCTTCACCGCGTCCTGCACCCCGTTCCGCCATCTCGGCTTTTTCCCGGACATGGCGCCGGTGTGGGACTGGCTGCGCGGTTGCGTCGCCGACAAGGCCGATCCCGCGTTCCTGAATCTGTTCGGCTATACCGGTGTCGGCAGCCAGGCGCTCGCCGCGGCGGGCGCGGCTGTCACGCATGTCGATGCGTCGAAGAAATCGGTGGCGCAGGCACGCGACAATGCAGCACTCGCGGGCATGAGCGACCGGCCGATCCGCTGGATCGTCGACGATGCCGGCAAGTTCACCGCGCGCGAGGTGCGGCGTGAGCGGCGCTATGATGCGATCCTGCTCGACCCGCCGAAGTTCGGACGCGGTCCCGGCGGCGAACGTTGGCAGATCGAGGAAGGGCTGGCGCCCTTGCTCGCCGATTGCCGCCAACTCCTCGATGCCGACAGCCGCGCCCTGTTCCTCACCGTTTATGCGGTGCGCATGTCGGCGCTGGCGATCGGCGAACTGCTGGCGCAGATTTTTGCCGATCTGCCGGGCAAGGTCGAATGCGGCGAGCTTGCGGTGCGCGAAGAGGCGCGGGGGCTACTGCTGCCCACGGCGATTTTCGCGCGCTGGAGTCGCTGACTCTCGATCGGTGATCGATGGGCAGGGGGCGTCAGATCCCCGCCAGCTCGATCCGGTTGCGGCCGCTTTCCTTGGCGCGGTAGAGCGCGTCGTCGGCGGCTTTCAGCGCGTCGCGCGCATTGTTGTAACCGAAAACGTCGGCGACCCCGCCCGAGAAGGTGATCTGGCCGAAGGGCTCGTCGGTCTTGCGGTTGATAAGGCGGCGGCCCGCGAGTTGTTCGCGTGCCTCGTCGAGACGTGCGGCGGCTTCGCTGGGCGGCAGGCCGCGGAACAGCATGACGAATTCCTCGCCGCCGTGCCGTGCGACATGGCAATGATCGTTCGAGATATGCGCCAGCGTATCGGCGATCAGCTTTATGACGCGGTCGCCCGCCTCATGGCCGTGGGTGTCGTTGACCAGCTTGAAATTGTCGATGTCGCAAAAGGCAACGCTCAGCGGCTCGCAGCTCGCGCGCGCTTCTTCATAATGGCGCTCGAGCAGCACCTCGAAGGCGCGGCGGTTTGGCAGGCCGGTCAGATAGTCGACCTCGGCGTCACGCTTGGCGCGGGCGAGGCTGCGGCGCAGCGATTTCGCTTCATCCTCGCTGCGGCGCATTTCTTCTTCGGCATGGCGCGTGCGGTCGAGCATGGCCTTGGCGAGATCGGCGAGATGGGTGACGAGTTCGCCCGTGACCTGCACCTGCTGAAGATCGGTCACATGTTTTTCGAGTTTGACGCCATAATCGCTCGTCGCGTTGCGCGCCGCCTTGGTGTTGGTCTGGAAGGTATCGAGATTGGTTTCGAGGCGGGTGACGAGACGATCGAGTTCGGCGCGGTCGGGCTGGATCGGTTCCTGCTGCGCCAGTTCGTCGAGCCATTGCTGGGTGATGCCGTCGGCGGTCTGCGATCGCGTCGCGATCTGCCGCGCAAGCCGGGGATTGATCCCCGAAAAGGCACTGTGCGCGATCAGTAGATTGGCCGCTGATACATCGAGATCATGGTCGAGCAGGAAGGAAGCGATCGCGCCGACGAGCTGCTGACGGGCTTCGGTCACCATGTCGCGCGGGGTGCGTCCCCCGGGCGATGCGGCGTCTCCTGCCTGGGCGCCGGCTTTTCCCTGGCGGAGCCCCAGCCAACCAAGGAGCCGCCCTACCGGCTCGTTCGATGAAGTAGCATGTGTGGTCATACCCGCTTTAACGGGCGCTCGCTTCGACCTTTAAGGTGGCGCGGCGCGTCTTTTGTACCGGTACGGACAAAAATTTCAGGGGATCACGCGGCCATCGTCGCGGCGGGGCATCGGGGCGATGAGCGGGAGCAAAAGACCGGTGAAGGTCAGCCATCCGGCGGCGGTGAAAAGTGCCGTCGGCAGGTCGGTGAGATCGGCGAGCGTCCCGAGCAGCCAGGCGCCGAGCGCCATCGCGCCGAAAGTTACCGCCTGATAGATCGACAGGCAGCGTCCCAAAATCTCTTCGGGCGAGCGGAGCTGCATTGCGACGTTGAGCGTGGTCAGCGTCGAAACCCAGGCCGCGCCGGCGACGAAGGCGGTCGCCAGCAGCGGCGGCAGCGTCAGCGCCGTGGCGGCGGGAATCATCGCGGCGGCAAAGACCAATGACGCGATGCTGACGACGCGGTCGCTGCCCCAGCGTTTCCGTGCTTCGCCGACCCAGAGCGCCGCGAAGATCGATCCTGCGCCGAACGCGGCGAGGCAGAGGCCGTAGATGATCTCGGTTCCGTGCAGCCGATCGCGGACGAGCGAGGGCAGCAGCGCCGAAAAGGCAGCGCCGGCGATGCCGAAGGCAAAGCCGCGCGTCAGCACGCGGCGCAGCGGGCTGGAGCGGGCGCAATAGCCGATGCCGATCGCGATCGCGCCCAATATGGGGGTGCGCCGCGGCGGCGTGACTTCGGGGTGCCAGCGCAGCAGGACGACGATCAGCGCCAGATAACTGAGCGCATTGATCCCGAAGGCGGTGGCGGGGCCGGTCAGCGAGATGAGCAAGCCGCCAAGCGCCGGGCCGGCGCTGCGCGCGAGGTTGAAGGCGACGCTGTTGAGCGTGATCGCCTGCGGCAGATCCTTGGGGCCGACCTGCAATCGCACCGATGCCTGCCATGCGGGGCCGTTGAGCGCGGTACCGCACCCGACCGCGAGCGTGAAGCCGAGCAGCAGCAGCGGCGTCAGCGCCCCCATCCAGGCCGTGACGGTCAGCGCCGCCGACACGATCAGCATTGCGCTTTGCGCCGCCAGCATGATCCGACGGCGATCGAAATTGTCCGCGATTGCCCCGGCAAAGACGCCGAGCAACATGATCGGGATTGTCGCGCTCGCCTGCACGAGCGCTATGAGCAGATGCGAGCCGGTGAGCTCGGTCATCAGCCATGCGGCGCCGACCGACTGGATCATCGATCCGATATTGGACGCCAGATTGGCGATCCAGATCGCGCGAAACGCAGGATAGCGAAAAGGCGCGAAGGGAGAGGATGCCCGGGGTGTCGTTGGCGCGTTCACCCCTCCGCGCTAGCTTTTGCGGCCGCGAGACGCAATATGGAGGCGATGCGGATGTTCGATTCCGACCTGCGCCGCCGCGTTGGCGTCTTTCTGGCGTGGCTGGCGCTCGTTGCGCTCGGCGCGGGCGGCCTCGTGCGCGATGCCCCGGCCCCGGCGCGGCTGGTCGATCAAACTGCCGCCGCCATCGCGGGAGCGCCCTATGATGGCGGGCATCCTTTCGTCCGTGCCGGCGGCCTAACGCTCAGCGCGCATTATCGCGCCGGCGAGGACGACCGGCATCCGGTAGGCGGCGATCCCGCCAAGCTGTCAGCCGCGCCGCCGGCATTGCCCGCCGTCGGACTATTCCGGCCCGACTTTGGCCGGGTCGCCGCAGGCTGGACGCGCAGTGCTGCTGCTACGCCCTATTCGGCGCGCGCACCGCCGATGTTCGCCATCTGATCGACGGGCCGCGCGCCGCCGTGCGCCGGCCGATCCTTGCCCCCTGTGCGGAGGGCGATCATCGATGGAATTAGAACATGACCGAACCAATTGCCGCCGGGCCTCCGCTCGGCGCCGACGCGCTGCGCGCCGAGGACATATTTCGCCGTTATCCCGATGTGTCCGAAGAGGAAGTCGCGCACGCTCTCGCCTTTCTCAAGACGGGACGTCATCTTGAGGTCGGACGCGTCACCGGAACCCCCGATCTGCGCGCCAATGTCGCGGCCTTTCGCGCCCGGCACGGTGCGAAGCTCACATTGGGCGTTGCCGACTATCTGAAGTTCGCGGTCGGCGTGACGCTGTTTATCGGCGGGCTCTTCCTCGTGCTCGGGCGCTGGTAGGGGCAGGGCGGCGGGAGTGCGGACAGTTGGCCGCAAACCCGCCACCCTTTCGCGCCGCGAACCGGCGCAAATATTCCTGCGCCGCCCACTGGCGCGCCGGGAATTGACTGGTTACATGGGCCGCCACCGAACGAATCGCGTGTGCCGCCCGCCGCCGCGGGGTCAGGCGACGCCCGCACCAGAAAGTGGCACCCATGGAAATCTTCACCGGCCTGACCTTCGACGATGTGCTGCTGGTGCCGGGCCCCTCGGACATTCTGCCGTCCGACGCCAATCTGTCGACCCGGCTGACCAGCGAGATCAGCCTCAACATTCCGATCCTGTCGTCGGCGATGGACACGGTTACCGAGGCCGACATGGCCATCCTGATGGCGCAGATCGGCGGGATCGGCGTCCTCCACCGCAATCTGACCATCGAGGAACAGGCCGCGGCAGTGCGCCAGGTGAAGCGTTTTGAAAGCGGGATGATCGTCAATCCCATCACTATCACGCCCGACGCGCCGCTGTCCTACGCCACCGCGCTGATGGCGCAGCACCGCATTTCGGGGATTCCGGTGGTCGAGACCGGCGGGAAGCTGGTCGGCATCCTCACCCACCGCGACGTGCGCTTTGCCGATAATCCGGGCCAGCCGGTGCGAGAATTGATGACCGCGGAGAATCTGGCGACGGTCCGCGCGGGCGTCAGTCAGGAAGAGGCGCGCAAGCTGCTCCACCAGCGCCGCATCGAAAAGCTGCTCGTCGTCGATGAGGATTATCGGTGCATCGGCCTCATCACCGTCAAGGATATGGAAAAGGCGGTCAACTTCCCCGACGCGACCAAGGACGAGAGCGGCCGGTTGCGCGTTGCCGCCGCGACCAACACCGGCGACACCGGGGTCGAACGGGCCGAGGCACTGCTCGATGCCGAATGCGATCTGATCGTCGTCGATACCGCGCATGGTCACAGCAAGATGGTTGGCGCGACGGTCGAGAAGATCAAGAAGCTGTCGAACCGGGTCCAGGTGCTGGCGGGCAATGTCGCGACCGGCGAGGCGACGCGGGCGTTGATCGACGCAGGCGCTGACGGGGTGAAGGTCGGCATTGGCCCGGGATCGATCTGCACGACGCGGATCGTCGCCGGGGTCGGCGTGCCGCAGCTCACCGCGATTCTCGACAGCGTTGACGTTGCGGCCAAGCATGGCGTTCCGGTCATCGCCGATGGTGGTCTGCGTACCTCGGGCGACATCGCCAAGGCGCTGGCGGCCGGGGCGTCGAGCGTCATGGTCGGATCGCTGCTCGCCGGGACGGCCGAGGCGCCGGGCGAAACCTTTCTCTATCAAGGCCGTACCTACAAGAGCTACCGCGGCATGGGCAGCGTCGGGGCGATGGCACGCGGCAGCGCCGACCGCTATTTCCAGCAGGACATCAAGGACCAGATGAAGCTGGTTCCCGAAGGCATCGAGGGCCAGGTGCCGTTCAAGGGCGCGGCGAAAGATGTCATCCACCAGCTCGTCGGCGGCGTGAAGGCGGCGATGGGCTACACCGGCAGCCGCACGCTGCCCGATTTCCGAGAGCGCGCCAAATTCGTGCGCATCACCAATGCGGGCCTGCGCGAAAGCCATGTTCATGATGTGTCGATCACGCGCGAGGCACCGAATTATCCGGCGGGCTGAGGCCGTCGCATGACTCCCGCCGCCCGCGTCCAGACCGCGATCGAGATTCTCGATACCATCGCCGCTGCCGCGCGCGAGGGCGGGGCGCCCGCCGACGCTTTGTTCGCCGAGGCGATGCGAGCACGGCGCTACGCGGGATCGAAGGACCGGCGCGCGATCCGCGGCCACGTCTATGACGCGATCCGCGCGGTGCGGTCGGTGCCGGCGTCGGGGCGCGCGGCAATGCTCGCGCTCGCCGACCGTGATCCGGCGCTCGCGGCGCTGTTCGACGGATCTCCTTACGGGCCCGCGCCGATAGGCAGCGACGAGCCGCGCGCCGAAACCGGCGTCGCCGCGTCGGCGCTCGCCGAATTGTTCGATCCGCTGATCGAGAGCGCCGAAGAGGGGGCGATGCTCGAGCGCGCACCGCTCGACTTGCGCGCCAACCGCCTGAAGGCGTCGCGCGACGGGCTTGCCGAACTTTTCCCCGAGGGGCGCGCGATCGAGGGTGCGCCCGATGGCTGGCGCCTGCCGCCTGAAACCGCGGCGATCCAGCATTCCGCCTATGAAAGCGGCGCGTTCGAGGTGCAGGATGCCGCGAGTCAATATGCCGCCGCAGCGCTGGGTGCCGCAGCGGGCGCGCGCATCGTCGATCTGTGCGCCGGGGGGGGCGGCAAGACGCTCGCCATCGCCTCGCTGACCGGCGATGCCGCCGACATATTGGCGTGCGACGTCAATCGCGCGCGGCTCCAGCAATTGCCGCCCCGTGCGGAGCGGGCGGGGGCAACGCGCATCGAGACGCGCCTGCTCGATCCGGGGAAGGAAACGGCGATGCTCGCCGACTGGCGCGGCAAGGCGACGCATGTTTTCGTCGACGCGCCCTGTTCGGGCAGCGGCACCTGGCGGCGCAGTCCCGAACTGCGCTGGCGGCTGACGCCGGCGCGGCTCGAGCGTCATCTGGCCGATCAGGCGAACCTGCTCGCCATCGGTGCCGATCTGGTGGCGCCGGGCGGTAAACTTCTTTATGCTGTGTGCTCAATCATCGCGCGCGAGGGGCGGGCACAGGTGCAAGCGTTTCTGGACCTACGTCGGGGCTGGACCGCCGACAGCGGCTATTTGCCGGATGGCATCGCGCGCGCCGCGGGCGCGGGCTATCTGTTCACCCCGGCGCACGACCGATGCGACGGCTTTTTCCTCGCACGGCTGACCGCGCCATGTTAGCGTCGCCGCAAATGAAGCGATGGGAGAATGCGATGCGCATCAGTTTACTGGCCCTTGGCGCCGGTCTCGTTCTGGCCAGCCTGCCTGTAGCCTCCGATGCGCAGCGTGCCGACAATGATATACTGCCCCAGTCCGTCGCGCTGATGAACGAGGGCCAGGCGGCGCAGGCGAAGGGCGACCTCGACGCCGCAATCGACGCCTATGAATCGGCGCTCGCCGCCGACCCGCGCAACCGTTCGGCGATCGTCGCGCTGGCGCAGGTCGCGCGGGCTCAGGGCCTGCCGGGCAAGGCCATCGGTCTTTATCGCGAAGCGCTGCTGCTCGAACCCAACGACATCGCCGCGCTGGCGGGGCAGGGCGAAGCGCTCGCCGACAAGGGCGCTATCGAACTGGCGCGCGAAAAGCTCGCCGACGTCCAGCGGCTGTGCAAGGATAAATGCCCGCAGGTCGCGGCGCTAGAAAAGGCGATCGCGAATGGCGACACGAAGCGCGTCGTCGCGGCAGAGGCGATCACGCCCAAACCCGTTGTCGCGACCGTCACTCCCAGCCAAAACTGAGGCAGCCAAAACTAAGGCAGCCAGAACTGAAGGCGGCGCGCCGCCTGTGCTGTCCTATTTATAGATGCACGCGTCCAGACCATCGCGTCGGACCTGACCGATGCGCGCCGCGATCATATTGCCGTAACGGCGTGTGAAGCCCGACGGACTGATCGCCTCGCGCTTCTTGGGGAGCGGCAGGATCGCGGCAATGCGCGCGGCCTCGGCCGGGCTGAGGCGGTTCGCACCATGGTTGAAATAGCGCCGGGCGCCCGCTTCGACGCCATAAGTACCGATCCCCGTCTCGGCAACATTCAGATAGACTTCCATGATCCGCCGCTTGCTCCAGAAGGTCTCGATCAGGAAGGTGAACCAAACTTCCGGCACCTTGCGCAGATAACGGGTCCAGCCGCTGCCCTGCCACAGAAAGACGTTCTTTGCCGTCTGCTGGCTGATCGTCGACCCGCCGCGCAGCCGCTTGCCCTTGGCGTTGCGCTCGATCGCATCTTCGATGGCTTCGGTATCGAAGCCGTTATGGGTACAGAATTTTCCGTCTTCGGCGGCGATGGCGGCGCGGACCATATTGCGGTCGATCGCCGAAAGGCTCGTCCAGTCCTTGGTGATGCCGTTGCTGTCGGCGAGCATGGTGAAGGTAAGGGGCGGCGGCACCACCGCATAGACGAGCACCCACGCCGCCGTCCCTATGGCGAACCATAGCAGCCATTTGAAGGGGCGCAGATACCAGGGGAGCTTGCGCTTTCTCGCGCGGGATCGAGATGCCATGCCGGGCAAATTAACCGCTCGCGCGCCTGAGGCAAGCGCGCGATCGGAACAAGACCTCTAACTGCGCCACCAACCGGGGCGGGAGCAAGGATTAGCGTTCAGGCGCCGATAAGTCGGCGTTCGCCGGCAAGCTTGAGCATCGCCTTTTGCAGCTTCTCGAAGGCGCGGACCTCGATCTGGCGGACGCGTTCGCGGCTGACGTCATAGACCTGGCTCAGATCCTCGAGCGTTTTCGGGTCGTCGGTCAGACGCCGTTCGGTCAGGATGTGACGTTCGCGCTCGTTGAGTGTCGCGAGCGCTTCGGTGAGCAGTTCGTGCCGCACGTCGCGTTCTTCGGCCTCGGCCACGCGTTCGTCCTGAAGCGGGCCTTCGTCGCCGAGCAGATCCTGCCACTGGCTGTCGCCATCCTCGCCCATGGGCACGTTGAGCGACGTGTCGCCGCCCATCGCCATGCGGCGGTTCATGCTCACCACCTCATCCTCGGTGACGCCCAGATCCTTTGCGATCTTGGCGACGTTTTCGGGGCTGAGATCGCCGTCCTCGAACGCTTCGAGATTATTCTTCATGCGGCGCAGGTTGAAGAACAGCTTCTTCTGGGCCGCGGTGGTGCCCATCTTCACCAGCTCCACGAGCGCAGGATGAATTCCTGGATCGAGGCGCGGATCCACCACATCGCATAGGTAGCGAGACGGAAGCCGCGTTCGGGATCGAATTTCTTCACGCCCTGCATTAGGCCGATATTGCCTTCGCTGATCAGTTCGCTGACCGGCAGGCCATAGCCGCGATAGCCCATCGCGATCTTTGCGACGAGACGCAGGTGCGAGGTGACGAGCTGCGCCGCAGCTTCACTGTCGCCATGCTCCTGAAAGCGCTTGGCGAGCATATATTCCTGCTCGGGCGTCAGAAGCGGAAATTTGCGGATTTCGGCCAGATAGCGGTTCAGGCTCGCCTCACCGCCGAGCGCGGGCACCACTGCCGGAACATTGCTTTTATTAGCCATGGAGAGTGTCTTCCCTAAAACCTGAAAATATCCTGCCGCAATTGCCTTTCGCGGTCAAAATAGATTTTCATTCGAAACCTAAACGCGCAGTTCATCGATCAGTTCCCGCATGTCTGCTGGGAGTTCGCTGTCGAGCGCGATGCTGTTACCGGTCACCGGATGAATAAAGCCCAAATGGGCTGCATGCAACGCCTGACGCGCAAAATGGCGGGCTTTCAGCAGGTCCGAAAGCGGCTTTCGGGCGCGCCCATAGACCGGATCGCCGACGAGCGGGTGGCCGATATGCGCCATATGGACGCGAACCTGATGCGTGCGGCCCGTTTCCAGCCGGCATTCCACCAAGGTTGCGTCCCGCAGCGGCTCGATCGTCCGGTAATGGGTGATCGCATGTTTGCCGCGGCCCGGCTCGACCACCGCCATTTTCTTGCGATTGACGCTCGACCGGCCGAGCGCGGCCTCTACCGTGCCGTTGGCGGGCATCGGGCGGCCGGTCGCGATCGCGAGATAGCGGCGGTCGATGCTGTGCGCCGCAAATTGCTTCGCCAGCCCCTCATGCGCCTTGTCGTGCTTGGCGGCGACGATCAGTCCGCTCGTATCCTTGTCGATACGGTGGACGATGCCGGGGCGCGCGACGCCGCCAATTCCCGACAATTGCCCAGCGCAATGATGGAGCAGCGCGTTGACCATCGTGCCGTCGAGATTGCCGGCGGCAGGGTGAACGACCATTCCCGCGGGCTTGTCGACCACAATCAGATGCTCGTCCTCATAGGCGATGACGAGATTCATGTCCTGCGCCACATTATGCGCGGGGGCGGGGGCGGGCAGGCGCAGTTCGAGCTTCGCCGGTGCGGATGCCTTGGCGGCGGGGTCCCACAGGATGCGCCCGCCGGCATCGGTGACGCGGCCGCCCTTGATCAGCGTCTTGACGCGCTCGCGCGACAGGCTGGGCAAAGCCTCGGCCAGAGCGCGGTCGAGCCGGAGCCCGGCCGCGCTGTCGCCCAACGCCACGGTCAGAATGTCGTCGTCCCCCTTCATTGGTCGTCATGTGGCCCCGTCCGGGCAATATTCAAGGGGATGGCGCTTGCCCTGAAGGGGGCGGCTGCCCTAGGAGCGGCGGTGCCGGAAACTGCCGAGCTTGGGGAGCCAATGCATCCATGACCGACGATCGCGTCGATTTCGCCTCGATGATGGCCTCGCGCCTGTGTCACGACCTGCTGAGCCCCGTCGGGGCCTTTGCCAACGGCCTCGAGCTGCTGGCCGATGAAAAAGACCCTGAGATGCGGGCGCGCGTGGTCGACCTGCTCGAACAAAGCGCACGGACATCGGCGGCGAAGCTCAAATTCTTCCGGCTCGCTTTCGGATCGGCGGGCGGCTTCGGCGAAGCGGTGCCGCCGACCGAAGCGAAGGGCGCGATCGAAGGGATCATGGCCGACCGCCCGATCACGCTCAACTGGATGATCGGCGACGACGCTCTGCCCAAGCCGGCGGTCAAGATCATCCTCAACCTCGCGCTGATCCTGGTCGATGCCCTGGTCCGCGGCGGACGGCTCGACATCGGCTGCGAGCGGCAGGGCGAAAACATCGAGATCGCGTTGCATGCCGAGGCCGAGCGCATCCTTGTCGATGCCGACGTCGAACGCATCCTTGCGGAAGGCGAGGCGGCCGCCGCGATGACCTCACGAACCGCTCCCGCGGTGCTCGTCCAGGCTGTGGCGGCGCAAAATAACGGCACCGTGATGCTGGCGCGCGAAACGCCGACGTCGTTGCTCGTCGGCGCGGTGTTGCGGCCCGCCGGGTAAAGCGCTCCTTAACCATTGTCGGTCATGGTTGCGCCTTGTTTTTGGGGCGCAGCGGAACCGCGATGGACGATCTTCTGAACGATTTTCTGGCTGAAACGTCGGAAATCCTTGCCGATGCCGGCGGGGCGCTGGTCGTGTGGGAGGCCGATCCGGCCGACCGGGCGCAGCTCGATTCCATCTTTCGGATGATGCACACGATCAAGGGAAGCTCGGGCTTTCTGGCGTTGCCACGCGTCACCGCGCTTTCGCATGCCGCCGAAGAGGCGCTCGACCAGGTTCGCCGTGGTCATCGCGCGCCCGACGCCGCGCTCGTCACCGGCGTGCTCGCCATCGTCGATCGACTGTCGATGCTGTGCGAGCGGTTGGCGAGCGAAGGCGCCGAGCCGGCGGGTGAGGATGGCGACGTGATCGCCGCCCTTTCAGCCGATGCGCCTGATCGAGTGCAGGCGGACGCGGCACCCGCGGTTCCGGAGGCGATCCGGATGCGGCGCGAAGATGATATCATCACCGAATTGCAGGGCTGGCGGTCGATCCGCGTGCCGCTGCCGCTGCTCGACAGCGTGATGACGGGGGTTACCGACATCGTGCTCGCGCGCAACGAGTTCGCGCGGATGCTGCGCGAATCCGGGGCCGATGCGGCGCTGATCGGCGCGTTCGACCGTTTGTCCGATTCGATCGCGGGGATGCGCCAATCGGTGAGCCAGATGCGGATGCAGCGCATCGACAAGCTGTTTGCGCCGTTGCCGCGCATTGTGCGCGATCTGGCGCAGGAACTCGGCAAGAAGGTCCATTTCGACACGAGCGGCGGCGAGGTCGAACTCGACCGCGAGATGATGGAGAATATCCGCGATCCGTTGATCCACATCGTCCGCAACGCTATCGATCACGGGATCGAGGGGCTCGACGACCGGGTCGCGGTTGGGAAGGATATTACCGCCACCATAAGGGTTTCGGCGCGCCAGTCGGGCAATCAGATCGAAATCGAGGTGAGCGACGACGGGCGCGGCCTTTCGCCCGACGCGCTGGTTGCCAAGGCGATCGCCAACCGGCTGCTCTCGGCGGCCGACGCACGGACGCTGACGCCGACTGAAAAGCTGGAGCTGATCTTTCGTCCGGGCTTTTCGACCGCGGCGCAGATCACGGAAATTTCCGGACGCGGCGTCGGCATGGACATCGTCAAGGCGAATGTCGAAAAGATCGGCGGCCTCGTCGAACTGCGCAATGAAGAGGGACGCGGCCTGTCGGTGTTGCTGCGCGTTCCGATGACGCTGACGATCATTTCGGGGCTGATGGTGCGCGCTGCAGGGCAATATTTTGCCATTCCGCGCGGATCGGTGCGCGAAATTCTGCTCGAGACGAACGACAGCGTTCGTATCGAGCGGCTCGGTGGCGGCGAAATCGCAACCGTGCGCGGCGAGCAATTCCCCTTACTGCGGCTCGAGGATGTGCTGGCGCGTCAGCGCGGCGACGATGACGATGTGGACGACCGCGCGCTCGTCATCATCCGGCCTGGGCAGGGGCAGAGCTATGCGCTCAGCGTCGCGGCGATCCATGACCATGAGGAACTGGTCATCAAGCCCGCCGCACCGATGATCATGGCGACCGGCCTTTATGCGGGCACCACGCTGCCCGACAACGGGCGGCCGGTGCTGCTGCTCGATGTTCAGGGGCTGCTCGCGGCGTCGGGCGTCGATGCCGGTGAGGCTGGCCGCAGTCAGGACCGCGCCGACGAACGCGAGGCGCAGGCCGAACGGGCGCGCAACGCGACGCAATTGCTGCTGTTCCGCGAGGCCGACGGCCGCACGCGCGGTGTTCGCCTGTCGGTGATCGAACGGGTCGAGGAAGTGCCGCATTCGGCACTGTTTGAAAGCGGCGGCGCCGTTCGGGTGCAGGTCGGCGACGAGATATTCCCGGTCCATGCGGCAACGGTGCCTGCCGGCGAGGCGGCGGTGAAGCTGCTTCGGCTGTACGACGGCGATACGGTGATCTGTTACCCGATCGCGGCGGTGATCGACATCGTGCGCCTGCCCGACGTGGTCGAACCCGCGTCGGCACCGGGCCTGATCGCGGGCGTGGTGCTGGTCGGTGGCGAGCCCGTCGAACTCATCGATCCTTTCTGGATCATGGAGTGTCACGCCGGCGGCCGCACCGCGGTCGCGGCCCCCGCGCCGCTGTGCCGGCTCGCAGGCGATGCCGACGGGTGGGGCGAGAATTTTCTGGCGCCGCTGCTGCGCGGCGCGGGCTACCGCGTTGCCACGGCCGCCGACGCGGGCGAGGGGGCCGATGTGATGCTGTGCCTGACCGAAAGCGGGCAGGACTGCGCCCATGATGCGGGCGATCTTCCCGTCATCTGCCTGCGATCGGCAGCGGTTTCGGCAAGCCCCGAGGATGCGAGCGTCTATCGCTACGATCGTGCGGGCTTGCTCGCGGCGCTGCGCCGTAAGGTCGAAGGAGCGCGGTCATGATGGAAAAACTGTATCTGATCGCGCGTATCGCCGACACGCGCGTCGCGCTGCGCTCGCGCTCGATCAATTCGGTGGTCACGGTCGGGGCACCGGTCGAGGTGCCGGGCGCGCCGCCGCACGTCGCAGGCCTGTTCGCGCTGCGCAGCCGCGTCTTCACGCTGATCGACCCGCATGTCGTCGTCGGCCTGCCGCCGGTGGCGGTGGCGAGCGGGCAGCGGGTGATCGTGGTCGATGTTGCGGAACATGGCTACGCGCTGCTCGCCGATGAAATCGAGGATGTGTGCTTCATCGACGCGGCCGAGACGCGCCTTGCCGGCAAGCTGATGCCGGGATGGGCGCGCGTCGCCGAAGCGATGGTCGAGCATGAGGGCGCGTCGCTGCTCGTGGTCGATCCGTCGCATTTTATCGTACCGCCCGCGCTTAAGGCAGCGTGACGCCGACCGTATTAACATAGTGGACACCCCTTCGCCGTAACGTGGCGTAAATTACGGGGGTCGGAGGAATAAATGTCGAAATCCTGTCTGGTCGTCGATGACAGCAAAGTCATTCGCAAGGTCGCGCGACATATTCTTGAAAGTATGTCCTTTTCGGTCGACGAAGCGGCCGACGGGCAGGAGGCGCTGACCTTCTGCCGCGCCAATCGACCCGACGTGATCCTGCTCGACTGGAATATGCCGGTGATGAGCGGGATGGAATTTCTCGGCGCCTTCAACGATCTCGACTTCGGGATCGAGGAGCGCCCGCGCGTCGTCTTTTGCACGACCGAAAACAGCATCGACCATATCCGCGCCGCGATCGAGGCCGGAGCCGACGAATATGTCATGAAGCCGTTCGATCGCGAGACGCTGGAAGGGAAACTGCAACTCGTCGGCGTTGCCTGAGCCCGAACGTGTCGCTGCCCCAATCTTCGCTGACCGATCCCAGGGTCGAAGCCGACATACCCGCGGCGCGCACGGTTCGCGTGATGCTGGTCGACGACAGCCTTGTCGTCCGCAGCATCCTTGAACGCATTGTCGACGGAACGCCGGGGCTGACGGTGTGTGCCTCGGTCGCATCGGCGCATGATGCGCTTGCCTTTCTGGCGAGCGAACCCGTCGATGTCGTGGTGCTCGACATCGAAATGCCGGGGATGAACGGGATCGACGCGCTGCCGCATATCCTGCGCAGCGCCGTGAACGCCCGTGTCCTGATCCTCTCGTCGAACTGCGTCGAAGGCGGCCCGGCTGCGATTGACGCGCTCTCGCTCGGCGCGAGCGATACGCTAGCGAAGCCGGGTCGGGGTAGCTTTTCGGGTCGCTTCGCCGAGATTCTGACCGACCGCATCCTGTCGCTCGGCCAGCGGCAGCCGATCGCGCCCGAGGCGCGGCTCGCCCGCCGCGAAATTCCGCCACCGGTCCCGGTGGCATTCGATACGGCGGCCCCGCTCACCTGCATCGCAGTCGCGGCCTCGACCGGCGGCATTCCGGCCTTCACCAACTTCCTCGCCAATCTCGACCCGCGGATTTCGGCGCCGATCCTGCTGACCCAGCATCTGCCTGATGCCTTCATGGAATTTTACGCGCGCCAGATTGCAACGATGACGGCGCGCACCGTCCGCGTCGCGGCGGCAGGCATGCCGGTGTTGCCGAACCATATCTATCTCGCCCCCGGCGATGCCCATCTGATGGTTGTCAACGCAGGGCGGCGGCAGGAGATCGCGCTCGATCGCCGTCCGGTAGACAATGGCTGTTGCCCCTCCGCCGACCCGATGCTGGCTTCGGTCGCCGATGTCTACGGCGCCGGGGGCGTGGCCGTCGTGCTGAGCGGCATGGGCCGTGACGGGGCGACCGGCGCGGCGCGGCTGAAGGATGCGGGCGGGACCGTCCTCGCGCAGGCGCCCGAAAGCTGCGTCATCTGGGGGATGCCCGGTGCCGTTGCCAAGGCGGGGATTGCCGCGGCGACGCTTAACCCCGATGCGATCGCGCTGATGCTCGGCGCCTATCTTGGCGGCGGCAAAAAGTCATGATGGGCGGCGGTGCCAGCGAGTCCGCCTATCGCGTGCTGATGGGCGTGCTCGAATCGCGCACCGGCCAGACGCTGTCGCCGAACCGGATATGGCGGATCGAAATGTCGCTGAAGCCGGTGATGCAGCGTCACGGTATCGCGGATCTCGACGCGCTCGTCGGATCGCTCGTCACCTCGACCAGCCGCCAGCTGCTCGACGACACGGTCGATGCGATGCTCAACAATGAAACCTATTTCTACCGCGAACATAGTGTGTTCGATGACATAGCGAAGACCGCGCTTGAGCATATTCGCGAAACTAATGCGGCCAAGCGGCGCGTGACCATCTGGCATTGCGGCGTGTCGACGGGCCAGGAAGCCTATTCGATGGCGATGCTGCTCGCCGAACAGGGCGAGCAATGGGCGGGGTGGCAGGTCGATGTCGTCGGCACCGACGTCAGCTATCATGCGATCAGCCGCGCGCGCGTCGGGCTGTACAGCCAGTTCGAGATTCAGCGCGGCCTGCCGGTGCAGCGCATGGTGCGATGGTTCGACCAGACCGAAGGCGGCTGGCTTGCCAAGGCCGACCTCAGGCGCCGGATCGACTTTTCGGTGCAGAATATGCTCGTCGATCGCCCGCCGCTTGCCAGCCCGGCCGATCTGATCTTCTGCCGCAACCTGTTGCTCTATTTCTCGCTGCCGATGCGGCAGAAGGCTTTCGCACGGCTCCGTTCTGTTGCCGCGCCGCAAAGCTTTCTGGTGCTGGGGGCAGGCGAGACGGTGCTCGGCCAGACCGACCAGTTCGTGGCGAGCCGCCGTCTGCGCGGGCTTTATGAGCCGGCCGATCAGCAGGTGCGCGCGCCGGTCGCGGCCTGACCTTGCAATTTGCGCCTGACTGGCGCAAGCGAACACAAGGCAGGGCAGGAACGGGCCGCGACACGCATGAGCGACTTTATCGAACGCTGGTCACCCAATTTCGACGAGCGCGCGCTGCCCATCTCGATGATCGTGCTGCATTATACCGGCATGAAGACCGGCGCCGAAGCCCTTGATCGGCTTGCTGATCCCGAGGCGAAGGTATCGGCGCATTATGTCGTCAGCGAAGACGGCCAGATCACCCATATGGTGCCCGAGGACAAGCGCGCGTGGCACGCGGGCAAGTCGCACTGGCGCGGGATCAGTGACATCAATTCGGCGAGCGTCGGGATCGAGATCGTCAATCCCGGGCATGAATTCGGCTATGTTCCCTTTCCCGACCCGCAAGTCGCCTCGGTCGTGCGGCTCGTGCACCAGATCAAGGACCGCCACGCTATCACGCGCGGCAATGTCGTCGGCCATTCGGACATCGCGCCGACGCGCAAGCAGGATCCGGGCGAGCTTTTTCCGTGGGGCGAACTGGCGCGCCGGCGCCTGGCACTGCCGCGGCCGACCAAGAAACTGACCGATCCGCTATGGACCGACGCCGGTTTCCTGCTCGCGCTCGAACGCTTCGGCTACGATGTCACCGACGGCTTTGCCGCGACCGTCGCCTTTCAGCGCCGTTTCCGCCCCGAACTGATCGACGGAACGATCGACGGCGAATGCCGCGCAATTCTGCTCGCACTGCTGCTGCCGCAGCCCGAGGGTGATTGATCGAGCGGGAGTGACCTAAGCGCGATATTCGCAGCATCGTCATCCTGAACTTGTTTCAGCATGACGAGCGTTAAAAGGCTGGGATCCAAACATGTCGGTCGTTCTCGCAATCGCTCGCAATCGGCGCTCGTTCGCGCTATAGCCGCATGAGGCCAGAGGGTCGGGCGATCGCCGCCGCGCAAGCGGGGGAGGAAAGTCCGGGCTCCACGGAAACCACGGTGCCGGATAACGTCCGGCGGCTTCGGGCAACCGGAGCAAGGGAAAGTGCCACAGAGAGCAGACCGCCAACGGCTTCGGCCCGGCGAAAGGTGAAAGGGTGCGGTAAGAGCGCACCGCGCGGACGGCAACGGACGCGGCACGGCAAACCCCACCGGGAGCAAGGTCGAATAGGGATGGCACGAGGTGACTCAGGGCTGGTTCCGGCCCCGCCGTCCGGGTTGACTGCTTGAGCGTCCGGGCAACCGGCCGCCTAGAGGAATGATCGCCCATCCCCGGCAACGGGGTGGACAGAACCCGGCTTACAGACCCTCTGGCTTCACTCTCCCATCCCCGCGCCCCGCGCGCGGGAACCGCGCCGTCCAGCCCCGCGTTGGATGCAGACAGTCTGAAGGGAGACGAGCCATGAAAGTCGTCGACGACCATGTCGAAGTGACCGACGAAGAAGCCAGCAGCGGCGTCAAAGGCAACGGCGTGCGCTATGTCCTTGCGATTTCGCTGTTTCTGGCGGTCATCGTGCTGTCGGTGGTCTGGATCATCCCGGCGCTGATGGGGCAGGGACAATAATTATTTGGCGGCGGCGCCGAACGCATCTTCGCCGCTGGGGGCGTCTTCCATCCAATAGACGCGGATCGGGCGGCGAAAGCGCTTGAGTCCCGTCTTTTGATAGGATGCATTTTCGCCTGACCCGCTTAGCTTGAGCGTGGAGGTGATGATGTCGCCGGTCAGCAGGTTCCAGCTCAGTTCGCTGCCGTCGTGCGCGAAGGTGCGACTATACATCGTTGCATCGAGGCCGATGAGCTTCATGCGCCCAGCCTCCGGGTCTAGCCGAAAGCGATAGGTTGCTGCCGTCGCGGTCGTCCCGCCGGTCAGATCCTTGACGACCAATACGCCTTTCGCGACGGACATCTCGGCTACGCCGAGGGGGTGGGCGTCAAGGTCGAGCATGCCCTGCGGCGCGCGGCCGAAATCCTTGCCCTTGTTGGCCAGGCGGACGCGCAATGTCCTCTTGTCGTCGCCGCGCACGATATAGGCGATGTCGTCAACGCCGTCGCCATTCAGGTCGCCTGCTATGCGCGCTTCAATCTCTTCGCCGCGGCCCAACTCAGCCTTGATCTGCGCGTCGCCTCGCGGCTGCATGGCCTGGGTGCCGGTCGCCGTCAGCGACAATGCAACGATGATGATTCCCCGCATCGACCCTCTCCTTGCGTGACGATCGGATGGCTTCGCACGATCTTTCGCGCGTCGCTGTGATCGCGCGCACAGGCGGCACGTGCCGCGATTAGGGATAGGCGATGGCGACGATTTCCCATTCCTTGGGTCCGGCGGGCAGTTGGACCGTGCGCAAATCGCCGGTCGCCGCGCCGCGCAGCGCCCGGGCGAGGGGACTGTTCCAGCCGATCCGGCCGGCGCCCGCGTCGGCCTCGTCGTCGCCGACCAGTGTGACGGTTCGGCGCGCGTCCTCCTCGTCGGCGAGTTCGACCGTGGCGCCGAACCAGATACGGTGCTTGTCGGGCTGGTCTGCGGGATCGACGACCCGCGCGGCCTTCATCCGGCGCGCGAGGAAGGACAGCCGCCGGTCGATCTCGCGCAGCCTTTTGCGGCCGTAGATATAGTCGCCATTCTCGCTGCGGTCGCCATTTCCGGCCGCCCAACTGATCGTTTCTACGAGCTTGGGGCGTTCGGTTGCAAACAGCAGATCATATTCGGCGCGCAGCGCGGCGAAGCCCGACGGACTGATGATATTGGTCTTGTTCCCCGCCATCGACCGGTCAGCCGGGTGTACGCTTGCCGAGATAGAAGCTCAGCGGTGCATTGGGCAGCGACCGGTCGCCGTCGCGCAGCGTGTCGTAGACGACCGCATTTTCGAGCACGCGCTGCACATAGTTGCGCGTTTCGAAAATCGGAATCGCCTCGATCCAGTCGATCATGTCAACCGTGCCCGATCGCGGATCGCCATTGGCGCGCAGCCATTTGTTCACATTCCCCGGCCCGGCATTGTAGGCCGCGACCGCGAGCGGATAGCTGCCGCCGAAATAGCTGAGCATCTGCTGAAAATAGGTCGACCCCAATGTCATATTATAATTGGTGTCGCTGGTCAGCGAGCTCGCGTCATAGCCGAGGCCAAGCTTGCTTGCGACTTCGCGCGCGGTTCCGGGCATCAGCTGCATCATCCCCCGCGCGCCGGCATGGCTGATCGCCTGGCGGTCGAACTGGCTCTCCTGACGGGTGATCGCGTGGATGAAGGTCCAGTTGCTTTCCTGCCCTGCCGGGACACGCACCGTGGGGAAGCCCGAAACCTCGACCGCGTCGAGGCTGTTCGCCTGCGCGCTGCGGCCGATCATGACACCGAGGTCGGGGCGGCCGATCGATGCGGCGAGTTGGCCCGCCAGAACATGGTCGGTCGGCGTCGTCGCGCGCAGCGCCAGCGCGCGGAGGAACAGCGACTGTTCACGCCACGCGCCAATCTCGCCCAGTGCGCGGGCGGCGCGCACCAGCCGGTCGTCATCGAACGCCTCGCGCTCGGACGCGCTGACCCGGACCGTCGGGACGGGCACGGGCTTGGGCTGGCGGCGGCCAAGCCGTTCGAGCGAGAGCTGGCCGTAAAACTGGTCATAATGTTCGGCAGCGTCGGCAAAATGCACATTGGCCGCGGCCGTGTCGCCCGCTGCGAGCGCGGCGCGGCCCGCCCAGTAAAAGCCCTTGGTTCGCGTCTGCGCCGAGCGCGCGGCTTCGCCATAAGCGCGGAACAGCCGTACCGCTTCGCCCGGCCGGCCGAGGCTCTTGTAGGCGAGCTGGCCTGCGAGCCAAGCCAGCGAGGTGTAATCGTCGCGGACGCCGAGCGGCTGTTCACGCACGACCGTCCCCGACGGCAGCGCGTCATCAAGCTGCCGCGCGATATTATAGGCGGTCGTCTTGTCGCCTGCGGCATCGGCCTGGCGCGCGTTGGTGAGCAGGGTTTCGAGCCATTCCTCGGCATCGGTGGGTGCCGAGGCCAGAGTGCGCGGCCCCGCGAGCAGTGCGCGCGCTTCGCCGACGCGGCCCGCCTTGCGCAGCCACGTCGCCTTGTCGGCGATATAGCCGGGGTCGGTGCGGGTCAGCGAAGGATATTGCGCTTCGATCGCCGACGCCTGCATCGCGGCATCGACCGCGCCGCTGCGCATTGCCAGCCGCGCCGCGAAGATCGGCCGTCGGTCGGGCGAGGTGAAGGCGAGTTGGCGCGACGCGGGGCCGGTCGCGCCCAGCCACAGCAGCTTGTCCATGCGGGCATCATGATCGGCGAGCGAGATCGCGCCGGGGAAGAGACTCAGCACCCTGCTGACCTCCGCTTCATCGAGCGTGCCGCCGGTCCAGGCCCGGCGCACCGCGGCATAGGCTTCGTCGCGGCGGCCCGACGCGTTGAGCGCCAGCGCCATACGCAGCTCGCCGCTCGCGGTGCGCGGCGGAAAGGCCTGGAAATAGGCGAGCGTGCGCGCGGGATCGAAGCTGTCGATCGCGATTGCCTTTTCGGCGCGGACGCGCATCTTGTCGGCATCGGGCCAGTCGCGATTGGTCATCAGGAACCGCGAAAGCCGGTCGAACGACGCAGTCTGGTCCTGCGTCAGCCGCCGCCATTCGAGCACCGCGTCGCCGACGGTATTGGTCGCGCTCGGCGGCGAGGTCGAGACCGACGCGAGCCCCATCTGGGCGCGATACCACGCCATCTGATCGGGCGTCAGTTCGCTCGCGGTGGCGACCGATGGGACAAGCAGCGCTGCAGCGAGCGCGAGGCGGGAAATTGGGGGCAGCGAAAACATGCCGGCCATGTTAGTGGCAAACTCCTTGCAGGGCGCTGAATAGGCGTTCATGACGCGGCGCGCTGATCGGATTCTATCGGTGAAAGCGGCTTTTTGTAAAGGAGCGGAGCATGTTCTCGGGGTCGATTCCCGCTTTGGTGACGCCATTTCGCGACGGTGCGTTGGATATGCAGGCCTTTGCCCGCCTCGTCGACTGGCAGATCAAAGAGGGGACGAGCGCGCTCGTGCCGTGCGGTACGACCGGCGAGAGCCCGACGCTGAGCTTCGACGAACATTATCGCATCATCGACGCGTGCATCGAGGCGGCGGCGGGACGGGTGCCGGTGATCGCCGGCTGCGGGTCGAACGACACCGCCACCGCGATCCGCCACATGCGGCATGCGCAGGCCGCTGGGGCGAGCGCCGCGCTGATCGTCGCGCCCTATTACAACCGCCCGAGCCAAGAAGGCATGCTCGCCCATTTCAGGGCGCTCGCCGACGCGAGCGATCTGCCGATCGTCGTCTACAATGTCCCCGGCCGTACCGTCGCCGACATCAGCGCTGAAACCATGTGCAAACTCGCCGAAATTCCGACGGTCGTCGCGACCAAGGATGCGAGCGGCGACCTTGCGCGCGTGACGATGCACCGGGCCGGGGCGGGCGCCGATTTCTGCCAGCTCAGCGGCAACGACGACCTGTGGTTACCGCACGCCGTTCTGGGCGGGGTGGGCTGCATTTCGGTCACCGCCAATGTCGCGCCGCGCCTGTGTGCCGATTTCGCCGCCGCTTGCGCCGCGGGCGACTGGGCGCGCGCGCTGGTCCTGCACGACCGGCTGTTTCCGCTGCACAAGGCGATGTTCACCGACGCGTCACCGGCGCCGGTCAAATATGCGCTGGCGCGGGTGCACGACTGGTTTTCGCCCGATGTGCGCCTACCTATCATTCCGGCGTCCGCTGCATCGCGCGCCGCTGTCGATGCCGCACTGGTTTCGGCGGGCGTTCTCTAAGTTTCAGGTTTTCTTCATTCATGGCCCGTCCGCAATCCGCCCCCGAATTCGACAAGAAGAAGGTCGTCGCCGAAAATCGGCGGGCGCGCTTCGACTATGCCATCGACGAGGTGTTCGAGGCGGGGATCGCGCTGCAGGGTACCGAGGTGAAATCGCTGCGCTTCGGTGAGGGGACGATCGCCGAAAGCTATGCCGAAGTCGCGGGCGGCGAGGTGTGGCTGATCAACGCCAACATCCCCGAATTCAGCCATGGCAACCGTTTCAATCATGAGCCGCGCCGACCCCGCAAGCTGCTGCTCAACACGCGCGAGATCAATAAATTGCACGCGGCGGTGGCCCGGCAGGGGATGACGCTGGTGCCCTTGAGCGTATATTTCAACGGACGCGGGCGCGCGAAGGTCGAACTGGCGCTCGCCAAGGGCAAGAAGGCGCACGACAAACGCGAGTCGATCAAGGAACGCGACTGGAAGCGCGACAAGCAGCGATTGATGAAGGAACGGGGATGAGCGGGGGGAAGCCGCGCGACAAGGCGGCGGTGATGAACTGGATCAAGCGCCACTCGCCGTCGCGCGAGGAACTGCTCGAAAGCCGGTTCGTCAAGCCCTTTGCCCATCGCGTCGCGCATAGCCATTTGTGGCGCTTCACCCGCACCTCGGTGCGCCGTGGCACCGCGCTCGGCCTGTTCGTCGGCATCTTTTTCCTGATCCCTGGCGCGCAGATACTAGGCGTGGCACTGCTCGCGCTGCCTTTCCGTGCCAATATTCCGATCGGCGTCGCGATGACCTTTCTGTCCAACCCCGCGACGACGCCGCTGCTGATCGCCGCGGCGGTTTGGCTCGGCAATGATCTGTTCGGGCTGCATGCGAATGTCGCGACCTTCTCGATCATGGTCGACAAGGGCGCATCGGTCGGCGAATGGGCGCGGTGGCTGTTGTCCGACGCTGCGCCGGCTCTGATCGCGGGCCTGTTCGTAATCTCGGTCGTCACCGCGGTGGTCGGCTTCCTGCTCGCGGCGGTGATCTGGGACAATTGGATCCGCCTGCGCTGGCGGCGCAAATTGCGCCGCGCGCGCGACCAACGACTTGAGTCATCGACGAGCGACACGGCGGCCGGTTGATCGCAGGCCGCCAGCTTTTATAGCTGTCTCCATCGCAGGAACCGCGCCATTCATGGTGCGGAGAATCATGTCCTGCCCGTCAACCTGGGGATAATCATGACACGTATGACGCATTCTTCGCGCCTGATGGCGACCGCCGCGCTGGGCGCGATGCTGTTCGGCATGGCGCCGGCGGTTTCGGTTTCGGCCAAGGAGCAGGCCGCCGCCTCGGCCAAGGCCGACAAGCCCGAAATCGGCGATTTCGGCTTCGACACGACCGGCATGGACAAGAGCGTGATGCCCGGCAACGACTTCTACGCCTTTGCTAATGGCACCTGGGCCAAGAACACCGCGATCCCGGCGGACAAGTCCAACTATGGCATGTTCACCGCGCTTGCCGATCTGTCGCAAAAGCGCACGCAGGAGATTCTCGAGGCGGCGAAGGGCGATCCGAACAGCATGATTGGGCGCGCCTATGCCTCCTATCTCGATTCGGCGTCGGTCGAGGCGAAGGGGCTTGCCCCGATCCAGCCGTGGCTCGCGAAGATTCGTACCGTCGACAAACCGGGCCTTGCCGCCTTGCTCGCCGAAGCCGACCGCAACGGCGTCTCGCACTTCTTCGGCGGCTATGTCGGGCAGGACGACAAGAATCCCGACGTCTACATCTACACGATGTTCCAGGGCGGCCTCGGGATGCCCGATCGCGACTTCTACCTGAAGGACAATGAGCGCAACGCCAAGCTGCAGGCAGCTTACCTCAAGCATTTGGAAAATGTCCTGACGCTGGCAGGCGAACAGGACGCCGCGGCGCGGGCGCAGGCAGTCTATGCCTTCGAAAAGCAGATCGCGACGGTCCATTGGGACAAGAATGACAGCAGCGACGCCACCAAGGTCTATAACAAGATGACGCTTGCCGAACTCGAAAAGGCGGCGCCGGGCTTCGACTGGACGACCTTTGTTCGCGGCATCGGCGTCAAGGAAGACGCGCTGCTCGTGTCGCAGCCGAGCGCTTTCACCGGCGAGGCGAAGCTGATTGCCGACGCGCCGATCGGCGTGCTGCGCGACGCGCTGCTCGTCCGCAGCCTCGACGGCTTTTCGGACGTGCTGCCCGACGCGGTCGCGCAGGAAGCCTTCTCCTTCTATGGCACCGCGCTGTCGGGAACGCCGCAGATGCAGGAGCGCTGGAAGCGCGCGGTCGATTTCACCACGGGCAATTTGGGTGAAGCGGTCGGCAAGGATTATGTCGCGAAATATTTCCCGCCCGAAACCAAGGCGGAAATGGACAAGCTGGTCAAGAATGTCATCGCGGCGCTCGGCCACCGCATCGACAATCTTGCGTGGATGCAGCCCGAAACCAAGGTGAAGGCGAAGAAGAAGCTGGCCAATTTCACGACCAAGATCGGCTATCCCGATCGCTGGAAGGATTATGGATCGCTGGAAATCCGGGCCGACGACCTGTTTGGCAACGCGCTGCGCGCCAACCAGTGGCAGCATGACGACAATATCAGCCGTCTCGGTGGTCCGATCCGGCGCTGGGAATGGGGCATGACCCCGATGACGGTCAATGCCTATGCCAATTTCGGAATGAACGAGATCGTCTTCCCGGCCGCAATACTGCAGCCGCCCTTCTTCGATCCGAAGGCCGACCCGGCAATCAACTATGGCGGCATCGGCGCGGTGATCGGCCATGAGATCAGCCACCATTTCGACGACCAGGGTTCGAAATATGACGAAACCGGCAAGCTCGCCGACTGGTGGACGCCCGAGGATGTGAAGGCGTTCGAAGCGGCGAGCAAGGCGCTCGTCGCCCAATATGACGCCTATGAGGTGCTGCCGGGCGAGCATCTCGACGGCACCTTCACGCTGGGTGAGAATATCGGCGATCTCGCCGGCCTCAACATCGCCTATGACGCGTACAAGGCGTCGCTGGGCGGCAAGGAGGCGCCGGTGATCGACGGGCTGACCGGCGACCAGCGCTTCTTCCTGGGATGGGCGCAGGTATGGCGGCGCAACTATCGCGAACAGAATCTGTCGCAGCGCATTTCGACCGATCCGCATTCGCCCTCGATCCAGCGGACTTGGGTCTCGCGCAATCTTGACCCTTGGTATAAGGCCTATCAGGTTAAGCCGGGCCAGACGCTCTATCTGGATCCGAAGGATCGTGTTCGCATCTGGTGATGCGCTGACTGGGAAAGTGTGAATTGACCGCGCAGAGCCTGCCTTCCGCTGATACCGATTTCAGCAGGGGGGTGGGCGCTGCCGGTCCGCTTTCCGCAATTCAAGGGCTTTCCCGGATCGACCTTGCGCTGCTCGGCGGCCTCGCGCTGGTGTCGGTCGGGCTGTTGTTCTGGGCCACCGGCGACGCGGTGCTTGCCGCCGGTTTCCTTGCCGGACTCGCGCTCGCGGCGGGCGGCATGATCCTCGCGCGGCGTCTGTTTCCGGCGCCCGCGGCGGGCGAGGCGGTGCCGACGGATTGGTCGATGCTGCGCGCCGCGGTCAATCATGACGATGTTGCGATTGCGATCACCGATCGGGCCGGACGCCTCGTCTGTGCGAACGACCTGTTCGCGACATGGATGGGCGGCTTCGTCACGCCGCCGGGCCTGCCGCTCGAAGGGCGCGGCGCCGAGCTGCTCAAAAATGCGGGCCGGACCGCGTGGCGCGAAGGTGAGGGCGGGGTCGATGAAATCGCAGTCGGGCCCTTGCGACTTCGTGCACAAGTGCTGCGATCGGGGCAGGCCGAAGACTATCTCATCTGGCGCTTTTCGGCCCATGAACGGCTCGATCTGGCAGGAGAGATCGTCCGCCACCTCGACGGACCCGCAGGGCGCACGTTGGCGCAGGCGGGGGTGATGGCGGCGCTGGTCAGTGCCGAGGGTCGGTTGCGTGTTGCCAATCAGGCGTTTCTTTTGCGCGCGCTCGGCGAAGAGGATGCGCTGCATTATGCGGGGCGCGATGTCGCCGGTATGTTGCGGCTCGATGATGCCGGTGCACTCTATTTTGCGCGTGAGGGCGATCGGGCAACGCCGGTGCGGATGCTGCAAATCCCGCTGGCGCCGGCCGATACGCACGGGCCGATGCTGCTCGCCATGCTCGACGAAGAGATCGGCCCCGCCGATCGCGGCACCGCGCAAAGCTATATCGAAACGCTGCTGTCACTGCTGCCCTTCGGGCTGGCGCTCGTCGATCGCGACGGGCGCTTTCTGTACATGAACCGCGCTTTCATGCGCGCCGCGGGCGTCGCCGATGGCAAGAGGCCGCGCTACCCCGGCGATCTTGTGGTCGGCGAGGACAAGGGACCACTCGCCGACATGATCCGCCGTCACAGCAGCGGGCAGCAGGTCGGCGGCGATCTGTCGATCCGGCTGGCCGGACAAGGCGACGAACCGGTGTCGATGCGCGTCGTCGGCGTGCGCGGGCTGGGCGAGGCGGCGGTTCTGCTCAGCCTCAAGGATTCGAGCGAAGAGTCGCGCCTCAAGCGGCAGGTGGCGCAGGCATCGAAGATGCAGGCGGTCGGCCAGCTTGCGGGCGGCGTCGCGCATGATTTCAACAATATTCTGACCGCGGTGCTCGGAAGCTGCGATCTGATGCTGATGCGGCATACGCCGGGCGACAGCGACTATGACGATATTCAGCAGATCCGCAGCAACGCCAACCGCGCGGCGAGCCTGACGCGGCAGTTGCTCGCCTTTTCGCGCCAGCAGACGTTGCGGCCGCAGATATTGCAGCTTCCCGACGTGATTTCGGAAGTGTCGCATCTGCTCAAGCGGCTGATCGGCGATACGGTGCAATTGTCGGTGCATCATGGCCGCGGACTGGGTGCGGTGCGCGCCGACCCCGGGCAGCTAGAGCAGGTCATCATCAACCTTGCGGTCAATGCGCGCGACGCGATGCCCGGCGGCGGGACGCTGACGATCGAAACCTATCCCGTTTCCGCCGCTGAAGTGCGCCAGCTGGGCAATGAATTCATGCCGCCCGCCGATTACAGCGCGCTGAAGGTCAGCGATACGGGGACCGGCATTCCGGCCGAAGTGCTGCCTAAAATCTTCGAACCCTTTTTCACGACCAAGGATGTCGGCAAGGGGACAGGGCTGGGACTGTCGACGGTCTATGGCATCATCAAACAATCGGCGGGCTTTATCTTTGCCGACAGCAATCCGGGCGCGGGGACCAGCTTCACCATTTACCTGCCGGTCCACCGAGCCGAAAGCGGCGTGCCGGCAACGCCGCCGCCGGCCGCGAAGGCGAAGAAAAGCCAGTGGGGCACGGGTACCATCCTGCTCGTCGAGGACGAGGATATGGTGCGGGCGGTCGCCGAACGGGCGCTGACCCGCGCGGGTTATACGGTCGTTACCGCTTCGCAGGGCGAAGAGGGGCTTGAACGCTTCGCCGCGATGGACAAGATTGACCTGGTGATCAGCGACGTTGTGATGCCGACGATGGACGGGCCGACGATGGTCCGCGCGATGCGCGCCAAGCGGGCGAACCTGCCGGTGCTGTTCATGTCGGGCTATGCCGAGGAGCAGTTGCGCCAGTCGATCAACATCGATGATGTCGCCTTCCTGCCCAAGCCCTTCTCGGTTGCACAGCTTGCAGAAGCAGTATCGATGGCGCTCGACGATGCGGCGCACAGGGTGGGCCATGGCTGAAGACAGGTTGATCCTGCTTGTCGAAGACGATGTCCTGATCGGCATGATGCTCGTCGATATGTTCGACGCGCTCGGCTATCCCGAACCGGCGCAGGCGACGACCAACGAGGAAGCGCTCGCGGCAATCGCGTCGCAGCCGGTGGCGGGCGCACTCGTCGATATCAATCTGGGCGACGAAAAGGGATGGCCGGTCGCCGATGCGCTGGCGGAGCGGGGGATTCCCTTTGCCTTCACGTCGGGCGGCGGCGACGTGATTCCCGCGCCGCATGCGAACCGCAAGCTGGTGACGAAGCCGTTCCGTATCGCCGAAATCGAGGCCGTTCTGGACGGGTTTTTCGGGGAATAGCGCGCGCCTCGCCGATAGCGCAAAAATATTTGTTCTTCTCTTGTTCCTTTAGAACAAATGGCGTACACAGCTCTGGCGTTGCGGTGGTTCTGCCTTCGCTCTAGAGCTGGAAAGGAACGGTCATGGCCGGACAATTATCACTCGTCGAATCGGGGAAATCAGTGAACAGCACAGACAGGCAGAAGGCGCTCGACGCCGCACTCGCGCAGATCGATCGCGCGTTCGGCAAGGGCTCGGTGATGAAGCTCGGATCGAAGGAAGCGATGCAGGTCGAGGCGGTCTCGACCGGATCGCTCGGGCTCGACATCGCGCTCGGTGTCGGCGGTCTGCCGCGGGGCCGCGTCATCGAAATCTACGGCCCCGAAAGCTCGGGCAAGACCACTCTCGCGCTGCATTGCATCGCCGAAGCGCAGAAGACCGGCGGAACCGCGGCTTTCGTCGATGCCGAACATGCGCTCGATCCCGTCTATGCGAAGAAGCTGGGCGTAAACATTGACGAGCTGATCGTGTCGCAGCCCGATACGGGCGAACAGGCGCTTGAAATCGTCGATACGCTGGTGCGCTCGAATGCGATCGACGTGCTCGTCGTCGACTCGGTCGCCGCGCTTGTCCCGCGCGCCGAAATCGAAGGCGAGATGGGCGACAGCCATGTCGGCCTTCAGGCGCGCCTGATGTCGCAGAGCTTGCGCAAACTCACCGGCTCGATCAGCCGTTCGCGCTGCATGGTGATCTTTATCAACCAGCTGCGCATGAAGATCGGCGTGATGTACGGCAATCCCGAGACGACGACGGGCGGCAATGCGCTCAAATTCTACGCCTCGGTGCGCCTCGATATCCGCCGCACCGGTCAGATCAAGGACCGCGACGAAATCGTCGGCAACACCACGCGTGTCAAAGTCGTCAAGAACAAGGTCGCGCCCCCGTTCAAGCAGGTCGAATTCGACATCATGTACGGGCAGGGCATTTCGAAGATCGGCGAAATTCTCGACCTCGGGGTCAAGGCCGGTCTCGTCGAAAAATCGGGCGCCTGGTTCAGCTATGATTCGATCCGCATCGGTCAGGGCCGCGAAAATGCGAAGAATTTCCTGACCGAAAATCCCGAACTGATGGAACGCCTCGAAAAGGCGATCCGCAGCCGCACCGATGCGGTGGCCGAAGAGATGATGACCGGCCCCGACGCGGACGACGACGATATCTAATCCGGATCCGGCGAGCCGTCGCAATACGGCTCGTCGGCGAACGGCGGCGGGCCCGTGCTTTTTCCGGCACGCCTCCTTGGATCTGCCCGACCCCTCTCTTGGCAGGTCGGCCCGACCGCCGTTGACCATGCCGCCGCTGACCATACTGGCGGGGGCGTGTACCGCATCCCGGCTTGCGTGTTCAGGGGCAAGGACTACACAGGCTCGATGCCCGCGATCCGCCTTTTCGGTTTGCCGACCGACGTCAACAGCAGTTTCGAACGCGGCGCGGCGGGTGGTCCTGCCGCGATCCGTGCGGCGCTGCGCAGCGATCGCGGCAATATGGCAAGCGAGCTTGGTCCCGAAATCGGCACGGATATAGCATTCGCTGACGATGGCGACCTGCCGCTGACCGAGCATGTCGCACACGACGATGCCGCGATCCGGCGCCATGTCGCGATGCTGCACGAGGATGGCGAAATTCCGCTTGCCCTCGGCGGCGATCATGCGGTGACATTTCCGCTCGTCGAAGCCGCGGCCGCCTGTTTCGGTCCGCTCAACATCCTGCACATCGACGCGCATCCCGACTTGTACGACGACTTCGGCGGCAATCCGCGCAGCCATGCGTCGCCCTTTGCGCGGATATGCGAAGCGGGCCATGCCGCGCGGCTCGTGCAGGTCGGTATCCGCACCTTGAGCCATCATTGCGCCGCGCAGGCGGATCGTTTTGGCGTCGAGGTAATCCCGATGACGGGCTTCGCTCCCGAAGCGGTGCCGGTGCTGAGCGGCCCGCTCTATATCTCGATCGACCTCGACGGGCTCGATCCGTCGGCGGTACCCGGCGTCGCGCATCCCGAGCCCGGCGGACTGACGGTGCGCGAACTGGTCGCGGTGCTGCATCGGCAGCGCGCGCCGATCGTCGGCGCGGACATCGTCGAACATCATCCGGGCCGCGACATCGGCGGCGTGACCGCTATTGTCGGCGCCAAGCTGGTGCGCGAGCTGGCGGCGTTAATCGATCGCAACGGATATTGGCGCGGATAAGAGGAGAATGCGATGAGCCTGATCGTCCACCATCTGAACAACAGCCGGTCGCAGCGCATATTGTGGCTGCTCGAGGAAATCGGCGCTCCATACGAAATTCGTCACTATCAGCGCGACGCCATTACCAACCTCGCGCCGCCCGAGCTGAAAGCCGTCCATCCGCTCGGCAAATCGCCGCTGCTCGAGGACGACGGGCGGGTGATCCAGGAATCGGGCGCGATCGTCGAATATCTATGCGAACGCCATGGCGGTGACGCCCTGGTCCCGCCGCGCGGCACCGACGATCATGTCCGGCACCTTGAGCTGCTGCACTTTGCCGAAGGTTCGGCCATGACCCCGATTCTCCTCAACCTCTACGTTGCCCGTCTCGGCGATGCTGCGGCGCCGCTGCGGCCACGGATCGACGAACAGCTCGGCGCGCATTTCGCCTATCTCGAAAGCGAGATCGGCGACGCCGGTCATTTCATCGGCGATCGCCTGTCGGCGGCCGACATCATGCTGAGCTTCCCGGCCGAGGTTGCGGCGATGAACGGTGCCGATCGCTTTCCGCGCCTCGCCGCCTTCGTCGCGGCGTGCCACGCGCGCCCCGCCTGGCAGCGCGCGCGCGAACGCGGGGGCGATTATTTTGTCTATTGATCGCCGGTTTGGCGGGCTGCTCCTGACCGCACTATTTACAGCGGCGACCCCGCTGGCGGCTGCGCCGCCCGTTCTGGGGCCCGAGGTCGAGCGCGACGTCGTCGTGCCCGAGGGCAAGAGTTTCGAGCCCGCCCCAGCCGACGAGGAGGGCGCGATCGACCGCTTCACCGGGTTCACGATGGCGTTGGCGAAGCGCGACTATGAGGCGGCCTATGCGATGCTGCGCCTGTCGTTTCAGGCGTCGAACCCGCGTCTGGAATGGGAGATGAACCTGCGCAAGCGGGCCGCGCTGTGGGCCGATGGCACGCTCCGCATTCTGCGTCTGACTTGGTATGCCGACCCGGCGGGACAGCCCTCCGGCCTTTATGCCGCGTTCGATTTTCGCGGCGATCGCAAGGATGGCACGATGGATTGCGGCTATGTCGTCGTCCATCGCAGCGCGCCCGGTGCCGCCTTCACCGTCGTGCGCGTCGATACTTCGGAAGTGCCGCCCGACCTGATCGAGGACGGGGTGCCCAAGGCCGACGTGCTGCACCAGCTTCCCTGCTATCTGGGCAAGGGCATCGCGACCGCCTTTTGAACGCAGCGGAGCTGAGCCAGCCGACTTCGTACTTGCGGCGCGCGCCCATTGTCCGCAATATCGGCCCGCGTTCATCCGGCCGACGGATGGCGGGGGGAGTTCTGGGTTATGGCAGGTCTGGTATTTGCGCTGTTGCTTGCGGCGGCGGGCGAGCCCGCAATCCGCGTCGAGAAGCTGGCGGCGGGTGGTTTCAGCGCCGATGTCGCCGCTATCGAGGCGGCGCGGCTGACGACGACGATGGAAGAAGTCCAGCGGATTGCGGCGCAGCGCTGCGGCAAGATGAAGGTGCGTTTCGGCCGGTATAATTTCGACAGCCGCGTCGATATGACCCGCAATGTCATGATGATCGAAAATCTGCGGCAGAAATTCTTCTGCTACGATCCCGCGACCGACCCCTATAAACCCGTTCCGGCGGACTGGAAGGCAAGCGACGCCGATACGGCGGCGGCGACCAGCTTTGTGACGCGTTTCCTCGACCGGCTCGATCGCGGCGATCAGGCCGGGATCGCGATGATGGACCCGCTGGCGGAAATCACACCGAAGGACTGGGCGAACCTGCACGCCGGCGCCACGCAGTTCCAGACCGGGGACGGATCGATGACGCCGCAATTCGTCGCGTGGAGCAACAATCCGGACGGGGCGGCTTATCCCGGCGCCTATGTCCTGTTTTCGGTGCTCGACGATCATCCGGGGATTGCCGGAACGTGCGGCGGCATATTGGTACAGCGCGTTCGCGAAGGCGAATATCGCATCGCCCAATATGATGTGCAGTTCATCTCGCAGGCGCTGGTGAACCAGCAGGGGTTGACCGGGCAGCAGCTCGACCAGCTCTGCCAGCGCTGATGCCGCGCGTCTGTGCTTGAGTAACGGACGATCCGGCACTAGATCGCGCGCATGACATCGACCAACGACATCCGCCGCTCGTTCCTCGACTATTTTGCCGGGGCCGGCCACCATATCGAACCGTCGGCACCGCTGGTGCCGTTCAACGACCCGACGCTGATGTTCGTCAACGCGGGTATGGTGCCGTTCAAGAATGTCTTCACCGGGCTGGAGAAGCGTCCGTACAGCACGGCTGCGTCGTCGCAGAAATGCGTCCGCGCCGGCGGCAAGCACAACGATCTCGACAATGTCGGCTACACCGCGCGGCATCATACCTTCTTTGAAATGCTGGGGAATTTCTCCTTCGGCGACTATTTCAAGGAACAGGCGATCGACCATGCCTGGACGCTGGTTCACAAGACCTGGGGCCTGCCCGCCGACAAGCTGACCGCGACCGTCTATCACACCGACGACGAGGCGTTCGACCTGTGGCGCAAGATTGCGGGTCTTCCCGAAGAGCGGATCATCCGCATCCCGACGAGCGACAATTTCTGGTCGATGGGCGACACCGGCCCGTGCGGGCCGTGCAGCGAAATCTTTTACGACCATGGCGACCATATCTGGGGCGGTCCGCCGGGATCGCCCGAAGAGGATGGCGACCGCTTCATCGAGATCTGGAATCTGGTGTTCATGCAATATGAGCAGATGCCGGATGGGCAGCGGGTCGACCTGCCGCGCCCGAGCATCGACACGGGCATGGGGCTGGAACGCATTGCGGCGGTGATGCAGGGCGTCCACGACAATTACGACATCGACACGTTCAAGGCGCTGATCGCCGCGTCGGTCGACCTGACCGGCGTTGCCGCCGAGGGTGGAAGCCAGGCGAGCCACCGTGTCATCGCCGACCATCTGCGCGCATCGAGTTTCCTGATCGCCGACGGCGTGCTTCCGTCGAACGAAGGGCGCGGTTATGTGCTGCGCCGGATCATGCGGCGCGCGATGCGGCACGCGCACCTGCTCGGCGCCAAGGATCCGCTGATGTACCGGCTGCTCCCGGCGCTGACGACCGAGATGGGCGCCGCCTATCCCGAGCTGATCCGCGCGCAGGCGCTGATTGTCGAGACGCTGGAGCGCGAGGAGGTCAAGTTCCGCCAGACGCTCGACAAGGGGCTGCGGCTGCTCGACGAGGCGACCGTGGGCATGGGCAAGGGCGCGACGCTGCCCGGCGATGTCGCCTTCAAGCTCTATGACACCTTCGGTTTTCCCTATGACCTGACCGAAGATGCGCTGCGCGCGCAGGGTATCGCGGTCGATCGCTCGGGCTTCGATGCGGCGATGGCGCAGCAGAAGGCGGCGGCGCGCGCGGCATGGAAAGGCAGCGGCGAAAAGGCGTCGGACGAAATCTGGTTCGACCTTGCCGAAGCCAACGGCAGCACCGAGTTCACCGGCTACACCTCGACCGAGGGCGAAGGCGAGGTGATCGCGATCGTCAAGGACGGCGAGCCGGTCGAGACCGCCGAAGCCGGCGACACGGTGGTCGTGCTGACCAATCAGACGCCCTTTTATGGCGAAAGCGGCGGCCAGATGGGCGACGCGGGAACGATCACGACGCTGGAAGGCGCCAAGGCCAATGTCGAGGACACCGGCAAGCCGCTCGGACGGCTGCACACGCATCAGGCGAAGCTGGAGGCGGGCAGGCTGAAGGTCGGCGACACCGTGCATCTGTCGGTCGATGCCGCGCGCCGCGATCGCATCCGCGCCAACCACAGCGCGACGCACCTTGTCCACGCCGCGCTGCGCAATCGGCTGGGCGCGCATGTCACGCAAAAGGGCAGCCTGGTCGCCGAGGATCGCTTCCGGTTCGACTTTTCGCACCCCAAGGCGTTGACGCCGGAGGAAATCGCCCAGATCGAAGCCGATGTGAACGCGCAGATCCGGGCGAACGAACCCGTCTCGACGCGGCTCATGACCCCCGAGGACGCGATCGCAGCGGGGGCGATGGCGCTGTTCGGCGAGAAATATGGCGACGAGGTGCGCGTGCTCAGCATGGGCAAGGGCGACGAGCATAGCTATTCGGTCGAACTGTGCGGCGGCACGCACGTGCGCGCGCTGGGCGACATCGCCTTGTTCAAGATCATCAGCGAAAGCGCGGTTTCGTCGGGCGTCCGGCGTATCGAGGCGCTGACCGGCGAGGCAGCGCGCCAGTGGCTGCTGGGCCGCGACGAGGCGCTGAAGTCGGCGGCGGCGGCGCTCAAGACCTCGCCCGACGAGGTGCCGGCGCGCGTTGCCGCGATGGCCGAGGCGCTGAAGAAGGCCGAACGCGACCTTGCCGACGCGAAGAAGGCGCTGGCGCTTGGCGGCAGCGGTGCGGGCGGCGGCGCGGCGACGGGCGCCGCGATCGAACAGGTCGGCGATGTCGCCTTTCTGGCGCAGGTCGTCGAGGGGCTCGATCCCAAGGAGCTTCGCGGCACGGTCGACGGCCTCAAGAAGCAGGTCGGCAGCGGCGTCGCGATGCTCGTCGCGGTCAATGATGGCCGCGCGTCGGTTGCGGTTGGCGTGACCGACGACAAGACGGGGAGCCATAGCGCGGTTGATCTGGTCAAGGCCGCGGTCGTGGCGCTCGGCGGGCAGGGCGGCGGCGGCCGTCCCGACATGGCGCAGGGCGGCGGCCCGAACGGCGGCGCGGCGGACGCCGCCGTCGCGGCGGTCAAGGCCGCGCTCGCCTGAAACGGTCGGACGTGAAACCGACAAAGAAGACGCGGCGCACCGATCATGCCGAGAGGCTGATCGCGGCGCCGCTGGTCGATGTGTTTGCGGCCTTTACCAGCGCCGAAAAACTGGCGCGCTGGTTGCCGCCCGAGGGCGCGACGGGCGCATTCGAGCATAGCGATCTGCGCGAGGGCGGCGGGTTCCGCCTGCGCCTGACCTTCGACGACCCCGATGTCGAGACCAAGAGCGACGATGACAGCGATCTGGTCGCGGTGCACATTCCGGTGCTCGATGACGGGCGGCTGATCGTGTGGGAGGTCGAATTCGTGTCGGACGATCCGCGCTTTTCGGGCACGATGGCGATGCACTGGTATCTGTCGCGCAAGGGCGGCGGGACGCTGGTCACGGTCGATGCGCATCATGTGCCGCCGGGGATTCCGGCGAAGGATCATGAGGCGGGGCTGACGTCGTCGCTGGCGAAGCTGGCGGTGGTGGTGGAAGAAAGAGCGGCCAGTTAATAGCGACGTGTATCCCCGCGAAGGCGGGGATCGATCATCCGACAGTGCAATTACGAGCCGGCGGGAGTTGGGTGCCCGCTTTCGCGGGGACACACAATTAAGAGTCGGGCTTCGAAAGGTTCAGTCCTCCCCCCCTTTCGCTTTCCCCCACGCGCGGGCAGCGGTGTAGCCGAGGTAGCCGGTGCCGAAAAGCGCGTACAGCGGTTCGGGGATGCCGGCGAGATAGGCGTTCATGCCCTCTGCGATGCCCTTTGCCATGTCGGGACGCGTCGCGGCGATCAGGCCCATCGGGATCGCCCACAGAAGCAGCGTGTACATGACGTAGAGGAAGCTGGGCCGCGCGCGGCTGGTCCAGGGGTCGGTGCTGTTCGCTTCGGCGACGATCGCGGTCATCCGCGTCTTGATCGCCTCCATTTCCTGGCTACCCTCGAGCTTCAGCAGTTCGAGCTTGGCGCGGTCGCGCGCTTCGGGATCGGGGATGATCTTGTCGATCAGCTTGGCGACGGGGCCGATCAGGCCTTCGATGATGCTCATATTTGCAGATCCTTTTGCTGGAGGTTGTCAAAGTTCACGGTACGTCCCGGTTTGATGATACCGGTCAGCCGCCGCCGATGCGGTTTGCGAGCCAGCCCTAAAGAAAGGCCTCCTGGCTCGGGCGGCGTTCGGCGAGCGCGATGTAGCGTTCGCCCTGCAGCGCCTCCATCGCGCGCAGCAGCACGGTTACGCCGCCCTTGCCGCGCGCTTTCAGAAGAACCGTCGAGTGCCGACAGCGTGCGCGGGCCGAGGGCGCGGTCGACCATGATATCGGGATAATCGCGCGCCGTGCGGTTGAGCGCGTTGAGTGCGCGCTGGAGAACGCCAGTGGCGATCGCGGTACCCATGTTGACGCCGGTATCGAACAATTCGGCCGCAATGCGCGGCGCGCGCGCGGCGACACGATCGAAGGCGGGGCGCAGCCAATAGATGCGGCGATAGATGGTGGCCGCCTCGGCGCGAGGCAGATCGCGCATCGGCCCCGTATGGCCCTGCGCCCGCGCCACGGCCTCGGTGATCCCCCAGCGCGTCGGGCCGCCGCGATCGGCGGGGTGGTTTACATATCCGCCTTCGCGGTCGATGAGGGCATCGATCAACGCGTCGATCGCTAGGCGGGGCGGGTCGGCAAGGGACATGATTCGCTCCTGTGGTTCACTGAGATATTAGAACGAACCATATTGGAATATTGTAGGAAAGGATTCTCATGCGCGCGCTGCAAGTGAGCCAGTTGGCGCCCGATCACGCGGGTTGCGCGATCGCCGATCTGCCGCGACCCGAACCCGGGCCGGGCGAGGTGCGGGTGCGGGTGCGGGCGGCGGCGGTGAATTTTCCCGACCTGCTGATGACGCGCGGCGCCTACCAGCTCAAACCCGAGCTGCCCTTCGTGCCGGGGCTGGAGTTTTCGGGTGAGGTCGATGCGGTGGGCGCGCGCGTCGAAGGATGGGCGCCCGGTGATGCGGTGATCGGCGGCAATCGTTTCGGTGCGATGGCTGAATATTGCATCGTTCCGGCGGCGACCCTGCGGCGCAAGCCTGCCGCGCTCGACTGGGCGACGGCGGCGGCCTGTCCGGTCGCCTATCTGACGGCTTATGTCGCGCTCGTCCGCTGCGCGCGCGTTGCGCCCGGCGACTGGGTGCTGGTCCACGGCGCGGCGGGCGGCGTCGGCCTGGCGACGGTTGATCTGGCGCGCGGGCTGGGCGCGCGGGTGATTGCGGCGGCGAGCAGCGCCGCGAAGCGCGATGCCATCGCCGCGCTATACGCACCCGACGCCGTGATCGAGGCGGCGCCCGGTTTTCGCCAGACGGTGAAGGCGTTGACGGAAGGGAAGGGCGCCGATGTCATCTTCGACCCGGTCGGCGGCGATGTGTTCGACGAATCGACGCGCTGCATCGCCTTTGGCGGCCGCTTGCTCGTCGTCGGCTTTGCGTCGGGGCGGATTCCCGAGATTTCGGTCAATATCCCGCTGATCAAGGGCTTTTCGGTCGTCGGGGTGCGCGCGGGCGAATATGGCCGCCGCTTTCCCGAGCGCGGGGCCGAGAATATCGCCGCTGTCGACGCATTGGCGGAGAGCGGGGCAATCCGCCCTCATGTTCACGCCGTGCTCGACCTTGCCGATTGGCGCGCGGGCTTTGCCATGCTCGAACGGCGCGAAGTGGTGGGGAAGGTCGTGCTGACGCCCTGACGAGCGGGCGCGGCGGCGCTTTGGCCTGCGACTGCGGCACCACGGCGCAACTGATATAGTTTTGCGACAATCGATGGATCATTGAGCCGCGGGGTGCCCGGCGCTTTGCCGCCCATAGTGAAGGACGATATGTGAGAAAATTTCTGACGATTGCCACGCCGCTGATGCTTGCGATACCGGCCGCACACGCACAGCCACCGGCGCATAATGGCGAACGCATGTTCGCGATGATGGACGCCAATGGCGACGGCAAGCTCGACAAGGACGAGATCGCCAAGATGATGCAGATGCGCGCCGAGCGTATGGGCGAGCCATCGATGGCGACGCCCGAGCGGGTCGATGCGCTGATGAAGCGGCTCGACACCAATGGCGACGGTTTCGTCGACAAGGCCGAAATGGAAGCGATGCGCAAGGCGCGCGCCGCCGCCCCGCCGCCCGAAGCGCCCGCCGACGGCGCCGATCAGAGCGAATCCAACTGAAAAGAATGAATTGAACGGGACCGGCGGCGGTTTCGGCCGCCGCCGGTCAATCACCGCCGATCAATGCGCGCGCGATCAGGAGCAGCGCTTCCAGCCCGATCCGCGTACTGCCTTGCCCGGGGTCGCGCCGGTCGGGTCGCCGCCGCGCAGCACCGCGGTACCGTTGACGAACACGTCGCGCACGCCGGTCGCATATTGGTGCGGCTTTTCGAAAGTCGCGCGGTCGCCGACGGTCGCGGGGTCGAAGATCACGACATCACCGAAATAGCCGGGGCGCAGCGCGCCGCGATCCAGAAGGTTGAGGTTACCTGCGGGGAGCGAGGTCAGCCGCCGCACCGCCTCTTCGAGCGGGATCAGCTTTTCGTCGCGAACATAGCGGCCGAGCAGGCGGGCGAAATTGCCATAGGTGCGCGGGTGGGCGCCCGATTTCAGGAACACGCCCTCGGCTGCCTGCGATGCGGCGTCCGAGCCGAAGCTCATCCAGGGAAGCTGGATTTGGCGCCGGACATTGTCTTCCGACATCAGGAAATAAACGGTCCCGACGCGCGAGCCATCCTCGACGACAAGGTCCATCGCGGTTTCCTCGGGTGATTTTCCGCGCGTCGCCGCCACTTCGGCCAGCGTCTTGCCGGTGAGCGGCTTGAGCGCATCATTCTTGAAGCCGGTCAGGATCATCTTGTCGGCACCCGCGCCGATGTAGAGATTCTCCCAGTCGCTGCCCGGCTTTTTCATTTCGGCCGCGACGCGGGCGCGGATCGCCGGATCCTTCAGCCGCTCGATCCACGCTTCCAGTCCGCCCGCCTGAACCCAGGTCGGCATGGCGGCGTCGAGCCCGGTGGCGCCCGCGGTATAGGTGTACATGTCGGCGGTGATCCGCGTTCCCGCGGCGCGCGCCGCCTCGATCTTCGCAACGACGGGCGCGAATTTGTCCCAGTTCGCGCGGCCGGCCATCTTGAGGTGATAGATTTCGGCCGGCGCGCCCGACCGGCGCGCGATGGCGATCAGTTCGTCGACCGCTTCCTCAAGCCGGTCGCCCTCCGAGCGCATATGGCTGATATACATGCCGCCGCAGCGCGCCGCCTCGCTGGTTAGCGCGACGAGTTCGTCGGTCTCGGCATAGGAGCCGGGGGCGTAGATCAGCGAGCTGCCGACCCCCAGCGCGCCTTCGTCCATCGCCTGGCGGACGAGCGCGCGCATCCGCGCGAGCTGTTCGGGGGTGGGATCGACATCGCCTTCGCCCAGTTCGTGCACGCGTACTGTCGCCGCGCCGACGAAGCTCGCGACATTGGGCGCGATGCCGCGCTTTTCGAGATAGGCGAAATAGTCGCCCAGCGTCGTCCAGCTGATGTCATATTTGATATCGCCCTGACGCTCGGTCTCCTGCGCCTTCATCGTCGCATTGAACGGGCCCATCGACCAGCCTTCGCCCATCACTTCGAGCGTCACACCCTGGCGGATGTCGCTGAGGCTGCGCGGGTCGGCGATCAGCGATTCGGTCGCCCAGCTCAGCATGTTGATGAAGCCGGGCGCGACGGCCATGCCCTTTGCGTCGATCTCGGTCCGGCCGCTGCCCGCGACCGTGCCGACCGCGACGATGCGGTCGCCCTTCAGCGCAATATCGCCGACGACGGGGGCGGCGCCTGAACCGTCGTAGAGGGTCCCGCCGCGGATGACGACGTCAAAGGCAGGGGCCGCGCCGCGCGCGCCGGCCGAGGCCGAAAGGAGCAGCGAGCTGGCGAGCAGCGCCGCGACGAAGGGCGAGCGCCTATGCATGGAGGCTCATCAGCGAATCCATGAGCCCTTCGTCGGCGCTCGAGCAGACGCCGAGGACCAGTGCCTCGTCGCAGCCGTCGGCAACGACATAAGCGTGGCCCATCGACGAATCGATATAGATGCCCTGGCCCGCCTCGAGGACCACGGGATCGTAAAATTCGCTGTGCACTTCGATCCGTCCTTCGATGACATAGATGAACTCCTCGCCCTGGTGGTGGACGAGCTCGCCGAATTCGCTCGCACTGCGCGCGCGGATGCGCGTGATGATCGGAATCATGCGCTTTTGCCGCAGGTCGGTGCAGAGATAATGATAATCATAATTGTCGGTTGTGACGCGAACCGCGGTGTCGATGGTGCCGACGCTGCGCCGGCCGGTGACGCGCGGCGCACTGTCTCCTGCATCTTCGGCGAACAGGTCGGACATGCGGATGTTGAGCCGCTGGCTGAGCTGTTGCAGCTTGTCGTAGCTGAGCGTCAGCCGGTCATGTTCGACCTTCGACAGCGTCGATACCGGGATGCCCGAGCGCGCGCTCATTTCCTTGAGCGTCCAGCCGTTTCGGGTGCGAATTCCCCGCATGACCTCGCCGAGCGTCGGGGGATTCGATCGGGATGTCATCGGGTCGGTCCATTCCTCATTTGACAATTTTCCAATCAGGATCATTATGTCCGCATTGGGTCACTTATTGCTGACCCTTGGTAAGGCGTCTCGCGGCTCGCTGCAAGCATGTCGCGCGGCGCGCCGGATAAGGGGGATAAAGCGATGCGTTTCCTTCGCAAGCTGATGATAGGATTGGGAGTGCTGGCGGCCGTCCCGCTGGCCGCGCAGGGGCCGGTGCAGCAGATCGCCGCCAAGCCGGCCGAGCAGGCGCCGGCCGTGCCGCCGCTGCCGGCGGGCGCGGCCAAGCTCGACGCCGCCGATGTCGAGGCGTGGCTCGACGGTTTCATGCCCTATGCGCTCGCGCGCGGCGAGGTTGCCGGTGCGGTCGTCGTCGTGGTGCGCGGCGGCGGCACGGTGCTGCAGAAGGGCTATGGCTTTGCCGATGTCGCATCGCGCAAGCCGGTGGATCCCGCGACGACGCTGTTCCGCCCCGGTTCGGTGTCGAAGCTGTTTACCTGGACCGCGGTGATGCAGCTTGTCGAAGCCGGCAAGCTCGACCTCGACAAGGATGTGAACACCTATCTCGATTTCAAGATTCCGCCCTTCGAGGGCAAGCCGGTGACGCTGCGCAATATCATGACGCACACCGCGGGCTTTGAAGAATCGATCCGCTATCTGATCAGCAGCGATCCCAAGGCGGTGATGCCGCTGAAGGATTATGCGCGCGAAGCGCTGCCCGCGCGGGTGTTCGCGCCGGGAAGCACGCCCGCCTATTCCAACTATGCGACCGCGCTGGCCGGATACATCGTTCAGCGCACCAGCGGCGAATCGTTCGATGACTATATCGACCGGCACATCTTCGCGCCGCTGGGCATGAAATATGCGAGCTTCCGTCAGCCGCTGCCGGCCGCGCTCGCGCCCTTCATGTCGAGCGGCTACCGCGTGATGACCGACAAGGCCAAGCCCTTCGAAATCGTCGTGCCGGCGCCCGCGGGCAGCCTGTCGGCGTCGGGCGGCGACATGGGCAAGTTCATGATGGCGCATCTGAACAACGGCGGCGTGCTGCTGAAGCCCGAGACGGCGAAGCTGATGCACGATTACAAGGCGCCGGGCGTCGGCCCGCTCAACAGCATGGCGCTCGGCTTCTACGAGCAATGGGTCAACGGGCATCGCGCGATCGCGCACGGCGGCGATACCGAATGGTTCCACAGCTATCTGTGGCTGTTCCCCGATTCGGACATCGGCTTGTTCGTGTCGATGAACAGCCCCGGCAAGGACGGCGCGGCGGGTGCGATCCGCAGCGCGCTGTTCCACCAGTTCGCCGACCGCTACCTGCCCGGTACGCCCAAGCCCGGACAGGTCGATGAAAAGACCGCGCGCGACCATGCCGCGATCCTGGCCGGCCATTATGTGTCGAGCCGCGGGTCCTTCACCAATTTCATGAGCCTGTTCGGCCTGCTCGGCCAGGCCCAGATCGTGGTCGGAACCGACGGCAAGATCGCGATGCCCGCGCTCGACGGGCTGAGCGCCGGACCACGCGACTGGGTCGAAGTCGAACCCTTTGTCTGGCGCGACACCGGCACTGGCGAACGGCTCGCTGCCGAGGTAAAGGACGGACGCGTCGTGCGCATCAGCCTGGATGCCGCCTCGCCCTTCATGGTCTTCTGGCCGGCCCCGGCGGGCGAAAATGTCGCCTGGCTGAACCCGGCGCTAATCGCGGCGCTGCTGCTCGTGCTGCTTGCGGCGCTCGCATGGCCGGTGCGCGCGCTGGTCCGCCGCAACTATGGCGCGACCTTTGCGCTCGAAGGCCAAGCGCGGCGCGCGTGGCGGCTGTCGCGGCTGTTCGCGTGGCTCGTCATCGCGGCGGTCGCCGGATGGGCGATGTTCATCGTCACCTTCTCGGGCGATATCGGCAGCGTCGGGGGCCCGCTCGACTGGCTGATCATCCTGCTGCGCGTGCTGACGCCGATCGCCAGCCTTGGCCTGTTGGCGACGAGCGCGTGGCACCTGTGGCTGTGCATCAAGGACAAGCGCCGCTGGACGATGAAGCTGGGGGCGGTGCTGTTGCTGCTGTCGGCGCTGGTGCTCGTCTGGGTGACGCTGAACTTCCACCTCTATGGCTTCGGCATGGTCTACTGATGACGGCCGATGTCATGACCGGACTGACGCTCGACCTTCGGGTCGAGCGTTTTCCCTATCACCAGCCGTTCCGCATCGCGGGTCATGTGTTCACTGAGACCGCGCTGCTCGTCGCCACCCTGTCCGACGGCCGCTCTGAGGGCCGCGGCGAGGGGGCGGGGGTCTATTACCTCGGCGATGATATTGACCATATGCTCGCCGAAGCGACGCGGGTGCGGCCCGCGATCGAAGACGGCGCGACGCGCGAGGATTTGCAGCATTTGCTGCCCCCCGGCGGCGCGCGCAACGCGATCGACTGCGCCTTCTGGGATCTTGAGGCCCGGCGTGCGGGCAAGCCCGTCTGGGAACTGGCCGGGCTCGACCCGCCGCGCGCGCTGCGCTCGACGCTGACGCTCGGCGCCGACAGCCCCGAAGCGATGGCCGCCGCCGCGCTGGCGATCGACCCGCACGCGCCGGTGAAGGTAAAGCTGACGGGCGAGGTCGACCTTGACGCGGCGCGCATCGCCGCGATCCGCGCGGCGCGGCCGCATGCGTGGATCGGCGTCGATGCCAATCAGGGTTATGACCGCGCCACGCTGGGCGATCTGTTGCCACTGCTCGTCGCGCATCGCATCGCGCAACTCGAACAACCGCTGCGGCGCGGGCGCGAGGCCGACCTCGACGGGGTCAAGCGGCCCTTGCCTTTCGTTGCCGACGAAAGCGCGCTGTCGCTCGCCGACACCACATCGCTCGTCGGGCGCTTCGATGTCGTCAATATCAAGCTCGACAAGTGCGGCGGGCTGACCGAGGGGCTGGCGATCGCGCGGCAGGCGCGGCGGTTGGGGCTCGACGTGATGGTAGGCAATATGATGGGCACCAGCCTGTCGATGGCGCCATCCTACCTCGTGGGGCAGCTCTGCGACATCGTCGACCTCGACGGGCCGACTTTCCTCGCGCGCGACCGCGAGCCCGGCGTCACCTATGGCGACGGCAAGATCCATTGTCCGCCGAGCCTGTGGGGTGGCGGCTGATATGAATTTTTCTGTCCTATACGGGTTGACAATTTTCTGATTAGGACAATAGTCTTGAAAATGAAATTTTCTTGAGGTGGAGGGTGGAATGGTCGCGTCATTCCCGGCGACGCGCCGCGCCTTTGTGGCGGGCGCGGTCGGGACAGCCTTGTCTGCGACGATCGCAGCGCCGATGATCGGGCGCGGTGCCCATGCCTTCGCGGCGACGCCGGCGCGCAGCTATTCGACGCGCGCCGTCGATCTGGTCGCCGCCTCGCTGGTGATCGACATGCTCGCGCCGCTCAAGATCACGATGGCATCCGATTATATCGCGCACCGTCTGTCCGATGCCGATGCGGGGGAGTTTCGCGCGAGCGGGATCACGGGCTTCCATAACAGCTTCGGTCTGGGCGGCCCCGATGCGCGGGCGCAGGCGATGGAATATATGGCGGGGTGGCAGGGCTTCGTCGGGCGCAACGGCCATGTTTTTTCGCTCGTCGACACGGTGGACGACCTCGACAGGGCAAAGGTGATGCGCAAATGCGCCGTCATCATGGGCCTTCAGAATGCCGACCAGTTCGACGGCGTCGAGGATGTCGCGGTCTTTCGCCGGCTGGGCCTGCGCTGCGCGCAACTCACCTATAACAGCCAGAACCGCATCGGGTCGGGCAGCACCGACCGGGTCGATGGCGGGGTCAGCGACTATGGCGCGGCGATCATCGACGCGATGGAGCGGTCGAAGATGCTGATCGACGTGTCGCATTGCGGCGACCGCACCACGCTCGACGCGATCGCGCTCGCCAAGGGGCCGATCGCGATCACCCACAGCAATGCGCGCGCGCTGGTCGACCATCCGCGGGTCAAGACCGACGAGGCAATCAAGGCGCTCGCCGCCAAGGGTGGGGTTATGGGGATCACCGGAGTGCGGATGTTCGTCCGCGCGAGCGACCCCACCAATGTCGGCCATATGGCCGATCATATCGACCATGTCGCCAAGCTGGTCGGGATCGAGCATGTCGGCATCGGGTCCGACGCCGACCTCAACGGCTATGACGACATGGCGCCGGAGGAATATGCGGCGCTGAAGGCAAGCTACAAGGACAGCTATGCCTTTCGCGACAAGATCGACATCGACGGTTTCGACCACCCGCTCAAGGTCTTCGACCTGACCGAGGAACTGATCCGTCGCGGCTATTCGGACGATAACATCCGCGCGGTGCTGGGGGGCAATTTCCGCCGCCTGCTCGCGCAAGTGTGGGGGTAAGGCGATGAAACAGGGTCTTTGGATTGCAAGCAGCATCGCGGCGCTCGCGGTGGCGATGCCGGTGCAGGCGCAGGAAGCGGGCGGCGCGGAATATAGCGGCGAGATCGTCGTCACCGCCCAGAAGCGCGTGCAGAACGTGCAGGACGTGCCGATTTCGATCAGCGTGGTCGGCGGTGAGGATATCCTGCAGCAGGGTTCGGCCTCGCTCGTGGATTATGCCGGCTATGTTCCCGGCATGAACGTGAGCAACGGCGGCACGCCGGGGCAGACGACGATCACGCTGCGCGGCGTCGCACCGCTGAGCGCCGCGCAGACGGTCGGCATCTACCTCGACGATGCGCCGGTCGGATCGAGCGCGATCTACAATCGCGCGGGGGCCTTCACGATCGACCTGATGCCCTATGACCTCGATCGCGTCGAAGTGCTGAAGGGTCCGCAGGGCACTCTGTATGGTGCGAGCTCGATCGGCGGCCTTGTCAAATATGTCACGGTGCAACCCGACACGCATGAATTCCGCGTGCGCGCCGGGCTCGAGGGCTTTTCAATCAAGGATGCAGGCGGTCTCGGCTGGGGCGCGCAAACCTATGTCAACGTCCCGATCGCGCAGGACACGCTGGCGATCAGCGGTAGTTTCGCGTGGCGCAGGAGCCCGGGCTGGGTCGACAGCGTCAATAATTCCGGGCTGACCGATCAGAATGATTTCGAACAGCGCGGCGGCCGCGCGGCGTTGCTCTGGCAACCGACGCCGCAATTGAGCGTCAAGCTGGCGGGCATTTGGCAGTCGCTCAATTCGGACGGCAACGGCCTCTATGCCGCGGACCTTGCGGGCAACCGGCTCGGCAACGGCCATTCGTTCAACAATTATGTCCCCGAATCCTATGATATTTCGCTCGATTATTATTCGGCGACGATCGATTATGATTTCGGCGCGGCAACGCTGACCTCTGCGACCACCTACAGTAAGACGAAGAGCCGTCAGGTGCAGGATGCGAGCTATGCTTTCGGCGTACTCTTTCCGCTGCTTACGGGTGGCGCCGTCGATCCGGGCATCACGCCGTTTTACCTCGACCTCGGGCTCAAGAAGTGGACGCAGGAAGTCCGGCTGACCTCGCCAAGCGGCGGGCGGTTCGAATGGATGATCGGCGGCTTTTTCACCGACGAGAAGACGAGCAACGCGCAGCTTGTGCGGTCCTATGACATGAACGGCGATCCGATCGCCGGGCTCGATCCGCTGGCTATCGTCGGGCTGCCCGCGACCTACAAGGAATATGCGATCTTCGGCAATGCGACGCTGAAGCTCGCCGAGCAGTTCGACGTGACGGGCGGGCTACGCTGGGCGCGCAACAAGCAGACGTTCCGCCAGATTAGCTCGGGCGCGATCGTGCCCCAGGCCGACGATCCGGGAAGCTCTGCTGAGAGCGTCTGGACCTTTTCGGTCAGCCCGCAATTTCACATAAACAAGGATGCAATGCTCTACGGTCGCGTCGCCACCGGCTACCGTCCGGGCGGCCCGAACGTCATCGTTCCCAATGTGCCCCCGACGGTATCCGCCGACCGCATGACCAACTATGAGGTCGGACTGAAGGCCGATCTGGCCGACCGGATGGTGACGGTCGATGTCGCCGCCTTCTGGATGGACTGGACCGACATTCAGGTCGTCCGCTCGTTCGGCGGGGTCAATGGCGGGGCCAACGGCGGCAAGGCGACGAGCAAGGGTTTAGAGGGCAGCATCGCCTTTCGCCCGGCGCCGGGCCTGACGATCAGCGCGACCGGCAGCTACACCGACGCCTCGCTGAGCGAGGATGTTCCCGAAATCAGCGGAGCGAAGGGCGACCGTTTGCCAGCGGTGCCGAAGTTCAGCGGCGCGCTCCGCGCCGACTACGACTTTGAGCTGGGCGGCAGCGCCAAGGGCAGCCTCGGCGCCGGCATCCGCCACGCGAGCAGCCGCTTGTCGCTGGTCGAAAGCGATCCTCTGACCGCGCGCGCCGAGCCGTATACCTCGGTCGACCTCAATGCGTCGGTGACGTGGGACGGCCATTGGACGCTGCGCGCCTACGCGCGTAATCTGTTCGACAACAAGGGCGAGATGGCGCGCTCGACGATGGCGGACGGGCTGAACCAGCCGAGCTTCCTGTCGATCTCGCCGTTGCAACCGCGCACGATCGGCGTCGCGATCGACATGGCCTTTTGAACGAAAGCGGAGTGACAGCGATGAACGCGCCGACGGGCCGGCTGGACAGCCAGCTCACCCTCCCGCAGCCCTATCTGCTCTTTCTGGGCGACACGACCGAGGCGGGCTATGCCAAGACTGCCTTTGGCCTTGCCGACTGGGCCGCCGACCGCTGCGTCGGTGAATGGGGGATCGGCGGCTGCACCGTCACCACCGGCCTGCCGCGCCTGTCGCCGGCCGAGGCGCGGGCGGCGGGCGCGCGTTCGTTGGTCATCGGCGTCGCCAATCAGGGGGGCATCATCGGCGACAGCTGGGTTGCGGTGCTCGTCGAGGCGATGGAGGCGGGGCTCGACATCGTGAGCGGGCTTCACGTCCGGCTGACGAGTATCCCCGCGCTCGCCGATGCAGCGCGGCGCACCGGCCAGCGGCTGATCGACGTTCGCACCCCGCCGCCTTCGATTCCGATCGGCAACGGCCGCAAGCGCAGCGGCAAGCGGCTGCTGACCGTCGGCACCGATTGTGCCTTGGGCAAGAAATATACCGCGCTGGCGCTGCACCGCGCCTTTGGCGAGCGCGGGATCGACGCCGATTTCCGTGCCACCGGGCAGACGGGGATCATGATCGCAGGCGGCGGGATGCCGATGGATGCGGTGGTGTCAGATTTCGAAGCGGGTGCCGCCGAAATGCTGAGCCCCGACGCGCCTGCCGATCACTGGGATCTGATCGAGGGGCAGGGGTCGATCTTCAACCCCGCCTATGCCGCGGTATCGCTCGGCCTGCTCCACGGCAGCCAGCCAGACGTATTCGTCGTCTGCCACGATCCGACGCGCACGGTCATTCTGGGAATGGAAAGCTTTGCCCTGCCGAGCATCGAGGAGGTGATCGACCTGACGATCCGGCTCGGCGGCCGGACCAATCCCGCGATCCGCTGCGGCGGCGTCAGCCTCAACACCTCGAGCTATGATGCCGATGCGGCCGCGGCGCTGATGGCGGCGGAGGCGGCGCGGCTAGGCCTGCCGGTCGCCGATCCGATCCGCGGCGGCGCGGCGTTCGCGGCGCTCGTCGAAAACTGTCTCGCGTGATGGTGGGCGAGGCGGGCAGCGGAGGGAGCTGGTTTCAGCGCTTTCTGCTGCCCGGTTTCGCGCTGAAGGCGGTCATCATCGGCGGCGGCTATGCGACGGGCCGCGAACTGGCCGAATATTTCGTGCCGGCCGGACCGTGGGGCGGGCTTGCCGGGATGCTGCTCGCGACGCTGATCTGGAGCGTCGTCGCGGCGCTGACCTTCGCGCTCGCGCGGCAGCTTCACGCTTACGACTATCGCAGCTTCTTTCAGCAATTGCTCGGCCCCGGCTGGGTGCTGTTCGAGGCGGCCTATTTGATCTTCGTCGTGCTGATCCTCGCGGTGTTCGGCGCCGCCGCCGGCGCGATCGGCGCGGCGACCTTCGGCTGGCCCGAACTGATGGGAGCGGTCGTGCTGGCCGCGGCGATCCTGTTCGCGACCGCGTTCGGCGAAGCGGGGGTCGAGCGCCTGTTCAAATATGCCTCGATGCTGATCTATGCGGTCTATGCGCTGTTCCTCTTCTTTGCGCTGACCCGCTTCGGCGACCGTATCGGCGCGGGTTTCGCCGCCGCCGGACCGCCGGCGGACGGCTGGATGGCGGGCGGCATCACCTATGCGAGCTATAATATCGTCGGGGCGGTCGTCGTCCTGCCGGTGCTGCGCCACCTGACGAGCCGCCGCGACGCGTTGATCGCGGGCGCGATCGCCGGGCCGCTAACCATGATGCCCGCGATCCTGTTCTTCGTGGCGATGATGGCCTTTTATCCCGGCATCGGCGACGAGACGCTGCCCTCCGACTTTCTTTTGCGGCAGATGGCGGTTCCGGGCTTTCACCTGCTGTTTCAGCTGATGATCTTCACCGCGCTGCTCGAGAGCGGGGTGGGGGCGATCCATGCGATCAACGAACGGATCGCGGGCGCGTTCGAGGCGCGCGGTCGCGCAGCGCCTGGCACCGCGGGACGCGCGCTGATCGGCGCGGCGATCCTGGCGGGCTGCATGTTCGTCGCCGCGCGCGTCGGCCTCGTCGATCTGATCGCGAGCGGATACCGCATCCTCGCCTGGCTGTTCCTGGCCGTTTACGTCGTCCCGCTGCTGGGGATCGGCACCTATCGCCTCGTCAAGCGGGGCCCCTCGTCCATGCAGGAGGTTCGTCCATGAAATCCGCGCGTCTGCTGGCGGCATCGCTGATGCTCGCCCTTTCGGTTCCCGCCTGGGCCGAGCCGCCCGCCGATATCGGCGACAACGTCGAGGCGCTACGCCAGAAGATCGGCGCGGTCGGCGTGTCGATCGCGATCGTCGAGGACGGCCGGACGACGCTGGCGCGCGGCTGGGGCGTGCGGAAACTGGGCGAGAGCGCACCGGTCGACGCCGAAACCATCTTTCAAACGGGATCGACCGGCAAGGCGATGACCGCCGCCGCGCTGGCGGTGCTCGTCGATCAGGGCAAGATCGCGTGGGACGATCCGGTCATCAAGCATATGCCGTGGTTTCGCATGTACGACCCGTGGGTCACGCGCGAGATCACGATCCGCGACCTGCTCGTCCACCGGAGCGGACTGGGGCTGGGGCAGGGCGACCTGATGTTCGTGCCGCGCACCTATCTGACGCGTAAGCAGACGGTCGAGCGCGTCGCCTTTCTCAAGCCCAAGACGAGTTTCCGCTCGGCCTATGCCTATGACAATATCCTCTATGCCGTTGCCGGGCAGCTGATCGAGGAGGTGACCGGCCAGCGCTGGGAGGATTTCATCCACGACCATGTGCTGCGCGCCGGCGGCATGAAGAATGCGACGAGCGATAGCGAAGACCGCTTCCGTATCCCCAACCGCTCGTGGCCGCATGCCCGCCTGTCGGGGGCGCTGCGCGGGTTGGGGCCGCAGCAGGCGCTCGACGAACGCGACGAGCTGGGTCGCAACGGGGCGCCCGCGGGCGGGCTGGCGCTGAGCGCCGACGATATGGCGGCGTGGCTGAAAATTCAGCTTGCCCATGGCGCGCTGCCCGGCGGCGGACGGCTGTTCAGCGAGGAACAGGCAAAGCAGATGTGGACCCCGGTGACGCCGATGCCGATCACCGAACTGCCCGACAGCCTGAAACCCGCACAGCCGATGCAGCAGGCCTATGCGCTCGGCTGGCAGGTGCAGGATTATCGCGGCCACCGCATCATCCAGCACAGCGGCGGCGTGTTCGGTTCGATCACGCGCGTCGTGATGATTCCCGACAAGAATGTCGGCTTTGCGATCATGATGAACAGCGAGGACAGCGGGATGATCCTGGGGCTGACCTACGAGCTGCTCGACCATTATCTTGGGGCACCCGATTATGGCTGGACCACCAAATGGCAGGACTGGTTCGAGGCGCGGCTGGCGGGCGGCGTCGAATATCTGAAACAGGCAAAGGCGTCGCCGGCGAAGGTCGGCCCGTCGCTGAAGCCCGCGGGCTATGCGGGGCGCTATCGCGATCAGTGGTACGGCGATGTCGTGATTGCCGACGGGGCGAAGGGGCTGACGATCGACTTCACCTCGACCCCGCGCATGGCGGGCCGGCTCAAGCATTGGCAATATGACAGCTTCGTCACCGAATTCGACGATCCCGCGATCGAGCCCGCCTATGTGACCTTCGCGCTCGACGCCGAGGGCAAGGTGACCGGCGTGACGATGAAGCCGGTCAGCATGATCGCCGATTTCAGCTGGGATTATCAGGATCTCGACCTCAAGCCCGTGGAGGACAAGAAGTGAAGCGCATCGCCATTCTGCTCGCCGCCACCATGCTGTCCGCCTGTTCGGCGGCGGGCGACAAGCCGGAGGCGGCGCAGCCGCCGCTGCACAGCCGGATGCTGGTGCTCGACACCCATCTCGACACACCGCTCCACTTCGAGCGGCAGGGCTGGAACTTCGCCGACCGGCACGATCTGGCGACCGACCTGTCGCAGCTCGATATCCCGAGGATGCGCGACGGTAATCTCGATGGCGGTTTCTTTGCCATCTACACCGAACAGGGGCCGTTGACCCCGGCGGGCTATGCCGCTGCGCTTGCCCATGCGCGCAAACGGTCCGACCTGATCGACAAGATGATCGCCGACAACAGCGGCGTCATCGGCGCCGCGCGCACCGCCGAGGATGCGCGGCAGCTGAACAAGGACGGGAAGCTCGTCGCCTTCAAGTCGATGGAGAACAGCTATCCGCTCGGCGAGGATCTGTCGCTGTTGCAGGAGTTCTATGACAAGGGCGTGCGGCTGGCGGGGCCGGTCCATTCGGCGAACAATGAATTTGCCGACAGCGCGACCGACAAGCCGCGCTGGAACGGGCTGAGCCCGCTCGGCAAGCAATGGGTGGCCGAAATGAACCGGCTGGGCATCGTGATCGACGCGAGCCATTCGTCGGACGCGACCTTCGACCAGATCCTGCAATTGTCGAAATATCCGATCCTGCTCTCGCATTCGAGCCTGCGGTCGGCGCATGACCATCCACGAAACCTGGACGAAGGACGCTTGCGCAAGCTGGCCGAAAAGGGCGGGGCGATGTGCATTTCGACGATCTTCATGTCCGAGATGAACATGTCGCCGGCGCGCGCCAAGCTGTTCGGAGAATATGAGCATATCGGCGAGATGACGCCCGAAGCGCAGGCGGACCTGACGCGTCAGTGGCGCGAACTCGACAAGACCGAGGCGATGTGGGCCGCGGATTTTGAGGATTATATGAAGATGATGCTACGCGCAATCGAGGTCGGCGGCGTCGATCATATCTGCTTCGGCGCCGACTGGGACGGCGGCGGCGGCCTGAAGGGCATCGAGGATATTTCGGCCCTGCCGAAAGTCACCGAACGGCTGAAGGCCGCAGGCTATTCGGACGCCGACATCGAAAAAATGTGGAGCGGAAACATCCTGCGCGTCGTCGCGGCGCAGAGGAAATAGCCTAATCGGCGAGGGCGGCTTCGATCATTGCGACATCGGTCACGGCGAAGAGCGCGCCGAGCTTCGATGCGATGACGGCCGCCGCGCCATCGTCGAGGCCAAGTACGTCGATCCGCAGTCGCATCGCGCCGTCGCCGGTCTGCATGGCAACCGCCGCGGGGACGAGGCCGCGCTGCCCGAAGAAGCCGGTGATGCGGGGAAGCGACTGCGGATCGGCGAGCGCGGCGATGTGAAAGCGGTGCATTCAGGCCGCCGCGCGCTGTGCCCCGGCCGCGATGACCTCCTCCGCCATTTCGTCGGCGACGACGGCAGGCGAGCGTCCTTCCTGTGCGGCGCGGTCGAGGAGTGCGGTCACGCGCGGAGCGATCTTCGCCACGCGCGCGGCAACCTCGGCTTCGTCTTCGCCCAGATATTCGGCCGACACGCTGATGATCCCGCCCGCGTTGGCGACATAATCGGGGACATAGGCGATGCCGCGCGCCATCAGCAGCTCGGCGACCGCCGGTTCGGCGAGCTGGTTGTTCGCGGCGCCGCACACCAGCCGCGCCTTCAGCCCGCCGACGCTTTCGGCGTTCAGGGCGCCGCCGAGGGCGCAGGGGGCGAGGATGTCGGCTTCGACGCGAAGGATGTCGTCGACATGCACGACCTCTGCCCCGTGGATCGCCGCGAGCCGGTCGCGCCGCGCGGGGTTCGGATCGGCGATGACGAGCCGCGCCCCGGCGTCGGCGAGGCGGCGGCAGAGGTCGGCGCCGACATTGCCCGTGCCCTGAACCGCGACGGTCAGGCCGGTAAGGTCGCGGCCCAGCGTGTGCGCCGCCGCTGCCTGCATCGCGTCGAAGACGCCGCGCGCGGTCCAGGGCGAGGGATCGCCGCCCGCGCGGCCGCCCGCAGGGGGCAGGCCGGCGACGTGGCGCGTGACGCCCGCGATATCCTGCATGTCGGCGACGGTGGTGCCGACGTCCTCGGCGGTTACGTAGAGCCCGCCGAGCGCCTCGACCGCGCGGCCGAAGGCGCGGAACAGCGCTGTGCGGTCGAACGAGCCGGCGGGGCGGCGCAGCACCGCCTTGGCGCCGCCGAAGGGCAGGCCCGCGAGCGCATTCTTGTAGCTCATCCCCTCGGCCAGCCGCAGCGCATCTGCGAGCGCGCCATCGACATCGTCATAGTGCCACAGGCGGCAACCGCCAGCGCCCGGCCCGAGCGCGGTCGAGTGAATTGCGATCACGCCGTCGAGGCCGGCGGCGGCATCGAACAGGCGGACGCATTCGACCGGCGGGGTCATACGGGCGGGGCGGCTGACCATCATGGTGCTCCTTGAAATGATTGGCGGAATGACTGGTGTAAATTCGCTCAGCCTTATCGCATCATGTCGCCGGACATACTTGTTCGCATTTTCGCCCGCATTGGTGATTTTGGGGATTTTGAAACCGGAAATTACCTGATATGAGAAATGAATGACCGATCTTGATCCGTTCGAGATAAAAATCCTTCGCGAATTGCAGCGCGACGCGAGCCAGACGACCGCCGAGATCGCCGATCGCGTCGGGCTGTCGGTGTCGCCCTGCTGGCGGCGTATAGACCGGCTGGAGCGCGAGGGATTTATTCGGAAACGCGTCGCGATCGTCGACCGGCGCAAGGTCGGACTGAACGCGCATGTCTTTGCGCAAGTGAAGCTCAACGCGCACGGCCGCGCCAATCTTGATGAATTCAGCGCGACGATCCGCGGCTTTCCCGAAGTGCTCGATGCCTATGTGCTGATGGGGACGACCGATTTCATGCTGCGTATCGTCGCGCGCGACATCGACGCCTATGAACGCTTCTTCTTCGATCAGCTGAGCAAGCTGCCCGGCGTCCAGGAAATCAATTCGACGGTCGCGCTGTCCGAGATTAAGTCGACGACCGAACTGCCGCTATAGGCTCAGCGCCAGAAGGGGGCGGCATCGCGGAGCGCCCGAAAGGCGGTGCGCGCTTCGCCGAGCAGGCGCTCGCGATCGCCAGTGGCGAAAAGTGCGACCACTTCGGGAACCGCATCGAGCGACAGGCTGCGCAGCAATTGGGGTGCGGTGGCGATGTCGTTGAGCGCGCCGAGCCGGTCCTGCAGCGCCTCGGTGAGCTTGGCATGATCGCGCAGTGCCGCAGACTGCCCGTCGTCGGAAAACAGCGGTGCGAAGAAATCGGCGGTGTAGCGCAGCTTCTTGACCGTCTTGCGGAGGCGGTGCCGGGCTGCATCGTCGAGGCGCGCGAAGTGGCGCCCGCGCTTGCGGACCTTCCGGTGCAGCCGGTCCAGCGCCTCGGCCGCGAAGCCGCGTACCGGACGTGCGCACGGCGCCGCGGCTTCATCACCCGTGCGCCAGTCGCCGATGGTGAGCCACTCGACGAAATCGAGCATCAGATGCCGCGCGCGCGGGGCAAGCAGCGCTGCGGTGGCCCGCGCATAGGCGGCTTCGCGAGCGGGACGCAGCCGGTCGGCGAGGGCGCCCGGTCCGGCGCGCACGGCGAGAACGTCGAGATCGCGCGCCGCGCCCAATTCGCCAGCAAGCCAGCGTAGCTCGTCGTCCCAGCGTGCGGCAGCGGAGGGCGGAAACAGCGGCGCGTGAACCGCGAGCGCCGAACGCAGCCGTCGCAGCGCGACGCGCGCCTGATGCAGCGCGCCGGGATCGCCGCGCTCGATCACCGTTGCGGCGTTGAGGCGGAACTGGCGCAGGCAGGCGCGGGCGATGGCGCAAAACGCCTCCGCCGCCGTGATCCCGGCCGCCAGCGCCACCGGCCGGGCTTTTTCGGCGGGAGCCGGGGGGGCGAGCAGCCGGTAGCCGCGGTCGGCCTTGCTGAGTATAGCGATCTGCACCGGGGTTGCCGCATCGATCCGGCGGGCGAGGGCGAATAGCGCGGGGATTGCGTTGCCCTTTGCCTCGAGCTCGATCTCGTCGATCGGGGTTTCGGCGTCGGGGGTGGCGAGGCGGGCGTGATCGAGTGCGACCTCAATCCCGCCCAAATCCCAGAGCATCCGTTCGTTTTCGATCGTAAAGACGGGGCCAAGCTTCGCCGTGCGCGCGCCCAGCGTCGCCGCGACTGGGGTGCGATCGTCGAGCACGGGGATGTCGCCCTCCACCGCAAATTCCCATTCGGCGCGTGCGAAGAGGCCTGCGGCCGCGGCACGCGCCTTCACCGTCTGGACGCGCTTGGTGCCGCTCGTGCGGATACGCAGCGAAAAGCCCGCAGCGGCGAGCGCGCGGTCGGGAGTGTCGAAATAGACCGCATGCTGGGCGATCATCGTCGGCGGCGCGCCGAACAGCGCCGGCCAATCGACCGTGCTGCGCGCGTCCGGCGCGAGTTCGAGCTTGAGCTCGACCTCTTCGCTCCACTTGCCGCCCATCCCTTGCCCCACTTGCGATCGCCACCGACCCGTGCCGCTGCTTAGCGCCTTCGCGTCCGGATTGCCATCGCCTGGCGGCGCAGCCGGAACTTGCAGTGGGATGAACGCGGGGGGCGTTTTGCGACATTTTGCGACACTATTCCGACGATGCGGCAATGCTGTGGGACAAATGGAGCCTAGAAGGGCGTCATCGGGACCGAAGGCTCTCCCCCCTTTCATGTGGTCCCTTGGACAGGAGTTCGTGACGTGAAGAAAAAGATGACCCTTTTGACGCTGGGCGCCGCGCTGATCGCGGTGCCGGTGCTGGCTGCTCCTGGCGGCGACCGCAACATGGGCGACGCCAACAAGGACGGCGTGCTGACCCGCGCTGAGGCAGAAGCGCACGCCAAGGCGATGTTCGTCAAGCTTGACGTCAACAAGGACGGCAAGCTCGACCAGGCCGATCGCGCCGCACGCCATGCCGAAAAGCGCGCCCAGATGTTCGACCGCCTTGACGCCAACAAGGATGGCAGCATCAGCAAGGCCGAATGGGACCAGGCCGATGCCGCGCGCCAAGCGAAGCGCGCTGAATGGAAAGCCAAGCCCGGCGAACGCACCGGTGCGCCGGGCGAAGGCGGCGAGCGGCACTCGATGCGCGGCCATCACGGCGGCAAGCGCGGCGGACATGGCGGTCCGGGCGGCTGGATGAAGGCCGATGCCAATGGCGACAAGGCAATCAGCCAGGCCGAATTCGTCGCCGGCGCGCTGGCGCGCTTCGACCGGATGGATACCAACAAGGACGGCAAGGTGACAGCGGAAGAGCGGCAGGCCATGCGCCAGGGGATGCGCGACAAGCGCGGTGCGCCGCCGGCGCCGCCCGCCGCCAACTGATTGGCAGCGACGCGGGCGGCGTGGGCGGGCCTATCCCCCCTCCCTGGCCACCCACGCTGGCATTGCCTTTGCCGACGCGTCCTGCCAGCTATCGCCCATCGGCCCCCTGCGGGCCGGTGGGCGAACTAGTTATTTGTAGCGGATAGCCATGACCGATAGCGACACCCCCCGCATTCTGCTGATCGACGACGAACCGTCGATCCGCGAGCCGCTTTCCGAATATCTCGAGGCGCAGGGATTTGCCGTGACCGACGCGGCCAATGCCGCAGAAGCGCGGTCGGTGCTCCGCGCGCAATCGGTCGACCTGGTAGTAAGCGACATCATGATGCCCGGCGAAGACGGCCTGTCGCTGACCCGCCATCTGCGCGAGACGAGCAGCATCCCCGTGATCCTGCTCACCGCGCGCGCCGAAGATACCGAGCGCATCATCGGGCTGGAGATCGGCGCCGATGACTATGTCGTCAAACCCTTCAACCCGCGCGAACTGGTCGCGCGCATCCGCACCGTGCTGCGCCGGACGCAGGCGAACGGCCGCGCGGTCGATCCGGGCGGGACGAGCTATGCCTTCGGGCCGTGGGTGCTGCGCGAGGTCGAACGCGTGCTGGTCGACGAGGCGGGCACCGAAGTCGCGCTGTCGTCGGGCGAATATCACCTGCTTCACGCGCTGGTGCGCCATCCGCGACAGGTGATGAGCCGCGACCGGCTGCTCGATCTGGTGCGCGGGCGCGAGGCCGACATCTTCGACCGCGCGATCGACAATCTGGTCAGCCGCCTGCGCAAGAAGATCGAGGAAGACCCCGCACACCCGCAGATCGTGAAGACGGTGTGGGGCGGCGGCTATACGCTGGCTTGCGAGGTCAAGCGGCTGGGGCCGGCCGCATGAGCATTCGTCTGTGGCCGCGCAGCCTGATCGGGCAGTTGGTTCTGGCCGTCGCAGCGATGCTGTTCGTCGCGCAGGGGATCAATTTCGTGATGCTCGCACGCGGGCAGAAGCAGCAGACGCTTGCGCATGGCGGTGGCATGGCGGTCGCACGGATCATCGACGCGATCGATCGCGACCGACGCGGCCGGATCGACGACGGCGCCGCGAGAGGCCGGCACGACCGGGTCCAGAAACTGCTGATTACCGACGGGCCGCCGCCGCTGATTCCGGGGTCGGTGCCGCTTGCCGACCTGTCGGCCTATGTCGCCGACCTGCTGAGCGAGGGCGGTGTCAAGGCGAGCGAGGTGTCCGCGTGGGCGATGCCGCTGCGGCCGCGGGCGCAGAAGGCCAGCTATCCCGGCCGCGTCGTCGTGGTGAGCGCGCGCGTCGACGGGCGCTATTTCACCGTGCGCAGCCGCATTCCGGCGACCGGCGGGCGCCTGCAAGGCTTTTTGCTATGGCAGACGCTGTCGCTCTATCTGCTGTTGCTCGTGCCGATCATCCTGATCGCGTGGCGCGTCGCGGCGCCGCTGCGCGAGTTGACCCGCGCGGTGCGGGCCAATCCGGCGGCGCGCGATCTGCCGCCGATCGACGAGGCGGGTCCGTCCGACGTGCGCGACCTGATTGCGGCGTTCAACGCCTATCGCGCGCGCATCGGCACGATGCTCGCCGACAAGGACCGGATGCTGGGTGCGGTCGGCCACGATCTGCGCACCCCGCTCGCAAGTCTGCGCGTCCGCGTCGAGCAGGTCGACGACGACCGCTTGCGCGAAAAGATGATCGCCTCGATCGAGGAAATGACCGCGATGCTGGCCGACATATTGGCGCTCGCGCGGTCGGGGTCGGGAACCGAGGCGCCCGAGGCGATCGCGCTGCCGCTGCTGCTGCGCGAACTGACGGCAGACTATGGCGAGCAGGGCAAGGATGTCGCGGCGGGCGCGCTGGCCGAGGCGGCGGTGCGGGCGCGCCCGATGCTGCTGCGCCGGGCGATGCGCAACCTGATCGACAATGCGCTGGCCTATGGCGTTCGCGCGCGGCTGTCGGTGGTGCGCGAGGGCGACCATGCGCGCATCATCGTGTCCGATGACGGCCCGGGGCTGACCGACGAGCAAATCCGCACGCTGGTCGAACCCTTTGCGCGCGGCGAGCAGTCGCGGAACCGCGCGACGGGCGGCGCCGGCCTCGGCCTGTCGATCGCGCGCGAGATTGCGGCGGGCGAGGGCGGCGAACTAGTACTGGCGAACCGCCCGGGCGGCGGGCTCGACGCGGCGATTGTGCTACCGGTTCTGACGTAAGATGGCTTTGGGGTCGTTATCAGGCGTAGATTGCGATTGCCTGGCTGCCGTGCAGCACCGGTTCGCCGGCGCGGTTCCACAGCATCATGTCCTGAACCGACAGCCCGTTGCGGGCGAAGCCGGTCTTGGCCGAGAGCAGCCACCAGCCGTCGTCGGTCTCGGGCTTTGCGGTGAGCATGTTGACCGTCCAGTTCATCGAGCTGATCGGGCCGAATTCGGTGAACAGCGCCATCGCTGCGGGGGGCAGGGCATCGCCCATCGCGAGCAGCGCGACCGCCGGATGACAGGCGGGCTCTTCGACGAAGCGCACCCAGGTCAGATATTCGCCGACATCGCTTTTCCAGCTGAAGCGCGGGCCGGTCGTGGGGCGCATGTCGAAATGGCGGGTAAAGCTGGGTCGCGCCTTGTGCTCGGGCACGGGCTGAAGCGCTTCGGGGGCGGGCGCGTCGGGTATGGCGAGCCGGTTGTGATCGAGATGGCTTTGCCGGTCGGGCGAGAAGGCGAAGACCGCGGCGGTGCCGAAGCCCGCCTCGCTGGAGACGCCAGCGTCGATGAACAGGCTCGATTTCGATTGGCGCAGCACGCGCGTCTGCACGGTGCAATCGCCACTGACCGGCCCGACGAAGCTGATCTGCGCATAGCGCAGCGGCGCCTCGGTGGGGTGGAGCGCCATCGTGCCGGCGAGCGCGACCGCCGAGCTGATCCCGCCATAGGCAGTGCGGCCCTGCATCCAGCCGTCGTCGATATGCGCCGTCGCGACATTGCCGTCGACGCGCAGGGTGGAGAGCAGCGCGTCGAGCGCGCTGGGGGAGCTTGTCATCGGAAAACTCAATCCTCGATCTGGAAGGTCAGTCCGGCGTGGGCGGTCAGCCGGTCGATCAGCGCCTCACCGAGCAGCGCGCCGGGGGTCCACACGCCGCCCGCGCCATGGGTTTCGAGCAGTGTCATGCCGGTTTCGGCAAGCATCTTCGACGTCGATCCATAGCCGGGGTCGCGGTCGCCCTGGACGCTGGCGCGGATCGTGGTGCCGTCCGGATATTCACCAACAAAGAGGATGTCGTAGAAGCCGTTTTCGCGCTCTTCCTTGCTCGGTCCCTCGCCGGGTTTGAGCTTGGATTCGCCGAAGGGGTTCGCCTTCGCCATCGCTTCGGCCATCGCCTTTCCGGCCTCGCCGATCGTCGTCATCACCATCTCGTCATAGACAAGGTCGGACCCCCATGGGTGGCCGAGCAGGAAATTGGTGCGGTGGACATTTTTGGTGTTGATCGGCGCCATCACGAAGGGCGCGGTCCAGGTGCCGGTCGCATGATCATATTCGGGGATCAGCCCCGACGGCTGGTGCGGACCTTCGAACCCCGGGGTCAGTGCGAAGGAGGATTTGAGCAGCAGCGCGAGCGACGGCTTCTTGGCGACGGCCTTCAGTGTTTCGGTCAGGCTGGCGATGGTGCCGCCCGACGCGCCGCCCTGCATCTTGCGCACGCGGCCCTTCACGCGCGGCGCGGGTTTGCCGTGGCGCTTCACCGCTTCGGCCTGGAGGAAAAGTACGCCGAGGTCGAACGGGATCGAATCGAAGCCGCACGAAAAGGTGATGCGAGCGCCCGATGCCTGCGCCTGATCTTGATGCGCGTCAATCATCTCGCGCATCCAGCCGGGCTCGCCGCATAGATCGGCATAGGCGGTTCCGGCCTTGGCGCAGGCGTTAACGAGGTCGCTGCCATAAAGCTGATAAGGGCCGACGGTGGTCAGCACGACCCGCGTGCGATGCGCCATCATGTCAAGGCTGGCGGGCTCGCTGGCGTCGGCGACGACGAGCGGCGTGTCGGCCGGGGCGCCGATCAGGTCGCGGACCTCGGCAAGCTTGTCGAGACTGCGTCCCGCCATCGCCCATTTGGGCGCGTCCTTGCGGCCGCCATAATGCTGCACGAAATATTCGGCGACGAGGCGTCCGGTAAAGCCGGTCGCACCATAGACGATGATATCGAACTCGCGGGCTTCTGCCACGGCACCCTCCCATTTACGTAAACGTCAACTAGAGGCTAGCGCAGATGGGCGGTGGTGCCAAGGGGCGTCGCATCGCGCTCGGTCCGCGGAGCTCAATCCACCAGTGTCAGGCGGCGGGCGTCAGTGACCGTGCAAGCGCCACCCATTCGGCGACGCTGACCGTCTCAGCGCGCCGAGTCGGATCGATACCGAGCGCGTCCAGCGCCTCGATCGCGCCGTGAACCCCCTTGAGGCTCTGGCGCAGCATCTTGCGGCGCTGTCCGAACCCCTTTTCGGTGAGCTTTGACAGCATCGCAGGCGACACGCCGGGCGGTTCGTCTCCCGGGGTGATATGGACGATTGCCGACATCACCTTGGGCGGCGGGGCGAAGGCCGAGCGATGGACCTTCATCGCGAGCTTCGCCTGGGCGCGCCACTGCGCCAGCACCGCGAGCCGCCCATAAGCCGAGCTGCCGACGGGGGCGACGATGCGTTCGGCGACCTCGAGCTGGAACATCAGCGTCAGCGACAGCCATTGCGGCGGCCAGGCAGCGGGTTCGAGCCAGCGCGTGAACAGTGCGGTACCGACATTATAGGGAAGGTTAGCGACGATATGATAGGGACCGCCCGCCAGCGCGTTCGCATCGACCGCCATCGCGTCGTCTGACACGACGGTCAGCCGGTCGTCGAAGGCATCGGCAAGATCGGCGAGCAGCGGCAGGCAGCGTTCGTCGCGTTCGACCGCGATCACCCGCGCGCCGGCGCGCAGCAGCGCGCGCGTCAGCCCGCCCGGTCCGGGACCGACCTCGAACACCGTCGCGCCGTCGAGATTGCCGGGGATCGCCGCGACGCGATCGAGCAATTGTTCGTCGAAAAGGAAATTCTGCCCAAGCGCCTTGCTGGCCGAGAGGCCGTGCGCGCGCACAACATCGCGCAGCGGCGGCAGCGGACGATTGGGCTGCGTTGTCACGCGGCGGCGGCGCAGCCGCGCGCCCGCGCCCCGGCCATCCGCGCGGCCATCGCGATCGCGGCGATCGTCGGTCCGGGATCGGCGGTTCCCGAACCCGCGATGTTGAATGCGGTGCCATGATCGGGCGAAGTACGGATGATCGGCAGCCCGAGCGTCAGGTTGACGCCGTCATGGAAATGCAGCGCCTTGAACGGCGCCAGCGCCTGATCGTGATAGCCGCAGAGCAGCGCGTCATAGCGGTCGCGGATGCCGGGCGCAAACAGCGCATCAGCGGCGAGCGGGCCGTCGATGACGATCCCTTCGGCGGCAAGCTGCTCGATCGCGGGGGCGATGATGCGGATTTCCTCGTCACCGAGCCGGCCGCTTTCGCCTGCATGCGGGTTGAGCCCGGCCATCGCGAGACGCGGCTGGGCGATGCCGAAGTCGCGGATCAGGCCGCGCACGATGATGCGCGCCTTGGCGACGATAAGCTCGGCGGTCAGGCGTTCGGGCACCTCGGCGAGCGGGATATGGACGGTCAGCGGCACGACGCGCAGGCCGGGGCCGGCGAGCATCATCACCGCATTGGTTGCGGTAACGCCGCAGCGCTCGGCGATGAATTCGGTTTGACCCGGATGAGTATAGCCGATGCTTTGCAGCGCATGTTTCGACACCGGACCCGTCACCAGCGCCGCGGCGGCGCCGTTGCGGGTGAGGCCGATGCCGGTTTCCAGCGCGTGCAGGGCGCAAGTCGCTCCCGCCGCAGTCGGTTCGCCGGGCATGAGCGGGCCGCTGTCCTCGAGATGCCAGACGGGCAGCGCCGTGTCGAACAGCCGTCCGGCCTCATCCATGTCGTTGATGCGAACGATCGGGCCGTCCCAGACGGTTTCGATCACCGCAGCGTCGCCGACCGTTACGAAGGGAGGCAAGTCGTGCTTGTGGCGTTCGGCCCAGGCGCGGGCCGCAACTTCGGGACCGACGCCCGCCGGGTCGCCCATGGTGACCGCGATCGGGCGTCGCTTAATCATAGTCGTCATCAATTATATTCGATCACCGCATCCCGGCGCAGGTCGCGCAGATAGCGTTGCGCGCGCTTGTTGACCTTGTCTTCGAGCAGCTTCTGCTCGATTGCCTGAACGTCGGGAGCGGTCGCCGATTCAGGCAGGTCGCGGCCGCAAAGGACCAGGACGCTGACCCCTTCATTGGCGGCGCCGAACGGTTGAGTGACTTGGCCGATCTGCATGTTGATCAGCGTGTTCTGCAGCTGCGGTGGCAGCGCGCGCATCGAGATATTGTCGCGCGACACGACATTCGCGCCGAGCTTGGCGGCGATGTCGTCGGCCGCGCCGCAACCGGCGATGCTGCGTGTCGCGTCGGCGAACTGGCTGGCGAGCTCGCTCGCCTTTGCTTCGGTCGTGCCGGGAGCGAAATCGAGCGACACCTGCTTGAGGCTGAGCACCGCGTCGCGCGGGTCGGCCGTCAGAACCTGGCGCCGGTCGATCATCAGCAGGATCGATATCCCACCCGGCACCTCGACCGGGCCGACGAGCTGGCCGGGCTGCATGTTGAGCGCCGCCTGCGCCATCGACGGCGGAAGGGTCGCGGGGCGGACCCAGCCGAGATCGCCGCCAACGACCGCGGTCGACGCTTCGGAGAACTGGCGCGCATAGGCAGCGAAGCTGCCGCCGGCCTGAAGCGCCTGAATGATTTTTTGCGCATTCGCCATCACGGCGGCGGCATTTTCGGGCGTCGTCGCGAGATAGATTTCGCCGAGGTGCAGTTCGTCCTGACCCTTGGCCTCCTGCAGCCGCTTGACCACCGCTTCCACCTCGTCGGTCGACACATTGGTCGTCGACTGGATATTGCGCGACAGCAGGCGGTCCCAAGCAAATTCGCCGCGGATTTGCTGCTTCACTGCGGCGGCCGAAGACCCCTTGGACGCGAGATATTTGCTGAATTCGTCGGGCGTCTGCTTGAAACGCGCCGCCAGCCGGGCAAATTGTTCGTTGATGACATTTTCGTCGATGTCGATCTTTGCCGCGCGGGCTTCCTGAATCTGGAGCTTTTCGTCGATCAGGTTGCTGAACACCTGCTGGCGCAGCCGCTGAATTTCCTCGGCGGGCAATTCCATATTGTTGTTCGCAATGCGGATCAGCGCCATGCGCTGCTCGATGTCGGTCGCGGTGATGACTTCGCCATTGACGATCGCCGAGGGTCGATAGACGTTGGGCTTGCCGTCGCCGTAAAGCTGGACATTGCCGGGAATGGCGAGGTTGGTCGCGGGGGTTTCGCTGTCGGCTACGGTCTGGGCCGACACCGGGACGGACCCCACGGCCGCAGCGGCAATCAGTCCGAACATGGTCGAAATTTTGGTCATTGCCATCCTATTCGAGTAAGAATGCGACGCTCCGTATCAGCGGAAGCGCCCGATGGTCCAGCGCAATCCGCCATCCGGACCGTTGAAGCCGAGAGATAGCGGGAAAACGCTGAACGCAGGCTGAGCGATCAGAAACCGAGGTTGCGGAATGCGATGCGGAACGAGAAGCTGTTGCCGCGCCGCGCGTCGCCGGTGTCGACATAGTCGCGCCGCCAAGTGAAGGCGATCGACAGGCAGTCGTCGTCATAGGCGACGCCGAGCCGGTGACGAATCGGGTCGAAGCCGTCCGATGTGCTGAGCGGATCGTCGGCCTTGCTGGTCAAATCGACGATCGCCGAGCCGAAGATCGACCAGTTTTTCGCGACCGCTACACGGCCGCCAACGCGCGCTTCTTCGCGATCCTGCAGATCTTCGCCGAGCAGGGTGATGTCGCGGTTGAGGCGCGAATAGCCGAGCACGGCATAGGTCGAGCGGCTGCCGATCGTCGCGTCGAATTCGTTGCGGCGGATCGCCAGATTATCCTTGTCGAGCCGGAAGCGGTGGGTGAGGCGCAGGAAATCCTTGTAGGCGACGGTCGTCCGCCCGACGATGTCGGAGAGCCGGTCGGTGAGCCCGGTCCCGTCGGGGAACAGCGTCGGCTTGTCCGACAGGCGATAGCTTTGCCCGATGACGCTGCTGATATTGAAGCCGGGACGGCTGAAATTCCATTCGACGCCATAGGTGATGCGCGCGCCGTCCTCGAAGCGGTCGTAACCGTTGAAGCGATTGATCGCGAAGAGATTGCCGTCCTCAAGATCGAAGGCGCGCGAATCCTCGTTCGGAATATCGACATTCTTGAGCGGGGGTGTCGCGACGATCTGCACCCGCGGGGTCAGCGTCTGGGTGCCGCCGAGGAATTCGCCGATGAAGGGCCAGCGCATGTCGGCGGCGATGGCGGCGATGCCGCGGGCCTGCCAGCCCGACTTGCCGCGATAGTCGGCGATCGGCGTCAGCAGATTTTCGTCACTGTGATAGACGTCGCCACGCACCATCGCGGTCAGCGTGACTTCCTGGCCGAGCCCGGTCAGCCCGCGCAGATCCCAGCGCGCGCCGGCGAAGGCCCGCTGCGTATCCTGTCCCGCGGTGCGGGCGATCGACAGCGTGTTGAGCTGAAGCTCGAACTGTCCGCCCAGCCAGGGATCGGGCAGGCGTTGGCGATAGTCGATGATCGGCAGCGCGATCGGTTGTTGTCCCTGGCTGTCGCCCGCGCGCAGCGTCTGCGTCGCCCAGCCGGCGATCGACAAATAGCTTTGGCCGCCGATCCGCTCGAGCTCGAACATCGATCGCAGCCGGTCGTCGCGGCTGATGTCGTAGCGGCGCATGAAGGTGCGGTCGGTCGTGATCCGGCCTGAATAGGTCAGGCTCCACTTGGGATCGAACTGGAACTTGCCCGCGCTTTCCAGATAGCCGCGAAAATCGTTGCGCTGATCGGCGGCGGTGCCGGTTCCGGTCAGCGGCACCACCGAGCTGTAGGTCGCGTAGCCATTGATGCGGAAGGCGCCGATATCGGTGAGAGCGCGGAACTCGCCTTCGATCATCGGCGCCGTATTGGTGTAGACGTGCGGTGTGATCGTCAGGTCACGGTCGGGAGCGAGCCGTAGATAATAGGGAAGGGCAATTTCGAACCCGTTGGTGCGGCCGAGGCGGACGTCGGGTACGAGGATACCGCTGCCCGCATCATTATTGGCGGGGTGGCTGAGCCCCGGCAGCGGGATGAGCGGCAGGCCGAAGACTTCGACGCGCGCGCCCTTGTAGCGGATCTTGTTCTTTGCCTGGTCGTAAATGACGCGGACGGCGCGGATCTGCCAGCTGGGGTTCTTGGGACAGCCCGCGTCATCCTCGACCGGGCAGGGCGTGTAGGCGGCGTTTTCCAGCTCGATATTGCCGTTGTCGAAGCGCCTGCCCTTCACCGCGGCGAGCCGCGCGCCATTGTCGAACACCACGAGCATATTTTGGACGATGCCGTCGCGCAGCGTGTCGGTCAGCACGATGCGGTCGCCATAGGCGGTGTCGCCTTCGGGATTCTTGATCGCGACATCGCCCTCGGCGACCACTTCACCGGTCTTGCGGTTCCACGTCACCTTGTCGGCGCGCATCGAGATGGTGTCGCGGTTCATTTCGACATTGCCGTCGGCAACGACGATGTCGGCATCGCTGTCGTAATTCAGATTGTCGGCGGCAAAGCCGATCTGTTCTTCGTCACCGGGCTTCGGTGCATCGACCGTGACGGCCGAAACGTCGCGATTCTGGAGGTCGGGCTGCGCGGCCGGAGCCGCAGGACCGGGGGCCGGCGCGGGCGTGCTTGTCTGTGCCGCGGCGGGCACGGCGACAAGCAGCATGCCGCTTGCGGTGGCGACCCAAAGGGGCCGCGCGCGCGCCGCGTGGGGGAACAAAGTCCGACTCATTTAATTTCTTTGTCCCACACCTTATCTTGCGTCCACCCTTTGCGGGCTGGCTGCTTTAGTTTTGCAACTCGCGAGCGAAACCCCTATCGGTCCGGCACGTTCCAATCAATCATCGCATAAGAGAGTTAAAAGATGGACATTCAGTTTGTCGCGCAAATCGATGCGTCTGCCGACGTTGTCGCTTTTCCGGTCCGCAAGGGCGAGGCTGGCGCCCTCGGCGCGCTTCTCGGCGCGCTGGCAAAGCAGGCGCGGTTCGACGGCGCCGCGGGTTCGGTGGCTGAGACCGCCGCTTTCGACCGCGACCGGGCCACGCGGCTGCTGCTGGTGGGCATCGGCGAAGGGACGGTCCATGATCTTGAGCGCGGCGGCGGCGCGCTGACCGCGCGGCTGCAGACGAGCGGCGTCGCGGTGCTGCACGTCGACTTCGCGAGCGCGGGCCAGATCGACGAGGATGATGTGCTGGCCTTTGCGATGGGTGCGAAGCTGCGCGATTGGCGCATCGACACCTATCGCACCCGCCTTTCCGACACCGCCAAGCCCAGCCTGAAAACCATCGTGATCGCGTCACCCGCAGGCGATATTTCGGCGCGCTGGGGCAGCTATTCGGCAGTGGCCGACGGCGTCGCGCTGACCCAGACGCTGGTCGCCGAGCCGCCGAACATTCTCTATCCCGAAAGCTTCGTTGAGCGCTGCCAGCATCTGGCCGATCTTGGCGTCGAGATCGAGGTGCTCGACGAACGGCAGATGAAGGCGCTCGGCATGGGCGCGCTGCTTGGCGTCGCGCAGGGGTCGGTACGGCCGCCGCGGCTGCTCGCGATGCGCTGGAATGGCGGCAATGCCGATGACAAGCCGGTCGTATTCATCGGCAAGGGCGTGACATTCGACACCGGCGGGATCAGCCTGAAGCCCGGCCCGGGCATGGACATGATGAAGTGGGACATGGGCGGCGCGGGCGCCGTCGCGGGCGCAATGAAGGCGATCGCGGGCCGCAAGGCCAAGGCGAATGTCGTCGGCATCGTCGGCCTTGTCGAAAATATGCCCGACGGCAATGCGCAGCGCCCCGGCGACATCGTTACCACCATGTCAGGCCAGACGGTCGAGGTGCTCAATACCGACGCCGAAGGGCGGCTGGTGCTGTGCGACGCGATCACCTGGGCGCAGAAGGTCTATGAGCCCAAGGTCATCGTCGATCTGGCGACGCTGACCGGCGCGATGGTGATCTCGCTCGGCCACGAATATGCGGGGATCTTCGCCAATGACGACGGTCTTTCGGAAAATCTGATCGCGGCGGGCGAGGCGACGAACAACAAGCTGTGGCGTTTTCCGCTGTCGCCGGCCTATGACAAGCTGATCGATAGTCCCATCGCCGACATGAAGAATATCGGTCCGCGCGAAGGCGGTTCGATCACCGCGGCGCAGTTCCTCAAGCGTTTCGTCGAGGATGGGGTCGCCTGGGCGCACCTCGACATCGCCGGCACCGCATGGAGCGACAAGGACGGCCCGGTGTGGGCGAAGGGCGCGACGGGCTATGGCGTCCGCCTGCTCGACCGCTATATCGCCAATAATCACGAAGGCTGATCCGGTTCGGGGAGCATGGCGCGCGTCGACTTCTATCGACTGACCCGCGACCCGGTCGAACGGGTGCTCCCCGCGATCGCCACGCGCATATTGGAAGGCGACAACCGGTTGCTCGTCGTCGCCGCCGCGGCGTTGCAGCGGCAGGCGATCGACGAGGCGCTGTGGACGCTGCAACCCGCGAGTTTCCTGCCGCACGGCGCGGCGGGGTCGCCGGACGAAGCGATCGAGCCGATCCTGCTCGCCGGCACGCTCAGCGCCCCGGCGATCAACGGCGCCACCCATGTCGCGCTCGCCGACGGCGAATGGCGCGAAGAGGCGCTGGCGTTCGAGCGCGCATTCCTGTTGTTCGACAACAGCCGCATCGACGATGCGCGCGCGACCTGGCGCGCGCTGACCACGGCCGAGGGCGTGGAAATCCACTTCTGGAAACAGGATGAACGCGGACGCTGGTCCGAAGGGCCGTGACGCGATAGGCTGGCCGAGCCGGCGGAGAAGCGTCTTCTGTGAGAAGGATCACCGACGGCAATCGGGCCGCACCCTAGGGACATCGGCCGAGAGATTCGGGGCAACAGGAGGTAGATTATGACGACGCTCAGGACATTCACGCTTAGCACCGCGATCGCGCTCGCGATGACGCTTTCGGCGTGCGGGTCGAAATCCGAAAAGGAAGTCGCGAGCGGCACTTACACCGACCCCGAAACCGGAAAGACCGCCGACTATAAGGTGACGTCCGACACCAGCGGCGAAAATGGCACGATCAGCATCAAGACCGAGGATGGCGAGATGCAGTTCGGCGGCGGCGCGGGCAATGCGAAATTCCCCGCCGGTTTCTCGCCCTATCCGGGTGCAAAGGTTACGGGCGGCTTCACCGCGACGAACAAGGATGGCGCTGGCGGCATGGCGAGCTTTGAGGTCAAGGGCCAGGCCGCTGACGTGATCGCGCATTTCCGTAAGCAGGCCGAGGCCGCAGGCATGAAGATCACGACCGAGGTCAAGGCCGGCGAAACTGCGATGTTCGGCGCCGAGCGGCCGGGTGACAGCAAGTCAGGCGTGCAGGTCACGGCGACGCAGGCGGGCGACATGGTCAACGGGTCGATCACCTACGGCCACGGCGGCTGATCCGGCGCCGGGAAAGCCCCCCGCGCTCTTTGCTTGCGGAGCGGCGAAAGCGCGGCTAGAGGCGCGCCCATTCCGACAAGATATAAAGCAGGAGCTTTCCCAATGGCGGTCACCCGCACCTTTTCGATCATCAAGCCCGACGCGACCCGCCGCAATATCACCGGCGCCGTCACCAAGATGCTGGAAGATGCCGGCCTGCGCGTCGTCGCGTCGAAGCGCATCCACATGACCAAGGAACAGGCCGAAGGCTTTTACGCGGTCCACAAGGAACGCCCCTTCTTCGGCGAACTCGTCGAATTCATGACCTCGGGCCCGGTCGTCGTCCAGGTTCTCGAAGGCGAGAATGCGATGCAGCGCAACCGCGACGTGATGGGCGCGACCAACCCCAAGGACGCGGCCCCCGGCACGATCCGCAAGGAACTGGCCGAAAGCATCGAAGCGAACACGGTGCACGGCAGCGACAGCGACGAAAATGCGGCGATCGAAATCGCCTATTTCTTCAAGCCCGAAGAAATCGTCGGCTGAACCGGCCGAGCCGCAAGGCAGAAAGAGGCCGCCGGAGCGATCCGGCGGCCTTTTTCGTTTCAGAGCAGCGGGCTGACCGTCGCGACGAGGTTTTGCCACAGCTGCCGGACGATGCCGAAGGATGCGACATCGGCGGCGCCGACGGGTATCGAATCGGCGCGGTAGACTTCCTGCCGTGCGCGAAGTTCGGAAGCGAAGGCCTCGTCACGCAACAGGATATTATTCTCGAAATTGAGTTCGAAGCTGCGGCGATCGAGGTTGGCGGAGCCGATCAGCGCGACTTCGCCGTCGACCACCATCGTCTTGGCATGGAGAAGGCCGGGGCGATATTCGTAGAGCTTCACCCCCGCGTCGACGAGGTCGGCATAATAGCTGCGGCTCGCGCCGGCGACGATACGGCTGTCGTTGCGGTGGGGCACGATCATCACCGTCGCGACGCCGCGCCGCGCGCAGTCGAGCAGCGCGAAAAGCAATTGTTCGTCGGGGACGAAATAGGGGGTGGTGACGACCAGCTCGCGCCGCGCCGAATGGATGAGCGCGGTGAAACAGGCGGTCATCGCGGCATAGCGAACATTGGGGCCGGTCGCGATCACCTGCGCCGCGATGCCCGGATCGGTGGCGGCAGGAGGCTCGGCATCGTCCTGCAAAAGGTCGCCGATGTCGTCGCCGCGCTCGCTTTCCCAGTCGGCGGCAAAGACGAACTGGCAGTCTCGCACCACCGGGCCTTCCCAGCGCGTCATGATGTCGACCCATGGCGCATATTTCGACTTGATGCGAAATTCGGGGTCCGCGAGATTCTGGCTGCCGCACCAGGCGATGCGATTGTCGATGATGAGTTGCTTGCGGTGATTGCGCAGGTCGAAGCGCCCGCGGATCAGCGTCCAGATGAGCCCGCCGATCGGCAGCGCGATGCGCGCATCGACCCCGGCATTTTCGAGCTCGATCCAATAGGCCGACCGGATGAAACCGCGCGAGCCGAGCGCGTCGGCGAGGACGCGGACCTTCACGCCGCGTCGGGCCGCGCGGACCAGCGCGTCCTTGATCCGGAAGCCGTTACTGTCGGCGAGCCAGATATAGAAGCAGAGGTGGACGGTCGACTTCGCATTGTCGATGTCGTCGACCATCTCGCGGATCGCGGCGTTGCTGTCGGCGGCGAGACGGGCGCGATTGCCCGCGGTCGGCGGCAGTGCGTTCACCGTTTCGGCGAGCGCGAAGGGCGCCGCCCAGGCGCTGCGGGCGAGCGAGCGGCGGATGGCGTCCTTCTCGCTCGGGTGCGGCAGATGCGCCTCGATCGCGGCATAGCGCGCGCGGCGCTTCGCACTGATCCGCGCCTCGCCGAGCAGCAGATAGGCGAGGATGCCGACGACTGGCACCGCGATCGTCGCGATCAACCACGCGAGCCGTGAGGCGGGCTCGCGCTGCGGCCGCAGGATGATCCGGCCCAGGATGACGATAAAGACCGCGATGTACGCAGCCCACAGGATCAGGGCGAAATCATACTCCATCGCCGCCAGTTCATCGTGCTTTGGCGCAAAATGCCAGAGCGAATTTTGGGGGAGGGGAAAGGTGGGGCGTCCTTGGCGTCATTGCGAGGAGCGAAGCGACGCGGCAATCCCGGGGGGGCGTAATCCGCTCTGGGTTGCTTCGCTCCGCTCGCGATGTCGAAAGGGCTGACTGCGGCCCGAGCCTAAAATTCCTCGGCCACCCCCATGAGCCCCGCGAGCTTTTTCGGCGCGATCGCCAGCCAGCTCTTGCGGAGCCAGTCGCCGATCGCATCCCAGTCGGTATCGCCGAGGTCGAGGCGGATGCCGATCCAGCCGTCGCCGAAATAGGCGGGGCGGTAATAGCGCGCTTCGTCGAGTTCGATGAGCTGCGCCTGCTCGTCGGCGCCGCTGATCTTGACCAGCAGCGCGGTCTTGCCGTCGCCATGGTGGTCGTGCGTGAAATAGGCGAATTTCTTGCCCTTGACGATGCCAAAACAGGGCATGCCGTGCGACGTCACTTCGTCGGCTTCGGGCAGCGCCATCGCCAGCGTGCGGACACGGCCGAGCAGCCAGTCGGGTGCGCGTTCGCGCGTCACGAAGGCGGCGAGCGCGGCGGGATAGAGCTGATGCTCGGCAAAACGGACGCGTTCCGCCAAGGTTTCAGCTGTGTCGCCGGGCACGATCGCGACCGGGGTCTGGGCCAGCACCGGCCCATCGTCGAGTGCGGGCGTGACAACGTGGACGCTGCACCCCCCGAAACGGTCGCCAGCGTCGATCGCGCGCTGATGGGTGTCGAGCCCCTTGTAGAGCGGCAACAGACTGGGATGGATGTTGAGCATCCGGTCGGTCCAGCCGGCGACGAAATCGTCGCTGAGAATGCGCATATAGCCCGCAAGCGCGACATAGTCGGCGCCGGCGGCGCGTAGCCGTTCGTCGACCAGCGCGTCGAAGGCGGCGCGCGACATTCCCTTGTGCGATTGCGCCCAGATCGCAATGCCTTCGCCAGCGGCGAGCGCGAGGCCCGGCGCTTCCGGGTTGTTGCTCGCGACCAGCACGAGTTCATAAGGGCAGTCGGCGGCCTTTGCGGCATAGAGCAGCGCCGCCATATTTGTCCCGGCGCCCGAGATGAGGACCGCGACTTTCGCTTTCGTCACGGCGCCACCCTTTCAATCCGTTCGTGCTGAGCTTCTCGAAGCACTGTTCTTCTCTTTCAAGGTCCGAAGGGAAGGACGGCCCTTCGACAAGCTCAGGGCGAACGGAAATGTGCGTCAGCCGTGGTGCGTGGCGCTCCACGCACCCATCGCGCTCCACGTTTCCGCGCCGCCCGACACGGTGCAGCCCTTTTCGCCCGCCGCGATGTGGCCGATGCGGTGGACGGTTTCGCCGGCTGCTTCGAGCGTTTCGGTCGCGGCCTCGACGTCGCGTTCGGCGACGACGACTGCCATGCCGATCCCGCAGTTGAAAGTGCGCGCCATTTCTTCGGGCTCGATATTGCCCTGCGCCTGCAGGAACGCCATCAGCCGCGGCTGGTCCCAGGCGTCGGCATCGATATGCGCGTGGAGCGTTTTGGGCAGCACGCGGGGGATATTTTCGAGCAGGCCGCCGCCGGTGATGTGCGCGAGCGCATGGACCTTGCCGGTCTTCACGAGCGGCAGGAGGCTTTTCACATAGATGCGCGTCGGCGCCATCAGCGCGTCGATCAGCAGGACGGTCTGATCGAACAGCGCCGGGCGGTCGAGCTTCCAGCCCTTGTCGGCGGCGAGGCGGCGCACGAGCGAAAAGCCGTTCGAATGCACCCCCGACGAAGCGAGGCCGAGGATCACGTCGCCCGCCGCGACCTTGTCGGCGGTGAGTACCTGGTCGCGCTCGACCGCGCCGACGCAAAAGCCCGCAAGATCATAGTCGCCGTCCGAATACATCCCCGGCATCTCGGCAGTTTCGCCGCCGATCAGCGCGCAGCCCGCCTGCTTGCACCCCTCCGCGATGCTGGCGACCACTGCGGTCGCGATCGCATTGTCGAGCTTGCCGGTGGCATAATAGTCGAGGAAGAACAGCGGCTCGGCGCCCTGCACGATCAGGTCGTTGGCGCACATGGCAACGAGGTCGATGCCGACGCCATTATGCTTGCCCGCGTCGATCGCGAGCTTGAGCTTGGTGCCGACGCCGTCGTTCGCCGCGACGAGCAAGGGATCGGTGAAGCCAGCTGCCTTCAGGTCGAAAAAGCCGCCAAAGCCGCCGAGGTCGGCATCGGCGCCGGGGCGGCGTGTTGCGCGGGCGAGCGGGGCGATGGCCCGGACCAGCGCATTGCCGGTCTCGATCGAGACGCCGGCCTGCGCATAGGTGTAGGAGGCGGGTTGGCCGTCGGGCGGGTTGTGCTTGGAATCCATGGCCCGCGCGACTAACGCTTCCGGCCGACAAATGCCATGATTTCCTTGTCCGGCTCCGCACTTCGGGGCAAAGAACAGAGAAGAGATGATTTCCGCCCTATCCCTTCGCCCGCTTCCGCGCATCGACCTTGGCGGATTTCTTGGCCGCGACCGGCGGCTTGCCGTCCTGCTCGGCTTCCTCACGCTGATTCTTGTCGTCGGCGTCGTCCAGGGGCAGATCGCGCATGGCGACCGCGGGATCACGCCGATCAACAGCAGCGGCGATTTTCTGGCGAGCGGCATCGCGATCGACGTCACCGGCGACAATCCGGAGGATGCGCGCGAAAAGGGCTGGCGCGAGGCGCAGCGCAAGGGTTGGCAGCAACTCTATCGCAAGACCAACGGCAGCGACGGTCCGGCGCTGTCCGATTCGGTACTCGACGGCATTGTCACCGCGATCGTGGTGGAAAAGGAACAGGTCGGGCCGCGCCGCTATGTCGCGACGCTGGGCGTCCAGTTCGACCGCGTCCGCGCCGGGCAGATATTGGGCGTCAGCGGCCGCACCCTGCGTTCGCCGCCGCTGTTGGTGATTCCCGTCTATTCGATCGACGGCATCCAGCAGGTATTCGAACAGCGCAGCGCGTGGCAGCGCGCCTGGGCCGAATATAATACCGGGCAGAGCGCGATCGACTATGTCCGCACCGCGGGCACCGGCGCCGACACGCTGTTGCTCAATCCGGGGCAGACCGGACGGCGCGGTCGCGTCTGGTGGCGCGTCATCCTCGACCAATATGGCGCCGCCGACGTGCTGATCCCGATCGCGCGGGTCGAATACAGCTATCCGGGCGGACCGGTGACGGGCCATTTCGCCGCGCGCTACGGCCCCGACAACCGCCTGATCGGCACCTTCACGATGACGGCGCCGAACGCCGCCGCGATTCCCGACATGATGGAAAAGGCGGTTGCACGGATGGATGCGCTCTACACGCAGGCGCTCGCCGCGGGACAACTGCGCACCGACGCCTACCTCGTGCTCGAAAAGCCGGTCGAGAAGGAGGATCTGCCCGAAGAGGTGGCGACTGACGAGACTGTGGTGGCCGGCGAGACCGACGCCAGCCTGCCGACGACGGCGCCTGCGGGGCTACAGACCTTCACGGTCCAATATGCATCACCCGACGTCGAATCGGTTTCGGCGACCGAACGCGCCGTAGGCGGCATTTCGGGGGTCCAGTCGGCGGCGACGAGCAGTCTCGCGCTCGGCGGCATGTCGGTGATGCGCGTCACCTTCCGCGGCGACGTCGGCGCACTGAAGGCGGCGCTCGCGGCGCGCGGTTTCAAGGTGCAGGAAGGCGGCGGCCAGCTCAGGATCAGTCGCTGATGCCTCGCGGTTCGGGACAGATCGCGCTGCCGCTCGACTGGAGCGCGGGCGGCGCCAACGACGGTCCGCTGATCGTCGGGACGAGCAACGCCGACGCGGTGCGCTATCTGCGCCATGTCGCGACCTGGCCGGTGCGCACTGCGGTGCTGACCGGGCCGCGCGGATCGGGGCGCAGCCTGATGGGGCGGCTGTTCGCACACGAATCGGGCGGGCGTGTGATCGACGGTCATGCCAGCGTGTCCGAAGAGGAGATTTTCCACGCCTGGAACGCGGCGCAGGCGTCGGGAACGCCCCTGCTCATCATTGCCGAGGCGCCGCCGTCCGAATGGGCGATCGCGCTTCCCGACCTCGCTTCGCGGTTGCGCGCGGTGCCCGTGCTGACGATCGGCGAGCCCGACGATTGCCTGGCGCGCGACCTGATCGACGCCCTTTTTGCCCAGCGCGGGATGGCGATTTCGCCCGACGTCGCCGCCTATGTCGTGCCGCGGATGGAGCGCAGCTATGCGATGATCCACCGCGTCGTCGCGGCGCTCGACGCTGCATCGCTCGAAAAAGGGCGCGCCATTAGCATTCGTCTTACGCGTGAAACATTACTGTCACAGGGGCTCATCGATCCCGATTTGCTCGAAAGGCAGGAAACAGGCACATGTCGATAACCGGTCAGCCCCTTCGCGCCGATAATGATCCGGTGGTTCCGGGCCTCGACAAGACGAACCCCGACCGCTTTTTCAACCGCGAACTGTCGTGGCTCGCCTTCAACCGGCGGGTGATGGAGGAGGCGCGCAATCCGGCGCATCCCTTGCTCGAGCGGCTGCGCTTCCTGTCGATTTCGGGGAGCAATCTCGACGAATTCTTCATGGTCCGTGTCGCCGGTCTGAAGGGGCAGCAGCTTCAGGGGATCGACGATCCTTCGGCCGACGGCCGCTCGCCGGGGCAGCAGCTCGCCGAGATCGAGGCCGAGGTGAACCGGCTCGTCGACGAACAGCAGAGCGAGTGGCAGAAGCTGCACGGTCTGCTCGCCGAACAGGGGGTCATCGTTCATGGCGCCGGGTCGGAACGCGAGCGACTGCGCGCTTCGCTTCGCCAATATTTCAGCGAACAGATATTCCCGATCCTGACGCCGCAGGTGCTCGATCCTGCGCACCCCTTTCCCTTCATCCCCAACCGTGGCCTTGGTGTGATCTTCGATCTCCAGCGCCAGGCGACGGGCGACACGGTGCGCGAACTGGTGATGATCCCCGCTTCGCTGCCGCGACTGGTGCCGGTGCCGGGCGAGGCGACGAGCTTCGTGCCGATCGAATATCTGGTCGAACTGTTCGCCGACGTGATTTTCCCCGGCTATACGAGCCGCTCGATCGGTGTGTTCCGCATCATCCGCGACAGCGACATCGAAATCGAGGAAGAGGCCGAGGATCTGGTGCGCCTGTTCCGCACCGCGATCCGCCGCCGCCGGCGCGGCCGGGTGATCCTGCTCGAACTCGAGGCCGACATGCCGGCCGAACTGGCCGCAGTGCTCAATGCCGATATTCAGGGGCATGAGGCGATCGTGGCGAAGATCGGCGGTTTCGTCGGGCTCGCGGCACTGTCGGCGCTGGTCGATGTCGATCGCCCCGACCTGAAATTCCCGGCCTATTCGCCGCGTTTCCCCGAGCGCATCCGCGAACATGGCGGCGACTGTTTCGCGGCGATCCGGTCGAAGGACATCGTCGTCCATCACCCCTATGAAAGCTTCGATGTCGTCGTGTCCTTTCTGCGGCAGGCTGCTGCCGATCCCGATGTCGTCGCGATCAAGCAGACGCTCTATCGCGCCGGCAACCAGTCGCCCGTCATCCGCGCGTTGATCGAGGCGGCCGAGGCGGGCAAGTCGGTCACGGCGGTGGTCGAACTCAAGGCGCGCTTCGACGAGGAGCAGAATCTGCTTTGGGCGAACCAGCTCGAACGCGCCGGGGTGCAGGTCGTCTACGGCTTCATCGAGTGGAAGACGCACGCCAAAATCTCGATGGTCGTGCGCCGCGAAGGGCAGGGGTACCGGACATATTGCCACTTCGGCACCGGCAATTATCACCCGATTACCGCGCGCATCTATACCGACCTCAGCTTCTTTACCGCCGATCCGCGCGCGGGGCGCGATGCGGCGCAACTGTTCAACTATATCACCGGCTATGTCGAGCCCGAGCGGCTCGAGCTGGTGACTATGTCGCCGCTCAACATGCGCGCGCATCTTTGCGAGCTTGTCGATGCCGAGATTGCCGCAGCGCGGGCGGGATTGCCGTCGGGGCTGTGGGCGAAGATGAACAGCCTCGTCGATCCCGGCATCATCGACAAGCTTTACGAGGCGAGCGCGGCGGGGGTGCCGATCGAGCTGATCGTGCGCGGCATCTGTTGCCTGCGCCCCGGCGTTCCCGGTCTGTCGGGGACTATCCGCGTCAAATCGGTCGTCGGCCGTTTCCTCGAACATAGCCGCATCTGGGCCTTCGCCAACGGATCGCGCCTGCCGCATCAGCGCGCCAAGCTCTATATTTCAAGCGCCGACTGGATGCCGCGCAACTTCGACCGCCGCGTCGAATATATGATCCCGATCGAGAACCCGACCGTCCACGACCAGATATTGGATCAGGTACTCGTCGCCAATCTGATCGACAATGAACAAAGCTGGGTGCTGCAGGCCGACGGCACCTATGTGCGCGTCGATCCGGGCGACAAGCCTTTTAACCTGCACCATTATTTCATGAACAACCCGTCGCTTTCGGGGCGCGGGACCGCGCTGCACAAGCGGCAGGATGTGCCGACCCTTGATTTCAACATGCGCGAAGACTGACACTTGCCGATCGCCCGTTCCACCCGACTGACCGCCCATCGTTCCGCCGTCATCGATATCGGGTCCAACTCGGTCCGCCTCGTCGTCTATGAAGGGCCGCCGCGTGCGCCCGCGGTGATCTTCAACGAAAAGGTGCCGGCCGGGCTGGGCCGGGGGCTCGCGATCGACAATCGCATCGCACCCGAAGATGCCGAACGCGGACTGATGGCGCTGCGCCGCTATGCGCTGCTCGCGCGCCACATGGAGGTGAAGGACCTGCAATGCGTCGCGACCGCGGCGGTGCGTGATGCAGAGAACGGCCCCGATTTCATCGCCGGTGCTGCCGAGGCGGGATTGAAGATCCGCCTGCTGTCGGGCGAGGAAGAGGCTGAAGCGGCGGGCTGCGGCGTCATCTCGGCAATCCCCGACGCGCACGGTATCGCGGTCGACCTGGGCGGCGGTAGCCTTGAGCTGGCCGAAGTGTTGGGCGGCACCGTCGGGCGGCGCGTGTCCTTCCCGCTCGGCGTGCTGCGCCTGCCCGCGCTGCGCAAGCAGGGGCAGCAGGTTTTCGAGCGATCCGTGCGCAAGATGCTCAAGGGCGCGGGCTGGCCCGACAATATGTCCGGGCTGCCGCTCTATCTTGTCGGCGGATCGTGGCGCGCGCTGTCGCGTCTCGACATCGAACTGACGCAGGACCCGCTGCCGGTGCTCGACCATCATGTGATGCCGCGCGCCGCGCTGCGCCGGCTGCTGCGCGCAACAAAACGGATGAGTTTCGAGGAGTTGCGCGCGATTCCGGGGATGGCGTCGAACCGCGCTGCAACGCTCCCCGATGCCGCGGCGCTGCTCGCGGCGCTGGTCAATATCATCGACGTGCCCGAGATGACCGTCTCCTCGTCGGGGCTGCGCGAAGGGTTGCTCTATCAGGCGCTCGACCCCGCGACCCGGGCGCAGGATCCGCTGATCGTCGCGGCGGAGTTCGAGGGGCGGCGACTTGCTCGCTTCGCCCCGCACGGCCGTGCGATCGCCGAGTGGATCGCGCCGCTATTCGCTAATGAGCAGGCGAGCGACAGCCGCATCCGGCTCGCCGCCAGCCTGCTCAGCGATGTCGCCTGGTCGGCAAACCCCGATTTCCGTGCCGAACGGGGGACCGAGATCGGGCTGCACGGCAACTGGCGCAGCATCGACATTCCCGGCCGCATTCTGCTCGCGCGCGCGCTGCACGCTGGCTTCGGCGGCGCCGACGTCGATTTTCCCGCGATGACCAGCCTCGTTCCGGCGGACCGCATCGACCGGGCGCGGCAGTGGGGGCTTGCCATCCGGCTGGCGCAGCGGCTCACCGGGGGGGTGGAGGCGCCGCTCAAGGCGAGCGCCATCGCACTCGACGACGGCAAGCTGCGGCTTAGCCTCGATCCCGGCTGGCATCATCTGGCGGGCGAATCGGTCGACCGGCGCCTGCGCGCGCTGGCACAGGCGTTCGGGGTCAAGCCGGAGCTGGTGCTGCTCTGAGCAGAATGGGAGGGCGCGCAGGCGCGCCCTCAGGCGTCGGTTTCGGCCGGGGCGGGGGCTTCGATCTCGCTCATTACCAGCTTGCCGTTCTTGACCGCAAAGCCGACGCGGCCCTCGACAAGGTCGAGCGCGGCGTGGCCGAACACGTCGTAGCGCCAGCCCTTCATCATCGGGATATCGTCACGGCGCCCGGCTGCGAGCGCTTCGAGATCGTCGCTGCGCGCGATAAGCCGCGCCGCGGCATTGAGTTCGCGCGAGCGGATCTTGAGCAACAGCTTGAGCAGATCGGCGACGAGCGCGCCTTCCTTGCCCAGCCCCGGACCGCGCGGGGCGCGCTCGGGCATGTCGTCCTTGGGCAACGGCTTGGCGCTCGCGAGCGCGTCCATCAGCCGCCCGCCGATGTCGTTCGACCGCCATGTCGCCGACAGGCCGCGGACGCTGCCGAGGCCGTCCTGATTTTTCGGCGGATGCGCGGCAAGGTCGGCGAGCGTCTCGTCCTTGACGATGCGTCCGCGCGGCAGATTCTTGTTGCGCGCCTCGCGCTCGCGCCATGCGGCGAGGGCCTTGAGCCGGCCCAGCGCGTCGAGCTTGCGCGACGGCACCTTGATCCGCTGCCATGCCTTTTCGGGGTCGATCGCATAGTTGGACGGATCGGCGAGCTTTTCCATTTCCTCGTCGAGCCAGTGGCCGCGGCCCGTCTTGATGAGCTTTTTGAGCATCATCGGGAAAATCTTGGCGAGATGGGTGACGTCGCCGATTGCATAGTCGATCTGCCGCTTGTCGAGCGGCCGACGGCTCCAGTCGGTAAAGCGCGCGCCCTTGTCGAGCTGCAGGCCGAGCCAGGCTTCGACGAGATTCGAATAGCCGACCTGTTCGGCCTGACCGAGCGCCATCTGGCCGATCTGGGTGTCGAAGATCGGGTGCGGCGTCTTGCCGGTCAGGTTGAAGATGATTTCGACATCCTGCCCGCCCGCGTGGAAGACCTTGAGCACATCTTCATTGCCGACGAGCAGGTCGAGCAGTGGGGCGAGGTCGATGCCCGGCGCCATCGGATCAATGGCGGCGGCGTGGTGCGCGTCGGCCACCTGGATCAGGCAGAGTTCGGGCCAGAAGGTGTTTTCGCGCATGAATTCGGTGTCGACGGCGATGAAGTCGCTGCCCTTGATCAGGTCGACAAACTGGTGAAGCGCTTCGCTGGAGTCGATTAACGGATGAATTTGCATGGGGTGCCTATACAGCGCCCGCAGCATAATCGTCAGGAAAATTTGCCGCCGTTCATCGCAGGGACATGGGCGGCGCCGTTCGGGGCGAATCGCGGGTCCACCCTTGACAAAAGGCCCCGCGACCTGCCTTAGGCGCGGCCATATCGGCACGTTTTCCGGCGCGCCTCCCCGGACATTTGAAAGACGAACATAATGCACGCCTATCGCACCCACACATGCGCCGACCTTCGCGCCGCCAACGTCGGCGAGGAAGTCCGTCTTTCGGGTTGGGTGCACCGGACGCGCGAGCATGCGAATGTGCTCTTCGTCGATCTTCGCGACCATTATGGCATCACCCAGATCGTGGTGGAGACGGATTCGGACCTGTATCCGACGGTCAATGGCGTCGGACCCGAGTCCGTCCTGACCTTCACCGGCAAGGTCGCCGCGCGGTCGCCCGAGACGCTGAACCCCAAGCTTGCGACCGGCGAGATCGAAATCTATCCGAGCGCGGTGACGGTGCAGTCGGCGGCGGACCGCCTGCCGCTGCCGGTGTTCGGCGATGCCGAATATCCCGAGGAAATCCGCCTCACCAACCGCTTCCTCGATCTCCGCCGCGAACGGCTGCACAAGAATATCGTGCTGCGCTCGAACGTCATTTCGTCGCTTCGCCGCCGTATGATCGATCAGGGCTTCACCGAGTTCCAGACCCCGATCCTGACCGCGAGCAGCCCCGAGGGCGCGCGCGATTATCTGGTGCCCAGCCGCGTCCACCCCGGAAAATTCTATGCGCTGCCGCAGGCGCCGCAGATGTTCAAGCAGCTGCTGATGGTTGCAGGCTTCGATCGCTATTTCCAGATTGCGCCCTGTTTCCGCGACGAGGATGCGCGCGCCGACCGTTCGCCGGGCGAATTCTACCAGCTCGATTTCGAGATGAGCTTCGTCACGCAGGACGACGTCTTCAACGCGATCGAACCCGTGCTGCACGGCGTGTTCGAGGAGTTCGCCGATTTTGACGGCAAGGGCCGCACCGTGTCGCCGCTGCCGTTCAAGCGCATTCCCTACCGCGAATCGATGCTGAAATATGGCAGCGACAAGCCCGACCTGCGCAACCCGCTGTTCGTCCATGACGTGGGCGATTTCTTCAAGGGCTCTGGCTTCGGCCGCTTCGCCTCGATGGTCGAGGAAGGGCAGGTCGTCCGCGCCGTTGCCGCGCCCGAAACGCACGAGAAGAGCCGCAAATTCTTCGACGAAATGAACAGCTGGGCGCAGTCCGAGGGTTTTCCGGGGCTCGGCTATGCGACGCAGAAGGACGGCGTGTTCGGCGGTCCGATCGCCAACAATCACGGCCAGGAAGGCATGAAGGCAATCGCCGATGCGATGGGTCTCGGCCCGAACGACGGCATCTTCTTTTCGGCCGGCCCCGAAGCCAAGGCGGCGAAGCTCGCCGGTCTTGCGCGCACCCGCGTTGCCGAACAGCTTGATCTCATCGACAAGAGCCGCTTCGAATTCTGCTGGATCGTCGATTTCCCGATGTTCGAGGCCGACGAGGAGACCGGCAAGATCGATTTCAGCCACAATCCCTTCTCGATGCCGCAGGGCGAGATGGAGGCGCTGGAGACCAAGGATCCGCTCGACATCCTCGCCTATCAGTATGACATCGTCTGCAACGGCGTCGAACTGTCGTCGGGAGCGATCCGGAACCACCGCCCCGATATCATGTACAAGGCGTTCGAGATTGCGGGCTACAGCCAGCAGGACGTCGACACCAACTTTGCCGGCATGATCAACGCCTTCAAGTTCGGGGCCCCGCCGCATGGTGGCTCGGCGCCGGGCGTCGACCGCATCGTGATGCTGCTCGCCGACGAGCCGAACATTCGCGAGGTGATTGTTTTCCCGATGACGCAGAAGGCCGAAGATCTGATGATGGGCGCACCGGCACCGGTCTCCGAGAAGCAGCTCAAGGAATTGCATATCCGTCTTGTGGACGGTCCGAAGAGTTGACCCGATGAACGGGCCGCGCGAACACCGGCTCGCTACGCCGGAAGGCGACATCTGCTGGTTCGAATGGGGGACCGCGGGGGCGGGGCCGTCGTTGCTGCTGCTCCATGCGACGGGATTTCATGCGCGGCTGTGGGATCAGGTCGTCGCCGCCTTGCCGCAGGGCGCGCATGTCATCGCGCCCGACCATCGCGGGCATGGACGCAGCTATCGCCCCGCGACCCTCGCCGATTGGGGGGCGACCGGCGACGCGCTGTTGAAGCTCGTCGATCACTTTGCCGGAACGCCGCTGCTCGGGTGCGGGCACAGCATGGGCGGCCATGCGCTGACCCGCTTGTCGGCGCAGCGGCCCGATGCCTTTCATCATCTCGTCCTGATCGATCCGGTCATCATGGCGCCCGACCATTATGCGGGTCAGGATACGCTGCCGATCCCCGATCCTGCCGAGCATCCCGTGGCGCGTCGGCGCGACCATTGGGACAGCGCAGAACAGATGCGCGCACGCTTCGCCGATCGTCCGCCCTACGCACATTGGCAACCGGCGGTGCTGGACGATTATTGCCGCTTTGGCCTGCTGCCCGCGTCCGGAGGGACGGGGTTGGAGCTGGCCTGTCCGCCGCGGCTCGAGGCGTCGGTCTATCAGAATGCGCTGCGCATCGACCCCTATCGCTGGCTATCGGGGCTGGCGGCGGCGGTGACGCTGATCCGCGCGCCGAGCGGCGAACGCGGCGGCGCGATGGACTTTTCCCAAAGTCCCACCTGGCCGGGGCTCGGCGCGCATATCGGCGCGGTGCGCGACGAGCGCTGGGACGAGCATAGTCATTTCATCCCGATGGAAGACCCGGCGCGCATCGCCGCGCTGCTCGCCGATCTTGCCGCCATTCAGGGTTAACCCCGTCGCATCGACTGCGCCGCTGTGTTAGCAGCAGTCGCGGACCAAGGGGATGGATGGATGACGATCGACCTCGCCGACTATGAAGCCGGCGCCAAATATGACGGCGATTATGCCAAGGATCTGGCGGCGCTGCAGGCGCGGCTCGAAAATGTCCAGGCGGCGCACATCACCCATGGGCAGCGCAGCATCATCATGCTCGAAGGCTGGGACGCGGCGGGGAAGGGCGGGATCATCCAGCGCCTGACCGCGCAGCTCGATCCCCGCTATTTCGAGGTCTGGCCGATCGGCGCCCCCACCGACGAGGAAAAGGCGCGTCATTTCCTGTGGCGTTTCTGGACCCGCCTGCCCGGCAATTGCGACATCTCGATCTTTGACAGGAGCTGGTACGGCCGCGTCCTTGTCGAGCGGGTCGAGGGGTTCGCGACCGAGGCCGAATGGCGCAAGGGCTTTGACGAGATCAACGAGTTCGAGGCGCAGCTGACCGGCAGCCGCACCAATCTGGTCAAGCTGTTCGTCCATGTGACTCAGGCCGAGCAGGACAAGCGCCTTGCCGACCGCCTCGACGATCCGTGGAAGCGTTGGAAAACCGGGCCCGAGGATTATCGCAACCGCGCGCACCGCGGCGCCTATCTGGACGCGATGCACGACATGTTCGCGCACACCGATACGCGCTGGGCGCCGTGGAAGGTTATCGACGGCAACAACAAGAAGGCGGCGCGGATCGCGGCGCTGTCGCATGTTGCGGCCACGCTAGAGGCGGCGGTTCCGATGACCCCGCCCGACCGCGATCCCGCTGTCGTGAAGCTGGCGCAAAAGGCGTTCGGATATAAACCAAAGACTTAGGATTTTGGCCGGCTCGGGTAGCAATCGCTGCCGTGAGCCGCTACATGGTCCCGATGAGCCGCGCCAAGAGATCCGACGATTGGGGTTTCCCCCGCTGGCGCGCCTATGGGCAGGGCCGCGAGGCGCAAAAGGTTCGTCTGTGCGACCGCCATGGTTGCGACGCCCCCGGACAATGCCCCGCGCCCAAATCGCCCAACAGTCCTGAACGCTGGTATTTCTGCGAAGCCCATGCCGCTGAATATAATCGCGGCTGGGACTATTTCGCGGGCCTGAGCGCCGAAGATGCCGCGGCGCGCGCCGCCGAAGAGGCGCAGGGCGCACGCAGTTACGCCCGCGCACAGCATTATGGCTGGGGCGGCCCGGGCGACGGCAGTCGCAGCGCGGACGAGATGCGCGCGCTGGAGGTATTCGGGCTCGACAGCGACGCCGACTTCGACGCGGCTAAAAAGGCCTGGCGCGCCTATGCCAAGGAATGCCACCCCGACGTCAAGCCCGGCGACGCCGACGCTGCCAAACGCTTCGCGGCCGGGCAGGCGGCGTTCGAGGTGCTGAAGCAGGCCGAAGACCGCAAGAGCTGGAAGCCGGCCTGAGCGCGCTTTGCGAACGAATAGAGGGGCAGCATTGATATTGTTTACCGCGGCGAAGGCCAGGGTCCAGGGCGTCCAGCGCTGACATTGCCGGCACAGGGCCGTGGACCCCGGCCTTCGCCGGGGTACGCAAAAGAGAGTTCGGCAACGTCTGCTGCTCCCCACTGCCGCACAGGGTTAGCCGCATCGCGTCGACCCGTGCCGCCTAGCGCTTGATCGCCAACGCGGCGTCGCTCGCGAGCTTGTCGGCGAGTTCGTTGTCACCGTGGCCGGCGTGGCCCTTGACCCACAGCCATTCGATCTCGTGCCGTGCGGCCTCGCGCACCAGGCGTTGCCACAGGTCGGCGTTGGCGACAGGCTTTTTCGCGGCGGTCTTCCAGCCGTTGCGCTGCCACCCATGGACCCATTTGGTAATGCCGTCGCGGACATAGACGCTGTCGGTCGACAGTTCGACCTTGCACGGGCGCTTGAGCGCGGCGAGCGCCTCGATCGCGGCGAGCAACTCCATGCGGTTGTTAGTGGTATCCGCCTCGCCGCCCGACAGCGTCTTGACGACATCGCCCCAGCGCAGCACCGCGCCCCAGCCGCCGGGGCCGGGATTGCCCTTGCAGGCGCCGTCGGTCGCGACGATTACGGTATGACCCTTGCCCATTGCAGCACTCATCCCGCGCGGAACAGGTCGGCGGCGTCGGCGGCCTGGTAGCGGCGCAAGCGTTCGAGGAAGGGCGCGGGATCCTTGCGCGTGACCAGCGCATCAGCGGGGGTGTGGATCCAATCGTGCGCGCGGGTGAGCAGAAAGCGCAGCGCAGCGCCGCGTGCGAGCAGCGGCAGCGCGGCGACTTCGTCCGCGCTCAGATCGATTTCCGAGGCATAGCCGCGCATCAGCGCCGAGGCGCGGTCGCTCTCGCAGGTCCGGCCGTCGTCGGAAAAGGTCCAGGAGGCATGAGTGACCGCGAGGTCATAGGCGCGAAAGTCGGTCGCCGCGAAATAGAAGTCGATGAGGCCGGTCACGCGATCGCCGAGCATCAGCACATTGTCGGGGAACAGGTCGGCGTGGATGACGTGGCGCGGCAGGTCTGCAGGCCAGCGATCGTCGAGGAAGGCAAGCTCGCCATCGACGATTGCCTGCAGCCCGGCAAGCACGGTGTCGAGGTCGCCCGCAGCGGCGGCGACGCCGCGCCAATGCGCGCGACCCATGCTGTTCTCGCGGGCGCCGGAAAAATCCTCGACCGCCTTGTGCATCGCGCCGAGCGCGGCGCCCGCAGCGGCGCATTGCGCGGGGGTCGGATGCGTCAGCGAAATGCCCGCGAGAAACTGGATGATGCAGGCGGGGCGCCCCGAAATCTGCTGGATCGCGCAGCCGTCGCGGTCCCGGATCATCGCCGGCACCGGGCAACCCCGCCGCGCGAGATGGCCGAGCAGATCGACAAAGAAGGGCAGGTCGCCCTCCTGCACCCGCTTTTCGTACAGCGTCAGGATGAAGCGCCCGCCGGTCGTTTCGAGCAGGAAGTTGCTGTTCTCGACGCCCTCGGCAATGCCCTTGCACGACAGCACCGTGCCGATGTCGTAACGGCCGACGAGCGCAGCGAGATCTTCGGGGTCGACCGCGGTATAGACGGCCATCAGGCGGCCGCCGGCTCGAGCCCGCGGGGGAGCTTGAAGGTCATATGCTCCTCGGCCGTGACGACGACGTCCTCGACGATCGCACGATGCGCCGCGACCGCGTCGATCACCTCGCGTACCAGCGTTTCCGGCGCACTGGCTCCGGCGGTGATGCCAAGCGTCGCGATCCCGGCCAGCCATGCCGGATCGACGTCGGTGCCGCGCTGGACGAGATGGGCAGGGGTGCCGAGCCGTTCCGCGACTTCGACGAGGCGCAGGCTGTTCGAGCTGTTGGGCGCGCCGATGACGATGACGCGGTCGCACTGGTCGGCGATTGCCTTCACCGCTTCCTGCCGGTTCGACGTGGCATAGCAGATATCCTCGCCGCGCGGCCCCTGGATGGAGGGGAAGCGATGCTGCAGCGCCGCCACGATGTCGCGCGTATCGTCGACCGACAATGTGGTCTGGGTCAAAAAGGCGAGATTATCGGGATCGGCGGGCGACAGCGCGGCAACATCGTCGACCGATTCGACGAGCGTCATCGCGCCGTCGGGCAATTGGCCGAGCGTACCGATGACTTCGGGGTGGCCGGCGTGGCCGATGAAGATGATGTGGCGGCCCTGTTCGTTGGCGCGCTCGGCCTGTTTGTGGACCTTGGATACCAGCGGACAGGTCGCGTCGATATAGTCGAGCCCGCGCGCTTCGGCCTTGGCGGGAACCGCCTTGGGAACGCCGTGCGCACTGAACACGACCGGAACGCCGTCGGGCACCTGATCGAGCGATTCGACGAAAATCGCTCCCTTCGCCTTCAGCGATTCAACGACATAGCGGTTATGGACGATCTCGTGCCGGACATAGACGGGCGCGCCATAGCGCTCGATCGCGAGCTCGACGATGCGGATCGCCCGGTCGACGCCGGCGCAAAAGCCACGTGGGGCGGCCACCAAAACCTTGAGTTCCGGGGCTTCGGCGGCGGATTGCGTAAGATCTGTCATGACCCGCGCGCTCTAGCGCAGCGGCCGTGACAAGGTAAAGCCGCTTCGTCCATGTTGCGCCTTGTTCATCGCACCGATAAGAAGCGGCGCGCATGGAGCGGTGACGTTCGTCCTCCGCGGCCCGCGCCTGATTGGAAAGCTATATCATGATGCCCAGTTTCGTCCCGCCCCGTAAATCAATCGCCATGCTGTGCGGCGCGGCCGCCATGGTCATGGTCGCGGGGTGCGCGAAGGACAATGATATCGACCTGTCGTCGGGCGTCGGCATCACCGCGACGCGCAGCGCCTGCCCGGCGGTTGCGGTGCCGCTTCACACCGGCGACATCACGCTGTTCGATCCGGCCACGAGCCGCGATGCGAGCGCGGTCGACGTCGTCGCGACGATCACCCATGTCGTGCCGCAGTGCAACGACCAGGCCGAGAAAGTCTATCAGCTTGCCGATTTCGACGTCGTGGCGACGCGCCGCGATGCCGGCCCGGCCCGGACGGTCGAGCTTCCCTATTTCGCGACCGTCGTCCAGGGCGGCACCGCGGTCGTGGCCAAGCGGCTCGGCACCGTCACCGTCTCCTTCCCCGAAGGCCAGACGCGCGGCAGCGGCCATGCCCAGGCGGCCGCCTATGTCGACCGGGCCGCTGCGACGCTGCCCGCCGATGTGCAGGAACGCATCAACCGCAAGCGCCGCGCCGGCGATGCCGACGCCGCGATCGACCCGCTGAGCATCCCCGAAGTGCGCGCCGCGGTGCAACGCGCGAGCTTCGAACTGCTCGTCGGCTTTCAGCTGACGCAGGAGCAGCTCGAATATAACGTCCGACGATAGGCGTCGCGGCGGCGCGCACGCGCGCGCCGTTCGCATCCGTTTCGCCCTGCGCCGCCATCCGGGCGACGCGGGGCTTTTCGTGCCTGCCAAGCTGCGGTAGGGCGCCGACCGACCTTTTGACCGAAGATTGACCTGACCCATGACCCTGTTCAGCCGTTTTTCCGACCATATCGATACCGCTCTGGATGCGCTTGTCGCGCGCGGGGCACTGCCCTCCGGGCTCGATCGCGGGGCGATCAGCGTCGAGCCGCCGCGCGACCCGGCGCATGGCGATGTCGCGACCAACGCCGCAATGGTGCTCGCCAAGCCCGCAGGGACGAACCCGCGCACGCTCGCCGAACTGCTCGTCGGCGAACTGACGGCGATCGGCGAAGTGACCGAAGCGAGCGTCGCCGGACCGGGCTTCATCAACCTGCGCGTCGCCGACGATAGCTGGCGCGGCGAGCTGGCGCTGATCCATGCCGAGGCGGGCGATTATGGCCGCTCGGCGATGGGCGCCGCGCGGCGCGTCAATGTCGAATATGTGTCGGCGAACCCGACCGGCCCGATGCACGTGGGCCATTGCCGCGGCGCGGTGGTGGGCGACGCGTTGGCGGCGCTGCTCGAATATTCGGGGCACAAGGTCACGCGCGAATATTATGTCAACGACGCCGGCGCGCAGGTCGATGTGCTCGCGCGCTCGGTCCACATGCGCTACCGCGAGGCGCTGGGCGAAGATATCGGCGCGATCCCCGAGGGTCTCTACCCCGGCGATTATCTGAAGCCGGTCGCTGAAAAGCTCGCCGCCGAATATGGCGACCGCTATGTCGGCGCGCCCGAAAGCGCGTGGCTCGGCCTGTTTCGCGCCGAGGCGGTGAGCGCGATGATGGACATGATCCGCGCCGACCTCGCCAAGCTGGGCATCCATCATGATCTCTTCTCGTCGGAAGCCGAGCTGCAGGCCGAGGGCAAGCCCGCCGCTGCCGAAAAATGGCTGCGCGAGCATGACCTCGTCTATGACGGTGTGCTCGAAGCGCCGAAGGGCGAGACGCCCGAGGATTGGGAGCCGGTTGAACTGCCGCTGTTCCGCTCGACCAAATTCGGCGACGATCAGGACCGGCCGATCAAGAAATCGGACGGGAGCTGGACCTATTTCGGCGCCGACCTCGCCTATCATTATCAGAAGGCGCAGGACGCCGACGAATTGATCGATATCTGGGGCGCCGACCATGCGGGGACGGTCAAGCGCATCAAGGCGGCGGTCGCCGCGCTGACCGGCGGCACCAAGAAGTTCGACGTCAAGCTGGTCCAGATGGTCCGGCTGCTCAAGAATGGCGAGCCGTTCAAGATGTCGAAGCGCGCGGGCAATTTCGTCACGCTCGCCGACATCGTCGATGAGGTCGGCAAGGATGCGGTGCGCTTTACCATGCTGACGCGCAAGGCTGACGCGCAGATGGATTTCGACTTTGCCAAGGTGGTCGAGGCGTCGCGCGACAATCCGGTCTTCTATGTTCAATATGCCCATGCGCGGATCGCATCGCTTAAGCGCAAGCTCGCCGATGCGGGTATCGCTGCGGCGGCGCCCGACATCGCGCGGCTCGATGCTTATGAGCTGGGGCTGGTCAAGCTGCTCGCGCAGTTCCCGCGCACGGTCGAGGCGGCGGCGACGGCGCGCGAACCGCACCGCATCGCCTTTTATCTGGGCGACGTCGCCGCGGCTTTTCATGCGTGGTGGAACATGGGCAACGATCGGCCTGACGCCCGTATCATTTTGGCAAATGACGCCGAACTGACCGCAACCCGCCTTTATTTGGCCGATGGAATCGGGCAGGTTATCCGCAACGGGCTGCACCTGATGGGGGTGGAGGCGCTCGAGGAGATGGCGTGATGGCGACGGATGCGGGATTGGGGCTGGAGGACGAGGATCGCCTGCCGTGGCTGGAACCCGCCGAAGGTTTCGAGGATGATGCCGAAGTCTCGCCCGCGCGCCTGCTCATCATGGTGCTCGGCGGGCTGCTGCTGATCGGTGCGGTGCTCGGCGGGCTGTGGTGGGTCCAGAACGGCGGCGCGCGCGGGCAGGGCGAGCTGATCGTCGCCGACAAGGGCGACTACAAAGTGCCGCCAAAGACCGACGGCGCCAAGACGTTCGAGGGTGAGGGCGCAGCGAGTTTTGCGGCGAGTGAAGGATTGACCCCCGGGGGCAAGGTTGATCCGAGCCGCATGCCCGAGGAGCCCGCAGTGACACCCGCCGAACGCGACGCGATGGCGCAGGCCGAGGCCGCGAAGGCGCAGGCCGACAAGGCCGCCGCTGCAAAGGCCGAAGCGGCGCGGATCGCGGCGGCTGACAAGGGCAAGCCCAAGCCCGCGGCGATGTCGGTTAAGACCGGCGAAACGACAGGCGCGCAGGCCGAGGCGGCCGGCGCTGCGACCGGACTGGTTCAGCTTGGCGCGTTCAGCAGCGAGGCGGCGGCGAACAAGGCGTGGAGCAATCTGAGCAAGCGCTTTGCCTATCTGTCCGAATTGAACCGGTTCGTTTCGCCGGTGAAGACCGGGAGCGGCACCGTCTACCGTTTGCGCGTGGCGACGGGCACGGCGGCTAACGCATCGAATTTGTGCGGAAAATTGCGTGTTGCGGGCGAAAATTGCGTCGTCGTTCGCTGATATCGCCCGTTTTGCCGCACCCGCCGTTGGTTCGCCGCACCGGCTATGGCATAGTCGATCCCTTGGCCGATGCCTGAGGGGGCGTCCGCCGGTGGAGGTTGACGTACGATGATACCCGCGATCTTCGGCCTGTCGGGCCTGACGCTGACCGACGACGAGCGCGCTTTCTTCCGCGACAGCGCGCCCGCGGGCTATATATTATTCGGCCGCAATATCGAGAACCGCACCCAGCTTCGCCGCCTGACCGATACGCTGCGCGAGCTTGACGGGCGCGCCAATCTGCCGATCCTGATCGATCAAGAAGGCGGCCGCGTTGCGCGCATGAAGGCCCCCGAATGGCCAGATTTTCCGAGCGGTGCAGCGTTCGATGCGCTGTACGAGCGCGCGCCGGCCAGCGCGATCGAGGCGGCGCGGCTCAATGCGATGGCGCTCGCATCCATGCTTGCCGAAGTGGGGATCACCGTCGATTGCCTGCCGCTGCTCGACGTACGCCAGCCGGGGGCAAGCGATGTGATCGGCGATCGAGCGCTGGGCAGCGAGCCGATGCGCGTTGCGGCGCTGGGCCGCGCGATCCTGAGCGGATTGCAGGACGGCGGAGTCGTCGGGGTCGTCAAACATATTCCGGGGCATGGCCGTGCGCTGCTCGATTCGCACAAGGCGCTGCCCGTCGTCGATGCCCACGACCGCGAGTTGCAAACCGACCTTGCGCCCTTTGCAGCGCTGCGTGACGCCGCGATGGCGATGACCTGCCACGTCATCTTCAAGGCGTGGGATCCCGATCTGCCCGCGACGCTGTCGCCGACGATCATCGGCAGCGTGATCCGTCAGCGCATCGGCTTTCACGGCCTGCTGATGACCGACGACCTCGATATGGAGGCGCTGTCGGGCGACGTGCCGTCGCGCGCGGCGGCGGCGATCGCCGCCGGCTGCGACCTGGCGCTCAACTGCTGGGCGAAGATGGACGACATGGTCGGCATCGCCAACGCACTCGACCCCATCGGCGCGGACTCGCTCGCGCGGCTCGAAGGCGCGATGGAGCGGATCGCGGGGATGCACGACGAGCGCCAGTTCGCGGCGCTGATCGACCAGCGCGACGCGCTGCTGGCGCTGGCGTGATGGCGGGCTGAGGCATCGATGGAGGAACTGCCGCTCGAATATGAAGTCGTGCCGGCAGCGGCGGAGCGCGAGGATGCGCTCCAGCTCAATCTCGAAAGCTGGGAAGGGCCGCTCGACCTGCTGCTGACGCTCGCGCGCAGTCAGAAGGTGGACCTGCGTCAGATTTCGATCCTGGCGTTGGTCGAACAATATCTGACCTTCATCGCCGAAATGCGCGCCAAGCTCGAGGTTGCGGCCGATTATCTGGTGATGGCGGCATGGCTTGCCTATCTGAAATCGGCGCTGCTGCTGCCCAAAGATCCGGCCGAAGACCCGTCGCCCGACGAACTGGCGCTGCGTTTGCAATTGCGCTTGCAGCGGCTCGCGGCGATGCGCGAGGCGGCGGCGCGGCTGCTGGCGCGCGACCGGATCGGCCGTGACATCTTCCTGCGTCCGAATCCCGAGGGGTTGCAGGATGTGAAGGTGCGGCGCTGGGATGCGAGCCTGTACGATCTGCTGTCGGCTTATGGGCAGGTCAAGCTGCGCACCGAACCCGTCGTGCATATGGTCGCGCGGCGCCCCGTGGTGACGCTCGACGCGGCGCTCACCCATTTGCAGCGGATGCTGGGCGTCCAGCTCGATTGGGCCGAGTTGTCGGCCTTTCTGCCCCCCGATTATCAAGGGCCGCTGCGCCGGTCGGCGATCGCGTCGAGCTTTGTCGCCGCGCTCGAACTCGCGCGGCAGGGGCGGGTCGAATTGCGGCAGGAGGCGGCGTTCGAGCCTCTTTATCTGAAAGCGAGCCAGGGATGAGCGAGATCGACGACCGCGAACGCGCCATAGAGGCCATGGTCTTTGCCAGTGACGAGGCGCTCGATTCGCGACAGATTGCCGGGCGTTTCCACGACGAACTGACGCCGGGCGACGTGCGCGCTATTCTGCAGGCGATCGCGGCGCGCCACGCGGGGAGCGGTATCGAACTGGTCGAGCGCGGCGGCCAGTGGCATTTTCAGACCCCCGCCGATCTTGCGCATCTGCTCCGCCGCGAACGCGACGATCCGCGCAAACTGTCGCGCGCCGCGGCGGAAGTACTGGCGATCGTCGCCTATCACGAGCCGGTGAGCCGCGCCGAGATCGAGGCGATCCGCGGCGTCCAGACGTCGAAAGGGACGCTGGACGTGCTGATGGAGGCCGAATGGATCGCGCCTGCCGGGCGGCGCGAGGTGCCGGGGCGGCCGCTGATCTACAAGACCACCGACGCTTTCCTGCAGCATTTCGGGCTCGCGAGCCGCAAGGATCTGCCCGGGATCGAGGATCTGCGCGCGGCGGGCCTGCTCGACCCGGTCGATCTCGCCTTCGATGCGGCGATGGACGAACTGGACCTAGTAAAAGACGGCGAGGAAGCCTAGATAGCGGCCTCAAGGAGAATTTGAGATGGGTAGCTTCAGCATCTGGCACTGGCTCGTGGTCGGGATTCTCGTCCTGCTATTGTTCGGCAAGGGTCGCTTTTCGGACATGATGGGCGACGTCGCCAAGGGCATCAAAAGCTTCAAGAAGGGCATGGCCGAAGACGATGTGCCGCCGCCCGCACCGCGCCAGATCGACGGTCAGCGCGCGCCCGAGGCCACCCCGACCCCCACCGCGGAAACCGAAAACCGCTGATCGCGGCCCGCACGCGGGGGAAGGCCTGAACGATGTTCGACGTCGCGCCGACCGAGTTGCTGCTCGTCGTGGTGGTAGCCCTGGTCGTCATCGGACCCAAGGATCTGCCGAAGGCAATGCGTTTTGTCGGTAAATGGGTCGCCAAGGCCCGCGGCATGGCGCGCCATTTCCGTTCGGGACTCGACACGATGATGCGCGAGGCCGAGCTTGAGGAGCTGGAAAAGCAGTGGCGCGAACAGAATGACGCGATCATGCGCCAGTTTCCGCGCGTCGATGGCGTCGATGCGCCGCCAATGATTCCGGCGACCTCTCTGCCCGACGCGGGCGCGGCCGACGCCGGCGAAACGCCGCCCGTCGATCCCGATCATGCCGCGGCCCTGACGCCGCCCACCGCCGCCCCGTCTGGTACGTCGGCCGAAACCCCGCCGGAAACTCACGCCGTTCCGCCGAAGGACGGCCCGTTGCCATGAGCGCCGATACGCCAGTCCATAAAGAGGATGAGGATGGCGCGGGCGGCAAGATGCCGCTGCTCGACCATCTGATCGAGCTGCGGTCGCGACTGCTGAAATCGTTGCTCGCGATCGCGCTCGCATTCGGCGTGTGTCTCTATTTCGCTCGACCGATCTTCGGCGTGCTGGTGCATCCGCTCGTCGCGGCGGGGCAGGGCAAGCTGATCTACACGCAATTGTTCGAGGCGTTTTTCGTCGAGATCAAGGTGGCGCTGTTTGCGGCGATGATGATCGCCTTTCCGGTGATCGCCAATCAGCTGTGGAAATTCGTCGCGCCCGGGCTTTATCGCAAGGAGCAGCGCGCCCTGCTGCCCTTCCTCTTCGCAACGCCGGTCCTGTTCGCAATCGGCGCCTCCTTCGCCTATTTTATCACCATCCCGATCGCGCTGAAATTCCTGCTCGGCTATCAGGGCGAGATCGGCGGCGTGACGCAGGAAGCGCTGCCGTCGGTAGGCAATTATCTGAGCTTCGTAATGCAGTTCATCATGGCGTTCGGCATCGCCTTTCTGTTGCCGATCCTTTTGATGCTGATCGAGCGCGCCGGGCTGGTGACGCGCCAGCAGCTGATCGGCGCGCGCCGCTACATGATCGTCGCGGCGTTCGCGATCGCCGCCGTGTTCACGCCGCCCGACGTTATGAGCCAGCTCCTCCTCGCGGTGCCGCTTGTGTTCCTTTACGAGATTTCGATCTTTGCGATCTGGTTTACCCAGCGCCGACGCAAAACAGGCGCCGAAGCGGCGCCTGTCGAGCCTCCGGAAGAGGCTAAAGGGTAAGTAACCCGCCGATCAGTGAATGGCGTCGTCGCCGGCTTGGCCGACCGATTCGATATCGCGGCCGACGCCCTTCACCGTGTTGCAGCCAGCGACCAGAAAGCTGGCGAGCAGGGTAAGAAGGATTACGCGAGCACTCGTCATAGTCTGTCACCTCTCACGGGATTTTTGCAAAATGGCCCGGCGCGCTTCGAGGGGGGGGGGGAGGGAATGCGAGCCGGGCCAATGTTGCTGAGCAGCGCTGCGGGGGGGCGATGATCGCTGCTCGAATGGGAAACCCGCGTTGCGAGGGATAAGTTCCGCAAAAAAATCGCCGCGATGAAAAAATTTTCGGGGAGCCCGGCGAAGCGTGCAAATCCAGAGATTTGGGTCAGCCCATCGCCGTCAGGCCGCTTAGCACCGCAAGCCCGAGAAACGAGAAAAAGCCCATCATGTCGGTCATCGTCGTTACAAAGACGGCCGACGATACCGCCGGGTCGATGTCGAAACGGTCGAGCGTTACCGGCACCAATATGCCCGCGAGCCCCGCAACCAGATTGTTAATGAGCATCGCCGAGGCGATCACCGCACCCAGAAGCGGGTTGCCGAAGATGAGCGCGGTGCCGGTGCCGATCAGAATGCCGAGCGAGAGGCCGTTGATTGTCGCGATGCGAAATTCGCGCAGGATCATGCGCATCGTGTTCGACGCGGTGAGCTGATTGGTGGCGATTGCGCGCACGGTCACGGCGAGCGTCTGGGTTCCGGCATTGCCGCCCATGCCCGACACGATCGGCATCAGCACCGCGAGCAGCGCATATTTGGCAATCGCGGTTTCGAAGATGCCGACGACCGATGCGGCGAGCATCGCGGTGCCGAGATTGACGACCAGCCAGCTCAGCCGGGTGCGGATGGTCAGCGCGATCGGTTCGTTGATGTCGCCGTCGCCGGCACCCGACAGGCGCAAGATATCCTCGCCCGCCTCTTCCTGGATGATGTGGACGACGTCGTCGACCGTGATCATCCCGACGAGCCGCCCCGCCCTGTCGACCACCGCGGCCGAGATGAGCGCATATTTCTGGAAGCGCAGCGCGACCTCTTCCTGGTCCATGTCGACCGGGATCAGCGTCTGCTCGCGCCTCATTATGTCGTTGATTGCGACGCTGCGCGGCGCCCGCAATATCCAGCTCAACTGGCAGGTGCCGACCGGGCGGTGCATCGGGTCGACGACGAAGATTTCCCAGAAGTCGGTGGCGAGATCGACATCCTCGCGCAGCCGGTCGATGACGTCGCCGACGGTGACATGTTCGGGCACCGCGACGAATTCGCGCTGCATCAGGCGCCCGGCGGACTCCTCGGGAAAGGAGAGGGCGTCCTCAATCGCGGCGCGATCTTCGGGCTCCATGGCGCGGAGAACGGCCTGCTGCTCGTCCTCCTCCATATCCTCGATGATCGCGACGGCATCGTCGGTGTCGAGTTCGGACGCGATTTCGGCGACCTGTTCGGGCGCGAGCAGATCGATCAGCCGCTCGCGCACATAATCGTTCATTTCCGCCAGCACGTCGGGCGACAGAAGGTCGCCGAGCACCTGCGCCAGGAGCGGGCGGTCCTCGTCGGAAACGAGCTCGAAAAGGTCGGCGATGTCGGCAGGGTGCAGGCGGCCGACGCGTTCGCGCGCCGCCTCGACCTCACCCTCTTCGGCAAGATCGATAACGTCGCGCACGAACGCGGGTTTCAGGCGATCGTCTTCGTCGAGTTCGGTTTCGGTTTCGCGCGGGGGATGGCCGGGATCATGATCGAGCCCGTCGGCGGTGAGCACGTCTTCGGGCGGCAGGGAATCTTCGCGTTTGTCCATCGCGCGGTCCTCCCTGGCTGCTACGGCGTCGAAGGCCCTCCACTAGTCGCGGACGCGCGTCATGGCAACGCCGCAGCCGAATTTAGTGCGTGGCATTGGCGCGGCGCACCGCTATGGCGGCGCCAACCCATTCGAAGGAGAGACACCATGTCCGAACAGACCCTTACCCTGTCGCTGTCGACCGGCGACGTCGTCATCCGCTTGCGCCCCGACCTCGCGCCGCAGCATGTCGAACGCATCACCCAGCTCGCGCAGGAAGGCTTTTACGACGGCGTCGTCTTCCACCGCGTCATCCCCGGCTTCATGGCACAGGGCGGCGATCCGACCGGTACCGGCATGGGCGGCAGCAAGCTTCCCGACCTGCCCGCCGAATTCAACGCCGAACCGCATGTCCGCGGCGTCTGTTCAATGGCGCGCGCGCAGAATCCGAACAGCGCGAACAGCCAGTTCTTCATCTGCTTCGACGATGCGCGCTTCCTCGACCGCCAGTACACGGTGTGGGGCGAAGTGATCGAAGGCATGGAAAATGTCGACGCGCTGCCCAAGGGCGAGCCGCCGCGCGAGCCCGGCAAGATCGTCAAGGCGACGGTTGCGTAACTCGCTCCGTCATTGCGAGGACCCGCAGGCGACGACGCAATCTCCAGCTGTCGGCATGACGTTATGATGGCTCGAGATCGCCACGCGCCCAGCGGGCGCTCGCGATGACGATTTGGCTTTCATCATTCCCCCACGAACCCGTTCAGCCGTTCGCAGGCGGCAATCCAGTCTTCCTTGAACGCCTGGACGACCTGGCCCGCGCTCATCGCCTCGTTCATCAGGCCGACGCCCTGTCCGACCCAATAGGTTGCGAGTTGCTTGGCGCCTTCGTGACCGCCCTCTGACAGCTTGTCGACCTTGCGCAGCGCGGGTTCGCTTACCAGCGATTGTAGCGGCATCGGGAGCGGTTTCGGCGCGCCCTCGGCCTCCCATGCGTCGGTCCAGGGCGAGCGGAGCTGACGCGAGGGCTTGCCCGTCCGGCTCTTCGATCGCACCGTGTCGCGCGACGAGGCGGCGAGCATTTTTTCCTTCACCACCGGATTGGTTTCGGCCTCCGACGTGGTCAGCCACACCGATCCGCACCAGGCGCCATGCGCGCCCATCGCCATCGCCGCGGCCATCTGACGCCCGGTGACGATGCCCCCCGCAGCGAGGATCGGGATCGTCGCGCCGACGGCATCGAGCGCCGCAGCCACCTCGGGCACCAGCACCATCGTTGCGACCTCGCCGCAATGACCGCCCGCTTCGCCGCCCGCAACGACGAGGATATCGACCCCGGCGCGGACCTGCGCCAGCGCATGATCGCGGGTGCCGACGAGCGCGGCAACCGGCACACCATGCCGTTTGCCGAGTTCGAGCATCAGTTGCGGCGGTACACCGAGCGCGTTGGCGATCAGGCGAATCGGATGGCGAAACGCAACTTCGAGCAGCTTCGCCGCGCCTTCTTCATGCATATTGTCGCCGAAGCTCTGCCGCGCTTCGGTCGCAGTGTCGAGGCCCGCCGCATCGACGCCGAATTTGTCGAGCACATCGGCCGCGAAGCCGAGATGCGTCTCGGGCACGCGCGCCGCGGCCGCCGCCGGTGCCTCGCCCTTGCCGGCGAAGCTGTTGGGGACGATGAGGTCGACACCATAGGGCTTGCCGCCGATGTGCGCGTCGATCCACGCAAGCTCTTCCTCAAGTCGCTCGGGCGGCAACGAGGCGGCGCCGAACACACCCATGCCGCCGGCTTTCGACACCGCGACGACGACGTCCCGGCAGTGCGAAAAGGCGAGCAGCGGAAATTCGATGCCGAGCATGGCGCAGATGGGCGATTGCATGTCTCTCTCTCCAATTTGCTATTTGCACCCATGTCAGCGCCAGTTGACGTAAACGTCAAGTTGATTTGCGCCCGCCACGCTTTATCGCGGGGGGTATGACCGGATTTTCCCTACCCGATTTCGACCTCGACGCCTTTGTCCGCGCGACGCTCACCGAGGATCTGGGTAGCGGCGGCGACATCACGTCGATGGCCGTCATTCCCGCCGACGCCGTTTTCACGGGGGTGATGGACAGCCGCGATGCGATCAGCGTTGCGGGGCTGCCGATCGCCGAGCGATTCTTTCGCGCGCTGGCACCCGATATGGACATCGAGATTCTGGTTGAGGAAGGCGCATGCGTTCCCGCCGGCACCGACCTGATGCGCCTTTCGGGCAACGCGCGGGCGATGCTGACCGCCGAACGATCAGCGCTCAACACCGTCCAGCATTTGTCAGGCGTTGCGACAATGACGCGCAGCTATGTCGATGCGATCGCCGGCACCGGCGCGACGCTGCTCGATACGCGCAAGACGATCCCCGGCCTGCGCGTGCTGGAGAAATATGCGACCCGCATGGGCGGCGCGACCAATCACCGCATGGGCCTGTGGGACGCGGCGATGATCAAGGACAATCATGTCGCGGTCGCGGGATCGGTCGAAGAGGCGGTGCGCCGCGCGGTGGCGGCGGGAATCGCCGATATCATCGTCGAGGTCGACCGCATCGACCAGGTCGAGGGCGCGCTGGCATCGGGCGCGACGCATCTGCTGCTCGACAATATGACCCCCGACCAACTGCGCGAAGCTGTGGGGATCGTCGCCGGGCGCGTTCCGACCGAGGCGTCGGGCGGGGTGCGGCTCGACACGATCGGCGCCATCGCCGCGACCGGCGTCACCTTTGTTTCGGTCGGGCGGCTGACCCAGTCGGCGCCGGCTGCCGACATCGGGCTCGATTTTGCGCTCGTCTGATACGCCCTCCCTGTCCGCTCGCCCTGCGCTTGTTTGAAGGGTGGTCCTTCATCATGATCGGCAAGGAAGAACGGTGCTTCGACAGGCTCAGCACGAACGAAAGATAGGAAGAGCGCTTCTGGCGCTGACTCTGCTGCTCACCCCCGCGGCGGCGCAGGCGCAATCGCTGGCCTGTGTCGCGCCCGACCGGACGCCGGTGCCGCGGCTCGAGCGGCCTGCGCGCGGCGAGCCCGTCCGCAAGCCGCCGACGACCGGCTATCTGCTGAGCATGAGCTGGTCGCCGCAGCATTGCGCAGGCGCGCGCAATCCCAAGAATGCGCGCGACCGATTCCAATGTTCGGGCGAAAACGGGCGCTTCGGCTGGGTGCTCCACGGTCTGTGGCCCGAGACCGATACACCGGCCTATCCCCAATGGTGCCGTCCGGCGAAGATCGTCGCCGCGCCAGTGCTGCGCCGCCATATGTGCATGACCCCTTCGGCGCAGCTTTTGCAGCATGAATGGGCGAAACACGGCACCTGCATGAGTTCCAACCCCGCCGCCTATTTTCGCGCCGCCGAAATCCTGTTCCGCGCCGTGCGCTTTCCCGACATGAAAGCGCTGTCGGGGCACGTTCGCACTGCGGGCGATATGCGGCGCGCCTTTGCGAAGGTCAATCGCGGCATCGACGAGCGGATGATCGCGGTCGCGACCGATCGCGGCGATTGGCTGACCGAGGTGCGGCTGTGCCTGGGGCCGCGGATGCGGCCGCAGGCGTGCAAACCCTTTCAGCGCGGCCTCGCCGATGCGCGCGCGGTGCGCGTGCGGCCGATGGATTAACACCTGCAGGGCAAGGCGTCCCGCGCCGGGACGGCGGCGATGTTAACACTCTTTTAACCTTATCGACTCGTTAACGGGCGCCTAGCCTGCCGGGCATGGATTCGGACGAGTATATCGACATCCGCGAGCGCATCCGCGCTTATGGCGCCCGGCAACTGGTCCTTGCACGGCTGAGCGCGCCCGAGGATTGGCAGGGCGAATTGCGCGGCGCGCTTGCGGCGCAGCGCGAGCGTCCGGCGCTCTGGTCGCGCGACAGCGATTTTCGTCTGTTCGCAGAAAGCTTCGCGATCTTCTTCACCGCGGCGATGATGTTTCTGATCTGACGGCCGATCGCCGATCAGCCCCCCACCGTTACAAAATCTCGCGCACGACATCCTGCGGGCGGCAGAAGCGGACGCCCTTGTCGGTTTCGACGAAGGGGCGGTTCACATAGGCGGGGTTGGTGACCATCGCCGCGATAATTGCTTCTTCGTCGGCGTCGGGCAGGCCGCGTTCCTCGGCATCGGTGCCGCGCAGGCGCAGCGCGTCCCGCGCACTCAGGCCCGCGTCGCGAAACAGCTGGCGCAGCTTGTCGGCGGTGTAGGGCGTTTTCAGATATTGAATCACCTCGACATCGACGCCGGGGGTTTCCTCGAGAATCGCCAGCGTCTTGCGCGAAGTGCCGCAGGCGGGGTTATGCCAGATGGTTGCCTTCATGGCGCAGTTCCTAACGGGAGCGTAATGGAACGTAAACGCACTATTCATGGCATATATGGCACATTTGCCCGCATGAAGAGGCTTGGACTCCTTGCCTTTGGCGCCCGAACCACGGCTTATAGACGGCCGAGGGACCGCCAAAGGCGGCAATGAGGGCTGGGTTGCACGTGAAAGAATTGATCGATCGCAGGGCTATGCTGGCGGCGATGGCGGGCGCGGGGGCGCTGGCCGCGACATCGGCGCGCGCAGCCCCACTTCCGGACTGGATCACCGGGCATGGGCAGGCGGCGACACCGCCGCCGGTCGACTATCTGGCCGTCGCGCGGCAACAGCTGGCGCGGCAGGGCAACCGGATCGCGCAGGCCGACCGTGTCGGGATCGTCGATTTCGGGCTGCCCTCCTATCGCCCGCGCTTTGCGCTCGTCGATCTGATCGCCGGCAAGGTGGACATGTATCCGGTCACCCATGGCCGCGGATCGGACCCGCAGCATGACGGATGGCTCAAGACCTTTTCGAACGTCCCCGGCTCACTCGCCTCGTCGCGCGGCGCCTATCGCACGAGCGATTATTATTGGGGATCGAACGGATCGTCGATGCGGCTCGCGGGGCTGGAGGCCGACAACAGCAATGCCGACATGCGCGCGATCGTCGTGCATGGCGCCTGGTACGCCGAACCGTCGCTGATCGCGACGCAAGGCAAGCTGGGGCGCAGCGAGGGCTGTTTCGTGTTCGGAGAGGAGTTGCTGCCGCAAATTCTATACAAGCTGGGGCCGGGCCGATTGCTCTACGCCGACAAGCTGAGCGTGGCGCCCGCGTCGCCGCCGCCCTTCGAATTGCCGCCGGTCGCCGACAATATCATCCGCACCGGCGCCACCCAGGGATCGATGCCGACCAAGGCTGATTGAGAATTCTCGGGTTTCAAGCCCGAGGATGTCAACGCAATGTCATCCGATTCCGCGAGGAAGAACGGAGCCGGGGGCATCGCCGCCCGGTCGCCGCTTGATCAGTAGATTGCGCCTTTTTCGGGTTTCGGCGCCTGCACCGTCTGCGTCGTCGGAACGACCGCGGGCGGCGTCGGCGAAATCACCACCGCAGCGGCGCGGCCGGGCTTGGCGAAGCTCGTCACCACCGGCGCGTCTCGGCCGTAAAGGTCGTTCAGCTTCTTGATGCCGCCCTTGCCGTCGGGGACGACGGTCCAATAAGCGACATAGACGGGGAAGGGCTTTTCGAAGCCGAAGCGCGTCGTCTTGCCGCTAGCGACGACATCGCCGAATTCCTCGGGCGTGCGGCCGGCGAACATCACCGCCATCAGGCCGGAGAAATGCAGCGCCTTTTCGGTGCGGATGCACCCGTGGCTGAAGGCGCGCGAATCCGCGGCGAACGCGCCCTTCGAGGGCGTGTCGTGCAAATAGATGGCGTGCGGGTTCAGCATTTCGAGCTTCATTACGCCCAGCGCATTGTTGGCACCCGGCTGCTGCACCACCGACAGCGCCTTGCCGCTGCCCGTCCAGGTATAGCCCTGCGCGCGGGCGCGCGCCGGATTGGTCGCAATCGTCGATCCGATGCCTTCGGCGATGATGCTCTTGGGCAGCGTCCAGGTCGGGTTGACGATGATCCCCGTCGCCATCGGGTTGAGCTGCGGCGTTGGGGTCGACGGTTTGCCGACGACCGCCTTGTGCGTCGCAATGACGACGCCGTCATGGACGACGCGGGTCAGATATTCGGGCACGTTGCTGACAACATAGCCTTCGCCAAGATCGCGCGGCATCCAGCGCCAGCGTTCCATGTTGACGCGGATCGCGTTGGCGTCGGCGGGCGTCTTTGCGGTCTTGAGCGCGGCTTTCAGCACCGCGAAATCGGGATGGACAGGGTCGAGGCTGACCAGCGCCTGCGCGACGTCGTTCGCGGTGAGCGCGCTGCCGAGCAGCGGGATCAGCGGTTCGGTCTGCGCGTCGCCATCGGTCATGAACCATTGTTTGCGCGCAGCATTGGGCGTGCGGCCGTCGCGCATGTGCGTGGCGAGCAGCAGGAAGCTATCGGTCGCGACCTTGTCGAGCGTGATCTGATTGCCGCCGTCAATCGCAGCCTTCAGTGCTTGGGGATTGTAATCCTTGGGGAACAGGCCTTCATCGCCCGCCGACTGGATGAAGGCGAGCAGCGCCCTCGCATTGTCGACGCTCCAGCTCGGCAGATTGGCCTCGGCGACCGTTTCGATCTCGGGGGCGTCATCGGTCACCTTGTCGGGTTGCAGCACGACCGAGTCCTCCTTGACGCTCGTCTGTGCGGCGACGGGCGCCGCAAGCAGGGTCAGCGGGAGGATAAGCGCCGCGGCCGGGCGCGCGTAAAGGGGGAGATTTCTGGCCATGGTTAAGGCCCATAGCCAATAATCCCCCCGTGCGAAAGTGAGCTGGGACACAATCCGTCGTGTCCGCGCGCGAACCCGGCGTCGATGGGGGCAGCGTCAGGCCTTGTTGTCGGCATCCTGCTTCGCCAGCCATTCCTCCAGCCACTTGATCGTATAATCGCCGTGGATGACGTCGGGATCGGCGAGCAGCGCCTGATGCAGCGGAATGTTCGTCTTCACACCGCCGATAACCATTTCCTCGAGTGCGCGGCGCATCCGCATCATGCAGCTTTCGCGCGTGCGGCCATAGACGATCAGCTTGCCGATCATGCTGTCGTAATAAGGCGGGATCGAATAGCCGGCATAAAGCCCGCTATCTACGCGCACATGCATGCCGCCGGCGGCATGATAATTGGTCACCTTGCCCGGTGAGGGCAGGAAGTTACGCGGATCTTCGGCGTTGATCCGGCATTCGATGGCATGGCCGCGGAATTCCAGCTCGTTCTGCTGCACCGAAAGGCCCATGCCGTCGGCGATACGGATCTGTTCGCGGACGAGGTCGAAGCCGGTGATCATCTCGGTCACCGGATGTTCGACCTGGATGCGCGTATTCATTTCGATGAAATAGAATTCGCCATTTTCCCACAGAAACTCGATCGTCCCCGCGCCGCGATAGCCCATCTTTGCCATCGCATCGGCGCAAATGCCGCCCATGCGGGCGCGCTCTTCGGCCGAAATCACGGGCGAGGGGGCTTCTTCGAGTACCTTCTGGTGGCGGCGCTGCAGCGAACAGTCGCGTTCGCCGAGATGGATGGCGTTGCCCTTGCCGTCGCCGAAAATCTGGAATTCGATGTGGCGCGGGTTACCGAGATATTTTTCCATATAGACGGTCGGATCGCCAAACGCCGCCGCGGCCTCGCTCGACGCCTGACCCATGAGGCTTTCGAGGCCGGAGGGGTCGGGGACGACCTTCATCCCGCGGCCGCCGCCGCCCGACGCGGCCTTGATCAGCACCGGATAGCCGATTTCCTCGGCCGTCCGCTTCGTTTCCTCGCCATAGGTGACGGCGCCGGGCGAACCCGGCACCACCGGCAGACCGAGCGCGACCGCGGTGCGCTTCGCCTCGACCTTGTCGCCCATGGTGCGGATATGTTCGGGCTTCGGCCCGACGAAGATCATGTCATGCGCTTCGATAATCTCGGCAAAGCGCGCATTTTCGGACAGGAAGCCATAGCCGGGGTGAATGGCGTCGGCACCCGTCACTTCGGCGGCCGAAATGATCGCCGGGATGTTGAGATAGCTGTCCTTCGCCGCCGGCGGGCCGATGCAGACGGCTTCGTCGGCCAGGCGGACATGCATCGCATCGGCGTCGGCGGTCGAATGGACCGCGACCGTCTTGATGCCCATTTCGTGGCAGGCGCGGTGAATACGCAGCGCGATCTCGCCGCGGTTGGCGATCAGCAGTTTCTCGATGGCCATCGGCGGTCCCTCAGCCGATGGTGAACAGCGGCTGGTCATATTCGACCGGCTGGCTGTTCTCGACATGCACGGCCTTGAGCGTGCCCGAGGTAGGCGCGGTGATCGGGTTCATCACCTTCATCGCCTCGATAATCAGGATGGTATCGCCTTCCTTCACCGCCGAACCCACGCTCGCGAAATTGGGCGCGCCCGGTTCGGCAGCAAGATAGACGGTGCCGACCATCGGCGACTTCACGGCGTCGGCGAAGCTGTCGGCGGCGGGGGTAGCTAGGGCGGCCGGCGCGGCGGCTGCGGGTGCGGCAGCGACGGGCGCGGCAACCGGGGCCGGCGCGAAAGCGACCGGCGCCGCGGCGGCGGTCAGCGTACGCGCAACGCGCACCTTGCGTTCGCCGTCCTCGACCTCGATTTCGGAAAGCTGCGTGTCGTCGAGCAGTTCCGCGAGCGCGCGGACGAAGGCCGGATCGATGTTGATGCCGTGCTCTTTATGGTCACCCATGAGATATTTCCTGTTGTTGCGGCACTGTTGATCGCGTGCCTTGACCCCGTTTCTGATCGCGCCTCTTGTCAGAAGCGCGCGGCGGCGTCCAGCGCCAGCATATAGCTGTCTGCGCCGTGGCCTGCAAAATGCGCGGCCGCCGCCATGCCGATATAGCTCAGATGGCGAAAGGATTCGCGCTTCATCGGGTCCGACAGATGGACCTCGATCACCGGAACGCGGATCGACTTGATCGCGTCGTGCAGCGCGACCGATGTGTGCGTATAGCCTCCGGCATTGAGCAGCACCGCCTTGGCGCTGGCGAAATGCGCTTCGTGCAGCCAGTCGATCAGCGTGCCTTCGTGGTTCGACTGGCGGCAATCGACGCGCAGACCCAGCGCCGCCGCACGCTCGGCGAGCCGCTCGTGGATGTCCTCGAGCGTGTCATGCCCGTAGATTTCGGGCTCGCGCGTGCCCAGCAGGTTGAGATTGGGCCCAGAAAGGACAAAGATGGCGGGCGTTTCGGAACACTCGTTGGACAAGGGCACGGTCTTTCGGTTGCGACGCGGGTCGCTCCCCCTATATGGGCTGCACGTCAAAAGGCAAAGCAGGCGGGACTCGTGATTTCCATCATTCTCAACGGCGATGCGCGGCAGGTGCGCGCAGGCAGCATTGCCGATCTGGTCGCGTCGCTGGGCCTCGACGTGAAGAAGGTCGCGGTCGAGCGCAATCGCGAGATCGTACCGCGCTCGACGCTCGCCGACGTCGCGCTTGCCGAGGGCGATGCGCTGGAAATCGTTCAATTTGTAGGAGGCGGTTGTTGACCGACCAGTGGAGCGTTGCCGGACGGACCTTTAGCTCGCGCCTTATCGTGGGCACCGGCAAGTACAAGGATTTCGAGCAGAACGCGGCGGCAGTCGCCGCGTCGGGTGCAGAAATCGTCACCGTTGCGGTGCGGCGTGTCAATGTGTCGGACCCGACCGCGCCGATGCTGACCGATTATATCGACCCGAAGACGATCACTTATCTTCCTAACACCGCCGGCTGTTTCAATGCCGACGACGCGATCCGCACCTTGCGGCTGGCGCGCGAGGCGGGCGGCTGGGATCTGGTGAAGCTGGAGGTGCTGGGCGAAGCGAAGACGCTCTATCCCAATATGCGCGAAACACTGGAGGCGACCGAGGTGCTGGCCAAGGAAGGCTTTCTGCCGATGGTCTATTGCGTCGACGATCCGATCGCCGCCAAGCAGCTGGAAGATGCGGGCGCGGTTGCGATCATGCCGCTCGGCGCGCCGATCGGGTCGGGGTTGGGTATCCAGAACCGGGTGACGATCCGCCTGATCGTCGAGGGAGCGTCGGTGCCGGTGCTCGTCGATGCCGGCGTCGGGACGGCGAGCGACGCCGCGGTGGCGATGGAACTCGGCTGCGACGGCGTGCTGATGAACACCGCGATTGCCGAAGCCAAGGACCCCATCCGCATGGCGCGCGCCATGAAGCTCGCGGTCGAGGCGGGGCGCGATGCCTATCTCGCCGGACGTATGGGCCAGCGTCGCTACGCCGATCCGTCAAGCCCGCTCGCCGGCCTCATCTGATATTGATCCAGCGCAATGCGCCGCCCGCGCGGCGCTGCCATGCCGGTGTCTCTGACAAGGAGGCATGGGCATGGGTGGCACGCGGCGCCGGATCGTCATCGTCGGGGCGGGACCGGCGGGGCTGAGTTTCGCGCGCGCGCTGGCGGATACGCCCGCCGAGATTACGCTGATCGAGCGCGCGCCGCTTGCCTCACTGGCCGAACCGCGCTTCGACGGGCGCGAGATTGCGCTGACGCACCGGTCCGAGCGTGCGCTGCGCGACCTGGATGCCTGGTCGCGGATTCCGGCGGCGGACGTTCACCGCCTTGACCGCGCCGAGGTACTGAGCGGCCGGGCGGGGTTTGCGATGAGGATCGATCCGGGTGCCGGCGACGCGCGGCCGCTCGGCCATCTCGTGTCGAACCATCATTTGCGCCGGGCGCTGTTCGAAAGCGTTGCGGGACAGGCGAACATGGATCTGCGCGCGGGATGCGCGGTGGAACGCGTTCAGGCCGGGCGTGGCGGCGTCACCGTGACCCTTGCCGATGGCGCTGTGATCGAGGCCGATCTTCTGGTCGCGGCGGACTCGCGCTTTTCGGCGATACGCGACCAGCTCCGCATCGGCGCCGACGTCAGGCCGGTCGGCAAGACGATGCTCGTGGGCCGGGTACGTCACGCGCCCTGCAAGGCGGGCGTCGCGACCGAATGGTTCGCCCGGCACCACACGCTGGCGATGCTGCCGCTGGGGGAGGGGCTTTCGTCGGCAGTCATCACCCTGATGCCCGAAGCCGCCGATGCCTTCATGGCCGAATCCGGCGAGGGAAAGGCGCGCCGGATTGCGGCGATGACGCGCGGCAGATGGGGCGCGGTCGCGTTGGCGAGCGATTTTCATGCCTATCCGCTGACGACGACCTTCGCGCACCGCTTTGCGGGGCCGCGTGCGGTTCTGATCGGCGATGCGGCGGTCGGCATGCATCCGGTGACCGCCCATGGCTTCAACTTCGGGCTGGCGGGCGCGGTGCGGCTCGCGAAGCTGTTGGCGTCTGCGGATGATGTCGGCGATGCGCGCCGCCTTGCGCGCTACGCTGTCGCGCATCGTGCCGAGACCTGGGCGCTGTTTCAGGCGACGCGTGCGATCGTTGGCCTCTTCACCGACAACCGCCATCCGGCGATGGCGCTCCGCCATGCGGCGCTGCGGCTTGGCGCGCTGCCGCCGGTTCGGATGGGCCTGCGCGCGCTGCTCATGCAGCAGCGGGACGCGCGTGCAGCCTAAGCCGTTCGGTCGACGCTCCGTCTCGTTTCGTCCCGCGACCAAGGAACAATGAGGGGTGGCAAGTCGTTGATTTGACAAGAGGCGCGATCGCCTCTTTGCAGCAAAGGAGACTCCCCATGGGCGAACTGACGGAAAAGGCGAAAGGCCTGACGAACGAAGCGATCGGCAACACCAAACAGGCGATCGGCAAGGCGACCGACAATGAACGCCTGCGCGCCGAAGGCGACCTTCAGGAAGGCAAGGGCGAAGCCCAGAACATCAAAGGCAAGGTGCAGGGCGCGCTCGGCGACAAGGTCTGACCGACCCGCTCTGGCCACCGGCCAACAAAAAGCCCCCGGGAGCGATCCCGGGGGCTTTTTGCTGGTCCGGGAACGCGGCGTTATTTGCCGCCGGACGCGACCAGATCAACATCGGTCATCCCGCCGTCGGTGCGGAGGAACAGGACATAGGCGAGGTCGCCTTTCGTCCCGCCCAAAATATGTTCGTTGCCGCGCACGCGGTGGTCGCTCGTATAACCCGCACGCACCGCCATCGTGTGATAATAGTCGAGAACGCCCTGGATCGAGGCGGCGGTCTGGAAATTGACGACGCGGATGTTGCATTTTCCGCCGGCCACCCCCGCCGCCTCTCGCAGCGTCGCGCGCGGATAGAGCTTGAACGCTGGCGGCAGACGGTCGGCCCACTGGTTGCCGTAGGTCAGCTTGGCGTCGCAGCTGCCCTTTTGCTGTTCACGCGCCAGCGCGCCGATGGTGACCGGGCGCTTGGCGGCGCAATCGCCGTTGCAACCATCCTCGAACGGCAGCGCCTTGGGCGCGGTGAGCAGCTTGCCCGCAGCCTGCGCCGCCGCCGCTTCGGCCGCCGCGGCCGCCTTGCCGCTCGCTACGCCCGGAACGCCGCCGTCGACGGGCCGGTTGCCCGGCGCCGCCGCATTGCGGTTTGCCTGCCCGGCCAGCTTGGGGTCGACCATGATCTTGTCTTCGAGCGCGCCCTTCAGCGCAGGGTCTTCATTGGTCAGCCCGTCGTCGAGCGGATTGAGGTCGGCCTTTGCCTGCGGATTGTCGCGGCACCCCGCGAGCGGAGCCGCGGCCATCAGCAGGCCGGCAATCAGCCATTTTCCCCGGACGATCATTGCTAACACTCCCTTAATCTCTCACCCGGACTTGCCGGAAGCTGGTTAAGAAGATGTGAGCAAAAAGCGTTAATTGGTAAGACTTTGTTAGCCGAAAACTGTCTCGGACCGAGACGGGTTGCTCGCGCAGCGGATCAGGCGAGAGGTTTCGACCGCCGCCTGACGGTGGACAACCGCCTGACGATAGACCGGATCGGTGACCATTTCCATGAAGGCGCCGCTGTTCGGATAGCGGGCGATGAACATCGCGTCCCAATGTTCATCCGCTGGGCCGATCACCATCGCCTCCATCATGCCGCTCCAAACGACACTGCCGCCGACGCGCGAAAAGACGGCGCTGCTGTCCTTGCCATAATTGGCATAGGCTTCCGCGCCGGTCAGTGCCTTGCCGGCGAGGGGGTGATCGTCCGGATAGGTCGCCCTGTCCTTGAAGCGGACGAGGTTGAGCATATGGATCGGCGTATCGCGCGGCAATGCCTTGAAAGCGTCGAACTGCGCGCGTTCGGGGTCGATGTGACGATCGCTCATGGCTGGAATTCCTTGCGTTTGACCCGCCATGCCTCGGCGCTCTGCGTCCAGGCGTCGACGCGGGTCTGTTCGAACGGGGCGGGGAGGTGCGTCGGGCCGCTGTTGGTCGCGCCCAGCCTTTTGGCCAGCGCCTGCGAGCGGACATTGTCGGGGGCGATGCTGTGCATCAGCTCGGGCCATTTGAGGAATTCGACCGCGAAGTCGCAGGCGGCGACCGCCCCCTCGAACGCATAGCCTTTCCCCGCGAATTTGGCGCGCACGCCATAGGCAATCTCGGGCGCGGGCCAGCCGTCGGGCTCCCACGGGCCGAGCCGCCCGACCCATTCGCCGCTTGCGCGTTCGAGGACCGAAAACATCGAAAAGCCGCGGATATGCCATGCCCCCGCGAGCGTGCACCATTGGCGCCACGCCTGCGATCGGGCGCAGCTGCCACCGATGAAGGTCATCGTGTCCTCTTCGGCGCACATTTCGGCGAAGGCGTCGAAATCCTCGGTCGCTGGCGGGCGGAGGATCAGCCGCTCGGTGACGAGCAGAGGGCCGTTTAGCATCGATATTCTCCCGCAGCAGTGGCCGACGCTTCTGGGAGAAAGGAGGCTGGCGGGCAAGCTGAAACACGCACCGCGAACGCGCGATCGGCCTTGAGGGCGTCGGTTCGAACCGACGCCCTCGCCATCACAGAGTGCGGATGGAGGGGTCTCGGACCCGCACCCGGACGGTTTCTGTCAATCAGCGGCAGCGATATTTGTCGCGGTCGATCTCGCGGCCGAGGAGCGCACCGGCGCCTGCGCCGAGAACCACGCCGAGCAGCTTGTCGCCTCGGCCAGCGATTTCGTGACCGGCAAGGCCGCCGACGGCGGCACCGATCAGCAGGCCGGTGGTGCCATTGTCCTTCTTGCAGTAATATCGGCCGTCGTTACCGCGCCAGATCCGCGTGTTGGCGCCGACGCGCTGGTCGCGGCTCGCATAATAGCGTCGGTCGTGATGCTTGCGCTTGTAAAAGTCAGCAGTGATTTCGCTCTTGTGCAAGCCCTGCGCCGGAACGGCGCTTGCCATGCCGGCATAGGCGGGGGCGGTCGCGACGACACTGGCGGCCGCAATTGCGCCCATCATGCCTTTGGTAAGAATAGCCATATCCTGTCCTTTCCTGGTTCGCGCCTCGACCGTTCAGGAACGAGCGCTTCACCCGAAATAACGAGAAGGGTCCGCACAGCGTTGCATGAACCTTCGGCAACAAGGCGAAATGAGTGCTCTCATCGACGAACCGAAAGGCACTTGTCCGCCGTCCGGCGGCGTGCGAAACATTGGAAATGCTGAACATTGCTTCGATTTTCATCGGTCTGGTCGCGCTGATTCTCGCGATCCCCGCGTTCATTCCGTTTCTGGGCTGGGCGAACTGGGTCATCATCCCGATCGCCGTGGTCGGGCTCGCGCTTGGCGCGATGTCGAGCCGCACGAGCGGGCGCAATCTGAATATTGTCGTGATCGTCGTCGGTATCGTCCGGCTGATGCTCGGCGGCGGTCTGATCTAAGCGCGCGTAGAATGCCCGCGCCCGCCGCTCCGTCGGAGAGCCAGCAGAACGGCTTGCCCTTCGCGCTCGCCGCCTATGGCATCTGGGGCTTCGTCCCGCTGTTTTTCAAGCTGCTTGCGAGCGTGCCGCCGGTCGAGGTGCTGGCGCAGCGCATCGTCTGGTCGCTGCCGCTCTGTTTCTTCATCATGGCGTTCCGGCGGCAGATCGCTGACTATCTTGTCGCCTTGCGCGACTGGCGGGTGCTGCGGATGCTGTTGGCGAGCGCGCTGCTGATCGCGGTGAACTGGCTCGTCTATATCTATTCGATCTTCACCGATCATGTCCTCGCCGCCAGCCTCGGCTATTATCTCAACCCGCTCGTCAATGTGATGCTGGGAATGGTCTTCCTCGGCGAGCGCCTGTCGCGATTGCAGATGATGGCGGTCGCGATCGCCGCCGTCGGGGTGGCGATCCTGCTCGGCGGTGCGCTCGACACGCTGTGGATCAGCCTGACGCTCGCCTTCAGCTTCGGCCTCTATGGGCTGCTGCGCAAAGTGGTGCCGGTGGGCTCGCTACCCGGCCTCGCGATCGAAACGACGCTGCTCATGCCCTTGGCGCTCGCGGCGTCGGCCTGGTATCTGTGGATCGGTGACGGGCGCGGCTTCGGATCGGACCCGAAAATCACCCTACTGCTGATGGCCGGGGGCATCGTCACCGCGGTGCCGCTGCTCCTCTTCGCCACCGCCGCGCGGCGGATGAGCTATGCAGCGCTCGGCTTCGTCCAGTATTTGGCGCCAACACTGCAATTCCTGCTCAGCCTGTTCGTCTTCGCCGAACCGCTGAAGCCCGTGCAACTGGCGTGCTTCCTGCTGATCTGGATCAGCATTGCGGTGTTCAGTTTTGACATATGGCGCAAGATGCGCGCCGACCGGATGGTCGAGATCGCCTAGAGCCTGTGAGATTGCCGTGGGCTTAGGCGACCCGCCAGCTGAGCGTTTCGCCGGCATGGAAGGGCACCACATCGCCGATCCGGTCTGGAACCACGGTCGCGCCGCGTTCGAGCGTGATCGTGCCCTGATTGAGCGGTAGGCCATAGAAGCGCGGGCCATGTTCGCTCGCAAAACCCTCGAACCGGTCGAGCGCACCGTCTTCGTCGAACGCGGCGATATAGCTTTCGAGCGCGAAGGGGGCGTTGAAAATGCCGGCACAGCCGCACGGCGCTTCCTTGGTATGCACCGCGTGCGGCGCGCTGTCGGTGCCGAGGAAGAATTTGGGCGAGCCCGAGGTCGCGGCGGCGCGCACCGCGAGCCGGTGGTGCTCGCGCTTGGCGACGGGCAGGCAATAGGCGTGCGGACGGATGCCGCCGACCAGCATCGCGTTGCGGTTGATGTGAAGATGCTGCGGCGTAATCGTCGCGGCGACATTGGCGGGCGCATCGGCGACGAACTGCGCCGCCTCCGCCGTCGTGATATGTTCGAACACGATCTTGAGTTCGGGCAGCCTCGCGACGAGCGGTGCGAGCGTGCGATCGATGAATACCGCCTCGCGGTCGAAGATATCGACGTCATGGTCGGTGACTTCGCCGTGGATCAGGAGCGGCATGCCGATATCGGCCATGCGTTCGAGCACGCCCATGATGTTCGCGACATCGGTCACGCCGTGGGCGCTGCCCGTCGTTGCATGCGCGGGGTAGAGCTTGGCGGCGGTGAACACGCCCTCAGCATGGCCGCGCGCCATTTCCTCTGCATCGGTGCTGTCGGTCAGATAGGCGACGATCAGCGGGGTAAAATCGAGCGCCGCGGGGATCGCTGCGACGATCCGCTCGCGATAGGCGCGGCCCTCGGCCACGGTCGTCACCGGCGGCGACAGATTGGGCATGACAATCGCCCGCGCGAATTGGCGTGCGGTATAGGGCGCAACATGCGCCAGCATCGCGCCATCGCGCAGATGGACGTGCCAGTCGTCGGGGCGGCGGATGGTCAGGCGATCGGTCATGGTGGGCTCTCGGGCAAATCGTGACTTGGCTTTGGCTGCTCCGCCCCTAAATTATCGGCATGGCCAATACCACCCTCAACGACCGCGCGCTGATCCGATTGTCGGGCGACGATGCCCGCGGTTTTCTGCAAGGCCTTGTCACCAATGATGTGTCGGGCAATCTGCCGGTGTGGGCGGCGCTGCTGACCGCACAGGGCAAGGCGCTGTTCGATTTTCTGATCTGGGCCGACGAGGCGGATGTGCTGATCGATTGCGAGGCGGCCGCAGCGGACGATCTGACCCGGCGCCTGACGCTCTACCGCCTGCGCCGCGCGATTACGATCGAGCGCGAGGAGGTTTTGCGGGTTCACTGGGCGCCCGAGGGCGATCTTGGCGTCATCGACCCGCGGTTTGCCGAATTGGGGCAGCGCTGGCTCGCTCCCGCCGACGAAGACGGCGCGGGGGGCGTCGAGGCGGCGTGGCGCGCGCACCGCCTGGCGCTCGGCGTCACCGAAGGGCGCGCCGAACTCGGCGACGGCGCGACGCTGTGGCTCGAATGCAATGCCGCCGAATTGAACGGCGTCAGCTTTTCCAAGGGCTGCTACGTCGGACAGGAAAATACCGCGCGGATGAACTGGCGGCAGAAGGTCAATCGCCGACTCCTAGTCGTGCCGATCACCGAAGCCGACGAAAAGCGTCAGGTCATCTCCTATCCCGAACTCGGCTGGTCGGTGGAGCATCGGCGCGTCGAGGGCATCGATCCGGCGAAAGCGCCGGCCTGGATGCACAGCGCCCTTCTTTCGCCCGGTTCATGAGCGGTGCAGCGCGGGCGGGGTAGAGGGGAAGGATGATCGCGCCGCTCGCCCTGCTTGCTCCCGCCGCGCTGGCCGCCGCCGGTCCGGCCTCCTGCCCGGACGATCATGCGCGCACGATGACGCTGGCCGAAGCCGCTGCGGCGGAGCCGGGGCTTTGCGTGCAGCTCGAGGCCATCGCGTGGAACGGCCGCCTCTACGCCGATGTGAGCGCCATCTATGCCGGGGTGTCGATTGCGTATCGCGGCGACGTACCGGGCCGCCCGATGCGCGGCGGGCCCGCGCGGATGGTATTCGACCCGGCCTCGCGCGAATTTGTCGATGCGGGAAATTCCGGTGCGCCGCGTGTGTCGATGCCCCAATGGCTGCACCTGACCGCGCTGACGGCGCGCTGCACGGGCGTGCAATGCGCGGCCGATGCGGCGCCGACGCTCGACATCGTGGGGGCGGACAGGGTTCGTGACCGGCCGGTGGAACGGCGACTGCGCGCCGACGTCGCGCCGGCTGCATGGAAGCTTCGCCCGCTTGCTGCGGATTCGCCGTGGGCGGCGCGCTTTGCCGCTGCGGCCGATGCGCTGTTTCCCGCGTTGCGCTCGGGCGATCCGAAGCAATGGGTGCCGTTGCTTGGCGGGCGCTGGCTGGCCGCCGCCGACCGCGCGCGGGTCGAGCGCCTGCTCGGTGTGCAGGCAAGCCCCTTTGCGTCGGCGTTGCGCGCTCCGGCAAAGCTGCAGCGCGTGATTTTGGGTTGGGACGCGGCCACGCTCGATGCGGGCGAACGGGCGCTGGTCGATGCGGGGCAGGAGGCCGAGGCGATCGTCTGCTGGTCCGATCGTGTCGATGCCGAACGCCTGTGGCCGATCGCCGCCTTCGATGCCGATAACCGGCCGGGACGCCCTTATGCCTGCGCGCGGATTGCCTACAGCATCCGCGGCGGGGAGCCGCAATGGCGCGCCTTCATCGATCAGGCGGAAGGCGGTCTTGCCGAACTACAAAATCGCGGCACCATTTAACCATTCTCCAACCCCGATTTGCGAATAAGCCGGGCATGGTGAGGCGTTTCATCCCCCTTGTAGCCGGGATCGCGGGCATATCGATCGGCATGGCGAGCATCGCCGGCCGGCAGGTCGCCGATGTGCCCGAAGCGCCTGTGGATCCTTATGCCGGCGAGAGCAACTGGACGACCGGGGCGCGGGATAAGGCCGCAGTGGCCGCCAGCGATGCCGTCTCACGGCCCAGCGAAGTCCGGATCCGGCGGGCATCCGATTCGCATTTCTATGCGGACACCCGTGTCCAGGGCAGGCAGGTTCGCATGCTGGTCGACAGCGGCGCATCGCTCGTCGCGCTGACGCGGAACGATGCCGAGGCGATCGGCATCGATGTCGACCGTCTGCCGATCGGCGGCACCGCCCAGACCGCGGGTGGCACCGTGCCGATGCGGACGGTCCTTCTCGACAGTGTCGAGGTCGACGGCATCACGATCCGCAATGTCGAGGCGGCAGTGGTCGATGCCAACATGGGGGTGTCGCTGCTCGGTCAAAGCTATCTTGCAAAGCTCGCTGCGGTGAATGTCGAGGGCGACACAATGACGCTGCGCTAGGGCGCCAAGCCAGTCGCCGGTTGTTCGCCGTCGGCTTAAAGTACGACGGACGCGCCATCCGAATGGCGCGCCCGTCGCCGGGAATCAGTCGAACAATTCTTCCAGGAATGACTTGCGCCGCTTGGGATAGCCGCGGCGATAGTCGTTGCCATGGCCGTAAGCTGGCGGCGGCGTGGCCTGCGGCGCTGCCGGGCGGGGCGCGGCTTCGGCAGCGCTCCGTTCGATGATCTTGTCGAGTTCGCCGCGATCGAGCCATACCCCGCGGCATTGCGGGCAATAGTCGATTTCAACGCCTTGCCGGTCGCTCATCGCGAGCGGAACCTTGCAGATGGGGCACGGCATATTGTGGGCAGATGTCATGGTCACCTCGTGGAAAGATTTCGATCCATCGAGGATGCGCGGAGAGCGAAGGCCATGGCCGATCACGCACCGAGCACGCTCGATGCGGTCCGACATCACGATCCTGGGATCGCCAGAGGGGCCCGGCCCGCACCGGATAAATGGGGACTGTCCGGGAACCTTCAAGTCCTGACGCAGCGGCATCGGTCGCGGGCGGTGCTTCTTCAGGGCTCGCGCCTGCTTGCCATTTGCGCGGCATTTCCCCACATCTGCGAGCATGAACGCTCCCAACCCGCCGCTCAAGGCCGCCATCGTCCCGGTCACCGCCTTTCAGCAGAATTGCACCCTCCTGTGGTGCACCGAAACCAACAAGGCGGCGCTCGTCGATCCCGGCGGCGACCTGCCCAAGCTGCGCGAGGCGATCCGGCAGACGGGGGTGGAGGTCGAAAAGATTCTCGTCACCCACGGTCATATGGATCATTGCGGGCAGGCGGGGGTGCTCGCCCGGGAATTGGGCGTGCCGGTCGAAGGACCGCACGAGGACGATCGTTTCTGGATCGAGCGGCTGGGCGAAGATGGCGCGCGCTTCGGCATGACGGGCGAGGTGTTCGAGCCCGACCGCTGGCTGGTCGATGGCGATACGGTGAAGGTCGGCAATCTGACGATCGACGTCATCCATTGCCCCGGTCACACCCCCGGCCACGTTGTTTTCTATCATGGCCCCTCGAAGCTCGCGATCGTCGGCGACGTGCTGTTCCAGGGGTCGATCGGCCGCACCGATTTTCCGCGCGGCGATCACCAGCAACTGATCGATTCGATCACCGGCAAGCTGTGGCCGCTCGGCGACGATACCATCTTCCTGCCCGGCCACGGTCCGCACAGCAGCTTTGCGCAGGAACGGCGCACCAATCCCTATGTCGCCGACGGCGTTGTGGGCGGCTGAAGCGGCCGCCCCGCTTGCGTCATTCTATTGCGGCTGGATGGCGACGGTTTCGGTGACTTCGGTGCTGACGAATTTCGTCGGGGTCAGATAGACCGAGAGCAGCGCGGTGATCGCAAGCCCGAGCAGGGTCAGCATGGTGATCACGGTGCCGACCATGCGACCCCACATCATGCCGTCCATGCCGATCGCGTGCAGGATGCGCCCGATGAGATAGAGCGCGCCCACCGCCCACAGCCAGATCGACGAGCCGATCCCCAGTTCGATCAGCGCAAGCAGGATCAGGACGAAGGGCGTATTCTCGACATAATTGGCCTGCGCGCGCATGCGGCGAATCAGCCTGTCGTTGCCGCCGTCGCCGATCGAGACTTTTTCCTGTCCACGCACGCGCCCTACCCGGGTCGCGAGCCAGAGATTGAGCAGGGCGGCGCCCGCGGCGATGGTCAGGCTGATCGGCAACATGAACATGAAATTCCCCCTCTTGTTATCGGCCGGCGCTCGTGCTGGCGCGACCGGGTGCAGATGTGGCACCGGCGCGCGTCCGCGGCAAGGGGCGACGGGGAAGGAGCATCCGCCCGTACTCCGACGCGCGGCGAGGGGGTTGCCTTTGCGGGCAAAAACGCTATAGCCGCGCCCGATCCGGCACCCGACACCATCAGGCGTTGAGGCACCTTCCGGCGGAAGATTATACTGCAGTTCCAAGGCAGTTATGGTTTTCGGCGCGGCGGGCGGGCCAGTCATTCCCCGGCATCGGGGGGTGACAACACCGGGTTTGCCGATTCGTATAAACATTTGAGAATGCAGGATTTAAAATGGCCGTCCCCAAGCGAAAAACCTCGCCCTCGAAGCGCGGCATGCGTCGCAGCCACGACAGCCTGAAGGTCGAGGCCTATCAGGAATGCCCGAACTGCGGCGAACTGAAGCGTCCGCACAACCTTTGCAACGCCTGCGGCCATTATAACGGCCGCGAAGTGGTTTCGGCTGGCGCCTAAGCATTAGCCGGAGGGCGTTGGTATGAGCCTTACACCGCGAATCGCGATCGATGCGATGGGCGGTGACGTCGGCGTGCGCGTGATGCTCGCCGGCGCGGCCATGGCGCGCCACCGGCACGACGGCCTGCGGTTTCTGCTCGTCGGCGACGAGCAGCAGATCAAGGCTGCGCTCGACAATCACCCCAATCTGCGCGCCGCGTCGGACATCATTCACACCGACAAGGTCGTGTCCGGCGAGGACAAGCCTAGCCAGGCGCTACGGAGCGGCCGCGGCAGCTCGATGGGGCTCGCCATCGATGCGGTGAAGCGCGGCGATGCCGGCGGCGCCGTTTCGGCGGGCAACACCGGCGCGCTGATGGCGATGTCGAAGCTGGCGCTGCGCACCATGCCCGGCATCGACCGGCCAGCGCTCGCGGCGCTTCTGCCGTCGCTCGGCGACAATGACGTCGTCATGCTCGATCTCGGCGCGAACACCGACTGCGACGCCAACAACCTCGTCCAGTTCGCGGTCATGGGTGCTGCCTATGCGCGCACCGCGATGGGGCTGGAGCGTCCGCGCGTCGCGCTGCTCAATATCGGCACCGAAGAACTCAAGGGCACCGACGAAATTCGCGACGCCGCCGCGATCCTGCGCGAGGCCACCGGGCTGCCGATGGAGTTCGCGGGTTTCATCGAGGGCGACAAGCTGTCGCGCGGCAATGTCGACGTCGTCGTCCACGACGGTTTTTCGGGCAATATCGCGCTCAAGACGATCGAGGGCACCGCGCGGTTCGTGACCGATCTGCTGCGGCGCGCCTTCACCTCGTCGGTGCGGTCGAAGATCGGTTTTCTGATCTCGCGGCCGGCGACCGAACTGCTGCGCCACCATCTCGACCCCAATAATCACAATGGCGCGGTATTCCTCGGCCTCAACGGCGTGGTACTCAAGAGCCACGGCAGCGCCGATGCGAAGGGCGTCGCGAACGCGGTGCATCTGTGCGCCGAACTCGTCGAAAAGGACATTACACGCCAGGTGACCGAGGATCTTGCCAATTTCCGCAGCGGCGCCGCGGCATGACCCGGCGCGCTGTCCTCGCCGGCACCGGCTCGGCGCTCCCGCGCACCCGCGTTTCCAACGCCGAACTGGCCGAACGCGTCGATACCAGCGACGAATGGATCGTCGAACGCACCGGCATCCGCTTTCGCCATATCGCCGAACCCGATGAGACGACCGCGACGCTGGGCGCCGATGCGGCGCGCGAGGCGCTGAAGGCGGCGGATCTGTCGCCTGCGGACATCGGCCTGCTCATCGTCGCGACCGCGACGCCCGACAACACCTTCCCCGCCACCGCCACCAAGGTCCAGGCGCTGCTCGGCGCGCCGGACTGCATCGCGTTCGACGTTGCGGCGGTCTGTTCGGGCTTTCTCTATGCCGTCTCGGTCGCCGATTCGATGCTGCGCACCGGTGCGGCCGAACATGCGCTTGTGATCGGCAGCGAAACCTTCAGCCGCATCCTCGACTGGGAGGACCGCACGACCTGCGTCCTGTTTGGCGACGGTGCGGGGGCGGTGGTCTTGTCGGCAAAGGACGTTGCGGACGACCAGGGCATCCTCGCGACGCGGCTGCACGCCGAGGGGCAATATTGCGACATGCTCTACGTGGACGGCGGTCCCTCGACCACCGGCACCGTTGGCCATGTCCGGATGCAGGGCCGCGAAGTGTTCCGCCATGCCGTCACCAATCTTGCCGGTGTGCTGGGCGAGGTGCTGGCCGACGTCGGGCTGAAGACCGAGGATATCGACTGGGTCGTTCCGCATCAGGCGAACAAGCGCATCATCGACGCAACCGCGAAAAAGCTGGGCCTGCCCGCCGACCGAGTCGTGCTGACGGTCGATCAGCATGCGAATACGTCGGCGGCGTCGGTCCCGCTGGCGCTCGATCTTGCGGTACGCGACGGGCGCATCAAGCGCGGCGACCTGGTCGTGCTGGAGGCGATGGGCGGCGGCTTTACCTGGGGTGCGGCGGTCCTGCGCGTCTAGTTTTTGCAGTCCACGAACGGGCTTTCGACGCTCGTCGCATCAACTCCACGCTCCATCCGTTTAAGTTTGGCGGATTAATTCGCTTTTGTTACATATAATCCCGGGACTCGCGACGGTGGGGGCTGTCTGGGTTCCTCTTGTGCATCCGCTTCAGGAGGGGAGGGGTCAATTATGACAGCAGGAACGCTTACCCGCGCCGACATTGCCGCGCGCATCAATCAACAGGTCGGCCTGTCGCGAAACGAATCGGCGACGATCGTCGAATCAATCCTCGCGCATATGTCGGACGCGCTGGCCGCGGGCCAGAATGTGAAGATTTCGGGCTTCGGCACCTTTGTGCTGCGCGACAAGGCCGAACGCGTCGGCCGCAATCCCAAGACGGGGATCGAGGTTCCGATCCTCCCGCGCCGGGTGATGACCTTTCGCGCCAGCCAGGCGATGCGCGCCCGCGTTGCGGGCAAATAAGCCGGTCGTATCCGATGGGCGATCACGATAGCCGCAACGGGGACGGCAAGGCGGTCGGAGCGATGCTTGCCATTGGCGAGCTCGCGGACCGCATCGGGGTGCCGACCCACGTCCTGCGCTACTGGGAAACGCGCTTTCCGCAGCTTCGGCCGCTCCAGCGGTCGGGCCGTCGGCGCTATTACCGGCCCGATGATATTGCGCTGGCGGAGCGCATCCATCACCTGCTTCACGTCAAGGGCTATACGGTCGATGGCGCCCGCAAGGCGCTGTCGTCGGAACCCGACGGCGCTGCCGCGATACCCCGCGAAGTCCCGGTCGCGCGGGCGACGCACAGCGAAGCGAAGGGCATTCCGGTGGCGGCGCTGGTGGCACTGCGGGAGCGGCTGGCGGCTGCACTGCGCTGAGCCAGCCAAGCCCCATCTGAACGGACACGCGGCCTGCCTATCGGGCGTAGGCGTCGCGCAATTCGCGCTTCAGCACCTTGCCGATCGGGCTGCGCGGCAGTTCGTCGACGGTGGTGATCGCGCTCAGCCGCTGGGTCTTGCCGACCTTGGCGTTGCAATCGGCGCGCACGCTTTCTGCATCGGTGCCGGGTTTCAGCACAACGAAAGCGACGGGGGTTTCGCCCCACTCCTCGCTCGGCATGCCGACCACCGCCGCCTCGACCACGCGGTCGTCGGCAAGCAGGATCGCCTCGAGGTCGCTCGGGAAGATGTTGAACCCGCCCGAAATGATCATGTCCTTGGCGCGGTCCATCAGCGTCAGGAAACCGTCCTCGTCAAAGCGGCCGATGTCGCCATGACGATAAAAGAGATTCCCCTCCGCATCGTGCCAGTGCATCGCCTTGGTTGCATCGGGACGGTTGTTGTAGCCGGTCATCATCGCCGGGCTGCGACCGACGATTTCGCCGACCGACCCTTGCGGTAGTTCCTGCCCATCTTCGTCGATGACCTTTGCGATATGGCCCGGTGCGGGCTTGCCGACGGTGTGCAGCTTGTCGGGGAATTGATGCGCCTCGAGAATGAAGGCAGCGCCGCCTTCGGTCATCCCATAGATTTCGACGAGACCGCCCGGCCAGCGCTTCAGCACATCGGCCTTGAGTGCGGCGGCGAAGGGCGCCGAGGTGCAATATTTCATCACGAAGCTGGACAGGTCGAAACGGTCGAAATCTTCGAGCGCCATGATGCGGCGATACTGGACGGGAACGAGCATGGTGTTGGTGGCGCGTTCGCGCTCTGCCAGTTCCAGAAACCCGCGCGCATCGAACTTCTTCATCAGCACGACCTGACCGCCCGAACCGACCGTGGGCAGAAAGCTTGCCATCGTCGTGTTCGAATAGAGGGGCGTCGACAGGATCGTCACCGCGTCAGGGCCATAGGCCGGGACACCGCGCTGGATGTGCTGCCAGCGCATCGCGTGGCTGTGGACGATCCCTTTCGGCGTTCCGGTCGTCCCCGACGAATAGATGATGTTAAAGCCGTCGAGCGGATCGATCGGGACCGCTGCAGGCGTGGTGCCTGCGGGCGCCATCCATTCGTCCAGCGCGACGCCGACGTCGCTGCCGTCCATCGCGATGCGATCGCTGGCTGTGACGGTCTGGCCTTCGAGGCTTGCGGACGCCGCGCTGTCGAGGAAGAGGTGGCGCGCGCCGGTATCGGCGATCATCGCTGCCATTTGCTCGCCCGTCGCGCTGTTGGTGATCAGCCCGGCGACGCCGCCGGCCCGCAGCGTGCCGAGAATGACGGCCATCTGTTCGACGCTGTTCAGGCCCGCAATCGCGGTCCGGTCGCCCTTCGTCAGCCCATCCTGCTGCAACCGCGCGGCGATTCGGTCGGCCATCTGATCCAGTTCGGACCAGCTCAGTCGCCGCGCCAAGTCCGCGGCCGCTACGGCATCGGGACGTTCGGCGGCATGGGCGCGAACGAGGTCGGGCAGGGTGGCGAAGGCGCTGTCAAGCAGTTCGATACTGGTCATGGCTACCGGTTAGCACAGCAGGGGGGCGGTGCAATGCCGGTGGGGCGGCGGCGCGACAAGAAGTTGCGTCACGGCAGGGGAGAACGATGCATCCATCGGCGATGGTGACAGAAGGCGACACGAAGTTGCCCGTCGCCCTCTATCATCCGGATACCGCCGCCGTCGATCGTTCGTGCAGCGAGGCTTCATAAATCATTCTTACTGAAATTCGAGGGACGTCTCGCCGCGGCTGACTTCTTCAACAGTATCGGCAGATTGCTGACGTAGGAAATCCTTAGTCCTTGGTCGTCATATGGGTAGCCAATTAACAAGAGGTCTCGATGTGATGGAACTGTTAATCGACTGGATCGAACTGGTCGTGGCATTGGCGCTGGTGCTGGCAGTCGGGGTTATCTGGCTTGCTAGACCACTATTTGAACATTCTGCGGGCTCAAAAATGCAGCAAAGCAACTTCGTCGTGTTTGAGGCATACGAAGTCCATTGGAAGTGCTTGAAAAGGGACATGGAAAGAGCGGGTTGGCGGTCCACCGATATTGAACCTGCAAACGGTGAAGCGAATCTGTATCGCTTTCAGAAATGCAGTCCTCTCGCAGCGAAGCTTGGCGATCTCATAAGCAAGGGAATGCCAGAAACAGCTAACCGCAAAGAAGGGCCGACCTGCTAATCAAAGTCGCCGAACACGGAATTGCATGAGATCGAACCGAAGGTAATGCTTGTGGCGGCTCTCCACCCCACAACCGTCAAATCCCTTAGTCGTCGTCCATCGCGGGCGACAGCGACGCGTCAAGATCGCGCGGACGGATGAAGGCGACGAAACGCGCGCTCTTTGTATCGAGGTCGCGCCAGTCGGCGATGTCGAGTTCGAGGCGGGCGAGCGCCGATGTCGGCAGTTTCTCCTCGACCTTGGCGCGCAGTTCGTCGTCGGGCGATTCGGGGACGAGTTCGAGGATCAGGTCCTCCAGCCCCGGATTATGGCCCGAGATCAGCAAATTCTGCGAGTCCTTGCCCATGTCGCGGATTACATCGATCAGCGTCGCAGACGAGGCAAGATAGATGCGGCGGTCCCAATCGGGTTGGATTGCGTCGATTCCCGCGGCAGGCTGAAACAAATCGAGCGTTTCGGTCACGCGCACCGCGGGCGAGGCGATGATGCGGTCGATCGCCATCGCGTGCCGCCGTGCATATTGGCCGACGAGTTCGGCGCCGCGACGGCCGCGCGCGTTGATCGGGCGGTCGAAGTCGCGTTCGACGGTCGCGTCCCAGCCCGATTTCGCATGACGCAGGATAGTCAAAGTCTTCAAAATCTCTCCCCGCGCCGCTGCGCCAGCCCCTAAGCCCAATAGCCTTGCTGCGCTGCCTTCTGCCGGAAACTCATGACGGTGAAAAGGCAGCAAACGCTCTTTTTCGCTGTTCGCCGTTCGCCGCCGCAACATGGTTCACCACCTCGTCGAGCGGCAGGCGGCGGACGGGCGTCCCGGCGGGAAAGGCGCTGAGCAGCCGCGACGGGAAACTGGGCGACAGCATGACGAACTGTCCGAAATCGTCGGCGCGGCGGATCAGGCGGCCGAACGCCTGCCCGATGCGGGCCCGGATGACGCCGTCGTCATAGGCGCTGCCGCCCTGCGCCGCGCGCCGCGCCGCGTGAAGGATCGTCGGGCGTGGCCATGGCACCCCCTCCATGATCACCAGCCGAAGCGATTCACCGGGCACGTCGACTCCGTCGCGCAGCGCGTCGGTGCCGAGCAGCGAGGCGTGCGGATCGGCGCGGAAGATGTCGACCAGGGTGCCGGTGTCGAGCGGGTCGACATGCTGGGCGTAGAGCGGCAGCCCTGCGCGCGCGAGGCGGTCGGCGATGCGGGCGTGGACGATGCGCAGCCGGCGGATCGCGCTGAACAGGCCGAGCGCGCCGCCACCCGATGCTTCAATCAGGCGGCTGTAGGCGCCGGCAAGGGTGGGAAGATCGCCGCGCGCGATGTCGGTGACGATCAGCACCTCGGCCTGCCGCGCATAGTCGAACGGGCTCGAAACCGCGAAATGGCGGACGCCGCCGTCGATGTGCCGTGCGCCGGTGCGGATATCCGCGTCAGTCCAGCCGCTTCCTGCATCGTCGGTCGCCTGCGCGCCGCTGCGCAACGTCGCCGAGGTGACGAGCACGCCCTGCGCCGGCGCATAGACGATGTCGGCGACGGGGCGCGCCGGATCGAGCCAGTGGCGGTGCAGGCCGATATCATATTCGCGCCCGTCGAAGCGGTCGACCGCCAGCCAGTCGACAAAGTCGCGATCGGCCGGGCCGCCGACGCGCCCGAGCAGCGACAGCCACGCGCCTAGCGTGTCTATGCGCGTGCCGAGGCTGGCGCGGGCGCCGTCGACGCGGGCGCGGGCCTGTCCGTCGAGCCAGTCGGGCGGATCGTCGACCAACGCGTCGAGCCGCTTGCCGAGCGTCATCAGCGGCCGCAGCAGCGCCTCGATCGCATCGCTCGCGTCGGCGGCAGCCGCCACCAGATCGGGGCCGGGATCGGCAAGTTCGGTTTCAAGGCCATAGCCGCTGTCGGCATTTTTCGGATCGGTGCCGCGTGCATAGACTTGCCCGCGTGCGGCGACGAGCAGCCGCTCGATCGCGCCCCAGGGGTCGTTCTCGGCAATGCGCGCGAGCCACCCGTCGCCGGGAAGCTGGCCCGCCGCCTCGATCGCCGCCTGAATCGCCTTGTCGCCAGCCTCGTCATAGCTTGCGACATCGGCCAGCCGCGCCGCGAGACCGCGGCGGCGGCCGCGCGACTTGCCCTCCGGCCCCAACACCCAGCGGCGGATCTCGATCGCTTCCTGCCCGGTGAGCGCAGCGGCGAACATGCTGTCGGCGGCATCCCACAGATGGTGGCCTTCGTCGAAGATCAGCCGCGTTGCGGGGGCGCCGCCGTCGCGAGGCCGGGCGGCCTGCACCATCGTCAGCGCATGGTTCGCAATGACGATGTCGGCCTGCGCTGCCGCGCGGGTCGAGCGTTCGATGAAACATTTGCGGAAATGCGGGCAGCCCGCATAGATGCACTCGCCCCGCCGATCGGTCAGCGCGGTCGTGCCGTTGCGGCGGAACAGCGCGGGCAGCCAGCCGGGCAGATCGCCGCCAACCATGTCGCCGTCGCGCGTATACGCGGCCCAGCGCGCGACGAGCTGCGCCAGAACGGCCGCGCGGCCCGAAAAGCCGCCTTGCAGCGCATCCTCGAGATTGAGCAGGCAGAGGTAATTTTCGCGTCCTTTGCGCACCACCACCTTTTCGCGGTGCGTCCGGGCATCGGGATACAGACGCTCGGTCTCGCGCGCCAACTGGCGTTGCAGCGCCTTGGTATAGGTCGACACGCAGACGTTGCCGCCCGACTGATCGATCCATTGCTTGGCGGGGGCGAGATAGCCCAGCGTCTTGCCGATCCCCGTGCCCGCCTCGGCGACCAGCATCTGCGGTCGGTCGCGGCGTTCGCGCGGTTCGAAGATCGCGGTGGCGGCGCGGGCATAGTCGCGCTGTCCCGCACGGCGTTCGGCGCCATCGCCGGTGAGCCGGTCGAGCCGGGCGGTCACATCATCGGGATTGACCGTTACCTGGCGCGGCTGCGGGCGCGGGGCAGCTTCCTCCCATTCGGGCAGCCGCGCGAACAGCCAGCGCTCGCTGCGTTCGGGCGCGCCGATGCGGGGCTGCAGAAGCGGCGCCCACGGCCAGCGCTGGCGCGACAGCGCCTGCAGGCCGTGCCACGCGCCCTCGCGCTCGGGCCACGCGGCATCGCCAGCGCGATCGAGCATCGCTGCGGCGGCGCGCGGCAGGAACGCCGCAACATCGGCTTCGCTAGCGGGCGGGGCAATGTCCATCGCGGCGGCGATGCCCGCCGGCGTCGGCACCGCAAAGCGCGCGGGAAACAGGAAGGCGAAGAGTTCGAGCAGATCGAGCCCCGACAGCTCGGGATAGCCGAGCCGGTCGCCTGTCAGCGTCGCGCCGAGCAGGACATGCGGGGTTGCGGCGACCGCCGCGATCGCTTCGCCGCGTCCGACGCGCTGGACGCGGCCCGAGGCGTCGGCGATCCAGATGCCGACATGGCTCGCGTGGATTGCGGGGAGGGAGAGCGGATCGGGCGCCATTGCCCCACGCTAGGCACAAAAGGCGAACGCGGCAAGGCGGGCAATCAATGCGACACGCTTTCGGGTTGCAGCGGCGTGAAAAACGACCATTCTTCGGCGGGCGATTGATGAGAGGGGCGACACAATGGGTGACGAGGCTGCGATCGGCGCGGTGGTCGACGAAATGTATGCGATGATTTCGGGCCCGAAGGGGCCGCGCGACTGGTCGCGCCAGGATCATTGCTTCCATCCCGATGCCCGTCAGATCCGAACGGGTGTCGGTGCCGATGGCCGCGCGATATTTCGTAGCATGGGCCTCGCCGACTATGCTCGCGACACGACGCCCTTCTTTGCCGAGAATGATTTCTTTGAGCTCGAAATTGCGCGGCGGATCGACGTACTCGGCAACATTGCGCACGTATGGAGCGCTTATGAAGCGCGTTCGGCGCTCGACGACCCACTGCCAGAGAGGCGCGGCATCAATTCGATCCAGCTATTCAAAGATGCCGAACGCGGGTGGCGTATCATGGCGATGATCTGGGACAATGAGCGCGACGGCGTCACCATCGCGCCCTTCTGATCGCTCAGCTCAGCCCGCGCCGTCCGAAACCTGCGCTGCGGTTGGACAGAAATATCTGCGCAGGATGCGCGCTGGCGGCGCCGCGCGCGCGTTCGAGTGCGTTGAACAGCGGTCCGTGCGACAGCTCGTAGGGAAAGCGCACGCCCATGCGGTCGAATTCGGACCACATGACGATCGCATAGACGACCTGGCCACCATAGTGGATTTCGCAGCGGGATCGCGCCGGCATGCTCGCGCCGTCGATGCGGGCGCCGCCTTCCGAAAGGTCGCAGATGCGCCCTTCGATCTGGTTGAGCACGCCATTGACGATCACCTCGATCGTAACCGGGGTGCGCTTGTGAGCACGGGTGATGGGAGTGTGGGGACTCGTCATGGCCCGAGGCTAGGACGGACGTGGTTAATTTGGCGTAACCATGTCTGGCGCGGTTCCGTCGCGGCGTGCGGACAATTTTGCCTTTCGATTCGGGGGCGCTTGCCGCTATGGGCGCCCGATGACCGACTTGCACCTTCATCCTTCGCTGCGCGAGCCCGCGCAAACGTCCAAGGCCTGGCCGTTCGAGGAAGCGCGCAAGCTCATCAAACGCTATCCCGACGGCAAGCCGGGCGGCGCGCCGGTGCTGTTCGAAACCGGCTATGGTCCGTCGGGCCTGCCGCACATCGGCACCTTCAACGAAGTGCTGCGCACAACGATGGTGCGGCGCGCTTATGAAACGCTGACGGGCGGCGCGCCGACGCGCCTCGTGGCGTTCAGCGACGATATGGACGGGCTGCGCAAGGTTCCCGACAATGTGCCGAACGGCGACATGCTGCGCGAGCATCTGGGTCGGCCGCTCACCGCGATTCCCGATCCTTTCGGCAAATATGAGAGTTTTGCGCATCACAACAATGCGATGCTGCGCGAATTTCTCGACCGCTTCGGCTTCGAATATGAATTCGTCAGTTCGACCGAACGCTATCGGTCGGGCGCGTTCGACGATGCTTTGAAGAATGTCCTGCGCCACAATCAGGATATTCTCGACATCATGCTGCCGACGCTGCGTGCCGAGCGCGCCGCGACCTATTCGCCCATCCTGCCGGTGAGCCCCAAGTCGGGGATCGTGCTGCAGGTGCCCGTGACGGTTGTTGATGCTGATGCGGGGCTCGTATCGTTTGAGGATGAGGGCGAGACGATCACCCACAGCATCCTGTCGGGCGGTGCCAAGCTGCAGTGGAAGGTCGACTGGGCGATGCGCTGGGTCGCGCTCGGCGTCGATTACGAGATGTACGGCAAGGATCTGACCGACAGCGGCATCCAGTCGGGCAAGATCGCCAAGGCGCTGGGCGGACGCAAGCCCGAGGGGCTGATCTACGAAATGTTCCTCGACGAAAAGGGCGAGAAGATTTCGAAGTCGAAGGGCAATGGCCTGTCGATCGAACAATGGCTGAGCTATGGCAGCGAAGAGAGCCTGGCTTTCTATGCCTATCGCGAGCCCAAGGCGGCGAAGCAGCTTCATATCGGCGTCATCCCGAAGGCGGTCGACGAATATCTGCAGATGCGCGGAAGCTATCCGGCGCAGGAACCCGACAAGAAGCTTGGGAACCCTGTGCATCACGTCCATGTCGCGCGCGGCGAAGATGTACCCGACGCGGTGCTGCCAGTGACCTTCGGGCTGCTGCTCAACCTTGTCGCCGTGATGGGCGCCGATGCGGCGAAGGACCAGATCTGGCGCTACCTCGGTCAATATGTCGCGGGCGCCGACGCGGCGACATGGCCCGAACTCGACCGGCTGATCGACAATGCGATGGCGTACAATCGCGACTATGTCGCCCCGACGCTGAAGCGCCGCAAGCCCGTGGGGGGCGAGGGCGCTGCGCTCAAGGAACTCGACGAGCGGCTCGCGGCACTGCCTGCCGATGCGTCGGCCGACGATATCCAGAATATCGTCTACGAGATCGGCAAGAACGAAGCCTATGGCTTTGAAAATCTGCGCGATTGGTTCAAGGCGCTTTATGAAACGCTGCTCGGGTCGAGCGCAGGTCCGCGCATGGGCAGCTTCATCGCGCTGTTCGGGATCGACAACACGCGGCGCCTGATTGCGGAAGCCTTGGCATGATCGACATCTTCACCACCGGCGGGACGATCGACAAAGTCTATTTCGACGCGCTGTCAGAGTTCCAGATCGGCCCGGCGGCGATCCCCGACATGCTGCGAGAGAATAATGTCCATGTGCCCCACCGCGTCACCCAGTTGATGCGCAAGGACAGCCTGGAACTCACCGACGCCGACCGCGAGGCGATCCGCGCTGCGGTCGCCGCGAGCGATTCGGCACATGTTCTCGTCACGCATGGCACCGACACGATGGTCGTCACCGGCCGGGCGCTGGCGGGAATTGCGGGCAAGACGATTGTGCTGACCGGCGCGATGCAGCCCGCATCGGTGCGGGCAAGCGACGCCGAGTTCAATGTGGGCTTTGCGCTGGCGGCAGTGCAGACGCTGCCGCCCGGCGTCTACGTCGCGATGAACGGCATGATCTTCGACCCCGAGACCACGGTGAAGGACCGCGCGGGCGGCCGTTTCGTCGCGGCGGGCGAATAGCCCCGGCTGTAACCTCGCGCGCGCGTCTCCGAATATAGGAGCATGGACGGACATATCGTCCCTCCATCCCGTCTTCGGAGGATAGTATGACCAACACGAAATTCGCCGCTGCCATCGCCGCTTCGGCCACCGCCCTCGCGCTCGCCGGCGCCGCTTTGGCCGCTCCGGCGCCTGCCGGCAGCTCGGGCGCCGCGGTCGGCGCCAAGGACACCGTGCATTGCTATGGCGTCAACAGCTGCAAGGGCACGGCCGACTGCAAGACCTCGGCCAACGAATGCAAGGGTCAGAACGAATGCAAGGGCCATGGCTTCAAGGCCATGGCCGCCGCCAAGTGCCTGACCGGCGGCGGCGTCATCGGCGACGTCGGCTGATGCCATTCCTCCCGCGCGGCGCTCAGGCTCCGTGCGGGAGGGAATAATCGAGCCAGGTCATGTCTCAAGATCAGCAGATCGCGATCCCTTCGCCCGGCTTTGGTCTGGGACTGCGCCCCGCCCACTATCCCGATTTCCTGGCGCGGCGCCAACCGGTCGAGTGGCTGGAGATCATATCGGAAAATTATATGGTGCCGGGCGGACGCCCGATGGCGACGCTCGACCGGATTCGCGCCGATTATCCGATCGTCATGCACGGTGTGTCGCTGTCGATCGGGTCCGACGAGCCGCTCGACCACATCTATCTGTCAGCGCTGAAGGCGCTCGCCGATCGGGTCGATCCGCTTTGGATTTCGGATCATCTGTGCTGGACCGGTATCAACGCTCATAACAGCCATGATCTGCTGCCGCTGCCCTATGATGCACCGACATTGCAGCGCGTCGTCGACAATATCGGCCGCGTGCAGGATTATCTGGGGCGGCGGATCCTGATCGAAAATCCGTCGAGCTATGTCAGCTTTCGCGCCTCCGATCGCAGCGAATGGGATTTTCTGGCTGAAATGGCGGAACGCGCCGACTGCCTGCTGCTGCTCGACGTCAACAACATCTACGTTAGCGCGCGTAACCATGGCTTCGATCCGCTGGACTATCTGAGCGGCTTGCCCGCCGGGCGTATCCAGCAAATCCATCTCGCGGGCCACAGCGACATGGGCGATTATGTCATCGACACGCACGATGCAGCGGTATGCGATGCGGTATGGGATCTTTACGCTCGCGCCATTGCGATGGTCGGCCCCGTCGCGACGATGATCGAACGCGATGACGACATTCCGCCGCTGGCGGCGCTGTTGTCCGAACTCGAACGGGCCCGCAAGCTGGCGCAGGCGGCGCTGGAGCCGATCGGTGGCTGACGCACTGTACGCCATCCAGCAACGCTTTCTCGCCGCGATCATGGGCGAGGATGCGGATGCCGAAGCCCTGATTGTCGATGACGCGCGCGTCGGCGCGGCTCGCCGGATCGGCATTTATCGCAACAATTACCGCGCGAGCCTGACCGGCGTCCTCGCCGATCATTTCGAACGGCTGCATGCCTATCTGGGCGATGCGCAATTTGGCCATATCGCCGATGCCTATGTAAAGGCGCACCCGTCGACGACCCGAAATCTGCGCTATTACGGCGCCGCGCTGCCCGGTTTTATCGCGCATCATTTTCCGGAAGACGGCGAACTGGCCGAACTTGCCCGGCTGGACTGGGCGCTGCGCCACGCCTTCGACGCGCCCGACGCATCGCCGCTCGATGCCGGCGCGATCGGTCTGCTCGGCGACGGATGGATCGGGGCCGGCCTAGCGCTGCATCCCTCGGCATGGCTGCTCACCATGCACCATAACAGCGCCGCTCTGTGGAGCGCCCTCGACGCCGGCGAAGCCCCTCCGGCGCTCGCGGGCCTTGACCCGCCTGTCGATGTGCTGGTGTGGCGCAGCGGGTTGCAGCCGCAGTTTCGCAGCCTTGCCGGGGTTGAGGCGGCTGCGCTGGTGCGGATCGGGCGCGGCGCCAGTTTCGCGGATATCAGCGCGCATTTAGTGGACGAAGTTGGGGAGGCGACCGCGATGGAAACGCTGGCCGCTCTGCTCGCCCGGTGGCTTGCCGACGGCGTGCTGATACTGGCCGATCAGGCCGCAGCGGTAACTTGACGCAGCACCGCAGCGTAATTCGTCGCGATGGTCATCGCTTCATGCTTGCCGGCGCGACCGAGCGCGGCATGGACTTGCGGGAGGCGATAGCAGGGCACGCCCATGAAGAGGTGATGCTCGGCATGATAATTCACCCAATATGGCGCAACCGTCGCGCGCGCGAGCCAGCCGGCGTGCGTCGTGCGCGCGTGACTGAAGGGATCGTCGCTTCCCGTGGCGGTGCAGGCATGTTCGGCGATGTTACGGATGCGCAGATAGAGCTGAAAGGTCGTCGCCAGTCCGGCAAGCCAAAGCAGATAGGGCGTCCAGCCGTAGAGCAGCAGCGACGCCGCGAGCAGTATGGCCTGAACGAGTAGAAAGCGGCCGACGGACCGTGTGACCGTCATCGCGCCGGCAAGATCGATCGTGGGCGATGTTACGCCGTCGTCGGACTGCTTGTTGAACGGCGTTCCCGCCTTGGTGCTCACGCCTCTTTTCTCCGCCCTCTCGCCGCGAAGCATCGCCTTCAATCCGACGAGCGCGAAGCGGAACTGGGCGACGCGTTGTTTGAAAAATGTCTGTCCGGTCAGGTCGCGGATGATCTTGCGCATCAGGCTGGCGCGAGTGGTCGGGAATGGCTTGGACAGCGCAAGGTCGGGGTCTTCGGCCTGCTGCGTATATTTGTGGTGCTGGAGATGATAGGTGCGATAGGCGATCAGATCGGACCCCACAGCCGCTCCGGTGAGCCACTGCCCCAGAAAATTGTTGATCTTGCGATCGGGGTGCAGCGCGCCGTGCGCGGCGTCGTGCATCAGGATCGCAAAGCCGAGCTGGCGTCCGCCGACAATGATGATGGCGAGCAGCCAGGCCAGGGGATTGCCGCTCCACGCCGCCAGGCCGATGGCAGCGACGCTGACGATCCAGCCGTGCGCGACGAGCCAGATACCGTACCAGGCGGAGGGCTTGGTGATCGCCGCCCACTGCTTGCGGTCGAAAAAGCGATCGGGCGGCAAGAGGCGGACGGCGGGCATGCCCCGCTGTAACCCGTTGCGAAGCGAAACCCAACCCCTTCCATTTTGGCACAGCAATGGGGTTAACGATCCGCCCGCGGTAAGGATTTGGAAACCCCGTCGGCGACAGAGCGGCTGGCGGAACCAGATAGCGGGATTGGCAAACACATTGGGGGTCAGGTACAGCATCAGCCGGGGCGCAAGCGGCGGGTCATCCGACGACGAATCGCTGTTGCAGACACCCGAATTCGTGGGGCGCATGATGCGCGTCGCGCAGCTGTGGCACTATGTGCTGATCGGCCGGACCGTGGCCTTCTTCGCTTTCGCTTTCGTCCCCGGCCTGTCGGGCTTCCTATCGCATCCGCTGCAATGGGCCACATTGGTGGCTGGACTGCTGTGCGATGTCGCGCTTACCGTTATCGGCCAATGCTCGCGCTTGCGCTGGGCGCACCGGATCGAATGGCTGCCGACGCTCGCTGCCGCCTCGCTGGCGCTGGTCGGCGCAGGAACATTCTTCGTTTCCATCGGCACCTTCGCGGCGCTCGCGACGCCTGACGCGCTGTCCCACCTCGATGCCTTTTCGGCAATCCGGCTTGGTACCGTCCTCGTAGCCGCGGCCGCGGCGGCGATTGTACGTCCGGCCTTCTTTGCCTTTGCCGGCGGCACCGCGATCGGCGGCGCGGTCGGTATCGCGTCCTGGCCGTTCGGGATTGCGGGTATCATCTTCCTCGGCATGCTGGTCGTGATGATGCGCGAGGATGTCCGGCATCAGCGGCGCGCGACGCGCGTGCGCCGCCAGTCGGGAAGCGAGCAGCAGCGGGCGCTTGGGCTGATGCGCGACTTCGAGCGTGCCGGACGCGGCTGGTTCTGGGAAACCGACCGCAACGGCGACCTCGTCTATATTTCGCCGACCGTCGCGGCGAAGCTCGATCGGCCGGCCGAAGATCTGCTCGGGCGCCCGTTTACCGACATGATCCGCAAGCGCGGCGGCGCCGACGAGAGCGAGGAGCGCACGCTGGGCTTCAGCCTGTCGTCGCGGACGCCGTTCAACGACCTGACGGTCCAGGCGGCGGTCGCGGGCGAGGAGCGCTGGTGGTCGATTTCGGGCCATCCGATTTCGAACGCGCTCGGCAATTTCCAGGGCTTTCGCGGCAGCGGCACCGACCTCACCGAAAAGCGCAAGTCCGAACAGCAGATCAATCAGCTCGCGCGGTACGATACGCTGACCGGCCTCGCCAACCGCCTGCACATCACCGATCTGCTCGAGCGCGCGCTCAAGAATCATCTCGGGCAGGCGCAGCCCTGCGCGCTGCTCCTGATGGACCTCGACCGGTTCAAGGCGGTCAACGACACGATGGGGCATCCGGTCGGCGACCAGTTATTGCAACAGGTCGCGGCGCGGCTGACGCAGGTCGTCGGCGACAAAGGGCAGGTGGGACGGCTGGGCGGCGACGAATTCCAGATCGTGCTGCCCCAGATCACCCAGGTCGAAAAGCTGGCGGGGATCGCCAATGCGATCATCCTGAGCCTTGCCAAGCCCTTTCTGATCGAGGGCGAGCGCATCCGCATCGGATCGTCGATCGGCATCGCCATTTCGGAAAGCGACGGGATCGGCTCGTCGGCGCTGGTGCGCAACGCCGACCTTGCGCTCTATGCGGCGAAAGACGCCGGGCGCGGGGTTTATCGCTTCTATGCCGACGCGATGCATAACCAGGCAAGCGAGCGCAAAGCGATCGAAGATGCGCTGCGCGATGCGCTGGCGAAGGACGAACTGAAGCTGCTGTACCAGCCGATCGTCAATGTCGGCAGCGAACGCATCAGCGGCTTCGAGGCGCTGATCCGCTGGCAACAGGGCGGCGATGCGGTCATCAGCCCCTCGAAGTTCATTCCGATCGCCGAAGAATCGAACCTGATTGTCCCGATCGGCGAATGGATCATCCGCACCGCCTGCGCCACGATTGCGCGATTGGGGCAGGAGTATCGCGTTGCCGTCAATGTGTCGCCGCGACAGTTTGCCAATGAAAAACTGCCCGCGACGATCCTCAGCGCGGTCGCGGCCGCGGGTATTCGTCCCGATCAGCTCGAGCTGGAAATTACCGAAGGTGTCTTCCTCGACGAAAGTCCCGAAAATCTGGAGATGTTCCAACGGTTGAAGCGCACCGGGGTGCGGCTAGCCCTCGACGATTTCGGCACCGGCTACTCGGCGCTCGGCTATCTGAAGAAGGCGCCGTTCGACAAGATCAAAATCGATCAGAGCTTCGTGCTCGGCGCGGCCGATCCCAGCAGCATGAATGCCGCGATCATTTCGTCGATCGTCGGATTGGCGACGGCGCTCAAGATGGAAACCACCGCCGAGGGGGTTGAAACGCACGACGATCTGGCGCTGATCCGCGGCCTGGGCTGCAGTCATGTCCAAGGCTATATCTACGGCAAGCCAATGACCGTCGAGGAAGTGCTGGCTTTGCTTGCCGACGGCAATGGCAAGGCGGTCGCGCAGGGTTACAAGAGCGCGCGCGAAGCGCGGATGCGGACCTTCCGGACGATCCAGATCGCGAGCGGCGGCTATCGCTACGAAGCGATTGTGCGCAATCTGTCGTCGCGCGGCGCGCTGATCGAAGGTTTGTGGAATGTCCCCGAAGGAACGTCGCTGTTGATCGAATTTGGCGCTGATGTGGTGATGGACGCCGAAGCGCGCTGGTCCGACGGGAACCGCGTCGGCGTCCGTTTTGCACAAATGGGCGACATCGGCGCGCTGGTCGGCGGCGCCGGGGCGAAGGAACGGCGAACAGGCGGGCGGATCGACCGCGCCGCCTGATCTCCTGTCGTCAGTCGGCGATACGCCCGCGCGCCATGACCCAGCGCACATGTTCGAGGGTGGTCACATCGCCGAGCGGATCGCCATCGACCGCGATCATGTCGGCAGACATGCCCGGTGCGATGCGGCCGATCTCGTTTTCCATCGACAGCAACCGGGCGGCGGTGGTCGTCGCGCTCGCCAACGCCTCGCGCGGGGTCAGCCCCGCCTTGACGAGCAGCGCGAACTCGCCAGCGTTGCGGCCATGTTCGAACACACCGGCGTCGGTGCCGAACGCGATCGGCACGCCCAGCGCCTTGGCCCGCGTCACGGCCTGACCCACGCGGCCGAGCGTCATGCGGACCTTTTCCTCGACAGTGGGGGTGTAGATGCCCTTGCCGAGCCGTTCGCGCACGCCCTCGAACGCCATCAGGGTCGGGACGAGATAGGTGCCCTTGGCCTTCATGACCTTGAGCGCCGCATCATCGGCGAAGGTGCCATGTTCGATGCTGTCGATCCCGGCGGCGGCGGCCGCCTCGATCCCGCGCTCGCCATGCGCATGCGCCATGACCTTGAGGCCCAGCGAATGGGCGGTATCGGAGATGCTGACGAGTTCATCATTCGAGAAATGCGCACCGAGGCCGCGGCCCTGCTGCGACAGGACGCCACCGGTCGCGGTGATCTTGATGACATCGGCGCCGGCGCGCGATGCCTTGCGCACCTTTTCGGCGCATTCCACGGCGCCCGTGCAGGTATAGCCCTGATCGAGTATGGCGTGGACATCTTCGCGGAAGCCCGTGACGTCGCCATGGCCGCCGATGATCGACAAGGGCACACCGGCGGCTATGATCCGCGGTCCTTCGATCAACCCTTCGGCCGTACCGCGGCGCAGCGAGAAGGCGGTATATTGCGCCGACCCCGCCTCACGCACCGTGGTGAAGCCGGCGCGCAGCGTGATCGCGGCATTTTTGACGCCGACGACAACGCCCCATTCGTCGGGATCGACCGCTTCGTTGCGGAAATCACCGCCCGGATCGCCGGTCAGATGAACGTGGAGGTCGATCAGGCCGGGAAGCAGCGTCTTGTCGCCGAGATCGATGAATTCGGCACCTGCCGGAGCGGCGGCGCGGCCCGGCTCGATCGTCATGATCCGGCCATCGGTGACGGTCACGGTCGACGGGCCAAGCGCGGGCTTGTCGGGATCGGTGATGACGCGCGCGGCATAGATGAGCGTCGTCTTGGCTTCGGCGGCAACGCCGCCCAGCATGGCGGCAACCGCTGCGGCAGCGAGCAGGCTTTTCTTCAGCATGATATCTCCCCGGTCTTTGGCCCACCGTGGCGCGGCCGGAGCGCGAGGGCAAGGGGAGGGTGCATAAAAGAAGGGCCGGACGAACCGGCCCTTCAGTCTGGCTTCTGATAACCGAAAGGAATATTACCAGAAGAAGTCGTAGATCACATCGACTACCTGACCCGTGTAGGTGTTCACGAGCAGCGCATCGTCATAATAGCGCACCCAGCGATAGGGACCGTAAGCGGGCGGCAGGCGATAATAGCCGGGATCGTTGATCCAGTAGCGCTGGCTGTAGAAGAGCGAACCCAGCGAAAAACCGATGCTGAAGCGCGTGTAATTGCGGCCCCGGTACGGGTTGTAATAGCGCGGCATCCGGTAATAGCTCCGGTTGCGGTCGCGATACCCGCGCCAGTCGTAGCGACGGTCGCTGCGCCAGTCGCGGTTCCAGTTGTTGCCGCGCCGATTGTCGTAACGACGGTCGTTATCATGGCGCCGGTTGTTATCGTACCGGCGGTTGTCGTTCCGGTCATAGCGCCGATTATCGTTGCGGTCGTAACGCCGGTCGTTCCGGTCATCGTCCTGACGATAGAAACGGCGGTCGGGCTGGCCGCTGCGATCTCGGCTGCGGTCGCTCGTGTTGCCGCGCTGGCCTTGCCATTGCTGGCGCTGGCTGTCGCCGCGCTGACCCTGCCATTGCTGCTGGCGCTGCGTATCGTTGCGCTGTCCCTGCCACTGCTGCCCCTGCGGCGCGCGCCGGTCGGTGCGGTAATTGCGCTGCTGCGGCTGGGCCTGCGGTTGCGGCGCGGGCTGGGCGGTCTGGTTCTGGCCGCGATTGGCGCCGTTCCAGTCGCCACGGCGGCCATCGGTCCCGCGCGAGCCCCGGTGGTCACCGCGATCGCTGCGCTGGGCAATCTGAATGCGCTCGCCATTCGCCTGAGCGGCGGCGGGCGCGATGGGGGTGAGGATCGTCGCTGCGATCAGCAATCCTCCGAATGTCTTCTTCATTTCGGCACACTCCAGATCCATGTCCCATGCGGCACCCAGCCGATCGGGATGATGAATCGGAAATTACCGCCGCTCAGATGAGTGAGCGCTGAACCGCACTGTTGCCTGTCGTTCAGTTTCCTTCCGCCGGGCGCAGCGCCGGGACGGCGCGAGCGGCGTCGTCGGGCCGGATGCCCGGCGGCGGTGCGGCGGCGATGCGCTCCTCACCCCGGATCACCCGGCCGGCGCGGCGGATCGCTTCGCGCATGCGGGGGTAGCTGCCGCAGCGGCAAATGCCCGTCATCGCGGCGTCGATTTCGGCGTCGCTGGGGTTGCTGTTCTTGCGCAGCAACGCGGCGGCCGTCATGATCATCCCAGACTGGCAAAAGCCGCACTGCGGCACCTGTTCGGCGACCCAGCTTTGCTGGACCGGGTGACTGCGGTCGCGTGACAATCCCTCGATCGTGGTGACGAACCGGCCTTCGCATTCGGCAATGGTCACAAGGCAACTGCGGATGGCCTCACCGTCGATATCGACGGTGCAGGCGCCGCAGTCGCCGGTGCCGCAGCCATATTTGGTCCCGGTCAGGTTTGACGCATCGCGCAGCGCCCAGAGCAGGGGCGTTTCGGGATCCATGCGATATTCGACCGGGCGGTCGTTGACCGAGAATTTTGTCATGCCGCCCGTCTTAGCCGAACGCGGTGATTAGTCACGCCAGCTCGTGTCGATCTTGTCGACCTTGCGCACCATCGCGTCGAATTCGGCCTTGCCCGACTGGCCGGGAATTGCGGCCATGTATAGGTCGCGCTGATGGACCTTGATCACGTCTTCGGGGACGGTGATCGGCTTGCCCATGCTCATCGTTGCGAGCTGGATTTCGCAGGCGCGCTGGAGCGCCCAATATTTGATGAAGGCGTCGGTCAGCGTCTTGCCCATCACGACGGGACCGTGATTCTTCAGCATCAGGATGCGCTTGTCGCCCAGATTTTCGACGAGGCGTTCGCCCTCTTCCTCGCGCACCGTCACACCCTCGAAATCATGATAGCCAAGCTGGCCCATGAAATTGCAGGCATAGAAGTTCACCGGCTGGAGCCCACCCTCGAGCGAACAGACCGCCGTTGTCGCGGTGGTGTGGGTGTGGATGATCGCATGGGCGTCGGGCAGCACGCGGTGGAACAGGCTGTGCTGGACGAAGCCCGCCTTGTTGACGTGCCACGGATTATCGGCGTCGACCTTGTTGCCGTCGATGTCGATCTTGATCAGGCTCGACGCAGTCACTTCGCTGAAGTGCATGCCATAGGGGTTGATGAGGTAGCTGCCGTCCTCGTCCGGCACCTTCACCGTGATGTGGTTGAATATCATTTCGTCCCAGCCCATCATCGCGAAAATTCGGTAGCAGGCGGCGAGTTCGAGCCGCGCCGTCCACTCGGCTTCGCTATATTTGCTGTTGCGCTTGAGCTGGGTTGCCATCGGGCGATCCTCTTCCTGTCGGTTTCGTCTTGCTACCTATGCCACAGGCAAGAGGGCGCGCGCAATGGCGGCGGCGGACATCCGCGCGCGGAAGAGCGACGCTTTGCCGCGTGGGGGCTTGCATTTTGGCGCGAATCTCTCTAGTGGCCGCCCCAACGGAACGTCGCGCCTTTGCGACGCTCTTTTTATTGCCCGAATATCGGCGACCTATGGCAACCCGGATTTCCGCCGGAAGCCTCGGCCGTCTGACGAACAGGAGACGACACGGCGTATGCAGATCATCGTTCGCGACAATAATGTCGACCAGGCCCTCCGCGCGCTCAAGAAGAAGCTGCAGCGGGAAGGCGTGTATCGCGAAATGAAGCTGCGCCGTCACTACGAAAAGCCGAGCGAAAAGCGTGCGCGCGAACGCGCCGCCGCCGTCCGCCGCGCCCGCAAGATGGAGCGCAAGCGGATGGAACGCGACGGTATCAAGTAAGACCGTCTTCGATACGAAATCCTGTTTCGTAGAAGGGCGCCGCGGCAACGCGGCGCCCTTTTTCTTTGCCTGTGGTGCAGGACTTATCCCAGCGCGTCGACTTCTTCGGCCAGCGCCAGCCAGCGATCCTCGGCTGCGGCTTTTTCCGCGCGCAACGCGTCGAGCTTTGCCGTCAGGGCGCTGAAACGCGGATTGTCGCGCGTGAACAGGCTGCCGTCGGACAATTCGGTTTCGATACCGGCCATCTCCTTCTCGATCTCCTCGATACGGCCCGGAAGCAGGTCATAGTCGCGCTGGTCCTTGTAGGAGAGTTTCCGGCGTGTCTGGGGCGGCGGGGGCGGCGCGGTATCAGCGCCGGCCGCCTTGGCTTTCGCCGACGAGGGTTTGCTGCGCTTGGCTTCCCAGTCGGCATAGCCGCCCGCGACGATATCGACCTTGCCGGATCCGTCGAGGCCGAGGGTGACCGTTACGGTGCGGTCGAGGAAGTCGCGATCGTGGCTGACCAACAGCACGGTTCCCGCATAGTCGGCGATGACCTCCTGCAAGAGGTCGAGCGTTTCGAGGTCCAGATCGTTGGTCGGTTCGTCGAGGACGAGCAGGTTCGATTCGCGCGCGAATTCGCGCGCGAGCAGAAGCCGCGAGCGTTCACCGCCCGAAAGCGCGGCGACGCTGGCCTCGGCAACCGAAGGATCGAAGAGGAAGTCCTTGAGGTAACCCTGGACATGCTTCTTCACGCCGCGCACCTCGACCCAGTCGCCGCCGTCCGCGAGAATGTCGCGCACCGTCTTTTCGGGTGACAGCAGGCTGCGCTGCTGATCGATGACGATGCCATCGAGCGTCGGGGCGAGGGTGACCTTGCCCTCGTCGGGTTCGATTTCGCCAGTGAGCAGCTTGAGCAGCGTCGATTTGCCCGCGCCATTGGCGCCGACGATCCCGATGCGGTCGCCGCGCTGGACGCGAAAGTCGAAGTCCTTGATGATCGTGCGATCGCCGAAGCGCTTGCTGATATGATCGGCGACGATCACCGACTTCGAGCGGACGTCGTCGTTGGCGAGGCCGAGCTTGGCGACGCCGGGGCCGCCGATCATCGCCGCGCGCGTGGCCCGCATCTCCATCAGCTTTTCGAGCCGGCCCTGGTTGCGGCGGCGGCGCGCGGTCACGCCGCGCTGGAGCCAGTGTGCCTCCAGCTTCAGCTTCGCATCGAGCTTTTCCGCAGCGCGCGTTTCTTCGGCATAGATGGCCTCCATCCACGCATCGAAGCCGCCGAAGCCGATTTCCTTGCGCCGGATGCCGCCGCGGTCGAGCCAAAGGGTCTGGCGCGTCAGGCGCGTCAGAAAGGTGCGGTCGTGGCTGATGGCGACGAAGGCGCCGGAGAAGCGCGACAGCCAGCCTTCGAGCCAGTCGATCGCCGCCAGGTCGAGGTGGTTGGTCGGCTCGTCGAGCAGCAACACGTCGGGGTTCTGCGCCAGCGCGCGCGCGATGGCGGCGCGGCGACGCTCGCCCCCCGAGGCGCTTGCCGCCTCGCGCGCCATGTCGATGCCAAGCTGGTCGGCGATCGCCGCCACCTCATGTTCGGCGGGCGGGTTCGCGCCGCCGATCGCATAGTCCATCAGCGTCGCATAGCCCGTGAAATCGGGCTCCTGCTCCAGCAGCACGACGTGGGTGCCGGGGACAATCGTCCGCTTGCCCTTGTCGGGCTCGATGCGTCCGGCGAGCAACTTGAGCAGCGTCGTCTTGCCCGCACCATTGCGGCCAATCAGTGCAAGCCGATCGCGCGCGCCGACGTAGATGTCGAGATCCTGAAACAGCCAGCCGGTGCCCTGCACCAGGGCCAGGCCTTCGTAAGAGAGAATGGGAGCTGCCATGATGAACGGCTCGCTACATAGGCGTTCAGCGTCATGCAAGCGCCGAGCGCCCAAAGGCGGGAACGGGCCCACTCCGTCCTGCGTATGGGGTGGGTATCCACGATCGGCCGGGGGTCCGGCCTACAGGAGTTTGATATGACCAAGCATATGTTCACCGCCATGGCGACCGGCATCGCGCTGCTGGCTGCGACGCCGGCCATTGCACAGCAGGGAGGTTCGACGGTGACGACAGCGACGACGGAAGGCCCGATCCTGAGTTTCAGCGTGAGCGAGGAGGTCCGTTCGCGGCCCGATCAGGCGACGGTGGGCGCCGGCGTGACGACGACCGCGCCGACCGCAGTCGAAGCAATGCGGCTGAACGCCGCCGCGATGGACAAGCTGATCGCCGCTGCCAAGGCGCGCGGGATCAAGGCCGAGGATATTCAGACGAGCGGCATCAGCCTGTCGCCGCAATATGACTATAATAATCGTAGCGACGGTCAGCCGCCGCGCTTCCTGGGTTATCAGGTCAGCAACAGCGTGCGCGCGACGACGCCGAAGATCGACGATATCGGGCCGCTGCTCGATGCGCTCGTCGCGGCGGGCGGGACCAATATCGATGGCCCCTGGTTCGCGATGAAAGATCCCGACGCGCAGCTTGTCGGCGTTCGCGGCGCGGCGATCAAGGCTGCCGAAGCGAAGGCGGCGGACTATGCCAAGCTGGCCGGCTATCGCGCCGCCGAGCTGGTTTCGATCAGCGAAGGCGGTGCTGTCGGCGGGCCGGTGCCCATGCCGCGCGTGCAGATGATGGCCGCAGAGGCCAAATCGACGCCGGTCGAGCCGGGTCAGGTCGGCAACACGTTGACGCTGAGTTTCCAGTATCGGCTGGTACGCTAAAGGTCTGGGCCGTGTCTCGGCAGGCGCCGAGGCACGGTCGGCCGGATCAGCCTAGCTCGCCCTCGGCCCATGGCCAGGCGCGTTCGCGGAACCATTTGGTGATGATATATTTGCGGCCCTTGCGCACCTTCATCCCGTGATGGAGCGTCTCGGGGTTCGGCTTTCCGTCCGCGCGGACATTGTTCCACGCGACGAGTTTGCCCGTTTCAGGCTGGTGCATCTTGCCCGTGGCGAGAAAGCGCGTCGCGCCGCCCGCCTGGGGCTGGTTGAGATAGACCATCAACGTCCAGGTTCGCTGTCCGGGAATCGCGCAATAGGTCTCCCAGTCGGCGCCGTGCGGGTCGAAATAGTCGGTATGCGCCTTGAACTCCTGCCCGACATCATAGCGCTGCCCCTGTAGCGGCTCGCCATGATCCAGCGGTATTCCGGTGATATCGTGCAGCCGCGCGTTGACCGCCCGCACCAGCGGATCGCGGTGATCGAGGTCGCAGGTCGTGCTGGTCCGGAAAGCTTCGTCACCATTGGGATCGGCGATCGTCGAAGGGCGCACGTCGCGGTCGATCCGCGCCATCAGCTCGGCGCATGTTGCGGGATCGAGAAAGCCCGTCAGCATGAATTGCTGCAGCTTGGGCGTCGGTGCGCGCCGGATGCCGGGAAGCAACGCCAGCCGCTCGGCGGTGCGGTCGGCGCCCGACAGCGCCATATCGACATGCTCGTTTCCGGACATGGCCTCTTTTAGGCGGCGTTGGCCATGCGAACAATGCTTGACGAAAGGGGTGGTCGCGCCTATCGCCGCGCGCTGTCGCAGGCGGTCTCGCCCGGCATATGGCGATCGTAGCTCAGTTGGTTAGAGCACCGGTTTGTGGTACCGGGGGTCGCGGGTTCAAGTCCCGTCGGTCGCCCCATTTTCAAAGCTCTTCGTTGATCGGAACCGTGGCGATCCCTTTGGGGGTGACTCGCGCTGGCTATTTCATTATTACGCCCCTACGTAATTTTTTAACGCGAGGGTGACGCCATGTCCGCAGTCTGGGATTTCGCCGATTTCGACGATCATGAACATGTTCACATGTTCCGCGATCGCGACAGCGGACTGACGGCGGTCATCGCCGTGCATTCGACCCACCTCGGCCCCGGTGCGGGCGGGGTGCGCTTCTGGCATTATCCGCAGCGGTCGGCCGCGATCGTCGATGCGCTACGCCTCTCGCGCGGCATGAGTTATAAGAATGCGATGGCGGGGCTGCCGATGGGCGGCGGCAAGGGCGTAATCCTGGCCGACGAAGCCGGCACCAAGACCCCCGAACTGCTTGCCGCCTTCGGCCGGGCGGTCGAATCGCTGGGCGGCGCCTATGTGACCGCGGAAGATGTCGGCATCACCGACGCCGACATGGTCCAGATCGCGAAGCAGACCAAACATGTCAGCGGCCTTCCGGTCGCGAGCGGCGAGGCCGGGGGCGACCCCGGTCCCTATACCGCGCTTGGCGTTTATCTGGGTATCAAGGCGGCGATTCGCGAAGGGCTGGGTACCGACAGCGCCGCGGGCGTGCGGATCGCGATCCAGGGCGTCGGCAGCGTCGGCGGCGGCGTTGCCCGGCGGCTTGCGGCCGAAGGCGCGAAGCTGACCCTTGCCGACGTCAATCTGACGCGCGCAAAAGCGCTGGCTGAGGAATTGGGTGCCGATCTCGCCGACTCGGCGGCGATCATGGAAATCGAAGCCGATGTGCTCAGCCCCAATGCGCTGGGGGCGATCCTGACCGAACGCAGCATCGAAAAATTGCGCGTGCCGATCGTCGCGGGCGGCGCGAACAACCAGCTCGCGACCGCCGCCGACGGCCAGCGCATCCACGATCGCGGAATCGTCTACGCGCCCGATTATGTGATCAACGCCGGCGGCATCATCAACGTGGCGCTCGAATATCTGGGGCAGGGCAGTCAGGAGGAGGTCGAAAGCCGCATCCACCTGATCCCGGGTCGCCTCGCCGAGATCTGGGCCGAGAGCAAGGCAAGCGGCACGCCGGCTTCGACGGTGGCGGACCATATGGCGCAAAAGCTGATCGGGCGGCGCTGACCAGCGGCCGGTTGCAACATGGGATGGCGTGCGCGCGAAAACGCGCTAAGCCGCTCCCATGAAGCGGCATTTCTATCTGGTTTCGGGATGGGCCTCATTGGGGCTCGGCGCGCTCGGTGCGTTCCTGCCGCTGTTGCCGACCGTGCCCTTCGTGATCCTTGCCGCCTTCTGCTTCGCGCGCTCGTCGCCGCGCCTCGAGGCCTGGCTGCTCACGCATCCGACCTTTGGAAACCATATTGTTGCTTGGCGCGAGAAGGGGGCGATCAGCCGCCGCGGCAAGCTTGCTGCAAGTGCCGCCTTTGTTTTCAGCATTGCGCTGGCGCTGCTCTTTGCGCCCTGGCCGTGGATGATGGCGCCGATCATCGCGGCCGTCGTAACGGGAAGCTGGATATGGACAAGGCCGGAGGCATAGCCCCCGGCCTTGGCCCTTTCAGCAATGTCGTCCGAGCTTAGAAGTCGACCGACACACGCCCATAGACGAAGCGACCGCTGAAGCCGAACGGCGACTGCGACGAATAGGGCAGGAAGCTGTTGTTCAGGCCATAGTTATAGCCATCGACAACCCCGAACGGCAGGCGGTCCGGATATTCGTCGAGCAGATTGTTGGCACCGACCGCGATCTGCACTGGCTGAACCGGGCGGAAGCGGAATTCCAGATCAACAACCCATTTCGGATTCAGGGTGATATCGCCAGGAGCAGCACCCTTCGGGATGGTGATGTCAAGGCTGGGGCCGGGCAGGAAGACCTTGCCATAGCGATTGGCCCTGAGCGTCATGCCGGCGGGTCCCGCTTCCCAATCGACCCCGACGTTCAGCTTGTTCGAAGGCTGGCCATCAGTCAGGCGGAAGCTTTCGGGGCGAGCGAACAGCCGCTGCGCCGTAAAGCCGCTGAACGTTCGGCGATCGGTAATCTTGGTATCGTTGAGATTATAACCGGCAGTGAGCGTAACCTTGCCGATCCCGAAATCGGGCAGGCGATAGCTTCCGACGATATCGACCCCCTGCGTGCGGGTGTCGATGCCGTTGATGAAGAAGCGTGCCGATGTGCCCTGCACATTGGCGGCCTGAAGGATCGCGACGACGTCTGCGCCCTGCAGGTTTTCGGTGAGCGTGATGCGATCCTTGATCTTGATGCGGTAATAATCGACCGTCAGGCTGAGTCCGCGAACCATGTTGAAGGCGACGCCGCCGCCGAAGTTCACCGACTTTTCAGGCTTCAGCGGCTGCGCCCCGAGTGCGACGGCAATCGGCGACGCCACCGGGAAGGTGCCGATCTCGATCAGCGTCCCGTTCACATTGTTCGTCGAGGTGGTCGAGAAGAACTGCTGCGCCATCCCCGGTGCACGGAAACCGGTCGAAACCGACCCGCGAAAAGCAAGCCCGTTGACGGGCTCGAAGCGCGCCGCAAGCTTTCCATTCACCGTGTCGCCGAAGTCCGAGAAATGTTCGTAGCGGCCGGCGGCCTGGACGTTGAACATATCGCTGATATCGGCATCTAGCTCGAGATAGCCAGCAAAGCTGTCACGCGACTTGTCGATTGCGGTGGTCGGCGAAAAGCCGGGAAACACCTGCGAACCCGGCGCCGCTCCGTTCGAGAAGGTGTAGGGGCCGGCGATATAGCTTTCGAGCTGACCCGGAACGATCCGGTAATTCTCGTTCCGCCATTCCGCTCCGAGCGCCAGTGTGGTGCTGCCGATCCCGAGGTTGAGGTCGCGGCTTGCGTCGAGGTTGACCGACGTTTGCCCCGAACGAAGACCGCCTGCGTCGAACTTGCGCGGGCTGTGCAGGCTGCCGAGCGAAGTGTTGATGCTGTCCTCGACGCCATAATCGAGCCGGTTCGATCCATAATTGACCGACAGGTCGAGGTTCCAGCCCGCAGTTTCGCCGCGCAGCCCGCCGGCGATGGCGATATCCTGAATGGTGCTGGTAATCAGCGGCAGGAAGCCGTCGGGATAGATTGGCTGGCCGCCATTGTCCCAGTCGGCGTTGCGCGAGTCGAGCGAACGGCGATAGAAGCCCGCGCCATTGGCGTCGCGGATGCCGTAGCTGCCGAAGCTGTAGAGCTCGAAGCTTTCGCCAACATCCATCCCGGCGTTGAAGAAGAAGTTCATGTCCTTCGATTCGCCATCGCCGAAGCGGTGTTCGTAGCGATTGAAGGTCACCTCGCGCGGATCCCCCGCAGCGGCATAGTTGCGCCGCACATCGGGGCCCGAGCGGTTGGTCGGCGAACGGTCCTTATATTCGGCCGTGAAGTTGAAATAGCCAGCATCGCCGATCGGTAGACCGATATTGGTCCCGATGGTCCAGGTGTCGCCGTCGCGGCGCTTGCGATCCTCGCCCGTGTAGGTGATTGCCGGATCGTCGGACGCGCCCGTCGTCGGTGAGACGCTGGCGACCTGCGCGACATCCTCCATCGTCGTGATATATTTGCCGAAGCTGATCTGCGCACGGCCCCCGACGCTTTTCTTGAGCTGGATGTTGATAACGCCAGCAATTGCGTCCGAGCCATATTGCGACGACGCGCCGTCGCGCAGCACTTCGATACGCTCGATTGCCAGCGGCGGAATCGTGTTCATGTCGACGCCCGCCGAGCCGCGTCCGATCGAACCATTCAGGTTGAGCAGCGACGAAAGATGGCGGCGCTTGCCGTTCACGAGCACGAGCACCTGGTCGGGCGCGAGGCCGCGCAGCGTGGCCGGACGCAGCGAGTCCGTGCCGTCGGTCAGCGATGGTTGAGGGAAATTGAACGAAGGAACGAGCTGGTTGAGCAGCCGGTTCGTTTCGGTCGTCCCGCTATTCTGCAGCGATTCACTCGAGATCACGTCGATCGGCACGGTGCTGTCGGCGATCGTCCGGTCGGTCCGGCGGGTGCCGGTTACGATGATCGTTTCGTTCGCATCCGCGTCGTTGGCGCCTTCCTGTGCGAAAGCCGGTGCAGTCCAACCGCTTGCGACAAGAGCGGTGGCGAGCGCGAGGCTCGATAATTGGGTCGTGTTTTTCATGGTCATCTTTCCCTGTTGATTGCCCCTAGAAACGACCTGCACAGGTTTGATGAGAAATGCCGACGCTTCCACCCCTCACGCGGCCGAGCGGGGCGCTATTATTTCGTTTTGGTGACATCTGTGGCAATTGAGCCACACAATCGCCGCATGCTAAGTAATTTTATGTCTTCCCAGTATTGCTATCGATATCATTCGTGCGCAACGCCGATGGCGTCAATTGTCTAGACCGCGGCCGTGCGCTCGCCTAAGGCTCGGCGCGCGATGCACGCCTATGCGAATCCGACCCGTTTTCTGGCCATTGCGCGTCCGCTGACGCCGTGGCTGCTGTGGCTGGGACTGGCGTTCTTGCTCGCCGGGGCATGGGCCGGGCTGACGATGGTGCCGGGCGAAGCGAAACAGGGCGAGACGGCGCGCATTCTCTATGTTCATGTTCCCGCCGCTTGGCTCGGCATGGGGGGCTGGACGTCGCTCGCTCTTGCAGGATTGGTGCAACTCGTGTGGCGGCACCCGCTGGCAGGGATTGCGGCGCGCGCGATCGCGGTTCCTGGCATGCTGTTCACCGCTCTGTGTCTCGCGACCGGATCGATCTGGGGAAAGCCGACCTGGGGGACCTGGTGGGAATGGGACGGCCGCATGACGTCGATGCTCGTGCTGCTCTTTCTCTATGCCGGTTTCGTCGCGTTGACGACGGGCGACGAAAGCGAGCGGCAGGGTGGAACGCTTTCGCGCGGTGCCGCGATTTATGCGCTGGTCGGCGCGATCAACATCCCGATCATCAATCGCAGCGTTGTGTGGTGGAACAGCCTGCATCAAGGACCGAGCATCACCATGCGCGGATCGAGCATCGACGGCAGCCTGTTGTGGCCGCTGGGCTTGACCTTGGCCGGATTTTCGCTGCTATTCGGGGCGATCGTATTGATGCGCATGCGGCGGATCATCGCCGACAATCGCGTCGCGGCGCGCCTGCGCCGGTTGGCGGACGATGAGGGGGGCGAATTTTGACCGGCGTCATAACCGGAAACGGCCAATGGGCCTATGTCGCGGCTGCCTATATGCTGACCGCGCTCCTGACCGGAGCGGTGGTCTGGCATAGCTGGCGGACGATGACGAAGGCTGAAAAGCGCAGCGCTGCGCTGCGCAGGGACCGGACATGAAGGCGAAACATCAACGACTGATCCTGGCGGCCGTTGCACTGTGCGGCGTCGGCGGCGCGGGGGTTCTCGCGGCGAGCGCGCTGCGCGACGAGGCGGCCTATTTTCGCACGCCTGCCGAAATTCAAGCGGGCAAAGCCGAAGTGGGCGAAGCAATGCGGCTGGGCGGAATGGTGGCGGCCGGCAGCATCAGGCATCAGCCCGACGGCGTGACGATCCGCTTCGTCGCCACCGACGGCAAGGCATCGATCCCCGTCGAATATAAGGGCATCGTGCCCGATCTGTTTGCCGAAAATGCCGGAATGGTCGCCGACGGCCGGATGCGGGCCGATGGCACCTTTGTGGCCGATCGTATCCTGGCCAAGCATGACGAACGCTATATGCCACCGCAAATGGGCGATATGCCCAAGGCTATGAAAGCAGCGCCGAAAGCATGATCGCCGAACTGGGTCTCGCGCTGTTGTGGATGGCTGCGGCGCTCGCCTGCCTGTCGCTCGTCGCCGGCAGCCTCTATCTGCGGAGCGGCAAAGGCGATCTTGCGGCCCTCGTCCGGCCGGCTAGCGTCGCGCAGGGCGTGTTGACCGCGGCGGCTTTCGCGATGCTGATCGCGCTTTTCGTGCGGTCCGACATGTCGGTCGAACTGGTGGCGCGCAACAGCCACAGTTTGAAGCCGATGCTGTTCAAGGTTGCGGGCGCCTGGGGCAATCATGAAGGGTCGATGCTCCTGTGGCTCACGATCCTCGGCCTCTCGGGCGCGCTCGTTGCAATCTTCGAAAAGCGGCTGCGCGAGGATACGCTGGTCGCAACGCTTGCCGCGCAGGCAGCGCTGAGCCTCGGCTTTTTTGCGTTTCTGCTCTTTTCATCGAACCCCTTCAAGCGGCTGCCGATCGCGCCGCCAGATGGGCAGGGACTGAACCCGCTGCTGCAGGATCCCGGGCTCGCCTTTCACCCGCCGACGCTTTACGTCGGCTATGTCGGTTTGTCGGTCGCCTTCAGCTTTGCGGTCGGCGCGCTGATCACGCGCGAGATCGGCCCGGCCTTCGCTCGCGCCATGCGGCCCTGGGTCTTGGGAAGCTGGATTTTCCTGACCCTGGGAATTACCGCCGGCAGCTATTGGGCCTATTACGAATTGGGCTGGGGTGGCTGGTGGTTCTGGGACCCGGTTGAAAATGTGTCGCTCATCCCCTGGCTTGCAGGCGCGGCGCTGCTCCACTCGGTGAGCGTGACCGCGACGCGCAACGCGTTGCGCGCATGGACGGTGATGCTCGCGGTCGTCGCTTTCTCGATGTCAATGGTCGGCACGTTCATCGTGCGGTCGGGCCTGCTGACCAGCGTGCACAGCTTTGCCGTCGACCCCGAACGCGGAACCTTCCTGCTCGCGCTGATGGCGATCTACATCGGCGGCGCATTGACGCTGTTCGCATTGCGCGCCAGCAGCGTCGCCGAAGGCAAGAAGTTCGCGCTGCTCAGTCGCGAGGGGTCGCTCGTCATCAACAATCTGCTGCTCACGACGATCCTTGCGCTCGTGCTGCTCGGTACGCTCTATCCGATCGTGGCTGAGGCAATGGGCGAAAAGATTTCGGTCGGCCCTCCCTATTATAACAAGGTTGCGGGCCCGCTTGCGCTGATCCTGTGTCTGGTCATGGTGGCCGGTCCGCTACTCGCCTGGCGCAAGGACGACGGGCGCAAGCTGTGGTCGCGACTTCCTGCCGCGATCCTTGCCGGATCGGCGGTGCTGTTCGGCCTGATCCTGTTCGGCGGCAAGGTCGGCGTGCTGCCGCTGCTCGGCATGACGGTCGCCGGGATCGTCGCGGTTGCCAGCCTGGCGCCGCTGTGGGGCCGCAATCTGCGCCGGACGCCGCTGCCGACATGGGGCATGGTGATCGCGCACTTCGGCGTCGCGGTCGCGCTTGCCGGGATGGCCGCCGAAAGCGCTTTCATCAAGGAACGGCTCGTGGCTGCGGCGCCGGGCGAAACCGTCACCGTCGATGATTTCACGGTGAAGTTCGTCGGCGTCCGCCCGATCGCTGGCCCCAATTATACCGCGGTCGAAGGAACGCTGATCGCAACAACGCCCTCCGGACACAGCTTCACCCTGCGGCCCGAGGCGCGAACTTTTCCGGGCCTGATGGGCGGCGCGCCAACCGAAACCAATGAGGCCGCATTGCTGACGCGGCCGGGCGGACAGCTTTATGCCGTGCTAGGTCAGCCGGTCACGGGCGCCGATGGCCGCGCCGACCGCTACCAGCTTCGCCTTTGGTGGAAGCCGCTCGTCTGGTGGATCTGGCTGGGCGGGACGTTGATCGCGATCGGTGCGGCCCTGTCGCTGCTCGGCCGCGCGCAATTGCTGGCCCTGTGGCGCAGCCACCGCGCTCGCAAGGCCGAGGGGCGCTACGCATGAAGACCCGCTGGATCCTGTTCGTGCCTTTGGCGATTACCGCGCTGCTGTTCGGGGCCTTCATCTATCGCCTGACGACTCCGCCCGAAACGCTGATCCAGTCGCAGTGGATCAACAAGCCGATGCCGTTGTTCGACCTGCCGCCCGCAACCGCCGGCGTCGAAGGCCTGAAAAGCAGCGACCTCGCCGACGGACGGCCGCGCCTCGTCAACGTCTTTGCCAGCTGGTGCATCCCGTGCCGTGCCGAGGCGCCGCAGCTTGAGGCGCTGAAGGCCGCGGGCGTTCCCATCGACGGCATCGCGATCCGCGACCGGCCCGACGATGTGGCGCAATTCCTGCGGGAGAACGGCAATCCCTTCGACCGCATTGGTTCTGACGTGCAAAGCAGCGTCCAGATCGCGCTCGGCTCGTCGGGCGTCCCCGAAACCTTCCTGATCGACGGCAAGGGGATCATCCGCGAACAGATACAGGGCGTGATCCTTCAGGAGCAGGTGCCCGAAATCGTAGCCAAGCTGGAGAAGATGAAGTGAGGGGCTGTACCATCCTGCTTGCCTCGCTTGTTCTGGTCGCTTCGCCTGCGGCTGCGCAGGATCGCCTGCCGCCGGCACCCTATGCCTATCAGCAGCTCCCCGATCCCGCGCAGGAGGAGAAAGCCAAGGCGCTCATGGAAACGTTGCGCTGCCTCGTCTGCCAGGGGCAGTCGATCGCCGACAGCGATGCGCCGCTCGCCGGCGACATGCGGCATGAGGTGCGCACCAAGATTGCCGCGGGAGACAGCCCCGATGCGATCCGCCAATGGCTGGTGGCGCGCTATGGCAATTGGGTCAGCTACGATCCGCCGTTCGATGCGGCCACCGCCTTGTTGTGGCTCGGCCCGCTCGCTTTCCTGTTGCTCGGAGGATGGCTGGCCTTCGGGCGTTTCCGCCGCGACGCAGGCGATGCGGAGAACGCTCCATGATCTGGATGTGGATATTGCTTGTCGCCTTGGTCACGCTGGGCGCCATCTTCTTGTTCGGCAAGCTGCCGGCGGCGGCTCGGCCGCTTGCTGTCGCTGCGGTCATGGTGGGCGTCGCCGGCTATGCTCTGCAGGGTAGCCCATCCTTGCCCGGCAAGCCGATCGTGGCGCCCGAACAGCTTGAAGGTTTCGGCGAGGCGATCACCGATCGTCAGCAAGGTATGGCCGACCGTTTTGGACCGGCCGCACAATGGATCGCGATGTCGGACGGCTTTGCGCGAACCGGCAAGACGGCGCTGGCTGCGCAAACGCTTGAAAAGGGGCTGGAGCGTTATCCCGACAATGTCGATCTTTGGGTCGGCTTGGGCAATGCGCTTGTTGCGCATGGCGGCGGCGTGATGTCGCCCGCCGCCGCGCTCGCGTTCGATGAGGCCGCAAAGCGCGACCCGAACCATCCCGCGCCGCCTTTCTTTGCAGGCCTTGCGATGGCGCAGAGCGGCGATCTGAAGGGTGCGGACGCGGTATGGAGCCAGCTTCTGGCGCGCACCCCGCCCGATGCGCCGTGGCGCGCGGACCTCGAGATGCGGCTGGCTCAATTGCGACAGGCGATGGGGCCGGAACTGTCCCCCGATGCGCCGACCGGGCCTTGATTCAATGCTATTCCTGTCTCTCCCGCTGGTCTAAGGCGCGCCAATGACTGTCGAGTCGCAACAGGGTCAGGCAAGCGCCGAAAGCGCCGCGCCCACCGGAATCGAAATGGGCCAAACGGGTCACGGCCATCACGGTGACGGCACGCTGAAGCTGGCGGTCGGCGCCGTCGGCGTCGTTTTCGGCGATATCGGCACCAGCCCGCTCTACGCTTTCCGCGAAACCTTCGCCGGCCATCATTCGATCGAAGCCGACCAGCTGCACATCTATGGCGTGCTCAGTCTCGTCTTCTGGTCGATGATGCTCGTCGTCACTTTCAAATATGTGATGACGATCATGAAAGCCGACAACAAGGGCGAGGGGGGCAGTCTGGCGCTGCTCGCGCTGATCAGTCGCTCGTCGGGCGGTGCTCGCTGGACCTGGCCGATCGTTTTGCTCGGCGTTTTTGCCACCGCGCTCTTTTACGGCGACAGCATGATCACTCCGGCGATGTCGGTGTTGTCGGCTACCGAAGGCCTGCAATATGTCAGCCGCGGTTTCGAGCCCTATATCGTCCCGATCGCACTGGCGATCCTGATCGGCCTCTTCGCGATCCAGTCGCGCGGGACCGCGAAGGTCGGGATGCTTTTCGGGCCCATCATGCTCGGCTACTTCCTGATGCTCGCGGTGTTGGGCGTCATGCATATCGTCGATCATCCGACGATCGTCATGCACACGCTGAACCCCATCAACGCGATGCGCTTTTTCTATTATGACGGCTTCACCGCCTTTATCGCGCTTGGTGCCGTCGTCCTTGCGGTAACGGGGGCGGAGGCGCTCTATGCCGACATGGGCCATTTCGGCCGCGCGCCGATCGGACTGAGCTGGTTGTGTTTCGTGCTACCCGCGCTGATGCTCAATTACATGGGGCAGGGCGCGATGGTGCTTGCGGGACAGGTCGCGCCTACGGCGCAACTGATCCAGGATCCCTTCTTCCTGATGATGCCCGACGCATGGCGCGTCCCCGTCGTGCTGCTCGCGCTGCTGGCGACGATCATTGCCAGTCAGGCCGTCATTTCGGGCGCCTTTTCGTTGACGCAGCAGGCCATCCAGCTCGGTTTCGTGCCGCGGCTGCGGGTCGAACATACCAGTGCGTCGGCGCAGGGGCAGATTTACATTCCCGTCGTCAATTGGGGCCTGATGGTCATGGTCATTCTGCTCGTGCTGTTCTTCGGTTCGTCGAGCAATCTGGCCGCGGCTTATGGTATCGCCGTGACCGGCGCGATGTTCATCGACACCTGTCTGATGAGCGTGGTGCTGTTCAGCCTGTGGCGCTGGCCGGCGTGGAAAGCGCTGCCCGTGCTCGCGGTATTCTTCATCGTCGATGTCGCCTATTTCGGCGCCAATCTGATCAAGGTGCCCGATGGCGGCTGGGTGCCGCTCGTGATCGGTCTGACGATCTTCACCATGTTGACGACCTGGTCCCGCGGCCGCAAGCTGATGCAGCAGGAAATGGCGGAAAGCGCGATGCCGATCCCGGTGTTCGTGAAGTCCGCGGCGAACAGCGCAACGCGCGTTCCGGGCACCGCTGTCTTCATGACGTCGACCTCCGATGGGGTACCGCACGCTTTGCTTCACAATCTGAAGCACAACAAGGTGCTGCACGAACGCATCATCCTGTTGACGATCAAGATTGCCGACGTGCCGTTCGTGCCGGAAACGAAACTCTGCCAGCTTGACGATCTGGGGCAGGGATTTCACCGACTGATCCTGCACTATGGTTTCATGCAGCCGGTCGACGTGCCCGATGCGCTGAAACGCACGACCGCGTGCGGCGGCGAATTCAAGATGATCGAGACGAGCTTCTTCCTGTCGCGTCAGACGCTGATTGCCGCCAAGAAGCCCGGCATGCCGATCTGGCGCGAAAAGCTGTTCGCATGGATGCTGCGCAATTCGGAAAGCGCGATGGAGTATTTCCGTCTGCCGACCAACCGCGTGGTCGAACTGGGAAGCCAGGTTGCCATCTGATCGTCAGCTCTGAACAGGCAGGCGTCTGAACATCCGCTCGCGTCGTGCGATGCTGGGGCGAACCCATCGGGACGCCCGACATGCAAGCAGGGATTAGCTCCGCGCCAGTACGGCCCGCCGCGCCGGCGCCCTTCGCGCTGATTGCGGGAAATGACTTTTCGACCCTGCCGGCGGGCGCCGAAGTCGCGCTGAGTCATACGGGTCCTCGCCCGGAGCCGCTGGCGCTGTCGTGCGGCCATTCCCAAAGCCGCGGCCCTCACCATGGCTATCATGATGTGATGACGGCGCGGGTCGATAGGATCCGGATATGTTTCGAGCGGCAGATCAATCGCGACGCCCGCGCGGCACGGCGCACGGCCGCGATGCGTCTGGCGTTGCTGCAGGGCAGCTTGCGCCGCGCGCTCACCGACCGTCGTGGCACCGGCTTTAACCGGCGCGATCCGATGCGCTTGTTCGCGGATCGCCCATATCTTGACGAAGCGATCACGCGGCTGTTCGGTTAGCCTTGGAGCCGCACCTTGCCCTGCAATTCGGACCATGCGTCCTGATATTGCGCTTCGAGTTCAGCGACGAATTCGGCGACCGGGCGCACGCCGCGGACCGAGGCGATCCCCTGACCCGAGCCCCAGATATCCTTCCATGCCTTCGCCTTGGTGTTGCCGCCAGACCCGAAGTTCATCGTCTTGAGGTCGCCTTCCGGCAGATTGTCGGGATCCATCCCCGCGGCCACGATCGACTGGCGCAGATAATTTCCGTGCACGCCGGTGAAGAGGTTTGAATAAACAATGTCGGCCGCGCGCCCTTCGACGATACCGTTCTTGTAGCCGTCGTCGGCATTGGCTTCGGCAGCGGCGATGAAAGCGCTGCCCATATAGGCCAGGTCGGCGCCGCACGCCTGGGCAGCGAGGATCGAGCGACCGTGGGCAATGGCGCCCGAAAGTGCCACCGGGCCATCGAACCATTCGCGGATTTCCTGCACCAGCGCAAAGGGCGACTGGGTGCCGGCATGGCCGCCGGCGCCCGCGGCAACGGGGATCAGTCCGTCGGCGCCCTTTTCGATCGCCTTGCGCGCGAAGCGGTCGTCGATGACGTCGTGCAAGGTGATGCCGCCCCACCCGTGGACCGCCTGGTTCAGTTCCTCCCGGGCGCCCAATGAGGTGATGGTGATCGGCACCTTCCATTTTTCGCAGGTTGCGATATCCGCCTCGAGCCGATCGTTCGAGCGGTGAACGATCTGATTCACGGCAAAGGGGGCGGACAGCCGGTCGGGGTTGGCGCGGTCCCACGCCGCCAATTCCTCGGTGATGCGGTGAAGCCACTCGTCGAGCAGCGATTGCGGCCGGGCGTTGAGGGCCGGGAAGCTGCCGACGATCCCCGCCTTGCACTGCGCGATGACCAGATCGGGCCCCGAAACGATAAACAGCGGCGAGCCGATGACGGGCAGGCGCAGGCGGTCGAAAATCGGGGGAAGGGCCATGAATCAGTCTCTCCAAGATGGTCTTGAGCTTACCCTAACGTAAACGGAAGGTAGCGCAAGCATGAAGGGCCGCGCTCTGCTTGGCGTAGCCGCGTCTGGGGGCGTCGAGCGTGTTGGGCATCAAGACAGACTTGCGCCGTTGTTTGGAAGGATGGTGCGGTCGTTCGTCGAGCCGCAGCGTCGGCCCGTCGAAGAGACGATGCTTAGTAGATAAAGCAAAAATATCTCTATCTTTCTATAAGTTGGACTAAGCGTGTGCCGGTTGGGCGGTATGCGATTCGGAGTTCGCGCGTCGAGTTATTGCCCTGCCCAGGTCGCGGGCTGGCCTGACAAGCCTGCCGGACCCTTTCGTTTCCCCCCGCCGAAGGATTATACAATGCCTATCCCCTCCCCAAATAACGGTGTGCCGCGCGGCGGTTGCGACTGCCTGCCGCGACCGGCCGGTGATGCGCCCGCTATGCTGCCGCCAAATGCATATGTCCTGCGTTACGAAGATCGATGGTTCGGTATCGAGAAGCACGTCGCTTTCGAGGCGGCAGATCTCGTGGCAGCGCTAGCCTTAGCTGAGAGCGAGCCGGTTGGTAGCTGGGCCGAGCTTAGTGATGGTGAAGGCGTGCTCATCTGCCGCCGCGGCGGGGCACTGGGGGCCGCGGATTACTGGTCAGTCGATTAGTCCGGCGCTGCATCAGTGGAGCGCTGCGACCAGCTGGCGCATCGCGGCGTGAAGCCGCATCATTTCCGTTTCGCCCAGCGTTTTCGTCAGTTCGGCCTCGGCCTCGCGGCTTAGACGGGCAAGGGTGTCGACCGCGGCTTTGCCCCGTTCGGTAAGCACAACCCGTTTCGCTCGCCCGTCGTCGGGATCGGGGCCGACGGCGACATAGCCGAGTTTGGCCAGGCTGTCGGTCAGATAGGCCATGCTCTGTTTCGTCATGCCGGCCCGCTCGGCGAGGTCGACGACCCGCGACCCGGCGGGGTCGATGTTGCGTAGCAGGCTGGAGTGAGCGGGGCGGAGGTCGGCGAAGCCGGCGTCGCGGGCCTGGCCGTAGATGCGGGTGCGCAGCCGGTCGTAGGCAAGGTGGAAGAGCTGGGCGAGCCGTTGGCCGTCGCCGGGTGGCGGGGGAGGCAGATTTTCGGTCATTGCAGCCTCTTGACACAAGACAGATTAACTGTCTATTGCGCCATTAGACAGAATAACTGCCTATATCGGCGATCCGTCGGAGGCTGTGATAGAAAGTGACGGCAATGGAGCAGGTGGTGGCCGCGATGGACCGCAGCGACGAGATGGTGGCCCGCAATCTGGCGGTGGCGGCGGAGCATATCGAGAATGAGGCGCGCGATCCGGCGTCGGTGATGAATCTTTATACCGATGACATCGTCCTGGAAGTGCCGGGACGGGGGCTATATCTCGACAGCAAGTCGGCGATCGAGGCCAATTACCGCCGCATGTTCGCCTCGCTGGCCGAAGTCGAACTGGAGCCGCTCGACCGTTTTGCCACCGAAACTCGCGTCGTCGACGACATGAAGGTGCGCTTTCGCCTGACGGGTGACGGGATGGTCAATGCACCGGTAGCGATCGGGGCGCGGGTCGAGCTCCGGCTGGTGCATGTCTTTCACATGCGCGGCGGACGGATTGCCCGCGAAATCGTGCATGAGGAGTGGCGCACCATCGGCTGAGCGGCGCCCCGCGCGGCGCACCTGTCAGGGCGCGGGCGCGGTCGTTCTGGCTTCAGCCTCTTCCACTACCCGCGCTTCCTTTTCGGCGCGCAGGCGTTCGGAGTGAAGCAGCTTGTCGGCCATCGCCTGCCACGCCGCGGCGGCGCGCAGATTGCGGTCGCGCACCTGCGTCAACGACGATGCGTCGGCATCGGTGCGGCACTTGTCCGCCTGGGCGATGTAGAATTCGGTGGTGGCCGACATGGCTGCTCTTCCTTGTACGCTTATCCGTTACGGTCGATCAATCGACCATATCGGCGATCAGGCGCCGAAGCTCGCGGCGCGACAGCGTCGGGCGGCGGCGCAGCGCGCGGGCCGGAGAAATCCGGGCCGTCTGCGCCCGGCCGGCCAGCGACAGCGCGGGCAGAGCGGGAAAAATCGAAGGGTTGTTATAGAAGTTCGTCATCATCTTTATCTTTGCTTTGGATGTTATGGTTTTTGGAGACCGGCGCCACTGCGCCGATCCCGTATCGTTTGACCCTTGAAGGATCAGAGCCCGCGCCGTTTGCGCTGGCTGGGCGGAACCGGCCCGCCGCCGCGTTCGCGGTAGACAAGGCGGCCCTTGCTGAGGTCATAGGGCGTCACTTCGACGCGCACGGCGTCGCCGACGACCGACCGGATGCGGAAACGCCGCATCCGGCCCGCCGTATAGACGATCAGCCGATGACCGTTTTCGAGCGTGACGCCGAAGCGCCCGTCGGGCAGGATCTCGTTGATCTGCCCCTCGAAGGTCATGACTTCCTCTTTGGCCAAGATCAGGCCGACTGGAGGTTGACTGCCGACGTCTTGCCGTTCTTGCCGGTTTCGAGTTCGAACTGGACGCGCTGGTCCTTGTCCAACGTCGTCATGCCGGCGTTCTGGACGGCGGTGATGTGGACGAATGCGTCGCCGGAGCCATCTTCATTTTCGATGAAGCCATAGCCCTTGTCCTGGCTGAAGAATTTTACGGTGCCGATCGGCATAGGGTGTTTCCTTTCACGAGAAACGGGAATCCCCCGGCAAAAGCACCGGAGGAGCTGGTAGCGTGTGAAGGGAAGAGTCTGCCCCAAGGGGCCGTCAAATTCCGTCGCAGGCGACGTTAGCGAGGCCTATATGGAGGATTGTTCCCGAAAAGTCAAGGTGCCGCGCAAATGACGGTAAAATTGCGTGCCGCAATGGCCCCCGATTTTAAATCATGCCGAGCCGGAAGAATATAAGCAAAACGCGCCATTCTATTTTCGACGATCGCCGCAATATTCGCCAATATTCAGCCGCGCGGCGCCGTTTTACGTGGCCTGCGCCGCGCGCCCGGCGGCGGGGGGCGGACCGACCGCGCGATCGTTCGCGCGCGACCGCGTTTCGACCATGCGGCCGAGCCGCGCGTCGGTGCGGCGGCGCTTGGCAAAGCTGCGCACCTCTTCGCGCAGCATCTCCGCCCGCTCGTCATGCCCTCCGATCGCGCAGTCGAGAAACTCGTCGGCGAGCCGCGTCCGCGCAATCAGCACCGCCGCCGCGCAGCCGATGCGAAACGTCGCCCCTTAGGGCCGCTGTTTCAACTGATAGGCGGCGGACGGCGACATGCCGACCTTCGCCCGCTGGAGCTGAGTTGTCCAATGGGAGATTGCGAGGAGGCGAGTGATGGATGACTTCTTTAAGCCCCATTCGCCGCGCTAAGGATCGCCCGCACGCTCGCCGTCGCGACGTCGGTATCGAGGCCGCAGCCGAACAGGCTTTTCCCGTCGGCGGTACGGCATTCGACATAGGCTGCGGCCTGCACATTGCTGCCTTGGCCGATCGCGTGTTCGCTGTAATCGACGATGTCCATCAGCGGGCCGCCGGATTCGGCGAGCGCAGCGATGACGCTGCTCATCAGGCCGTTGCCGCGGCCGCTGACGCTGCGTTCGGTGCCGTCGATGGTTAGCTTGCCGGCGAAGATGCGGTCGGCGCCCGAATGGGTCTCCGACCAGTCGACGAGCTGGAAGCGCTTGCCTTCGGTGGCGAGATAGGTGCGTTCGAACGCCTGCCAGATATCGTCGGCGGCCAGTTCGCGGCTCGTTTCGTCGGCGAGCGCCTGGACGACGTGGCTGAAGCTCGCCTGCATCTTCTTGGGCAGCTTCAGCCCCTTGTCCTGTTCGAGCACCCAGGCGACGCCGCCCTTTCCCGACTGGCTGTTGACGCGGATCACCGCTTCGTAGCTGCGGCCCAGATCGGCGGGGTCGATGGGCAGATAGGGCACCTCCCACGCTTCGTCATTCTGGCGTTCGCGTGCGGCGAAGCCCTTCTTGATCGCGTCCTGATGGCTGCCCGAAAAGGCGGTGTAGACCAGATCGCCGCCATAGGGATGGCGCGGGTGGACGGGGATATTGTTGCAATATTCGACCGTCTGGATGACCTGATCGATGTCCGAGAAATCCAGCTCGGGATCGACGCCCTGCGTATACATGTTGAGCGCGATGGTGACGAGGCAGGTGTTGCCCGTGCGCTCGCCATTGCCGAACAGGCAGCCTTCGACGCGGTCGGCGCCGGCGAGCAGGCCGAGCTCGGCTGCGGCGACGCCGGTGCCGCGGTCGTTGTGCGTGTGCAGGCTGATCAACGCGGCGTCGCGGTTCGGCAGATGCTTGCCGAAATATTCGATCTGGTCGGCGTAGATATTGGGGGTCGCCGCCTCGACCGTCGCGGGCAGGTTGAGGATGATCGGCTTGTCGGCGCTGGGCTGGAGAATGTCCATCACCGCGGCGCAGACCTCGATCGAGAAATCGATCTCGGTCGTCGAGAAGCATTCGGGGCTATATTCGAAGCGCCAGTCGGTGCCGGGCAGGCGCGCGGCATTGTCGCGCAGCTGCTTCGCACCCTCGACCGCGATCGCCTTGATATCGGCCTTGTCCATGCCGAAGACGATCTTGCGCCACGCGGGCGCGACGGCGTTGTAGACGTGGACGATCGCGGTTTTTGCGCCCGCGAGGCTGTCGAAGCTGGTGCGAATGAGGTCGGCGCGGCTCTGCGTCAGCACCTGCGGCGTGACGTCATCGGGGATGCGGCCCGAGCGGACGAGGTTCTGGATATAGTCGAAATCGGTCGCGCCCGAGGCGGGGAAGCCGACCTCTATCTCCTTCAGTCCGCAGCGCACGAGCAGGTCGAAGAAGCGCGTCTTTTTCTCGGCATCCATCGGATCGATCAGCGATTGGTTGCCGTCGCGCAGATCGGTCGACAGCCAGATCGGCGCGCGCGTGATCGTGCGCGAAGGCCACTGGCGATCGGTCAGCGGAATCTGGGGAAAGGGGCGATATTTGACCGAAGGGTCGCGGAGCATGGTCATGGGGTGAAATTCTTCTGCTGGGATTGGCTGGCTGTGTCGATCGGACCCTTGAGCGGGTGGCCGCGACTAACGCGCAGCCAGTGTCACGCCCAAGGGCGTGTAAGTCGCAGAAGAAGAAAAGCGTTGCCGCGCATGGCGCCCCCATGATGCATAATGTCGTGCTTGGCAAGGGGAACGTGCGAAAATGTCGCCGGACCGCCATCGGGGAGGATGGGCGGCGGCCCGGCGCAGGGTGGGGTTAACGGTGGGAGAGGGCGTTGCCCCCTCAGGCGTCTTCGTTGTCGCGGACGTGGCCTTCGGCGGGATCGCGGGCGTCGTCATCGTCATCGTCAGCGAAATCATCGCCGAATTCGAAGACTTCCTCCTCGACCATATTGTCCGCGGCGTGGATGCGCACGCCGATCAGCCAGTGGGCGAGCGGGCCTTCCCAGCCCGCCTCGACCGGGGCGAGCGCATCGGCGGCGCTGCCCGCCGGGCGATCGCCGACAAGGTCGAAATCCTGCACCCCGTCGTCGGGCGGGGTGATGTAGACATGGGGTTCGAGCCGGACATGCGTCCATCCGGCGGTGGGGGCGAGGCCGTCGGCCTCGACAATCAGCAGCGGATCGTCCGCATCGCCGCCGACCATGGCGGCCACCTCGACTATTTCGCGAACCAGTTCGCTCATCGTGCCGACTCCTGCGAAAAGGGCGGGGCCCCAACCGGACCCCGCCCCCTGGCTAGCGGCGCTGTGTGACAGATTGATGCGTCACTGTTTTTCGAAGGCGGCGTGGATGTCGAGCTTCACCTCGTCGCTGACGAAGGGGATGCCGTAGAGGACACCGAAATCGCTGCGCTTGATCGTCGTTTCGGCTTCGAAGCCGACGGTTTCCTTCTTGCTCATCCCCATGCCGGCGCCGTGAAATTCGACGTCGAGGGTGACCGGGCGGGTAACGCCATTGAGGGTGAGGTTGCCCGTGACCTTTGCCTCTGTCCCGTCGTCGTCGAGGACGACCGCAGTCGAAACGAAGCGGGCGTCGGCGGGGGCGGGACCGAAGAAGTCGGGCTTGCCGCCGTCCTTGCCCGCGCGCAGCAGATGCGCGGTCAAGCCGGCGCTGGCGGTGGTGACCTTCGACACCGGGATGGTAACGTCGACCTTTGCTGTGGCAGCGTTGGCGGGATCGAGCACGAGGGTGCCGGTCACGTCGCCGAAGATGCCGGTATAGTTGCTGAAGCCGAGGTGATCGACGCGCCACACGACCATCGTGTGCGCAGGATCGGCGGCGTAGGTGCCGGCGGTAACGCGGCTCTTTTCGGGCGCGCCGGGGGCACCGGGCGCCTGGGCGACGACGACGGGAACGGCAACGACGGCAAGAGCGAAAAGCGTGGTGAGCGATGCGATACGGCGCATGAGCGGGAGCCTCCTGTTGGGGAGACGCGATGCTAGGCGAGGGCGCGCGTCGCCGTCAATCGCGTCGCCCGGAAACGCAGCGTTTCGTCCGCTCAGTCGATCCCGTCGCCGATCAGCGAGAAGGGCGCCCAAGCGCTGGGGTGCGACCAGCTTTTGAGGAAGTCGTCGGCGCGCGGATCGTTGCGGATATCGCGCATCGCGTGCTGTAACGCCTCGGCGCGCGAGAGGCCGGGGTTCTTCTGCATCAGTTCGAACAATCGCACGGTGAGCACCGAGGCGACGTCGTCGCGCACCGGCCAGTGCGAGGCGAGCAGGCTTTCGGCGCCCGCGAAGAAGAAGGCGCGCGCCAGCCCCGACAGCCCCGGCGCCCCTTCGCTGCCGTCGCCCGAGGCGGTGTTGCACGCCGACAGCACGACCCAGCGCGCGCCGAGGTGCAGCCCCGCGACTTCAGACGCGGTAAGCAACCCGTCGTCGAGCGGGGTCGCGGTGGCGGGCGGGGTGAAGACCAGGCCGGGTTCGGCGAGCCCCTTTACCTCGCCCGCGATCAGCCCGTGGGTCGCGAGAAAAAGCACCGAGAGATGTTCGAGATCGCTACGCTTGAGATTGGTTTCGGTAGCGGTGCCGGCGAGATAGAGGCGCGCGGCGTCGGCGCCGAGCAGCGCCTGCATCGCCTTCAATTCGGCCTCGGTACCCGGCAGCCGGGCAAGGCGGCGCAGCGCCGCGGGATCGGCGAGCGGCTGCGCATCGCCGATCGCGGGTTGCAGCCCGGCGGTGACGGGGAGGCCGCTGCTGCGCGTGCCGCGCGCGCGGGCGCCGGCAATGCCGCGTGCGGCCGCCTGACCCTCGAGCACCGGATCGCCGAAGCCGACCATGCGCGTGCCCGCCTGGTTCTCGTCGCGCGCCGCGACCGCGCGCAGCAATTGCAGCGACTGGAGCGAAGGAAGCTGAAGCAGCGCGGGGCCGTCGGCGAGCCATTTCGTCGCGCGCAGCACCGCAGGATCGCCATCGGCCCCGGTCGGCTTTTCGGTGACGAGGATGCCGAGCGGCAGCGAGGAAAGCGACCCGGTCGCGGCGGTGAAGAGATGGCGCTTGCCCGCAAGATCGGCGGCGAAGGGCGCGAGCAGCCGGTCGTAGAGCAGCCAGGCGGTGCCGCGGTCGAAGGGAAAATCGCCTTCGCCTTCGGCCGACCATTTCGCATCCTCTTCGGGGGTGACGTCGATGCTGGCGCCGACGTCCCACAGCAGGCGGCGCACATGCGCGTTGACCTCTGCCGCGGGCATGTCGGCGCGATTCCAGCGCAGCGCGTCATGGGTGACGAGCAGGACATGGGTGCCAAATTCGGACGGCACGAGCATGACGAAGGCTTCGTCGGGCGCGAGCAGCGCCTGCGCCTCTGCGATGGCGAGCGGACGCGGCCGGATCAGCGCGAAATAGTCGGGGGTCGCCGCGGCAATCGCGGCATCGACCTGCGCGCGGCGATCGTCCTTGCGCGCGATTTCGGATTGCAGCGCCGAGAACTGACGCTGGCGTTCGGCGGGGTCGTCGGGGAGCGTTTCGAGCTTCGTGTTGAGCGCCGCGATCTCTGCATCGATCCGGCGTCGTTCCTCGACGAGCGGCGAGACCGAAGCGCGCGCCGCGGCGCGTTCGGCGGCGGCGCGCGCGACGGCGCGGCTGGTCGTTCCCGCCATCGCATCCTGCAACGCGGTGAAAGCCTGTTCGGCTGCAGCGCCGTCATGCACGCCCTTCGCCCACAGGGCGTCGGCGTAGAGCAGGAAATAATCGGCGTAGCGGCGTTCGCCGAGCCATGCCCAGGGATCGGCGGTCACCCAGTCGAGCTTCATTTCGTCGAAGCGGTCGAAGCCGAGCGCATCGCGGAAACTGGTCATGCCGAGCGCGGCATGGCGCGCCGCGGCGAGCGCCAGCGCCGGATCGCCGCGGTTGCGCAGCAGCAGTTCGGAAAGATCGGCCTTGAGCGCGTTGAGCGTGTCGTCGGGATCGCCGAAGCTGCCGCGCCGCGCCGAACGCCGGTCGGGGTCGAGATAGAGGGCAATATGGTCATTCGCGGGATCGCCGAGCACATCGGCGAGTGTCGCGATCGCGGCGGCGCTTTGGTCGCGCTTCTTGAGGAAGGTGGTCAGATTGTCGAGCGCATGAAGGGTGCGGAAATCACCGGCGCCGAACGCCTTGCGTTCGACGGCGAGCGCCTCGCGGTAGACGGCTTCGGCTTCGGCATCATTGGCGGGCAGATCATCGAGATCCCAGGCAAGATCGCGCAGCGCCTTGGCATATTCGTCACTGTCCTTGCCGTAATGGCCGGCGAACAGCGCCACCTTGCGGCGGCTATTGGCGATGCGTTCGACCTCGTCGCCATAGCTCGACAGGGCGCGCCTCTCCGCCTCGATCGCCTTTTGCTCGGCGTCGAAATCGATCCCGGCGAGCTGGGTGCCGACGAGCGCACCGAAACCATAGCGGGCGAGCTGGTCGCGGGCGCGGTCGGCCTTGTCCGCGGCCACCGCCGCCTTGGCATAGGCTTCGGCGATGCCGGTCACATCATTGACCATATCCTTGTCGAAATATTCGCCGCTGCCCGCCTTGCCCTTCGTATAATGCGGGCTGGCGACGAGGATTGCTAGGATGCGTTCGTCGAGGGCAAGCGCGTCGTCGGGGTGGTTCGCGCCCGCAAGCGCGGCGCGATAGTCGTAATAGCGGCGGACGAGGCGGAAATCGGGGCCTTCGCAATCGTCGCCGGTGCAGGCGTCGATCGCGGCGAGGCTGTCGTCGAACAGCCGTTTGCGCAGCGCCCCGGCGTCGTCGGTGCGGCCGACGAGGGCGAGCAGCGCAGCGTAGCTCGACAGCATGTCGGCGCGCTTGTCGCGCGCCCGGTCGCAGCGCGTGCCCCATGCCGGGCCCTCGCACCCCGCCCAGCGCGGTTCGAAGCGCGCGATGACGGCATCGAAAGCGGCGACGGCTTCGCCGCCGCGCCCAACGTCGTTGAGCATCTGTCCATATTCGAGCAGCGTATCGCCAAGATCGGTATCGTCGCGCGCGCAGCCCATCACCATGCCGGGGACCCGGCGGCCGCAGCCATAGGCTTCCTCGGTCAGCGCGTGGACATAGTGGGAGAAGGGCTCGATCGCCTCTTCGCGGTAGCCGTTGACGCGCAGCGCGATCGCATATTGGCGTTCGACATCGGCGGTCGCATAGGTGCCCGCCCCGTACAGCGCGGTGGCGATTTCAACGGCGCGTACGAGCGCCTGCCGCGATTCGGGTGCCCGGTGCGCCCAGCTGAGATTATTCGCGTGGACGAGCAGCTTGGCGAGATAGGGAGCGCTCTTCTCGCCGCGGTCGGCGGCGATCAGCTTGAGCGTGCGTCCGGAGATGGCGGCGCGGTCGGTAAGATCGGCCGCCAGTTCCTTGCGGTCATTCTCGGCAACCTTTTCGGCGGTCGCCGGTGACAGGTCGGGGGCGATCTGCGCCGCGGCCGGTAGCGCGGCGACGAGCCAGAACACCGCCCATATCCCCGCCAGCATCGTCCGCATCCGCCGCATATCCCGCCCCCCGCGAACGGCCGCGCCGGCAAGGCGGCGAAGCCGGAAGCCAAAGGGTTAGGCAAAATTGCGACGCGGCGCAAATCGGGCGTAGAGGGCTTTGGGGAGCTTGGGCGGCTTTGGCGGGAAGCGAGGGTTATTGCCCCGCGGCGCGGCGCTCCGCAAACCATTGGCGCAGCATCGCGGCGGTGCAGCCGGTGAAGCCGTACGAGCCGATGACCGAGCAACTGTCGGGACGTGTCAGGCGGGCGACATTGTCATAATCCTCGACCCGCGCGCCCCACGCGCTGCCGCCGACCGACGTGTCCTCGTCCTTTCCGCGCAACTCCTTCGGCACGCGGTAGCGGTCCGATTCGGGGCGCTGGGCGCAGACGACGATGTCCTCACCCTCGGCGACCGGACAATGGTCGTCGCCATAGGTGATGAGAAAGGAGATGCGTTCGGGCGGTTCGCTGTGCTGCGCGAGGCTTTCGTCCTGCGCGGCGGCGGGTAGCGGGGCCAGCAGCATGGCAGCGGCGAGCAGCAGCGACGGGGCGGCGGTTGAAATCGACATGGCGTTCCCTCTGACCATCCCCGTATCCGCAATAAGCACGCGAAGATGAACGCCAGCCGAACCGGGCTCAGGCGATATCGAGCGACGCGGCGATGGCGGCCCATATTTCAGCGAGTTCGTCAGCGCCGGTGCAATAGGGCGGCATGACATAGACGCTGTTGCCAAGCGGTCGCAGCAGCACGCCCCGATCGCGGTAGAAGGCGGTGAGGCGGGGAGCGAGCGCCGAAAGATAGCCCGCATCGGGAACCACGAGATCGAGCGCGGCGATGGTGCCGAGGCGGCGCGGGTTGGTGATGCGCGGATCGGCCGCCAGCATCGCGAGATGCGCGGCCTGCGCATCAGCGAGCGCGTCGATCCGCTGCTGCACCGGTTCGTTGCGCCAGATGGCGAGATTGGCGTTGGCGGCGGCGCAGGCGATGGGGTTCGCGGTGTAGCTCGACGAATGATAGAAGGTCTTTGCGCGGTCGGGCGAATAATGCGCCGCGAAGATCGCTTCGCTGCACAGCGTCACCGCGAGCGGCATCGCGCCGCCGGTGAGGCCTTTCGATAGGCAGACGATATCGGGGATCACCCCCGCCTGGTCGCAGGCGAAGCGCGTGCCGGTGCGGCCCCAGCCGGTCATCACTTCATCGGCAATGAAGAGAACGCCGTGCGCCGCACAAATGCTGCGCATTTCGGCGAGCACCCACGCGGGATAGATCAGCATGCCGCCGGCGCCGAGAATCAGCGGTTCGACGACGAAGGCGGCGGGCTTTTGCAGGCAGGCGGCTTCGAGGGCGTCGAGCGAGGCCTGCTCCATGCCTTCATGGGGGAAGGGGATGGCGTCGACGTCGAACAGCAAAGGTTGCCACGCGCGGTTGTAGACGCCGCGCTCGCCGACCGACATCGTGCCGATCGTGTCGCCATGATAGCTGTGGTCGAGGACGAGAATGCGGCTGCGCGCCTCGCCGATGTTGAACCAGTAGCCGAGCGCCATCTTGAGCGCGACCTCGACGCTGGTCGAACCCGAGTCCGAAAAGAAGACGCGGGCGAGCGGGTCGGGGGTGATGCGGATCAGTTCGGCGGCGAGGCTTTCGGCGGGTTCGTGTGTCCAGCCCGCGAAAATGAGCTGGTCGAGCTTTTCGGTCTGGGCCCGGATCGCGGCCATGATTTGCGGGTGCGCATGGCCGTGCGTCGTCACCCACCAGCTCGAGATCGCGTCAATCCAGCTGTTGCCCTCGGCGTCGTAAAGGCGCGCGCCGCGAGCGCGGTCGATCAGCGGGATCGGCTCGCCGAGGCCGTGCTGGGTGAAGGGGTGCCAGACGGGGGACATTGGCGGTTTCTCTCTTTTCCGTTTGCGCTGCGCTTGTCGAAACACCGCATTTTCGTCGGACGCCCGATAAAGACAAGGACGGCCCTTCGACAAGGCTCTCCTGAGCGCGTGCAAGGCAGTCGAAGGGCTCAGGGCGAACGGGAATTGGAGTCAGGAGAAATCCGCGATGTTGAAATTGGCCGCGAAAGCCGCCGCGAGCGCCTCGGGGGTCAGCGGGTCGAGGTGGGGGAGGCGGCCGAGACGCTTTGCGCCCGATAGTGCCGCGATGATCGCTTCGCTGTCGGGGGCCGCCTCGCCGACAAAGGCGATCCCGTGGATGGGGGCGTGGCGGGCCTTCAGCGCTTCGATCGTGAGCAGGCTGTGGTTGATCGTGCCGAGCGCGGTGCGCGCGCAGACGATCACCGGAATCTGCCAGCGCGCGAACAGGTCGGCGAAGAGCAGCGTGCGGGTGACGGGGACGAGCGCGCCGCCCGCGCCTTCGATCAACAGGTCGCCGGGCGGCGGGACGAGCGCGTCGGCGTCGATGGTCACGCCGTCGATTTCGGCGGCAAGGTGCGGCGAGGCGGGGGTGACGAGGCGCCAGGCTTCGGGATGGACGCGAACGCCGGCGAGGCGCGCGACGGTTTCGCTGTCGGTCTCCTCCTCGAGCCCCGACTGGATCGGCTTCCAGTAGGGCAGGCCGAGCGCGCCCGCGAGCGCGGCCGAAAAGACGGTCTTGCCGATGCCGGTATCGGTGCCGGTGACAACGAAGCGGGTCATGCCGCCGCCATCGCCGCCGACAGCGCATCGACCATCGCGTCGATGTCGCGAGTCGAGACGTTGAGGGTGATCGCGATGCGCAGCCGCGCCGTGCCCTGCGGCACCGTCGGCGGGCGGATGCCGCGGATGTCGAAACCCTCGGCCTGCAGCATGGCGGCGATCCGCATCGTGCGGGCGTTGTCGCCGATGACGACGGGGATGATCTGGCTGCCGCTCGGCGCGATGCCGAGCGCCGCGAGCCGCTTTTCGGCGTGGCGGACGAGCCCCGAGAGCCGCGCCGCGCGCTCGGGCTGTTCGGCGACGATTTCGAGCGCCTGGCGGACGAGCCACGCCATGAGCGGCGAGGGGGCGGTCGAGAAGATGAAGGGACGGCCGCGGTTGACGAGAAAGTCGCGCACGATCGCGGGGCCGCAGAGCAACGCGCCTTCGCAGCCCAGCGCCTTGCCGCAGGTGTGGAGCGTGATCAGATTGGCGCGCGGCGCGAGCGCGTGGGCAAGCCCCTGTCCTGCCGGGCCATAGACGCCCGTCGCATGCGCTTCGTCGACGATCAGCACCGCGTCGTGGCGGTCGGCGAGGACGGCGAGGTCGGCGAGCGGGGCCCTGTCGCCGTCCATCGAATAGAGGCTTTCGACCGCGATCCACACCGTGCCGCCGCCGCCGCCCGCGCGCCAGCGGAGGATCGCCTCTTCAAAGGCTTGCGGGTCGTTGTGCGCAGCCGCCGTGCGCTCGGCGCGGCCGAGTTTCATCCCGTCGTGCGCGCTCGCATGGATCAGCGCATCGTGGACGATCAGGTCGCCGCGCTGCGGCAGCGTCGCGAACAGCGCGGCGTTGGCGGCGAAGCCGGTGGGGAAGAAGAGCGCCGCCTCGGTGCCATAGTGGCGCGCCGCATGCGCCTCGAGCGCTTCATGCTCGGCATGGTTGCCGCGCAGCAGCCGCGAGCCGCCCGAGCCGGCCGGAATGCCGCGCGCGGCGCCCTGCGCCAATGCTTCGGCGAGCGCGTAGGAACCCGCGAGCGCGAGATAGTCGTTCGAGGCGAAATCGATCCCGGCGCGCGGCGCGAGCGCGCGGCGGCGGTCGGCGGCGGCGAGGGCTTCGAGGTCGGCGCGGTGGGCGTGAAAGGGATCAGGCCGTGGGGGCAAGGATGATAATCTCACAACAGGAAAATCCGCTCGCCCCGAGCCTGTCGAAGGGCGGTTCTATTCTTCGACGATGGAAGAAGGAAGAACGGTGCTTCGACAGGCTCGGCACGAGCGGAAAGAGAGGGGACGCTTTCCCCCGTCGTCGATCAGTTGACCGCCTTGTCGACCAGCTTGTTCTTGGCGATCCACGGCATCATCGCGCGCAGCTGGGCGCCGGTCTGTTCGATCGGATGCGCTGCGGCGGCCTTGCGGCTGGCCTTGAGTTCGGGCTGGCCGGCCTGGTTGTCGAGGACGAAATCCTTGACGAAGCGGCCCGAGGTGATGTCGGCAAGGACGCGCTTCATTTCGGCCTTGGTCTCGTCGGTGATGATGCGCGGACCCGTTTTGATGTCGCCATATTCGGCGGTGTTCGAGATCGAATAGCGCATATTCGCGATGCCGCCTTCATAGAGGAGATCGACGATCAGCTTGGTTTCGTGGAGGCATTCGAAATAGGCCATTTCGGGGGCGTAGCCCGCCTCGACGAGCGTTTCGAAACCCGCCTGGATGAGGTGGGTGATGCCGCCGCACAGCACCGCCTGTTCGCCGAAAAGATCGGTTTCACACTCTTCCTTGAAGGTCGTTTCGATGATGCCGCTGCGGCCGCCGCCGACGGCGGAGGCGTAGCTGAGGGCGAGCGCCTTGGCGTGGCCGTTACCGCTGTTGCCCGATGCTTCCTGCGCAACCGCGATCAGGCAGGGAACGCCGCCGCCCTTCTGATATTCGCTGCGCACCGTGTGGCCGGGGCCCTTGGGCGCGACCATGAAGACGTCGATGTCGGGGCGCGCCTCGATGAGGCCGAAATGGATGTTGAGGCCGTGCGCAAAGGCGAGCGCGGCACCGGGCTTCAGATTGTCGGCGAGATCATCGTAATAAATCCTTGCCTGATGCTCGTCGGGCGCCGCGATCATGATGACGTCGGCCCAGGCGGCGGCTTCCTTGTTCGACAGGACGCGGAAGCCGGCGCCTTCGGCTTTCTTCGCGGTTGCCGAGCCGGGGCGCAGCGCGATCGCGACATCCTTGACGCCGCTGTCGCGCAGGTTCTGCGCATGGGCGTGGCCCTGGCTGCCATAGCCCAGGATGGCGACCTTCTTGTTCTTGATCAGATCCTGGTCGGCGTCGCGATCGTAGTAAACCTGCATTTTCTTCTTCCCCATAGTGTGTCCCCGCGAAGGCGGGGACCCATTTGACGTTGACTGGACCCCCGCCTTCGCGGGGGAACACGAAAGTGAAACTAGAGCGCCTCCGGCCCGCGGGCGATGGCGACGATGCCGGTGCGGCCGACCTCGACCAGACCGCATTCGCGCATCAGCGCGATGAAACGGTCGACCTTGTCGCTGTTGCCGGTGATTTCGAAGATGAAGCTCGTCAGCGTCGTGTCGACGACCTTGGCGCGGAAGACGTCGGCAAGACGCAGCGCCTCGATGCGCTTTTCGCCGGTGCCGGCGACCTTCACCAGCGCGATCTCGCGTTCGACATGCGCGCCCTGATCGGTGAGGTCGGTGACCTGATGCACCGGCACCAGCCGGTCGAGCTGTGCGATGATCTGGTCGATCACCGCGGGCGGACCCGAGGTGACGATGGTGATCCGCGACAGCGCATGATCGGCGCTGATGTCGGCGACGGTCAGGCTTTCGATATTATATCCGCGCGCCGAGAAGAGCCCGGTGATCTTGGCGAGGATGCCCGCCTCGTTATCGACGGTGACGGCAAGCACGTGGCGCTCGCCCGTTTCGGTGGTGATTTTCATCGTTATTCCTTCCCCTCCCGCTTGCGGGAGGGGATCGAGGGGTGGGTACGAGCGCATCGAGCAGGCGGCGTTGCGGTGCCCACCCCGCTGCGGCTAGCGAACAAGTTCGCAAGCCTTGCTGCCCCTCCCGCAGGCGGGAGGGGATGAAGAGCGTCTGCCATCATCACACCAGCGCTTTCGCTTCGTCGTCCATCGTGCCGGTGACATCGCTCGGCTGGAGGATCATGTCGGTGTGCGCCGCGCCCGACGGGATCATCGGGAAGCAGTTGGCGAGCTTGGCGACGCGGCAGTCGACGATCACCGGACCCGGCGTTTCGATCATCTGCCGGATGCCGTCCTCAAGCTCGCCGAGCGTGTCGATCCTGAGGCCGGTCCAGCCATAGGCGGCGGCCAGTTTCACGAAATCGGGCAGGCTGTCCGAATAGCTGTTCGAATAGCGGCTTTCGTAGGTCAGTTCCTGCCACTGGCGGACCATTCCCATCCATTCATTGTTGAGGATGAAGATCTTCACCGGCAGGCGGTACTGGCTGACCGTGCCCATTTCCTGGATGTTCATCTGCAGCGAGGCTTCGCCAGCGATGCAGACGACGAGGCGGTTCGGGTGCGCGATCTGCGCGCCGACGGCGGCAGGAAAACCGTAGCCCATTGTGCCGAGCCCGCCCGAGGTGAGCCAGCGGTTGGGCGCGGCAAAGCCGAAATGCTGCGCCGCCCACATCTGGTGCTGGCCGACCTCGGTCGTGATGATCGGATCGCGGCCGCGCGTCGCGTCGAAGAGCGCCTTGACCGCACGCTGCGGCATGATTTCGGCGCCCGCGTCCTTCTTTTCGGGGAAGTCGAGGCAGCGCGTCGCGCGCCAGCCGTCGATGCGGCGCCACCATTCGCCAAGGTCGCGCGCCTTGTGGCCCTTGTCGGCCCAGGCCGCGATCAGCGCGTCGAGCGCGCGGCCGGCATCGCCGACGACCGCGATATCGACCGGGACGATCTTGTTGATCGAGCTGCGGTCGATGTCGATGTGGATCTTCTTCGCCTCGGGCGCGAAGGCGTCGAGGCGGCCGGTGACGCGGTCGTCGAAGCGCGCGCCGACCGCGATGATCAGATCGGCGCGGTTCATCGCCATGTTCGATTCATAGGTGCCGTGCATGCCGAGCATGCCGAGCCATTTCGGATCGTCCGACGGGAAGGCGCCCAGCCCCATCAGGGTCGAGGTGATCGGTGCGCCGGTCAGGCTGACGAGCTGGCGCAGCGCCGCGCTGGCGTCGGGGCCGGCGTTGATGACGCCGCCGCCGGTATAGAAGATCGGGCGTTCGGCCGCGGCGATCATTTCGATCGCCTGCGCGATGGCGCCGGCATCGGGTTCGACCTGCGGACGATAGCTTTGATGCTCGATCTTTTCGGGCACGCTATAGCTGCCCGTCGCGACCTGAACATTTTTCGGAATGTCGATGACGACGGGGCCGGGGCGGCCGTGCGTCGCGATGTAGAAAGCCTCGTGAATCACGGCGCCCAGCCGGTCGGGGTCCATGACCAGATAATTATGCTTGGTGCAGTGGCGCGTGATGCCCACCGTGTCGCATTCCTGAAAAGCGTCGGTGCCGATCAGCGTCGTCGGCACCTGACCCGTCAGCACGACCATCGGGATCGAATCGAGCAGCGCGTCGGTGATGCCGGTGACGGCGTTGGTCGCGCCGGGTCCCGAGGTGACGAGCACGACCCCGGGCTTGCCGGTCGAGCGCGCATAGCCCTCTGCCGCGTGGGTCGCGGCCTGTTCGTGGCGAACGAGGACATGCTTGATCGAGGGATGATTGAAGAGGGCGTCGTAGATCGGAAGTACCGCGCCGCCCGGATAGCCGAACACCGTATCGACCCCGAGGTCGACCAGCGCCTGAACCACCATGTCGGCACCACTCATTTCCTTCACGACACGCGCTCCTTTCTTGGTGCGGCCCGATGCTGGGCGCAGCCTGTCCGCGGCCTTGTTGCGCCGCAGCAGGCAGCGGGCAATAGGTATATGATTCTATCCTGTCAACAGTCTATCACGTAATAATATTGCGATTTGATTGATAAAATCGACGGATAATGACTCTTCGTGGCGCGGCCATCCGGCGGGGGGCTGGTGGCGGAACCAAGTATACTGCCGCTTCGCATATTGGCGGGTCGCCGCTTGCGCCGCCTCGAGCGCCGCCTCGCGGCTGCTTTCGCCGCGGACATGCGCTGCGACCTGCGGCACGCCGATCGCGCGCATGACAGGCAGATCGGGGTCGAGCCCGCGCGCGAGCAGCGCGCTCACCTCTTCGATCGCGCCGCCGTCGAACATATGCACAAGGCGGGTGTCGCAGCGCTCGCGCAGCCAGTCGCGCGGCGGCAGCAGAATGAGCGGCACCAGCGTGATCGCCTCGGCGATGCCGCCGCTGCGGTCCTGTTGCCACGCGGCGAGCGTCCGGCCGGTCGCGCGCACCACCTCGAGCGCGCGCGCGATGCGGGTCGTGTCGGCAGGATTGAGCCGGGCGGCAGCGGCGGGATCGGCTTTGGCGAGCGCGGCATAAGCGTCGGCGACGGGCAGGGCGCGCACCGCTTCGCGAATATCCCGATCGATTTCGGGCACCGGGGCGATGCCGTCGAGCAGCGTGCGCAGATAGAGGCCGGTGCCGCCGACGAGGATGGGAACCTTCCCCGCGGCGTGCGCGTGGGACAGGGTGCGGCGCGCTTCTTCGGCCCAACGCGCCGCATTGTGGGCGGACCCGCCATCGACATGACCGAAGAGGCGATGCGGGATGCCGGCCATCTCCGCCGCGTCCGGCCGCGCCGAGATGAGGGGGATGTCTGCATAAACCTGACTCGCGTCGGCGTTGACGACTTCTGCGTCGCCGAGCGCCTGGGCGAGGGCGACCGCCAATGCGCTCTTGCCGCTGGCGGTGGGGCCAGCAATAAGCGCCACCGGTGGACGGTGCGTGAAGGAAGAAGAAGGAGATGCCATGTTCGTTGCAACGCTGATAGCAGCCGGGAAGCTGACGGGCGAGGTGGTCCGCGAAGCGATCGACCGCCTCGATGCGACAGGACATGAGGTGGGCGCGCCGCACTGGATCGACGAGGGCGACGCCGCGGACATCTTCTTTCAGGGCAGTCTGGTCAGCGCGCGCGCCGAACTGGCGAAAATGGATCATGGCGCGCTCGACGTCGTCGTCCAGCCGCTTGGCGACCGCACGAAGAAGCTGATCATCGCCGACATGGATTCGACAATGATCACCGTCGAATGCATCGACGAACTGGCCGACTATGCCGGGATCAAGCCGCAGATCGCCGCGATCACCGAACGCGCGATGCGCGGCGAACTCGATTTCCGCGCCGCGCTGATCGAGCGCGTCGGGCTGCTCGGCGGCATGGCCGAGGCGACGATCGCCGAATGCCGGGCGGAACGCGTCAGACTGACCCGCGGTGCGCGCACGCTGGTCCAGACGATGAAGGCGAATGGCGCCTGGTCGGTGCTGGTGTCGGGCGGTTTCCTGCCCTTTGCCGCGCCGGTTGCCGAAGCGATCGGCTTCGACAAGGTGGTCGCGAACGAGCTGGAGATCGCCGGCGGAAAGCTGACCGGCAAGGTTGCCGAACCGATCGTCGACAGCACGGCCAAGCTCGAAACGCTGCGCGCCGAGGCCGCGGCGCGCGGGCTGGCGCTGGGCGACACGCTGGCGGTCGGCGACGGCGCGAACGATATTCCGATGATCACCTCTGCGGGGCTCGGGATCGGCTATCACCCACATCCCGCCGCCGCCGCGGCCGCCGATGCGGCGATCCGCCACCACGACCTGACCGCGCTTTTGTGGGCGCAGGGCTATGCGCGGCGCCAGTGGGTGATGGGATAGACAATGCTGCGCGCGGCGGGGGCGGGGCTTGCCATGCTGGCGCTGTCCGCCTGCGCGGGCGGCCAATATCGCCCGGTGGCCGATACGCCGGTGCGGATCGGCAAACCCTATGCGGTCCGCGGAACGACCTATGTCCCCGCCGCCGCGCCTGCCTATGACGCCGTCGGCTATGCGAGCTGGTACGGCAGCGAATCGGGCAATCGCACCGCGAATGGGGAGAAATTCCGGCCCGGCTGGATCACCGCCGCGCATACCACGCTGCCGCTGCCGACCTATGTCGAGGTGACGGCGCTCGACAGCGGGCGGCGGATCGTCGTGCGCGTCAACGACCGCGGGCCGTTCGCTGGCGGCGAGCGCATCATCGACCTGTCGAAAGGCGCCGCCGAAGCGCTCGGCGCGCACCGCCAGGGCGTGATGCCGGTGCGCGTGCGGCGGGTCGAACCGTCCGACAAGGATCGCGCCCGGCTGCGCAAGGGCAAGCCGGCGGCGGCGCTCGCCCCCTTGCCACCGCGCGAGCTTGCGGCGCTGCGCGCGCGGCTGGCGGCGGGGGAGCGCTGAGACGAAAGAGGGCGGCGGGCGGCGGGCGTCAGTCGCAGGCGCGGTGGAGCTTGACCGCGAGCCACGCGGAGATCAGGCACATAACCGCGCTCATCAGCAGCTGATCGACGACGCCGACGCCCGCGAAGCCGAGCCCGATAGCGAGCAGCGAGCCCGCGACCATCGCGCCCGAATTGACGATATTGTTCGCCGCGACGGTGCGCGCGGTCTGGTCCTTGGGCACGGTGGTGGTCAGGAAGGCATAGAGCGGCACGACGAACATGCCGCCGCTGATCGCGATGCCCATGAGGCTGGCGAGCAGCGGGATGACATCGGCGTGGTTTAAAAAGCCGCCGATGCCATAGAGCGTGCCCGCGGGATCCTGTTCCCAGTTGCGGCAGACGAAATAGAAGGCGACGACGAACGCGCCCATCACGACGACGCTCGCCGGGCTGTAGCGCGCCGACACCTCGCCCTTGAGCAGCCGGTTGACCGCGACCGAGCCGATCGCGATACCGATCGAGAAGACCGCGAGGAACAGGCTCGCGACGCTCTTGTCGGCGTGGAGGATATTCTTCACGAGCGGCGGGAACTGGATGAACAGCACCGCGCCAATCGTCCAGAAGAAGCTGATCGACAGGATCGCGAGATAGAGGCGCTTGATGTGCATCGTGCCGCGCACCAGCGCGATCGACGAGCGGACGATATGCCAGTCGATCCCCGCTTCCTCGTGCTGCGGCGGCGCGGGCGGTACCTTGCGCCCGGTCCAGTAGCCGATGAAGGCGACGAGCACGACGCCGAGCGCCGCCCATTCGACGTCGATGATGCCTGCGAGGATCGTGCCCGCGAGGATCGCGATATAGGTGCCGGCCTCGACCAGCCCGGTGCCGCCCAGCACCTCGTCGCTTTCCAGATGCTGCGGCAGGATCGCATATTTGATCGGACCGAAGAAGGTCGAGTGGATGCCCATCGAAAACAGCGCGAGCATCATCAGCGGAATCGCGACCAGATGCACCGCCCAGCCCATCCACGCGAGGACGAGCCCGGTGCCGCCGACCGCCATGATGAGGATTTCGCAGAATTTGACGATGCGGATGATCATCGCCTTGTCGCGCGTGTCGGCAAGCTGCCCAGCGAGCGCCGACAGGAGGAAGAAGGGCAGGATGAACAGCCCGGTCGCGACCGCGCTGAACAGCGTTTCGGACGCTTCGTCGTTGAAGACGCCGTAGACGACGAACAGCACCATCGCATTCTTGAACAGATTGTCGTTGAACGCGCCGAGCAATTGCGTGACGAACAGGGGAAGGAACCGGCGTTGCTTCAAAAGCGCAAAGGATCCGGTCATTGAAATTCCATCATTGCGGTCCGACATAGCGACCCGGCCGCGCCAAAAGGGGCAATTCGGTTGTCGCACGTGGGGCTTATCGGTTAGGGCTTGGATGGTCAAAGCCCATTTTGGAACTTTCGCGCGATCAGGGGTCATGCTCAGCCTACCGAACATCTTGACGCTTTCGCGCATCCTGACGGTTCCGATCCTGCTGGCGCTGCTGTGGCCGGGCGCGCGCGAGGGGACGCACCAGCCGGCGCCGCTCTATTATGCGCTGGCCTTCGTCCTCTATTGCCTGATGGGCATCACCGATTATTTCGACGGCTATGTTGCCCGCGCGCGCGGCACCGTGTCGCGGCTCGGCGCCTTCCTCGATCCCATCGCCGACAAGATCATGATCGCAGCGGTGATCCTGCTGCTCGTCTTCACGCGCGACATCACCGGCATCCACGTCATCGCCGCGCTCGTCATTCTGCTGCGCGAGATCATCGTGTCGGGACTGCGCGAATTCCTCGCAACCTTGCAGGTGTCGATGCCGGTCACCCGGCTCGCCAAATGGAAGACGACCTTTCAGCTTGTCTCGTTCGGCGCGCTGATCCTGGCGGGCGCGCTGCCCGCTATGGAATGGGTCCGCAGCGTCGGCCTTGCCACCCTGTGGGGCGCGGCGGTGCTGACGATGATCACCGGCTGGGATTATCTGCGCGTCGGCCTGAAGCATATGGACTGACGCCGGTGGCGCTGCAGCTCGCCTATTTCGCCTGGGTGCGCGAACGCATGGGATGCGGCGAGGAGCAGGTCGAACCGCCCGCCGATGTCGCGACCGCGTCCGACCTAATCGCATGGCTCGCCGCACGCGACGACCGCGGCGCCCGGGCCTTTGCCGATCCGGCGCGGATTCGCGTCGCGATCGACGGCCAGATGATGGGCAATGACGCGGCGCTCGCCGGCGCCCGCGACGTCGCGTTGTTTCCGCCGGTGACGGGCGGATGATCCGCGTCGTCGTCCAGGACGCGGCGATCGACTTTGCGACCGAGACCGACCGCCACGACGCGGGCGGGCACGGCGCGACCGCTAGCTTCGTCGGCCGGGTGCGCGGCGACGACGGCGTGACCCAATTGTTCCTCGAACATCACCCCCAAATGACCGAGCGCGGCCTCGCCGACCTGGCGCACGCCGCCGCGGACCGCTGGCGGCTGCCGGCGCTGACGCTGATCCACCGCGTCGGCGCGATGGCGCCGGGCGAGGCGATCGTGCTCGTCCTCGCCAGCAGCCCGCACCGCGCCGAAGCGCTCGCTGCCTGCACCTTTCTGATCGACCGGCTGAAGACCGACGTCATGCTATGGAAGCGCGAGACGCTGGCTGACGGCGCCGTCCGCTGGGTCGAACCGCGCGCGGCCGATCAAGAGCGCGCGGAGGGCTGGGATTAGGGAGCGGGCGGAAGGGACGGTTTGGGATAGTTAGCTGCTTTACGGGCCGCGACCACCATATACCCCCCATACCTTCGAGACCGCCCCGTTCTCGGCCTCCCAGCCGACATTCCATATGTTTGAGGCGATCAGCTTCTTCTCTACGAATGTGGCGAACCGACCATGTGGCCCCTCTTTGATTGAGAAACCTTGTCGCTCCAACTCCTCGATGATGGCGTTTTCAGCAGTGCCGACGGGGAAGCGAGCTTTCAGCCTCGCATCGAAGATCGGCTCACCCTCGGCGTATGTTGCTGGGAGATCTCGCGTGATCTCCGGGATTCGCTCCGTCCCACTCGTGATAACACAGGTGGTCACGATTGACGCCGCGAGCAAAGAAAAGGCCGAAATCATAAGCCGCATCGGGCGTTCGATAGTCAATATTCGCCGCGACTGCCATGGGGGCGTTAGCGTTCATTCGATCGCCGGGGACCAATATATCGACGCGGGACTTTCATACGATTATAAACGGGGCCGCTGTCGGCCGGGCGCTTTACTGCTGCGCGCCCCGGCGCTGTTGCGGTCTGTCGGTCAATTTGCCCGGTGTTTGCGGAAAATGTCGGCGAGCATGCGGAATTCGTCGGCGCGCGGGCTGCCCTTGCGCCAGACGAGGGCGATGGTGCGCCAGTCGTGGTCGGAATCGAGCGGGCGGGTGTCGATGTCGGTGTGGTCGAGGATGCCCGCCTCGATCGCCATCTGCGGCAACATGGTGATGCCCAGCCCGTTGTCGACCATTTGCACGAGCGTGTGGAGCGATGTGCCCATCATGCGTGCGCCCGCGCGCAGTTCGGGGCGGTTGCACGCCGCAAGAGCGTGGTCTTTGAGGCAGTGGCCGTCCTCGAGCATCAGCATCTGAGCGGGGTCGATCTGGTCGGCGCTGACCATCGCGGGAAGATCCTCCGACTGATCGCCAGGGAAGGCGACGAACAGCGCGTCGTCGAACAGCGCCTCGCTCTCCACATCGCCGCAGGCGTAGGGCAGGGCGAGCAGCACGCAATCGACCTGACCGTGGTGCAGCGATTCGCACGCCTGCGCGCTCGGCTCTTCGCGCAGGAACAGCTTGAGCGACGGGCGTTCCTTGCGCAGCCGCGGCAACAGGTCGGGCAGCAGGAAGGGAGCGATCGTCGGGATCACGCTCATCCGCAATTCGCCCACAAGCGGCGCCGAGGCAGCGGCGGCCATGTCGGCAAGCTCTTCCGCCTCGCGCAGCACGCGGTGCGCCTTTTCGACGATCGCGTCGCCGAGCCCGGTAAAGCGGACGACGCGGCGGGTGCGTTCGACGAGGGTCTGGCCGAGCAGGGTTTCCAGCTCGCGGATGCCCGCCGACAGCGTCGACTGGGTGACGTTGCAAGCATCGGCGGCGCGGCCGAAATGGCCATGTTCGTGCAGAGCGACGAGATATTGCATCTGCTTGAGCGAGGGCAGGTAATATTGCATTGATCGGATATAGCAATCGGATCGGTGATTTCGAGTGGCTTTGTCGATTATATGCGTCGCGGTCGCATGAGAGGAGGGCAAGGGGACCGAGCCGATGGCAGACGAAGGTGGACGACGAAGACGGGGCGCTAGCTTCGGGGAGCTAAGGCGCATGGACAAAAAACCAACCTCATAGAGCTCCGCTTTCGCGAATGTTCGGCATCGAGCTGAATGAGCGGGATGAGGTGGAGAGCTGCCCTTTCCTATTGTTCGTCATCCCCGCGAAAGCGGGGACCCAGAGCGCCCGTCGACTGGTCCGGCCCTAGGTTCCCGCTTTCGCGGGTATGACGAGTTATGAGAAGCGGGGCAGCAACTTACGGCCGCCTCCCATCATTCGTCATCCCGGGCTTGACCCGGGATCCCGCTTTTTTTGACGCACTCACCGGCTTCGCCCTCAAGCGGGACCCCGGATCAAGTCCGGGGTGACGAGAATAGTGAAGGTCCGCAATCGGTCGTGTCCGGAAAAGGAGCTTTCGGAACGAAATGGAGGTTAGCTGCCGTCCCCGCAGCCTTGCAATTTGTCTACGCGGCCGATTCTCCGCCGCCTAGCTTCGGGGATCGAAGCCCAGCCAGTCGGCTGTCGGCATCAGGAAGAGGTCGGTGTCTTCGGTGCGGCACCCGGCGGCGGTCAGCATCGCGTGCACCTGACCGCGGTGGTGCGTCTGATGGTTGAAGATATGCGGCAGCACGACGCCGAGCGGGGCGGAGATGTTCCGGCCCGCGGCGCCGCTGTACCAGTCGAGATTGCCGGCAACGGCGCCCGGCGCCATCGCGTCGGCCCAAGCCAGGATGAGCGTGTCCATCGCGGTGCGCTGCGCCTTCAGATCGTCCCAGTCGGCGACGAAGCCGCCGCTTTCCTTGCCCGGACAATCGGGCGGGGGGCAGCAGTCGAAGCGCGACAGCCAGATGCGGTCGGCCCACAGAAGGTGCGAGAGCGTCGCGTGGATCGACCCGAAAAAGGCGCCGCGATCCAGCCGTCGCTCGGCGTCGGTCAGCGTGTCGGCGGCGGCATAGGCGGCGCGGTTTTGCCACCCGTTGTAGCGCGCCATCATCTGCACAAAGCGGTTGTCGATCATCGGCCTGTCTCCAGCGCGCGAGCCGCCACGCCAATGACATGCTTGTCAGCAAGCCGCTTGGCATCCGTCAAGTCTTGCCGCATGCTCCGGCAAAACAAGGGAGAGTGTGCAATGCGATTCCATGTCCTGTCGCTGGCCGCCGCGATGGTCGCGGTCGCCGCCAGTCCGGCCGCGGCCAAGACGATCAATGTCTCGGCCGAGGGCGCCGACGCGAACGAGAAACTGCAGGAAGCGCTGATCCTCGCCGAACCCGGCGATGTCGTGCAACTGGGTGCGGGCACCTGGAAGCTCACCGACGGGCTGTCGCTTGATGTCGATAACGTCACGGTGCGCGGCGCGGGGACCGGCGAGGGCGGATCGATCCTGGACTTTTCAGGGCAGCAGGGAGCGGGCGAGGGGCTGCTCGTCACCTCCGACGATGTGCTGCTGACCAATTTCGCGGTGCTCAACACGCGCGGCGACGGCATCAAGTCGAAAGGTGCCGACCGCATCGTCTATAACGAACTGCGCGTCGAATGGACCGCAGGGCCGAAGGAAACCAACGGCGCCTATGGCATCTATCCGGTCGAAAGCCAGGATGTGCTGATCGACAGCGTCTATGTGCGAGGCGCGTCGGACGCCGGCATTTATGTGGGCCAGTCGCGCAACATCGTCGTGCGCGACTCGATCGCGACCGAAAATGTCGCCGGGATCGAGATCGAAAACTGTTTCGACGCCGATGTGCACGACAATATCGCGAACAAGAATACCGGCGGGATCCTGGTGTTCGACCTGCCCAATCTGCCGCAGCAAGGCGGGCATAATGTCCGCGTCTTCGATAATGTCGTCAGCGACAACAGCACGCCCAATTTCGCGCCGAAGGGCAATATCGTCGCCAGCGTGCCGACGGGGACCGGGGTGCTGGTGATGGCGAACCGCAATGTCGAGGTTTTCGACAATGTGTTCGAGGACAATGGCACCGCCAATGTGATGATCGTCGGCTATCGCTACGACCAGAAAGACCCCAAATATCAGCCGCTGCCGCGGCAGATCGTCGTGCGCGACAATGCGCATGGCAAGGCGGGCTTCGCGCCGGCCTTTCCGGGCGGAGCTGAGATCGCGGCGGCGATGGGCGGAGCGATTCCGCCGGTGCTGTGGGACGGCGCGGGCGACGCGATCGTCCTCGACGATGTCGGCGTGCTGTCGCTCGGCCTGCCCGACGTGACGACGCCGCAGAGCGAAGCGAAGCCGGTGCCGGTCAAGCTGGGCGGCACGCCGCCGCCCGCGCTGCCCGCCATCGTGCTGCCGGAGGGCATGGAGGCCAAGGTTCAGTGAAGCGTATCGCCGCCGCGCTGATCGCGGCGCTGCTCTGCGCCAGCGCGGGCGGCGGGGCGGCGCCGGCCGCGGTCGATCAGGCCTTGATCGAGGGCAGCGCGATGCCCGCAAAGCTCTCCGCCTTTGGGCTGTTCGCGGGGAATGATCCGGCGCGACCGGTCGCGAGCTTTGCGTACACGCTGCGCACACCCTTGTTCAGCGACTATGCCGAAAAGCATCGGTTCGTGTCGATCCCGGCGGGTAAACGGGCGACGGTGCTGGCGGACGGCACGGTCGATTTTCCGGTCGGCACGGTGATCGTCAAGAGCTTCGGCTGGCCCGACTTCAACGATGGCCGTCCGGTCGAGACGCGGCTGCTGATCCACCGCGCGAGCGGTTGGGTGGCGCTGCCCTATATCTGGGACGCCGATGGCCGGGACGCCTCGCTCGCCATCGCGGGGCGGCGCGTGCCGGTGGCGTTCAAAAGCCCCGACGGGACGGCGCATGCGATCCAATATGGCGTGCCCAACCGCAACCAGTGCAAGGAATGCCACAGCCGCGCGGGCGCGATCGTCCCGATCGGACCCAAGGCCCGCAACATGGTGCTGGCGGATGCGGTCGGCGCCGATACGCGCGCGCTCTATTTCACCAACCCCGCGGCGCTGAAGCCGGTGATGCCGCGCTGGGACGATCCGGCGAGCGGTACGCTGCAGGACCGCGCGCGCGCCTATCTCGAAGCCAATTGCGCACATTGCCACAGTCCCGAGGGCAGCGCGTCGAACAGCGGGCTGTTCCTGCGCTGGACCGACCCGGTCGGGGTCAACTACGGCATCGGCAAGCGTCCGACAGCGGCCGGGCGCGGAAGCGGCGGCATGGATTTCGCGATCCAGCCGGGCGATCCCGACCACAGTTTCCTGATCTACCGCCTCGAAAGCCTCGACCCCGGCATTGCGATGCCCGAACTTGGCCGTTCGACGGTTCACAAGGAAGGCGCGGCGCTGTTGCGGGAATGGATTGCGGCGATGCCCAAAGACGCGCATTAGGCTGGCCCGATGACCGCTCTCATCCTCCATGATTATTTCCGCTCGTCGGCCAGCTTTCGCGTTCGCATTGCGCTGAACCTCAAAGGTCTCGATTACGAGCGCGTGGAGGTCAGCCTGATCGCGGGCGAACAGAAGAGCGACGCCTATCTTGCGCAAAATGCCCAGGGCTTCGTGCCGATGCTCGTCGCCGACGGCGAGCCGATCATCCAGAGCCTTGCGATCATCGACTGGCTCGACCGCGCGCACCCCGAGCCGCGGCTGATCCCCGACGATCCGATGGCACGCGCGGTGGCGTTGGCGCAGGCCTATGTCGTCGCGTGCGATATCCACCCGCTCAACAATCTGCGCGTGCTCAAATATCTGACCCGCGACCTGGGGCTCAACGAGCAGACCAAGGATCGCTGGATCGCCGAATGGATATTGCAGGGCTTCGATGCGCTGGAGGCGATGGCCGGCGACGGCCCATATCTTGGCGGCGACGAACCGGGGATCGCCGACTGCTGTCTGGTGCCGCAGATGTACAATGCGCGCCGGTTCGAGGTGCCGCTGGATCATTATCCGCGCCTCATGGAAATCGACGCCGCATGCATGGAGCATGAGGCCTTCCGGCGCGCGCATCCCGATGCGGTGAAGCCCGCGTGATCCGGCTGGCGGTGGGGGTGGCCGCGCTGGCGATGCCGGCGGCGGCGCTGGCGCAGGAGGCGGCGTCCGATAGCGACATTATGATCGCCGACTATCGTCGCCCGCAGCCGCAGGACATCATCGTGACCGGTGGCGGCCTGCTCAGCGGGAGCGGCGACGCGGGGCAGGCGGTGGCCGTGCTGACCGACCTTGATCCCGGCCTTGGCGCGCGCGTCGAGAACCGGCTGCGCGACGAGGCGGGGCTGGTCCAGTTTCGCCGCAGCGACAGCCGATCGGCGCATCCGACCAGCCAGGGCGTCACGCTGCGCGGGCTGGGCGGCAATGCGTCGAGCCGCGCGCTGGTGACGCTCGATGGGGTGCCGCAGGCCGACCCGTTCGGCGGCTGGGTGGCGTGGAGCGCTTATGATGCGATCCGGTTGGGCGGCGTCGCGATTACCCGCGGCGGCGGCAGCGGCGCCGACGGACCGGGCGCGCTGGCGGGCACCGTTGCGCTCTATTCGCAGATGACCGAGGGCGGCGAGGCGAGCCTTGCCTATGGCAGCCGTGACGGCTGGGATGCGGCGTTCAGCGTCGGCATGCGGCTTGGCGACGGACAGGTTGCGGTCGACGGCCGCTACAGCCGCGGCGATGGCTTTGTGCCCGTCGTCGAAGGACAGCGGGGCATCGCCGACCGCGCCGCGCCCTATCGGCAAGGCGGGCTGGGCGTTCGCCTGCGCTTCGATACCGGCCCCGACAGCCGGATCGAGGCGAGCGTGCGCGGCTTTTCGGACCGGCGCGACCGCGGCACCGATTTCACGACCAGCAAGGTCGACGGGGTCGATGCCAGCCTGCGTTACCTGCACGAACCCGCGGACGGGCTCCAGTGGCTGGCGCTCGGCTATGTCCAGGTCCGCGATTTCGACACAGGTTTTGCCAGCGTCGCGGCGAACCGCAACAGCGCGGCGCCGGCGCTCTTTCAGCAGGTGCCGGCGACCGGGCTCGGCGCGCGCGTCGAATTGCGGCCCGCGTTCGGCACGGCCAACCCGCTGCGTATCGGCGCCGACTGGCGCCGTACCGTCGGGCGGACCGAGGAGGATTATTTCTTCACTGGCCTCAATCCCGGCCGTCACCGCAGCGCGGGGGGCAGCAGCGACACCGTCGGCGCCTTCGCCGAATGGACGTCGGGTAGCGAAGATGACGGCTTGCTGTGGACGCTCAGCGGCCGGGTCGATCATTGGCGGATCGGCACCGGATACCGGCACGAATATAATTTCGGTGGATCGACGATCACCGACGCCCGCTTTTCGGCGCGGCAGGGCTGGGAAGGCAGTGGGCGTGCGGGTGTCCGCTGGACGGCGGGCGATGTGGCGCTGCGCGCCGCCGCCTATCGCGGCTGGCGCCTGCCGACGCTCAACGAACTCTACCGCCCGTTCCGTGTCGGCGCCGATGCGACGGCCGCGAACGAGGCGCTGGCCCCTGAACGATTGTGGGGCGGCGAGATCGGCGCCGACTGGAGGCGCGGCGGTACGAAGCTGGGCGTCACGCTGTTCGCGAACCGGCTCGACAATGCGATCGCCAATGTCACGCTGGGCACCGGTCCGGGCAATTTCCCAGGCGTCGGCTTCGTCGCGGCCGGGGCGAGCTATAGCCAGCGCCAGAATCTCGATGCGATCGACAGCAAGGGCGTCGAAGTCAGCGCAGAACAGCGCGCCGGCCCGCTGACGCTGCGTGCCACCTATGCCTTTACCGATGCGCGCGTCGCGGCGTCGGGCGCCGCGGCTGCGCTCGACGGCAAGTGGCCGGCGCAGATCGCGAAACATGGCGCCAGCCTGTCGCTGCGCGCAGGCGATGCGGGACCGTTCGGCGGCTTCGCGACCCTGCGCTATATCGGCAGGCAGAATGAGGATGATCTGGGGCTGCAGCCGCTCGGCGACGCGCTGACCGTCGATGCCGGGCTGTCGTTGCGGTTGACGCAGGGCTTGCGGATCGAGGCGCGCGGCGAGAATATCTTCGACGCGCTCGTTCCGGCGGCGCTGTCGTCGGCGGGCATATTGGAACGCGCGACGCCGCGGACCTTGTGGGTGGGTATACGCGCCGCTTATTGATTTCGCAGGCGGCGCAGAGGCGATAAGGATAGGGGCATGGCGGCGAAGACACTCAATCTCGGTGAATTTCTGCCCTATCGGCTGTCGATTGCGTCGAACGCGGTATCAAGCCGGATTGCCGCCGAATATCAGAGCCGCTTCGGTCTGAAGATTCCCGAATGGCGGCTGATGGCGGTGCTCGGCGAAGGGCGACCGCTGACCCAGCGCGAACTGGTCGCCGCGACGCGGATGGACAAGGTGACGGTCAATCGAGCCGCCAAGGCGCTGGCCGACCGCCAGCTTATCGCGCGTCAGGCGCACGAGGCCGACGGACGCTCGCACCATCTGGAACTGACCGCGGCGGGGCGCTCGCTCTATGACGCGATCGTGCCCGCCGCGCTCGCGAGCGAGGCGAAGCTGGAGGCGGCGCTGGACGCAGGCGAGCGCGCCGCTCTGATGGCGATCCTCGCCAAGCTGACGAGCGCCGCGGAAGATTATGGCGGATAGGCTTTATCGTGCCCCCGAAGCCGGCGCGCTGCGTATCGAGCCGCTTGGCGACCTGACCGCGATCTTCGACCGGCGATCGATGCAGACGCACCTGGTCGTCGCGCCGATGCCCGAAATAATTGCCGCGATGGGCGATACGCCCTGCGATGCGGGCGCGCTGGCGGAGCGGCTTGCCGCCATGTTCGACCTGGGGGACGCGGGCGGCGACGATGTCGCGGCGGTCTTGCGCGAGCGGCTCGCCGAGCTTGCGGCGCTAGGACTGGTGGCGCCGGCGTGAGGCACAGAACGCGCATCGCGGTAGGGCCGGTCCAGTTTCGCATCGGCAGCGACTGGCGCGCGCCGATCGAGGCGCTCGACCGCCTCTATGCGGGCTATCCCAAGGACATGGCGCGCCCCGCCGATGCGACGGTGCGGCTGTTCGCCGCGCGCCCGTGGCGCCGCTGGCTGCGCCCGTCGGTGCATATCGGCGGCGATTTTATCGTTCCCGATGCGCTGCCGCTGCCGCTGTCGATGGGCTTGCTGGCCGCCGAAATGGGGATGAATTTGCAGGTCGCGCTCGGCTGGCGGCGGCACATGTTGCTCCACGCAAGCGCGGTCGCGCGCGCCGGGCGCGCGGTGATCCTGTCGGGCGAATCGGGCTCGGGGAAATCGACGCTCGCGGCGCTGCTCGGCGAGGGCGCGTGGCGGCTGATGGGCGACGAATTCACGTTGATCGAACCCGCGAGCGGCGATGCGCTGGGCTTTCCGCGCGCCGTGAGCCTGAAGAATGCGGCGATCGCCGAAATGGCGGTGCGCGTCGACCCCGCACGGCTCGGCCCGCTGCTTGCCGGAACGCCCAAGGGCGATATCCGCCATCTGATCCCGCGCGCCGATGCGATCGCCGCGATGCACGAACCGGCCCGGCCCGCGCTGATCCTGTTTCCACGCTTCGGCGGCGCGGCGGCGATCGAACCGATGGCGCCGGGCGAGGTGTTCGTCCGCCTGACCGAAGCATCGACGAACTATGTCGCGCTCGGCGAGGCGGGCTTTGCCGCGCTGGCGCGGCTGGTCCGCGAGACCCCCGCTTTCGGCATCAGCTATCCCGACAGCGCGGCCGGCATGGCGCTGGTCGAGCAATTATGGGCGGACGCAGCGCGATGAGCGGGGTGCGCACGCTGGTCGATCTGCTTGCGGGGCGGCGCGATGCGGACGGCCTTGCGCCGCGCGAGTGGGACGGGGTGATCGGCGCCGCGCGCGCCGAGGCGTTGCTCGCGACGCTCGCCCACCGGCTTGCGGATGCGGCGCTGCCGCCGTCCGTCGCGGCGCTCCTTGCCGACCAGCGCGCCGCCGCCGCCGTCGCGCGGGCGCAGGCGCTGTGGGAGGCCGAGATGGCGCGCCGCGCGCTCGCGCCCGAAGGGATCGCGTTCGTGCTCCTGAAGGGCACCGCTTATGCGGCGGCGGGCCTGTCGTGCGCCGAGGGGCGCCAGATCGGCGACCTCGACATTTTGGTCGGCTGGCACGACATCGGCCGCGCCGAAAACGAGTTGATCGAGGCGGGCTGGGAATGGGTGAAGCCCGATCCCTATGACGACGCCTATTACCGCGAGCATATGCACGAGTTGCCGCCCTTGATCCACTCGGGCCGAGACCGGATGATCGACGTCCACCACACGATATTGCCGCGCACGCACCGGGTGACGCCCGATGCGCTGGCGATGATCGGCGATGCAGTCTTGGTCGATGGCGGTTTTGCCGTGCTGTGTCCGAGCGACATGGCGTGCCACTGCGCCGCGCATCTGCTCGCCGACGGCGACTTGCAGGGCGGCCTGCGCAATCTGTGGGATTTCCATTGCCTGACGCGCGACTTCGCCGCCGCCGATGCGGGTTTCTGGGGCAAGCTCGATGCGCGCACCGCGCTTCACGGGCTGCGCGCGCCGGTGCATCGCGCCGCCCGTCTGGCGCGCGATCTTTACGGTGCGGCGCTCCCGCCCGGCTGGGACCGGCGCGAGCCGGGCGATGGCTGGTTCGTCCGCCGCCTGCTCGCGCGCGACGATTGGGGGCGACCCACGAATTTCGCGTTGCAACAGGCTTTCTACATCCGCTCGCACTGGCTGCGCATGCCGCCGGTGATGCTCGCGAAGCACCTTTGGACGAAGTGGCGGAAGAGCTAGAGTCCCGCTAGCAGCGGCAGAAGCTCGTCATAATGGCCGATCAGATGGTCGGCGCCCAAGGCTTCGGCGGGGCGATCGAGAAAACCGAAGCGCACCGCGACGCTGGGCACCCCGGCGGCGCGCGCCGCCCTGACGTCATAGATGGAATCGCCGACGAAGGCGGTCCGCCCGCCGCCGCTCCGCTCGATCATCGCGAGGATGGGGTCGGGCGCAGGCTTGCGCACGCCGAGCGTGTCGCCGCCGACGATCGCTGCCATGCGATCCGCCAGTCCCAGTTCGCCGAGCAGCTTGCGCGCCATATGTTCGGCCTTGTTGGTCGCCACAGCGCAGCGCACCCCGCGCGCCTCGAGCGCGTCGAGCGCCGCGATCAGGCCGGGGTAAGGGCGGCTCTCGACCGCGATATGCGCTTCGTAAAAAGCGAGCAGTTCGCCGAGCAAGCGATCGAAATCTTCCGCCGGAACGCCGCCGGTCGCGATCAGCCCCTGTTCGAGCATGTGACGCGCGCCGAGCCCGATCATCGGCCGCACCATTGTTTCGGCAAGCGGCGCGCGGTCTATCCGCGCCAGCGCATGGTTCACCGCGGCGGTGAGGTCGCCCGCGGTGTCGATCAACGTGCCGTCGAGATCGAAGCCGACGATGCGGAAGGGAAAGTCGCTCATGACGGTCCGCATGGCCGCTCGCTCTGGAAACCGCAATGATTTGCTGGCATGGCACGCGGCATGAGCAATTCCATCGCCGCCGTCATCCTTGCCGCGGGCAAGGGCACCCGCATGAAGTCCGATCTCCACAAGGTGCTGCACCCCATTGCCGGGCGGCCGATGCTGATGCATCTGATGGCCGCGGTCGATGCGCTGGCGCCCGCGAAGAAGGTCGTCGTTGTCGGCGACAAGGCCGACCAGATCGAGGCGGCACTCGCGGGCAGCGCGGCGCTGGCGGTGCAGGAGCCGCAGCTCGGCACGGGGCACGCGGTGCAGCAGGCGCAAGGTGCGCTTGCGGGCTTCACCGGCGATGTGTTGATCCTTTATGGCGATGTGCCTTTTGTGCCCAGCGCGACAATGCAGGCAATGGTCGACCGTCTGAACGCTTCCGATGCGCCCGCAGTCGTCGTCCTCGCGTTCGAGCCTGACGATGCGCTGCAATATGGCCGCGTGATCACCGATGGCGATCGCGTCGTGAAAATGGTCGAGCACAAGGACGCGAGCGAGGCCGAACGCGCGGTACGCCTCTGCAATTCGGGACTGATGGCGGCAAAGGCGGCCGATCTATTCGCGTTGCTCGCACGCGTAACCGACGACAATGCGGCGAAGGAATATTATCTCGTCGATATCGTGAATATCGCCAATGCCGACGGTCGGCACTGCGCCGTGGTCAGGACCGACGCCGCCGACGTCGCGGGGATCAACAGCCGCGCCGAACTCGCCGCTGCTGAGGCGCAGTGGCAGGCGTTCAAGCGCGAGGAGGCGATGGCGGGCGGCGCGTCACTGCGTGCGCCCGAAACCGTCTGGTTCAGCTGGGACACCGAAATCGGCCGCGACGTGACGGTCGAGCCCAATATCGTCTTCGGCCCCGGCGTCCGCGTCGCCGACGGCGCGACGATCCGCGCCTTCAGCCATATCGAGGGCGCGAGCATCGGCGCGGGGTGCGAGGTCGGCCCCTATGCCCGGCTGCGCCCCGGCGCGGTGCTGGAAGACAAGGCGAAGGTCGGCAATTTCGTCGAGGTGAAAAAGGCGGTACTCGGCAGGGGCGCGAAGGCGAACCACCTCAGCTATATCGGCGATGCGACGGTCGGGGCGGGCGCTAACATCGGCGCGGGCACAATCACCTGCAATTATGACGGCTATTTCAAATATCAGACGGTGATCGGCGAACGCGCCTTCATCGGGTCGAACAGCGCGCTGGTCGCGCCGGTGAAGATCGGCGCCGACGCGATCGTCGGGGCGGGCAGCACCGTGACGCGCGACGTGATGGATGGCGAGCTTCGCATTGTCCGCGCCGAACAGTCGGTAAAGCCCGGCTGGGCCGACCGCTTCCACGACGCGATGCGCAAGAAGAAGGCGGCGGAGAAAAAGGCATGAGCGACCGCTACGAAGACAAGCCCTTCCTGCGTTATGTCGACGCCTGGGTGCTCGACGCGATCGGGCATCTCGACGAGCCGACGCGCGCCTATTGTGCGGCGATGGAACCGACGCTGCGCCACAGCCTGGGCCTTGCCGGAAGCTGGCAGGAGATGGTTGCGCAGCAGATGAAATTCGCGCCCGACCTTGCGGCGCAGATCCGCAAGATTTGGGACGACGGCCGCGTCAAATTCGCTGCCGCGCACGGCCGCCCTGCCGATCCGGTGCAATTCGCAATGACCTTCGTCGACCGCAATTTCGGGCGCGCGTGAGGATTGACATGATATCATGATATGATATCAGTATATCAATGACGCGGATACTTGCCGACCTGCCCGATGAGGACATCAAGTGGCTCGACCAGCTTGCGACCGAGCAGGGCAAGTCGCGCGCGTCGATTCTCCGCGATGTCGTGGCGACCTATAAGGCGCAATCGCACGAAGCCGGTTCGAAGCATTGGCTCGATCAGGCCTTCGGCGCTTGGAAAGATCGGGATGACATCGGCGACGCCGTTGAATGGCAGCGTCGCGAGCGGGCATCCTGGACTCGTCCGTGGGACGATGATTATGAGGAAGTGAAGGCTGAATTCCCCGATTTGTTCGACGAGGATGATGACCGGGAGCGTCAGCGTTACCTTGAAATGAAGGCGCCTCGAAAGTCGGGCAAGAAGCCTTCGCGCAAGCAGAAGAAAAAGTGAGCGGCTACTCATTCGACAGCAACATCCTGATCGATGCGCTGACCGGGGACCGGATTGCGCATGCGGAAATTGCGCGCGTCGACCGGCCCTGGATCAGCCGGATCACATGGATCGAGGTGTTGTCGAAAGAGCCGGGCAGCACGCTCAAGATCATCGAAAATTTTCTGGGCGGCTTTTCGATCGATGAAGTCGATACGCGCATCGCGGCACATGCGGCTGCTTTGCGCAGGGAGCGTCCGCGCCTGAAGCTTGCCGATGCCATGATCCTGGCGTCGGCGCAGGTTAATCATCGCATCCTCGTGACCCGAAATGTCAAGGATTTCCCGGCAAATATGCCCGGTATTCGCGTTCCTCAAATTCGCTAAGCAGAAAGTATCCCCATGTGCGGAATTATCGGAATTATCGGCCAGGCCCAAGTGGCGGATCGCCTCGTCGACGGGCTGAGACGCATGGAATATCGCGGTTATGACTCGGCGGGGGTGTGCACGGTCGAGGATGGCCAGCTGATCCGCCGCCGCGCCGAGGGGAAGCTCAATAATCTCGTCAAGGAACTGGCGGGCCATCCGGCGCCCGGCACCGTCGGGATCGCGCACACGCGCTGGGCGACGCACGGCGCGCCGACGACGAGCAATGCGCACCCGCACGCGACGCAGGAAGTGGCGCTCGTCCACAACGGAATCATCGAGAATTTCAAGCCGCTGCGCGAGGCGCTGCAGGCGCGCGGCCGGGTGTTCGAAAGCGAAACCGACACCGAAGTCGTCGCGCACCTCGTTTCGGAACAGGTCGAGGCGGGCAAGTCGCCGCAGGAGGCGGTGCAGGCGGTGCTGCCGCAGCTTCGCGGCGCCTTCGCGCTCGCGATCGCGTTTCGCCAGCATCCCGATCTGCTGATCGGCGCGCGCCTCGGCTCGCCCCTCGTCGTCGGCTATGGCGAGGGCGAGACCTATCTCGGTTCCGACGCGCTCGCACTCGCGCCGCTAACGCAGAAAATTTCCTATCTCGAAGAGGGCGACTGGGTCGTCATCACGAAGGGCGGCGCGCAGATCCACGACGCCGACAACAATCCGGTGACGCGCGAGATCACGACGTCGGGTGTCACCGCCGCGGCAGTCGAAAAAGGCAATTACCGCCACTTCATGCAGAAGGAGATTTTCGAGCAGCCGACCGTCGTCGCGCAGACGCTCTCCTCCTACATCCGCCCGCTCGAACAGACGGTGGCGCTGCCGCAGATGGATTTCGACCTGTCGGCGATCGACCGCATCACCATCGTCGCGTGCGGCACCAGCTATTATGCCGGCATGGTCGCCAAATATTGGTTCGAGACCTTTGCCCGGGTTCCGGTCGACATCGATGTCGCGAGCGAGTTCCGCTACCGCGATCCGGTGCTGCAACCGGGCGGGCTCGCGCTCTTCATCTCGCAGTCGGGCGAGACCGCCGACACGCTCGCCGCGCTGCGCCACTGCAAGGCCAACGGCCAGACGATCGCGGTGGTCGTCAACGTGCCGACGAGCAGCATGGCGCGCGAGGCCGACCTGCTTCTCCCGACGCACGCCGGGCCGGAAATCGGCGTCGCGTCGACCAAGGCCTTCACCTGTCAGCTCGCGGTGCTCGCGGCGCTCGCGGCGCACCTCGCGCTCAAGAAGGGCAAGCTCAGCGAGGCTGACGAGCGCGAGATCGTGAGGCATCTGATCGAAGCGCCCGCCGCATTGAACGCGGCGCTCGCGCATGACGAGGAAATTGCGGCGATGGCGCATCTGATCGCCCCGGCGCGCGACGTCCTCTACCTGGGGCGCGGCCCCGACTATCCGCTGGCGCTCGAAGGGGCGCTGAAGCTCAAGGAAATCAGCTATATTCACGCCGAAGGCTATGCCTCGGGCGAGATGAAGCACGGACCGATCGCACTGATCGACGAGGCGGTCCCGGTGATCGTCCTCGCGCCCAGCGGGCCGCTCTTCGAAAAGACCGTCAGCAACATGCAGGAAGTGATGGCGCGCGGCGGCAAGGTCGTGCTGATTTCGGACGCGGAAGGCCTCGCCGAAGCGGGCGACGGCTGCATGGCGACGATCGAAATGCCCAAGGTCCACCCGCTGATCGCGCCCCTGGTCTATGCGGTGCCGGTACAACTGCTGGCCTATCATGTGGCGGTGGCGAAGGGGACCGACGTCGACCAGCCTCGCAATCTGGCGAAATCGGTGACGGTGGAGTGACCTGGAACACGACCTGCCATTGCGGTGCCGTCTCGGTGCGTCTTGCCAAGGCGCCCGAGGAGGTGGCCGAGTGCAATTGCTCGCTCTGCTTTTCGCACGGCATCCTCTGGGCCTATTATTCGCCGAAGGACGTCGCGATCGAGGGCGAAACGCGGACCTATAATCGCGCCGACCGGGCGAACCCCAATTCGGATCTGCATTTCTGTACGACCTGCGGCTGTTCGACGCATTGGTCGGCGACCGCAGGGTTGATCGAGCGGATGGGCGGCGCGGTCGATCTGATGGGGGTCAACATGCGGCTGTTCGCGCCCGACCGGCTCAGCGGGTTGAAGCTCGTCTATCCCGACGGGCGCGGCTGGTCGGGCGAGGGGGCGTGGGGCTATGCGCGCGATGCCGCGGTGATGCCTTGAGGCCGGCGGTTCACTCCGCCGCGTTCGCTTGCGCCAGGATCGATGCCGCAATGTCGTCGATCTTGCCGGCGACCAGAAGCGGCGCACCGCCGACCATACCGACCTGCGTCTGGCCATTTTCATAGTCGCGAAGCCAGGCGACATTTTCGGCAACGAGGAGATAGTCGCCGCCGCGCGATTTCAGGGTAATGAATTTCATGACTGTGTCTCCTGACCCCGGCCGCTCTATCGGTGAAGTATGAAGATAATGAGTTTCGCGTAATGCCCACCGCCATCATTTTCGATTTCGACGGCGTCATCGCCGACAGCGAGGTGCGCGCGAACACGACGCTTGCCGAAAGCCTGACCGCGATCGGCCTGCCGACGAGCTATGACGAATGTCTGCGCGACTATTACGGCCATAATTGGCAGGAGACGCAGCGGCGGATCGAGGTGCGGCTGGGCGGGCCGCTGCCGCCCGATTTTCGCGAACAGCACCGGGTGCGCGCGCGCGAGCGCTTTGCCGAGGGCTTTGCGCCGGTGCCGGGGGCGCCCGAGTTTCTGGCGACGCTGGGCGACCGGCCGCGCGCGATCGCCTCGTCGAGCAGCCCTGCCTATATCGCCATGTCGCTCGACCGTTTCGGCCTGGCGCACCATTTCGGCCCGCACGTCTACAGCGCCGACGGCTGGGATCGCGGCAAGCCGCATCCCGACATCTATCTGGCGGCGGCGAAGGGTATCGGCGCCGATCCCGCCGCCTGTCTGGCGATCGAGGATTCGCCGACGGGCGCGCAGGCGGCGCTTGCCGCGGGGATGACCGTCGTCGGCTTTTGCGGCGCCGGGCATATCGTCGATCGCGGCGCGCATGGCGCGATGCTGCGCGCCGTCGGCGTCCACCATGTTGCGGAGGATTTCGCCGCGCTGCACCGCCTGCCGATTGCAGCCACCGCATAAATTGCTGTCCTGCAAGGGAAAGGCCGGTTAGGCTGCGGGTAACCCGGCGTTCCGTCCGCGCGAACCCTGATCGCGCGTGACGACCGGCGGTTTCCTGCCGTTTCTCACGGCCCACCCCACCCGAGGAGAGATGCAATGTGCGATGAATTTACCGAAGCCGACCTCGACCGTGCCGGTCTGCCCGTGCGGCGCCGCGACTTCGGCGCGCTGATGGGCGTCGGGGCGGTGGCGGCGATGCTGCCCGCCGCGGCCTGTGCCGCCGGGACGATCAAGGGACGCGACGTCACGATCACGACCGACGACGGCACCGTCGACGCCTATTTCGTCGCGCCCGGCGAGGGCAAGCATCCCGGCGTGCTGATGTGGCCCGACATCCGCGGGCTGCGCCCCGCCTTTCGCCAGATGGCTGACCGGCTTGCCGGGGCGGGCTATGCCGTGCTGTGCGTCAATCCCTTCTATCGCTGGGCGAAGGCGCCGGTGGTCTATGCAGGACATGATTTCGACGATCCCGGCGTGCGCGAGACGCTGTTCGGCTATCTCAAGCAACTGAACCGCACGCTGGTGCAGACTGACGCCAAGGCGCATCTCGCCTTCCTCGATGCGCAGGGAGAGGTCGATACGGCGAAAGGGATCGGCACCGCGGGCTATTGCATGGGCGGACCGATGGTCATCTATACTGCGGCGCTGAACCCGGCGCGCGTCAAGGCGGCGGCGAGCTTTCACGGTGCGTCGGTCGCGACCGACAAGCCCGACAGCCCGCACCTGCTGATTCCCGCGAGCGACGCGGGATATCTTTTCGCGATCGCTGACAATGACGATGCGAAGGACCCCGAGGAAAAGACCCGGCTGAAGGCGGTGCTGGCCCCGCGCAAGCAGTGGCACGAGGTCGAGGTGTACAAGGGCGCGATGCACGGCTGGTGCCCGCCCGACGGCCGCGCCTATGACGAGGCGGCGGCCGAAAAGGCGTGGGGGCGGATGCTCGAGCTGTTCAAGGCGGCGCTCTGACGCCGCCGATGATGCGATGAGGGTTCATTTCATTCGGTCGGGCGGGCGGCGCTATGCGATGCGGATCGAGCGCGTGTCGGCGCCGGCCCTGGTGATGGATCCCGCGCCGGGTTTCGATCCCGACTTGCCGCACGACATGGTGCATTTCGTCGTCGAAGCCCTTCTCGGGTTGAAAGGCGGCGTGTTCGGGCAGATTGCCGCGGGCGGGGATGCGGGGTCCTTTCATATCGGCGGCCCCGAAGGCGCCGATGCCAGGGGCCATCGCCGGGCGGCGCGCAAGCAGGCAGCGAAGGGGGCGGCGCTGCTGAAGGCACAGGGGCGCGAAGGCGAGCTGTCGGAGCTTGCCGCCTTCCTGTTCGATATTGGCTGGCGCAGCGGAACGCGTGCCAGCAGCACCGCACAGCAAGCGGCGCTCGGCGAGGCGGCGCGGGTGCGCGCAACGCTCAGCAGCGACGAGCGCGCGCGGATCGACGCTGTCCGGGCGAATGTGTTCGCCGCCTTCGATGCAGCGTCGAAGGCGTGGCGGGCGCTACGGCGCGGCGAGGCGCTCGTCCTTGAATGGCCGACGCTGCGCCGGGTCGATCACCCCATAGGGTAGAGGATATCCTTGCCGACGCGGTCGAGCGTCTTCATCAGCGCGGCGTCGAGCACCAGCTCTTTTGCGGCGAGGATCGGTTCGAGCTGGTCGTAGCTGCTGACGCCGACGATGGTCGATGCGACGAAATCATGCTGCTTCGACCAGGCGGTCGCCATCGTCACCGGGTCGATCCCGGCCTCGGCGGCGATCGCGAGATAGCGTTCGGTGGCGGCGAGCGACTTGTCGTTGACGAAGCGTCGGCCCATCGCGGCCTGCCGCCCCTCCATCGCCAGATAGCGTGAGAAGCGCGCGCCTTCGGGTGTCGCGCCGCCCTGATATTTGCCCGACAGAACGCCGCCGGCGAGCGGCGAATAGGGGATCAGGCTGACGCCCTCCTGGCGGCAGACCTGCGCCAGTTCGTCCTCGAAGCGGCGGTTGTTGAGGCTGAAATTATTCTGGATCGTGTGATAGCGGGCGACCCCCAGCTTTTCCGAGGCCGCGAGCGATTTCATCAGGCCCCAGCTCGTCTCGTTCGAGCAGCCGAGAATGCGTACCTTGCCCTCGCGGACCAGCTCGTCGAGCGCGTCCATGATCTCGTCATAGGGCGCGTCATGGTCGGGCCAGTGCGTCTGGTAGAGGTCGACATAGTCGGTCTGCAGCCGCGTCAGGCTTGCTTCGATTGCGGTGCGGATATTGTGTCGGTCGAGCGCGGTCATGCCGCCGCGGCACGGCGATTTGAACCAGACATGGCTCGGTCCCGAGACCTTGGTCGCGAGGATGATCGCGTCGCGGTTCTTGGTCTTGAGCCAGCGACCGACGATCTCTTCGGTGCGGCCGACCCATTTGATGTCGGGCGGTACCGGATAGCCTTCGGCGGTATCGTAGAAATTGATCCCCTCATCGAAGCAGCGGTCGAGGATGCGCAGCGCCTCGGCCTCATCGGTCTGGCTGCCGAAAGTCATCGTGCCCATGCAGATGTCGGTGACGTGGAGGGCGCTCTGGCCCAGGCGGCGCGTTTTCATGGGGCGGATCTCCGGTCTCGAGGGGGTGGCTGGCCCGTGCATAGGTTGCGGATCGCAACCTTGCAATCAGATCAGCAACGCGAGCGATCCGACGAGCAGCGCCGCCATCGTCCAGTTGAAGGCGCGCAGCCGTGCGGGCGATGACAGCCAGCCGCGCAGCGAGACGCCCATCACCGCCCACAGGCTGGTCGAGGGCAGGTTGATGACGCCGAAGATCGCGGCGACGAGCAGGATCGCGGCAATATTGCGATCGGGCGCATAGAGCGCGATCGCGGTCAGCGCCATCGACCAGGCCTTGGGATTGACCCACTGGAACAGCACCGCCTGCCCGAAGCTCATCGGTCTGCCGCGCGGGCTGTCGCCGCCGCTCGGCGCGCCGGCGTTGGCGATCTTCCAAGCCAGCCACAGCAGATAGGCGACGCTCACGATCTTGAGGATGAGGTTCAGCACCGGAAACAGGTCGAACAGGCCCATCAGCCCGACGCCGACGAGGACGATCATGAGCGTGAAGCCGAACCCCACGCCGAGCGCATGCGGCGCGGTGCGGCGCAGGCCGAAATTGGCGCCCGACGCCATCAGCATCATGTTGTTCGGCCCCGGCGTGATCGACGAGACGAGGGCAAAGGCGGCAAGCGCGGCGAAGGTGGTCTGTTGCATGTCACGCAACATAAGGGCGAAACTTTCGCGGCGGGTTGCAAATTTGGGCGTCAATGCGATAAGTTTTGCAACTTATGGCTGGACTGGATCAGATTGACCGCAAAATATTGCGGGAACTTGCGAGCGAGGGGCGAATCTCCAACATCGAGCTCGCCGACCGCGTCGGGCTGTCGCCCTCGGCGTGTCTGCGCCGCGTGCAGGAACTTGAGCGCAGCGGGGTCATCAAGGGCTATCGCGCGGTGGTCGATCCGGCGAAGCTGGGGCTGACCTTTCTTGCCTATGTGACCGTCGGCCTGTCGTCGCACACGAAGAAGTCGCAGAGCGATTTCGAAGCGGCGATGGCGCTCGCGCCCGAAGTGCGCGAATGCCACAATATCACCGGGACGATCGAATATCTGCTACGCGTCGAGACGCAGGATCTGGCGGCGTACAAGCATTTCCATACCGAAGTGCTCGGCGTGCTGCCGCAGGTCCATTCGATCACCACCTATGTGCTGATGGATTCGCCCAAGGACGAGCGGGCTTGATCGAGGGTGACGCCTTGAACCTCATCGTCCGCCACCGCATATCGGTTTCATGCTGAAACTGTCCTTCCTCGATCTCGTCCCCGTCACCGACACGGGCACGATCGCCCAGTCGCTCGCCAATGCGGCCGATCTTGCCCGCCATGCCGAAGCGCTCGGCTATGCGCGTTACTGGGTGGCCGAGCATCACGGGATGGCGGGGATCGCGAGTGCGGCGACGTCGGTGGTGCTCGCGCATATCGGGCAGGCGACGTCGACCATCCGGATCGGTGCCGGCGGGATCATGCTGCCTAATCATGCGCCGATGGTGATCGCCGAACAATTCGGGACGCTGGAGGCGCTGTTTCCCGGCCGCATCGACCTGGGCCTTGGCCGCGCGCCGGGATCGGACGGCCGCGTCGCGCAGGCGCTGCGCCGCAATCTTGCGAGCGACGAGCGCCAGTTTCCGCAGGATGTCGTCGAATTGCAGGCTTTCCTTGCCGGGGACGACCGGCTGGGTATCCGCGCGGTGCCGGGCGAGGGGACGAAGGTGCCGCTGTGGATCCTGGGGTCGAGCCTGTTCGGCGCGCAGCTCGCGGCGATGCTCGGGCTGCCCTATGCCTTTGCCAGTCATTTCGCGCCCGACGCGCTCGACGAGGCGCTCGACATCTATCGGCGCCAGTTCCGCCCCTCGGAGCAGCTGGCCGAGCCCTACGCCGCCGCCGCGTTCAACGTCTTCGCCGCCGACACGCGCGAGGAGGCCGAATTGCTCGCCTCGTCGCAGCAGCAGGCGTTCGTCGCGCTGCGCACCGGCAATCCGGGCAAGATGAAGCCGCCGCTGGCGGGTTACAAGGACAGCCTGCCGCCCAATGCGCGCGCGATCCTCGACCATGTGCTGCAATGTTCGGCGGTCGGCACGGTCGACGACATCGCCGCGGGCCTGCAGGGTTTTGCCGCGCGCACCGGCGTCGACGAGGTGATCGTCGCATCGTCGATGTACGACCATGCCGCGCGCAAGCGCTCGCTCGCCATCGCGATCGAGGCGGCGAAGCGCCTCTGATCAGGCGGGCGGATCGCTCGGTTCGGGACGGAAGCTCAGGCTGGCAAGGCGCCACGCCGCATCGTCGCCCATCAAGTCGGTGGCGGTCGGCACGTCGGCGGGCGAGGGGCAATCGACCTCGGCATCGATATAGCGGCCCGTTTCGCGCAGCCGCACGCTGACATCGCCGTAGCGGGCCTTGAGCGCCGCGATCAGATCCTCGGCATCGTCGGACAGTTCGTTCGAGGCCAGTTTGCGCGGCGTCCCGTCGAGCAGTTCAGCGACCGCCTGATCGAGCGCGCCGATCGCGTCCTTGACGATCGACAGCGCGATGAACAGCGCCGCCGTCGCATCGGCCCACCACCAGCCGAGACCGATACCGACGATGCCCGCGATGCCCGCCAGCCCGGTCTGCCAATCGGCCTTTTGCATCAGCGCGTCGGTGTGCAGCACCTTGTCCTTGATGCGTTCGGCAACGGGCTGCTTGATCCGGCCGAGGATGATCGGCGGGACGATCGAATAGACCAGCGCCGCGATCATCAGCCAGCCGAGCCAGACCGTCTGGCCGAAGAGGGTGACGCCGCCGACGGTGGGATGTTCGCGGCGGATGAGCGTGGTGATGCTTTCATAGGACAGGAAGGCACCGACCGAGAGCAGCGCGGTTGCCGCGATCAGAAAGGCCAGGCTGTTGCCCCGCCGATAGCCGAAGGGAAAGCGCCGGTTCGGATCGCGGCGTTCCCATCGCGCCGCGAGCAGGAAGACGATCGCGGGCACCAGGCTCAGAAAATCTTCGATCACCGCCGATTTCATCGCCTGGCTGGCGCCCATCGTCAGCCACATCAGCACGATCACGCTGCTCATCCAGAACAGCGTCCACCATTCGAGCCGTTCGCCGCGCCGGACGTCGGCGGCGATGGCGGGATCAATGCCGCCGTGGACGGTCATCGCCGCGCCTCTGCGACCATGCGGTCGGTTGCGAGGACGAGGGCATTTTCTCCGTTGCGGCGCGCGATGCGCAGCACGGGCATGTCGGCATCGTCAGGCTCGCCATGCGTCAGCGGCTTCGACAGCGCGATTTCGGTCTTCCACGGCGAGGCCTTGGCGAAATGGCCGACCACCGCATCGACATCGCCTTCTTCGAGCATGTGGAGGGCGTGCTCGCCATGCGTCTCGACGCGCGCGAGGGTTGCGCCATGCGCCGCAGCGTAGCGACCGAGCAGGTCGAGCGCGGGCGCGGCGTCGGGTGTCGCGGGAAGGATGATGACGCGCATCGTGCCGGTGCGGGAAATGCGTTCGCTGGTGCCGCCGGCATCGCGCGGCATGCCGTCGCATGCGGCGAGCAGCAGGGGCAGCAACAGGAGCGCGGGCATCTTTCGCATCATAGGGCGAACGCGGATCAAAGGGCTTGGTTGCATCGAACAGGACAGGGTCAGGCGCCGTGTTGACGCGCCTCTGGCGGCGGCGGTATAGGGGCGGCCCGTGCAAGGGCGGCCCGCTTTGGGGTCGCCTTTTTACTTTAGGCTTTTTGGAAAGGTGCCCGATATGTCGATCACGCCGCTGATGCCCGTTTACCCCCGGTGCGGTGTGCGTCCGGTGCGAGGCGAGGGCGCCTATCTGATCGGCGAGCGCGGCGAGCGTTATCTCGATTTCGCGAGCGGCATCGCGGTCAACCTGCTCGGTCACGGCCATCCGCATCTGACGAAGGCGATCCAGGATCAGGCGGCGACGCTGATGCATGTGTCGAACCTTTACGGCAGCCCGCAGGGGGAAGCCTTTGCGCAGCGGCTGGTCGACAATACGTTCGCCGATACGGTGTTCTTCACCAATTCGGGCGCCGAGGCGGTCGAATGTGCGATCAAGACCGCGCGCGCCTATCATTCGAGCGCGGGCAATGCGCACAAGCACACGCTCATCACCTTCAACAATGCATTTCATGGGCGCACGCTCGGCACGATCTCGGCGACCAATCAGGAAAAGCTGCGCAAGGGCTTCGACCCGTTGCTTCCGGGCTTTGCCTATGCGCCCTTCGACGATCTCAACGCCGCGCTCGATCTGGTCGACGACAGCACGGCGGGCTTCCTGCTCGAACCCGTGCAGGGCGAAGGCGGTATCCGCCCGGCGTCGCAACCCTTCCTGCAGGGACTGCGCGACATCTGCAACGAACGCGACCTGATGCTGGTGTTCGACGAGGTCCAGTGCGGCGTCGCGCGCACCGGATCGCTCTATGCCCATGAACAGTTCGGCGTCGCGCCCGACATCATGGCGACCGCAAAGGGCATCGGCGGCGGCTTCCCGCTCGGCGCCTGCCTTGCCACCGAAAAGGCGGCGCGCGGCATGGTCATCGGCACGCATGGATCGACCTATGGCGGCAATCCGCTGGCGATGGCGGCGGGGCAGGCGGTGTTCGACGTGATCCTTGAGGATGGCTTCATGGATCAGGTCAAGGCGACCGGCGAGCGGCTGCGCGGCGCGCTCGAACAGCTTATCCCCAATCACGATCATCTGTTCGAAAGCATCCGCGGCATGGGCCTGATGCTCGGCATCAAGATGAAGTCCGATAGCCGTGCCTTCGTTGCGCATCTGCGCGACAACCACGGGCTGCTGACGGTCGCGGCGGGCGACAATGTCGTGCGCATCCTGCCGCCGCTGAACATCGAACAGGGTCATATCGACGAATGTATCGAGAAACTGTCGGCGGGGGCGGCGAGCTACACGCCGCCGGAAGCATGAGCGCACCCGCGCTGCGGCATTTCCTGAACCTGTCCGACGCGGGCGGGGATGCCATCGCGGCGATGCTCGCCGATGCGATCGATCGCAAGACGGCGCGCGCAGCCTGGCCCAAGGGCCGGGTCGATGCCGACGCGCCGCTTGCGGGCCATGTGCTGGCAATGATCTTCGAGAAGAATTCGACCCGCACGCGCGCGTCCTTCGACATGGCGATCCGCCAGCTCGGTGGCAGCGCGATGGTGATGGAAGCGGGGTCGATGCAGATCGGCCGCGGCGAAACCATCGCCGATACGGCGCGAGTCCTGTCGCGCTATGTCGATGCGATCATGATCCGCACCGACGACCACGCAAAGATCGAGGAGCTGGCCGAATATGCCAGCGTCCCCGTGATCAACGGGCTGACCGACCTGTCGCACCCGTGCCAGATCGTTGCCGACCTGCTGACGATCGTCGAGGGCGGCAAGGCCTTGCCCGGCCTTGAGCTCGCGTGGCTTGGCGATGGCAATAATGTGCTCGCCTCGCTGATCGAGGCGGCGGGGCTGTTCGGCTTCAATGTTCGCGCCGGGGTGCCGCAAGGCTACGACCCCGACATGCGCTTCGTCGAGGCGGCCCGCGCACAGGGCGCGCGCATCGACATCCTGCGCGACGCGGCCGAGGCGGTCGCGGGCGCCGATATCGTCGTCACCGATACCTGGGTGTCGATGGGTCAGGACCATGCCCACAACAAGCTGGCCGCAATGGCACCCTATCAGGTCGATGAGCGATTGATGGGCAAGGCGAAGGGCGATGCGCTCTTCCTCCACTGCCTGCCCGCGCATCGCGGCGAAGAGGTGGTCGATGCAGTGATCGACGGCGCGCAGTCGCGCGTGTGGGACGAGGCGGAAAACCGCGTCCATGCACAGAAATCGGTTCTTTTGTGGGCGTTGGGGAAATTGTGAGCGAGACGCGCGAAACCTGGTTCGACGAACCCCTGATCTTCACCATCGCCGAGCGGCATGTCCGCGGCCGCTTCGTGCGGCTGGGGCCGGTGCTCAACCGCATCATGGCGGCGCACAGCTATCCGCCGGTGATGGAAAAGCTGCTCGCCGAGGCGCTGGTGCTGACCGTGCTGCTCGGTTCGACGCTCAAGGACGATGAAAGCCAGATGACGCTACAGGCGCAGACCGGCGGCGGTCCCGTCGATCTGCTCGTCTGCGATTATCGCGCCGGCGAGCTGCGTGGCTATCTGAAGTTCGATACCGAACGGCTGGCCGAGGTCGGCCCCGATCCGACGCTGTTCGGTCTGTTCGGCGAGGGCTTTCTGGCGATCACCTTCGATCAGGCGGTGAGCGGCGAGCGCTGGCAGGGGATCGTCCCGCTCGAAGGATCGTCGATCGCCGATGCGGCCGAACATTATTTCGAGCAGTCCGAACAGATACCGAGCCTCGTCCGCCTTTGCGCGCGGCACGACGCGGAGCTCGGCTGCGTCGCCGGGGGGCTGCTGCTGCAGCATCTGCCCGACGGCGAGGTTGGGCGCGACCGGATCGAAGCGCGCGCCGATCATCCCGAATGGGACCATGCGCGCACGATCGCGGCGACGCTGAAGGACGAGGAACTGACCGACGCTGCGGCCTCACTCGAGACGCTGGCGTGGCGGCTGTTCCACGAAGAGGAAGTGCGCGTCGAACACGGCGTGGCGGTGTCGCGCGGCTGCCGCTGCAACATCGATCATTATGCGCGGGTGCTGGCACAGTTTCCCGAAGCCGAACGGCAGGAAATGGCCGACGAAGAGGGGATCATCCAGGTTGATTGCGCCTTTTGTTCGCGGTTGTTCCCCGTCCCGCTCGCCGAGATCGCGACGCGCCACTGACGCACGCGCCGTCGATGAAGCGAGGCATGTGTGCGCTGAATGGTTGAAATATGCGGGTTTGATGATTAGGTGATGCGCGGGGTCGTTGCCGTTCCACACGGAACGGCCGGTGGACAAGGTGCAAATGACGATCTTCTCTCCCATGTTTCGCATATCGGCGATGGCGCTTGCGCTGACCGGAGCGGCGAGCGCGGTGCCTGCGCAGGCGCCGACGCTGGCCATGCTCGACCGGCTGGAAAAGGGCAGTTGGCAGCTGCGCGAGCGCGGCACGGATGCGGTACTCCAGACCGTATGTCTAGGTGACGCGCGCCGCCTGATCCAGGTCTATCATCCGCGCGCGACCTGCTCGCGCTATGTGATCGAGGATACGCCGACATCGGTGACGGTGCATTACACCTGCCCCGGCGCCGGGCATGGCCGCACCACGATCCGCAGCGAAACGAACCGCCTCGTTCAGATCGACACGCAGGGGATCGCCGACGGCAAGCCCTTCTCGCAGGCGATCGAGGCGCGCCGCGCCGGCGGATGCTGAAACAAACCTTTTGTTAACCATCCTTCGTTAGAAGGGGGATTGCGACACGCCGATGTGTGTCCTTCTCCCTGACGGCATTCATGCCGCACTGGGCCGCTCGTCGAACGACGCGCGGCCCGTTTTCTTTGGTGCGCCGCACAAATCGCGGTCTTGCGCGAAGCGCGGCGCGGGCGTATCGCGCCGCGATGCAGGATCTTTCCGGAAAAACGGTGATCGTCCTTCTGTCGGGCGGTCTGGACTCGATGGTTTGCGCAGGACTGGCGCGCGAGGCGGGGGCGCGGATCGTTGCGCTGACCGTCGATTACAACCAGCGGCACCGCGTCGAGCTGGACTCGGCGGCGCGGATTGCGACGGCGGTGGGCGCGGCCGAGCATATCGTGCTGCCGCTCGATCTGCGGCGCTTCGGCGGGTCGGCGCTGACCGCCGACATCGATGTGCCCAAGGACGGCGTGGGCGAGGATATTCCCGTCACCTATGTTCCCGCGCGCAACCTGATCTTCCTGTCGCTGACGCTTGGCCTCGCCGAAGCGCGGCGGTCGCAGGACATCTTCATCGGCGTCAACGCGCTCGATTATTCTGGCTATCCCGATTGCCGCCCCGAATTCATCGCGGGCTTCCAGAATCTCGCGCAGCTCGCGACGCGCGACGGCGACAAGGGGGTCGATTTTGTAATCCATGCGCCGCTGCAGCATATGACCAAGGCCGACATCGCGGCCGAGGCGGCGCGGCTCGGCATGGATGCGGGGATGAGCTGGTCCTGTTACGACCCGACGCCCGAGGGGCTGCATTGCGGCCTGTGTGACAGCTGCCGCCTGCGCCGCAAGGGCTTCACCGACGCCGGGCTGGCCGACCCGACGCGCTACGCCGTCGAGGCCTGACCCATGACCTATGCGGTCAAGGAAATATTCCTGACGCTGCAGGGCGAGGGGGCGCAGGCCGGACGGCGCGCGGTCTTCTGCCGCTTTGCGGGCTGCAACCTGTGGACGGGGCGCGAACAGGACCGCGCCAGGGCGATCTGCAAATTCTGCGACACCGATTTCGTCGGCACCGACGGGACGCTGGGCGGCAAATATGCCGATGCTGCGGCGCTGGCGGAGCGGATTGGCGAAACATGGGGGGCGGCGCAAGGGGACCGCTATGTCGTGCTCACCGGCGGCGAGCCGATGTTGCAGGTCGACGATCCGCTGATCGAGGCGCTGCATGGCGAGGGCTTCACCGTCGCGATCGAAAGCAACGGTACGCTGCCGGTGCCGCGGCTGATCGACTGGATCTGCATCAGTCCCAAGGCAGGCAGCGAACTGGTCCAGACGAGCGGCGACGAACTCAAGCTGGTGTGGCCGCAGCCGGGAAGCGATGTCGAACGGCTCGCACAACTCGATTTTGCGCATCGGCTGATCCAGCCGCTCGACGATGCCAATGCCGCGGACAATGTCCGACACTGTATCGATCTGGTGATGCGCGATCCGCGCTGGCGCCTGTCGCTCCAGACGCACAAGACGCTGGGGCTGCGCTGAGCGAAGAGGCTCGCCGACCGCCCTACTGGCTGTCGACCTGGGCCTTCTTTGCCGCCGGTGCGGGAACGGCATCGGGATTGTCGCTCTGATCCGCGGGCGCTGCATCGCTGCTGCTGCTGTCGGCGCTTTCGTCGTCGGCCTTGCTGTCGGCCTTTTTCATATTGTCGCTCGGTACGCTCGTGTCGACCGCGGTGCCGTCGCTCGCCGCATTGTCGAGGACGATCATCGAGTCGCTGATCGTGCCGGGTTCGACCTCGACCGCGTCGAGCTTGGTCGTGGTCTTGCTGCCTTCGCTGCCTCCGCAGGCGGCGAGCGACAGGGTGAGAAGCGAGGTGAGGATGATCCGCGTCATGTGCCGGTCCTAATCGCTGGCCGCGAGCTTGTCGAGAAAGGCCGGAAGGGCGTCTGCGAGCGCGGCATCGACGGCGGCGAAATCGGCGGGGCGACCAAGCTCCGCCAGGCTCGTCACCGGAAATTCGGCGATGCCGCATGGCACGATGCCGCCGAAATGCGTCATGTCGGGCGCGACGTTGAGCGAAAAGCCGTGGAGCGTCACCCAGCGCCGGACGCGGACGCCGATCGCGCCGATCTTGGCCTCACGCCCGTCGCGGTCATCGGTCCAGATGCCGATCCGACCCTCGGCGCGGCGCGCTTCGACGCCGAGCTGCGCGAGCGCGTCGATCACCCAGCCTTCGAGCGCATGGACATAGGCGCGCACGTCGCGCCCGCGCTGCGCGAGGTCGAGCTGGACATAGCCGACGCGCTGGCCGGGGCCATGATAGGTGTAGCGCCCGCCGCGGCCCGCGTCATAGACCGGAAAGCGCGGGTCGAGCAGCTCGGCGGGGTCGGCGCTCGTCCCGGCGGTATAGAGCGGCGGATGTTCGAGCAACCAGATGCGCTCGCCCGCCGTGCCGGCATGGATCGCGGCGGCGCGCGCCTCCATATCGGCAAGCGCGGCGGGATAATCGACAAGGCCGGGCGAAACGGTCCATTCGGGAGGTGGGAGCGCGGACATCGCGCGGCTTCTGCCCCGCGCGGGCGCGAAGCGCAAGGGGGCGGCACCCGCGCCGAACGGGGCTGGACTTTGGCCGCGAAGCCAGTCAGGTTCAGCGCCAATTCGAAGCGATAAATGACGGGGTATCAATGGCAAAATTCGATATGGGCGCGGCGTGGGACGATGCCATTCAGCTTCTGAAGGCGCACCGCCCGCTCACCGGCACCATCGCGGCGGTTTTCCTGTTCCTGCCGGCGCTTGCGGTGGCCTGGTTCGGCCCGGCGCCGATCGAGCCGCCCGCCGAAGCGACGATCGACCAGCTGACCGCCGCGATGCGGCAGAATATCCTTCAGATGCTGCCGTATCAGATCGGCGTTGCGCTGTTCACCATGTTCGGGACGGTGGCGATCATGCGGCTGTGGCTGTCGCGGTCGAGCACCAGCGTCGGCGAGGCGCTGGGCTTTGCCGCCTCGATGCTGCTTACCATCGTGGCGGTGCAGATATTGACCGGCCTGATGCTGGGCGTCGGCTTTCTGCTGCTCATCATTCCGGGGCTTTATCTGATCGGGCGGCTCGCTTTCGTCGCGCCGCTGGTCGCCGACCGCGCGATCCGCAATCCGGTCGAGGTGATCGCGACGAGCTGGCAGATGACGCGCGGCAATGGCTGGCGCATTTTCCTCTTTCTGTTTCTTGTCACGCTGGTCGTCATCATCGCCGCCTCGCTGGTGGGCGGGCTCGTCGGCATGATCGGCGGCGCGGGCAGCGTCGGCAAGATGCTCGGCGGGTTGGTCGAAGCGGGTTTCGGGCTCGTCGCGACGATGATCTCGATCGCGATTTCGGCAGCGGCCTATCGGCAGCTGGCGACAACCCAGGCGGGAGATATTTTCGCCTGACCATGTCCAACAGGGGAGAATGGATGTGAATAATATCAGCATCAGTCAGGCCTGGTCCTATGCGACCAGCTTTTTCAGCGGCCGTGCCGCCGAGCATGCCATCGCGCTGATCGGCGTCGGCATCGCGGTGCCGCTGATCCTGCAACTCGCACTGGGCGGCGGCATGGCCGCCTTCGATCCGTCGCGGATGACGAGCGGGGCAGGGGCTTTCGCCGCGTTCAGCGGTTTTGCGATGCTGCTCGGCCTAGTCAATTACATCCTCCAGACGGGCAGCTATTTTGCTTCGTGGCGGTTGGGCTTCAGCGATGGTCAGGAAAATGTCGGGGGGGCGCTCGGCTATGGGCTGGTCGCCGCGCTGCCCGTGCTGCTTTTCACGGCGGCGATCCTCTTCGTGATCGGCATCATCGGTTTTCTGCTCTTCGGCGGCGCCTTTGCGCCGGCGCTGCTCAGCGGCCGCCAGCCGAGCGAATCGGCGCTGGCGGGGATGGGCTTCGCGATGCTGATCCTCGTGCCGCTGTTCCTGCTGTTCATCGTCTGGCTCGCGGCGCGGCTGTGCTGCACCGGGCCGATCATGGCCGACAAGCGGACCTTCAACGTCCTGACCGGCCTGTCCGAATCGTGGCGGATCACCGGCGCCGCGCAGTGGAAGATTTTCGCCTATTTCATCCTGCTCGGCATCGCCTTCCTGGTGATCGCGATGATCCTTGGCGCGGTGGTCGGCTTTTCGGTCTTTGCGAGCGGCGGGATGCCGGGCGCGGGATCGATGGTCGGGCTGATCGTCGGCAGCATCGTGATGAGCATTCCCGTCGCCTATCTGCAGGTCGGGATTCCGGCGGGCATCTACCGCGCGCTCGGGCCCGTCGATGCGGGCAGCGTGTTCGCCTGATCGACGGTCAATATCGCAAGAATCAGGGGCGCCAGCGGCCGACGCGGCGCCCCTTTTTCGTCAGCTCCATTTGGCGAGCGGCGGCAGGCTCATCAGGATCGCGTCGATATTGCCGCCGGTCTTGAGCCCGAACAGCGTGCCGCGGTCGTAGACGAGGTTGAATTCGGCGTAGCGACCGCGCCACACCAGTTGCTCCTCGCGCTCGGCTTCAGTGAAGGGCTGGTTCATCCGGCGCCGCACGATCTGCGGAAAGATGTCGAGGAAGGCCTCGCCCACGGCGCGGGTGAACTCGAAATTGCGGTCGAAGCCTGCATCGTCGGCGCATTCGAGATGATCGTAGAAGATCCCTCCGACGCCGCGATGGACGCCGCGATGCGGGATATAGAAATAATCCTCCGCCCATTTCGAATAGCGGGCATAGGCATCGGGACCGAAGGGCGCGCAGGCGGCGCGCAGCCGCGCATGAAAGGCGTCGGTGTCCTCGGCATAGGGGATGGGTGGGTTGAGGTCGGCGCCGCCGCCGAACCAGCGCTTCGTCGTCGCGAGAAAGCGGGTGTTCATATGCACCGCCGGAACATGCGGATTGGCCATATGCGCGACGAGGCTGATGCCGGTGGCGAAGAAGCGCGGGTCGCTTTCGGCGCCGTTGATCGACTGGGCGAAATCGGGCGCGAACTCGCCCGCGACGGTCGAGACATTGACCCCGACCTTTTCGAAAACCTGGCCGGTCATCACCCCGCGCACGCCGCCGCCGCCTTCGCCCGCCGCAATACCCTCGGCCTCGCGGTCCCACGGCGTATAGGTAAAGCGCGCGTCGCTGCCCGCCTCGGCCTCGATCGCCTCGAACGCGGCGCAGATCCGGTCGCGCAGCGACTCGAACCAGTCGCGCGCCGCCTGTTGCTGGGGATCGAGCGAAATCATGACGCAAAGCCTTTCGTCTGCCGGAGTGCCTCGGCCAGCGCGATGCCAGCCGCGACCGCGACATTCAAGGACCGAAAGCCCGGCCGCATCGGAATCGCGACCCGCGCCGCCGCGGCGGCATGGACATGCGCGGGGACGCCCGATGACTCCGCGCCGAGCAGCAGCACGTCGCCCTCCTGAAAGACGAAATCGGGCAGGGCGGTCGCGCCCGCGGTGGTCATCAGCACCAGCCGCCCGCCTTCGGCCCGATTCCAGTCGCCGAAGCCCGCCCAGTCGGCGTGGCGCTGCACATTCGCGCGCGCGGCATAATCCATTCCGGCGCGGCGCAGCGCCTGGTCGGAAAAAGGAAAGCCGCACGGTTCGATGATGTGCGCGCGCGCGCCGAAGCAAGCCGCGGTTCGCAGGATGGTGCCGACGTTACCGGCGATGTCGGGCTGAAACAGGGCGATTTGCATCGCTCCGCCTTAGCTTCGCGCGCCTGCGGAATCGAGAGGGGGCAACATAGCGGTCACAAAGCGGAAATTGCCTGTTGGCAAGGCTGTTGTGTGCGGCTATCAGGCCCGCAATTCCCGGAGGGGCCGCCGGGATTTGCGACGCTTTGCGCGCGTAAAACGGGGTGGCCAGTTTTTCCGAGAACCAATGTCAGTTCACCCAGCGCAAGGGCAATCGAATGGCCAGTGAATCCAATCTCAACGCCGGCATCGAGGATGGCGTGCGGCGCCGGGACTTCATCAATATCGCGGCGGTAAGCTTCGTGGGTGTTGGTGCGGCCACCGTCGTTTTGCCGCTGGTGAACCAGATGAACCCGTCGGCCGACGTGCTGGCGCTGTCGTCTACCGAAATCGACATTTCCGCGATCCAGTCGGGTCAGGCGATCAAGACGAGCTGGCGCAAGCAGCCGGTGTTCGTCCGCAACCTGACGCCCGTCGAAATCGCCGAGGCGAAGAAGGTGCCGCTGAGCGATCTGCGCGATCCGCAGACGCTCGACGAGCGCACCAAGCCCGGCAAGGAAAACTGGCTGATCACGCTCGGCGTCTGCACCCACTTGGGCTGCGTGCCGCTCGGCGCCGCCGAGGGCGAGCCGCGCGGCGATTATGGCGGCTATTTCTGCCCGTGCCACGGTTCGCACTACGACACCGCGGCGCGTATCCGCAAAGGCCCGGCGCCGAAGAATCTGTTCGTGCCGCCTTATGAATTCAACAGCGACACCGTCGTGACGATCGGCTGAGGAGCGAGATAAGATGAGCTTTCCCTGGGCCAAGAACTATGAACCCCAGCAGCCGCTGATGAAGTGGCTCGACGCGAAGCTGCCGGTGCCGCGTCTCGTCTATAATGCGATCGGGGCCGGCTATCCGGTGCCGCGCAACCTCAACTATTTCTGGAACTTCGGCGTCCTCGCCGGGGCCGCGCTCGCGATCCAGATCATCACCGGCATCGTGCTGGCGATGCATTATGCCGCCAATGCGGGCGTCGCGTTCAACTCGGTCGAGCATATCATGCGCGACGTGAACGCCGGCTGGTTCCTGCGTTATGCGCATATGAACGGCGCGAGCATGTTCTTCATCGTCGTCTATCTGCACATCTTCCGCGGCCTTTATTACGGTTCCTACAAGGCGCCGCGCGAAATGGTGTGGCTGCTCGGCGTCGTGATTTTCCTCCTGATGATGGCGACCGCCTTCATGGGCTATGTCCTTCCCTGGGGCCAGATGAGCTTCTGGGGCGCGCAGGTGATCACCGGCTTCTTCTCGGCGATACCCGCCGTGGGCGAACCGATCCGCGTCTGGCTGCTCGGCGGTTTTGCGCCGGACAACGCCGCGCTCAACCGCTTCTTCTCGCTCCACTATCTGCTGCCCTTCGTGATCGCGGGCGTCATCATCCTGCACATCTGGGCGCTGCATATCCCGGGCTCGTCGAACCCGACCGGTATCGAGGTGAAGGACGAACAGGACACCGTCCCGTTCCACCCCTATTACACCGCGAAGGACGGTTTCGGCCTCGGCGTGTTCCTGATGATCTTCGTCGCGCTGACCTTCTTCAGCCCGAACCTGCTTGGTCACCCGGACAATTATATCCCGGCGAACCCGCTTTCGACGCCGGCGCACATCGTCCCCGAATGGTATTTCTGGCCGTTCTACGCGATCCTGCGCGCCTTCACCTTCAACTTCCTGTGGATCGATGCGAAGCTGTGGGGCGTCATCGCGATGTTCGCGGCGATCGCGCTGCTCTTCTTCCTGCCGTGGCTCGACAGCTCGCCGGTGAAGTCGTCGAACTATCGTCCGCTCAACCGCATCTTCTTCTGGATCCTCGTCGTCGACGTGTTCATCCTGGGCTATTGCGGCAAGAGCCCGGCGGAGCAGCCCTATGTGATCCTCAGCCAGCTGTGCGCGGCCTATTATTTCGCGCACTTCCTGATCATCCTGCCGATCATCTCGCGGATCGAACGGCCGCTTCCGATGCCGAATTCGATCACCGAGGCGGTCCTCGCCAAGAATGCCGACGCGTCGTCGGCCCCGGCAACGGCCTGAGCGCCGGACTTTTATAGGAGCTGATACAGCCATGGTTCGTCCGCTCGGATTTCTCGTCGGCCTGGGTTTCATCCTAGCGCTGCTGTGCGCGATCTTCACCACGCCGCTCTCGAACGAGCCCAACGCGGTGCATGAATTCCACAAGCACCCGCGCCACCTCGCGCTCGCCAGCGACGGCATGTTCCCGCATTGGGACAAGGCCCAGCTGCAGCGCGGGATGCAGGTGTACAAGGAAGTGTGCTCGGCCTGTCACAGCCTGAATCTCGTCGCGTTCCGCGACATCGCCGAACTCGGCTATACCGAGGGTCAGGTGAAGAGCTTCGCCAAAAGCTATGACAATATCCCGTCGATCAACCCCGACACGGGCGAACCGGCGACCCGCACCGGCCTGCCGTCGGATCACTTCCCGGCGCCCTATGCGAACGAAACCGCGGCGCGTGCGGCGAACAACAATGCGCTGCCGCCCGATCTTTCGCTGATCACCAAGGCGCGCGAAGACGGCAAGAATTACGTCTATTCGCTGATAACCGGCTTCCAGAGCCCGCCGGCCAACCTGCCGAAGGAACTGCAGCCAGCGACCGGCCTGCACTACAACCCCTATTTCGCGAACCTCAATCTCGCGATGGCGCCGCCGCTCGCCGATGGTCAGGTGACCTTCGCCGACGGTTCGCCGAACGACCTCAAGAGCATGGCCAAGGACGTGACCGCCTTCCTCGTGTGGACGGCCGAACCCAAGCTGGTGAAGCGCGTGTGGACCGGCTGGGCCGTGTTCCTCTATCTCCTGATCTTCACCATCCTCGCTTATCTGTCGTACCGGAACATCTGGGCCGGCAAGGAACATTGAGGACAGGGGACGCGGGCATAGCGAAGGGCGATCGACGATGATCGCCCTTCCGCCGCGTCCCGATCTTGACCTTTCGGGGCTCGTGCGCACGATCCCCGATTTCCCGAAACCCGGGATCCAGTTTCGCGACATCACGACATTGATCGGCGACGCGGCGGGTTTTTCCGAAAGCGTCCGCCGCCTGGCAGACCGCGCGGCCCGCTATCGCCCCGACCTGATCGTGGCGGTCGAGGCGCGCGGTTTCCTGTTCGGTGCGTCAATGGCGACCGCGCTCGGTATTGGGCTGGTGCCGGTGCGCAAGGCCGGCAAGCTGCCCGGCGTGACCATCGGCGTCGACTATGAACTGGAATATGGCACCGACCGACTCGAGCTGCACGAAGGCGCCGTCACCGAGGGTCACCGCGTCGTGCTGGTCGATGATCTGCTCGCCACCGGCGGGACCATTCTCGCGACCGCCGAATTGATGCGCAGCGTCGGCGCCGACGTCGCCGCCGCGCTGTTCGTCATCGACCTTCCCGACCTCGGCGGCTCGCAGCGGCTCGAAGCCGCGGGCCTTGCGTGTGAGACGCTGATCGCCTTCGACGGCGATTGAGGCGCAGCGGTTTTGAGGCGGAAAGCAGGCATCCCGTCATTTTAACTTCGGTTACAAGCTAGCAAGCTTCGCGGCTATCAGGATCGAAAGCGCAAACATAATGCCGTTGAAAGTCGCGCAAAACCAAAAGAGATACGGATTCTCCGTGCGATGCCCTGCCAAGTAACCGACACCCGGCGCCTCCATTTTCGCTGTATGAAAGCCCACCCATAGATAACGCCCGAAGAAGGCGCCGCAAGCGAGCACGATCGTCGCCTGCAATGTCGCGCCTAGATCGCCAAAGTTATACATCGCTAGCCCAAGACCAATGGCGAAGGCAGCGAGCAAGAAATATCTCATCGCTCCATCTTGCCTAAATCGACCGATATCCGCAATCGGTCGGTTCCATTCATAGCCCATCGCGTAGCAACGCAGCTTTCCCCCAAAGAAAAAGGCCCGCGTCCGGAGACGCGGGCCCATCGCCCGTTCGGGGTGGCGGGTGCTTCAGAAGGGCACCCAGCTCTGTTTTTTTCGGAATTTCATATAGCCGATATTGGCGCCGAGCCGCGCGCCGACGCCGACGCGGATCGGGATGAGGACTACGTCGCCGCGCCGCAGATAGCTCGCGTTGAAGCCGCCGATGAGATAGGCTGCGCCTTCACCCGCCGGATAGCGTTTGTAGAGATCCTCGCTGTCGAACAGATTGTAGACCAGCACGAAGGTGTTGCCGGCATTGGCGCCCGCGTCGAAACCGATCGAGGGGCCGGTCCAGTAGACGGGGCGTTCGCCCTCGATCTTGTGGTATAGTGTGCCCGATCCGTAGCGCAGTCCGATACCAAGCGCGCCGCCTGCTTCGCGGCCGACGATATAGGCGTTGGGCTCGCCCTGCTTCTTCAGAATATCTTCGATGAGGCCGGCGAGGCCCTGCGCGCCCTTGCCGAAGACGCCTTCGGCGGCGCCGATCAGATCGTCTTCCTTGTAGGTGGTGCCATCGGCGGCCGTCGTCCCGGTTGCAGGCGCAGCGGTGGTCGTGCCCGCATCGGGCGAGGTGACCGAATATTGTTCGGCTCCGGTCGCAAGGTCGCTGTCGAGCGACGGGTCGCTGGTCGTCGTGGCGGGCGGGGGAGGCGGCGGGGGCGCCGGATTGTTGAGGTCGGAATCGATCGCGGTATTGGGATCGACCGATGTCATCTGCGCATGCGCCGCCGGCCCGGCGAGCATCAGCCCGATCGAGGCGACCGCCGCAACGGCAAGATTGGTGAGCGCATTCCGCATATAATCCCCCAAAAATCGGCGGCTTCGGGCGCCGCAAGCCGGGTTAACCATGACTCATCCTGTCGGCGCGGCAATGAACGGGCGATGACTTGAGTCGATTTTGCGCCGGACCGAATCATTTCGACCGACCAATAGGGGAATAAGTGACAAAAAGGCCAATGTTAGGCGTTGCGGGGCGGGATCGGTCTGGCTATAGCGCCCGCTCAGGCCAACCTGTCGTTCGCGCGGCAGACCATGCGGAGACGTGGGTGAGTGGCTGAAACCAACGCTTTGCTAAAGCGTCGTACGGGGAACCGTACCGAGGGTTCGAATCCCTCCGTCTCCGCCATTTCTTCTATCCATCCCTCGCGCTCCTCCTCCTGCGGCGATCACCCGCGGTTGCGGGCATGCGCGCAAATTTCGCCTGCTTATCTATTGTAAATGAGAATCGTTCGCGATAGTGAGGGCTAAATTTCAAGGACCTCTCTCCTCCATGCACGCACCGACCCCAACGCGCACGCCGACCAAGAAGAGTCGCCGCGCCTTCTGGCTCAAACAGCTTCACATGTGGCACTGGATGAGCTCGGCGATCAGCCTGATCGGGCTCTTGCTGTTCGCGATCACCGGCTTCACGCTGAACCATGCCGCCGATATTGAGGGGGCGCCGCGCGTCGCCGAGCGTAGCGGCCAATTGCCGGCGCCGCTGCTCGAAGCGCTGGCAGCGGCGGACCCGGCGGATGGCAAGGGATCGCTTCCCGCACCGGTCGCGGCGTGGGTCGAGGCGAATTTTCCAGTCCGTGCGGGCGAAGCCGAATGGTCCGCCGACGAGGTCTATATGGCCGCGCCGCGTCCCGGCGGCGATGCCTGGGTCGCGATCGACCGCGCGACGGGCGCTGCCACCGCGGAAATCACAGACCGCGGCTGGATTTCCTATCTCAACGATCTGCACAAGGGGCGCAATTCAGGGAGCGCGTGGAGCCTGTTCATCGACATCTTTGCCTTTGCCTGCCTGGTGTTCGCGCTGACCGGGCTGGTGCTGCTTCAGATTCATTCGGCCAAGCGCAAGAGTACCTGGCCGCTCGTCGGCGCGGGGGTGGCGATCCCCGCCGCCATCGCGATCCTCTTCATCCATTAAGGAGATGCCATGCAAACCGAGTTTCGATCCGTCCTGACCGGCGCCTCGCTGGGGCTGGGCGCGGCGCTGTCGGCGCCGGCGCTCGCCGCCGATCCGGGGATGATGGAGGTCAGCGTCACCATCCCGCAGCTCAAGGTCGCCGAATATCATCGGCCCTATGTCGCCGTCTGGGTCGAGAAGGCCGGCGCGCCCGCGAAGACCGTCGCGATCTGGTACGACCATGACATGAAGAATAACGAGGGCACCAAATGGCTACGCGACGTGCGGCAGTGGTGGCGCGCCTCGGGCCGTTCGATGCGCTTTCCGGCCAATGGCGTGACGGGTGCGACGCGCGCGCCGGGCACGCACAGGATCGCCTTCAGCCGCGCGCAGCTCGGCGCGCGGGCGCCCGGCGATTATGTCCTGGTGATCGAGGCCGCGCGCGAAGTCGGCGGGCGCGAGTTGCTGCGCATTCCGTTTCGCTGGCCCGCCAAAGCCGGGGCCGCGGGCCGCGCGGTGGGCAAGACCGAACTTGGCACCGTTTCGATTTCCTTCCGTTGATCCAGAGAGGACCGATCATGAAGACCCGATTGCTGATCGCGGCGAGCGCCGCGCTGGCCCTTTTCGCCGCCGCGCCCGCGCAGGCGCATCGTCAGTGGATGCTGCCATCCTCGACCGTGCTGTCGGGCGACGATGTGTGGGTGACGGTCGATGCCGCCGTTTCGAACGACCTGTTCTATTTCGAGCATCAGCCGCTGCGGCTCGACGCGATGAAGGCATGGGCGCCCGACGGCAGCGAGGCGCCGATCGAGAACAAGGCGAGCGGCCGCTATCGCAGCACCTTCGACGTGCATCTGACGCAGAAGGGGACGTGGCGCATCGCCTCGGTCGCCGACATGCTGATGGGCAGCTATGATCTGGACGGCAAGACCGAACGCCTGCCGCGCGGGACGACCGCGGCCAATCTGGCCGAGCGCCTGCCCGCCGGGGCGACCAATGTGCGAACCGCCGAAGCGAACAACCGCAACGAGATTTTTGTGACGGTGGGCGAGCCCACGACGACGCTGTTCGCCCCGACCGGCAAGGGGATCGAGCTGGTGCCGGTGACGCACCCCAATGATTTGTTCGCAGGCGAAACCGCGACCTTTCAGTTCCTGCTTGACGGCAAGCCCGCGGCGGGCCTGCCCGTCACCATCATCCCGGGCGGTATCCGCTACCGCGACCAGCTGGGCCAGATGGACCTCAATACCGGCGCCGACGGCAAGGTTGGGATCAGCTGGCCCGAACCGGGTATGTACTGGCTCAACGTCACCACGCCGCAGGCGGAGCGCGAAGAGGACGCGGGCGGACCCCCGCCGCTTGCCCGCCGCGCAAGCTATGTGACGACGCTCGAGGTCATGGCGCCCTGACCCAGCGGATATTGATCCCCCGGGCACTGACGCCCGCCGCCTTTGCGGCGCGCCGTCCGGGGGCGCCCGTTCGAAGCTTTTCGCGACGGACGATGGGCACGAGCTGGTCGCTGCAGGCGGTCGATGCACCGGTGTCAGCGGGCGAGGTCGTCCGGCGCGCGCTCGATCGCGTCGTGCGGCAGATGAGCCAGTGGGAAGCGGAGTCGGACCTGTCGCGCCTGAACCGCGCGCCCGCGGGGGAATGGCATGCGATCCCGCCCGAATTTGCGCGCGTGATGGCAGGCGCGATCGCGATTGCCGAAGCGAGCGGCGGCGCGTTCAATCCGGCGCTGGGGCTTCTGACCGAGCGATGGGGCTTCGGTGCGGCGGGGCCGGTCGCTACAGCGCCAGACATCGCGCCGCCCGATGCGCCGCCTGACATTGCCTTCGATGCCGCGACGGCGCGCGTCCGGCGGGGGGCGGGGGCGGCGCTCGACCTGTCGGGGATCGCCAAGGGGTTCGGCGCCGATCTTGCTGCCGAGCATCTGCTCGCGAGCGGGGTGCGCCATTTCCTGATCGAGGTCGGGGGCGAATTGCGCGGCGAGGGGCTGCAGCCCGACGGACAGCCCTGGTGGGTCGACGTCGAGCCGCCGCCCGGCCAGTCGCACGCGCGTTGGCGGTTGGCGCTGCACGACCTGTCGGTCGCGACCTCGGGCAATTACCGGCGCGGCTTTACCGACGGCTGCCGCCATTATTCGCACAGCTTCGATCCGCGCAGCGGGCGCCCGATCGTCAACGGCGTGGCATCGGTGACGGTGGTGCATCGCAGCTGCATGATCGCCGACGGCTGGGCGACCGCGCTCAGCATCGTCGGTCCCGAGCGGGGCATGGCGCTTGCCGATGCGCAGGGTCTTGCGATGCAAATGATCGCGGACGGCCGCGAATATGTCTCGCGTGAGTGGCGGGCGATGCTGGATTAGAAGCGCCAGGCGTTCAGGCGTCGGCCCATTGGCGCAGCAGATTGTGATAGACGCCGGTCAGGCGGACGACCGTCGGATCGCCTTGACCCATTGCCGCGGCGGCGCCCTGAACCCCCAGGTCGAGGTCGAACAGCAGATCGCGCTGCGCCTGATTGCGGATCATCGACTGGATCCACATGAAACTGGCGACACGGACGCCGCCCGTGACGGGTTCGACGCGGTGGACGGTGCTCGACGGATAGAGGATGAGGTGGCCGGCGGGGAGCTTGAGGCCGGGCGCTTCGGCCATGCCGTCGATGACCAGGCCGCCGCCTTCATAACTGTCGGGATCGGCCAGAAACAGCGTCGCCGACAGATCGCTGCGAATCCGGAAATCGGTGCCGCGGCGCATTCGCACGGCATTGTCGATATGATCGCCGAACGCCTCGCCGCCCGAATAACGGTTGAAGAAGGGGGGATAGATTTTGAGCGGCAGGGCGGTGGCCATGAACAGCGGCGAGCGGCCGAGCGCGTCGATCACCATCCGGCCCGCCTCGACCGCCGCGTCGCCGAATTCGGGAAGCTGCTGGTTGCGCTTGGCCAGCGCTGCCTGCGGTCCCGACGTCTCGTTGCCGTCGATCCAGTCGGCGCGGTCGAGGATGGTGCGGAGCGCCTTGACGCCCTCGGCATCGATCAGGTCGGGAATGATGCGGATCATGCGCGTTACTAAGCCGAAAAGCCCGGGCGCGGCAATCGCCGCGCCCGGGGTGACAATCAGAATTTGTAGAAGAGGCTGAGGACCGCCGAGCGTTCCTCGCCGGGCGTCGCCCAGCCGCCGGTGACAATGCCGGTGGTGCTGTTCACATTGTTGCGCACGCCGGTGTAATAATCCTCGTTGGTCAGGTTCGACACATTGAGCTGCGCCACCAGGCCGTTGCCGAAATCATAGGACAAGAACGCGCGGTGGATCAGATAATCGTCGACGAAATATTGCGAGCGCTGCGCCATGTTGCGCTGGCTGGTCGCAAAGCTGCCCTGATAGGTCAGGCCATAGCCGATCTGCAGCCCGAACGGCAGCGTGTAGGTGGTGAACAGGCTACCCGAATGTTTCGGGGTCTGGATCAGGCGATCACCCGCCTGCGGATCGGGCAGCGCGGCGCTGTTGGTGCAGGTGCCGCCGCCGGGGTTGGCGAGGCAATAGTCCGAGACGCTCTGCCGCACCGTTCCATCGAGGTAGGTGTAATTGGCGAAGATCGACCAGTTGGGCGTGATCGCGCCGGTCAGGCCGAGCGCGAAGCCGTCGACGCGCGACTTGCCGTCGAGCACCTGCAGCGAGCTGGGCAGCGAGGCGTCGTTCGACGGCACGCGGTAATTGCTGCGTTCGTTGCGGAACAGAGCGGCGGTGAGTAGCAGCTTCTTGTCCATGAGTTCGGCCTTCGCCCCGATCTCGTAAGTGCGGCCAGTTTCGGGGGCGACATCGCAGTTGGTGCCGCATCCGAGCCGGACCGTCGCCGACGACGGCGTCTTGCTGTTGCCATAGGCAGCATAGAGGCTGACATTTTGGGCCGGGTGGAACACCGCGCCGACGCGATAGGAAAAGAGATTCTCGTCGCTGATCTGGTCGATGCCGCGCGTGTAGACCGCGCCGGTTGCGGGCGTCGTTACGGTGTCCGCGCGGAATTTGGCGCGCGAATTTTCATAGCGCAGCCCGGCATTCAGTTCGAACATCGGCGACAGCTCGAGCGTGTCGAAGGCGTAGATCGCCCAGCCGCGCGTATCGCCATAGCTGTTGCCGGTGCGGACATAATTGACCGGGCCCGACCAATAGGTGTCGGGGCTCGACAAGCTGATCGGTCCCTGCACGGGATTGGGCGCGGCGCCGCCCGCGTTGCGCAGCAATTGCGCAACCTCGATCGAATAATCCTCCTGGCTCAGCGAGCCGCCGATGACCAGCGTGTTGTGGATGCCGCCCTTGGTACCGCTGACGATGGTAAGGTCGGTCTGGTTGTAGAGCAGTTCGTTGAGCTGGTCGCGGACCAGTCCGCGCGGTCCGGCGGGGTAATAATTGCCCGGCATATTCTGGCCGCTGGGGCAGGGGACGCCGACGGTCGCATCGGGCGCCGCACCGATCGGCTGCAGGCCGCTGGCAAGGCAGAAGACGCCCTGCGGCGCGCTCGTCTGGCTATATTGGTGGACGCGCTGCCAACGCGTGAGGTTACGGATCGACACGGCATCGCTGAACGCGTGGCGGAAGGTTGCGGTGAAGCGGTCGACCTTGGTCTTTTGCTCGTCCAGATTGACGATGCCGAAATAGGAGCTGTCATCGACCCCCGGCAGCGGGCCGTCGTTCACGCCGCTCAGGAAATAGGGGACGCCATAGATCGGCGTGTTGTCGTCGTCCTGGTGAATATAGGCGAGCGTCAGGCTGGTGTCGCTGTCGACACCGATGGTGATCGATGGCGCCACGCCCCAGCGCTGATAGGATTCGACGTCGCGGCCGGGCACGTCATTTTCATGATACATGGCGTTGAGGCGCACCGCGATCAGATCGCTGAGCCGCCAGTTGCTGTCGACCGCTGCCCGATAATAATTGTCGGTGCCAACCGCGGCCTGCACCGTCGTCGCATCGCGCGCGAAGGGAATCTTGCTGACGAGATTGATCGTCCCGCCGACGCTGCCCGATCCGTTGAAGACCGAGTTGGCGCCGTTGTAGACTTCGATCTGCTGGAGGTTGAACGGGTCGGTGCGGCTGTATTGTGCGCTGTCGCGCACGCCGTCGACGGTGATGTCGTTGCTCGCCGAATAGCCGCGCAGATTGATCGAGTCGCCATAGCCGCCGCCGCCTTCGCCCGCGCCGAAGGTGATGCCCGGGATCGTCGAAAGCGCGTCGCGCAGCGTCAGCAGATTCTGCTGCCGGATCTGTTCCTCCGACACCACGGTCACCGTCTGCGGCGTGTCGACGATCGGCGCGGTCGATTTGGGCGTTTCCACCGCGACGCCATTCGTGCCGGTGACGATGATATTTTCCCGATAGCCGGGCGCATCCTGCGCATCGTCGGCGGTCGCGGCAAGCGCGGGCGCGCTGACGAGGCTGCCGACGCAGGAGAGAGCGAGGAAAGAAACAGGCTTCACGGTGTTACCCCCTTATGGTTGTTGTTGGGGGTCCGCTATTGAGAGTCGTTCGCAGAGTCAACAATAATGCGAATCGTTCGCGATAATGTCGTGACTTTGTCGCAGAGGGTGGCAGTGATCGGGTGTGGCTGCGCCTGCGGAGGGGCTAGCGCCGGGGTTCGAGCCACCAGCTCTGCCGCCAGCCATAGGGGCTGGCGACGGGTTCGCCGCGCGCATTGGTCGCGGGCCGGAAGCGAAAGCGCGCCTCGATCAGCCGGCACGTGGTCGAATCGAGCGAGGCATCGCCGCTCGATCGGCTGACCCGGCATCCGCTGACGCGGCCGCTGGCCTCGATCGTGAAGCGCACTTCGACGACGCCGCCGATATGCGCGCGGCGCGCCTCACGGGGATAGTCATCGTCTTCGATCGTCCCGCTGCGCCAAGCGGCGCGCGTGCCGCCGCCAGTTCCGCTGCCTGCACCGCCGGACCCGGTGCCGTCGCCGCGTCCGCCAGCGCCCGATCCGGGACCGGGGGTTGGGGTCGCGCCCGCCGATGGATCGCTGCCGCTGCCGGGCTGCGGTGCCGCCGCGACCGGAGGCGGCTCGGGCGGGACGATCCGGGGCTTGGGCGCTGCGACCGCCGCGGCCTTGGCAAAGCGGTTCGCCGCCGACGCCTTGCCGCTCGCCGCGTCGCTTTTCGCCGGAGCGGGGGTGGCGAGTGTCGGCGGAGGTTTCGGTGCGGGGAGTGCGATGGCGCTGATCGCCTCGCCGGCCTTGCGGATCACCGCAATGTCGAGGCTGCTGACGAGCGCAGCGACGACCAGCAGCGCGGCCAGGGCCGCGCCGCCGCCTGCCAGGGCGCGCTGCCGCGCCGGAAGCTCTCCGCTATATGTCATCGCCCGATCCCGGCGCGCGCCCATCGCGCGCCTTCGGGGCCAATATTAGAGGAAGTCGTCTAGCGTGGACATGAACCGGTCGAACTGATCGTGGTGCAGCCAGTGACCGGCGTTCTCGAACTCGATCACCTGCGCGGACTTGAAATGTGCGATCCGACCGTCCTTCGCCGGGTTCGACGCCCAGCTGTTGGCGCCATAGAGGAGAAGCGTCGGGCATGTGATCTCCGCCCACAGCGACGCGATTTCGTCGTGCGACAGATCGAAAACCGACCAGATGTTGAGATAATTGTCGAACTTCCAGCTCCACGTCCCATCCTCGTTGCGGCTGACGCCGTGGATGGTCAGGTGACGCGCCTGTTCGGGGGTCAGATAGGCATTTTCGCCCATCATCCGCGCCAGCGCATCGTCGAGCGTCGGATAACGGCGCGGCGAACGGCCCGCCGCCTGCCGTTTGTCGTCGATCCATTTACGGAACCGGTCGGCGACCGGCGTTGCGAGGCGTTCGGCGATCAGCTTGGGCGAGGGGCCAAGCCCCTCGATCGCGACGAGCTTGGATACGGTGTCCGGATAGAGCCCGGTGTAGCGCAATGCGACATTGCCGCCCATCGAATGCGCCACGATTGTCACCGGCGACAGGTCAAGCTGGTGGATGAGCTGCGCCAGGTCATAGACGAAGGCGTCCATGTCGTAATTGCCGTCGGGCGACCAGGCGCTGTCGCCATGGCCGCGCAGGTCGGGCGCGATGACATGATAGCGATCGCGCAGCTTTTCGGCGACCCAGTCCCAGTTGCGGCAATGATCGCGCCCGCCATGCACGAGCAGCAAGGGCGGCGCGTCGGCATTGCCCCAATCGACATAGTGCAGCTTCAACCGCTGCGAGATGTAGGAGTGCGACGTGGGGCCACTTGCCATCTGATCATCCTTGCTGTCTGGTTGCGTTTCAAAAGGCGACCGAATCCGATCCGTCAACCCCGCATGGGTGGGCGGCGCGAGGCGAAGGCGCTGAAACAGCGAAGGGAAGAGTGAGGCCATGACCAGTTTTCGCGACAATCTGCTCGCCGGCAAGACCGCTTTCGTTGCGGGCGGCACGAGCGGCATCAACCTTGGCATTGCCAAGCGTTTTGCCGAACTCGGCGCGCGCGTTGCCGTCGCGGGGCGCGATCCCGACAAGGCGCGCCGCGCCGCTGACGAAATCGGCCATGATGCGATCGGGCTGTCGGGCGATGTGCGCGATTATGGCGCGATTCGCGGGGTGATGGAGACGGTGGCAGACAAGTTCGGCCCGATGGACATCGTCATATCGGGCGCGGCGGGCAATTTCCTCGCGCCGGTGCTCGGCATGTCGGCCAACGCCTTTCGCACCGTGGTCGATATCGATCTCAATGGCACCTTCAACGTGTTTCGCGGCTGCCACGATCTGCTCAACAAGCCGGGTGCCTCGCTGATCGCGATCACCGCGGGGCAGGCGGTCAATGCCTCGGCGCTCCAGGCGCATGCCTGTGCGGCGAAGGCGGGGATCAACCAGCTCGTCCGGGTGCTCGCGCTCGAATGGGGCCCCGATGTGCGCGTCAACGGCATCTCGCCGGGCCCGATCGCCGACACCGAGGGCATGAAGCGCCTCGCGCCCGACGACGCGACGCGCGAGGCGCATTATGCGCGCATCGCGATGAAGCGCTGGGGCAAGGTTTCGGAGGTCGCCGAATCGGCGGTTTTCCTCTGCTCGCCCGCCGCGAGCTATATCACCGGAACGATCCTCGACTGCGATGGCGGCAGCCAGGTGGGCGACGCATCGCGGCTCGACCTCGCGCGCGGCATGGCCTGAGGCCCGCCGCGGGCGCTGCCGTCAGTCGCGGCTCTCGACCCGGACGACCGCCGTCATCGGCAGCGTGCCGTACAGGTGCGGGAAAAGCTGGCCGCCGCGCGATTCTTCCCAGCGCACCGCCTTGCCGAGCTGGGCAAGGTCGACCTCGGCGATCACCAGCCCCTGCTGCCCGGCAAAATGTTTGGCGAGCGTTTCGGCAAGCTGCTCGGCGGTCGACATGTGGATATAGCCGTCGGCATGGTCGACGGGCGCGCCGTGGAACAAGCCTTCGCGCTCGAAATCCATCCACTGCTCGGCGGTCAGCACCTTGAAGGCGGTGCCGGCGGTCATTCGCCGGCGCCGTCGGGTCCCGCGTCGGCGACGCCGTCGACGCTTTCCGCGGTTTCTGCCGCGACGTCCGCCGCATCGAGCGCCTCGTCCTCGCTATCCTCGATCAGCGCCGCCGACACGACATGCTCGTCCTTGGCAACGTCGAACAGGCGCACGCCTGCCGACCCGCGGCCGATGACGCGCAGGCTGTCGAGCCCCATGCGAATGAGCTTCGCCTGATCGGTCACGAGCATCAGCTGATGCGCCTGCGTTGCCGGGAAGCTCGCCACGACGGGGCCGTTGCGGCCGATATTGTCGATATTGGTGATCCCCTGGCCGCCGCGACCGGTGCGGCGATATTCATAGGCGGAGGACAGCTTGCCATAGCCGTTGGCGCAGATCGTCAGGATGAACTGTTCGCGTGCGGCGAGCTCCTCCATCCGGTCGGCCGCCAGCGTCGGCGCATTTTCATTGTCCTTCCACGGAGCCGCGCGCAGATAGGCTTCGCGCTCTTCGCTGCTGGTGCCGACGCGGTGGAGGATCGAGAGCGAGATTACCTCGTCGCCGTCCGCCAGGCGCATACCGCGCACGCCGGTCGAATTGCGGCTCTGGAATTCGCGCACATCGTCACCGGCGAAGCGGATCGCCTTGCCTTGCCGCGTCGCGAGCAGCACATCGTCGCTTTCGTCGAGCAGCGCGACGCCGATCAAGCGGTCGTCTTCGTCTTCGCCTTCGAACTTCATCGCGATCTTGCCGTTCGACGGAACGTTGGTGAAGGCGTCCATGCTGTTGCGACGCACACTCCCCTTCGCGGTCGCGAACATGACGTGGAGCTTGCCCCATTCACCCTCGTCCTCGGGCAATGGGAGGACCGTCGAGATCGTCTCGCCCTGCGCGAGCGGGAGCAGGTTGATCATCGGTCGGCCGCGCGTGGCGGGCCCGCCTTCGGGCAGGCGCCATACCTTCATGCGATAGACCTTGCCCGCGGTGGAGAAGAACAGCACCGGCGTGTGCGTCGAGGTGACGAACAATTCGGTGACGACATCCTCATCCTTCGTCGCCATGCCGGCGCGGCCCTTGCCGCCGCGACGCTGGGCGCGGAAAGTGTCGAGCGGGGTGCGCTTGATATAGCCGTCGAGGGTGACGGTAACGACCATCTCCTCGCGCTCGATCAGATCCTCGTCGTCGATGCCATCGGCGGCGGGGGCGACGAGCGTCTTGCGCGGGGTGGCGAATTCGTCGCGCACCGCCACCAGCTCTTCGCGCATCACACCATAGAGTTTGACGCGGTCGGCAAGGATCGAAAGCAGTTCCTCAATCTCGGTCGCCAACTCACCGAGTTCCTTGCCGATTTCGTCGCGACCGAGCGCGGTCAGACGATGCAGGCGGAGGTCAAGGATCGCCTTCACCTGGATTTCGGAAAGGCGATAGGTCGCGGAGTCCTCCATCTCGCCCTCGATCGCTTCGACGAGGCGGATATAGGGCGCGATCTCGCCGATCGGCCATTCGCGCGCGAGCAGGGCTTCGCGGGCCGCAGCGGGCGAGTTCGAGCCGCGGATGATGCGCACAACCTCGTCGAGATTGCTGACCGCGACGACAAGGCCGAGCAAGATGTGCGCCCGGTCGCGCGCCTTGGCGAGTTCGAATTTGCAGCGGCGGGTGATGACCTCTTCGCGGAAAGCGATGAAGGCCGAAAGAATATCCTTCAACCCCATCATTTCGGGGCGGCCGCCGCGAATCGCGAGCATATTCGCGGGGAAGCTCGACTGCGCCGGGGTGTGGCGCCAGAGCTGGTTCAGGACGACCTCGGCGGTTGCGTCGCGCTTCAGCTCGATAACGACGCGCACGCCCTCGCGGTTCGATTCGTCGCGGATGTCGGCGACGCCCTCGATGCGCTTGTCGCGCGCCGCCTCGGCGATCTTCTCGACAAGTCCGGACTTGCCGACCTGGAAAGGAATTGATGTGAGAACAATCGATTGGCGGTCGTTCCTGCCTTCCTCGATGATGTGCGTCGCGCGCATCATGATCGAGCCGCGGCCGGTGGCATAAGCGTTGCGTGCGCCGCCCTGGCCGAGCATCATCGCGCCGGTCGGGAAATCGGGGCCGGGGACGATCGCCATCAGCTCTTCGAGGGTGATGTCCGGGCCGCCCTCAAGCTGGCGGTCGATCATCGCGAGCGTCGCATCGACGACTTCGCCAAGATTGTGCGGCGGGATGTTGGTCGCCATGCCGACCGCAATGCCGCCCGCGCCGTTGACGAGCAGGTTCGGGAAACGCGCCGGGAGCACCGTCGGCTCTTCGCGGCTCGCGTCATAGTTTGGCTGGAAGTCGACGGTATCCTTGTCGAGGTCGTTCAGCAGCACCATCGCGGTCTTGGCAAGGCGCGCTTCGGTATAGCGCATCGACGCCGGCGGATCGGGGTCCATCGAGCCGAAATTGCCCTGGCCGTCGATCAGCGGCACGCGGAGCGACCAGTCCTGCGTCATGCGGGCAAGGGCGTCGTAGATCGCGCTGTCGCCGTGCGGGTGGTAGTTACCCATGACGTCGCCGACGATCTTCGCCGATTTCTTGTACGGGCGGCCGGGAATGAAGCCGCCTTCCTGCGCCGCGTAGAGGATGCGGCGATGCACCGGCTTCAACCCGTCGCGCACGTCGGGCAGCGCGCGGCTGACGATCACGCTCATCGCGTAATCGAGATAGCTGGTCTTCATTTCGTCGACGATGTTGATCGGCGAAATGCCGTCGTCGGACGGCGGCAAATGCGTATTTTCTTCGGTCAAAGCCCGGCCTTCTGTTGCGCTATCGGGAGATGCTTCGGGCCTAGCCCATGACCAGCGTCTTTGCCAGCGATTCGGTGCCTTTCAGCGCGATTTTTTCCGGGCTCGGCAACGCTTTTGCGCGGGCGGGAAGGATGACGTCATGGCAGTGCTTGCGCAGATGATCGCTTGCCAATCGATCCTTCGCGCCTAAAGGTCGGCGGCGATGAGCTGTGCTGCAAATGGGGGGCGCCGATGGCCTTGATCGCGCTGGTCGGCGCCAGCGAAATGCTGCCCGACGGCGGACTGCGCGCGCTCGTTGCGATTGCGGGCGAGACGCTGATCGAACGGCAGGCGGCGCGGCTTGCCGACGTCGGGGTCACGCATATCGCCGTGGCCGTCGCGGCGGTGCCAGCCGACCTGCTGGCAACGTGCGACCGGATCCGCCGCCGCGGGATGAAGGTGACGCCGGTGCGCGAGGCGAGCGACCTGATGGCGCTGGTCGAGGGCGACGATCGTATCATCCTCGTCGCCGACGGATTGCGCGCGGGCAGCGCCCATTATGCCGCGATCGCCAAGCCCGGTTCGCCGGCGATTCTCGTCACCGCCGACACGCTGCTGACGCAGGGGTTCGAACGCATCGACGCGACCCGGCGCTGGGGCGGGCTTGCCTGCATTTCGGATGCGATGGTGCGCGATCTCGCCGAGATGCCCGGCGAATGGGACGTAATGCTGACGCTGCTGCGCATGGCGGTGCAGACCGGCGCGCGCCGCCTCTATTGCGAACCCGCGCTGTTCGAACAGGGCGAGATTGCGATCGTCACCGACCGGCCGACGGCAGCGCTGATCGAGCAGTCGAGCCTGCAGCAGGTCGATTATGGCGGCATGGGGCTTGGCCGATCGGCGATCATGATGCCGCTGATCCGGCTTGCAGGGCCGCTGCTCGTGCGATCGCCGAAAACCGCGCGCTATCTGCCCTATGCGACCGCGCTGCTCTGGATCGCAGTTGCGCTGCTCGCCGCGAGCGGGCTGGCGGCAGCGGGCGCGCTGGTCGCGGTGCTCGGCGGCCTCTGCCTCGCCGCGATGCGCTTTCTTGCCTCCTTTCGCGCCCAGAGCGCGGCGCATGACCGCGTCCGCGCGATCATCCGCAGCTTTGCCTGGCTGTTGCTCGCGGCCTTTCCCTGGCTGCTCTCGCTTGGCGGGGCGGCGCACGCGATGCCGCGCTTTTCGGAGGCGGCGCTTGCGCCATGTCTTGCCGCGACGATCCTGCTCGCGCGCCTGCTCTATGAAGATGCGGGCGAAAAGCGCCGCTTTCACTGGCTGCTTCCCGACGCCGATCAGGCATGGATCATGCTCGCACCCGCGTTGGTTTTCGGCGCGGCGCCACTGATGTTCGCGATCCTGCCGCTGTTGGCGCTGTTCCAGATTTTGCTCTGGATGCGCCTCGCGCGGCGACCGGAAGCCAAATAGAACAAAGGCCTTCAAGGTTTAATGCCTATTAACGACATGCTGCTATCCGCGAGCGTGCATGGCTGAATCCTTCTCCTCGACCGGTCCCGATCTGCCGTCGCCGCCGCTGTCCGCGCGATTGCGCGAACTGGCAGCCTATCTGGCGGCGCCGACCGCGGGGCATCTGACCGAGGAACAGCGCGCGCTGTCGCTGGGAATTGCCCGGCGGCTCGTCACGACGCTGGCGGCCGAACTGGATGTCGGCATCGATGGCGCGGCGCTGTGGGACGACTGGCTTGCGGGCGGAATTCCCTCGGCCGAGCGACTGGCCCCGGCCTGTTTCGCGCGCGCCGAAGAACATCGCTGGCGGCAGCAATCGGCGCAGCGCGCGCCGACGGTATCGCCGGGCGGAGCCGATACCGCTGAGGCTGCGCCGGCTGCTGCCGAAAGCGAGCTCAGCGATACCGAGCGGGCCTTTCTTGCGCTACGGATTGCGGACGGGCGCCGCTTTGACGCGCTCGGAAACCCGGCGATCGCGGTCGCCGATCTCGATCCCGACCTGCTCCGCGCGCTGCTGCTCGATATTGCGGCGTGGTGGCTGGCGCGGGACAAGGGCGACGGCGATCGCGCGGCGGCGCTCGGCGACGCGGTGCGGACGACCGGCGAGGCACAGCAGAGTGCCACCGGAATCGACGCCGAAGCAAAGGCTTATCACGCCCTGCTGATCGCGAATGGAGATTTGTCCGCAGTGGCGGCGGGAGCCATCGCGCGAAACGACTGGCCGACGCTTGTTGCGCTTGCCGCGGCGGCGGGCAAACGGCGCTATGCCGATATGGCGCTGGCGCTGATCACTGCCGAGGCGGCCGCACTGCCGGTCCTTCTTGCACCGTTGCGGCTCGATTCGGCTGCGCTGGCGCCGCTCGAGGCGTCGCTCGCGATGCTGCCGGCGCGGGCGCTGGCCGGCGATGATGCCGGTTCAGGGGCCGCGGTATGAGCGGCGAACGCATCATTCGCGGCCGCGTCGACGCCAGCGGGGCGCTCGTCAGCGCCGATCCGTCGCTGCTGCGCCTGCAACAGCGCGCCGGGGCGGGGCTTGGCCGTCCGCTGGCGCTGCCGCAGCTCGCGCGGCTCGTCGCGCTGGCGCAGCGGCTCCAGCGCGACATCAGCCGGCCGCTCTATGCCGCCGACGATCATAGCGACATTCATGCGCTGGTGCGGATTGCGCCCGATGCCGATGGCGCGACGATCGAGATCAGCGACTGGCGCACACGCCCCGTCGTGATGCCGCTGACGCCGCCGGTCGCCGACGTGGGAATTGTTCCGCACGGATGGGCGTGGGAATGCGACCAGCATCTGCGCGTCGTGGCGCTGCGCGCCGGGGCGGAGGCTCCGTCGATCCCCGCCGGTTGGGAGGGACGGTCGCTGTCCGAATTGTTCGAGCTTCAACCCGACGCCGACGGGCGCTTTGCGGTGCTGCGCGCGCTCGCGCGGCAGGCAAGCTTCGAAGGCCAGCGCGTTCGCGTCGAGATTGGCGGCAAGCCGCTGACGATGACCGTGGCGGGCGAGGCGCTCTTCGACGCGGCGGGGGGCTTCACCGGTTTTCGCGGCATGGCGGCGCGCGATCCCGAAACGGCGGGCGCTGCGCCGACGTCCAGCACCATCGATCCCGCCTTCGGCTCGCTGCCGCTGTCGGACCCGCAATTCGGGCGGCGGATCGACGGCGCGCTGCGCGGTCCGCTCAGCCGCATCATCGCGACCGCGGAAACGATCCACGGCCAGTTTGACGGCCCAATCCGCGCCGACTATGCCCGTTATGCCGGCGATATTGCCCATGCGGGCCGGCACCTGCTCGGCCTCGTCGACGATCTTGCCGACTTGCAGAATATCGAACGCCCGGGGTTCAAGGCGGCGCGCGATGAAATCGATCTGGGCGATCTGGCGCGGCGCGCGGTCGGCCTGCTCGGCATGAAAGCGGAAGAAAAAGGCATCCGCATCGACGCGCCGCGTACCGACGACCGGATACCCGCCTATGGCGAGTTCCGCCGCGTGCTCCAGGTGCTGCTCAACCTGCTCGGCAACGCGATCCGCTATTCGCCCGAACAGTCGCAAATCTGGATTCGCGTCGACCGCGAGGGCGACCGCGCGATGGTGACGGTCGCCGATCAGGGGCAGGGGATTGCCACCGACCAGCAGGCAGTGGTGTTCGAAAAATTCGAACGGCTTGGCCGCACCGACAGCGGCGGCTCGGGGCTGGGGCTCTATATCGCGCGCCGCCTGGCGCGCGCGATGGACGGCGACCTCACCGTCGACAGCGCCCCCGGCCAGGGCGCCCGTTTCACCTTGAGCCTGCCCGCGCGCGAAGTTTAGCCGAGCAGCAGCGCCCTCGTCGCCGCTTCGACATCGGCGTGGCGCATCAGGCTTTCGCCGACCAGAAAAGCGCGAACGCCGCTCTGCGTGAGCCGCGCGCAGTCGGCGTGGCTCGCGATGCCGCTTTCGCCGACGAGCAGGGTTCCAGCGGGAACAAGTTTCGCCAACCGTTCGGTGACGCCGAGATCGGTTTCGAAGCTGCGCAGGTCGCGGTTGTTGACGCCGATCAGCCGCGACGCAAGTCGGCCCAGCGCGCGGTCGAGTTCGGCCTCGTCATGCACTTCGACGAGCACGTCCATGCCGCGTTCGACTGCCGCCGCCTCGATCTCGCGCATCGCGCCGTCATCGAGCGCCGCGACGATAATCAGGATCGCATCGGCGCCGATCGCGCGCGCTTCGGCGACCTGCCACGGATCGATCATGAAATCCTTGCGCAGCACCGGCAGCGGGCAGGCGGCTCGCGCGGCGATCAGATAATCCTCATGCCCCTGGAAATAGGGCGCGTCGGTCAGCACCGACAGGCAGGCCGCGCCGCCGGCGGCATAGGCGCGGGCATGGTCGGCGGGAGAAAAGTCTTCGCGGATCAGCCCTTTGGACGGCGATGCTTTCTTGACTTCGGCAATCAGGCCGTAGCCGCCCGCGTCGATCTTGCGGCGCAGCGCGGCGGCAAAGCCGCGCACGGGGCCGGCATCGACGGCATCGAGATCGGCGAGCGTGCGCTGTGCACGGCGCGCGGCGACTTCGCCGGCCTTGGTTTCGAGGATCTGGGTGAGCTTGTTCATTTATACGCGATCCAGCAGTTGAGCAGCGCGTTGGCGAGCCCCTTGTCGATGGCTTCGGCGGCCTCCTCGACCCCGTCCACCAGGGTATCGACGGCGCCCGCGACCATGAGGGCTTCGGCGGCATTGTAGAGAACGGCGTCACGATAGGCGCCAGTTTCGCCCTGGAGCAGCGCGCGCAGCGCCTTGGCATTATGCTTTGCATCGCCGCCACGGATCGCGGCGATCGGATGCGTCGGCAGTCCGGCGTCGGCGGCGCTGCTGCGCTGCATCTGCACCCCGGCACGCGTGACCACCGCCACCTCGTTGCCGCCCGCGAGCGACAGTTCGTCGAGCCCCTCGTCGCCCGAAACGACCCGTGAATGATCGGTGCCAAGCTGGTGCAGCGCGCCGGCATAAACGGGAACATAGGCGGGGCGCGCGATGCCGATGAGCTGGCGCGTGACTCGGGCCGGATTGGCGAGGGGCCCCATCAGGTTGAAGATGGTGCGGCGGCCGATCGCTTTGCGGATCGGCTGAATGCGCGCCATCGCGGGATGGTGGTTCGCCGCGAACAGGAAGCAGATGCCGAGATCGGCGAGCTGGGCCTCGGCCATCCGGCCCGCGCGCGCCATGTCGAGGCCGAGCGCCTCGAGCGTGTCGGCCGCGCCGGCCTTCGACGAAGCGGCGCGGTTTCCATGCTTTGCAACGGGAACCTCGCATGCTGCGACCACCAGCGAGACCGCGGTGGAGACATTGAGCGTGTGGTGGCCGTCGCCGCCGGTGCCGCAGACGTCGATGGCGCCCTCGGGCGCGGCGATCGGGATCAGCCGGTCGCGCATCGCCTGCGCGGCGGCAGCGATTTCGACCGTCGTCTCGCCGCGTTCGGACAGCGCAACCAGAAAGGCCGCGACCTCTTCGTCGCTCCCGCCGCCGTCGAGCATCGTCGCAAAGGCGTGCGCCGCTTCATCGGGCGCGAGCTGTCCCGTCGGGTCGGGAAAGGGACCGAAGCGGCTCATGCCGCCTGGCGGGCGCGAACCGGCAGCCCGGCGATCGTGAGAAAGTTGGCGAGCATCGCATGACCATGCTCGGTCGCGATGCTTTCGGGGTGGAATTGTACGCTGTGGATCGGCAGGTCGACGTGCCGGAACCCCATCACTGCGCCGTCGTCGCTCGTCGCATTGATCGCGAGGCAGTCCGGAATATCGACGACCTCGAGGCTGTGATAGCGGGTCGCGGTGAAGGGCGAGGGGAGACCGGCGAACAGCCCCGTACCATCATGGCAGACGGGTGAGGTCTTGCCGTGCATCAGATGCCCGCGCTGGACGACCGCGCCGAAATGCTGGCCGATCGCCTGATGCCCCAGGCAGACGCCGAGCAGCGGGCGCCGCGCGGCGGCGCAGGCGGCCACGAGGTCGAGACTGATCCCGGCTTCGTTGGGCGTACACGGCCCCGGCGAAATCAGCATAGCTTCGGCCCCGGTCGCCAGCGCCTCTGCGGCGGTCAGATCGTCGTTGCGCACCACGCGCACCTCGGCGCCGAGCTCGATCAGATAATGAACGAGGTTGAAGGTGAAGCTGTCGTAATTGTCGATGACCAGGATCATGGCGCGGCCCTAATGCTTTTGTGCGGCGGGGGGAAGGGATAGAAGCTTCGGCCGCCTCAAAGCGGGCTTTATCCGGCCATCAGCTTCGCCAGGTCGTTCTTCCAGAGTGTCGCCCCGCTATGCGAGGGTGCCCCCTTCGTTTCGGGCGTCCCGGGGATCAGGACATAATGCGCCTTGGGCATGCGCGCTGCTGCTTTTCGGCGATGTCATAGCCCGGCGGGTTGATGAAATCGTCGGCCGACCTGACCTACAGAAGGGGCAGGGCATTCTATTCGAGCCCTGCCCAGAGATTGTGGGTTCGCGACGCATTGAACTGATAAATCGGTTGCGAAACCTTTCGTGGTCAATGAGACCACATTTGCGCAAGATTGGCCGGTAACGGACTGGCGGCTTTTGGATCGAAAGCAGCGAAAAGGGGAAATCAGCAAAGAGCGATCATTCCTTTGTCGCCTTTAAGAGTCGCACGACTGATGCTGCGGTCATTGCATTGATCCGGAAGACTGGGGCGCTTCACGGCGGTTCCGCGCTCCAGCCCCGGCCAACCTCGCGAGCTCTGCGACGCGCTGCCGGCGAGCATCGATCACAGGTCTTGAAACCGGAAAAATCGCTTCCTAATTTCTTCCCGGACGCCGGATTTGCCGGGTCCTTAGGACATAGAGAGCGTCGGCTCTATGTACCGGCGCGCCTCATGCCCGAATTGCTTCAATGAGGAGGATTTGGAAGTGAGAACCGACTTTGACTTCACCCCCTTCCGCCGCTCGACGGTGGGCTTCGATCATCTCTTCGACCTGCTCGAAAAAGGGCAGCGCGGCGAGACGTCCGACGGCTACCCGACCTTCGACATCGTGCGCGAGGCCGACGACCGCTTCCGCATCACGCTCGCTGTCCCCGGCTTCAAGACCGAGGAGATCGAGATCGTCGCGCAGCAGAATCAGCTCAGCGTGACGGGCAAGCCGGCGGAAGAGGATGCGAAGAGCAACTACCTTCACCGCGGTATCGCGCGCCGGTCCTTCGAGCGCCGCTTCCAGCTTGCCGATTATGTAGAGGTCGGCAGCGCGAGTTTCGCCGACGGCCTGCTCGCGATCGAGCTCAAGCGGGTCATTCCCGAGGCGATGAAACCGCGCAAGATCGAGATCGGCAGCGGGAACACCGAACCGCGCCGGATCGGATCATCCAAGGAAAAGACACTCGAAAACGCCTGACAATCCTTTGGGCCGCTGTTCATCAGCGGCCCCGCTTATCTGACGAAGTCCAGCTGACGGGCCGGAGACGCTCCATCGCTCGGTCAGTCGATCGCGCGAATGACGTCGGCCGCGCGCCACTCGGCCGGCCTGATCAACCCGTTGTGCGCGATCCGGACCGAGTGGAGCGTCGCCTCGATCTGGCGGCGCCACATCGCCAAAAAATCGAACAGCACCGGAAAGTCTGGCGGAAGATCATACTCCTGCCAGACGTACAGCTGGAGCAGCGAAGGATGATCGGGCCGGTAATAATGGATCTCGGCGGTGGTCAGCCCATAGCCGTCCAGCTGCGCAATCAGCGCCCGGTCGGTCATGGCGCGCGCGCTGCGCTGCCGTCGAGCGAGCGGAGCGCCGCCAGCACATCGTCGACCGGCACCGCGCGCCGCACACCCGGCGGCTTGCGGAGCGCCGGCCGGTTGCGGACCGCCGAGCGGTCCGATGCCCAGGATGCGAGGAGGGCGCGCTTGACCTCGGGCTCCAGGCTCGGGTGACGCGCCACGTCGAAGGGATGAAGAAAACGGGAAAATGGCTCGGACATGATCGTGCCTCCTTCCTTGTCGCCATTCCTTTCTCGTCGTGCGGCAACAGGCCGCGAGGACAGATTTTGGAAAGTCAGCGAGTCGAGTCAAGAGGGCTGAGGCCGTTGAAAAGGGGGCTTTGTTTCTCCCAACCGGGGCGCAAAAAATTCTGCCCGATCCTCTTGAAGCGAAAAAATCCGCTTCCTAGCTCTTCGGCGCCGCGCGTCCCGGACAGGCGCGCGGTCCGTATCATATCGTTATGCAACATGGAGGTTATGCATGCATTTCCGTCCCTTGCACGACCGTGTGGTCGTCCGCCGCATCGAAGCCGAGGAAAAGACCTCGGGCGGCATCATCATCCCCGACACCGCCAAGGAAAAGCCGCAGGAGGGCGAAGTCATCGCCGTCGGTCCGGGCGCCCGCGCCGAGGACGGCACCGTGACCGCGCTCGACGTCCAGGCCGGCGACCGCATCCTGTTCGGCAAATGGTCGGGCACCGAGGTGCGCATCGACGGCGAAGAGCTCCTCATCATGAAGGAGAGCGACATCCTCGGCGTGATCGAGCAGGCCGCGGCGCTCAAGAAGGCGGCCTGACGCCGCATCCATCCACAACTGAAAGGACATCAAGAAGGAGGTCAAAATGGCTGCCAAGGAAGTGAAATTTGCGTCGGACGCGCGTGATCGCATGCTGCGCGGCGTGGATACGCTTGCGAATGCAGTGAAGGTGACGCTGGGCCCTAAGGGCCGCAACGTCGTGATCGAGAAAAGCTTCGGCGCGCCGCGCATCACCAAGGACGGCGTCACCGTCGCCAAGGAAATCGAGCTGGCAGACAAGTTCGAGAATATGGGGGCGCAGATGCTGCGCGAGGTGGCCAGCAAGCAGAATGACAAGGCCGGCGACGGCACGACCACCGCAACGGTGCTCGCGCAGGCGATCGTCCGCGAAGGCGCGAAGGCGGTCGCCGCGGGGATGAACCCGATGGACGTCAAGCGCGGCATCGACCTTGCCGTGACCACCGTGGTCGATGACCTCAAGGCGCACGCCAAGTCGGTGGAGGCAAACAGCGAAATCGCGCAGGTCGCGACGATCTCCGCCAACGGCGACGAAGAGGTCGGCCGCATCCTCGCCGAGGCGATGGAAAAGGTCGGCAACGAAGGGGTGATCACCGTCGAGGAAGCAAAGAGCCTGGCGACCGAACTCGAGACGGTCGAGGGCATGCAGTTCGATCGCGGTTACTTGAGCCCCTATTTCATCACCAACGCCGAGAAGCTCAAGGTCGAGCTTGACGATCCGTATATCCTCATCCACGAGAAGAAGCTGTCGAACCTGCAGGCGATGCTGCCGCTGCTCGAAAGCGTCGTGCAGTCGGGCCGGCCGCTGCTGATCCTCGCCGAGGATGTCGAGGGCGAAGCGCTCGCGACGCTGGTCGTCAACCGTCTGCGCGGCGGCCTCAAGGTCGCGGCGGTCAAGGCGCCCGGCTTCGGCGACCGCCGCAAGGCGATGCTCGAGGATATCGCGGTGCTCACCGGCGGCAGTGTCGTCAGCGAGGAGCTCGGCATCAAGCTCGAGAACGTCACGATCAACATGCTCGGTCGCGCCAAGAAGGTCGTCATCGACAAGGATAATACGACGATCGTCGACGGCGTCGGCGCGAAGTCCGACATCGACGCCCGCGTCGCGCAGATCCGCCAGCAGATCGAGACGACGACCAGCGATTACGACCGCGAAAAGCTGCAGGAGCGGCTCGCCAAGCTCGCGGGCGGCGTCGCGGTGATCCGCGTCGGCGGCGCGACCGAGGTCGAGGTCAAGGAGAAGAAGGACCGCGTCGACGACGCGCTCCACGCGACGCGCGCGGCGGTCGAGGAAGGCATCCTTCCCGGCGGCGGTATCGCGCTGCTCCGCTCGCTGAAAGCGCTCGACAGCCTGAAGGCCGCGAACGACGACCAGCAGTCGGGCATCGACATCGTCCGCCGCGCGCTGCGCGCGCCGGCGCGCCAGATTGCCGAAAATGCTGGCGAGGATGGGGCGTGGATCGTCGGCAAGCTGCTCGAAAGCGAGGACTATAGCTGGGGCTTCAACGCCGCGACCGGCGAGTATCAGGATCTCGTCAAGGCGGGCGTGATCGATCCCGCCAAGGTCGTTCGCACCGCGCTGCAGGATGCGGCGTCGGTCGCGTCGCTCCTCATCACGACCGAGGCGCTCGTCGCCGAGCTGCCGAAGGAGGAGAAGGCGGCGCCGATGCCGGCGATGGACTTCTGACATGCGGAGGGCGGCGATCTTCGCCGCCCTCCCAAGCCTTGGCGAAAAGGAGAATCACGGTAGATATTTATGCCCTTTGGCGGACAAAGCGTTCGAAGCGGCGCAGCGCAAATCAAGCTTCAGCACGGCAAGCAAGCCGCCTTCTTCGTCGCCCGTCAGGATCGGTGGGCGCACGAAAGCGGCGATGAAGAAGAAACCGCGTTGTGGGACGCCGTGAGTGAATACCTCGGCCAAAATCTCTCGCGCCAATGATGGCCGATTGCGGTCCGACAGCTTCCAGACGCAAATACGAGAAAGCGGACAATCGCCAAGCGCTCGCGTGCAAGACGTAAAGCGATCGATACCCATTGCCTCGAGTTCGGTTATACAGGCTGATGGCTTTGCAACCTTCACAGTATCGAGGAGCGCTCTCGCCGGCCCAAGCGGCCGAAGGTATCGCTTTGGCTCGGGCGAACGCCAGTCGGCTAATCGGCGATGCCGAACTCTTGCTCGAAGCTGGACGCCACCCATCTTCAATGGCTCTCGCGATTTTGGCTATCGAGGAACTGGGTAAGGTTCAGATCCTCAAATTAATCGTTCTTTTCTCCGACCCTGACCAACTCAAGAAAGCATGGCGGGACTATCGCAGCCATCGCGCGAAGAATGTGCATTGGATCATTCCGAAGCTGGCGGCCGAGGGAGCGCGCACGCTAGAGGCGTTGCGGCCGGCGACCAACAAGGATGGAGAGCACACGGCAATCCTTGATGGCGTGAAGCAGCTCGCCCTGTACACGGACTGCTTCACAAACGCAGTGAGATGGAGTGAACCTTCCGACGCTGTCGACCCAGATTTCGCGCCGTCTATCATCGCGCTCGCAAAAATCCTTAACCGAGATCGCAAAACCGAGGTTCGCGAACTGGAACTTTGGGTTCAGCTGGTTGCACCTGTTTATGCCGCGCCTGGGATGCTTCAAGCTGTCATCGAGTTCCAGCGCCGGATGGTCGAGGAGGGGCTGAGCGAAACGCCAGCTGCAGCAATGGAAGCGTTTATGAAAGGTCAGCCGTTCGATCTGGCCCTCAAGGCCGCCAGCGCTGTCGACTAGATGAGCGAGCAGCCGCGAAATCGGAGCTGATGGGGCTTGATCTCTTCCAATCAACCGGCATTTTAGAACCATTCAAATATAATCCGGGGGGATTGAAGTGACCAAAGTCACCATACATTCGAATAACCTTGAAAATATCGTGATCGGATCGCTGGACGCCAAATGGAGCGCCCGAGGCGATCGGATTCTGCGGTATTACATCGACGTCCGGCACACCAAGCTCAATCTCCATAAGGAAGTCAGCGCCCCCGAAATATTTATCCTTCAGAGCAAACTGGATGCTTTGATGGCAGGTTGGGACGAAAAGTACGCGTCCTATCAGAAGCGGCAGTCCCTGCTCTCAGGCCAGGCTGCTGCCGATGAATTGACGATCGAGGCCAGCCTGAAGCTGGAATCCCTTGGCCGCATCCTCGCCCACACCCTGCGGGTGGACGACAAGATCGATTGGGAAACGCTGAAGGATCGTTCGAAATACGATTATCCGAAAGACTTCCCCGAACCCAAACCCTCGAGCAGCCCTGCCAAAATGCCCGAATATGTCGAACCGAAAATCGGGTTCTTCCAGCTCATCATGGGCAAGAAAACGGCCCTCCTTGCCGCCGCGCAAGAGGATCATTCGGCCGCAGTACGTGCTTGGGACGAGGAAGAGACGCGGCGTAAGAAGTCGCTAGCCCAGGCAACAGACGAATGGGAAAGGCGGCGCAAGGCATTCTGGGACGCGCACAAGGCTGAGGAGGACGCATTCAAAGCGGAACAGGCCGCTTCACACGCCGAAGTTGACCGGCTGGCTGCCGATGTGGCTAGCGGCGAGGAAGAAGCCGTCATCGAACATGCCTCCCTCGTCCTTGAACGCTCGGATTACGACAGCCTCTTTGAGAAATCCTATCTTCTCCAATATGACCGTCCCCGCAAGCTCATCAAACTCGCGTACGACCTACCGTCGATCGACACTTTACCGGCAACAAAAGCGGTAAAATTCGTCAAGGTCTCCGGCGAGTTGAAGGAAAGCTTCATCTCAGAGCGCGAGCGCAAAGCAAATTTCGAGACTGTCGCCTATCAAATCTGCCTGCGCACCGTTCACGAGCTGTTCGAAGCAGACGAAGCCGGCAACATCGACGCCATTTTGTTCAACGGCTTTGTCGACTTTATCGATCCCGCGACCGGTCTGCAGAAACGAAGCTGCCTGCTGTCGCTTCTCGTCGATCGGCCAACATTTTGCGCGATCGATCTTGCCCGGGTTGAGCCGAAAACATGCTTCAAATCATTGAAGGGAGTTTCAGCGGCATCACTGGCATCGCTAGCGCCAATCGCCCCAGTCATGGAGCTCGACACAGAAGATCGTCGATTTGTCGACGCGCGCGAGGTCGGCGCGACACTCGACGAAGGCACCAACCTCGCCGCCATGTCGTGGGAGGATTTCGAACACCTAGTACGTGAGTTGTTCGAGAAGGAGTTCGCATCACGCGGCGGCGAGGTGAAGATCACGCAGTCGAGCAGCGACGGAGGTGTCGATGCTGTTGCCTTCGATCCCGATCCGATCACCGGTGGCAAGATTGTAATTCAGGCGAAGCGCTACACCCGAACGGTGGGCGTTTCCGCTGTGCGTGACCTGTATGGTACGATGATGAACGAGGGTGCATCCCGTGGGATATTGGTAACCACAGCAGACTATGGCCCTGACGCGTATAGTTTCGCCAACGGTAAGCCGATCACTTTGATGAACGGTGCAAATCTGCTTCATATGCTCGAGCGCCATGGCTTCACTGCCAACATCGACATCGCAGCTGCGCGCAGAGCATCAGCTTAGCAATGGCCGATAGGCGAATGTCCGGTTCGACGCCGGCCGCAGAGGTAGCTGACATTCGTTCGGCGTCGGCTGCCGACCAATTTCGTTGGTCAGGTCGGAATGCGTAAAGGGCTGTTCACGCTGGAACCTGCCCTTCGCAAACGCCCCGTAATTTTACCCATATGTGCTCCACCTGCTCATAGAGGATTGCATTCCCACCGTTACCTTCGGCCGAGACTCGTCAAGGGCTCGTCGCGCGCCCTAGGATGCGCATAGAACGCGGCACCGAAGGCGGTCCGCATCTCTTCAGCCTTCAAACCTTGGGGAAAAGAAAAACCATAAATCAGAAGATAGAAATGTTGCGGACGACACTTACCAAGGGCAGTTTCAGATCGTGAAACATCATTATGTCCCTCAATTTCTTCTGCGTCGGTGGACCACAGAAACAGGCCGATTGCAGTGTTTCTCCATCCGAAACGGGCGTCTCGTCTGCAGCGAGCGTACGCCCGAATATACGGGATTTGAGAATGATCTGTACGGAATCTTGGCAAATGCGCTTGGCGTGGGCGAGGATCATTTAGAGAAGCGTCTCTTCGGTCCAATCGATAGCAATGCGGCAAAGGTTCTCGACAAGCTCGAAAAGCACGCGGTGCTGACCGAAGATGAGCACATTGCATGGACGTTTTTCCTGAGTTCGCTTCGAATTCGGCAACCCGATGTTCTCAGATTCCTGCGGAATGAAGGGATGACGAGGTTGAGGGCGACGTTAGCCGCACGTGATAGGGAAACGCTGCCCGAGGGTTGGCCGACGACCGAGGAATGGTTCAATCACAATCATCCCGGCGCGATGGAGGCGATGACTCTGACAAGCTGGCTCCCGAAGATGATCCTGCACGACGGGGTCATGGACGCTTTCGCCGATTTGCGATGGTGGGTTCGCGAGTTCGATGCGGATCAGCCGACGCTTCTTCTTTCAGATTTGCCGATCCATTGGGAAGGCGGTTTTACCAGCGAAGATTTCATGATCCAGTTGCCGCTTGGCCCGCGCCGCGCCTTCTTTGGCGCGCGGTCTGCAGCGACGGAGCAAATATTGGATCGCATTCCACCGGCCGAGCTGATCAGACGGGTCAATCTCACAACGATAGCTGCGGCCGCTGACCGAATCTGGGCCAGCGAGCGGGACGATGCGGCAGCGTTTATCGAGGCCAATCTCGACAAGATTGGTTTGAACGTCGTGGCATTCGACACCTTGGCTCCAGCCTTTGCGGTCGATCCGTGACGCGGCCATCCAAGAAGGATGAGGAGCGCCGGAACCTCGGCGCCTATCTTGCCGCGGCCGCGATCGCAGTCGACGACGGCAAGATCGACCAGGCCGAGCGGCCTGATTTCCTTCTGCGCCTCGACGGGGTGACAATTGGCGTTGAGGTGACAGACTATCACGTTGCCGGCAATCGCCGCGAGGTCGAGGAACATTGGGCGTCGCTCCGGCAGTGGCCAATGCTGCTCAACGATTTCCCTCGGCACCGGCATGTCGATTTGGATTTCAGGGCACTCAAGCTGCCGTCGCGCCGCGAGACGCATGATTTTGTCGCACAGGTGTTCGCGATCACCGCTGGCGCAATGGACCTGCCCGCCACCATCGACGTCGACCCCGCACGGTGGCCGATCCTCGGGAAATATGTCAGCCGCGTGGAGATCGCCGCATCCACGGTGAGATATCTGGGCTGGAGCTGGAATTTCGACATAGCGTGGATCGGCGTCACCGAGGCCGAGCTGATGGCGATAGTCGATGCGAAGCGGTCATCGACCGTCGTGACGGCCTCGTCCTACTGGCTGATGATCACCGAGGGGGCAACTTTGTCGCGGGTGATGGCCTTCATGGATCATGAGTGGCTTGAGGGGATGTCGCGGCTGACGAAACAGCTAGAAGACGGTCCGTTTGACCGGCTCATTCTCCTGCAATCCCCGATCATCGAATGGTGTCGGCACGTAGGATGGCGCACTATTACGGAGCAGGGAGGCACGCAAACGGATGACGTTTTTCACGCAGGGGCAGCTTGAGGCGATCGCCGACGCACTTGGCGACACGACCGACGGTCTGACCAACCCGGAGATCGGCTTTCTTTTTCAGGCAGCGAAGATGGTCGATCCGGGTGCGATGACGAAGCGGATCAGAATCTACAATGCTTTCGTAGACAGTCAGAATACGAAGCAGAATCGCACGCATGTCCTGAAGTTCATAAGGCAGGCGATGAGCCCCGCGCGCTATAGTCGCGAACCTCACCGATATGAGCCGCTGCGGGCGAACCTCAACCGGGCGTTGGCCTTCGCAGGCCTAGCTGTCGACGAAAGCGGCGTTTTGTCGAGCGTGGAGAAAGTCACGACGCTTCCCGAGGCGCAGCGACGCGCGCGCGACCTGCGAGGCGATCTTGAGGGGCGCGGGGTCCATCCCGACGTCATCGCGTTTTGCCGCGCCGAGCTGCTAGCGGACAATTATTTCCATGCCGTGCAGGAAGCCGTGAAGAGCGTCGCGGACAAGGTGCGACGCAAGACAGGGCTGGTTGACGATGGGGGTGTGCTCGTCGATCGGGCGTTTGGCGGCGAAACGCCGATGATCGCGATCAATCCCCGGAAGACGATAAGCGAAAAGAGTGAGCAGACCGGCTTTGCAAATCTGATGAAGGGCGCCTTTGGAATGTTCCGCAACACCACGGCGCACGAAGCGAAGATCAATTGGGAAATGACCAAGGAAGATGCCGAGGATCTCCTTACGATCGTATCCCTGATCCATCGCCGGCTCGATGCCAGCCACATGCCGCCTCGGACCTGATTACAAGTGCAGAACGAGCGATCCGCGCCGCTGGTCCTCCAGCGAAATGACATAGTGGAGGAAGGCCTGGTATTCGTCGATTGATCACTCGAAACGGTTTTTGAGAGTGTCAACTCTCGGCGGCTTCACGTTGGTTACACGTCCACCTTTTCAGCCATCAATGGACGTTTAATATTGGAGACATAGTGAAAACCCGTGACAGCCGATGTGCCGTTTAAGTGTTGAATCTCCATGTTCAGATACGTGATGTTCTGCATGACCTCCATGAAGAACCGAGCCTGATCTTTGATAACAGCCTTGGTCAGGTGATAGTGCGTCATACGGTCGAAATCGACTGGTTGGTTTCGCCCTGCCAATTCCTCGATATCGATGAATACGAGCCTATCGCCGCCCGCATGGATCCAGTTCGAATGCGCGTAACGGTTCCGTATCGAAAGGCAGACGCGGATATGAGCCAGCGTCTCCTCGTATGTCTGTTTCAACTTCGCTGGGATGCTGTTGCGTATGAGCGCATCTGCAATATCGAGCCGCTGGCTTTCGCCCCGTGGTCGATAAAGAGACTTTAAGGCGATATCCATGTTGCCGATGACATGGTTCGCTAGGAGGCAAAGTGCCCATTCAAGCTCCCCATATTCAATCACGATCCGACCGACGATATCACCTTCAAGCTTGAAATAGTCGAAGGGCATCGGAAGGAAGAGCTTTATTGCCATGCCGCCATATCCTGCCCGTGTCTGACAATTGCGATCAGCGCCGCCTTTTGCGTCTCGAACTCGTGCTTCCGCTGGTGTCCGCGCTCATCCTTGGACAGAGTGAAGGCTGCCCAGATTGCGACGACCGAGAAGATGGCCTGCGCCCATGCAGCGATCGCGGACCAGTCCCACTCACAGACGGATTTCATGAAACATGCTCCCGAGGAATGCGCACGCAGAAACAGACAGGCTCGCGCCTCAGGTCCCAGACGCTCCGACATAACGGCGAAGGCGCACACGGTCAGCCTTGCTCATGTAGAAATAGTTGGTGTGATACGCTCGCGGCACCTCTTTGCTGACATTCTCGGGATCGACCCGCGCGAGCACCAATGCGAGAGCAGGGTTGATTCGACGAACGCTCCAGGCCGACGAGTCCTGGAACAGTGACATCTCTGCCGCGTCCCCTTGTTCGAGCGCCCAAGCGGCGAGGGTCCGCGCATCCTCCGCGGTATCCCAGCCCATTGCCGGCTGGTCGAACACGCCATATCCGGCGTCGGTCATTGCGTAGGCTTCGTCGGATCCGATCCAGTCCGACGACGCAATGAGTGCCAGCGCCTCGAGTTCGCCAAGACCGTCTGCAAGATCGTCAGCGCTGAATTCCGGCAGCGCCGCCGCCATGTCGTCGCAAGCGATATAATGGTCTCCCATGCCTTCGGGGCATTCTCGCGCCATGAACACGCCTATGGCCGACGCCATGCGGCTGAGCGGCACTGCACTCAATTCCGTCGATCCCAAGGCCGCTACCTGAATCTGCAGGCCATTCACGCTGCTTGTAATTTCGCCTTCCCATCGTTCACGGTCGCGCGCCGTCGCATCGGGAAGAAATTGATCGGCTGCCTCCGCCAGAAAAGCCCCCGCCCCGGGAATGGAACCCAAGACCGCCTTCGAAACTGACCGCGTCATATCGCCCGCCCGATGCTTCGCCGGTGGTTCAATAGGCCGATTTCGCTGCTGATCTTCCTCTGCCAATGGGGCCTCCCTGCATCTCACTATGTCGTCGTTTACGTCCCGCCCACGATATTGAATAAACAGGTGAGGCCGATCACTCAATTCTGGATCTAATAGTACAGCACCGCGCTTGACTGCGGCAAAGACCACGAACAAACATCGAACTAGGAGGGGTAGATGTTCCTATTCGATAACGAGACCAAGGTCGATCTGCTCAACAACGAGCCTATCGCAGCTTCCATCGTCGCCCTCCTTCGGGATAACCCCGTGAAGCCGATGACGATCGGTGTGCACGGTGATTGGGGCGCTGGTAAATCCAGCATCCTCGAGATGATCGAGAACCAATTCGAGTCCCATGAGGACACTGTCTGCCTTAAGTTCAATGGCTGGAGGTTTCAGGGATTTGAAGACGCCAAGATCGCTCTGATAGAAGGCATCGTCACCGTCCTCGTCGAAAAGCGCCCCGCGCTGACCAAGGCCGGAGACGCAGTAAAAGACATCTTTGGGCGTATAGACTGGCTGAAACTCGCGAAGCACGCCGGCGGACTCGCCCTCACCGCGACCACCGGCATCCCCTCGCCCGACATGGTCGGCGCGCTTTTCGGAAAACTTAAAGATCTCGCGGCTGATCCCGAAAAACTGGCGACAAGAGAGAATCTCGATGCTGTAGCGGAAGCTACGAAAGATCTTATCAAGCCTTCTTCGAAGCGCGTCCCCGAAGAAATCGAGGCATTCAGGAAGGAGTTTGACGAGCTCCTCAAGAAGGCCGGAATCAACCAACTCGTGATCCTCATCGACGATCTCGACCGCTGTCTCCCCGATACCGCGATCGAAACGTTGGAAGCAGTCAGGCTGTTCCTGTTCACATCCAACACCGCCTTCGTCGTCGCGGCCGATGAGGCGATGATCGAATATTCGGTGCGTAAGCACTTCCCCGATCTGCCCGACAGCACCGGCCCCCGCGATTATGCTCGCAACTACCTCGAGAAACTGATTCAGGTTCCGTTCCGGATCCCCGCGCTCGGCGATGTAGAGACCCGTTCTTACGTGACACTCCTGCTCGTCGGCGCTGAACTGGGAGAAGATCACCCCGGGTTCCAGACGCTTATCGAAAAGGCTCGGGAAGCGCTGAGGGAACCTTGGAAAGGCGGCGGCGTGGACGCCGCGCTCCTGAGCTCCTCGCTCGGCGATCTCGGAGATAAGGGACCGGCGGTCGTCTCCGCGCTCACTCTCAGCGACCAGATCGGTCCCTTGCTAGGACGCGGTACGTTCGGCAATCCGCGGCAGATCAAACGCTTCCTCAATGCACTGCTGCTACGCGAACACACTGCGCGTAACCGGAGATTCGGCGAGGATTTCAAGCGGACGATACTTGCCAAGCTGATGTTGGCCGAACGCTTCATTCCCCGCCTATTCGAGCAGGTTGCCACCGACGCAGCCAGGGATGAAGGCGGTGTCTGCCGCCGGCTGGCTAAGCTCGAGGCCGGGCCAGATTCTCCGCCAGCGGCCGCGGATGACACCGAGCCGAAGATCGATGATGGGGCGGCGAAGCGAAAGGCGAGCGCCGACACTTCATCCCCGCCTTCCGCGGCCGCCGATCATGTCCTCGACGAGTGGCGGGTTGACGAGCGCGTCACGGAATGGGCGAAACTGGAGCCAAAGCTCGCCGGTGTCGATTTGCGACCGTATCTGTTCATCGCACGCGACAGAAAGGATTTCTTCGGTGCGGCCTCCACACTTGGCCACCTCGAGGGCGTGGTCGAAATGCTGATGCTCCCGCGGATCGCGATACAATCAACGAGGCTCAAAGAGCTCGCGCCAGCCGAAGCCAGCAAGGTATTTGAAGGCGTCAGGCAGCGAATTATGTCCAGTGACGACTTCAGGCAGAAGCCGAAGGGCGTCGAGGGTCTGGTGATACTGGTCACCGCACAATCCGCTCTTCAACCGAACCTGTTGGACTTTATCGAGCAGCTGCCGACAGACCGATGCGGCCCGTGGCTGGCGACGGGGTGGAACGCTGCCCTAACCTCACAGCCATCGAAGGACCGCCTCACCCAGATTCAGGACGGTTGGGCGAAACAGGACGGGAATACCGCACTCAAGGCTGCGGCAGGAGCCGGTATGACGATCAAGACCAAGGCGAAAAACTGATGGGAACCTCCACGCCATTCGGCGGACCCAATGGGAAAAATCCCCTAGTTCCCGACTTCGTCAACGATGGTGATGGCGCGCCACCGGCACCGGCCCCGCAGGATGGCGATGGCGCGGCACCGGTCCCGCCGGCCCCTCCCCCACGCCCGGCTTCGTCACCGGCCCCACTTCCCGACCGATTCAGGAACGCCCGCCGGAATTTCACCAAATTCGCGGGCTCCGGAGGGGACGACCGGCGCGCGCTCGGTCGCGCGGTCTCTCAATATGTGTCCCAAGCCTCCGGAGGCTCCGGCCCTGCGGCCCGCCGGATGGGATCTTCTCGCACGGCGGCCGCCCGCATCGCCGGGTTCCTCGGCGACGTCAGCGCGCGTGGCCTCCAGGCAGCACTCGCAACATTCAACCTTGCCGGGATGGCGGGCAGTACACCTGCCGAAATCTTCTCCGCACTGGTCGAGCAGTTCTGCCCCGAAGGTGGGTCGATCGACGAGGGCATCGCACGCGACGCCTTCATGGAAACCGTCGTCGATCTCGCGGACGCTGGGATCGCCGACATGTCGAGCCTGACGCCTGAGCAGATGCAGACGATGCTCGAACTCTATGTCGCGCACACCATCGAGGATCGAATCTACAACGACATCGGGATTAAGGGCGTCGAGATTCCAGCGGATGCCGGCGCAGCCCAAACAGTCCAGGATCAATTGCACGAGTTCATCCTCGGCGGCGTTACCGACGCATTCAGTGAGGCCGCGATCGACTTCGCCGCTATCGATCCAACTACGATCGACCAGACCATGGAACGTATCTATGAGGCCGCCTTCGACATCCTCGAGGCGCTCGGCGAAGAGGAGGCGGCGAAGTGACCCGCCATCTCATTGCAGGCCGACTCGGCATCGGCGACAAGACTGCCATTCCCAAGGCTGCAGATGAACAGATGACGCAGTTGCGGTTCGGCGCGCCCGACGGTCTGGCTTTCGGGCTGGGCCATGCGCTAGACGATCTCCGGAAGCTTGGGCTCCATCCGAGCGAGATCGGAGCGGATCTCCTTGTACTCGCCGCGCACGTTCACGCCGCCGACACCCGCATCTCTCGCACCTCAGAGTCGCAGGACGGCTGGACAAGAGAAATACGTCTCGTCGTCCCCGTCAGCGACCCGAAACTCTGGCGGACGACCCAGCAGACACTCAAGCGAGCGCTCGACTTCCTCACTGGTGACCGCTGGCAGATCGGATTCCGGGCACGGCCTCGCACCCATAATACTCTTGTGATCGCACCCGACGGACAGCTCGGAGGGATACCGTACGACGGCATCAGCCTTTTCTCGGGCGGCCTAGACAGCCTGATCGGGGCGATAGACAAGCTCGACGCGGGCCACTCGCCCCTGTTCGTAAGCCATGCGGGCGAGAGCGCCGTCAGTACGTCGCAGGAGACCTGCTTCGAAGGGATGCGGCGGCATTTCCAACGCAACGATCTCGATCGGCTACGGGTCTGGATGACCTTCCCAAATGGTCTCGTCGAGGGGGTGGAGTCCGAAAGCACGACGCGCGGGAGGTCGTTTCTCTTCTTCGCACTCGCCGCGGCCGCAGGGACTGGGCTCGGGCGCCCCTTCGAGGTCCAAGTGCCGGAGAACGGACTCATCGCGCTCAACGTGCCCCTCGATCCGCTACGCTTGGGCGCTCCGAGCACGCGCACCACACATCCATTCCACATTGGCAGATGGAACGACCTGTTGGGGCTGCTCGGCGTGCAAGGGTCGCTCGTGAACCCCTATTGGGACAAGACGAAGGGAGAGATGGCGACTGAATGTGCGGACCAGGCATTGTTGATGAAACTCGCCGCCAGCTCGCTTTCTTGCTCGTCACCGGCAAAGGCACGATGGCAAGGTCTCCCGCAAGGTCATTGCGGTCATTGCCTCCCTTGCCTGATCCGACGCGCCTCGCTGCTAGGCCGAGACCCGACGCCCTATATTCTCGACGACCTGACTGCCGCGAAGCTCGACACGCGCAAGGCCGAGGGCGTACAGGTCAGGGCATTCCAAATCGCGATCGAACGGCTACGGCGAAACCCGGACCTAGCCGCGACGCTCGTACATAAGCCAGGAAGTCTTGCCGACGTGCCACACCAGACCGCAGCTCTAGCGGACGTCTATCGACGCGGACTCGTGGAGGTGGGTCTATTGCTCAGGGGTGTCAGGGCCGGCCCCGCATGACTGAACGGGACAAGTTCGAGCGGGCCGCACTCGTCGATTTCCACTGTCACCTCGATCTGTACCCCGACCATCAGGCAGCGATCGCGCGATGCGAGCGGGAGGCGGTGTACACACTGGCCGTCACGACAACGCCGAAGGCTTGGGCACGAAATCATGAGCTTGCCTCCTCGACGAAGTTCGTCAGGGCGGCGCTTGGCCTTCACCCACAGCTGGTCGAGGCGCGCGCGGACGAGCTCGTACTGTGGAAAGAGCTAGTCGGAGAGACACGATACGTGGGCGAGGTCGGCCTCGATTCAGGCCCACAATATTATCGATCGCTGGACGCGCAGAAGCAGGTCTTCGGGGAAATCCTGCAACGGTGTGGTGAACTCCGCGATCGCATATTGACTGTCCATAGTGTGCGATCCGTCACGGCGGTCATAGACATGATCGAAGCCAAGTTACCAAGATCACATGGCAAGGTCGTCATGCATTGGTTCACTGGCTCCGCTGCGGAGATGCGGCGCGCCATCGACCTCGGTTTCTATTTTTCGGTCAACCACATGATGCTCGATGGAGAGAAGCGTCGAGCTTTAGTGGCAGCGATACCACTCGACAGACTGCTGACCGAAACCGACGGGCCGTTCACGCAGGTTTCGGGAAGGCCTTGCCAGCCTGCCGATGTCTCATTGGCGGTCGTTGAACTCGCGCGACTGCATGGTATCGAGGCTCCAGCGATGGCAAGGCAAATCACCGCGAACCTGAGATCCCTGATCGGCTGAGGCCGGAAGCCCCGCATCGCGCCGTGATGCTGACGGCTCTCGCATGCCGCATTTCCTGAGCACTCAGTAGAGAACATTCCACATGAAGTATCGGGCGAACAGAACCGCGATGAGGCAATTTATATTTGATACTTGTCAGAACGAGCGTCTGCTTTCGGGTTTTCCACCATCCATTCCGAATGCCTGAGATGAGGCGCGAAGCTGCCTATTCTCGCTCGAACAGCGGAATAGATGCAAACTCATTGGCCGTGCGTCCGCTGCGAGATTGCCGACCGCATTTCCGAACTTCGCATCGCTAAGACGTCGGATTGGCGAGAAATCAGACTCTGGCTTCGAGTTCGGCGATCCGTTCTGAGCAAACCGCGTGAACCGCGCGACCGAGTTCCTCGACGCAGCCGCCGAGCCACGTCAGCTCCTCTTCGGTGATGCGGTAATGCTTCGAATAGCGGGCCTTCACATAGGCCTCTTTCAGCTTCTCAAACCGCGCCCGATCTTCGCGGTGGTCGCGCGGCCAGGCATCAACCAGTCGCATGTCAATCCGCTCGGCCTGGGTGCGCAGGAAGGCCAAGTTGTGGATGTGCGGAGTATAGAAGGTACAGACCAACAAGACGCAGTGGTAGTAGTTCTCTGCCGCTTGATGGAGCAAGAACGCCGCCTTTTTCGTCCAGCCTCGGTTCCCAGCAAACTTAGCGGTTTCGAAAAACTCAGTGGCGCTAGCTGACCACTCCTCACAATACTCCCGCGCCATTGCCAGCGCCTGGTCGGGTGTTTTCGGCTTCGGCGTATGGAGCGGCTTGTCGTTATATTCGTAAAGCGCGATCCCGTCGCGCGCGACGTCCATGAAAAAATAGCGCCCATGGGCCAGCCCGTCGTTTACCTCCTGCAGTGTGTGAACGATGAAGTTGACGGGCGTCTTGAGCGTCTTGTCGATCGCGAGTTCGCGGATCAGCCGGTCTTCGAGCTTGCCCCAGAAATCGACCTTCTCGGTTAGCCGCTTGTCGTTGACGATGATCAGAAGGTCGAAGTCCGAGCGATAGCCTTTGGCGGTATGCGGCTCGTCGACCCAGCCGCCGCGTGCATAGCTGCCATAGAGGATGATCTTGTCGATCCGCCCCTTCTTCTTCCAGCTCATCGTACCGAGCGCCAGCGCATCCTCGAACTCTTCGAAGACAATCGCCTTCACGCGCTCAAGCTCGCGCTGTTTGTTGGCCGGGAGATGGTCGAGGTGGGTTTTCATCGCTGGCGGCACCCTGTCGGCGCGGCGGCTGATTGGCAAGGTCTGGCGGCCTTATGGGCCACAGAATTGCCACTACTTGCGGATCTTTCTGTCGACGGACTGCGGGATGACCCGCAAACTGCGGGTCATTGTCTCCTCGACCTCGGCGACGCTGACGCCATGGCGCTCGGCAAGCTCGCGATAGCTCAGTTCCTCGACGCCGTGGCCGAGAAAGATCGCGCGGTCGGCCCCGTCGATCGGGCTTGAGCGGGCAGGGCGACCGGCAGCAGGGCGAGGGGGAGGAGGCGTTTCAGCTTGAGCGCGACGCTGACGCGCCGCGCCCACGGGTCTATTGCCCGTAACCCGGCGTACCGGCCAGCTTCACCGCCTCGCGCGCGGCGGCGAACAGCGCCCCGGCCTTGGCCTCGCACTCGCGCTGTTCATAGGCGGGATCGCTGTCGGCGACGATGCCGGCGCCGGCCTGCGCATACATCGTCCCGTCCTGTACGATCGCGGTACGCAGCACGATGCAACTGTCCATATTGCCGTCGGGCGCGAAATAGCCGACGCCGCCGGCATAGGGCCCGCGCGCTTCGGCCTCGAGTTCGGCGATGATCTGGCACGCGCGAACCTTGGGCGCGCCGCTGACGGTGCCCGCCGGAAAGCCTGCGAACAGCGCATCGATCGCATCCTTGTCGGGCGCGATGCGGCCGATGACGTTCGACACGATGTGCATGACGTGGCTGTAGAATTCGACGGTATAGCTGTCGGTGACGGTCACGCTGCCGCCGACCGCGGCGCGGCCGACGTCGTTGCGGCCAAGGTCGAGCAGCATCAGATGCTCGGCGCGCTCCTTCGGATCGGCGAGCAGGCTTTCGCGATTTTCGGCATCCTCGGCGCTGGTCCGGCCGCGCGGACGCGTGCCCGCGATCGGGCGAATGGTGATCTCGCCATCGCGCACGCGCACCAATATTTCGGGCGACGAACCGATCAGCGCAAAGCCCGGCAGGTCGAGGAAATAGAGGAAGGGTGAGGGGTTGATGCGCCGCAACGCCCGGTAGAGATCGAAAGGCGGCAGGTCGAAGGGCGTCGAGAAACGCTGCGACAACACCACCTGAAAAATGTCGCCCGCCGCGATATATTCCTTCGCCGCCGCGACCATTTCGACGAAGCGCTCGGGCGCCGTTGCCGGCTGCACCGCGACCATGTCGGGAAGCAGCGCGGTCTCTGCTTTGGTGCCATGCGCGTTCGCGCTCGACAGGCGGGCCGCAATGGTGTCGAGCCGCTCCTGCGCGCCGTCGATCATCCGGTCGATCGGCGCGTCGGGATCGGGCCAGATCGGCGCGATCAGGAACAACTCGTCGGCCAAGCGGTCGAAGACGAGGATCGTCGTCGGGCGCACGAACACCATATCGGGCAGGTCCAGCCCCGCCCCCGCGGCGCGCGGGATCCGCTCGACGAGGCCGATCGTCTCATAGGCGAAGAAGCCGACGAGCGTCGCAAGCGCCTTCGGCAGCGCTTCGGGAACGTCGAAGCGACATTCGGCGACCAGATCGCGTAGCGCTTGCAGCGCCCCCGTCTCGACCGGGCGAAAGGCCTCGCGGTCGCGGCGCCAGTCGCGGTTGATCCGCGCCGCGTCGCCAGTGACTTCGAAAAGCAAATCGGGGTCGAGGCCGATCAGGCTGTAGCGTCCGCGCGTCTCACCGCTTTCAACCGATTCAAGCACCCAGTCGCCGCGGCCAGGCTCGATAAGCTTGAGCGCCGCCGAAACCGGGGTTTCGACGTCGGCGATCATCCGTTGCCACACGACCGCTCCGCGCCCTGCGGCCAATGCTTCGAGCGCGGCGGCCCTGCCTTCGAGCGCCACCGGGATTATTCGCCGACCGGCGACGCGCCGGTCAGCTCCCTGGTGAGCTGGGTGACGAGATCCTTGTTGATCTTCACGCCGATACGGCGCTTGGCTTCGTTGACCAACTGCTCGACCAACTCGTTTCCGAAGGCCTGCGAGAGCGGCTGCGCCATCGCCTTGACGCGTTCGGCTTCGATCTGCTTGGTATCGGGGCGGCTCACCTCGGTCAGCGACAATACCATCCACCCGCGATTGCCCGGAATCTCAAGGGTCTTGACGCTGCCCTTCGCCATCGAGAAGAGAAGGGCGAGTTCGGGCGGCACCGGCTTGCCGTCGCGGCCCATATTGCCGCGCAAACCGCCGATCGTCTGGACGCTGCCGATGTTAGGCCCGGCTGCGCGCGTCGCATCGGCCAGGCTCTTGCCACCTTCGACCGCCTTCACGATCGCCCGGGCCTTGTCGCGCGCGACCTTCTGGCCTTCGGACAGGCGCCATTCGGCGAGCAAGGCGCTGCGGATCTGGTCGAAGGGCGGCGGTGCCGCGGCGACGACCGACTTCACGGCGTAGACGGCGAATTTTTCATTCTCGACCAGCGTCGCAAGCTGCGATTCGCCTTCGCCGGCGACCTGGAAGGCCTGACCGACCATCGGCGCGAGTTCAGGGGGCAGCGCGAAGCCGGGTTCGTTGGGCGCACGGCCGCTCGGCAGGATGGCCGGCGTCTGGATCAGCTTCAGCTTGCGATCGGCAGCGACCTCCTCGATCGACGCGCCGCTATTCACGGCGTCCTGAACCTGGTTGTAATAATCAACGATCGCTTCATTGGCCTTGTTTTTCGCCAGTTCCTCGCGAATTTCGGGGGTCGCATCGGCCAGCGTGCGCGCGGGCTTGGCAATGACATCCTCGACGCGCACCACGATCCAGCCAAGCCCGGTTTGCAGCGGCCCGACGATTTCGCCGCGCTTGGCCGCAAAGGCCGCCTTGGCGATCGCGTCCGACGTCGCAGCGGTGAAGGCGGCCAGCGTCTGTTCGCCGCTTGTCGAAGCCGCGAGACCCGAACCCTGCGCCGCTGCCGACAATGTGGCGCCGCCCCGCGCCTTCGCCGCGATGCTGTTGGCGGTCGCCTGATCGGGCGCGATGACCTGCGCAAAGCGCCGCGTCTCGCTCGCTGCATATTGGGCGGCATTGGCCTTGTAAGCGGCGGCGATTTCGGCGTCGGTGACCGCCGGAACCGGGACCGCGCTGCGGTCGAACAGTGCATATTGCAGCACGCGGCGTTCGGGTACCGTGAACTTGGCCCTGTTTTCCGACAGGAAGGTCTTGAGCACCGCATCGCCGGGATCATTTGCGGGAGCATAGGGGGCCGACGGAATGTAGACGGCCTGACCCTTCCGTTCTTCCAGAAGAAGCGCGGCATAGGGCTGAGCGACGCCCGGCGAGATGGCCGGGAGTGAGCCGATCGGAATACCAAGCTGTTCGAGAAGCAGTTGCTGCTTGATCTCGTTCCGGACCTGCGCCTCGCTCATGTTCCGCTCACGCAGAAATGCCTCAAAGCGGGTCTGATCGAACTTGCCCGAAACGCCGGCAAAGACCGGGATGTCGGCGATCCGCCCGTCGATCTGACGCTTGCTCACACCGAAACCCAGCTGTTCGGCGAATTTTTCAAATGCCAGGCCATCGACCAACTGCTTCAGAACTTGGTCGACGCCGCCCGATTCGACGAAGCCGGCCATGGTCAGCGTCGGCTGCTCTTGGCGCGCCTGATTATAGGCGTTGCGAACGCGCTCGCGCAGTTCGCCGATGCCGATATTCTCCTTGCCCACCCGCGCGACATTGGCGCCGCCGAGCCCGCCGAAGCTCGAATTGCCGGTCACATCGGCAAGCGCAAAGCCGACGCCGATGAGGATGACGAAGCCCAATGCGAGGGCCTTGCCCAGCCGGGATCCGAAAAGGCTACGGATTGCGGTAATCATGGAGGAGCGTTTCTTTCGGCGTAGCGCATTGCGCGCGGTTTCGGCGTTGCTTTAGGCGGGGAGGCGGCGGGCATCAAGGCGGGAAAGCCCCTTTTCTCGCTGTGGTGCGGCGCGGCTTGCCTTTCGATCCCCACCGCCGCTAGGGCTCGGCGCAACGGCTCGATCGCAGGAGAGGAAATGATGGCACGGCGCAAATATGTGGTCGGCAACTGGAAGATGAATGGTCTTGCCGCCTCGATCGACGAGGCGCGGGCGATTTTCGGCGGCGCGCGCGCGCACGGTGCGGTCGATGTCGCCCTGTGCCCGCCTTTCACGCTGGTGGCCGCGATGGCGGCGGCGGCGCCGGGCGAGGCGGTCGGCGGGCAGGATTGCCACAGCGCGGCATCGGGCGCCTACACGGGATCGGTGTCGGCGCCGATGCTGGCCGATGCCGGGGCCGTACTCGTCATCGTCGGCCATAGCGAGCGCCGCGAAGGTTTTGGTGAGAGCGACGCCGATGTGCGGGCCAAGGCCGAGGCCGCGCTGGCGGCCGGGCTTGCGGTGATCCTTTGCGTCGGCGAACCGCGCGGCGTGCGCGAATCGGGCGGCGCGATCGACTATGTATTGGCGCAGGTCGCGGGGTCGCTGCCCGCCGAATTCGATCCGGCGCGGCTCGCCATCGCCTATGAACCCATCTGGGCGATCGGTACCGGATTGGTGCCGACGGTCGGCGATGTCGCGGCGATGCACGGCGCGATCCGCGCGCAGCTCGATGCGCAGGTCGGCGCCGATGCGGCGGCGATGCGGCTGCTCTACGGCGGTTCGGTCAACGGCGACAATGCCGCCGAACTGCTCGGCGCGGGCGATGTCGATGGCGCGCTCGTCGGCGGGGCGAGCCTGACCGCAGAGAAATTCCTGCCGATCGTCGCGGCGGCGGCGACTCTCGGCTGACGCGCCGCGCACGCTGTGGGTTGAAGCGGAGGCGCTTCGTCTCTATGTGCGCCGCAAGCACGGCCCATCCGGCGCCAACCAACGCTTTCGGGAAAATTCGATGTCCAGCCTCTTTACCTTCCTGCTCGTCGTTCAGGCGCTCGTCGCCGCCGCGATGATCGGCGTCATCCTGATGCAGAAGTCGGAAGGTGGCGGCCTGGGTGTCGGCGGTAGCCCGGCAGGCCTACTCTCGGCCCGCGGCGCCGCAGACTTCATGACCCGCGCGACGACCGTGCTGGCAACGCTGTTCGTCGGCCTTTCGATCGTTCTGGCCGCCATGGCGTCGGTCGGCAGCGCCGGGACCACGGCGCTCGACACCTCGCTGTCGAAGACCGCGCAGCAGCCGAGCGGCGGCGCAGCGCCGCTGACCGGCCCGGCGCAGCAGCCCGCACAAGGTGCCGCGCCCGCTCCGGCTGGGCCCGTGAGCGACGATCCGCTTGCCGCCGCCGCCGCCGCTGCCAACCAGAACGCTCCGGCCGAGCAGGCTCCCGCCAAGAAATAACCGGAAGCTCCGGCTTCCAGCTTCGTCCCCGCATGCTGCGGAATTTTTTCCGCGGGATGCGATTCGACGGCTTGCGCCGTCACCCACCCTTTGAGTAAGTCTTTCCTCCCATGGCGCGGTTCATTTTTATCACCGGCGGCGTGGTCTCCTCCCTTGGCAAAGGTTTGATGGCGGCTAGCCTTGCGGCTCTGTTGCAGGCGCGAGGTTATCGCGTCCGCATTCGGAAATTCGATCCCTATCTCAACGTCGATCCGGGCACGATGTCGCCCTATCAGCACGGCGAGGTCTATGTGACCGACGACGGGGCCGAAACCGACCTCGATCTCGGTCATTATGAACGCTTTACCGGCGTCGCTGCGCGGCAGAGCGACAATGTCACCTCGGGTCGCATCTATCGCGACATCATCACCAAGGAACGCCGCGGCGACTATCTGGGAGCGACCGTGCAGGTCGTCCCGCACGTCACCGACGCGATCAAGGCCTTCGCGCGCGCCGAAACCGACGATCTCGATTTCGTGCTGTGCGAGATCGGCGGCACCGTCGGCGATATCGAATCGCTGCCGTTCATCGAGGCGATCCGTCAGCTTCGCAACGAAGAGGGACGCGACAAGACGCTGTCGGTGCATGTCACGCTGGTGCCCTATATTGCCGCCGCGGGCGAATTGAAGACCAAGCCGACGCAGCACAGCGTCCGCGAACTCGCCTCGCTCGGCGTCCAGCCCGACATCCTGCTTTGCCGCTGCGAAAAGCCGCTGCCCGAGGGCGAGCGCGCCAAGATTGCGCAATTCTGCAACGTGCGGAAGGAGGCGGTGATCCCGGCGCTCGACGCCGACTCAATCTATTCGGTGCCGGTGCAATATCATGGCGAAGGGCTCGACAGCGAAGTGCTGCGCGCATTCGGCCTGCACGACGCGCGCGAACCCGACCTGACCGCCTGGTACGACATCATGGACCGCAAGCGCCACCCCGAGGGCGAAGTGACGATCGGCGTGGTCGGCAAATATGTGTCGCTGCCCGATGCCTATAAATCGCTCAACGAGGCGCTGGCGCACGGCGGCATGGCCAACCGGGTGAAGGTCAATATCCGCTGGCTCGACGCAGAAATGTTCGAACGCGGCGACGATCTCGCCGCGCAGCTCGAGCCGATGCACGGCATCCTCGTGCCCGGCGGCTTCGGCGAGCGCGGGTCGGAAGGCAAGATCGAGAGCGTCAAATTCGCGCGCGAGCGCGGCGTGCCCTTCTTCGGCATCTGCCTCGGAATGCAGATGGCGTGCATCGAGGCGGCGCGGAACACGAGCGGTATCGAGAAAGCCTCGAGCACCGAATTTGGCCCGACCGACGAACCTGTCGTCGGCCTGATCACCGAATGGATGAGCGCCGAAGGGCTGCAGAAGCGCGGCGCGAACACCGATCTTGGCGGTACGATGCGGCTTGGCGCCTATGAGGCGAAGCTGTCGCCCAACAGCCATGTCGCGACCATCTATGGTGCGAACGACATCAGCGAACGTCACCGCCACCGCTATGAAGTCAACGGCGCCTATCGCGACCGGCTCGAAAGCGGCGGTCTCGTCTTTTCTGGCATGTCGCCCGATGGCATGTTACCCGAAATCGTCGAACGTCCGGACCATCCGTGGTTCATCGGGGTGCAGTTTCACCCCGAACTGAAGTCGAAACCCTTCGATCCGCATCCGCTGTTCAAGGGATTCATCGAGGCCGCGGTAAAGCAGAGCCGGCTCGTCTGACGGATCAACAGGGGAAGGGGGCCCATGGATCACGCGAAACTCGCCGAGCTTCAGGGGCCTGACAGCATCTTTTCCGGCCTGTCGCTGGAGGATTGGTCCGATATCGCCAGCCGCGCGGTGCAGATCAACTTTGCCAAGGGCAAGGAACTGCTCGTCCAGGGCGATCCCGGCGACATCATGCTGATCCTGACCGAAGGCACGGCGCGCGTGCCGATGCTGACCGCGGGCGGGCGCGAGATCGTGCTGGCCTATGCCGAGCCGGGCGCCGTCCTGGGCGAGATCGCGTTACTCGACGGCGGCGAACGCACCGCGTCGGTCGTCGCGACCAGCGCCGGCAGCGCGCTGCAACTCGGCCGCAACGCGATGCGCGATTTCGCCGCCAGCCATCCCGACTTCGCCTGGTCGCTGCTCCAGCAGCTTGCGCGCCGCCTGCGCACCGCCGACCAGACGATCGAAAGCGACCGCGCCTATGCCTCGGGACCGCGCCTTGCGCGCTACCTCAAGCGCCTGATCCGCAAGGACAGCGTCGATGCCGAGCATAAGGTCGAACTCAGCCAGACCGAACTCGGCAATTTCGCGGGCATGAGCCGCGAACATATCAACCGCCAGCTCCGCAGCTGGGAGGAATCGGGGATCATCGCGCTCGAACAGGGGCGCGTACGCGTCCTCGACGCCGATCTGCTCGAGGACATCAGCGAAAGCGAAGGCTAGCGCGCTTCCCGGCCACGCTGCCGGACGGCGCGCGCTCGGTCGGGCACCGCCTCGCGGGACATTATAGAAGTTCGAAGACGTCGTAGCGGACGGCGCCGCCGACGCTCGCGCCCAAGCCTACGGCGACGATGTCGTTGAGCCACGCATAGCGTTCGTCGCCGGTTTCGAACATCGGAGTCGTGCGGAAATAGATTTCCTTGCGCTCGTCGGCGGTTTGCGGCCCGCCGCTCCGGGCGTGCCGATGCGCGACCGACAGCGGTCGCAAGACACCGCGATACGATACATAGATCAGCGCCCCATCATGGGTTTCGAAGGTGATCCGCGCATCAAGGCGAAGCGTGTCCTTATTGTCAATCGTCGCCCAGTCGCCGCCGCTCGGCATCACCCGGCCGCGCAAACGCTCGCCTTCGACTTCGCCGCCCGTGAGCGCTGCGATCATCCGGCGCCCGAAATGGGCGGTTCCGATCTGTTGCTGCGGCTCGGTAAAGGCGGCGCGGTAGGAACATAAGTAACGGAATTCGGGACTGTCCATCGTTCATCCTCGCGTTGAACCGGTCGGCGCGGCGGGAGATGATCCCGCCGCGCCAGAAGTCAGAAGCCGAAGGCCAGCGTCACGCCATAGGTCCGCGGAGGGGCATAGGGGGTGAGCGTCTGGCGATAGGGGCCGAAGTAGGTGACGTAGGTCGGGACCAGCGCGTTGGTCAGATTCTTGCCCCACAGCGAGATTTCCCAGCGCTTGTCGGGCGCCGCCAGCGACAGGCGCGCATCCAGATTTTCGTGACTGGGCCACAGCTGCTGCGGAATATTCGATGCCTCGAAATAGGCATCGTCGACCCAACTGTAATCGACGCGCAGCTTGGCCGACAGGTCGCCGATCGGGGCTTCATACTGGCCGCCGATATTGAACTTGTTCTTCGGCGAGCGCGGCAGCCGGTTGCCCGTGTAATTCTGCCCCGGGATCGTATATTCGGTGAACTTCGCGTCGAGCCAGGCATAGCTGCCGTCAAGCTGGAAGCCGTCGAAGGGCCTGATGACGGTTTCGACCTCGATGCCCTTGATCCGCGCCTTGGCCGCGTTGCTGACGACGACGCAGCAGAGCGGGACGAGCTGCGAGATCTGAAGGTCCGAATAATCGGTACGGAACGCCGCGACGTTGAGCCGCAGGCGGCGATCGAACCAGTCGGTCTTGGCGCCTAGTTCATAGCTCCAAGCGAATTCAGGATCATAGGGGGTCGATGCGCCCGCCGCAGTGCCCGAAAGCCCTTGGAAGCCGCCACTCTTGTAGCCGCGCGCGACCGATCCATAGAGCAGCACATCGTCGGTCGCCTTCCAGTTGAGCGCGAACCGCGGCGTGAAGGCTTTCCAGCTCTTCTTGCCGGTCACGTCATAACCGGCGAGCGAACCGAGCGGCGGCGGAAGGCCCGGGCCGTCGTCGGCCTTATAGCCCGCGAAGCGGCCGCTCTTGCGCTCCCACGTCATGCGCGCGCCGACCGTCGCCACCAGCGACGGGACGATTTCATAATCGAACTGGCCGAAGACCGCGATGCTGCGGGCATGGACCGACTGCGGGTAGATACCTGTTCCCGACCCCGCCGGGGTCGGGAAGTCCTGGATCTGGCCCTCGATGCGGTCGTTGTTCTCCTTGAGGTAATAGACGCCCGTCTGGCCTTTCAGCTTGCCGTCCAGTGCATCGAAGCTGAGGCGCAGCTCCTGGCTGAACTGGCTGTTGTTTTCCTGGCCGAAACTGGTCGATTCGATCTGGTCCGGCGGATTGATCGGGTTGCTGAAGAAGGGGGTGACGAAGTTGAACTTGACCTTGCGGAGCGCGGTGAGCGAGGTCAGCGTCCCGAAGGGGAGGTCGAGGTTGACCTCGCCCGAATAGGTCTGGATCGTCCGTTTGACCTCGCCGTCGATATAGGCGTTCACGACGCGCGGGTCGGGGTTGATGCCGACGCAATGGATGCCACCGGCAAAGGTCGCATCGCAGCTATTGTGGCGTGGATTGCCTTTCTGATCCTGCCGCGACACGTCGGCGCGCAGGATGATATCGAGCGTGTCGGTGGGCACGAAGCGGAGTGCAGCACGCCCCGTCGTCAGATTGAGGTCGTTGACGTCATTGCCCGTGGTCTCGTTATATTCGAAGCCGTCGCGCTGCTTGTGCGACAGGCCCGCCGACAGATAGATTTTGTCGGTTAGCGCCATGTTGCCGCGCGCGACCACCCCGACGCGGTTGTAGTTGCCGTAGGTGCCTTCGAAGTGGAAACTTTCTTCGTCGGTAGGCTTGCGGCTGATGAACTGGACGAGCCCGCCGATCGCATTCTTGCCGAACAGCGTGCCCTGCGGTCCGCGCAGCACCTCGACGCGTTCGAGGTCGAGCGCGTCGAGATCGGGGGTGCCGCCGCGCCCGGCGTAAACGCCGTCGATGAAGACAACGACCGATGGGTCGCCGCCTGCATTCTGACTGATCCCGGGCGCGCTGCCGATGCCGCGCATCGCGAAGTTTGTGTTGACCGGGTCGACCGCGCTGATCGCCAGGCCGGGGGTGCGGATTGCGATGTCCTGCACGGTCTCGATGCTGTTGTCGCGAAGCTGCTCGGCCCCGAAGGCGGTAACCGACACAGGGACGTCCTGCAGTCTTTGTTCCTGCCGCTGCGCGGTAACGATGATGTCGCCGCCGTTATCCGCTGCCGCATCCTGTGCCGCCGCCGCCGCGGGCATCGCGGCGAGGGCCACGCCCGTCAAAAACAGGGCGGACTGCTTCCTTCCGTTTTTCGCCATCTCAACTCTCCCAGCCGTTTTGTTATTTTGCTTCCCGATCGCGCTTGACTCGGTCACTAATTTACTTAGTGTTCTAAGTATATGTTTCTATATAACAGGCTGACTTGCGATGCAAGAGCGGGCGGCTGCCGGGGAGATGGGTGCGATGGCGGGCGGAAACACGGGACAGGACGATCTCCACGGACGCATGACCGACGCGGGCGATACCGCCGATTTCCCGCGACCCGCCTACGCCTGGTACACCGTTGCGGTCCTGCTGCTCGCCTACACCTTGTCGTTCATCGACCGCATGATCCTGACCCTGCTCGTCGCGCCGATCCGGGCGGCGCTCGACATTTCGGACACGCAGGTCAGCCTGCTAATCGGGCTGGCCTTCGCGCTTTTCTACACCTTGCTCGGCTTGCCGATCGCGTGGATCGCCGATCGCTGGAACCGGCGGAACCTCATCCTGATCGGCGTCGCCCTGTGGAGCGCGATGACGGCGGGATGCGGTTTCGCCGGAAGCTATGCGACGCTGTTCCTCGCGCGCATGGGGGTGGGGGTTGGCGAAGCGGCGCTGTCGCCGGCCGCCTATTCGATGCTCAGCGACACTTTCCCGCGTGATCGGCTCGCGCGCGCGATGGCGGTCTATTCGATCGGGGTGCCGCTGGGATCGGGGGTTGCGATGATCCTCGGCTCTTTCGTCGTCCAGGCCGTCCTTGCGGCGCCGATGGTCCACCTGCCGCTGGTCGGTCCGGTCGAGGCTTGGCGGACCATTTTCCTGTGGGTTGCAGCGCCGGGGATTCTCGTCTGCCTGCTGCTGCTCACGCTTCGCGAACCGCTGCGGCGCGGCATGGCCAGGGCTGACGCCGGGCCCCGCGAGGCGGCGGCGCCCGGTTTTGTGGCGCATCTCGGGGCGCAGCGGGTCGCGCTTGGCGCGCTGTTCGCCGGCATGTCCCTGATCGGCCTTGTCATGTACGGCGTGATCGCGTGGGTGCCGACCTTCTTCGCGCGGACCTATGGCATGGACGTGTCGCAGGCGGGCCTGTGGTTCGGCCTGATCATGGCGACCGGCGGGGCGGCGGGGCTCGTCCTCGGCGGGACGCTGGCCGACCGGATGTTCGCGCGGGGCCGAACCGACGCCCATCTGCGCGTGATGCGCCTTTCTATCCTTCTGGGCGGGCCGTCCCTTTTAGCGGCTGTGCTCATGCCGAACCCGGCGCTGGCTTTCATCCTGCTCGCCGTCGCTTTCCCCATGCTGACAATGCACGGCGTCGGCACGGTGGCGCTGCAGTTCATCACACCCAACGAATATCGCGCGCGCGCGACCGCACTCTATTTTTTCGTCGTCAATCTCGTCGGGCTGGGTTTCGGTCCGATGCTGATCGCATTGCTGACCGATCATCTGTTCATGGACGATGGCGCGCTGCGCTATTCGATCGCGCTCGTAACGGGGATTGCGCTGCCCCTTGCGGCGGTGATCCTGACCGCCGGCTTTTCAGCCTTTGCCCGCGACATCGAAAAAATGGCCGACGCCGCGTAATTTGCGAGCCGCCGCGAATGTTCGAAGGCCTTGGCGAGCTCCAGCCTGAACCGGAAGATCCGCAGCACAAGCTTCGCGTCTGCGCGCGCAGCACCTTCATCAGTATCGAGGTCGCCAGCGTCGAGGCGGCCCATCGCATGACCAATGCCGGGACATTGAATTGCATCAGTTGCCAGCCTTTCTTCTGTCTGTCGCCGAAGACCTTAGCGAACTGGTGGATAGGCCGCGCGAAGCTGATCGAGCGGTGATTGTGCTGTCATCGGCATCGGGCTAGATCGGCTGTATGAAGCAGGGGATGCTGTTTATCGGCTTGGTCGCATTTGCGATTATGCTCATTCTGGCCATATTTTTCGCGGCCCGCTTCGGCGACGAGGATTAGCTTGCCCGCCGCTCTTTCCAATGCTTCTGGCGGCGATAGTCCCGGGAGTTTGATATAGGTTAAGTTCGCGCGCCCTGCGCTCCCGGGTTCGCGCTCTGAAGGCTTGCGCAATCTTCCCGACCTCGCCATGGATCATGTCCAATCGCGGCGCGGAGACGGCAACCTTTATGGAATCGAAGAAGATCGCGTCTCTTGGACGCGACCGCCGCGCAAGCCGCGTAATCGTTGCGCTGCTGGCGCTCGGGTTTGTCGCGCTGCTCGTTGCCGCTGCGGCGACTTATTGGACCCAGCGCCAGAATGAGGAAATCGCCCAGCGCGTCTCGCACACGCTGCTGGTCGAGGCGCGTCTCGGCGCGTTCGCGAGCGCCAATGAGCGGATGGAGACCGCGCGCCGCGGGCTTCTGTTGACCAACGACCAGCGCTTTGCCGTGATCATGAACAAGGCCGAGGAAAGCGCCCGAGCACAGCTCGGCGACCTTGGCGTGTTGATCCGGGACAATCCGGACCAGGCGGCGCGCGTCGCGCGGCTTCGCAAACTTATCGAGGATTATGGCGCCTATAATCGCACGGCGATCGGCGGCGGCATCGCGGCGCGCCGCGCGGTCGTCGAGGGGTTTGCGAGCGATACGGGTGTTGCGTATGTCGGCGAAGCTCGCGGGGTGGTCGATGCCATGATGGCGGACGAGCTTGGGCTGCTAGGCGAGCGCGAAGGCAAGCAGCGGCGCACGCAGGCCCTGTTCAATACTACATTGCTCATCACCGGGCTGCTCATCCTCGCGGTCGCCGCGATCACGCTGCTGCTCATTCGCCGCAATCTCGTCGACCTTCGCCTGTCGCGCGAACAGCTTCGCCATTTGAACGAAAGCCTCGAGGAGCTTGTCGAAGCGCGCACGGCCGAACTCAGCCGGGCCAATGCCGAGATCCAGCGCTTTGCCTATATCGTCAGTCACGACCTTCGCTCGCCGCTGGTCAATGTGATGGGCTTCACCGCCGAACTCGAAGCAGCGCGCAAGGCGATTGCCGATTATCTCGCGCGCAGCGAAGAAGCGAATTGGCAGGCACCCGACCCCGCGACCCGCCTCGCGATCGAGGAAGATCTTCCCGAAGCGATCGGCTTCATCCGCAGTTCCACCCAGAAGATGGACCGGCTCATCAACGCGATCCTCAATCTGTCACGCCAGGGGCGACGGTCGCTGGCGCCCGAGCGGCTCGACCTTGGCCGCGTCGTCAAGACGATCGCCGACAGCCTCGAGCACCGCATCCAGGAAACGGGGACGCGGCTCGAAATCGGCGATTTGCCTGAGATCGTCAACGACCGGCTCGCCGTCGAACAGATTCTCTCGAACCTCATCGAAAATGCGCTCAAATATCTCAAGCCCGGGCGGGCGGGCGTGATCGTCATCAGCGGGCGAAGCGAATATGGACGGGCGTTCGTCGAGGTGAAGGACAATGGCCGCGGGATCGACCCGCGCGACCATGATCGCATTTTTGACCTTTTCAGAAGGTCGGGGACACAGGACCAGCCCGGTGAGGGCATCGGTCTCGCACACGCCAGGGCGCTTGCCTATCGCCTTGGCGGCACGATCGACGTGCAATCGGCGCTGGACGAGGGATCGATTTTCCGTCTCACATTGCCGGTCGAATGGAAAGGCGGAGAAGAAAATGCCTGATCAACAGCAATCCGTAAATATCGTGATGATCGAGGACGACGAAGGTCATGCCCGGCTGATCGAAAAGAATATCCGCCGCGCCGGCATTTCGAATGCCATCCATCACTTCACCGACGGCACGTCGGCGCTCGATTTTCTCTACGACGCTGAGGAGGGGCCGGCGCGCAACGGTCCGGCGCTCGTCCTTCTCGATCTCAATCTTCCCGACATGAGCGGGACCGATATTCTGACACGGCTCAAAGGTGAGGGCAGTGCGCTGCGCCGGACGCCCGTGGTCGTGCTCACCACGACCGACGACAAGGTCGAGATCCAGCGCTGCTATGATCTGGGCTGCAATGTCTACATCACCAAACCCGTGAATTACGAGAATTTCGCCGATGCGATCCGCCAGCTCGGTCTATTTCTGTCGGTGATTCAGGTCCCCGATCCCGATCAGGCCTGACGGGAAGGGCTTCGTCGAGCGTGGCGCATATTCTCTATATCGACGATGACGAGGGCATCCGCCGTCTCGTCTCGCGCAATCTTGAACGCGAGGGGTTCAAGGTCAGCCTGGCAGCGAGCGGCGCCGAAGGCGTCATGATGACCCGCGAGGCGCGTTTCGACCTTATCGCGGTCGATCATTATATGCCGGGGCAGGACGGGCTTTCGACGCTCGAAGCGTTGCGAAGCGTCGCGGGTTGCCCGCCGATCGTCTATGTGACGGGTTCGGAGGAGAGCCGCATCGCGGTTGCCGCGCTCAAGGCGGGCGCCGATGATTATGTCGTGAAATCGGTGGGCAGCGATTTCTTCGACCTGCTGGCAAGCACCTTCGGACAGGTCCTCGAACGCGCCAGCCTCCGCCGCGATCGCGAGCGCGCCGAGGAGGAACTCAGGGCCAGCAATGCACGGCTCGAGGCGCTGCTTACCGAAGTCAATCACCGCGTCGCGAACAATCTCCAGATGATCATGTCCTTCGTCGCGCTGCAGGCGAAGACACTCCCCGATCCCGAGGCGCGCGAAGCGCTCAAGAAAACCCAGCAGCGGATCGCTACCGTCGCGCAGGTGAACCGCCGTCTCTACACCAGCAATGACGTCGAATTTGTCGCGATGGACGAATATCTGGCTGGCCTTGCCGCCGACCTTGGCGATAGCTGGTCGACCGGCGCCGCCCGCCGCGAAGTGCGCGCCGACGTTGAGCCGCTACGGATCGCAACCGACAAGGCCGTCGCACTCGGCATGATCGCCAATGAATGGGTGAGCAATGCCTGCAAATATGCCTATGGGGCTGCCGAAGACGGCGAAGTGAGGATTATTCTGCGCCGGAGCGGCGAGCGCACGGTCGAACTTGGCGTGGAAGATGATGGGCCCGGCTTTTCAGCCGGCGTCCCGGCACAGGGCACCGGGCTGGGCACAAAGCTCATCGACGCCATCGCGCGTACCCACCGCGCCGAGGTGCATTATGAGCCTTGCCAAGCGGGAGGGCAAGGAATGCGGGCGCGGATCCTGCTGCCGCTCAAGGCTGGCGAGCTCAAAGCCCTAAGCCCGTCGCTCGCCTATCGTTGACGGCATGAATGGAAGTCAGGCGCGCCTGGAGCCCTGACCTGGCTGCGCTCTGCGGTGAGATCGAGCGCTTACCGAAACCTGCCCTGCACGTGAAATAGCCCGCGCGGTAGCAGCGCGCGGGCTTTCCCAAATCTCGCCGAGGTCAGTAGCTGTTTTCGAACTCGTCGATTTCGCGCTCGGCTTCATCCTGAGCGCGGCCATATTTTTCCTGAATCTTGCCGGCGAGCACCTTGCGGTTGCCGTTGATCTGGTCGACCTCGTCGTTGGTGAGTTCGCCCCATTTCTTCTGAACATGGCCTTTGACCTGTTCCCAATTACCCTTGATCGTGTCGTTGTTCATGATTGATCTCCATTCTGTGTGATCGATCAACGATTGCGGGAAGCCGACTGTTCCGCTGCGGCGCGGATTTGGTACGCGCCGAAAAGACACCGCTTAACATAGGTTAAGCTCAAGCTTTTCAAGCAGCGTCGCGCTCTGCTTAGGCGAGCGATAGGCTTGCCGCGCGCGCAATGAACATAGGTTGCGCGATGGGACGCCACGCTTGCGGAACCGGCCGCAGGCGCGGGAAAAGTCGCTGCCCTGTTTGCGCCTGCCTCGGGTGATCAGGATTGATCGCGGTGGAGATAGAGATCAGAGAAGTCCGCGAACGCGATCAGCGCATCGAGGTCGGCAATCCGGATACCCCGTCCTTCACGGACGATCGAACCCGAGCGCTCCAGCGCCTTGAGGGTCCGGTTCACATGCACCGGCGTCAGCCCTAGCACGTCGGCGAGTTGCTCCTGGGTGAGCGGCATTTTGCGCACGTCGAGTCCGCCCCAGTGGGTGTCGTCCAGCCGGAAGTGAAGCTCGCACAGCAGATGGGCGAGCCGCGCGAGCGCGTCGCGGCGACCGTTGTTGAGCAGCCATTTGCGACCGATCGAAGCTTCGATGAGGATATCGACCATGACGGCGCGCGCGATTGCGGGGCGCGCCTGGACGAGCCGCTCGAAATCCGAAATCATGATCACGGTCAATTCGACGGCGGTGAGCGCCTGCAAATTATGATCGACGGTGCGAAGGTACATCGACTGGAAATCGAGCGGGTCGCCGGGAATCTTGATCGCGACGATCTCGCGGCCCCCATCGGGGGTGGTCTTTTGCCGATAGGCGAAGCCCGACCGCAGCACCGGACAGATGTCGGAGCGCTCGCCTTCGCGCAGGATATAGGCGTTGGGTTCAAGATGCCGCGTTTGATGTGGCAGCGCGGCGATCGCCGCCTGGTCCTCGGTGGAAAGAAGGCTGTGACTGAGCAGCTTGGCCAGAAACACCCCCATGCCGGGCGGTGCCTTGTCGCGGTCGAACATTATCAATGCCTTTCCTTGCCGCGGATGCCGCGCGCCTGATTGGATCTGATGCCCAAATGGGACCCCGCGTGGGTTTATCGCGAGGCTCTCGGATCTAAGTTATTGAAAAGGTGGTGGACGCACTAGGGCTCGAACCTAGGACCCGCTGATTAAGAGACCGTCATTTTAGTTCAATAATTCAGGTACTTAGCTGCATTCGTGTACGATTTGAATGAGAATGAGAAACAAGGTTTAACATTGAGCAACAACTAGCAACGTCACAAAATCACCTACAGGCGAGCCGATGGCTTCGACCGCTTTTACGCCCACCCGAATAGCGTAGCCCGGGACGCCGGGGGCTTTCCAGCCTTCGCCGCAGCGCCTAAGTCGGGATGGCCATTACGGAAGGGTACATAAGGGGCGGGGATGGGGGTTACGTTCGACCGGGATATGCGGATTGCGGGCTTCCGCCCGTCTGTATTCAAGGCAGCGCTCCGTGCCTATCTCAGAATCGAGGATCGGGCTTCTTTCCTCGACCTCAAAAGCGTCGTTCCGATGCAGCGAGATGCCGCAATCATATTGGAGGAATGTCTCGACCGCGGGCTGATCGATCCTGCGACCTTCAAGGTGACCGATCGCGGCATGACGGTCGCCCGTTCGAAGGTGGTCGCGCGGACGCCGCTCGCCAAGGCGCGTGGAGTGCTGAGCGACCTTCTCGACCGTATCGACCAGCTCAATGCGGACCCCGAAGCCGTGACCCGCGTCGACGAGGTCTGGCTCTATGGAAGCCTGATGCGCGAAGAGGCAAGCGTGGGCGACATCGATCTCGCGATCAGCCGGTCGCGCGATGCGCGCTTCGGTGACAAGCTTCACCTCCAGGATGAAGAGGCAAAGCGGCTTGTCGCGCGCTTCGCGGACGCCCCGAAACATTTCGACTGGCCATGGGAGCGCATCGACTGGCTCTACAAGCGGGCGATTTACGGGGCGCGGCGGCAACCGCTCCTTTCGGGCGCGCAAGACGGCACGACCGACCTCCAGTCGCTCGCTGTGCCCTGCCGGCTAATCTATGATCGGGCGCGGGGCGGACGGGTCGACGATCCGATCCTGCCGCGTCACCCGGACTCGCCGGGGCGCGCGAACACACTGTCGCCGCCCGAGGACATGCCCGATCTCGTGCCCGCTGCCCTGCGGCCGATGGATGCGCGCTGGATTACAGGTTTCACCGGCTGGCAGATGGTGTCACCATATGATCTATTCCGCGGCTGGACCGAGGAATGCCGGCGGCTGTTCCCGGGCTATCCCGAAACGCTCCGGGTCGCTGCCAGCGCAGACGAACTCGCCGCGATAGGCGGACGGTCGAGTGCGACCAGCGTTGCGCTCGATGGCCGAAACGCGGTTGTGATCGCCGACATCGCCAAGCGGCGCGGAACCAGGGTGACGCTGACGCGGGCGATCGATGCGAGCGGCGATGTTCCGATCCTGCGCGCAGCGCTGGTCGACGGCGAGTGCAAGGGCAGCCCCAAATATCGCGATCCGCAATCGATGCGGTACATGGCGGCCGCCATTTCGCTGATTTTGGCGACGGATGCGGAGCGGATACTGCGTCGCGCCGGCGAGGAAGGCCGCGATCCACGCGCGACGATCGCGCTTAGCGGCGCGGCGGTGCCGGAAGAGCTCAGGACATTTTTCGTGGAGGAAACGGCCGGCCTCCTGACCCGGCGCGACGTGGCTATCGAACCGCTTGGCGAGACCGCTTCGGTCACGATCGAGATCGTCTAGCTTTGCCCGGCGATGCGCCTTCGCACTTGCGCGGCTTTATGGCAGAGTGAAGCGAAACCAAGGGGAAAAAGAGGATCATGGGAGTGAGAGGAAGAGGCGCCCGCGCGGGCCAATCCGCGGCGCCGCCCCGGATGAAATATTTCCGGCTGCTGAGCTGGTCTCCTTACCACAAGGTGGGCGACTATATCGCGCATATCCACCAGGAACTCGGACGTCTCGGCTTTGCGGTCGAGGATATCGAATCTCGCAGCTCGCCGCCCAATGGGGAAGAAGTGCTCTCCGAACTGCTTGGCTGGATCGGCGAGCATCCAGGAGCCAATTATGCGGCGCTCGTCGACTGGCAGAACCTCGACTTCGCGAACCTCACCGAGCGGCTCGACCGCAACCGGGATGCCAAGCCCCGCATCGAAGTGACTGCGGAAATCACGAAGATGCGAAATTTCTCGGTGCGCTGGTATCCGGCCGGCTGGCGCGACGCCTCGCCCAATTGGGGCGAAACTGACCGTCATCCCTGGAATATGATAGGGCACAAGATTTGGGGCACGCCGCCCGATTTTCGCTGGTTTCGGGGTGACCAGCCGGCGACCTTCGACGGGCGTGCGACCAACGAGCTCATGTTCATTCGCGGCGTCGGCAATCTGCATCCCGAGCCGCGCGACGAATATGGCACTTATGCGAAGTTCAATCACGACCTCGTCGACAGCATGCTCATTGCCGCTGTGCGAGCAGCCTATGAAGGGCTGATCGAGCAGCTTTCGAACAGTTTCGAGGTCGAAGTCCTCGATGCGTTCGAATTCAGCTTCCGCGAAGAGGATAGCGACGATGAATACGCGAGGCGGCCCGACCGTCGGGTGGTCGGCTGGCAGATCGTCGACGCGCGAGAGCTTCGCGCACGGCAGGCACGCGAGGCTGAAGAGGCGCGCGAGGTCGAGGCCCGTGCCGAGATCTCAAATATTGCCGCAAGACATAATTGCACCTTCGCCGAACTCCTTCGGTCGCTCGATGATGCAAGCCGGTCCCGGCCGCCCAAAGGCGCCGCCGATTTGGAGCAAATATACAGGGCAGCCGCCAAGAGCCTCCGGAGCGCAGGGGCCGACATCACCGTGCGCGAAGTGCGGCGCCTGATCCAGCACCTTCGGGACTTTATGCCAGACGAGCTTCCGGAACTCCTCCAGGCTGACGCCGCTCCTCCGGCCTGATCTGCCAACCGCGGCCGCTGACAGCCGGAACCGCGTATCGCAAGGATGGGAGCAAAGGCCCACCATGATCTTGCGGGCGAAGATAGGGCTGACGCTGAGGCAGCCGAACATTACGACCTGCAAAACCGCCATCCGGTGCTCCGGGCGAAGCAACCCGGCGTCAAACCCGGACCGCTGACAGCAGGGATCGAATGGTCACGCGGCGACGCTATCACGATGTTCTGCCAATGGCGCGGGGGAAGTCAGGCCCGATCCGATCGCTGCGCGGCTGGATTTCGTCAGCGTGTCCCGGCGGAACGGCCCGCCGCGGCGCGTCAGTCGCGAGCATTGAAGAGGGGCATTCGATCCTGACGGCTGCCGGACGGGATGCGCGCTGCGTCGCAGCCAGAATCCGCCGGGTGCGGGCCGGGACGTCGACTGCTCACATCAGGCGGCGGCGCGCTTGCGCGATGCGAAAGCGGCGATGAGCAAGCGCACCCAGCGCCGCCGGTCGCCGGGCCGGCTGTAGACCACCGTATCGATCACCGGTGCCTCGCCCATCAGCGGATAGACGTCTTCGTCGTCGGCGTTGTGGCCCGGTCTTTCCTGCGTCTCCCATATGAGATGCGGCAGCCCGCGCGAATGAGCGAAGCGCGCGATAGCGCGGCGATCGGCTTCGGGCGCCAGAACCAGCTGGACGCCGTGCGCGCGCAGACCGGCATAGACCTGCGACACCACCGGCGAATCCTGGTTGCCGGGCGAGATGGCAAGGCTCTCGCCGGCGAGATCGTCGATCGAAAGGCGCTCGCGCCCGGCAAGGCGATGCCCAGCCGGAACCGCGACATGGCAGTAACGGCGAACGACATGCGTCATGTCGAGATCGGCTTCGACGACGCCCGGCGCCGACAGCGAGAAGAAGACGTCGAGCTCGCCCTCCCTGAGCTTGGCCATCAGCTCGGTCCGCGTGCCGTAGACGATTTCGAGCTGCGGCTCGGGATAGCGCTTCTGGAAGGCGTCGATCGCGTCCATCCGCTGCTCGGCAGCGAAGCTGTAGGCACCGATCCGGACCACGGCTTCGGACTTGGCCTGGATGGCGCGCGCCGCCGCTATCATTGCCTTCTCGCTTGCGAGCAGCGCGTGGGCATGGGGCAACATGGCTTCCCCGGCGGGAGAAAGGGCAACCGAGCGCGAATTGCGGTCGAGCAGGGTCAGCCCGAGCTGGTCTTCGAGCCGCTTCAGATGCTGCGAGACCGCCGACTGGGCCATGCCCAGTGCCTCGGCGGTGCGCGTGAACGACCGCTTGTCGGCGATCGTCATGAAAATGAGCATCTGTCGCAAATCGAGCATGGCGAAGGTCACCTATCACGTTTCGTGATAGATAACCCCCGATATCGCAGATGATCAATCCCTCATCGGCTGGCAGTTTGACGCTCGATGTCCGTCACCAAGAACGGACGCCATGAGGGAGAGGTCCGTGAAGATTTCGAATATTTCCGTGCATGCATTTGTCTGGGCTGCCGCGTTCGGCACCACCGCCGCGCACGCGCAGAGCGCGCCGGCCGCGGAAGTGCCTCCGGCGGAGGCTGTTCAGGATGCCGGCGATGGGGACATCATCGTCACCGCGCAGCGCCGCGAGGAACGGTTGCAGGATGTCCCTATCGCTATCTCGGCTTTTTCGGGCGACGCGCTGCAAAGCGCAGGGATCAGCTCGACCAACGATCTGACGCAGATCACGCCGAGCCTCAACTTTACCCAATCTTCCTTCTCGCCGCAGCCGACGATCCGCGGACTGGGAACGCGCGGCGTCTCGGCGGGCGATGAGTCGCTGGTTCCGGTCTATATCGACGGCGTCTATCAGCCCTTTCTCGGCAGCGTCGCCACCGAGCTCAACAATATCGCGCGCGTCGAGGTGCTCAAGGGCCCCCAGAGCGCGCTGTTCGGGCGCAACAGCACCGGGGGCGCGATCAACATCGTCACTCATGACCCCGATGGCGACGAAGAGCTGCGCGGCAGCCTGTCCTACGGCAGCTTCGACGAACGTATCGCCAAGCTCTACGTCAACGGCGGCGATGACGTCGTCGCCGCCAATGTCGCGTTCAGCCTCAACCGCGACGACGGCTATATCAAGGATCTCAACGGCGGACCCGACAAGGGCTGGGTCAACACCTGGGCGCTTCGTTCCAAGCTCCGGGTCCGGCCGAACGACAGTCTCGACCTGATCCTCGCCTATAATCGCGTCGAACGCGACGATACGCTGGCGACGGGGCAGCAGCCTTTCAACAACAATACGGTGACGCTCAACACCCCGGGCGTGATCTTGCCCACGCGCCCGAACGAGACCTCGGGTCGGGGCGGCGAGCTCAATCTGGTGCAGGATACCGCCTCGCTCACGCTGCGCGCCGATCTCGGCTTTGCGAATCTGGTCGCGATCACGGCTTACGACAACGCCGGCCAGTTCATCGATTCCGACGTCGACAGCACCAATATCGAGCGCTCGCGCCTTCCCGTGACCTATTACACCCGTTCGTGGATCCAGGAACTGTATCTGACCGGCGAGACGGGGCCGGTCAGCTGGATCGCCGGTGCGACCCTCTTCAACCAGGATGCCGGAAACAAGCGCTCGCAGGTCATCACAAACGGCAATCCGACGGGCCCCGGTTCGTCCGACGTTACATCGAACATCGACAATAATTCTATCGCGCTCTACGCGCAGGCGAGCATCGACTTCACCGACCGGCTGTCGCTGACGCTCGGCGGGCGCTACACCAACGAGCGCAAGGTCTTCGACATCACGAACAACCTCAACGGCCAGCAAATCCATGGCCGCAAGCGCTGGCAGGTGTTCACGCCGTCGGCGACGCTGCAGTACCGGCTCAACGATGATGCGAATATCTATGCGAAGGCCGGAAAGGGCTTCAAGTCGGGCGTGTTCCCGGCGTCGACGCTGTCGCCGAACCCTGTCGATCCCGAGGAAGTGTGGCAATATGAACTCGGCACGAAGCTGCGGGTGGCGGGCTGGCTGAACGCCAATTTCGCGGCCTTCTATACCGACTATTCGAACATGCAGGTCAACATCCGCGTCAACAATATCAGCTCGCTGCAAAACGCCGGCAGCGCCGAAATCTACGGGGTGGAGGGAGAATTATTCGGTCGCCCGCTGCCGGGGCTCAATCTCCGCCTCGGCTTTTCGAAACTCTGGGGCGAGTTCACCGATTTTCCCAATGCCGTCGGCTATGTGCCGCTTCCCAATGGCGGCAACCAGACGGTCACGATCGACGCGACGGGCAACAAGATCATCCGCACGCCGCTCTTCTCGCTCAATGCCGGCTTCGATTATGAGCATGAATTGTCCGGCGGCAACGCGCTGCTCGCCTCGGCCAATCTCTATCACGCCGGCAAAAGCTATCGCGATGCCGACAACCGCATCGTCGAGGGCTCACGGACGCTGGTGAATGGCGAGATCGGTTTCCGCCTCGCCGACCCGCGGATCACCTTCTCGCTGTGGGGCCGCAATGTGCTCGACGAGACCTACACCGTATATGTCCTCGTCGGCCCCTCGACGGACTCGGCGCTCTACGGCCGGCCGCGCAGCTTTGGCGGACGGGTTTCCTTTGAATTCTGAGGGCGCGGCCGGCGCCCCGGTCTCGCGCTGCGGGGCAGGGGCGGCTTTTCCGTTACGCGGCGCCCTTTCTTCTCCTTCGGAATCGGGGACAAATCATGCACATCGCGGATAGCGGCCCGGCGATCGCTTCGGGCACGCCGACGAAAGGGTTTCTGCGCGGATGGCCGATGATCTGGCTGTTCCTGCTGCTCTATATTTTCTCCTTCATCGACCGGCAGGTCATCACGATGATGGTCGACCCGCTCAAGCGCGACCTCGGCCTCTCCGATTTCCAGATCAGCCTGATGATGGGGCCGGCCTTCGGGCTGTTCTTCGCGCTCTGCGGACTGCAGATGGGCTGGCTGGTCGACCGCTATTCGCGGCGCTGGATCACCATCGCTGGCGTCATGCTGTGGGGCGCGGCGACGCTCGGCTCGGGCCTCGCGCGCAGCTTTCCAGGCTTGCTCGTCGGCCGCATGGGCGTCGGCATGGGCGAGGCGACGCTGACGCCCGCCGCCCATTCGCTCATCGCCGAGCAATTTCCGCGCGAGCGGCTCTCGACCGCGATCGCGGTCTATTCGCTCGGCGCGGTGATCGGCGGCGGGCTTGCCGTCGTCCTCGGCGGCGCGATCGTCCATCTCGCGGCGGGGGCAGGGGAGGTTCACCTGCCGCTGGTCGGCGCTGTCCGGCCATGGCAGCTCGTCTTCATCGTCCTCGGCATCGCGACTATCCTGCTCGCGCCGCTGGTGCTGATGGTTCGCGAATATGACCGCAAGGCTGCGCGCGAGGCCGTCCGGCTCGCGGTCGCGAGCGGCGCGGCCGCCGAAGGCATCAGCCTGCGGCAGCTGTTCGCGCGGCACCCGATGCTGTTCATCGGTCTGCCGCTCGGCTTCGGGCTGCTCAATGTAATCACCAATGCCTATGGCGCCTGGACCCCGACCTTCATGGTGCGCGAGTTTGGCTGGGATGTCGGCAAGGTAGGCCTCGCCTGGGGGGTGCAGCACATCATCGCCGCCGTCATCGGCCAGATCGGCGGCGCGATGCTCGTCGACTGGCTCTATCGCCGGGGCATGACCGACGCCCACACAAAATATCAGATTTGGGGCGTTCTGATCGGTGTGCCGATCAACATCGTCGCGCTGTGGAGCGGTGATCCCTGGATTTTCCTGATCCTCAACGCGGTCTATTATGTCCTCTGCTATCCCTTTCTGGGTTATGCGGTATCGGCGCTCCAGATCCACACGCCGCAACATCTGCGTGGACAGGTCTCGGCCATTTTCCTCGCGATCATTACCGTCATCGGCAGCGGCATCGGCGCGCCCTTCACCGCGCTCGTCAGCGACAATCTGGTCCGCGAAAGCGGCCAGCTCGGAATGGCGCTGATCATTGTCTCGGCGGTGTTCGCGCCGCTCGTCATCATCATGCTTTCGCTGGTGTCCCGCAAGCTGCGTGCGATGCACGCGGCCGGAGAATGATAAGAAATGACCTCCCTCTTTCCGCTCCAGGGTGTGCGCGTGATCGATCTCGGCCGCACCTTCGCCGCCCCCTATGCGACGCAATTGCTCGCCGATCTCGGCGCCGAGGTGATCAAGCTCGAGCGCAAGGGGCGTGGCGACGAAATGCGCCATTATGGCCCGCCGTTCATCCGCAACGCCGAGGGTGAAGACCAGCCCATCTCCTCCTATTTCATCGGCGCGAACCGGCACAAGAAATCGATCGAGGTCGATCTAGCGACCCCCGGCGGACAGCAGCTGGTGCGCGACCTTGCCGCGACCGGGGACATCTTCGTCGAGAATTTCAAGGTCGGCGATCTGGCGCGCTACGGGCTCGACTATGCCGCGATCCGAAAGATCAATCCGGACATCATCTATTGCTCGGTCACGGGCTTCGGGCAGACGGGCCCCTATGCGCCGCGCCCGGGCACCGACAGCGTGTTCCAGGCGATGAGCGGGATGATGAGCATCACCGGCGAGCCCGGCATGCCGCCCACCAAGATCGGCCTCATCATCTCCGACCTCATCACCGGCCTTTACGCCGCCAACGCCATCCAGGCGGCGCTTCGCGCGCGCGAAGTCGTTGGGGCGGGGGGGCAGCATATCGACATGTCGTTGCTCGATGTCGCGGTCGCCACCATGTCGCACCGGGCGATCGACTATCTGATGAGCGGCGAAGTGCCGCAGCCGCTCGGCACCTCGGCGTCGGGCTCGGCGCCGGCGCAGACCTATTCGTGCCGCGACGGCAAGATCAATATCCAGGCGAGCGCCGAGCCGAAGTTCGCGACCTTTTGCGCGATCATCGGCCGCGAGGATCTTTTGGCGGACCCGCGCTTCGCGACACGCGCGATCCGCTTCGCCAACAAGGATGCGCTCGAGGTGGAGATTGAGCGCACGCTGGCGGACTGGGCGCTCGGCGATCTTTACGAGGCGTTGATCGCGGGGGATATCATCTGCGCGCCGATCTACACCGTCGACCAGAGCTTTCGGGATCCGCAGATCGTCAGCCGCGAACTGGTGCGGCGGGTGACCGACGCGCACGGCAATGACATCCCGATGATCGTCAACCCGATCCGCCTCTCGGAAACGCCGGTGCGCGAACCGGCGGCGCCGCCGGTGCTCGGCGAGCATCGTGACGAGATATTGCGCGACATATTGAATTATGACGATGCGCGCATCGGCGCGCTGCGCGCCGAAGGAGCGATATGACGATGGAGCGGCGTCTTTTGGGCCGGAGCGGGCTCGAGCTTTCGGTGCTCGGTTTCGGCGCGATGACCTTCGGCGACGGGCAGGCGGCGGGTCTCGGGGTCACCGACCTTTCCGGCGCCCGGCGTCAGGTCGATCGCTGCATCGATGCCGGGATCAGCCTCTTCGATACCGCCGACATCTATTCGCGCGGCCGTTCGGAGGAAATCTTGGGCGAGGCGCTGGGCGCCAGGCGGCCATCGGTGATCGTGGCGACCAAGGCGTTCGGGGCGACGGGACGCGGGGCGCACGATCGCGGCCTGTCGCGCCGCCATCTTGTCGAGGCCTGCGATGCCAGTCTGCGCCGCCTCGGCACCGACTGGATCGACCTCTATCAGCTTCACTGCCATGACGCGCTCGTTCCTGTCGAGGAAACGCTGCGTGCGCTCGACGATCTCGTCCGCGCCGGAAAGATCCGCTATGTCGGCTGTTCCAACTATGCCGGCTGGCAGCTGATGAAGGCGCTGGCGACCGCCGACCGCCTCGGGACCGAGCGGTTCATCGGCCAGCAGATTCAATATTCGCTGCTCGCGCGCGACGCCGAGAATGAGCTGCTGCCCTGCGGCGTGAGCGAAGGCGTCGGCGCGCTGATCTGGAGCCCGCTCGCGCAGGGCTATCTCTCGGGCAAGTTCAGCGGACCGGACGGCGCGGCCGCGGAGACGCGGATCGGTCCGACGCGCCAGGTCGGTTCCTATCATCGCCGCGGCGGGGAGGCGATCGTTGCGCTTCTGCGCGAGATCGCCGCCGACCATGACGGCGCGACGCCCTCGCAGGTCGCGCTCAACTGGGTGCGGGCCCGACCCGGCGTCTCCTCGGTGCTGATCGGCGCGCGCAGCGATGCGCAGCTCGAGGACAATATCGCCGCCGCGACCTGGACCCTCTCGCCCGATGAGATCGAGCGGCTCGACCGGGTCAGCCAGCCGGCCCCGAGCTATCCCAATTCGCATCAGCGCGGCTATCACCTCGACCGCAACCCACAGCTCTTCCCGCGCTATTGACCGCTCGCGGGATCGCGCTCAGTCGGGCGCGGCATCCAGTTCCTCGCGGATCCGTGATGCCGCGACCAGCCACAACAGCCCCGCGATCGCCCATACGGGCGTTGTCGCCATCAGCGCGTAGCGCAATGATTCCTTGCCCGAGCCGGCATGGAGAAGATCGCTCGCGAGGCCGACGACGAAGGGACCCAGCCCCTGGCCGATCAGGCTGATGCACATCAGGAACAGCGCGGCGGCGGTGGCGCGCATCCGCACGCCGACGAGGCCCTGCACCAGCGCATGCCCCGATCCGCCCCAGAAATGATACATGAACAGGACGGCGGCGAGCAGGAGCATCGCGCTCGCCGGGTCGGGCGCGCGGAACAGCAGCAGCATCAGCGGGATGTTGAGGAAAAAGGCGATCGCCGGGGCCCAGCACCACCAGCGGCGATCGCGCTTCGCGAGCCGGTCGCAGACGAATCCGCCGCAAAAGCCCCCTGCCAGTCCGCCGCCGCCTGCGGCCAGCGCCACGCGCCACCCGGCTTCGGCAATGCTGAGATCGAAACTGCGGACCATGAAGCTCGGCATCCAGTGTGCCAGCGCGAAGCCCGACATGCTCGCGATGCCGATCGAAAAGGCGATGCCGGGAAAGGAGCGCGTGGCGAACAGCCTTTTCGCCACCTCGGGAAATCCCGCCGGAGCGATGTCGCTGTCGCGCCCGTCCGAAAAGCCGCGCGGCGGCTCGCGCAGCGTCAGGAAGATCAGAAGCGCGAGCAGCACCCCCGGGAGCCCGATGAGCAGGAAGGCCGTTCGCCAGCCATAGACATAGCCGACCCAGCCGCCGAGCGAGAGGCCGACCGCCGAGCCGATCGATGTCCCGGTCGTGAAGATGCCGATCGCGCTCGCGCGGCGCTCTTTCGGGTAAAGATCGGCGAGAAGGGCGTAGGAAGGAGCGGTCGCCGCGGCTTCGCCAACCGCAACGGTCATGCGCGCCGCTGCCAGCTGGCCGAAATTGGCGGCCATCCCGCACAAGGCGGTCGCGACGCTCCACAGACTGATCGCGCCGGCGATGATCCGCACCCGGTTGGCGCGGTCGGCGAGCCGGGCGATCGGTACCCCCAGTCCGACGTAGAGAAGCGCAAACACCGGCCCGCCGATCAGACCGAGCTGCGTGTCGCTGAGGCCGAGCTCGGCTTTTACCGGTTCCTGGAGGATCGACAGCAGCTGACGGTCGAGGAAGTTGAGGGCATAGGCGAGCGTGAGCAGGAAGAGGAACCAGCCTCGATAGGCGGGCCTCGACCAGATGGGGACGGCGCTTGCGGTCATCGATCAGACTTCCTTGTTCGAGGCGGAGGGAGCGGAGGCCGCGCGGCGGGCGCGCAGGAACAGCGCGAGCGCGATGAGCTGCGAGGGCAGGATCGCGAGCAGGGCGTACCGGAGGCCTTCGGAGCCCATTCCTCTTGCGATCGCGGCATCGCTGAGCAAGCCGACGAGCATCGGGCCAAGTCCGAGGCCGATGAGGTTGAGACCGAGCAGGAGGAGTGCCGAGGCCGAGGCGCGCCGGCGCGCTTCGACCTGACCATGGGCAAAGGCGATCGTCGGGGCGAGATACATGCCGCCGAGGAAATGGACGATCGCCGACATGGCGAGCGCGACGGAAACATCGGGGGCGAGGGCATAGGCGATCTCGAAAGGTATCATCAGTGCGAGGCTGCCCGCGGCGACCAGCAGGCGGTTCGCGTCGGACCGGCGGGCGAGCCGGTCGGCGATGAGCCCGCCGATCCAGATCCCCAGCGCGCCGGGCAGCACGGCCAGCAGCGCCAGCCAGAAGGCGATTTCGGGTAGCGGCAGCGCGTGCACCCTGCCGAGATAGGGCGGCGCCCAATGGCCATGCCCATAGAGCGTGAGCGCGTGAAAACCGCAGGCGAGTGCGGCATAGCGAAACGGCCGGATCCGCCATAGCGTCGCAAGGGTTGCGGGCAGGCTCTCGCCGGCGCCCCCGGCGGCCGCGCCCGGCGGGTCGAACTGCCCGCGCGGCGGCTCGCGCATGGTGAAGCGGATCAGCAGCGCGAGCAGCAGGCCGGGAAGGCCGACCACCAGAAAGGCCATGCGCCAGCCGAAATAATGGTTGATCAACCCGCCCGCGATGAAGCCAAGGAAAACCCCGACCTGAATGCCCACCGAATAGAGGCCGAGCGCGGTGGCCCGCCGCTCGGGCTCATAATAGTCCGAAATGAGCGAATGCGCCGGCGGGCTGAGCCCGGCTTCCCCGACGCCGACCCCCATCCGGCACAGGAGCAATGTCCAGAAGCTGCCGGCGGCGGCGCAGGCCGCTGTCATCAGGCTCCACAGGGTGATCGCCGAGGCGATCAGCCGCGCGCGCGACCGGCGGTCGGCGATCCGGGCGATGGGAACCCCGAGCGTCGCATAGAAGAGCGCGAAACTGAGCCCGGTCATCAACCCGAGCTGCGTGTCGTTCAGCCCGAGGTCCGCCTTGATCGGCTCCTGGAGGATCGTCACGATCTGCCGGTCGATATAGTTGACGACATAGGCGAGGAACAGCAGCGCCAGCGCGTAGCGCCGCTGTCCCGCCGACACCGCGGATACCGATGGCGACGCGGCGCCCCCTGCCGATTGCTCGCGCATCATAAGGCGGCCGCGGCGCACCGGCGCGGCGAGGCAGGATCGCGGCGCCGGACGGCTCGGGCGCGGGTCAAAATTCGACCCTGGCGCGCACGCCCCAGGTGCGGGGGCGGCCCCAGACCCCGAAGCCCGAGTCGAAGGTCGGCGTCGACGGGCCGACCGGACTGAAACCCGACGGGGTGGTGTGGAACCAGTGCTGGATCACATTTTTGTTGAGAATATTGTCGACGAAAGCCTCGATCGACAGATCCTTCGCGTCGTTCGTCCAGGCGATGCGGCCGTTGAACACGCCATACGCCTTGACCCTTTCGGCCGGATCATTGTCGACCCCCGTGAAGATATCGTCCTGCCAGCGCCCGTCGGCCTGGAAGGTGAGGCTGCCGGCATCGCCGAGCAAGACCGTGTAGCGAACGATCCCGTTGAAGCTGAGTTCGGGCGCGTTGGGCAGGACATTGCCGTCGAGCGGGCGCCCGTCGGCGGTCACCCCCGCCGCCGCATTGACCTTGGTGTGGAGATAGGCGGCGCCGAGACTGATCTCCAGATTGTCGGTGACCGACCAGGCGGTCTCTGCTTCGAGGCCATAGCCGACCGGGTCGCCGGCGTTCACATAGAGCACGAGCGATGCACCGGTGTTGGGATCGGTGCTGCCGACGAGTGCCTGGAGGCCCTTGAACTCGTAATAGAAGCCGGTGAGATTGAAGCGCATCCTGCCGTCGAGCAGCGTCGATTTGAGGCCTGCCTCATAATTGTCGATCGTCTCGCGCTGCACCGGACCGCGCAGCGCTGCGTTGCGGTTGCCGTTCCAGCCGCCGCTTTTGAAGCCGCGCGAATATTGGAGATACATGAGCAGGTCGTCGTTGGGCCGGAACTCGAGCGCCGCGCGGCCGGTCCATTCGCCGGCGCCGATCCGGTCGACCGCCGTCGGCGCACAGGTGGTGCTGGTGATGCTCTTGCTGCAGTCGAGCGGAGCGAAGCGGCGCTTGTCGTCGGTGTAGCGCAGGCCGAGCGAGGCGGTGATCGTGTCGGTCAACGGCACGTCGAGCTGGCCGAAGCCAGCGAGCGATTCGGTACGCGATGTGTAAGTGATGAGGTCGGTGAAGACGGTATCGACGCTGATCGAATTTTCGGTCAGCTGCCGCGCCTTGTAATAATAGACACCGGCGAGCCAGCGCAGTCCGCCGTCGGTTTCGCCGTTGACCCGGGTCTCGTGCGAAAATTGCCAGAGGTTCGAATAGAAATAGATGCCGAGGTCGCGCGATCCGACCCCGCCATAGGGCCGGTTGTCCCAGCCATCGCCGTCATATTGGAAATTCTGGCGATAGGCCTGGTAGGCGGTGAGCGAGGTGATCTCGGCGGCGCCGATCTGTCCCGTCAGGCGGAACTGGCCGCCATAGGTCGTGTAGATATAGGGAAATTCGCGCTGGTTCGACCGGCCCTCGCTCGCCCGAAAATCGCTGATCGCGCGGCCCGCGGTGCGGCTGACGCCGCGATTGGCGAGCACGCATGCGGCGTGCGACAGGTCCGACGGCTGGCCGGGGACCGGGATACCGCCGCAATAGCCCGACGGGTCGTTCGGATCGAGGATGAACAGCGGGCGGTGGATCGGCGTCGTGCCGTCGTTGTGCGAGTAGTTGAGACCGATTTCGGCCATCCAGTCGGGACCGAGATCGGCCTGGACGAAGGTGCGCGCCGCGATCGCATCGGTCTTCGCAACGCGGTTTCCGTAAGCCAGGTTGCGCTGCCAGCCATCGTCGCGATTATATTTGATCGCGAAGCGCGCGCGCAGCCCGTCGGTCACGGGCCCGCCCGCGGCCGCGGTCAGGATGACCTGGTTGAACGAGCCATATTGCAGCGACAGGTCGCCCTCGAAATGATCGGTCGGCCGCTTGCTCACATAATGGACGACGCCGGCCGTCGCGTTGCGGCCGAAGAGCGTGCCTTGCGGTCCGCGCAGCACCTCGACGCGCTCCATGTCGAAGACCTGCGCGGTGCCGGCCCCTTGCGCGACCATATAGACGTCGTCGAGATAGACAGCGACCGATGCCTCGTTGAGGTTGGAGAAATCGACGAAACTGATGCCGCGGATGTTGAGGAATGGCGGTCCGCCGGCGCCGCCAAGGCCGCCCGCCTTGAAATTGGGGATCTGGTCGACGATCCGCTGGGCGTCCTGGATGTTGAGTTGCTCAAGCTGTTCGCCGCCAAAGGCCGAGATCGAAATTGCGGTATCCTGGAGCGCCGTTTCGCGCCGTGTCGCGGTAACGACGATATCCCCCGACAGGAGTCCGCCCGATTGCCGCGCATCCTCCTGCGGTACGGCATCGCCGGCGGCATCCTGCGCGAATGCGGGAGCCGCACTCGCCAGCGCCATCGGCCATATCGCGGCCCCGATCAGCAATCGCTCGATTTTCGGCATCTCTCTCTCCCTGTTTACTCTGGTCGGATTCTCGTCCCGCGCGGCCGGCGGCTATTCCGGCGCACCCATCAGCCGCGCCAGCGCGCGGCGGTCGATCTTGTTGCTGGCGGTGCGCGGCATCTCGTCGAACGGCATGAAATGAAAGCGGCGCGGGATCTTGAAGCTCGACAGCTTCGCGCGCAGTCCGGCGCGCAGCGCTGCTTCGTCCGGATGCGAGCCCGGGGTTAGCGCGACGATCGCGGCGACGAGCTGGCCGCGCCGTGCGTCGGGCAGGCCGACGACGACGGCCTCGATCACATCGTCGCACTGGCGCAGCGCGACCTCGACCTCCTCGGGCGCGACATTGGCACCCGACGTCTTGAGCATGCCGCTGTCACGGCCGATGAAATGGAGCAGGCCGTGCTCGTCGATCCGGCACCTGTCCCCGGTACGAAAAAAGCCGTCGGGGTCGAAGCATCGGTTGCGCGGCTGCTTGTAATATCCTTCCATCAGCCAGCGGCCCTTCACCGCGAGCTCGCCGGTTTCGCCCGGGGCGAGAATCGCGCCGCTATCGGGATCGATGATGCGTCGCTCGACGCCGGGCAGCGCCGGCCCGACGGTGCCGCGCAGTGCGCCGAATGTGTCGCCGAGGCCGTGAAAGCCGCTGTGCGGCCCCAATGTCTCGGTCATGCCGAAGCCGGCACCGATGCTTGCGGGGTCATGGCCTTCGCGGCCGCGGAACCAGGCCATCTGATTGCTGTTTTGCGGCTTGAGATGGTCGCAGAGCGACCGGTCTGGTCCCAGATGGTCCTGCAGGCTGCGCAGCACCGCCTCGCCGCCGGTGACATGCGTCGCGCCGAAGCGCTCGATCAATGGCCAGAGTTCGGACGCCGGCAGCGCGGGCGAGAAGGCCACGATCGCGCCGCGCTCGAGTGCGCCGAAGCAGGAGAGGAGGCCGCCGACCCAGAAGAGCGGCATGGTGACGAGCACGCAATCTCCGGGCGACGTGGCGGACGGAATGATGCTGTCGTTGTCGGCGAGGAAGCGGATCTTGTCCGCGACCGCGCCCTGGCGGTGGACGACCGCCTTGGGATGTGCCGTGCTGCCCGAGGTATAGATGATGAGCGACGGGTCGGTGGCGACCACTTCGGCCTCGGCCCGGGCGAGCAGATCGGGAGCCCGGCGCGCCGCGGCGGCTCCCTGGTCTTCGGCTTGCGCGAAGTCGGCGGCGGCCCAGCCGCGTCCCGAGGGGCGCGTGGTCCAGATCGACCGCAGATAGGGGGCGTCGGCGAGGAGAAGCGGGGCGGTGTTGTCGCACGCTGCGAGGTCGGGGAGGGCGGCTTCGAGCCGCGCCGCATAATCATGGTGAAGATAGGACGGCTCGAGCAGCAGGAGCTGGGCATCGGAGTGCCGCAGGGCATGCAGCAGCTCGCTCTCGGCGAAGAAGCTGCTCAGGAAGATGCAAAGCGCGCCGATCCGCTGGGTCGCGATCCAGGCGATGATCCAGTCGGGCCCGTTTGCCATCAGCATCGCGATGCGGCTGCCCTTGCCATGGCCGCAGAGGAGAAGAGCCTGCGCGAGCTTCGCGGATCGCCGGTCGAGTTCGGCAAGGGCGATGTCGCCTTCAAGGGTTCGGAGCGCGACCGCTTGCGGGTGCCGTTTCACCAGCTCACGCCACCACCGCGCGACACTTTCCTCGTCGACGGGCTCGACGAGCGTATGCGGCCTGCTGCCGGCGCGCTCTGCGGTCATGCGCGAGCCTCTCCCATCATTTTTATCGTTGATCGCGAGCTTATCGCGCGCGGAAAGGGGGATCATTGACGAAAGGGATGGTCATCTATTCCAGATTGAGATAGCTTACTTGGTAAGCGAGGTTGCATGCTCGAACTGGATCATATTCTTTGCGTGCTGGGCGTGGCGGAGACTCGCTCCTTTTCGGCCACCGCCGAGCGGATGGGGCTCGCCCAGTCGGTGGTGTCGAAGCGGGTTCGCCGCATCGAGGAACAGCTGGGCCTTCGCATCTTCGAGCGTACGTCGCGCTCGGTGGAGCTGACCCATCAGGGCCGGGCGCTGCTTCCCTTCGCTCAGGCAGTGGTCGACGCGGAAAGCGCGGCCCGCAATGCCGCCAGGAATTTGCACGATGAGACCGCCAATCTTCTGGTCCTCGGCACATATGATTTTCTCATCAGCTTCCGGATGGAGCTGATGGATATGTTCCATGCCGAATATCCTTCGGCGCGGATCGAAGTGGTGTTCGGATCGCGCACCGAATTATTCGCCGGTATCCGGACCGGTCGGCTCGACCTCGCGATGATGGCGGCGCCCACCTCGCATTTCGAACCCGATTTTCGAAGCGTGAAGCTTCCCAAGCGCTATGCGCATCTGCTCGTTCCCACGGGCCACCGGCTATTCGCACGGGACGGGATCGAGGCGCGCGATCTGCTGGGGCTCGAAATCGTCTATTCGCCGTCGCAGCAGGATCCGCTGGTGCGCGCCGAAATATCGGGCCGGCTCGTGCGGGAAGGCGCGAAGCTCGTCCTCGCGCCCGAAGCGCATCGGCCCTCGATGGAGCATTTCGCCGATATTCGCCGGCTGCCGGTGCTGCGCTGGATGCAGGCCTGCCCGCACCGGATCGTCGAAGAGGGAAAGGCGATCATCCCCTTCGTCGATCTGACCCTACGGATCGAGACGCTGATCTATGCATCGAAGACGCATTGCCGGCCGATCGCCGCGCGCTTTTTGCAAATGGCCGAACGAATGCGGAATTCGCTGGCTGCCGGTTGAACCGGCGGCCGCCTCGTGCGCCGGCGCCATCGTACCGCGGCAATGGGACGCGGCCGGTCGCCGCATCCCGTTGCCCGGCCGAATTGAAGATGAACCGGCTCGTCAGATCTTTTCGATGATGATCGCCGGCGCCATGCCCCCCGCAGCGCACATGGTAACGAGTCCATAGCGGCCGCCCGAGCGTTCGAGTTCGTCGAGCGCGGTTCCGATCAGGATCGAGCCGGTAGCGCCGATCGGATGGCCGAGCGCCATCGCGCCGCCGTTGATGTTGACCTTCGCGCGGTCGAGATCGAGGTCGCGAATGAACTTCTCTGCGACCACCGCAAACGCTTCGTTGATTTCCCAGACGTCGATATCGTCCTTGGTGAGGCCGGCCTTTTCGAGCACCTTCTTCGCCGCTGGCACCGGTGCGTTGAGCATCAGCGTCGGATCGTCGCCGATATTGGCATAGGCGACAACGCGCGCGCGGGGCTTCAGTCCATGTTTCTCGGCATAATCCTTCGACGTCAGCAGGACCGCCGCGGCACCGTCGACGACCCCCGAGCTGTTGCCGGCATGATGGACGCCTTCCCATTCGAGGCCGGGGTAGACGCGCTGGATTTGCTTTGCGAACGTGACGCCATCGCCGAGATCGAAGTCCTTCAGCGCGCCGAAGCTCGCCTTGAGGCCGGCAAGTCCTTCGGCCGTGGTTTCGGGGCGCGGAAATTCTTCGCGATCGAGCGCGATGCTGCCGTCGGGGTTGTGGACCGCGACCACCGATTTGTCGAACCGGCCCTCGGCGATGGCACGCGCGGCGCGCTTCTGGCTTTCGAGCGCGAGCGCATCGACCGCTTCGCGGCTGATGCCTTCCTTCGCCGCGATCGCGTCGCCGCACACGCCCTGGTGCGACTGCGGATGGATCGCGTCGAGCGCTTCGTGACCCGAGCCCATGCCGAGCGGCTTGATACCCGCATTGGCCTCTTCGGCGGCGAGGGTCGCCGTGTAGCTCATCATCTCGGTGCCGCCGGCGATGACGCAATCTTCCATCCCGCTCATCACGCTCGCCGCCGCGAAGTTGACCGAGCTGATCCCGCCGCCGCAGAAGCGGTCGAGGGTGGTGCCACTTGCCTTGGTGTCATAACCCGCCGACAGCGCCGCCATCCGGCCGAGATCGCCGCCCTGCTTGCCCTTCTGGGTCGAGGTCGACCAGATGATGTCGTCGACCGTCGCGGTGTCGAGATTGTTGCGGTCGCGGATCGCGCCGAGCACCGTCGCGGCGAGATGCTGCGGATGAAGATGCGACAGCGCGCCCTTGCCGGGCTTGCCGATCCCGCGCGGAGTGCGAACGGCGTCGATGATATAGGCTTCGGTCATGGCGTGGCTCCTTGGATCAGGCAGGGATCTGGTTGAAGGGGACGCCCTTGTCGGGGCGATGGTCCTGGGGAAGGCCGAGAATCTTCTCGGCGATGGTGTTGAGCAGCATCTCGTCGGCGCCGCCCGCGATGCGGCCGGTCGGGGCATTGATCCAGCTCGCGGTCCAGTTTTCCTTCGGAGCGGCATGGTCGTCGAAGGCGAATCCGCCCGAGCCCTGGAGATCGATCGCGAGCTCGGACAATTTCTGGCGCGAGCGCACCGACACGAGCTTGTTGAGCGAGCCCTCGGGGCCGGGGGTCATTCCGGCCTGCATCATCGCCATCGCACGCGCGGTGATCGCATCGAGCCCGCTGCGCATCGCATAGTTGCGCGCAATCTGCTGCCGGATGCGGCCGTCCTCGATCGCAGGCCTGCCGTTGATCTCGATGGCTTTTGCAAGCGCGACGAAGAGGTCGAGATGCGGACCGAAGCCCCCGCTGTCGGTCGCGACATAGCGTTCGATCATCAGCGTCGCCATCGCGACGGCAAAGCCGCCGCCGACCGGCGACATGCGATGGTCGTCGCCGATCTTCACCTCGTCGAAGAACACCTCGTTGACGTGGCTGTCGCCGCCGGCAAGCTTGATCGGGCGCACGGTGACGCCGGGCGCCTTCATGTCGACCCAGAAATAAGTCAGGCCCTTGTGCTTGGGCACATTGGGGTCGGTGCGCGCGACGATGACGCCATAGTCGCTATATTGGGCCCAGCTCGTCCAGACCTTCTGCCCGTTGAGTTTCCAGCCGTTGCCGTCGGGTTCCGCCTTGGTGCGCAGCCCCGCGAGATCGGAGCCGCCCGCGGGCTCGGAAAAGAGCTGGCACCAGATTTCCTCGCCCTTCAGGGCCTTGAGTACGCGCTCTTTCACAAACGCCTTGTCTTCGCCGAACTGCATCAGGATCGGCACCGGCATGCCGAGCGAGATGCCGAAATAGTGGCTCGGAAAGCCATGCTTCATTTCTTCGCTGTCGAAGGTCACCTTCTCGAGATGGCCGAGCCCCTGGCCGCCAAATTCGACGGGCCAGTTGATCCCGGCAAAGCCCGCTTCATATTTGGCCTTCTGATACCGGCGGGCGCATGCGAGATCGTCGGCCTCGGAAAGGCCGCGCCGCGCGTCGCGGCCGAATTCGGGCGCCATCGTTTCGAGCCAGGCTGCCGCCCTGGCGCGATAGGCTTCGAGGTCGCTCATGCCTTTTCTCCCGTCAGGCCATCGACAACTATGTCTTCCCAGAACAGGCTGTTGCCCTGTTCGATCGCAAGGCTGCGCGCGCGGCGCATATGGAGGTGCAGGCCGATTTCCCAGGTCACGCCTATGCCGCCATGGATCTGGATGCAGTCGCGCGCCGCGGTGTCATAGGCCTCGGTCGCCGACAGCCGCGCCGCCGCCGCGGCGGTGATGAAATCGTCTTCGCCCTCGCGCGAGGCGGCATGAATGCAGTTGGCACGCGCCAGTTCGACGAGGCCGTAGAGTTCGGCGATGCGGTGCTTGACCGACTGGAAGGCGCCGATCACCTGCCCGAATGCGCGCCGCGTGATCGCATAGTCGCGTGCGACTTCCATCAGCGCCTCGGCGCCGCCGGTCTGTTCGTGCGCGGTGATCACCGCCTGGAGCGCGAGGACGTGGAGCGCGGCATCGCGCGCCGAACCGGCGACGGCCAGGGCTTCGGCGGGCGTGTCCTCGAAGTGGAGATCGGCGATGCAGCGGCTGTTGTCGAAGCCCTGCACGATGCCGCGCCCGACATTGGCGAGTTCGGCGACGACCAGTACCGGTCCATCGGCCCCCTCCGCATAGACCAAGGCGATATCGGCGATCGAGCCCGCGGTTACGCCGCCGATGCGGCCGTCGAGACGATCGGCGTCGAAGCCGATGTCCGGCCGCGCGGGCAACGCGTTCGCGCCCGATGCGAAAGCGATCGCGCCGATGGTCTCGCCGCTCGCAAGGCCGGGCAGCCAGCGCGCTTTCTGCGCATCGCTCCCGAAAAGTTCGATCGCCTTGGCGGCGCCGAAGCCCGAGGTCAGGAAAGGGGCGCCGCTGAGCGTGCGGCCGGCCTGGTGCGCGACCAGCCCCAGCTCGACCAGGCCGAGCCCCAGCCCGCCGTGATCCTCGGGCAGGGCCAGCGCGGTCCAGCCCTGTTCCTTTGCCATGCTCCAGAAACCTTCATGATAGGTGCCGGTCGTCTCGAGCAGCGGCAGAAGCGCGTCCTTGTCGATCCGCGCTTCGAGCACCCGGCGCGTTTCGGTCGCGATCGCCTGCTGGCCCTCATCATATAATATCGACATATCTGCCAGTTTCCTCACCTGATCCTGTGGCCGTCCGCGTTTCTGCCGTCAGCGGACCGTATATTTCTTGGCCTTGTCGGCCATCAGCGCGGCCCGGTTGACCTGCGGAACGCCGACGGGGTTGCCGATCTGGCAATATTTGAGGCCCTGGCTGAGCGCGACGCTCCGTGGCAGATCGAGCGATTCCCAGATCGCCTTCACCGATCCCGCGGTCGCCGCCGGCGGCTTTGCCGCGATGGCGGTGGCGAGTTCGTTCGCCCGCGGCCAGAGCTCGTCGAGGGTCGTGATCTCGCTGACAAGGCCGATGCGCAGCGCGGTGCCCGCACCGATCCGTTCGTCGTTTCCGAGCAGCACCATGCGCAGCACATCGTGCAGTGGCATATGATAGGTCATGCCGATCGGCTCGAGCGCGCTCGTCATCCCGTAGGTGACGTGCGGATCGAAGAAGGTCGCATCCTCCGAGCAGATGATGATGTCGGCCTCGTTGAGCCAGTAGAAGGCGCCGCCCGCGGCCATGCCATGAACTGCCGCGATGATCGGCTTCCAGCAATTCATCGACTTGGGGCCGAGCAAGGCGCCCGGGTCTTCGCAGTGCCAGATATTATCGAGATCGACGACGGTGCCGCCGGGCTTTTGCGATTCCTTGACGTCGACGCCGGTGCACCAGGCCTTCCCCGGCGCGGCACGCAGCACGCAGCAATGCACGTCGTCGGTACGGGCGATCCACTTCCACAGATGTTCGAATTCGTCCATCATCTGCCTGGTGAAGCTGTTCATCGCCTCGGGCCGGTTGAGGGTGATTGTCGCGATATGATCGGCGACATCGACCAGGATGGTTTCATATTGCATGGATGGCATATCCTCCCGGGGTCGTTCTCATGGTTGACCTAGTTATACAACTCGCTATGACACAGACCACAACAAGAGGGCAAGGCCTGCGATGAATTTCGACCTCAGCGATGAACAGAAAATGCTCGGCGAGCAAGCCCGGGCCCTGCTCGGCGACCTGTCGCCGTTCGACCGGCTGCGCGGCCTGATCGATTCGGGCGCCGAATGGGACGAACCCTTATGGCGGGCGCTTGCCGAAATGGGCTTTCTCGGCGTCACGATCCCCGAGGAATATGGCGGCCTGGCGCTCGGCGCGCTCGATCTCGGCGTGATCATGGAAGCGCTGGGCGGTGCCAATGCCGCCGTGCCGTTCATGAGCTCGATCGTCCTGGCCGCCGAGGCAATCCGTCTCGCGGGGAGCGAGGCGCAAAAGGCGGCGTGGCTGCCGAAGCTCGCCTCGGGCGAGGCGATCGGCACCTTCGCCTATGCCGAAGGTCCGGGACCGGTCTTTGCAACGGGCGCCGCGCTGCAAGGCGACAGGCTCAACGGCAGCAAGGGGCCCGTGGCCGACGCGGGCGTCGCGCATGTAGCCGTCATCCTCGTCGCAGGGGGCGGTTTTGCGATCGTCGATCTTGACCAGCCGGGGGTCACCCGCACCCGTCTCGACAGTTTCGACCAGCTGCGCCCGCATTACCGGATCGATTTTGCCGACGCGGCCGCCGAGGCGTTGCCGGGCGTCGGCAAGCTCGATCGCCTGATCGACGGGGCGGCGGTACAGGCTGCGTTCGAGGCCGTGGGCGCTGCCGATGCCTGTCTTCACATGGCGCGCGACTATGCGATGGAGCGGCAGATTTTCGGTCGGCCGCTCGGCGGCTATCAAGCCATCAAGCACAAACTCGCCGATGTGGCGGTTGCGACCGAACTGGCGCGATCCAATGCCTATTATGGCGGCTGGGCCGTCGAAGCCTCGTCGGACGATCTGCCGGCCGCGGCGGCGGCGGCCCGGCTTTCGGGGATCAAATGCTTCGAGATGGCGGCGCGCGAGAATCTCCAGATTCACGGCGGCATCGGCTATACGTTCGAGGCGAATTGTCATTTCTATTACCGGCGCGAGCGCATGCTCGCTGTGCATCTCGGCAACCGGGGCTTCTGGGCCGACCGGCTGCTGAACGCGCAGCCCGGCAGCCAGACGAAAGCGGCATAAGATGGACTTCAACGACAATGCGCAAGAAGCCGCCTTTCGCGCCGAAGCACGCGACTGGCTGGCAGCCCATGCTCCCGCGCACGAACTGGTGCCGGGCGAGAAGATGCCCGACACCGAAGAGGCCGACCGCGGCCGTGCCTGGATGCGCGAGCTTTATGCGGGAGGCTGGTCGGGCCTTACCTTTCCCAAAGCGCTCGGCGGCCGCGGCCTCTCGGGCGGCGAGGCCGTCATCTTTTCCGAAGAAGAGGGGAAATATCACCTCCCGAAGGGACCTTTCACGTCGATCGGTACCGGAATGGCGCTTCCTGTCATCGCGCGCCACGGCAATGATGCGCAGAAGGCGCGCTTCATCGAAGCGACGCTGAAGGGCGACCTGACTTGGTGCCAGCTTTTCTCCGAGCCGGCGGCCGGGTCGGATCTTGCTGCGCTGCGCACCAAGGCGGTTCGCGCCGACGACGGGTCGGACGACTGGATCGTCAACGGCCAGAAAGTCTGGTCGAGCTGGGCGCATCTGAGCGACTGGGGCATTCTCGTCGTTCGTACCGATCCCACCGTACCCAAGCATAAGGGGCTGACCTTCTTCGTCGTCGATATGAGGACGCCGGGTATCGAGACCCGCCCGATCCGCCAGATTTCGGGAGCGAGCGAGTTCAACGAGACCTTCCTCACCGACGTCCGCATTCCCGACGCCAACCGGATCGGGGCCGAGGGCGAGGGCTGGGCATGCTGCATGACCGTGCTGATGGGCGAGCGGCTCGGGTCGGGCGCACACCGAAGCGGGGTCGAACCCTTGCTCGATTATGCGGCGGCGACCCCTGACGGGCATGGCGGGACGATGCTCGACGACCGGGCCATCCGCCAGCAACTCGCCGAGGCGCTGGCGGAGGAGCAGGGCGAACGCTTCTTTCAGGCGCGGCTGCGTACGATGGTGTCGAAAGGCGAAGATCCCGGCGCGCTCGCCGGCATGGTCAAGCTCGCTTATGCGGGCCGCTACCAGAAAACCAACGGCCTCGCGCTCGAACTGCGCGGGCTTGCGGGAATCGCACCCGATGCGGGCGACACGGCGACGGGCGATGTCCAATATGATTATATCTACTCGACCGTGATGCGCATCGCCGGCGGCGCCGACGAGGTGCTCCGCAACCAGATCGCCGAGCGCGTGCTCGGCATGCCGGGCGAAGTGCGGATGGACAAGGACGTGCCCTTCGAGGCGCTGAAGGGCTGAAACAGACGCGTTGCGGATGGCATTGGCGACGGGGAGGAATGGGAGCTAGAACGGGCGGCGTTGCCGGACAGGGGAGATCATGGCCGCTCGCGCTCTTGCCGTGGAGAACCAGCACTGGATTCCCAGGTTTCTTCTGCGGAATTTCGCCGACCTCGACGGACGCGTCTTTCGCTTAGGCGTCGAAGACGACATCGTCACGAAACCGCCGCCAAAATTCGCGGCCGCGCGCCCCAACTTCAACCTGCTGCTCAGCGGCGGTGCGCCGGTCTCCTTCGAAGCGCGATTCCAGACGATCGAGACCGCCGCGGCGCCCCCCATCAAGGATGTGTTGGCGGCGCGAAGCCTTGCGACGCTCTCGGAGAAGCAGCGGCACGCGATTGCGGCTTTTATCGCAGCGCAGAGCTTTCGAACCGAAGCCTATCGAAAAGGTCTCGACGCGGCGGATCGCCGGACGGATCCGGGCGAAACGTGGGAAAGGCTCTGGGACAGCCTGCCATATCTCGCCGCCATGGTAGGGCGCAGGCACTGGGCGTTGATGGAGACCGAGCCCGAGAATCTCTTCTATCTTGGCGACAGTCCCGTCGTGCTTCAGTCCACCGAGCGTCCGGGCGATGCGATGGAACTCGGTTTCGACCTTCCGGGGGTGGAAGCCTTTCTGCCACTGTCACCCACGCTGGCTCTTTACCTGCCGTGCCCCGCCACCTGTGACGAGATCATCGACGGCTATCATAGCGCTCTGTGGATGTCGGCCTGGCCGCTCGGACGAGCGAAGCTTCGATCGGCGGGAAGGCAGGATGCCATCCGTCTCGCCGAACGGGCGATCGCGACATCGGGTTCGCTCTACCGGTCGCTTGCCCAGGGCGTCCCGTTCGCGGCCGATCCCGAAAATGTCGAAAATCTGAATTATCTGCAATGCGCCTGGTCGTCGTCGGCCATTTATTCGCGCCAGCCCGACTTTTCCTTCGCCAGGCGAGTCTTCGGCGAGAATCCCGGATATCGGAAGGCGATGCCGGTCAGACTGGTGTCGCGCTTCGAATAGGCGCGTTGGACCATGGGGGCAGGCTCAGGCCGCGCGTCGCCGCTCCGCCGCAGCCTTGGCCAACGGACCTGCGAGATCCTTCTTCAAGATCTTGCCGTTCGGATTGAGCGGCATCTCGTCCATCACGACGAGCGTTCGCGGCACCTTGTTGTCCGCAAGATGCTCGCGGCAGAAGGCGATGATCTCGTCGGGCCCGGCGCTCTGGCCCGGGCGCAACGTTACCGCCGCGGCAATATCCTCGCCGAGCACCTCGTGCGGGACGCCGACGACCGCGGCCTGCTGTACCGCCGGATGGAGGTGCAGCGCGGTTTCGATCTCGAGCGGGGTGATATTATAGCCGCCACGAATGATCAGTTCCTTCGACCGGCCGGCGAGGATCAGGTCGCCGTCGGCATCGACGAAGCCGAGGTCGCCGGTCTTGGTCCAGCCGCCCTCGAAGCTGGCGGCTGTGGCTTCGGCGTCATTCCAGTAGCGGCGCGGATGCTTCTGCCAGCCATAGATTTCGCCGACCGTTCCGGCTTGGGTGATAATCGTTCCGGCCTCATCGCGAATCTGCATATGCGCGGGCAATTTGCCCACGCAGCCGGGCTTCAGCACCTGCTCCTGGCTGGTCGTGCCGAGCCCGACGCCGCCCTCCGACATGCCATAGCTGTTGCGGATGCGCAGATGCGGCCAGAGCTGCGCGGCGCGCTTGACCGAGTCGTGGGGCAGCGGCGCGGTACCCGTCATCAGATATTTGACGCCGTCCATGTCATAGTCGGCGACGGCGGGATGATCGAGCACGAGCCGCAGCATCGACGGCACCAGATAGACGAGGTTCGGACGCTTCGCGCGCGTGAGCTCGAGGAACCCGAGGGGATCGAATTTCGGCTGGGTGATCGCGGTCGCGCCGCCGCGCGCGGGCAGCATCACGATCCCGAGATTGCCGCCCGACCCGGTGAGCGGCAGCGCGCTCAGCGTCGAACGCGACCGGTCCATGTTGGTGCCGGTGACGCCGGTCATCAGGTCGGGGTGCGAGACGACGACGCCCTTGATCTTGCCCGTCGTTCCCGATGTGCCGAGAATCTCGGCGTCGGCCTCGGCGTCGAGGCCGGCCTGGTCGGGCAGGGCGGCGATATCGCGCGGCATCGCATCGACCGTCCAGCAGCCGGCAAGCGCCAGATCCTTCACCAGGTCGGGCGCATCGGTCAGGCAGAAGCGCGGCTCGCACAGGGCCGCATAATCGGCAATTTCCTTGGGCGTCAGCCGGGTGTTGATCGGGCAGACGATGCCGCCGGCGCGAAAGACCGCAAATACCGCGATCGCCATTTCCACCGCATGCGCATTGCTGATCGGCAGAAAGACACGGTCACCGGGAACCAGCCCCGCCGCGGCGAGGCCGCCGCCGACTTCGTCGGCTTCGCGATCCCACTCGGCGAAGCTCATTTGCCGCCGCGTGTCGTCATGCGCGATCTCGCTGGCCTGATGCGTCGCGCGCATCTTCAATGCATCGCTGATGCGGCGAACTTCCATTACGGCTTTACCCCTTGCTTCACTCTGAGGGATGTATTACCTAGTTATATAACTGGTGACAAGGGAGATATGCCGTGACGAACGTAAAAAGCGATATCAAGGAAAGCGAAGAGTGGCAGAAGGCGGTCGCCTACGAGATTACCGACGCGGATATCGAACGGCAGCGCAAGCTTCTCGGCTATGACAAGGCAGCGAAGACGCGCGAATATATCCAGGTCGCGACGGAGGATAATATCCGCAACTTCGCGCACGGCATCGGCGACGACAATCCGCTCTACTGCGACCCGCATTATGCCAGGAAGACACGCTGGGGCAGCGTGATCGCGCCGGGCATGATGGCGGGCGTGATCAACCGTCCGATGCTTGGCGACCCCGTGCCCGACGAGATCAAGGCGCTGCGCAAGAGCCTTTTCAAGGGCATCCACGTCTTCGTCTCGGGTTCGCAATGGGACTTCTATCGTCCCATCTATCCCGGCGACACCATCTACAGCTTCAACGGCGACGAGACATGCGAGGTCAAGCAGTCCGAATTCGCCGGCCGTTCGGTGATCACCAACCGCCGCGACGTGAAGATCAACCAGCGCGGCGAAGTCGTCGCGGTCTATCGCATTCTCCGCGTCCTGACCGAGCGGAAAACCGCGGCGAAGAAAGGGAAATATTCGTCGATCGAGCCCGCGACCTACACCGACGAGGAAATGCAGGCGATCGAGGATATCTACGCGAAGGAAGCCGTCCAGGGCGGCGCGAAGCGCTGGTTCGAAAGCGTCGAAAAGGGTGACTCGCTCGGGCTGCAGGCGAAGGGACCGCTGACCGTCACCGACGTCATCTGCTTCCATGCCGGCGGCTATGGCTTCGTTCCCTATGCGCCCACCGCCAACCGTCTCGCGCACAAGAATCGCCAGCGTATTCCGGCCTTTTATGTGAAGAACGAGCATGGCATTCCCGACGTCGCGCAGCGGTTGCACTGGGATCCGCTGTGGGCGCAGGCGATCGGCAATCCGATGGCTTATGACTATGGGGTGATGCGCGAAAACTACCTGTGGCAATATCTCAGCGACTGGGCCGGCGACGATGCCGTCATCACCCATATTCACGACGAGATCCGCAAGTTCAACTATATGGGCGACGTCCAGCGCGTCACCGGGGAAGTGCTCGCGAAGCGTCAGGAAGGCGGCCAGAGCTATGTCGACGTCGCGGTGAAGTTCACCAACCAGCGCGACGAGGAATCGGTACGCGCCACCGCGACCATCGCGCTGCCAAGCAACGATCGGCCGCTGCCGCTCTATCCGCAGGTGCCCGATGAACTGGCCGAGAAGGCGGTTCGCATGCTCGCGCGCCACCGCGAGCTCGGCGGGGATTGATTCCGCCTCCGGTCCCATCGACAAGATAGCGACAGGAGGGCTTGTCCATGTCCGAAATATTGATCGATGATGATGCAGGGGTCCGCATCATCACCCTCAACCGTCCCGACCGGCTCAACGCGCTGACCGGGTCGATCATGGCGCCGCTCGCCGATGCCTGCGCCGACGCGGCGCGCGACGCGTCGGTGGGCTGCGTGATCGTTACCGGGGCGGGGCGGGGCTTCTGCGCCGGCGGCGACCTCAAGGAAGGCGGTGCCGACAAGGCTGTGGTGCCGCCGAATCCCGACAGCGGAAGTCGCACGGAACAGGGGTTTGCGCGGCTTCGCGCCTTCATGGAGACCTCGCGCCTGCTCCACGAAATGCCCAAGCCGACGATCGCAATGGTCAACGGCCCGGTTGCGGGTGCCGGCATCGGCATCGCGGGCGCGTGCGACTTGCGGTTTGCGGCGAAGAGCGCGAGCTTTCTGGCCGCGTTCGATCGCATCGGAGCGGGGGGCGATTTCGGATCGACCTGGTTCTGGACCAAGATTCTCGGCACGGGCACCGCGCGCGAGCTCTTCCTGCTCGGTGAGAAACTGTCGGGCGAAGAGGCGTTCGCGAAGGGCATTTATACGCGTCTTTTCGACGATGAGGCGCTGCGCGACGAAACGATCAAGGCGGCGCGCCGTCTCGCCGACGGTCCGCGCATGGGCTATCGCTATATGAAGGCCAATCTCAACAATGCCGAGGACTGGGCGTTCGAGGCGGCGCTCGATGCCGAGGCGCTCAACATGACGCTGTCGACGAGCGCGACGGCGCTGATCTGGCGCGAGAAGAAAAAGGCCGAAAATCCGGATGGCTGATTTCGCGCATGTCCGGATCGATCGCCATGCCGGCGGCATCGCGGCGGTCGTGGTGGCGCGTGCCGACATCGGCAACGCCTCGTCACCCGAGATGCTCGGCGAGATACGCGATGCCTTTGCAGAGCTGTCGGGCGACCGCGAGGTGCGCGCGATCCTCTTCGCGGCCGAGGGCAAGCATTTCTCCGTGGGCGCCGATTTCGCCTTTCTGGAAAAGCTGACCGGCATGGCGGCGAGCGAGATCAAGGACACGGTCTACGCCAATTTCCAGGGCGCGGCGCGCGCCATCTACCGCTGCCCCAAGCCGACGCTCGCGCTGGTGCAGGGCGCGGCGGTGACCGTCGGCTGCGAGCTCGCACTGGCCTGCGACTTTCGCATCGCCGCCGACAATGCGATGTTCCAGGAAAGCTGGATCAAGCTCGGTATCATGCCGCCGCTCGGCGGGACCTTCCTGCTGCCGCGCATCGTCGGGCTCGGCCGCGCGATGGAGATGTGCCTGCGCGCGAAGCAGGTCCGCGCCGAAGAAGCACTGGCGATCGGGCTGGTGAGCGAAGTCGTCGCAAAGGACGATCTTCCGGCGCGCGGCCTGGATCTCGCACGCGAACTCGCCGCTTCGGCGCCGCTTGGCTATGCGACGGTCAAGCAGTCGATCCAGCGTGCGCTCGAAAGCAGCATGGAGGCCGAATGGCAGGCGAACCTGCCCAACCAGGCTTTGCTGCTCGGCAGCAAGGATCATCGCGAGGGGCTGGCGGCGGTTACCGAGAAGCGCGCGCCGGTTTTCCGCGGCGAATAAGCTCAGTCCGCGCCGCGCCCCGGCGCAACGAAAATCGTCTGGGTTCCCTTGGCATAGACGCCGTCGCCATCGGCAAAGATACTCTGCGCAACCGCATGGCCATTGCCCGCACCTTCGGTGTGCGCGTCGAGCAGGAACCAGTCGCCGCGCGGCATACGGAAAAACTGGATCGAAATGTCGAGATTGGCATAACTCCACTCGTGCGCGTGCGTCGCGCTGCCGACGCCATTGCCGAAATCGGCGAACAGGCACGCTTTGACGAAGGACGATGCGGCGACGCCGCGCACGACCTCGCCGTCCATGCGCATCCACGACACGCCGCGTCCCGGTTCGCGGACGCGCCCCATGATCGGTCGCGTCCGGATCGCACCCGCCATGCTCGCCCCGACGAGGAAATTATCCTCGGCGACGTTCTCGGGCGCGGGATGCGGCTGCACGGCTGGAAAGGGGGGCGTATCGAGCGCCCGTGCGCGCAGCAAATGCGCCTGCGCCACCGGTTTCTCGTTCGCGAGCAGTTCGATCCGATGGAGTTGCGCCTGCCGTCCTTCGCGGACGGGAGCGATCCGCGGGATCAGCGGAATGCTGGGGACCACACCCAATATGTCGATCGTGAGGCGGCAGATTTCGAAGTCGGGATCGAGGGCCGCCGTCTCGACGATATGCCCGAAGAGCGCGGCGATCGGTCCGCCGGCGACGGCATTGGCGAACCAGGGATTCCGGGCGAGGCCCGATGGTGCGAAAGCCCCGCCATCATCGACGAAATAATGCGGTATCGTATTCGATTTGCTGTTCATCATGCCCTCGTATCGATGGCGTCTATTGTGCACAACATATTTGACGTAGTTATATAACTGCGGCATAGCTGGAGTCACGAACAAGGGAGAGCGAACGCATGGATCTGAGCTATGGCGAGGCCGCCGAAGCCTATCGCGCCGAGGTGCGCGCCTTTCTCGGCGCACACTGGCCGCCCGCCGCCAATCTGCGCGGGGCCGATCTCAAGCAATTCATTCGCGCGTTCCGCGGTGCCGCGACCGAAGCAGGTTATCTCTATCGCGCGATTCCGAAGCGCTTTGGCGGATCGGAGCAACCGGTCGACGTCATCAAGGCGCAGGTGATCCGCGAGGAATTCGCGCGCGCCCGCGCGCCGATGGAGGTCGGCGGCAACGGCATGAACATGACCGTGCCGACCTTGCTCGAAAAGGGCACCGACGAACAGAAGGAGCTGTTCATCCGCAAGACGGTCGAGGGCGAATATATCTGGGGGCAGGGCTATTCCGAGCCCGGATCGGGATCCGATCTCGCCAGCGTTCGCACCAAGGGGGAATTGTCCGCCGACGGCAGCAAGTGGATCATCAACGGCCAGAAAATCTGGACCTCGCAGGGCATGCAGTCGACGCATATGTTCATGCTCGTGCGGACCGAGCCCGATGCGCCGAAGCATGACGGAATCACCTATCTGCTGATTGACCTCGATCAGCCCGGCATCACCCGGCGGCCGATCCGCCAGATGACGGGCGAGGAGGGCGATCACACTTTTTGCGAATTCTTCTTCGACAATGCCGAAGCGCCGGTGAGCTGGCAGGTCGGTGAGCGCGGGCAGGGCTGGTATGTCAGCCGCACGACGCTGAAGCATGAACGCGCGAGCATCGGCAGCGCCGATGGTCTCGGGAAGCAATTTTCCAAGCTCGTCGAGCTGGCGAAGGAGGTCGGCCGGATCGACGATCCGCTCGTGCGTGACAAGCTCGCGCAGATCGAGGGTTTCGTCCTTTCGCACCGCTACACGAGCTTCCGGCTGTTCAGCTGCGCGGCGGCGGGCGAAGATCCGGGGCCGGTGCAGCTGATGATGAAGCTGCTTCTCACCGAGACGGGGCACGAGATGGCGCTGCTCGCGCAGGAGCTGATCGGCGAGCATGGGTTCATCGAGCCCGCGGGGGCGGGCGGGCGCGGCGACCGCGGTCCGCGCGGTCCCGAAAAATGGCTCGACCAGATCATGGGCAGCCTCGGCAATTCGATCGCCGGCGGCGCGTCGAACATCCAGCGCAATATTATCGGCGAACGCGGCCTCGGCCTGCCGCGCGATCTCGCCATGAGCGGGGAGCGCTAGACCATGCATTTTCACCTGACCGAAGAACAGACGGCGATCCAGGGCGCGGTGCGCGGGACGCTGGCCGACAGCTGGCCGATGGAGCGGATTCACGCTTTTGCCGATAACGATGCCGATTTCGACCGCACGAGCTGGGATGCCCTGATGGCGCTCGGTCTTGGAAGCATCCTGTTCCCCGACAGCGGTATGGGCCTGCTCGATGCGGCGCTGGCATGCGAAGTCGCTGGCGAGGCGGCGGCACCGGGGCCGCTGATCGGACAGTTGCTCGCGGTCGCCGCCGTTGCCCGAAGCGACAATGCGGCGGCGAAGGAGCATCTCAATGCCCTGGCGAGCGGCGCGGCGGTCGCGACGCTGGTGCACGGCGGTAGCGGGTTCGTCCCTTGCGCGCGTTCCGCCGACTTTTTCCTGATCGTCGATCGCGATGCCGGCGTGCGGCTCGCCGCCGCGAGCGAGGCGACGATCGAGCCGCTCAAGGCGTCCGACCGGACACGCCCGGTGTCGAAAGTCGCGATCGGCGCCGGGACGGGGGAGACGCTCTTTGCCGCCACCGACCCGATGACCGCCCGGCTCGCCGATGCCGCGCTGGTTCTTCTCGCAGCCGATGCGCTCGGTGGCGGCCAGAAGGTGACCGATATGAGCGTCGCTTACGCGAAGGAGCGCGAGCAGTTCGGCCAGCCGATCGGCCGCTTTCAGGGGCTCAAGCATCAGCTTGCGCATATGGCGCTCGACATCGAGCCCGCCCGTGCGCTCGTCTGGTATGCCGCCTATGCGTGGGACGCCGGGCTTGCCGATGCGCCGCGCGCGGCGGCGATGGCGAAGGCGCATCTGTGCGATGCCTATGTCCGCGCGGCGCGCGCCGCTGTCGCGGCGCATGGCGGGATCGGCTATACATGGGAATATGGGCTCAACTACTGGTTCCGCCGCGCGATCTTCGATCGCGCCTGGCTGGGCAGCCCTGCCTTTCATCGCGCCCGCGCCGCCGAACTGGCCGGGTGGTAACCACCGCCTTTGCGGCTTCGTTTCCTGTCCGGACCGACCCGGCCGGACCGGGCGCCCAATCGACCAGGGAGTGCAGGACATGACCGACGATCTCGCGTTCAGGCCGGAGGATGACCGCTATCACCAGCTGTCGGACGATCCTTATGAGACCGAAACCAACTGGTGGTCGTTCAGCATTCCCGAACGCAAGATCGGTTGCTGGATCCATGCGCCTTATTATCCGAACCGCAAGAGCGTCACCTGGCGTATTTTCGCATGGGACGATGAGGGCTATGACCCGGCGCGCATGGCCTATTACCGCAAGGTGGAGGAAGCACCGATGCCCGATGCGCCCGACCTTGCCGACATCGTCTTTCCCGGCGATGCGGCAGGCGCCGGCTATGCGCTGAAGATGATCGAGCCGGGCATGAAATATCAACTGCGATATGACGATCCGGCACGCGGCTTCGCGCTCGATTTCACGCATAGCGGACTGCATCCGCCGCATCGTTTCCCGCCCGGAAAGCCGCCTTTCATGGCCACCCCGCACTATGACCAGCTCGGCCATGTGGAGGGCTGGATGACCCTGCGCGGCGAGCGCATTCGCATCGATGGCATCGGGGTGCGCGACCGCACCTGGGGGCCGCGCGGCGGACCCTATGCGGCGAGTCCCAAAGTCTACGCCGATGACATGGCGCGGGTGAAATATCCCGGCGGGGCGCGCTGGCGCGAGATCGAACGCGAGCGCGGGCGCGGGCGTATCCAGTATATCTTCGGCCATCGCCGCGACGGCACGGGCTTTCTGGGTTTCGTGCGCGTGGCAGAAGGCGATGCCGATGGCTGGGCACCGATGAACGCCGGCTGGATCCGGCGCGACGGGCAGTTCGGCAGCCTCGACCCCGCGCGATCGCGGATGCGCTGTTTCCGCAGCCCGAAAACCGGCTGGGCGACGCATATGCAGGTCGAGCTCGTCGACGAGCATGGCCGCGGCATGACGAGCGAGGGGTTTACCGTGAGCACGATGAGCGAGGCCGGCTATGGGGTGAACCAGCTGATGCGCTGGGACATCGATGGCGGGATTGGCTGGGGCGAAGATCAGGACGTGTGGAATGCGGCGCATTTCATGCGCATGCTCGACGCTCTCAAGGCAACGGCCTGACCGCGATGCTGTCGAACCTGTCGCTGCCCCTGATGTGCGCCCCGATGAGCTTCGCCTCGTCGGTGCCGCTTGCGGTCGCCTGCTGCGGTGCCGGCGTAATCGGCGGCTGGCAGGGCGGAACCGTGACGTCCCACGCCCAGTTCGTGGATTATCTCGAGGCCCTCGAAGACATCGGTGGCGCGCCTCCGATCGTCAACATGCCCGCGCGCTGGGGGACCGACCCGAGAGCGGCGGATCGCATCGAACTGCTCGAGCGCTACCGGGTGCCGCTCGTGCTTTCGAGCCTCGGCGACCCCTCGGCGCTGGTCGAGCGCGTTCATGGCTGGGGCGGGCGGGTCGTCCACGACGTCACGACGATAAAACATGCCGAAAAGGCGATCGCGGCGGGTGCCGACGGCCTGATGCTGACCTGTGCGGGGGCGGGCGGTCACACGGGCTTCCTGACCCCGATGGCCTTTGTGCCGGCGGTGCGGCGGATGTTCGGCGGCCTGCTGATCGTCGCGGGCGGCATCGCCGATGCGCATGGCGTGGCGGCATCGCTTGCGCTGGGCGGTGATATCGCCTGCATGGGCACGCGCTTCATCGCGACCCCCGAAAGCGGGGTGGTCGAGGGGCACCGCGCGATGATATCCGCTGTCGGCGCCGACGATATCGTGGTTTCGGCGGCAATGAATGGCGTGCCGGCACACTGGATCCGCCAGTCTGTGGAACAGGCCGGTCTGGACCCGAAGACGCTGCCTGACGTGCGGTCGGACATGCCAGCCGGCGTGAAACCCTGGCGCGATATCTGGAGCGCGGGCCAAAGCGCGGGGCTGATCGACCGGGTCGAGCCGGTCGCCGGACTGGTGGCGCGATTGAAGACCGAGTTTGAAGCCTTGCCGGCCGTGCCCGACTGGCGCACCCGTCTCGCCGCGATCGAAGCCGGCTGGGGCTAGTCCATCGTCAGCACGATGCGGCCCGCGCTTTTGCCTGCGGCCGCGTCCTCCATCGCGGCGCGAAAATCCGCAAGCTTGTAGCTGCGCGCAATTGCCGGGCGCATTCGGCCCCTGGCCGCCAGCGCGAACACGGTGTCGCGATTGGCTTCGCTCTTCTCGGGTTCGAAAATGCCGAACTGGCGAACGTCGACGCCGATCAGGCTTGCGCCCTTGAGCAGCGGCAGGTTCGTGCGCAGCGCCGCGATACCGGCCGGAAAGCCGATCACCAGATGGCGCCCGTTCCATGCCAGCGAGCGGAATGCCGGGTCGGTCGCCTCGCCGCCGACCGGATCGAAGACGATATCGACGCCCTTGCCGCCGGTGACGGCCTTCACCCGATCGCGCCAGTCGGCGCCGCGAGCATCGATCAGGACGTCGGCACCGCCCGCAGCGGCCAGCGTGCGCTTGGCTTCGCTCGACGCCGATGCGATGACGCGCGCGCCGAGATGCTTGCCGATCTGGACTGCGGCATAGCCGGTCGCGCCGCCCGCCCCGAGAATGAGCAATGTCTCACCCGCCTGCAATCGGCCGCGGTCGACGAGGGCGTGCCACGCCGTCTGGTAGCTGACCGGAAACACCGCGGCTTCCTCGAACGAGAGCGCTGCGGGCATCGCGCGCACGGTGCGGGCGGGAAGATTGACCGCATCGGCAAATAGACCGCCCCAGCCGCTGCCGACGACATTGTCGCCCACGGCAAGGTCCTGGACCTCCGCGCCGACCGCCTCGACGATCCCGGCGCATTCGCTGCCGGGTATATAGGGAAGCGGCGGCTTGACCTGGTAGCCGCCGGCCGCGGTCAGCACATCGACGAAACTGATCCCCGTAGCGCGGATCGCGATCCGGACCTGGGTCGGGGAGGGCGGCCCGGGATCATGTCCGACGAGCCGGTAGCCCTCGGGCGGGCCAAGCATGTCCGTCATCACGGCGCGGCACCCTGTTTCTCGTTCGGCGGTCATCGGACACCCCTTGTCATGCGACGGTAAGAAGTATAACTAGGTTATATAGCTAATGGAAGAGGGACAGGCGGATGGCTTTCAAGACGCGGATTACCGAAATGCTGGGGATCGAGCATCCGATCGTTCAGGGCGGAATGCAGGCGGTGGGCACCGCCGCGATGGCGAGCGCGGTGTCGAACGCCGGTGGTCTTGGTATCATAACGGCGCTGACCCAACCGACGCCGCAGGCGCTGCGCGAGGAAATCGAGAAATGCCGGTCAATGACCGACAAGCCGTTCGGCGTGAATCTCACCGTCTTTCCGACGATCAACTCGCCCGACTATAACGCCTATGCCGACGCCGTCGTCGAGAGCGGCGTCAAGATCATGGAGACCGCGGGAACCCCGGCCGTTCGCGAGATCTGGGCGCGCGTCAAGCCGCACGGCGTCACCATCCTTCATAAATGTACCGCCGTCCGTCATGCGCTTTCGGCCGAGAAGGCAGGATGCGACATCATCTCGATCGACGGATTCGAGTGCGCCGGCCATCCGGGCGAAGACGATATCCCGGGGTTGATCCTGATCCCCGCAGCCGCCGACAAGGTGAAGATCCCGATGCTCGCCTCGGGCGGCTTCGGCGATGGCCGCGGCCTCGTTGCCGCCTTGTCGCTTGGTGCCGACGGCATCAACATGGGCACACGCTTCTGCGCGACGAAGGAAGCGCCAGTGCACGACAATGTGAAGCAGGCCTATCTCGACAATGACGAACGCGGCAGCTTCCTCATCTTCCGTAACTTCAAGAATACCGCGCGTGTGGGCAAGAGCGCGGTGAGCGAGGAAGTAGTGCGTCGCCTTGCCGAGCCAGGCGCGAAGTTCGCCGATGTCCAGGAGCTGGTCGCGGGAACCGCCGGGCGCGAACTGCTGCAGACGGGCGACCTCTCGAAAGGTGTTTTCTGGGCGGGGATGGTTCAGGGGCTGATCCACGACATTCCGACCTGCCAGGAGCTGATCGACCGCATCATCGGAGATGCCGAGACGATCGTGCGCGAGCGGCTCGCCGCGATGATGGCGGCCTGACGATGACGGGAAGCCATTTCGATCTGTCCGGGCGCGTCGTCCTCGTGACGGGGGCATCCTCGGGTCTTGGCGCGGGGTTCGCGCGGGCGCTGGCGGCGGCCGGAGCGAAGGTCGTGCTCGGCGCACGGCGGACGGACAAGCTCGCCGAACTGGTTGGGGAGATCGAACGGGATGGCGGCGCGGCGGCCGCGGTGCCGCTCGACGTGACCGACGAAGCCTCGACGATCGCGGCCTTCGATGCGGCGGAAGCGGTCTTCGGTCCGGTCGACAGCGTCATCGCCAATGCCGGCGTCGGCGTCGAGAAGCTGGCGCTCGACCTCGATATGGCGGAAGTGGACGGCCTGATCGCCGCCAATCTGCGCGGCGTCTTCCTGACCGCGCGCGAAGGCGCGAGGCGGATGATGGCGGCGGGCAGTCGCGAGCGGGGGCATGGCCGCATCGTGATCATCGGTTCGATCACCGCGGAAAAAATCTATCCCTATGCGTCGATCTACGGCGCGACCAAGGTCGCCGTGCGCCATCTCGGGCGCAGCCTTGCGCGCGAGTGGGCGCGGCGCGGGATCAATGTGAATATCATCCAGCCGGGCTATTTCGCATCCGAGATGACGGGCGAGATGTTCGACAGCGACGGCGGCAAGGCGCTGATCGCCTCTTTCCCGCGCCAGCGCATCCGGCCCGCGAGCGATCTTCACGCGCCGCTGCTCTTCCTGCTTTCGGACGCATCCGGCGGCGTGACCGGCAGCGTGTTCACGATCGACGACGGCCAGTCGCTCTGACCCGCCGGGGCGGCGCAGGGCCGCCATCGTCGCGGTTGCCTCATCGCTGCCCGCCGTCGACGCGGACGAGCGCGCCCGTGGTGAAGGACGAGGCGCGGCTCGCGAGCATTAGCGCGGCGGTGACGATTTCGGGCGGGTCGCCCGGCCTTCCGAGCGCGACCGGCTGACGTTCGCGCCGCTTTGCATCCCAGGCGTCGGCGATGTCGGTGAGAAACGGGCCGGCCGAGATGGTGTTGACGCGCACCTTCGGCCCATATTCGCGGCTCAGCGACACGGTCATCGCATTGAGCGCCGCCTTCGCCGCGCCATAGGGGACCACCCCCGGCAGCGCCATCAAGGCACCGGTCGAGCTGATGTTGACGATCGCGCCGCCATCGCCATCGGCCATGCGCTTGCCGATTTGGCTCGCAAGGCGGAAGGGACCCTTGAAATTGAGGTTCATCACGCTGTCGAAGAGCGCCTCGGGCATCTCGTGGCTCGGCATCGGGGGCGACATGCCGGCATTGTTGACGAGGACGTCGATCCGGCCATATTCGTCATAGGCGCGCTCGATCAGCGCGTCGCATTCGGCCCATTTGCCGACATGCGCGGCGACAGGCAGCGCGCTTCGCCCCATCGCGCGGCATTCGGCGGCGACGGTTTCGCAATTGCCGAGCTTGCGGCTCGCGATGACCATATCGGCGCCGCGCGTCGCGAAGGCCTTCACCATCTGATATCCGAGCCCGCGCGAGCCGCCGGTGACGAGGATGACCTGACCGGTGAAATCGAACAGCGGATCGAGGGTCATGCCGCGGCGCTTTGCTTTAGCGCGGCGAGGCGGGTCGGAATATGTTCGGTGGGAAACAGGCCCGCCGCCGGTTTCGTGTTCTTCAGATAGGCTCTCGCGACCTGCGCCTTGTGCACTTCGGTCGGACCGTCGGCGAGCGCGAGGCTCGGAAGCCCCATCCACATGTCGGCGAGCGGGGTCTCGAGCGTGACGCCGAGACTACCGTGAAGCTGGATCGCGCGCTGGACGATGTCGTGATAGACTTTCGCCATCTGGACCTTGCACATCGCGATATGGACGCGCGCCGCACCATGCGGTTCATTATCGATGATCCAGGCGGTCTTGAGCACGAGCAGGCGGAATTGTTCGAGCTCGATGATGCTGTCGGCAATCGCGCCCTGGACGAATTGATGCTCGCCGAGCGATTTGCCCTGCGTGCGGCGCGAGACCGCGCGCTCGAGCATCATGTCGATTGCACGCTGGCATTTGCCGACGGTGCGCATCGCATGATGGACGCGTCCGCCGCCGAGCCGCGCCTGCGCGACCTTGAACCCTTCGCCGGGCCCGCCGAGCATCGCGTCGAGGGGCACGCGAACCCGATTGTAACGGATATAGGCATGGATGCCGTCGTCCCGTCCCGGGCTGTCGCCCATCGTTTGCGAGTGACGAATGAATTCGATCCCGGGCGTGTCGGTCGGAACGATCAGCATCGACATGCGGCTGTGCGGCGGATTTTCCGGGTTGGTCACGGCCATCACGATCAGGAAGGCGGCATAGCGCGCGTTCGACGAGAACCATTTTTCGCCGTCGATCACCCACTCGTCGTCATCCTGCCAGGCGCGGCAGGCAAATTCCTTGGGGTCGGCACCCGCCTGCGGTTCGGTCATCGAAAAGGTCGAGACGATCGTGCCGTCCATCAGCGGCTCGAGATATTCGGCCTTTTGTTTCGCGGTCCCGAACATCGCGAGAATCTCCGCATTGCCGGTATCGGGCGCTGCGGTTCCGAAGACCGTCGGAGCCCAGTAGCTGCGTCCGAGAATCTCGTTCATCAGCGCGAGCGTCAGTTGCCCGTATCCCGGGCCGCCGAGTTCGGCGCCGAGATGACAGGCCCACAACCCCTGCGCTTTCACCTCGGCCTGCAAGGGGGCGAGATGCGCGCGCGATTCGGCGTTCGCGACGTCGTAGGGTGCGCCGTGACCGGGGAAGAGCATGTCCATCGGTTCGCACTGCTCGCGGACGAAGGCCGCCATCCAGTCGAGCTTTGCCTGCAGTTCGGGTTCGATGCGGAAATCGATCATGGAAAATATCCTCGGGTTCAGCCGATCAGGCGGATGAGTTTTTCGGCTTCGGCGAAATTGCCGCGTACGAGCCGGTCGAAAAAGCGTCCGGTCTCGGCGCTCAATATGCCTCTGGCCGCCTGCGCGACCTTATATTCGAGGATGCAGCCACCCTTGAACATCGCGAGCAGCAGATAATAGTCGAAGCTCGCCATACTGCGGCCGGTGCCCACGGCATAATGTGCCATCAGCTCCTGCCGTGTCGGCCAGTCGACGACGTTGTAGAGCGCTTTTTCGGGAATATGGCCGGGGAAGCGCTCGTCGCGGATGCCGTTGCAGAACCAAGCGAGATCGAGCAGCGGATCGCCGATCGTCGACAGCTCCCAGTCGATCAGCGCGGTGAGACGGCAGGGCGGATCGAAGGCGAAGAGCGCGTTCGGCGTGCCGACATCGCCGTGGATGATGCCGGGGCGGAAGTCGCCCGGGATATTGGCGCGCAGCCAGTCGCGCAGTAGCGCATAGCCGGGGATGTCGCGCCAGTCGTGGTCGTAGAGCTGCTTGTAGCTTTTAATCTGGCCTTCCCAGCGATCGACCTGCCGTTCGAGAAAATTATCGGGACGCCCGAAATCCTCGAGACCGACGGCCTTGTAGTCGACATTGGCGAGCGCGATCAGCCCGTCGACCATCGCGAAGGGGACTTCGCGGGCATGCGGTGGCGTGTCGAAGGGCGGCCGGTCGTGGATCGTCCCGTCGCGAAGATCGGCCGGCCAGCCTTCGACGCGGTCCATGACGTAGAAAGGCGCCCCGATGACCGACGCGTCGGCGCAGCTGCCGCGACACGCGGGATGCGGCACCCCGGTGCCGTTCAGCGCTGTCAGCACGCGCGCTTCGCGCAGGACGCTCTTCTCGCTCCCCGGCGGCGGCACCGCGGGAGGGCGGCGGAGGATCATCGTGTCGCCGCCGCGGTTCAGTGACATGATGACGTTCGACGTGCCGCCATGGATCTTCTCCACCGTCAGCGGCCCCTGGCCTAGAAGGGGAATATGCCTATCGAGCCAGGCGGACAGGCGCCCCGGGTCGGCGAGCGTTCGAATATCCTCGCTCATGCGTCATTTTCCTTCAGATGGGCTTCGATCGCGCCGCGGATCGCGTGGAGCCGGTCGGCCGCCTCGCCGAAAGCGGTGCTTCCGACGCGATCGACGATGGCATCGGTCACCGCCTGTGCCCGGGCGTGATCGGCCGCCTTGAGGGCGCGTCCGGCTTCGGTCGCGATGATCAGCGAGGCGCGCTTGTGATCGGGATTGTCGACGAAGGCGGCCAGGCCGAGCTCGGCGAGGCGGTTTGCCGCGCGCTGCACGACCTGCCGCGGGTGGCCGAGGCTGCGGCCGATCTGGGCAACGGTCGGCGAAACCGCCGCGTTCACCACCGCGGTAAGCACGGTCAGCTCCATCTCGGCGAGCTCGCTGGCGGCGCGCGTGTCGGCATAGAGCGCGCGAATCCGGCCACGGAGCCGCGCAACCTCGTCGGCGAATCGTTCGAAATCGGTGAAGCGCTGCTCAGACATGACACCAATATGTCTATATGACACTATGGTGTCAATATATTTCGATGGCCGGACCGTGCGGGATCGCTCAGCGCGTCGTCATCCGCCGGAACAGAGACGTCCCGGCCTGCCAGTCGATGCGTACCCTTCGGTGCGCGAACCGCCAGCCTGCGGCGGTCCGGACGAGCCTGTCGTCATATGTGCCGCTATGGTCGGGGCCATTGTTGCTCGTGACGGTGAAATAGCTGCGTGCCGTGGCATGGTCGCCGTCGAGCTCGACCAGCGGGTTGGTGATATGGTGGCGGACGAAGCCGATCGCCGGATTACGCTCTCCGCCGGTCAGCGCGGCCGCCACCCCCGCAGGTCCGGTGCCGCTGTTCCCGGGGAATTCGAGCGTTCCCTCGTCGGCGAAACACGCCGCCAGCGCGTCGATCCGGCCGCGGTCGCCATTATAGGTATAGCGGGCGAGGAGATCGAGGATTTCGATCCGGTCGCGAACAGCGTCTTTCGTCATGCGGGCACCAGTTTCATTTCGGCCGCGGTCGTCGTGGCGCCGCCGGCATCCCTGGCCCACAGGTCGAGCACGATGGTTTCGCGATCGCGAGAGACAACGGTACCGCCGCACGACAGGGAGCCGGGATAGGTCGGGGCACGATAGCGAACCGAAAACCCTGCGATGCGGGCTATCTCGGGCGGGAGCCAGGCTTCGACCGTCCGGCACATATGCGCAAAGGTCAGCCAGCCGTGGACGACGACGTCGGGGAAGCCGCTCTCGATCATGAAGGGATGATCCCAGTGCTGGCGGACATAATCGTCGGCGCCGCCGGCATAGCGAACCAGATCCTCGCGTGTGATGGCGACGCGGAGGAGCGGAAGTGGCTCGCCGGGCAGGATGCGGTCGAACCGCTCCATCAAAAGCTCACGGCGCTGACGCGCACGGTGGCCACATGCGCGTCCGATTGATTGACCAGGATCAGCTCCGCGGTCTGAAAGATCATCGTCCCGCGCTTCCCCTCGCGCGCGAACGCATCGACGTAGCGCGCGGTGGCCCGGATTTCGTCGCCCGCGACGATCGGCGCGCCCAGCTCGGCGACATCGTCGCTGTGGAGAAACATCGGCAAGCCGAGATCGAGATCGATCAGGTCGGCAATCGCGTCCGCGCAGAAGGTCGAAACATAGGTGGGCGCTGCCACCGGCCCAAGGCTTCTGTCGAAATAACGGGGATGCGTCTGCCCCGTCGCGGCGGCGAACCGGATCAGCGCGCCCGCTTCGATCGTGCGCACAAGGGGGCCGCGCGTCTCGCCGACGCGCTGGCGGAGCTTTTCGAGAAGGGCTTCATGGGTCACACTTATCTCACTTAGTGTGATATGTATTGACACTATTCGGCGCGGCGCACAAGCTCGGAGGATGGTCGTTCCCTCGCATCATGTCATCGCCATGCCGCCGCCATTCGACGCGCCGCCCTATCCGGCCGATATCTTCGCGGGGCAGGTGGTGCTCGTAACCGGCGGAGGGTCGGGGATGGGGCTTGCCATGGCCAGGGCGTTCGCGCAGGGCGGGGCTCATGTGGCCGTCATGGGTCGCAGTCTCGAGCGTGCCGAGGAAGGCGCGGCGCAGATTGCCGAACTCGGCGCTCGCACCCATGCGATGAGCTGCGACGTGCGTCGTCCCGATGCCGTGGCGGCCGCCTTCGACGAGGTCGAAAGCGTGCTTGGTCCGGTGGGTCTGCTCGCCAACAATGCCGGGGCCAATTTCCCCGTGCTCGCCGAGAATATCTCGCCCAATGCCTGGAATGCCGTGACGCGGATCGCGATCGACGGGACCTTTCTCTGCTCGACCGAATTTGCCCGGCGCCGGATCGCGCGCGGCGAAGGCGGGGCGATCGTCAACAACAGCGCCCAATATATCTGGACGGGCTTCCCCGGCGATGCGCACAGCGCGGCCGCCAAAACCGCGCAGGCGACGATGACGAGAAAGCTCGCGGCCGACTGGGCGCCCCTAGGTATTCGCGTCAACGCCGTCGCCGCGGGATTTTTCCCGCACGCGGATTCGGTGAGCGGAAAACGCGAGGAAGGCATCGAGCCGCTCCAGAATATGATCCCCGCCGGCCGTACCGGCCATATCCGGGAATTCGGCTGGCTCTCGGCGATAATCTGTACGCCGCTGCTCGGCGGCATGACCGGTCAGGTGATCGTCCAGGACGGGGGCGAGAGTCTGCGGCGGTCGCTGATGATGCCGGACTTCGTCCCGCCGCGCGAACGCGCCGATGGACCCTGGGGATGGAAATGACGGGCTGGCTCTCCGGCAAGCGCGCGCGGATCGAAGGCGCGTGCCCGGCGATCGTCGCCGCGTTCGAAGCCGCCGGCGCGACCTTCGTCGAGGAGGGCGAAACCGATATATGGGTGCATGTCGCGCGCGCGCCCGCGATCCAGGCAGCGCATATGCTCTCCCATGAAGAATGGCGCGCCAGTCTCGATGCCGGACTCGATCGGCCTTTTCTCGGCGCAAAGGATTTTGCGGAGCAGTGCCGCGCGCGGGGCGAGGGCGGCGCCATCCTTTTCGTCGGGGCGCCCGAGCAGGCGCTTGGGGCGGATCAGGCCGCGGCTGCGGGTGCGCTCGGCAATCTGACCAAGACGCTCGGCGTCGAGTGGGCTCGCGACGGCATCCGCGTCAACGCCATATTGACCGGCGAAACCGGCGAAACCCTGGGTCACCTCGCGGCCTATCTCGTCAGCGACTATGCGGCTTATGTGACCGGCGCGGTGATGGGGATCGGGCTCGATGACTGACCGGCTGCGCCTTGACGGACAGGCGGCGTTCGTCACCGGCGGCGGGGGCGGAATTGGGCGCGCGATAGCGCTCCGCCTTGCCGAGGCGGGCGCCGATGTGGCGATATTCGATATCTTTCCGGAGCGTGCCGAGGAAGTCGCAGCGCGCGTGCACGAACGGGGCGGGCAGGCGCTGGCGATCGCCGGCGACGTCATGGACGCCGATGCGCTTCGTGCCGCGATCGATACCGCCGCCGCGCGGTGCGGGCGGCTCGATATTCTCGTGAACAATGCCGGCGGGGTCTCGGCGCGCCGCTTTCTCGAGCAGAGCGAGCGCAGCATGCGCAAGCATATCGACATCAATTTCATGTCGATGCTCGTCGCCACCCAGGCTGCGGCGGCGCATATGGTCGCCGCCGGGCGTGGCGGCTCGATCGTCAATGTCGCGAGCATCGAGGCGAGCCGCGCCGCGCCCAATTTCGCGGTATATGCCGCGTGCAAGGCCGCGATGCTGAGCTTCACAAAGTCGATGGCGGTCGAGCTTTCGGAACATGGCATCCGCGTCAATTGCGTCGCTCCCGATCATACGGTGACGCCCGGCAACCAGGGCAATCGCACCGGGCCCGTCGATCCGTCGACCTGGAAGCGGCACAGCGACGAAGAGATCGACGCGATGAACCGGCTCATCCCGCTCGGCCGCGAAGGCATCGACATGGAATGCGGCGACGCCGCGCTGTTCCTGGTCAGCGGAATGTCGTCCTATATCACCGGTGCGCTGCTGCCGGTCGATGGCGGCACCGCGGCCGCATCGGGCTGGGTGCGGGGTCGCAACGGCAAATGGACCCTCAACGAAGGATTGTCGTTCGGTGGCTGAAACGGTGGAACCGGCGCAATATTGCGGGGCGGTGTCAAAAGCCGTACAGCCCTGCTAGGTCGATAGATATCATTGCGTATCCGCGCAAAAGGGGCAGGAAAATTGCACATGGAGAATGGCAGCGCACGCATCCGGGTGCCGAAGACATCGGAACTGGTGGCCGACCAGATCCGGCGCCAGATCATTCGCGGTGACCTGAATGAAGGCGATTCCCTGCCGCCCGAAGGAACATTGCTTGCCACGCTCGGTATTTCGCGGCCGACCCTGCGCGAAGCCTTCCGCATCCTCGAGGCCGAGAGCCTGATCAGCGTCGTGCGCGGATCGCGCAGCGGCGCGCGTGTACACCGTCCGTCGACCGAACTCGTGTCGCGCTATGCGGGCTATGTGCTGGAATCGCAGGGCACGACGATCGCCGATCTTTACACCGCGCGGCTGGCGATCGAACCGACGGTCGTTCGCTGGCTAGCGACCGAAAAGGGACAGACACCGGGTTGGGCGAAGGTCAAGGAGACGCTCGCTGCGTTCGAGGGAATGTGGAAGGAAGCCCGGTACGAGGAGTTCATCGACAATGTCGCACATTTTCATCAAATGCTTGTCGAGGCGACCGGCAACAAGACGCTGAGCTTCATGAACCGGATGCTGCTCAACCTCGCGCGCACGCATCAGAATGACTATCAGCGTCGCCATCCGCGCTCGCACGAGGAAAGGCTCAAGAGCATTCGCGTCGGTTTCAAATCCTATGAGAAGCTCGTTTCCATGATCGAAGCGGGCGATGTCGAGGGAGCGGTCGCGCACTGGCGGCTTCACCTTCGCAATGCCAACGAAACCTGGGCGACGCGCGGCGAGGGCGAGCGGGTCGTCGATTCCCTGCAAGGATGACCGCGACCTTTATCGATACGATGATCGCGGCGGCGGCGCGCGCACCCGGCACGCCGCTCACCGTCGCATCCGACACGCGGGCCTGCGCGACCACGCTCGGCGAGATCGTCGCCGCCGGTCGGCGGATGGGAACGCGCATGACGGCCTCGGGTATCGGTCCGGGGGATATCGTCGCCTCCATGCTGCCCAACTGGCGCGAGTGGCTCGTCGTCGCGGTTGCCGCGGCGCAGGCCGGCGCCGTTCTGCTTCCCGTCGTCACCATCTATGGTGCCCGCGAACTGGGTTTCATCCTGCGCCAATCGGGAGCGAAGTGGCTCTTCACCCCTGACACATTTCGCCACGCCGATTATCGCGGCATCGTCGCCGATTGCGGCGATCTGCCTGCGCTCGTTCGCCATGTCACGATCGGTCCCGAATTCGATGCGCTCGAGGCGGGCGAGGCCGTCGGTGCGCCGGTGGTGCGCGGCGCCGACGAACTGGCGCTGCTCGTCTACACCTCGGGCACGACGGCCGACCCCAAGGGCGTGATGCACAGTGCGCGCGGTTTCCTTGCCGAACTCGAGACGATGCGGCTGATGCGCGCCGGCGCCGAGGACGATGCCGTGATTTCACCCTGGCCGCCGGGGCATGTGGCCGGTGCCTTGTCGATGTACCGTTTTCTGTGCCAGGCGACGCCGCTGGTGCTGATGGATCAATGGGACGCGGCGCTTGCCGCCCGGCTGATCGAACGGCACCGGATCGCATCCTCGTCGGGAACGCCGTTTCATCTTTCGGGAATGATCGCGGCCGCCGATGCGCATGGTCATGATCTTTCGTCGCTGCGCCAATATCTTGTCGGAGCAGCGCCGGTTCCGCCCTCGCTGATCGAACGCTGTCAGCGCCAGGGCCTCGCCGTCTATCATTGCTACGGATCGAGCGAGCATCCCACCGTGACGTCAGGGGTCGTAGACGACCCGCTCGACAAGCAGCTCCACACCGAGGGACGCGCCATGCCGGGGTCGGAAATGCGGTTCGTCGACGATGACGGAGAGGATGTCCCGCCGGGAACCGATGGCGAAATCTGCACGCGCGGTCCCGAGCTTTTCATGGGCTATCTCGATACGGCGCTCAACGCCGCGGCCTTTTTGCCGGGCGGCTGGTACCGGACCGGCGACGTCGGCCGGCTCGACGAGGACGGCTATCTGCTGATCACCGACCGCAAGAAGGACATCATCATCCGCGGCGGCGAGAATATCTCGTCGAAGGAAGTCGAGGATCGACTGCTCGCGCACCCGGCGATCGCCGACGCCGCGGTCGTCGCCGCGCCCGACGACCGGATGGGCGAGGTGGTGCGCGCCTGTGTCGTCCTCGCTCCCGGCGCCGCGCTGACGCTCGACGATGTGCGGGACCATTTCTTTGCCGCGGGCATTGCGAAACAGAAGACCCCTGAGCGGCTGAGTATCCTGTCCGAGCTTCCGCGAAATGCGTCGGGAAAGATCCTCAAGCATCAGCTGCGCGACCAGCCCTAGCGCTTCCTGGACTCGCCGAGCGGGACGAGCGGAAAGAGCAACTGCCGCCACCAGACATGCTCGCCGCCGGGAAGGCCGTAGCGCCAGGGGCGGCCTTCGGGGATGTGAAGCGTTCCGAACAGGCGATCGTAGAAGCTGAGCATCGTACAGAAATTGCGATAGGCCTTACCGTCACGGCCGTAGCCATGATGGGTGTGATGGATACGCGGGGTTACGAGAATCCATTCGGCGGCGGTCACCATGCGCCGTCCGCCCGGCAGGCGCTCGATGATCATGTCGTCCCAGCGCCAGTCGCTGTGGGTCAGCACATTCCAGGCCATGATCGTCAGATAGAAGATCGTCGTCGCGCCGGTCATGCCGAGATAGAAGCCGGCCGCCGCCACCCAAGTATAGGCGTGGACGAGCGGCCAGACGAGATTTGTGCGCCACATGAGGGTGACATTGACATAGGGTGCGCTGTGATGCGTGCGATGCATCCCGTGAAGAATGGGATGGCGGACGCTGTCATGCGCCGTCCGGTGAATCCAATATTGCCCGAATTCGGCGATCAGGAGCAATCCGAGGAAGCCGGCCCACAAGGGGACATCGGCGAGCGCGCCCTTCCACGCCGGAAGCAGCAGGCCGACGATCGCGGCGGTCAGCCACGCCATGCCGATCCGCGTGACCTGCGATCCCAGGATTACCGATCCGATGATCCAGAAATCCTGCTTGCGGTGCACACCCTTGTGGCGGCCGGTGGCCAGTTCGATCGCCAATATTCCGGCGATCAGCGCAAAAATCCAATATTGTGGTTGCATCGACAGTATCTCCCTCTGTCGAAAATCATTCCATGCCATGATGGATAAATCCAATGCATCGTGATTGCAGACTCGATGCATTCACTGCATTAAAGGGAAATGGATCTTCGCAAGCTTCGTCACGCCGTCTTCCTCGCCGACCGGGGCAATTTTACCGCCGCTGCAGCGCGGCTCCATCTGTCGCAGCCCGCGCTCAGCCGCAGCATCCAGAGCCTCGAGGCCGAGCTCGGCCTCATGCTTTTCGAGCGCGTTGCGACCGGCGTCGTACCGACCGCCGCCGGCGCTGCGGTGATCGACGAGGCGCGGAGCCTGCTCGGACAGGCAGACGGGCTGAAGGCCCATGCCCAGCGACTGGCGCGCGGTGAGACGGGGCGGGTGCGCATCGGGCTCGGCCCGATGTTCGCCGGCCTCCTCACCGACTATTTGCGCGCCGTGTGGCAACCGGCGCAAGCCGTCGAGGTGCAGGTGCATATCTTGCCCGCCGAGCGGCTGGTCGGTCGCCTGCTGACCGACGAACTGGACTTCTTCGTTGCCGACGGGCGCGCGGCGCGCGACCATCCCGCCCTTGCGATCGAACGCATCGGCGAGGTGCCTGTCGGCTATCATGTCCGGCCGGGCCATCCGCTCGCCTGCTCGAAGGCGATATCGGTCGCCGATCTCGCATCCTTCCCGCGCGTATCGCCAAGCCTTCCCTCGGTGCCCGTCGAGACGGCGGACGCCGTGCGCGAATCCAGCCGGGCGGAGGCAGGCCGCATCTATTGCGAACAATTACCGACGCTCGTCGACTTGACCGCTGCCAGCGACGCGGTCCTGCTCGCGATCACGCCCGCGATCGGCGAACATATCCGCGCCGGCGCGCTGGTCACGCTCGATATTCCGGCGATTTCCGACTGGACGGCGCAGATTGTCATCGCCCGCCGGGCGCGACCGTTTCCGGCGCCGACGGTCGAGCGCTACGCGGCGGCGATGGCGGACCATTTCCGGCGGAGCTGGCTTGGCGAGGCTAGTTGCGCATGATGAATCCGCCGTCGACGTTGAACGCCTGACCAGTGATCCAGTCGCCGGCCGGCGAGCAGAGCAGGAGCAGGGTGCCGACCAGATCCTGCGGGAGGCCGCGGGGCTGCTTGACGACACGCGCCATCGCCGCCTGGACGAAGGGGCTCTCTTCGGGAGTCAGCGCCTTGCCGGCATCGGACATCGTCATTCCCGGCGCGATCGCATTGACATTGACATTCATCCGGCCGAGTTCGGTGGCGAGCGTCGTCGTCAGCCCGAGCAGCGCGATCTTGCTGATGCCGTAGGATGTCTGGGCGGGAAAGGCGCCCGCCGAAATCTGGTTGACGATCTTGCCGCCGCCGCGGGCCGCGAACAGCGGGACAGCGGCTTTCGAGCAGATCAGCGCGCCGGTGACATTGACACGCATCAGTTTCTCGAAATCGGCAATGCCGGTCTCGATGACCGGTGTGCCGACGGCCTCGACCATCAGCGCGGCATTGTTGACCAGAATGTCGAGCCCGCCGAACGCCGCGACTGCCGCATCCATCATCGCGGCGACCGAGGCTCCGTCGGCAATATCGACCTGGGCCGCGACGGCGCGGCCGCCGGCGGCATTGATTTCGTCGGCAACATGTTCGGCGCCCTCGCGGTTGAGGTCGGCGACGACGACGCTGGCGCCGGCATTGGCGAGACCGGCTGCATAGGCGCGGCCGATGCTATTGCCGCGGCCGCCGGCGCCGGTGACGATCGCCACCTTGCCGTCGATCCGGAACCGGTCGTTGGTGAAATCGCTCATGTCCTGGTCCTCACTTTGGAAAGATGGGGGCGCCGACGCCGATGGTGACGGTCTTGTAGTGGAGGAACTCGTCGATCCCGGCCTTGCCGCCTTCCTTGCCGAAGCCCGATATCCCGACGCCGCCGAAGGGCGTGTGCGGATTGATCTGGAAGCCGCCGTTGACATAGACGCCGCCGGCATGCAGCCGCTCGGACAGGCGATGGACGCGCTGGAGGTCGTTCGACTGGATATAGGCGGCGAGGCCATATTCGCTGTTGTTGGCGATCGCGACCGCTTCATCCTCGTCATGGAATTTCATCACGACGACGGCGGGACCGAAAATCTCGACCTGGCTGATTTCATGATCGGGATCGGCATCGACGATCAGCGTCGGCTCGATGAAATTTCCCTCGGCGAGCGCCCCTCCGGCGCGGCTGCCGCCAAGCAGGAATTTGGCGGCGCCGTCGGCCTTGGCCCGGTCGAACATGCCAGTGATGCGATCGGCGGCCGCCCGGTTGATCACCGGGCCGACCATCACGGTCGGGTCCATCGGATCGCCGACCTTGAACTGGCCGATGATCGCCTGCAGCCGCGCGACGAAATCGTCGTAAATATCGGCATGGACCAGCTGGCGCGTGGGCAGGGCGCAGCCCTGGCCCGACAGGCAGCCGACCGTCCAGAACACCGCGCGCTCGGCAGCGGCCTGGATGTCGCAATCGGGAAAGACGAGGCTCGCCGACTTGCCGCCGAGCTCCATCACGCTCGGCTTGATTTCCTGCGCGCAGGCCTCGAGAATCTTGCGCGCGGTGATCGGCCCGCCGGTGAAGCTGATCTTGCGGACCTTCTTGTGCCGGACGATTGCTTCGCCCGCTTCGGCCGTGCCCGGGAAGATCGACAGCACGCCGTCGGGGACGCCGGCCTGCTTGCACAATTGCGCGAAGAGTTCGGGGGCGAAAGGAGTGATTTCGGCCGGCTTGCAGATGACGCAATTGCCGGCGGCGAGCGCCGCGCAGACCTTCATGGCGAGCGAGATCAGCGGGCCGTTCCAGGTGATGATGATACCGACGATCCCGATCGGTTCGGGCACCGAATAGGAAAATTCGCCGCGCGAATCGAAGGTGCTGAGGAGATCGCCGGTCAGCTTGTCGCACCATCCGGCATAATAGCGCGTCCAGCCCACCGCAGTCTCGACGCCGCGCTCGCCGACCATCAGGGTCGTGCCGCCATCGAGCGCCGCCATTTGCGCCAGCTCGGCCTTATGCGCCTCGAGCAGGTCGGCGAGACGGTTCAATATGTCGCGGCGTTGTTCCGGCCTGGTGCAGCGCCATGCCTCTCGGACCGCCTCGGCGCGGGCGACGGCTTCCTCGACCTCCTTCGCACCGGCGAGCGGGATGTCGGCCTGAACCGCCTGACTGACCGGGTGGAGGTGCGCGTGGCTGCCTCCGCTGCCGCTTTTGCGTTGTTCGTGTCCCAGATGCAGATGAACCGAGGGCGCCGTCGTGGCCATGATGCTATCTCCCAATGAAAATTCAGGCGTCCCACGCCAGATGCAGATGTTCGAGCGCCATCACGCTGCCGCCGCGGCAGCTTTCATCGCCCTTTTCGATCTGGCGAAAATGGCCGATGCGGGCGAACCAGATGCGGTAGAAGACGGTGAGTTCCATCCGCGCGAGATGGAGGCCCAGGCAGGTGTGGATGCCCGATCCGAAGGCGGCATGGCGGTAGAATTGGCGTTCGACCGATACGGTCGCGGGATCGGGGTTCAGCCCTTCGTCCCAGCCGACGAGGGGAAGCGGGGCGAGAATGCAGTCGCCCGCCTTCAGCTGCGCACCCTCGAGCTCGGTGTCCTGCACGATATAGCGCGGCGCCGCGACGAACGCATAGCGACGGAGCAGTTCCTCGACCATGTCGGGGATGACCGCGGGATCGTCGATCGCCCGCTGGCGCAACGCCGCATCATGCGCGAGGTGACGCATCCCGAAACTCATCGCATTGGTTACCGTGTCGAGCCCCGCAAGAAACATCAGGAAACCGATCGACATCAGCTCGTCGAAATCCGGTTTGCGCCCGTCGATCTCGCTCGCGATGATCTTCGACACCATGTCGTCGCGCGGTTCGGCCATCCGCGCCCGGAACAAATCGGCGAGGTGGCCGAGGATTGTCTGCGCCAGCCGGTTACGCTCGTCGGCGCTGGCGCGGGCGTTAAAGAAGCTGACGACCAGTCCGCGGAATTCGTCGAACCTGTCCATCGGGAAGCCGAATAATTCCATGAATACCGCGACCGGAAGGCGCGACGCGACCGACGCGACAAAATCGCACTCGCCGGCGGCGATCACCGCGCCGAGCAGTTCTTCGGTCCATTCGGTGACGCGCCCTTCGAGCGGGGCGATCGCCTTGGATTCAAAAAAGGGACGCAGCATCTGGCGATAGGGGCGGTGCTCGGGAGGATCGAGCATTTCGGGAATCATCTTGGGCTGATTCGGGTTCGGCGGGATCGAGAGGATGCGGCTCGAGAATATTTCCGGACGCCGCAGGACGCGCGTGACCGCCGCACCGCTGTTGCACACCCAATGCCCGCCATGGGCCGAGGTCCAGAAAACGGGCGGCGCGGTCTCCTTCAGGTCCCAGTAGCGCGCGTGGGCATCGGCCAGCAGGCCGGGGTCCGCGATATAGTCGAACTCGTGAACCGGCGAACGCGCCGGGGTCTGCGACTCGGTCATGTTCCTCTCTCCTCTTGCTCTCAAGTAAACGCTCGTTTACATATCGAGTCAACAGGGACAGGCGATGAAAACGATGATCAACGACAAGACGCGCGACGCCGACCGGACGCGGCAGGCGATCCTGCACGCGGCGCAGCAGATATTTGCGGAAAAAGGTTTCGCCGAGGCCGGCATACGCGACATTACCGCGCTCGCCGGGGTCAACCAGTCGCTCGTCAGCCGTTATTTCGGCGGCAAGCTCAAATTGTTCGAGGCGGCGCTCGACGCCGCGCTCGACGCGCGTCTGATGACCGATTTGCCCAAGGAAGAATTCGGCAAACGGATCGTCGCGCGCTTCGCCGACGAGCGCGACGGCCGGATCAGCCCGCTCCCGATGCTGTTCGGTGCGGCGGCCGACAGCGAGGCGCGCGAGGTGGCGCTGCGGCTGCTTCGTGACCGGGTCCTTGAGCCGCTGAGCCATTGGTTCGGTGGCGAGGTTGCCGAGGTCAAGGCCGCCGCCTTCATGGTCGTGTCGCTCGGCTTTTTTGCCTATCGCGACCAGCTGCCCCTCCCGCAGTTCGCGGGGCCGGTAGACCCGGCGCTGCGGCGATGGCTCGAAGATATATTCCAGTCCATCGTCGACCGTTGATATCGTCAGGCGAGCAGCAGCGATGCGTCGGCGGGCGCGATGAACTGCAACAGATGCGCGCGCTTCAGGCAGAGATGCGGCGCGGCTTCGTCGGTCATTCCGATGCCGCCATGGACCTGGATGTTGGCGCGGCCATTGTCGAGCGCGGCCTCGTCGGCGAGCCGCTTTGCCGCCGCAATATGGAAGGCGGCATCGGGGGCGTTCGCGTCGAGCGCGCAGGCGGCATAATAGAGCTGCGAGCGCGCGACCGCCGAGCGCATCGCCATGTCCGAACATATATGTTTGAGCGCCTGGAACCAGCCGATCGGCCGGCCGAACTGCTCGCGCAGCTTCGCATAATCCGCCGCCATGTCGCGCGCCGCGTCGGCACAGCCTACCGCAAAAGCGGCCGCGAGCAATTGCAGATGCAGGGGAGGGCGGGTTCCGTCGGCGGTCCGGTCCGGGGCCGTCCATGGCAGCCGCCGCTGCGCGGTCGACGGGTCGATGGTCGGCGCATGCGAATGGTCGCCGCCGCTGCCGAACAGCCACAGCCCGTCGGCCTTCCACATCACGGCCGCGGAGGATCCGGCGGGGTCGAGCAAGCGCAGCGCCTCCGGTTCCGCGACCGGGAGCGCCAACGCGACTTTCCCGTGGCAGTCCACCGGGAAGCAGCGACGAGCCACCGCCGTCGAGAGAAGTGCCACCGGCGCGAGGAAGCGGCCGAGTTCGGCGAAAACCAGCGCTTCGGTCGCATGGTCGAGATCCATGCCGGCGCCGGTCATGCCGGTCCAACCCATCCGTTCGAGGTCGGTCCAGAGCTGCGGCGCGCGGGCACGCGCGTCTTCCAGCCGCATATGGTCGCGGCACCAGTCGATCGTCGCGGTGCGCAGCGCCTCCTGCTCGTCGTTCGGGGTCAAATCCATAATAAGTTTCCCGTGTCTGGGGTCCGGTCGATGCCGGGCCGCGGAGACCGCCGAACGGTCATCGCGACTTCGGCAGGCCGAGCAATCGCTCGGCGATGATGTCGCGCTGGATCTGTGCCGTGCCGCCGGCGATGGTTGCGGCGAAGCCGCGCAGATAGTCGCCGACGGCATTGTCGTCGCCATAGGCGAAATCGATCATCGCCTCGCCCATCAGCAGCACCGCCATGCGTTCGAGGCGCTGTCCGAGCTCGGAGGTGAAGAGGCGGATCACCGAGGCTTCGGGGCCCGGCTGGCCCGTGCGGACGACGTCCGAGATATTGCGATAGGTCATCGCCCGCAACGCGGCCACCTCGGCGCGCATCTGGGCGAGGCTGTCGGCGATACGCTCGTCCCTGATCATTCCGTTCGCCCGCGCTGTCGCGATCAGCTCGGCAATTTCCCGGCCTTGCTTGACCTGGTCGGCGATGAAGCCCGTGCCGCGCTCGAAGCTCAGGGTCGACATGGCGACCCTCCAGCCATTGCCGATCCCGCCGACGACATTTGCAAGCGGTATGCGGACGTCGTCGTAGAAGACTTCCGCGAACTCGATCTGCCCCGAAATCTTCCGGATCGGCCGCACGCTGATCCCGGGCGCGTGCATGTCGCAGATCACCCAGCTCAGTCCGGCGTGGCGCTGCGATCCCTCTTCGGTGCGCAGTACCAGTTCCTGCCAGTCGGCGACATGGGCGAAGCTTGTCCATATTTTCGAGCCGTTGACGACGATCTCGTCGCCTTCGATCCGGCCGCGGGTCTTGATCCCGGCGAGGTCCGATCCCGCACCGGGCTCGGAAAACCCCTGGCACCAGATCGCTTCGCCGCTCAGGATGCGCGGCAGGTGCCATGCCTTCTGTTCGTCGCTTGCGTTCAGGATCAGCGTCGGGCCGCCATGATTGATGCCGACGAAATTCGCACCGATCCACGGAGCATGGGCCTTTGCATATTCCTCGAGCCAGATGACCTGCTGGACGATCGACAGGCCGCGGCCGCCATATTCGACCGGCCAGTTGATCCCGGCCCAGCCGGCATCGAACAGCTGCCGCTGCCACGCCTTGTCGAAGCCGATCGCGTCGGCGGCATCGACCGGCCGTTTCTCGCGGGGAATGTTCGACAGCAGCCAGTCGCGGCATTCGTCCCGAAATGCTGCTTCGTCAGGCGAAAATCCGGTCTCCATCAGCCGGCCTTCCCGCTGCCGCCGATCGGCTCGCCCTTCTTGCGCATCGCGGGGTCGAAGCCCGCGTTGCGCATCAGCTCGTGGCTGAGGCCGTTGCCGAGCGCCATGCCATCGGTCTCATAGATGAGCCGCTTGTTCTCGGCATTGCTGTGGCGGCTGTTGCCGAGGATCAGCGCTGCGACCTCGGCGACCTTCGCGTCGAGCGCGTCATCGGGGACGCAAATATTGGCGAGACCCATCGCCGCGGCTTCGTCGCCCGTATAGGGCTGGCACGTCAGCATCATTTCGAGCGCCTTCGCCTGCCCGATGCGGCGCGGCAGGCGCTGCGACAGGCCCCAGCCCGGAACGAGGCCCCATTTGCCATGCGTATCGGCAAAGCGCGCGCTGGTGCCGCAGATGATGAAATCGGCGGACAGCGCGAATTCGAGGCCGCCGGTGTAGCAGCTTCCCTGGACCTTCGCGATCACCGGCTGCGGGAGCCTTGTCAGCCGTTCGAGGATCAGCATCTCCTGCCGCAGCCAGCCGAGGGCGTCGGGATGCGGCGGCGACTTGAGATCATGGCCCGCGCAGAAATGGCCGCCCGCGCCGGTGATGACGACCAGGCCGACGTCGGCGCCGTCCTGCTCGATATCGCGAACATGGCTGCGGAACGCCCGGAACAGCTCGCGGTTGACCGCATTGCGCTGGTCGGGACGGTTGAGCGTCAGCGTGCAGACGCCATCGGCATCGTGCCGCAGGACGAGGGTCTGGTCGTTCATGCCTTGTCTCCGCGCGCCCGGGCGATCGCTGCCTGCGCCGATCCGCTTTCGCGCGCGCTTTTGCCGAACTGTTCGCGGATCGGCACAAACTCGGGCATCACGAGGCTGCGGCGAAGCCAGTTCGCCGCATCGACGACGAGCGTATGCCCGCTGATGTAGGTCGCATAGGGCGAGCAGAGGAAGGTCGCTGCCCAGCCGAGCTCGCGCACCTCGCCGACGCGCTGGCCCGGGATCGTGCCGTCGCCGCGCTCGCCGACCCGGTGGCGCGTCATATGGTCCGGCAGATCTTCATGGGGGAAGCGGCCGGGCGCGATGCAGTTGACGCGAATGCCGTCGGGCGCCCATTCGACCGCCAGACTCTGCGTCAGGTTGGTGACCCCGGCCTTCGCCGCCGCCGAATGGGCGGTGCCGGGGCCGCCGGTCCAGCTGTATGTCGCGCCGATATTGAGGATCGCGCCGGGTAGACCCGCGGCAAGCCGGCGGATCGCGAACTCGCGGCTGCAATTATAGGTGCCGTTCAGCACGATATCGACGACGGTCCGAAAGCCGTTCGGCGTCATTTCCTCGGCCGGGGCGGGGAAGTTGCCCGCCGCGTTGTTGATCAGCACGTCGACCGGCCCGAGCCGGGCCTCGATCTCGTCGAACGCCGCCGAAATCGCGTCGGGATCGCGCACGTCGCAGGCGACGGCGATCGCGTCGGCGCCGACGGCACGCATGGCCGCCAACCCCGCCTCGAGATGTTCGGGCTTGCGGCTCAGCACCGCGATTTTCGCGCCAAGACGCGCGAACTCGATCGCCATGCCCTTGCCGAGGCCGGTGCCGCCGCCGGTGACGGCGACGACCTGGCCGTCATAGCTTCCGTCGGGCAGTGCCTTGGCGCCGAGAGGCGGAGGTGAGGGGAGGGCCATGCTATTTCCCTTTGTAATTGGGCGCGCGTTTCTCGCGGAGCGCAGCGCGGGCTTCCTGATAATCTTCGGTCTTGAAGAGATAGCTTTGCGCATAAAGTTCGGCGCGGGTGCCGGTACGGATGGTCGATCCATGCATCAGATTGATCATCTCCTTCGCCAGCGCGAGGTTGATCGGTGGCTTCGCCGCGATATCGTGCGCGATCTCCAGCGCCCTGGCATCGAGTTCGCCCGGCTCGACGACGAAATCGACCGCGCCCCATTCGAGCGCCGTCGCGGCATCGATGCGGCGCCCGCTCATCACCAGATATTTGGTCCGCGCCGGTCCGATCAGCGCGGTCATCATTTGCGTCCCGCCGGTGTCGGGCAATACGCCATAGTTGATTTCGGGTAGCGCCATTTTCAGCGTGGTGTCGCTGACGCGGATGTCGGCCGCGATCGCCAGCTCGCACCCTCCGCCGATCGCGCCGCCTTTGACCGCCGCGATGATCGGCTTGGTCGCGTCCATCATGCGCAGCCGCGATTCCTGGTGGCGGCGGACGAAATGAAAGTCGCTTTCGTCGCGTGCGCGCTGGCCCAGCACATTGATGTCGCGTCCCGAGCAAAAGGATTGTCCGTTCGCCCGGATCAGGATGGCGCTGGTTTCGCTCTCCTCCAGCGCCGCGAACAGCAACTGCTGGAACAGGTCGGACATGGCGTCGTCCATCGCATTGTGCCGTTCTGGCCGGTTCAGCGTCAAAATGCGCAGCGGACCATCGCATTCGCTCAATATCGTGTCGGCCATCGCCCCGGTTCTCCCAAACCATTTCGACATAGATGTTGCACGAGTTGTATAACTAGGTCAATTATGTCGAAGCAAAGATGTTGGGGAGATGGCAGATGCTGAACGGCAAAACGGCGCTGGTCACCGGCGGATCGCGCGGCATCGGCGCCGCGATCGTCAAGCGACTCGGCACCGCGGGCGCACATGTCGCGATCAACTATGCCGGCAACGAAAGCGCGGCGCAGTCGCTCGCCGACGATATCATCGCGGGGGGTGGGAAGGCGTTCGTCATACAGGCGGATGTGTCGTCGCTTGCCGATATCGAAAATATGTTCGCTGCCTGCGATGCGGTGTTCGGCGGAGAGCCGAATCTCGATATATTGATCAACAATGCCGGAATCGGGCGGAGCGGACGCGACGGAACGCTCAAGGCCGGTTCCGAGGATCTGTTCGACGCACTCTATGCCGTCAACGTCAAGGGACCGCATTTCGTCACCCAGGCGGCCTTGCCGCGGCTTCGCGACCGCGGGCGGATCGTCAATATCGGTTCGATGTCGGGCAAGGTCGGCCAGCCCTTCGCCGCGGGCTATGCGATGACCAAGCGTGCGATCCAGAGCCTCACCTTTTCGACGGCGCTCGCGGTCGCCAAGCGGCAGATCACCTGCAATTGCATCGCTCCGGGGGCCGTCGCCACCGAGTTCATCGCCGCGTTGCGCGCGCAGCCCGGATGGGACGAGGCAACGGCAAGGCACACCCCGATGGGCCGCCTCGGCGAGCCCGACGACATAGCCGGCGCGGTCATGATGCTGCTTGGCGACGATGCGCGCTGGGTCACCGGACAGGTGATCGAGGCGAGCGGCGGGCTTTCGATCTGATGGCCCTCATGACCGAAAAGCTGCGCGCGATCATGGCGCTCGATCCCGACCGGACCGAGATCGATTTCGAAGGGCGCGATTATAGCTGGGGCCGGATCGCCGACTCCGTGCGCGCGATCGAAAGCGCGCTCGATGCCATGGGGCTGCCCGCCGATGCGCGCGTCGGCGTGATGCTGCGCAACCGGCCCGGACATATCGCCGCGATCGTCGCGGTGCTCTCGACCGACCGTTGTCTCGTCACGCTCAATCCTGTTCTGCCCGACGAAAGACTGTTCGCCGACGTCGAGACGCTCGGGCTACCCGTCGTGATCGCCGATACGACCGATCTCGCGCGGTCCGGTCTGTCCGCGGCTCTCGCCCGGGCCGGGTCGGCGATCGTCGAGATCGGTCCGCGGCTCGAAGCCGTGCGCGTCGTCGAGCCGCAGATACGGACCGACATCCGGACCTCCCCCGGGATCGCGATCGAGATGTTGAGCAGCGGAACGACCGGCACGCCGAAACGCATTCCGCTGAGCCGCGAGGCCTTCGACGCGAGTTTCCGCGGCTTCACCAAATATGAACGCGGGCGCAGCTTCGACGACCCGCCGAAGCTCAACTCCGGCTGCACGATGGTGGTCAATCCGCTGACCCATATCGGCGGCATTTACGGTTGCATCGCGGCACTCGCGGCAGGACGCAAGATCGCGCTGATCGAGAAGTTCAGCGTCGAGGCCTGGGTCGCGGCGGTGAAGCGCAACCGGCCCGCGGTCGCGCCCGCGGTTCCTTCGGCGGTGCGCATGCTGCTCGATGCCGATGTCGACCCTTCCGACCTGTCGAGCCTCCGCTCGCTGATCTCGGGCACCGCGCCGCTCCCCGCCGACCTGGTCGATGCCTTTTTCGAGAAATATGGCATCCCGATCTGCAGCAATTATGGCGCGACCGAATTCGCCGGTGCAATCGCCGGCTGGACGATCGACGATTTCCGGTCGCTCTGGAAGGAAAAGCGCGGCGCCGTCGGCCGCGTCCACGGGGATATCGAGGCGCGCATCGTCGACCCTGACAGCGGCGCGATCCTCGCGCCGGGCGAAGAGGGACTGCTCGAACTGAAGGGCAGGCAGCTCAACAACGACATGCAGTGGCTGCGAACCACCGATCGTGCCACGCTCGATACCGACCGCTTCCTCTATATCCTGGGACGCGCCGACAATGCGATCATCCGCGGCGGTTTCAAGGTCCATCCGGACGATGTCGTCCGCGTGCTCAACGATCATCCCGCGGTGCGCGAGGCCGCGGTCGTCGGTGTGCGCGACGAACGGCTCGGCGCCGTGCCGGCCGCCGCGGTTATCCTCCGCGATGGCGCCAGCGCGCCATCGGTCGGCGATCTCAAGGCGTGGCTCAAGGACCGGCTGATCGCCTATCAGGTCCCGGTGCACATCCGCTTTGTCGCCGACTTTCCGCGTACCCCGTCGATGAAGCCGTCGGCGGACGGGCTGCAAGCCTTGTTCGAAGGCGCGCCATGACCGGGGACTTTGCCGGAAAATCGGTGATCGTCACCGGGGGTGGACGCGGTGTCGGCCGAGGGATCGCGACCGCCTTCGCCGCGGCGGGCGCGCGCGTGATGCTGGGCGCGAGGACGATCGCCTATGCCGAGGACGCAAAGGCGGCGATCGAGGTCGCGGGAGGCGTGGCGGGCGTCTTCGCCGCCGATATCGCGCGGCACGACGATTGCCGCGCGCTCGTCGATGCCGCAGTCGCCGCCCATGGCGGGGTCGACATCGTCGTTCACGCCGCAGCCGATATTCCGCATGGCGGGGTCGGCCATGTCGACGACGAGCGGCTCGAAGCGGGGTTCGCGAGCATCGCGAAGGCGGCCTGGTGGTTGCTCGACGCGGCGCGCCCGCATCTCGCCCGCGCGCGCGACGGCGGCCGGTTCATCGCGATCGGCTCGATCAACGGCACCTACAATGTGGTGCCCAACATGACCGCCTATGGCATGGCGAAAGCGGCGCTCGATGCCTTCATTCGCGGCGCCGCGGGCGATGTGGTGGGTGAGCGGATCACGGTCAATGCGATCAACCCCGGGCTCGTCGCCAGCGACCGCGCGAAGGCCGTGCTCGGCGATGACGGGCTCGCGGCCTATGGCGCGACCGTGCCTGTCGGCCGTGCGGGAACCCCCGCGGACATCGCACACGCCTGCCTGTTCCTCGCTTCCGCCAAGTCCGATTATATCACGGGCACGACGATCAAGATGGACGGCGGTTCGACGGTCGCTGCTTCACCGGGCCGCGGCGACATCCTGCAGGAGCGGTTGAAACTCCAGCAAGGGAAGGCGCCCTGATGGACCTCGGGATTTCCGGCAAGGTCGCGCTCGTCTTCGGCGGCTCGAGGGGCATCGGTCTCGGTTGCGCAATCGAATTCGCGCGCGAAGGGTGCAGCGTGGTCATCGCCGCGCGTACGCAAGCGACGATCGATGCCGCCGTCGCCGACGTGCGGGCGGGGGGCGGACGGGCGATCGGCATCTCGGCCGACTGCACGACCAGGGACGGAATTGCCGACGCCGTGCGGGCAGCGAGCGACGCCTTCGGCCCGCCCGACATCCTGATCTTCAACGTCGATTCCGGCCCCAAGGGTTCTTTCCTGGAGGCGGACGACGATATCTTCGCCGCGGCGAACAACAATAATGTCATGGCGTTCCGCTGGGCGGTCCAGGCGGTGATTCCGCATATGCGGTCGCAGGGCTGGGGGCGTATCCTCACCATCGGCACCAATTCGGTCAAGGCGCCGCACCGCAGGCTCTCGCGCGCGGCGCAGAACACCTATCGGGTCGGAGCCCTCGCGCTGGCCAAGACGATTTCGGCCGAACTCGGCCCGATGGGCATCACCGTCAACACGCTCGGCACCGGTGCGATCGACACCCCGCAGTTCCGGGAGGTCTTCACGAAGATCGCCGAGGCGCAGGGCCAGACCTACGACGAACATATTGCCGAACGCACGAGTCAATATCCCGTCCCGCGCATGGGCACCCCAGAGGATATGGCGGCGGCAGCCGCCTTTCTCTGCTCGGACCGCGCCGGTTTCATCACCGGCCAGATTCTCGTGATCGACGGCGGCAGTCTCGAAGTCTTGCAATGAAGATTGGCAATCAAAGGAAGCGACATGAAACTCGACGATAATATTGCAGCAGTGGTGACGGGCGGAGCTTCGGGGCTCGGTCGGGCGAGCGCCGAGGCACTCGCCGGGGCAGGGGCGAAGGTCGCGATCTTCGACGTCAACGAGGAAGGCGGCAAGGCGGTCGCCGACGCCATCGGCGGCCTCTTCTGCAAGGTCGATATTACCAGCGAGGATAGCGTGGTCGCGGGATATGAGGCGGCGCGCGCAGCGCACGGCCAGGAACGCGTTCTCGTCCATTGCGCGCAAATCTCGAAGGGCGGCAAGACCGTCCGCTACGACAAGGCATCGGGAGGCTATGTCCGCTTTTCCACCGACGATTATGCCTTTTCGGCACAAGGCATATTGATCGCAAGCTACCGGCTCGCATCGCTGTCCGCGCTTGGAATGGCGAATGCCGAGCCGCTGAACGAGGATGGCGAGCGCGGCGCGATCATTCTCACTGCGTCGGCGGCGGCACAGGATGCGCAGATCGGCCAGGTGGGCTATGGGTCGCTGAAAGCCGGCGTGAACGGGCTGGTGCTGCCGATGGCGCGTGACCTGATGGATCTCGGAATCCGCGTCAACTCGATCATGCCGGGGATTTTCGCGACGCCCCCGATGCTCGCGGTCAAGGATCGCGCCCCGGCAATTTTCGAAGGCCTTTCGGCGTCGGTGCCATTCCCCAAACGTCTGGGTCATCCCGAGGAGTTCGGCAGCCTCGTGCTCGAACTCGCGCGCAACGGCTATTTCAATGGCCAGAATTTGCGACTCGACGGTGCCATTCGCATGCCGCCGAAGTAGGAGCGTGCCGTTGAACGTCCCCCAGCAATTTCCTTTCGCACGCCAGTCGGCCGGGCCTGCTCCGGCCCGCCGTCCGGGATCGATCCGGCGCACGACGTCGATCGATTCCGACTGGCCTGACGGATTTGGCCAGCCATGGGAGATGAAAGGGCGCGCGCGCGACCTGCTGACGCCGGCGCAGGGCGATCCCGTCGTGCTCGCGGCGGGCAGCATGGATATCCGGACGTCGCCGATCCGCGAGATTCTCGAAATTTCGGCGATCCCGGATCACCCGCGCCTTGCCGAAATGGTCGGCGTGCGGGCGGGCGGGGCGAGCCGTCATGCGCTGGCGGCAACGCTCGGCGACACGCGCGGCACCCCGATTTTTCAACTGCTCGACGATTTTGCCGGTGCGAGCCTCGTCGCGGGGTGGAACTGGTCGCTCTGGATCGACAACTGGCGCGAGCGGATTCGCGGAAATGTCCAGCAAACATCGGGAAGGAAGGGGCAAATGGTCAACATTTGCACCGGCTTTACCGAAGGGGCGAGTTCGCTGACCGGCGATGGATCTCCCGACCACATCAACCAGTCTTCGACCGAAGTTGGTCCGCTTGCCGATCCCGACGATCCCGCCGGCTGGCACGCGATGCCCGATCAGGCCGGGCGGCCACAGGCGCGCCGGGCACGGCGTATCGACATTTGGCGGGCCGAGGGTGTTCTGAAGGTCGATGCCGGTTTCCAGGATAGCGGTCCCAATCCGCAAGGGACGCGCACCGCGATCCACGAATATCGCGTCTATGCCGAAGTCGATGAAGACAGCGAAACGCTTGTGTCGCTCCAGGCCTTGCCGCTGATCCTGCCGTACCGCGAATGCCCGGGGGCGTCGATCAAGGCGGCACGAATGATCGGGCAGCCGGTCGGAGCGTTTCGCGAGGCGGTGCTCGACACGCTGGCCGGCCCGCTCGGTTGCACGCATCTCAATGACGTGTTGCGCGCGCTTGCCGATGTCCCCGTCCTCGCGCGAATGTTGCCGAAAAGACACAATTAAAGCCGTTCCGGGCGGTTTCCGCGACGGAAAGTGCAACTCACTTGTCTATCTTGTTAGACTTAGTTATATAACTTGCCAAGCGAGGACGCCAGGAAGCCTCGCAGGGAGGATGTTGATCATGATTTTCAGGCATAAGTTCGATTCGGCCCGAGGTCTTGCGACGGCGTCATTTGCGGCGATCGCCTTGTCATCGGTGCCCGCCTTCGCCCAGCAGGCTGCCGAGACGCCGGCCCCCGCGGACGATACGCAATATGCGGACGATGCGATCGTCGTGATGGGCATCACGAAACAGGCCGCCAACATCCAGGACGTCCCGGTCACGATCACCGCCTTCTCTGGCGACGCTCTCGAAACCAAGGGGATCCGGGAAGTCGGCGAGATTGCCAAGTTCACGCCGGGCTTCAACATCCGCGGGTCGGGGAACAATCCGACCGCCTTCGCCCTGTCGATGCGCGGCCAGGTCCAGAACGACAATCTCGCGACCCTCGAGCCGTCGGTCGGTGTCTATCTCGACGATATGTATATCGCGCGGTCGTACGGCCTGAACGTCTCGCTCCTCGATGTCGCGAACGTGCAAATCCTCAAGGGGCCGCAAGGAACGCTCTTCGGCCGCAACACGTCGGCGGGGGCCGTGCTGATCCAGACGGCCGATCCCAAGCTCGGCGAATTCTCCGGGCGCCTCAGCGCCACCTACGGCCGGTTCGACGAGCGGTCGGTGACTGGCGTCGTCAATGCCGCTCTCGGCGACAATCTCGCGGTGCGCGGCGCACTCTATTATGGCAAGCGCGACGGTTATCAGCATGATGTGCGGACCGATCGCGTCTATGGCGGGCGCGAAACGCTCAATGGCCGGTTGAAGCTCGCCTATGAGCCGACCGAAAATCTGTCGATCCTGCTCTCGGGCGAATGGTACGACGGCAAGATCGACGGCCCCGCGCGCCAGAACCTGTTCTTTCGTCTGACGTCTACCGTCGATCCCGCGGCAGCGGATCGCGCCCTTTTCGGCGGCGATCCCGACAAGGTGGCGGTCACCAATCCCGCGCTTGTGCCCGGCGCGCCCGCGCGGGGCCTGTTCAACGACATGAAGACGCAGACCTATATCGCAAAGGTCACCCTCGAGAGCGATATCGGCCAGTTCAAATGGATCAGCGGTTACCGGCAGATCAAGGGCAACAACCTGCTCGATCTCGACGGTTCGTCGCAGGCGGCCGGTAATCATTTCACGCAGGGCATCCAGAATCTGAAGCAATATTCGACCGAGTTGCAACTGACGGGTTCGACCGCCGGCAAGGGCGTCGATTATGCCGTCGGCATAACCTATTTCAAGGAAACCGGCCTCGACATCTCGCGCTCGTCGACCAACGCGTCGGCGAACTGGTCGGGTTTCTCGGGCGATATCGACAATGACTCGATGGGTATCTACGCGCAGACATCCTGGCACGTCACCGACGCTCTCAGCCTGAACCTCGGCGGCCGCTACTCGGTCGACGACAAGGGTGTCACCACCCAGTCTGCGGTCTTCCCGAACAACGGCACCGTGATCGCCGCCTGTTTGCCCAACCCGGGTCAGATGGTGAATGGCCGGCCGATCATCACGCCCGCCCAATATGCCGCACTGCTGGCAAATCAGTGCCGGCGCGGGCGCAGCGACGATTTCCACAATTTCTCTTACACGCTCGGTTTCGACTACAAGCTGACCGACGACATCCTGTTCTTCGCCAAGCACAGCAAGGGGTATCGTTCGGGTGCTGAGCAGCTTCGCTCGCTCACGCTCACCGACACGACGCCGGCGCAGCCCGAGCTTGTCTATGAGCAGGAAGTCGGCCTCAAGACGCAGTTCTGGGATCGCCGCGTGACCTTCAATCTCGCGGGTTTCCACAATGTCGTCAAAGGCGCCCAGCGGAGCGTCATCCTGAGCGTCGGCGGCATCCAGCAGACGATCCTCGAAAATGCCGACACCGAAACCTGGGGCATGGAAGCCGATCTGAATGTCGAGCTCACCGAAGGGCTAAACATTTTCGCGGCCGGCGCGCTGACCGATCCCAAATATACCCGCTACGACGGCTTCTCGGTCCTGGGCGGAGCGCTGACCCCCGACGACAAGTCCGATACCCGCTTCACGGGGATCGTGCGGAAGCAGTTCTCGGTCGGTGCGAGCTACAGCGGCGACCTCGGTTTCGCCCGCCTGAAGCTCAACGCCGACTATGCCTGGCAGGGCAAGATGAACCAGTCCGAGATGACCGTCGCACGGCTGAGCGCGCCGACGACGGTGATCGGGGGGTCGGGCTTTACGCCGGCGCAGGCCGAAGCCGCGATCGCGGCCGCGACCACGCGGGCCTATGGTGTCACGAACGCGCGCGCCGCGCTCGCCTTCGGGCCCAAGGACAATTTCGAGGTCGCGGTGTGGGGGCGCAATATCTTCGACGAACGCGCGACCCAATATTCGCTGCTTCTCGGCGGGCTCAATTATGTTTCGACCTCGTGGAACGAGCCGGCGACCTACGGCGTGACCGCCAGCGTGAAATTCTAGGACCAAAGGGCGCTCCTACGGAGCATTGGGGGAGGGACGGGTAGCCGGACCTCCCCCTTTTTTTATCTGGAAAGGAAGGCAATGACTTCAGTCTCGTCCGGCCGCCGCCATCTCACACTCGGTCTGCTCGTGATCGTGGCCATATTGAGCTATGTCGATCGCCAGGTTTTCACGCTGTTCCAGGATGACATCAAGGCCGAACTCGGCCTCGATGATGGCCAGCTCGGTCTCTTGACCGGAATTGCCTTCGCGGCCTTTTATGCGATCGCAGCTTTTCCGATCGCGCGTTACGCGGATCGCGGCGACCGCCGCCTCGTCATCGCGGTCTGCGTCTCGATCTGGAGCGCGGCGACCGCGCTGTCGGCCTTCGCCTTCAATTTCTGGCAGATGCTGCTCGCCCGCATCGGACTCGCCGCGGCCGAAGCCGGCGCAGGTCCGGCGGGGCTGTCCCTGCTCACCGACATCTTTCCGAAGGAACGCCGAACAACGGTGATCGCGGTCCTGCTCGCGGCCAATGCCGTCGGCCTGTCGGGCGGGCTTGCGCTCGCGGGCTGGCTTTCGCAATGGTATGACTGGCGCACCGTGTTCCTGATCGTCGGCCTTCCCGGCATCGGGGTCGGGCTGCTCGTCTATCTGCTCGCCGCCGAGCCGCGCCGCCGCGGCGTCGCCGAACCCAAGCCTGTCCAGCAGACCAGCCTCGGGGAAGTGCTGCGGACCATGGCATCGAATCCCTCGCTGCGCTGGGTCGGACTTCTGCTCTGTACGGTTCCCGTCACCGGCTTCGCCTTCATTCTCTGGGGGGCGTCCTTCTTCCAGCGCGTGCACGAGATGGATAAGACCGAAACGGGTTTCTGGCTGGGCGGGGCCATGGCCGTCGGGCTGGTCATCGGCAATCTGGTCGCGGGCTGGGTGAGCGATCACTACGGCAAGGCGAATCCCCGTTTCAACGGATGGTTTGCGGGGCTCGGACTTCTCATATCCTTTCCTTTCGGCGTGGGCTTCGCGCTGGCGTCCGATCCGTATGTCGCACTGGCCTGTTTCGTCGTCGTCAAATTCATGATGACGTTGCACCTCGGCCCGATCATCTCGCTCTGCTTCGCGCAGGTGCCGATCGAGATGCGCGCGATGATGTCGGCGACGATCAATATGTTCATCGGGCTTGCCGGGGTCGGCCTCGGCGGTACGATCGCCGGATATCTGAGCAAGGCGTTCACTCCCGGCTACGGCCTATTGTCGCTCCAGCCGTCGCTCGCGATCATGTCGGGCTGCCTGCTCATCGGCGGTGTTGCTGCGATCATGGCGGGCCGGACGGCGCGGCCGCTGGCGGACGGATAAAAAAGCCCCTCCCGGTTCAGGGAGGGGCTTCGACATTTGGTAGGGCCCGTTTTCAGGCTGCCGCCGTCGCACTCGTGGCGACTTCGGGGCTGACGCCGAACAGCCGCGCGGCATTGAGGCCGAGGATGTTGCGGCGGACCTCCTCGCTGACGTCCAGGCCCTCGAAGAGCTCGTCGACGATGCGCCGGCTGATCGGGAACGTGCCTTCGGCGTGGGGATAGTCCGAGCCCCACATCACATTCTTGGCCCCGGGAAGGCCGGCAGCGGCCGATGCGACGCACGCCCGATCATGCTGGAAACTGGCCCAGATCTGATCGTCGACGATCTGGCTCGGCGCCCGGCTGAGCTTCGGGAAAACGAAATTGGCGTGCGCGATCGATACCTCGTCCATGCGCTCGGCGAGCGCGACGAGCCAGCTCGCGCCACTTTCGATGAATGCGACCCGCGCGCCGGGATTGCGGTCGAGCACGCCGCCCGACACCAGATACATGGCGCTTTGCTGCGCATCGGTCATCTGGTTCGTGTAATTGATGATCCCCGCGCCGGGACCGCGCTCGACCACGACCGTCTCGAGGCCGGTGCCGGTGTGCATGACGAAGACGATACCGAGCGCTGCCGCCTTGGCGAACACCGGGTCCCACGCTTCGCTGTTGTATTTGGGGAGGTTCGGCGGCGAGACCGCGGGCAGCATCGCGGCGGTGAAGCCCTTCGAGGCAAGATAGTCGAGTTCGGCGACCGTGTTTGAAAAATCGAGAACGGGGAGCATTCCGCAGCGCACGAAACGATTGCGATGGCCGCCGAGGAACGCGTCGTTCCAGTCGTTGTAGAGACGCGCCGATGCCGCTTCCGCCTCGGGATTGTCGAGGCAGTAGAGCCACAGGCCGAGCGAGGGGAAGCAGATTTCCGCGTCGATGCCTTCGAGCTCCATATCCTCGAGGCGTCCTGCGATTTCCCGGATGCCCTTGCGCTCGTTATCGCCCAGCGCCTTCTCGCGGTGCTGTCCGACACGCAGTCGATAGATGATTTTGTCCTTGGTGCCGGTGATCAGATACTCGCCTTCCTTGCGCGAATGGATCGCTTGATCCTTCAGCGAAGCTGGCAAGCCCTCCAGAAAGATATCCGCAGGCTCCATGATGTGGCTGTCGGCGCTGAACACAAAGGGTTTCATGACGAATTTCCTCTCGACTCGACATTGCTGTAGATGGGCATAATAAGTACCTAGTTATATAAGTCACGGCAAGGATAATCTGGACATGCCGTGTTTTTGGCTATAAACAGATACCTAATTAACGGAGAAGATGATGGACGCATCCCCCGCCAATGAAACGCTCGCGAGCCGCACCGCGCGTGCGCTCGTGAGCCTGAGCCTCGCCGCCGATCCGGGCGATTTTCTCGGTGCGGAGGACGATCTGCTCGGACGGTTCGGGGTCAGCCGCCCGACGCTCCGCCAGGCAGCGAAAATGGTCGAGCGCGAGCGGCTGATCAGCGTGCGGCGCGGGACCCGGGGCGGTTTCTTCGCCGAACGGCCCGATGCGCGCGACGCGATCCAGTCGCTCGCGCGGTTCCTGCGCATCCGTGGCGCGAGCCTTGGCGACGTCATCCAGGTCACCCGGCCCGTGTCGGAGGAGGCGGCGGCCGCCGCCGCGCAGCGGCGCACCGCGGAGGATGTCGGGCGGCTGCAGGCGTTTGTCGCGACGATCGAGACGCGCGATACGGCGCGCGACCTGATCGCGGCCGAGGTCGAAATGGCCCGGCTCGTCGCGCGGATGTGCGGTAACCCGGTCGTCGAGCTGGTGATGGAGATCGGATATAGTTTCGGTCTCGATGAACGCGGCAGCGACCTCTACGCCGATCCCGGCCGGCGCGAGCGCACGCGCGCGATGCAACGCAGCCTGTGCCAGGCGATCATCGACGGGGACGAGGAAATCGCACGGTTGATGATGCGTCGCCGGTCCGAGCAGTTCGACGCTTGGCTGCATGCAGGTACCGCGACCGGGAAGGGACGGGTATGAGCATCGTTCAGTATCGCGGTTTTGCCGGCGTCCGGCTCGAGGCCGAGGTGATCGGTGCGGACAATGATCCCGCCGTGCTGCTCCTGCACGGAGCGGGTCAGACGCGCGATGTCTGGCGCGGTATCGCGGGCGCGCTCCAGGAGGCCGGGCGGCGGGTGATCAGTCTCGACCTGCGCGGTCATGGGGGAAGCGAATGGCCCGCCGACGGGCGCTACGATTTCGACACGCTCGTCGAGGACCTGCGCGCGGTCCTGGCCCAGATGGAAACGCGTCCGGTCGTCGTGGCCTCGACCCTCGGCGGCTGGGTTGCCAGCGCGGCGCTCGAACGCGACGCGGCATTGCTCGCAGCCGGTCTGGTCCTCGTCGATCTCCCGGTCCGCATCGATCCGGAGGTCTCGCAGAAAATCGGCGAGCGGCTGCGCGCTGCGGCGACGCTCGCGCCCGGACAGGCGCAATGGGACGTGCGGCTGCTCGGCGCCTTCGACAGCGGCGCGATGACTGAGCGGCTCGACGGGATCGCCGCCGGTATCGCGGTCCCAACCCTCTATGTGCGCGGGGCGATGAGCGAACTGGTATCGTCTGCCGACGCCGCCGCCTTCGTCGCGCAGCTCCCCGATGGCGAGCTGGTCGAGGTGGAGAATGCCGCGCTTGTCGTCACCGAGGATCGCATCGATGCGCTGAACGGTCATCTCATCGAATTTCTCGAGCGCCGCGCTCCGCGAGGCTCGCCCGAATATCGAGCCGGATCCGATGCGCGGACCTTCCGCGACGCGCTCGGCTGCTTCGCGACCGGGGTGACGGTTGTCACCGCGACCTGTCCCGACGGCACGCCGATCGGCCTCACCGCCAACAGCTTCACGTCGGTCTCGCTCGACCCGCCTCTTCTGCTCGTGTGCATCGCGAACAATGCCGGCAGCGCGTCGATCCTGCGCGAGGCGGGTCGCTTCGCCGTGAATGTCCTGCAAATCGGCCAGCAGCCGACTTCGAATCGCTTTGCAGGGAAAGGCGAGGACCGTTTTGCTGCGACGCAGTGGGAAATGGGCGAGTTCGGTACGCCGGTCCTCACCGGCTCGCTCGGAAGCTTCGAATGCGCCTCCGAGGCGGTTCACGACGGCGGCGACCATTTCATTCTCGTCGGCCGGGTGCTGAAAGCGATCTTCGAGCCGCGGCGCGATCCGCTGCTCTACTTCCGGGGCAAGTACCGCAAACTTCATTTCGCTTGACGGCTGGACAAGCCCGCTTCACGATCATATCAAACCTAGTTATATAACTGGGAATCAAGGAGAGGAAGCCGGATGGCTTGGTCACATCAGGACAAATGTGCGATCGTCGGCGTCGGGTCGACCGACTATTATGTTCGCGGCAAGAGCTGGCCGCGGACGATCAACGACATGGCGGCCGAGGCGATCATGAACGCCTGCGCCGATGCCGGGATCAGCCACAAGCAGATCGACGGCTTCTCCTATTATTCCGGTGCAGGTGCCGGCTATCTCGACAAATTCGATACGGCGAGCCTCATGGAAACATTGGGCATGCCGCACATAAGCTATTCGGCGACGCTGACCAGCGGCGGTGGCGGCTGCCCCGGCGCAATCGGGCTGGCGACAGCCGGCCTGATGAACGAGGATTGCACCTATTCGGTGACCCTGATGGCGCTGCAGCAATTGCCGCAGCACCGGCTCGGCGTCGTCTTCGGCGCAGCGGCGCCCAACCCCGAGAACAGCTTCTTGCAGCCGTCGGGTCTCGTTGGTCCCGGCCATCTGATGAGCGTGCTCGCGCGGCGGCACATGCATCTCTACGGAACGACGCAGGATGCCTTTGGCGAGGTGGTGATGGCGACGCGCGCCAACACCCACAACCGGCCCAAGGCGGTCCGCAAGGATGCCCTGACCAAGGACAAATATGACGCCTCGGTGATGCTCGCCGACCCGCTCCGCCGGCTCGATTTCTGCCTTGAGACCGACGGTGCGGTCGCCGTGATCACGACGACGATGGACCGCGCGAAGGACTGCCGCCACAAGCCGGCGGTGGTCCATGCCTGCGCCCATGGCGGCCAGCGCGAATGGGGACGTGCCTTCGCGTGGATGGGCATGCCCGATCCGCATTTCGCGAGCTCGGGCCACAAGTTCACCGCCGACCGCGTCTGGGCGCAATCGGGGCTTGCGGCGAAGGATATGGATGTCGCGCTGATCTACGACCATTTCAGCCCGATGGTGCTGATGCAGCTCGAAGATTATGGCTTTTGCGAAAAGGGGGAGGGCAATGATTATGTCCTCTCGGGCAAGCTGCGCTACGATCCGGCAACGGGCAAGGGCGTCAACGGCGGCACACCCGTCAACACCCACGGCGGCAATTTGAACGAAGCCTATATCATCGGCATGACGCATATCGTCGAAGGCGTCGAGCAGGTCCGCGGTACCGCGATCAACCAGGTCAAGGATGCCGAATTCGCGCTCGTTTCGGGCGGCCCGGCGTCGCTTCCCGTCTCCAGCCTCATCCTGCGCAAGGACTGAATCCATGACTTACGGCCCCGCCCGCGCACTTCCCGGCGACCAGATCCGCATCACCACCAATCCCGATACCGAACCTTTCTGGCAGGCGGCAAAGGAGCATAAGCTCACGGCATGCCAGTGCGGCGAATGCGGCCATTTCCGTATGCCGCCGACCCCCGTCTGCCCCGAATGCGGCAGCCGGGCGAAGAACTGGCCGACGCTTCCCGGTACGGCGACGATCTTCAGCTACGCGATCTGCAACAAGAATCCCAAAAATGGCGAGGATTATGTCTATGTCCCCGTCGTGGTCGATCTCGACGGGGCGCCGGGCGCGCGTCTCAACGCCAATGTCTCGGGCTGCGATGCCGAGGACGTCCATATCGGGATGAAGGTCCTTGTTGACTGGACTCCGATCCAGGACGACTGGGTTCTCCCGAATTTCAGGAAGGCCTGACCGATGCTCGGCGACCTTCGTATCGTTGAAATCGGCGAGGGGATGGCGGTCCAGGTGGCGGGGCTGATGCTCGGCGAACTCGGCGCGGACATTCTCAAGATCGAGCGGCCCGGCGGCGATCCGGCGCGTGGCACCGCGCCGTTCGCCAACTGGAATCGCGGCAAGCGCAGCCTCGTCCTCGACGTCGCGACGCGCGACGGCGCGGCGGCGCTTCGCGAGCGTCTCGCGGGCGCCGACGTCCTGCTCCATCAATTCACCCCCGCGCGCGCCAGCGCGCTCGGCCTCGACGATGCCACGCTCGCCAAAGACTTTCCGCGACTGGTCGTGTGCGGCATCACCGGCAGTCCGCACGGTCATCCCGATGTCGAACGGAGCGACGACGAACTGCTCGTCGCCGCGCGCGTCGGAATTATGTACGAAAATGACGGTCACCGCCCGGGGCCGATCGTCTATCGCTATCGGCAAGGCAGCTGGGCGGCCGCCCATCTTGCCGCCTCGGGTATTCTTGCGCGGCTCGTCGCACGGCTCCAGTCGGGACGGGGCGGTGCCGCGCATACTTCGATTTTCCAGGGCTTTCTTTCGACCTTGCCGATGGTCTGGGCGCGCAACAGCGAAGGGCCGATGCCCAATCCGGCGACCTATCCGCTGGCAGCACGCCCCACCGCCATGCAGCTGTTTCAGTGCCAGGGGGGCGACTGGCTGCAGATCATGGATCCGAGCCAGCAATTCGATTATGCCTCGCTTCCGACGATGTGGGAGGTGATGGCCGAGGGCGTCGATCTCGACACCCCCGAAGGCAAGATCGAAGCCTTCCGGCGACGCCCGCTCGAGAACTGGCTGGCCGATTTGCGCGCCGCGGACATCGCGGTCGAACCGGCCTATCCGATGGGCGAAGTGCTGCGACATCCGGAGGTCGAGGCGAACGGCTATGTCGTCCAGGTCGACGATCCCGAGCTCGGCGCGACGCGCCAACCCAACGTCCCCTTCCAGACCGATGCCGACCTGCCGCAGGGCCGGCCCGCGCCGCGTCTCGGGCAAGGCGGCGGCGAGCCCTGGAAGGCGATCGAAGATGCAGCCACGAACGGCACGGCGCCCGACGCAATTCTCGAAGGCGTTCGCGTCCTCGACCTCGGCATGTTCCTCGCCGGCCCGATGGGGCCATCGATGATGGGCGATATCGGGGCGAACGTGATCAAGGTCGAGGCGCTGACCGGCGACCGCATCCGATTCATGCACCGCTATTATCAGGCGGCGGCGCGTTCGAAGCGCAGTCTCGCACTCGACCTGACGCGCCCCGAGGCGCAGCCGATCCTCGAACGGCTGGTGCGTTGGGCCGAGGTCGTTCATCACAATATGCGCTTCAAGGGAGCCGCGAAGCTCGGCCTCAGCGAAGAAGGCATTCGCAAATATAACCCCGATGTCGTGTTCAACTATGTCAGTGCCTATGGCCAGAAGGGCGAGCGCGGCAACTGGCCCGGCTACGACTCGATCTTCAACGCGATCGCGGGCTGGGAGTTCGAAAATGCGGGCGAGGGCAACCGCCCCGTTTTCAACCGTCCCGGCACGATGGATATCACGTCGGCGCAAAGCTGCCTCGTCGAGATCCTGGCCTCGCTTTATGCCAAACGTGCGGGCGGCAAGGGGTATACGACCCAGACCTCGCTGCTCGGCGTCGCGGCTTTCACCCAGGGCGAACGGCTGATCGGGGCCGATGGCGCCCTCACCGAAACCTATCATCTGACCAGCGACCAAACGGGCTTTTCTCCCTATCATCGCATTTTCGAGTGCGAGGGCGGCCAATGGATCGCGATCGCCGCACACAAGCTCGGTCAGAGGGAGGCGCTCCGCGGCATCCTCGGCGCAGATGAAGCGGGCTTTGCCGATGCGGCGAAGGCGCGTCCGGCCGCCGACCTGCTCGCCGCGCTCGAGACGGCAGGTGTCCCGTGCGACGCGGTCAATTTCGAGGATGCGATGCATCGCTTCTTCGACGATCCGCTCAACCGCGAGCTGAACCTCGTCTCGGTTCTGCCGCAGCCGCTTTTCGGCGTGGTCGAACAGCCTGGCGCTCTTTGGCACTTCGGGGATGTGCCGATCGTCTTCACGCGTTGCTGTCCCGCGATTGGCGAGCATAGCGATGAGATATTGCGCGAGATCGGCTTTTCTGACGACGAGATCGCCACGTTCCGCGCGCAGGGCATCGTCGGCTGACGATGACGCCGGCCACGCTGCTGCCTGAGGGGCTGGCCTCGGCCGTCGAGGCGGCGAGCGGCGCGCGTATTCTCGCGGTCCGGCCGCGTGGCGGCGGCGGGGCATCGCGCGAAGGGGCCGAGCTCGACCTCGCCTGGCCCGACGGGCGGGCGTCGCGCGCCTATATGAATTATGATGTGCACAAGGCGGGCGCTGGCGACGATGCCGCTTTTTTGCGCGAGGCGGCGGTGTTGCGCGCTCTGTCGGGCCCACTGGCGGGGGCGGGTGTCCGCGTCGCGCCTTTTCATGCCGCCATACCCGAACAGCGCGCCTTGCTGTGCGGGCTGGTTCCGGGCCGGGATCGCTTCGGCGCTATCGTGGACGCCGCGCAACGCAGCGCGCTGGCGAAGGATTTCATGGCCCAACTCGCGGCGCTGCACCGGATCGACGTCGCCGCCTGTCCTGTCGAGGGAATGGGGGCGGTGGCGCCGGCCGAAACCCTTATTCGCGAGCGGATCGCCCTGTTGCGCGCGGACAATCGCGGCGACGCCTGGGATCCGCTGATCCACTTGTCGCTCAACTGGCTTGAGGCGAATATCCCGGCGGAGTTGCCGGCGCCGGCAATCGTTCATGGCGATGCCGGGCCGGGCAACTTCCTGTTCGACGGAGAAGGGGTCACCGCGCTGCTCGACTGGGAGCTTGTGCATTATGGCGACCCGATGGCGGATCTCGCCATGCTGTGTCTGCGCATGCTGTTCCAGAATTTCGTTCCGCCGTCCGAAGCTTTTGCGGCTTATGAAGCGGCTGGAGGACATCGGGTCAATCGCGCGCGTATCCGCTACTGGCGGCTTCTCTTCCAGACAGGATTCGCGCGGCGCACGCGCTATGACGATCCCGATGCGCCGCCGCCTCCGAACCTCGGCATGAACCTCGTCTATTCGACGATCCATCGGCGCGTGCTTTCCGAAGCGCTGGCGGAAGCGGCGGGGCTCGTCTTGCGGCCCGTTGTCCTTCCCGATGCGCCGCCTGGCGCCCGCGGACGCAGTTTCGCGATCGCGCTCGACGATATCCGCGACACGATCGTGCCCCGCATCGTCGACCAGCAGGCGGCTGTGAAAGCGAAGGGCATGGCGCGACTGATCAAATGGTGGCGTGCGATCGAACGCTTCGAACCGGGTTTTCATGCGGCGGAAAAGCGCGAGATTGAAGCGGTTCTGGGACATGAACTTGCCGATCATGCTGCCGCCTGGTCGGCCTTTCGCGAAGCGGTGGCGAATGAACGCATCGAAACGCGCGCGGCGATCACCTTGTGCAACGCACATGAAACGCGTGCTGCCGCCTTGATGGCCGACGCGATGGGTGGACTCGCGGCGGCGAAGCTTGCGGATATCGGGCCGGACTGATCTTTCTGCGGTCCAACCGGTCTCGCTTGCGAATCCGCAGCGGGACAGCTCAGGATTGCCAGACGATCCTTCCCCCGATCAAAGTCAGTCCCACCGCCGCGGGGGCGGCGGCGCCTTCCGGCCAGCTGTAAAGCATGAGGTCGGCCGCTGCACCCTTGGCGAGCGTACCGGCCTGATAGAGTGCGAGTGCAGCGGCGCGATCGACCTTCTCGCCGGCACCGATGACAAACCCGCTCCGGGTGCGCCGATCGATCGCGGACTCGATCGCTACCCAGGGATTGGGATCGCCATAAGGGGCATCGGAACCTCCCCGCACCCGGACACCGCCTCGCAGCAGCGATCCCAGCCGGTAGAGATCGTCCAGTTGGCCGCCATCCATTTGCACGCGATAGCGGTCGCCGCGATCGCGGATGAAATTGGCCTGGGTGACCACCGTCAAGCCAGCAGCGGCGATGTCCCCGATGAGGCTTTGGGGAATGACGCTGCCATGTTCGATCCGGTCGCCTTCGCGCGCGCCGCCTGCCTGATGGAGCGCCTCGAGATAGAAGAGCAGTTCGGCGAGGGTCACGCAGTGCGCCGCGACATGGCGGCCGCTGCGCCGCGCGGCCGCGATTCGCTCGACGACCGTCGCCAGCGGCGGCAGGTCATTCTCGTCGAGGAGCAGCTTGAGAGGGCCGAGCACATAGCCGTCGCCTGCGGGCAGCGTTTCCAGTCCCATGAGGATGAGGCGCTGGGGCATTGCTCCGGCGAGCAGCGCCGCCTCGGACGCGCCATTCGACGCACCTGCGTCCGTCACGCCGGTCACTCCGAATTGCGCCAGCCTGGCTCCGAGCGCCGCAAGCGAAGGCGGCGCGCCGCCGATTCGTTCGCGCAGCCAGCGGTCACCGCGCCAGATCCGGCCGTTCGGCCGCGCCCCCGCCTCGCGCTCGACGCAGGCGGGATAGGGTGGGGCTCCGAGCTTCGCGACTCCCGCGCTGTTGAGCAGCCAATATCCGCCGGTACGATCCTGCATCCGGAGCGGATGGTCGGGAAGCCAGGCGTCCAGAAGCATGCGATCGGGCAAACCCGCGACCCGCTCGTCATAGCCGATCGCACGCACCCACGTCCCGGGCGGGGGCAGGTTGGAACGCAGCGCGGCAAGGACGGCATCGACGGTACGGCAATCGGCGAGATCGACCGATTCCATCCGCGCGGCGGTCGCCAGCAGATGGATATGATGGTCATGCAGGCCCGGGCCCGCGATCTGTCCGTTCGCGTCGAGTTCGGGGCCCTTGCCTTCGAGGCTCGCGGCCGCGGCCGCAATCTTCCCGTCGCGGATTCCGATCGACAGCGGCGCCCCGGCCGCGTCGCGGGCGTTGCGGATCACGAAGTCGAAGGATGCGGTCATGCCATTGTTTTCGCAAATGTCGCGGCGGTGCCGGCAAGCGAGATATCGAGCAGTCCGCGCCGCCCGTCGCCGAGCGCCTCGATCGCCAGCGTTGCCGCCATAAGGCCCGTGAGCGGGTCGGCGAGTGCGTCACCGATGAAATTGGGCGTGTCGCCGTTCCAGCGCAAGAGACCGCCGGCCGCAGCGCAATCGTCACCGAAGCCGACGCGCATGGCGGCTTCATCCCGCCAGCCATGGGCGGTGATGGCGATCCATAAAAGGTCGGGATTGAACGAAAATAGCCGCGCTTCATCGAGCCCGAGCCGCGCGAGCGCGTGCGGCCGTCCCGAGGTAATCAATGCCCGGGCCGTCCCGATCGTTTCGAGCAGTTCGCCTCCGTCGAATGCCATTCGCTGCCGCGTCTTGGCGCCGTTGAGCCTCGCATCGAGCCTGGGCGTATGTTGCGGGGTCGGATCGGGCCGGCCGGGGCTCTCGATCTTGATGACCCGATGGCCTGCCTCGGCGATCAGTGCGCCGCAGTAGGGGCCCGCCCAGAGGGCCGACAGGTCGACCACAGCCCCCGCGTTCCTCGCTCCCTTCGCGAGGAGGGACGGCGCCGGCGGGGATGCTTCGCCGACAAGCGCCACCGGAAGATGCAGTTCCACGCCGGCCGCCACCATGTCGGCGCCCGAACGCAGCGGCGCGGCGGAGATCACAGCCTCCCAGGGATCGGCGTCGAGCGCCGCCCCCGTCCAAGCGGAAACCAGATCACGGTCATCTTCGCGCGCCAGCGAGACCGCCATCCATCCGTCGCGACACCGCACCAGCCGGCAATGGCGGTTCGGCGACCATTGGCCGGGTTCGCCGAGCGAGAGATCGTCGTCGCGCGATAGCGCGCGCCGCGCATCGAAAGCTATCCGCCCGTTCGACGCCGCCACGAGCCGATCGCCAGCCGCCGTCACCGCGTCGAGCAAGGCCGTCACGATATGTCCTCGATTGCGTGAATCAGGCCCCAATCCAATGCCTGGGCAGCGCCAATCCGTTTACCCGACAGCAGCATCCACAACGTCCGGTGCCGCCCGATCGCTCGCGCCACCGTCGCCGTGCCTCCGGCGCCCGGGATCAGGCCCATCGAAAGCTCTGGCAGCTGGAACCAGGCATCGGACGCCGCGAGGCGGCGATGCGCAGCGGCGGCGATCTCGATCCCCGATCCGACGCAAGCGCCGTGCAGCCGCACCGTCGCTCGCGGTCCAAGCGCATCGAGCGCCCGCGCGCAGTTGTGAAGTGTGCGTACCGCATGCGCTCCGGCGAGATCGCGTGCGGTGCCGAATTCGGGCAGCGCGCCGCCGGTCGAAAAGCACTTGCCGATGCCGCGCAGAACCACAGCCGGCCGGGAGGGGTCGTCGATCGTGTTGGCCAGCGCCTCGAAAAGCGCGTCGCGCATGGCCGCGGTCATCGCGTTGCGGCCGGCCGGATCGTTCAGGGTCAGGGCAATCCGGTCGCCGGTGCGGTCGATCATGACCGGATCGGGCGGGGACGCAACTGCGCCGCCGATCTTCGCGGTCGTGCGCCAGCGCGCGAACTCGGCGCCACCGAGCAGCGCGGAATAGGCGAAGGACTCCACGGTCAGCGCGTCGGCGATCGTCAGTTTCGCAGCCAGGCGCAGCACCTGCGCCGCGATCGTTGCCGCCAGCGGATTTTTACCGACCGCCCCGGTCAGCAGTTCGACCCGCGCATCGAAGTCGGGCGGAGCGATCGACACCCACGGTCGCGGGGCGTCCGCGGCCGATGTCAGCAGCAGGTCGAAATCGTCCGCACCGATCGCGGGCATGGCGCCGGCACGATCGAGGCCGATCACCAGCGCCTGAATCGGCGCCAACGGCCGCCGCCAAAACGCCGCATCGACGACCAGAACAGGCTGCCCGCCCGGTGCGGAAAGCCGGTCGGCATCGAGATGGTCAGGCGCGGTCATCGCGCCTTCCTATCCGCCGCAGACCTCTTCTGCCAGTTCGGCCTTGAGCACGCGGCGCAGCAACTTGCCCGTCTCGTTATAGGGCAGGGCATCGCGCACGAACCATTGCTCGGGCGTTTTGGTCGAGCGAAGGCGGGCGCGGATCGCCGCCGCCATCGCCGCCATGTCGGGCTGGCCCGAGCGCGAGACGATCACCGCTACCACCTTTTCGCCCCACTGGACGCAGGGAATGCCGAGCACCGCGCAGTCGGCGATGTCGTCGAAGGTACGGAGCACATCCTCGATTTCGCCCGGCGAGATATTCTCGCCGCCGCGCACGATCACATCGTCGAGCCGCCCTTCGACAAACAGATAACCGCCGCGATCGAGCCAGCCCGCATCGTTGGTGGCGAACCAGCCGTCATCGGCGATCGCCTTCTTGTGCAGATATTCGCCCGAGACCTGATCGCCGCGGACATGGATCTCGCCATGTTCGCCGGGCGCGCACGGGCTGCCATCCTCGCGACGTATCTCGAGTTCGATGCTCGGAAGCGGCTGGCCCACCGACGCAATACGCCGGCGAATTTCGGGATCGTCCGAGGCAAAGGCGGCGCGATGATCCTCGGCGCCGAGCAGCGCGATCGTCGAGCTGGTTTCGGTGAGGCCGTAGGCGTTGACGAAAGCGACGTGCGGCAACATCGCCAGCGCCCGCGCGATGACCGGCTCGGGCATCTTCCCGCCGCCGTAGGAGAGCGCGCGTAGCGCGGGAAGGGTCTCGCCCGTCCGTTCCATGACATCGAGAATGCGATCGAGCATCGTCGGCACGACCATCGCGTGGGTGATGGCTTCTGCGGCGCAGGTCGCCACCCAGTCTTCGGCCGTGAAGGCGGGCAGGTAGACGATCCGCCGCCCGCCATAGGCGGCGGTCAGGATCGCGGAGATGCCGGCGATATGGTAAGAGGGAACGCTGACCAGCGCGGCCTCCTCCTCCGCCGCGCCGAGAAACTCGACCGTCGACATGACATAGGATGTCAGATTGGCGTGGCGCAGTACCGCCGCCTTGGGATCGCCCGTCGTGCCGCTGGTGAACAGCAGCACCGCAATGTCATTTTCGGCTTCGGGAATGTCGGCCTTGTCCGGCGTTCGCCCGGCCATGAACTCGGCTTCGAAATCGCTGCGTGCGACGAGAGTGATGCCGTCGGCGGGTGCGATCCGCGGCAGCATGTCGTCATCGACGATCAGTACCGCGGGGGCGCTTCGCGCGACGAGCTTGTTGAGCTCGCTGTCCGCGAGGCGGTAGTTGAGCGGAACGAAGGGCGTGCCGGCCATGCCGCAGGCGAACAGCAGCACGGGGAGCGCGGTTCCGTTCATCCCCAGAAAGGCGGTGTTCGTCTTCCCCTGGACGGCGAGCCAGGCCGCGACGCAGCTGGCCCGGGCGCGATAGGATTCGAAATCCTGGCTTTCTTCTCCGCCGCCGAGCGCGCGGCGGGCAGGGCAGGCATCTGCGGCAATATCGAGGAGCAACGGCGTCCGCATGCCGGTCAGTCCGAGGCGGGAAGGGGTTTCGCGCCCTTGATCGACAGCGCTGCGCCGTTGAAAGCGAGCGAACCCGTGCCGGCCTTGGCGCCGAGGACTTCGAGTCCGCTTGCCTCATCGACGTAGCGCTTGCCGATCGCGACACCGTCCGCGAATCCCGGGTCGATCGTGCCGGTCGGCGCGCCCGCTTCGTCGATGGGGACGACCGCGGCGCCGCCGCACTGCAGCTCGCCGGCGACATTCGGGGGACGCACCACCACGAGCTGGGCTTCACACACCGCACTTTTCCAGCGCGATCCCGGTTTCAAATCCATCCTCTTCCGTCCTTTCCCGTCGCCGATCGCTTTCGGCCACCTGTCGCTTTCCCACCGTCAATAAGTCAATCGACAAAGAAAGTAAACGTAGTTATACAACTCAAAAATCACGGGATCGAGGAGAGGGACAGGGATGCATCCAAGGCAGTTTGCGCGCACAGCTCCCGATCGTCCGGCGATTGTCATGGCAGCGGGCGGGGCATCGATCAGCTATGGCGAACTGGAGACCGTCGCCAACCGCGGTGCCCGGCTCTTCCGTTCGCGCGGCATCGCCGCGGGCGATACGGTCGCCATCTGGCTGAAAAATTGTCTCGAATATTTCCAGATATATTGGGCTGCGCAGCGTGCGGGCCTGTATGTCTGCCCGATATCGTGCCAGCTCACCGCTTCCGAGGCGGCCTATATCGCGAACGACAGCCAGGCCCGGTTGCTCGTGACGCACGCCGACATCCCGGCCGCCGAGACCCTCGTTCGCGACCGGGCCGCGCTGGTGCCCGGGGTTGCCGACATGTTCGACCTCGGTTCCGGCCTCGAAGGCCTTCCGTCATGGCAGGCAGCGCTGGTCGCCCAGCCGGCGGAGCGCATCGCCGACGAATCGGCCGGCTTCCACATGGTCTATTCGTCGGGCACGACGGGGCGCCCCAAGGGAATCCGGCTGCCGCTGACGGGCGGCCCCGCCGACGAGCCGCACATGCTCGCCGAACGCATTTCTGGACGCTATGGCGTCGGGGAAGACAGCATCATCCTGTCGCCGGCGCCCCTCTATCACACCGCCCCCCTCGCTTACGGGATGGTCGCGCACCGCCTCGGCGCGACATTGATCGTCATGGACAAATTCGACGCCGAGGAGACGCTTCGCCTGATCGAGCGCTACCGGGTGACCTTCATGCAGATGGTTCCGACGATGTTCGTCCGTCTGCTCGCGCTCCCCGAAACCGTTCGTTCGCGTTACGACCTGTCGTCGCTCCGCAAGATCGTCCATGCCGCCGCGCCCTGTCCGGTCGGGATCAAGCAGCAGATGATCGAATGGCTCGGTCCGATCATCTATGAATATTATGGCGGGTCGGAGGGCAATGGATCGACATTCATCACCCCCGAGGAATGGCTCGAACGCCCCGGGTCGGTGGGACGCGCCGATTGGGGAACGCTCCATATCTGCAACGAGGCGGGCGAGGAGGTGGCGCCGGGCGTCGACGGGCTTGTCTATTTCGAGGGCGGCTGGGATTTCCGGTATCTGAACGACCCCGAAAAGACCCGCGACGCGCGCCATCCCGAACATCCCGCATGGAGCACGCTCGGCGATATCGGGCATGTCGACGCCGACGGATATCTTTTCCTGACCGACCGCAAGAGCTTCATGATCATCTCGGGCGGCGTGAACATCTATCCGCAGGAAGCCGAGAATCTGCTCATCACGCATCCGCGGGTGGCCGACGCCGCCGTGATCGGTGTCCCCAATCCCGATTTCGGCGAAGAAGTGAAGGCAGTCGTCCAGCCGCTCGATCCCGCCGATGCGACCCCGGAATTCGCCGAAGAATTGATGGCTTTCTGCCGGTCGAGCCTTAGTCCGGTCAAATGTCCGCGCTCGGTCGATTTCGATCTCGCGCTGCCGCGGCTCGACACCGGGAAATTGTACAAAAGGCTGATCCGCGATCGATACTGGACGGACAAGGAAGCCCGTTGATTGCCGGGCGCCGGCCCGATCCCCCCCGAACCCGAGGGCGTGACCCCATCCCTGAAGGAGAATTTAGATGAGTGAAGAACTGACGACGCGCGACGAAGACGGTGTCCTTGTCATCACGATGAACCGGCCGGAAGCCCGCAACGCGATGAACAAGGCTGTGGCCGAAGGGATTGCGGCCGCGCTCGATCGGCTCGACGCCGAACCGGCGCTCCGCGTTGCCGTTCTGACGGGTGCCGGCGGCACCTTTTGTTCGGGCATGGACCTCAAGGGATTTTTGCGCGGCGAAAGTCCGGTGGTCGAGGGACGGGGCTTTGGCGGGCTGGTTCTGAAACCGCCTGTGAAGCCGCTCATCGCCGCGGTCGATGGCTATGCGCTCGCGGGCGGGCTCGAATTGATGATCGCATGCGACCTCGTCGTTGCCAACACGTCGGCGAAGTTCGGAATTCCCGAAGCCAAGCGCGGCCTTGCGGCCGGCGCGGGCGGCCTGATGCGCTTGCCCGACCAGATTCCCTATCGCGTCGCGATGGAACTGGCGCTCACCGGCAACTTCATCGATGCCGAGCGGGCCCTGACACTGGGGCTGATCAACCGGATCAGCGAAGGACCGGCGATCGAGGGCGCGATGGCGCTCGCGCGCGAAATCACGGAGAACGGGCCTGCCGCCGTCCGCGTGTCGAAGCAGATCATCAGCGAATCGCGCGGCTGGCCGCAGGGCGAAAGATGGGAACGGCAGGATGCGCTTCTTCCCCAGGTGTTCAAATCGCCCGACGCGCGCGAGGGAGCGGCGGCCTTTGCCGAAAAGCGCAAGCCGAACTGGACCGGACAATAATGGAAGCCGGCCGGGCCCGCTCCCGCTGCGACCGGGTGAGCCGCTTGCGGCGGCGCGGGACCGGCGGCTTTGGCGGGAGCGGCCTTCGAGCGACTAGCTGTCGAGGTCGACCGGGGCCCGGTCGATGCTGATCTGCGGATCGATGCCCCCGATGCGCTCGAAATATCGCGCGATCGCTGCCCCTTCGCCGGCGAGCCAGTCGGCGGTCGGCGTGCCGTCCTGGACCTCGATCAGGATATGGCGGCGACCGACGCCGCGGGCTTCGACTCCGCAGGCTTCGGCCTGCGCGAGGGCCAGCGGCAGGTTGCGGCTGCCGCACGAGAAAAGCAGGCGCACGCCTTCGCCAAAATCCTCGGGTTTTCTCGCTGCGCTCGCCGAGAGGGCGGTCAGTTGCGAGCGAAAATCTGCGGTGCTGCTCATGGTTACTTCTCCGGGCGACGGCCTCGGCAACCATAGGTGCCAATGGCCGGACCGGTCAAATCTTTCGCGGAAGGACGATGCCTGTTCCCGTTTCGGGCGGCGATCGATGGCATGCCGGCCCGAAGAAGACAGCGATAAGGATCGATGACATTGCAGGACTATGCAGCCGTTCGCGAAGAGGTCGCCAAGCTCTGCGCCGCTTTCCCCGGCGCCTATTGGCAGGCGAAGGATCGTGCGCGCGAATATCCGTCGGAATTCGTCGCCGCGCTCGGCGAGGCGGGCTATCTCGCTGCACTGATCCCCGAGGAATATGGCGGTGCGGGCCTGCCGCTCTCGGCTGCCGCAGCGATCCTCGAGGAAATCCAGCGCCAGGGCTGCAACGGCGGCGCGGTGCATGCGCAAATGTATGTGATGGGCACGGTGCTGCGCCACGGGTCGGACGAGCAGAAGGCGCGTTATCTTCCCAAGGTCGCGACCGGCGAGCTGCGCCTGCAGGCGTTCGGGGTCACCGAACCGACGAGCGGGACCGATACGCTCAGCCTCAAGACGGTCGCCCGAAGGGACGGCGATCATTATGTCGTCACCGGCCAGAAGCTCTGGACCAGCCGCGCCGAGCATAGCGACCTGATGATCCTCCTCGCGCGCACGACGCCGCAGGGCGAAGCTGCAAGCCGTACCGAGGGGCTGTCGGTCTTCCTTGTCGACATGAAGGACGCACTCGCCGCGGGGTCGCTGACGATCCGGCCGATCGACACGATGATGAACCATGCGACGACCGAGATCTTCTTCGACAATATGCGCATCCCCGCCGCGAACCTGATCGGCGAAGAGGGCAAGGGCTTTCGCTACATCCTCTCTGGCATGAATGCCGAACGGCTGCTGATCGCCGCCGAATGCATCGGCGATGCGAAATACTTCATCGAGAAGGCATCAGGCTACGCCAAGGAGCGCGTGCTGTTCGGGCGTCCGATCGGCCAGAACCAGGGCGTCCAGTTCCCGATCGCCCGCGCCTATGCGCAGATGCGCGCCGCCGAACTGCTCGTCCATGACGGCATCGCCAAATATGAGGCCGGTGAGAATGCCGGCGCCGAGGCCAATATGGCGAAGATGCTCGCCGCCGAGGCGAGCTGGGCCGCGGGCGAAGCCTGCATCCAGACCCACGGCGGTTTCGGCTTCGCGGCCGAATATGACATCGAACGCAAGTTCCGCGAAACGCGCCTTTATCAGGTCGCCCCGATCAGCACGAACATGATCCTGTCCTATGTCGCCGAGCATGTGCTCGGCATGCCGCGGAGCTATTGATGCCGATCGAGCGTCCGGCATCGGGGAAAATATCTCCCCGTTCACGGCGGGCCGCCATCCGCGGTTCGGACGCGATTTGCACGCCGGCCGGGGCAGGGGCACGCCAGACGATGGCGCCTTTGGCGCTATCCTGCCAGGCTGCGCTGCTCGTCGGGCAGCGGACGCGTCACGCCCATGACGACCAGGTCGACGAGGCTCGTCACAAATTCGTCGAAACGGGATGTCATCCTGCCGCGCAGCCGCTCGGGTGTCGAAACGACATGATTGATGACGGCGCCGATCAATATGTCGAGAATAAGCGCGGGCGGCGTCGTCGCCGGAATTTCCTCGCGCGCGACCGCGCGCTGGACGATGGCGCGGCCCTGTTGCACCATATATTCGCGCCAGGGGTCGGCGAATTCCCGGACTTCGGGAAAACTTTGCGTATCGGCGCGCAGATAGAGAGCGACGGTGCCATAGGGACCGGTGAAGGCATCGAACACCGCGCGGCCGAGCGCCAGGAGGTCGGCGCGCAGCGATCCCTCGTCGATCGCTTCCACCTGCACCCAATGCCCGCGAAGGGCATCGTTGAGGAGCGCGCTTCGCGTCGGCCAGCGGCGGTACAGCGCATCCTTGCCGACCCGCGCCGCCTTCGACAGCAGATCGAAATTGAAGCCGCGCCAGCCTTGCTGGCCGTACAGCGCGATCGCCGCTTCGAGGACACGACTTTCCATCGCGGGATCGCGCGGACGTCCTCGCGGCCGGGGCGGGTCTTGAGGCTGCGGCGCTTGCACTTCGGGTCTCCGTCAATATACAGACGATTATCAACTGATAATCGAATCGCTCGATTGCCACAGACTAGCAAGGGAGAGACGCCGTGGCGATGATCACCGCTGACGAGAGGGCCGCCATCCGCGAGAGCTTTGCCCGGCTGCTCACCGACCAGTGCAGCGAAGAGGATGTTCGCCGGACGATGGAGACCGACGCGGGCTATGACCCCGCGCTGTGGCAGGCGATGGCCGACATGGGGATCCTGGGGTTGATCGTCGCGCCCGAGCATGGCGGGATCGGCGCCGGGCCGGTCGAGATCGAAATGGTCATGGAGGAAGCGGGCGCGCGGCTTCTCGCCGGTCCGCTGCTGTCGAGCGCCGTGCTGGCAGCCGGCTTGATTTCGGCGTCCGACGACGCCGACGCCAAGGCGCGGCTGTTGCCGGCTATCGCATCGGGCGAGCGCAAGGCGACGGTGGCGTTCACCGGCGACAAGGGGTGCTGGACCGCGGAAGGGGTCGCGGTCGAGGCGCGGGGCGAGGGCGACGCCGTACGTCTTCATGGCGCCGCCTCCTTCGTGACGGCGGCGCATGTCGCGGACATTTTGCTCGTCGTGGCGTCGACCCCCGGCGGCCTGGCGGTTTTCGAGGTCGATGCGAAGGCGTCCGGCGTTGGCATCGAGCGGCTCGAGAGCTGGGATCGAACGCAGCGTCTCGCGCGCATCGGCTTCGACGGCGTCCCGGCGAGACCGCTCGAGGGCGCAGGCGAAGCCGCCATCGAGCAGGCGCTGGACCTTGCACGGGTCGCGCTTGCCGGCGAACAGGCGGGAGCCGCGCGCCGGATTTTCGATATCACCGTCGAATATCTCAAGACCCGGGTCCAGTTCGGCCGACCGATCGGCGGCTTCCAGGCGATCAAGCATATGGCGGCCGACCTGCTCATCGAAGTCGAGTCGGCGACCTCCGCCGCGCGCGCCGCCGCGCAGGCGATCGAGGATGATGCGCCCGACCGGCAGGTTCTGGTCAATCTCGCGGCATTCGCCTGCGCCGATGCGTTCAGCGAAGTCGCCGCAACCGCGATCCAGATGCATGGCGGCATCGCCTTCACCTGGGAACATCCGGCGCATCTCTATCTGCGCCGCGCCCGTGCCGACGCGCAATTATTCGGCAGTTCGGACCTTTATCGCGAGCGCTATGTCGCCGCCCTGGAGAATGCAGCATGAGCAACGATCAGATCGATGTGCGCAGCGAAGTCCGCGCCTGGCTCGCCGAACATTGGGACGCCGATGCCCGTCGCCCGCGGTCGGGTGGCAGCACGAGCGATTTTATCGCGAAGGTCTTCGAAGCGGGCTGGGCGGCCCCGAGCTGGCCGGAGCAATGGTGGGGGCGCGGGCTCGGAAAGGAGGATGCGAGCGCGGTGATTTCCGAATTCCGCAAGCAGCGCGCGCCGGGCGCGGGCCAGGACCGGACCAATATTACCGCCAACGCCGTCATGAATTTCGGCAGCGATGCACTGAAGCGAAAGATCGTACCCGAATTTCTGAGCGGCCGCGTGCATCAGTGCCTGCTTTACAGCGAACCCGGGGCGGGGTCCGATCTCGCCGCCATTCGCACGCGCGCCGAGCGCGATGGCAGCGACTATGTGATCAACGGCCAGAAGATCTGGACGTCGGGCGCGATGAGCGCCGACTATGGCCTGCTGATCGCGCGGACCGACTGGGATGTGCCCAAGCATGACGGGATCAGCTTCTTCCTCATCGAGATGCGGCAGCCCGGGATCGAGGTGCGTCCGATCAACCAGATCACCGGCGACAGCCATTTCAATGAAGTGTTTCTCGACAATGCGAGAGTCCCGGCGGAAAATATGGTCGGCGCGGAAGGACAGGGCTGGAAGGTGCTCCAGACTGCGCTCGCGGTCGAGCGGCTCGTCATGGGCGAGGGGGCGGGCGAACGGCGCCAGGGCTCGGCCAAGAGCAACGTCGTCAGCCTGATCGACATCGCGCGCGATGCCGGGAAGCTCGGCGATCCCGTTGCCCGCCAGGAGATCGCGCAGGCGATGGCCTATCGGCAGCTCAATGCACTCAACATGATGCGCGCCAAGGCCGAGATGGCGGCGGGCAGTTCGTCGCCGATCATGTCGCTCGGCAAGCTCGCCATGTCGCGGATCCTTCACGAGGATGCCCGCGTCATGACCCGGCTGCTCGGCGCCACCTCGATGCTCGACGGTGCGGACCATCTTCGCGCCGCCGATGTCAATTATCGCACCGCCAATGCCTATATGACGTCGATCGGCGGCGGGACCGACCAGATCCAGCGTAACATCATCGGCGAGCGGGTGCTCGGACTGCCGCGCGAGACCGAGGTCGATCGCAATCTGCCCTTCCGTGAATCGCGGGCCGTGACGGGCTGAGGCCCGTCGCTCGCTACGAAGCAGCTTTCCCGGATCGGCCCGCCGCCGGTCCGGACCAGGATACCGACGAATGGAAATCGCGATGACACAAGCCGAAGCGAGCAAGCCCCTGGCCGGGGTTCGCGTGCTCGATCTGGTCGTGGGACCGATGGCGGCGATCGGGCGCCAGCTTGCCGAGTTGGGCGCCGATGTCATCCGGCTCGAACCCGAAGGCGGCAGCGCCGACCGGCGGCAGGGGCCATCGGCCGGCGGTATCAGCCTCGATTTTGCGGCGGCCAATCCGGGCAAGCGGGCGACCGGCATCGGCCGCTTCGACGAACTGCTCGCCGGCGCGGATATTCTGATCGGCGGGCCCGGCTGCGACGCAGCGGCGGCGCTCGCGCGCTATCCGCGGCTCGTCGCGATGAAGGTGAGTCCCTTCGGCGATACCGGGCGTTTCGCAAACTGGCAGGCAACGGGCCCCGTCTATCACGCTCTGACCGGCGAACTGTCGCGCTCGGGAATCCCCAAGCGCGAACCCTTGCTGCCCCCGGGCGATCTCGCGCAGGCCTGCGCGGCGGTGCAAGGCGCCTATGTGGCGCTGCTGGCCTATTATAACCGGCTCCGGACGGGCGCCGGGGATCTTCTCGATTTTTCGGTGCTCGACGGCGCGGCGCAGGCGCTCGATCCGGGTTACGGCATCGCCGGCAGCGCCGCCGCGGGCATTCCCGCGTCGAAGCTCCCGCGCGGACGAGCCGAAGCGCGCTTCATGTATCCGATCCTGCCATGCAAGGATGGTTTTGTCCGGCTTTGCATTCTCGCGCCGCGCCAGTGGCGGGGCATGTTCGAATGGATGGGACGACCGGCCGAGTTCGCCGATCCCGCCTTCGATATTCTTCAGAACCGCTTCGCGTCACGCAGCTTGCTGCCCGCGATCGCGACATTCTTCGCCGACAAGACGCGCCGTGAAATCGAGGAAGCGGGGCAGCGCCACGGCGTCCCGGCCGCCGCGCTGCTCGATCTCGACGAAGCGCTCGGCACCGAGCAGATCGTGGCACGTCGCGCGTTCAGGCCCGTTGAGATTGCGCCGGGAATTTCGGCGCCGCTGCCCGACGGGACCGTGGAGATCGACGGGCGGCGAATGGGAGCCGATGCTCCCGCGCCTGCGCTCGACGCCGAGGCGGACTGGCGTTCGCCGCCACTGGAGCTGGAAGCGTCCGCCGCGGGCGAGCGGCCGCTGTCGGGGCTGCGCGTGCTCGATCTTGGCGTCATCGTTGTCGGCGCCGACAGCGCCCGGCTGCTCGGCGACCAGGGCGCCGATGTGCTCAAGATAGAAAATGCGGCCTTTCCCGACGGGAGCCGCCAGAACCGCACCGGGGGACTGATCTCGGCGACCTTCGTGGCAGGCCATCGCAACAAGCGGGGGCTCGGGCTCAACTTGCGGCACGAGAAGGGCAAGCGCCTGCTGCATGACCTCGTCGCGCACAGCGATGTCGTCATGGCGAATTTCAAGGGCGGGACGCTGCAGTCGCTCGGGCTCGACTATGACAGTCTCAAGGCGTTCAATCCGGGGATCATCGTCGTCGACAGTTCGGCGTTCGGCCCGACCGGGCCGTGGAGCCGGCGCATGGGATATGGGCCGCTCGTCCGGGCCTCGTCGGGGCTCACCATGCAATGGCGCTATCCCGGCGAGGCCGACAGCTTCTCCGATGCGATCACCGTCTATCCCGATCATGTCGCGGCCCGCATCGGGGCGATCGCCACGCTCGCGCTGCTCGTGCGGCGGCTGCGCACAGGCATCGGCGGGTCGATCGCGATAAGCCAGTCGGAAGTCATGCTCAGCCATATGGCGGCGAAGATCGCGCGCCGCGTGCTCGAACAGGCAGGCGTCGCGGTGACGGGCGAGGAAGCCGAAGGGGCGTCCGCTCTCTATCGCTGCGCGGGCGACGATGAATGGTGCGTCGTTTCGCTGCGCAGCGAGGCCGACCGGCAGGCGATGCTGTCGGTGACCGGCGGCGAGGAAATCGGGGCGTGGCTCGCGGAGCAGGACCCGCGCGCGGCAATGGAAGCACTCCAGGCGGCGGGGGTCCCGGCGGGCGCGATGCTGCGCGTGTCCGAGCTTCCCGAATTCGGTTATTATGTCGAACGCGGTTCCTTCCGCAGCGTGACCCATCCGCATCGCGGCGAGCCGCATTTCGCGGAGACGGCGCCGGTGCGGTCGCTGCGCATGCCCGCGCCGCCCGAGGTTCCGGCGCCCTTGCCCGGCGAGCATACGGCGGAAATCGTTCGCGACATTCTCGGGCTCGACGCCGCGCGCATCGACGCGCTGATCGCCGAGGGCGCGCTCGAACAGTTCATCATGCCAGAGGATGCCGCTTGACGGTGCGCCCGGATGCCGGCCTCGCCGGCAAGCTCCGCAAAATTCCCGAAAGGTTAAGCCCATGATCGATCCCGAACGCATCCCTGTCATTGTCGGCGTCGGCCAGATCAACGACCGGCCGGCCGACCCCGGGGAAGGCCTCGACCCCCTCGGACTGATGGTAGCGGCACTTCGCCTGGCCGATACCGACGCCGGCGGGGGATGGCTTGCCGACCTCGATTCGCTTGCGATCGTCGACCAGATCTCGTTTCGCGATCTCGGCGATCTGTCGGCGCCTCTCGCCGACAGTCTCGGGGCGCGTCCGCGGATTTGCGAAAAGACCCGGATCGCCAGCGGCGACAGTCCGATCCTGCTTCTGAACGAAGCGGCCAATCGCATCGGTGCCGGGGAGATCAGGATCGCGGCGATCGCGGGCGGCGAAGCCCTGCGCACCGCCGCGCAGCGCGCCGCGGCCGCGCGCGGGACCGACGTCTCGGCGCAGAATGCCTCGCGCGCCGCCTCGACGCGTCGGACACCGAGCTATCGGCAGCGATACGGGCTCACCGCGCCGGTCGATGTCTACCCGCTTTACGAAAATGCCGGGCGTGCGGCTTATGGACAATCGCTGGACGAAGCGCAGGCCGAAAGCGCGGAGATCTGGTCGCGCTTTTCCGAAGTCGCCGCCGCCAACCCGGGCGCCTGGCTTCGCAAGCCGGTCTCCCCCGAAACGGTGCGGACGCCGACCGCCGAAAATCGTCCGATCGCGCACCCCTATACCAAGCTGATGGTCGCCAACTCGTCGGTCAACCAGGGGGCGGGCTTCCTGGTAACCAGTCTCGGCGAAGCCCGGCGGCGCGGCGTTGCCGAGGAGAAGCTCGTCTATGTGGGGCAGGGCGCTGCGGCCCATGAAGCCGACGATCCGCTGGGCCGCGATCGCTATGACCGCAGTCCCGGCATGATCGTGTCGCTTCAGCGCGCACTGGCGGTCAACCGGCTCACGAGCGCGGATCTCGATTTCGTCGAACTCTACAGCTGCTTTCCCTGCGTGCCGAAGATGGCGCGCCGCGTCATCGACTGGCCTGTCGACAAGCCGGCGACGGTTTTCGGCGGCCTGACCTTCGGGGGCGGGCCGATCGGCAATTATATGAGCCACGCGGTTGTCGGCATGGTCGAGGCGCTCCGCGCCAAAGGACGCTTCGGGCTCCTCTTCGCGAACGGCGGCTTTGCGACGCACAACCACAGCATCATCCTCGGCCGCGAACCGATCCCCGGCGCTGCCCATCCCGGCGGATTTGACTTCCAGGACGAGGCGGACGCGCTGCGGGGAGCCGTGCCCCGGACCGTCGAAGACTATGAAGGGCCGGCCACGATTGAAACCTATACCGTGCTCTACGAGCGTGACGGTGCGCCGAGGCAGGGGGTGATCGTCGCGCGCACGCCCAATGGCGACCGCACGCTGGCGATGATATCGGGGACGGATGCTGCCGCGATGGCATTTCTGACCGACGGCATTGCCGAGCCGGTCGGCAGTGCGGGCGAAATCGCGATCGATAGCGATGGATGGCAGGTCTGGCAGACAAGTCCTGGCTGATATGCTTGTAGCGTCGCGGGGGCGTCGCTGTGAGTGATTGGCTGTCCAAAGCGGACAAGGGCGGGCTTGAGATCGATGTGCCGCCACCGGTCAATGGCATTTAGCAGGACATCAGCCATGTATGTAATTGTCACGGGGCAGCGCCGGAAAACTTGGCGATTTTAGGTTGAGCGCTTTCGTCATGAATGCGACCGACAAATATTACCGTCGCACCGTCCTTGCGCTGCCGGGGCAACTCGTCGGCTATCCCGACGCTCCGCGCACCTACGGGCTGACTGTCGGCTGGTCGAGGTGATCGACGGATAGCGAACGACCCGTCACAGGCACCGCCCGCAAAAACCTGCTTCCAAGCCTCGGCGGCCGGGCTGCGCCCGGGCTGGCGGCATATTGCTGCGGTCCGGCGAGAGGGAGAGAGGGGAGGGGGCTTCGCGGCAGGTTCCGAGCCGGGAGAGAGTCTCGCGGCGGCCTGCCACGGAGATGGCACATGGCCCGATCGCAACCGAAAATCACCCTCAGTCCCTCTCGTGACATACCCTTCGACAGGCTCCGCCTGTCGGCGGCCAATGTCCGGCACGTGCGGCCGGACGAGGGAATTGCGAACCTTTCCGACGACATTGCGCGGCGCGGTTTGCTCCACAATCTGAACGTGCGTCCGATCCTCGACGCCGACGGTCAGGAAACCGGCGACTATGAAGTTCCGGCCGGCGGCAGGCGCTATCGCGCGCTCGAACTGCTGGTCAAGTCGCGGCGGCTTGCCAAGGATGCGCCCATCCCGTGCCGCGTCCGCGCCGCGGATGACGCCATTCTCGCCGAGGACGACAGTCTCGCTGAAAATGCGCAACGCGTGAACCTTCATCCGCTCGACCAGTTCAGGGGAATGCAGGCCCTTGTCGATAAGGAGCAGGCGATCGAGGACATCGCGGCGCATTTCTTCGTCACACCTGCGGTCGTCCGCCAGCGACTGAAGCTTGCATCGGTGTCGCCGACGCTCCTCGACATCTATGGCGAAGACCGCATGTCGCTCGAACTGCTGATGGCTTTCACCGTCGCGGACGACGAAGAGCGGCAGCTCCAGGTCTGGGATATGATCGCCGATGCGCACGATCCCTCGCCGTCCTGGGTGCGCCGGAAACTTACCGAGAACAGCGTCCGCGTGTCCGACAAGCGCGTCCGCTTCGTCGGCCTCGATGCCTATGTCGAGGCGGGCGGCAGCGTTGTGCGCGACCTGTTCGAAACCGATCATGGCGGGTGGCTGACCGATGTCGGTCTGCTCGACCGGCTCGTCGCCGCGAAGCTCGAGGCCGAGGCGCTGCGAATCGGGGCTGAAGGCTGGAAGTGGGTCGATGCAGCCGAGGAGCATGCCTTCAATCCCGGACGGGGGATGCGGGTGCTCGTCGGCGACGAAGTCGCGATGACCGAGGAGGAGGAGAAGCGCGTGGCGGCGCTCGAAGCCGAGGGCGAGGCGCTCAGCGACGAATGGAGCGAGGCGGACGATGTGCCCGACGAGGTTCATGCCCGGCTTGAGGCGATCGACGCCGAGATCAGCTGGCTGGGCGATCGCCCGGTTATCTACGATCCCGTCGAGGTCGCGATCGCCGGCGCCTTCGTCTCGATCGATCCTGAAGGCCGGCTGCGCGCCGAGCGCGGATTTGTGAAACCCGAGGACGAGCCTGAGGCGGAGCCGGCAGATGGCGAGGAAGCTGGCGATGACGCGGCGGGTGCCGACGATGGTGCCGGCAAGCTTGCGAACACGGCGGCCACGGCGCGCGGTCAAGCCGCGACCGAACCCGAAGAGGAAGAAAGCGGACTGAAGCCGCTGCCTGATCGTCTGGTGTCGGATCTCACGGCGTGGCGGACGCTCGCGCTTCAGGATGCGTTCGCGCAGAGCCCCGACACGGCCTATGTCGCCGTGCTGCATGCGTTCGTGCTGTCGTGCTTCTACGGATACAGCCGCGAAAGCTGCCTGCAGACGTCGGTCCAGTCGGTCGGCTTCTCCAACGCCCCGGCGGCCCTGCGTGATTGCGCCCCGGGCCAGGCGATCGCGGCGCGGATCGACGAATGGCGGGCGCGGCTCCCCAAGAGCGACAAGGATGTCTGGGACTGGCTGCTCGAACTCGGCGACGAGGACCGCGCGAGCCTCTTCGCGCATTGTGCGTCGCTGTCGGTCAATGCGCAGTCCGAGATCGTAAGGGGCTATGACGGCCGCGTCTCGGCGCACGGCATCGCACGCCGCCTCGCGCACAGCCACATCCTCGCGCGCGCAGTGGGGCTGGACGTCGTCGAGGCCGGGTGGCGCCCGACCGCCGATGGCTATCTTAGCAGCGTTCCGAAGCCGCGGATCCTTGCCGACGTCACCGAGGCGCGCGGCGAGAATTTCGCCGGGATGATCGACCATCTGAAGAAAGGCGACATGGCCCGCGAGGCGGAACGCCTGCTCGAAGATGCGGGATGGCTTCCCGAACCGATGCGCACGCCGGCGCTCGAATGCGCAGTGCCGCCGGAAGCCGGATCGGGCGACCCGGCGAACGACGACGCCGACGCCGAGCTTCCCGCCTTTCTCGCGGAGGAAGGAGGCGAGGATGTGAGTGATTCCGATGCGATCGCCGCCGAATGACCCTCCGCCGCGCATAGCGGCACCCTGAATTCGACCTCGAAAGCCCGGCCATAGCGCCGGGCTTTCGCCGTTTTACGGAGAATGAAAATGCGAAATGAAGTCCATGCAACTGCACCGGCGATGTCGGTGCTCGCCGCGGGAGGTCATCATGGCTGACCGCGTTTCCATATCGTTCAAGCTCGGCGGCCATCTCACCCCCGAGTCCTGGCTCGAGCTCGCGGCGGTCGTCGCGGGCGAGAGCCTTTCCATCGAATGGGACGGCCCCGCGTTCGAACCCGCTCATCGCACCGTCGGTGAACCGCTCGAATTGTTCGCGAACGAAGTCGCCTGGGGCAAGGTCGAGCCGCTCGAGACCTTCTGTCAGGATCATGGACTGCCCTATCGCTTCTGGGCGGGCGGCTTCTTCGCCGAATGGAGCGCCGAGCGGATCGTCTTCCGCGGCGAAGGCACGCCCGACAGCTTCATCGTCGACGAATCCGATCGCGCGCTGATCGATCGGCACGAAGTCGTCCGGCGCGGCAGCGTCGAGGGCGTGCTTGCCTATTTCGACGAAGCCGAATTCACAGTTCCGCCACTCGTCGTCGAAGGAGATCCCGACCTTCCCGTCGAGGCTTCCGGGCAGGAGACGGCCCATGGCTGACTATTATTCGCCCACGATCGTGCGTCCGGACATCCCGCGCGCCGCGATGACCTTGCTCGAGCATCGGCTCCTGATCGGGATGTTCAGCCACGAGGGAGGCGAGGACGAGGTCTATTTCTTCGCCGAGGAATATGTGAACGACCTGCTGCATCTCGACCTTGCCGAGGTGCATCAGCTGCTCGAGGTCGATCCCTTCCCGGACAGCTATGCCGTCACGGTGATCCGGGATCATCTACGCAAGCTCGATCCGGCAGAGGGCGAGCTAGCCCTCGACATGTCGGTAATCGGCTATGAGGGCATCTTCCAGGACATCGTCAAACGCAGCAATGCGCTCGACGATATCGAGGTCGTCGCGGCCTGGACCTGTACCAAGATGCGGCCCGACGGCTTCGGCGGGATGGCGATGCTGATCACCGCGGACGCGATCGAGACAATGTCAACGGCGTCCTTCCTCGACGACGCTCGGCACCGACTGCGATCGGGACCGCAGGCCGGAGCCTGATCAATCCCAAATCCACTCTGGCCCGGCCTCAGCGCCGGGCCTTTTTTCATTTCAGGAGATTGTCATGGCCGAGATTATCCAGACGACGGTCTTTGGGCTCGAGGAATTGTCGGATGAGGCAAAGGAGAAGGCGCGGGATTGGTATCGTCAGGGCGCGTTCGATCGCGACTGGTATTGGGCCGTTTATGAAGATTTCGAACGGATTTGCGAAATCCTGGGAGTCGACCTCGCAACCGTGCCGATTCGGCTTTCCGGCGGCGGGGGGCGGTCAAAGCCCTGCATCTGGTTCTCGGGCTTCGCGAGCCAGGGCGACGGCGCCCGCTTCGAGGGCGACTATGCTCGCCGACGACTATGAAGGCACAAACTGGGAGCAATGCTCCGAGGACAGCTTCGCTGCCGCATGGACCAAGGAAATCTGCGAGCTTCCCGAGTTCGAGCATTCGACCTTGCACATGGTTGCGGGCCTGCTGCTCCCGATCTGGAAGCGGCTGCCGAAGGAATCGGCGCGCGTCTATCGGCTCCAGACCGATGCGGGCGAACGCCTGATCGGGCGCAAGGTCTCGCCTATGATGTGACCGACATTCGCAAGGGGTTCGAGCAGCGCTACAAGGGCGCCGCCTTCTCGGGGTCTGCCGCCGAGATGGTCGCCAATGCCGAGGCGCGCTGGAAGGACAGCGTCGGGGCCTTCGAGGACGCGATGAAGGTGCAGGCCGGGATAGTCTCGAACATGGGCGGGACGCGCACCTCGATCGGCGCGCTCGTCGGCGCCAGCCAGACGGCGACCGGTGCGCTGCAGGCCGCACAGGCGGGCAACCAGCTGCTCGCCATCCAGTCGCAGCAAATCGCGGACCTCGCCGCGGTGATGAGCGCGCAGGGCCGGGCCGAGATGCTCGATGCCGCGCGCGCGGCCGCCGCCGAGGCCGAAGGCCGCGAACGCTTCCGCCGCTTCCGCAAGGGCAACTGAGATGGGCCGGGCGGGCGGGCTGGTGATGGGGGCAATCGTCCTGGGTCTTGCGCTGGCCCTTGCCATCATCGCTGCGCTCGACCCGCCCGCGCCCGTTGCGTCCGCCCCCCGGATCTCCCGGGCGGACGCACCCCCTGACTATGGCGACACGCCGCGCCGCTGCCGAACCGCGACCGATGCCGATCCCGAGTGCGAGGCGGCTTGGGAGGCCAAGCGCCGCCACTTCTTCCGGACCGAAAAGAGTAAGCCATGAACGACACGGGCATTATCGACAATTTCCTGTCGGTCTTCTCGACCTACATCGACAGCGGCTTCGGTCTGCTCGGCGGCGAGGTCGGCTTCCTTTCTTCGACGCTGATAGTGATCGACGTGACGATCGCGGCCCTCTTCTGGGCATGGGGCGCCGACGAGGATGTGCTGCAGCGACTTATCAAGAAGACGCTCTATATCGGCGTCTTCGCCTTCATCATCGGCAATTTTCAGGCGCTCTCGGTCATCCTGCTTGAGAGCTTCGCGGGCCTCGGCCTGAAAGCGAGCGGTGGGGCAATGGCAATCGGCGACTTCATGCGTCCCGGCATGATCGCCGCGACAGGGCTCGACGCCGCCGAGCCTTTGCTGGATGCGACGGCCGATCTCGTCGGCCCCGTCGGGCTCTTCACCAACTTCGTCCAGATCCTGATCCTGCTGATCGCCTGGGTGATTGTCGTGCTCGCCTTCTTCATTCTCGCAGTGCAGGTCTTCGTCACGATCCTTGAGTTCAAATTGGTGACCCTCGCGGGCTTCGTCCTGCTTCCCTTCGCCTTCTTCAATCGCACCGCCTTCATGGCCGAGCGCGTGCTCGGGCATGTCATCTCCTCGGGTATCAAGCTGCTGGTGCTGGCGGTGATTACCGGCATCGGCGTCACCCTGTTCGAGCGCTTCATGGAGGCCGGCCTCGGCACCGAGCCCGATATCCGCGAGGTGATGGCGATCGCGCTCGGCGCGCTCACTCTGCTTGGCCTCGGCATCTTCGGTCCGAGCGTCGCCAACGGCATTGTCGCCGGGGGACCGCAGCTTGGCGCCGGTGCCGCTGCCGGAACCACGCTGGCCGCCGGCGCGACGATCGCCGCCGGCGCCGCGGGAGCGACGCTCGCGACCGGCGCCGCTGCGTCGATGGCCGGGAAGGGAGCGGCGGGAGCCTCGCGGGCCGCCGGGTCGGCCTCGGCCTCCTATGCCCGGGGCGCCGCGGGCAAGTCCGGGATGCGGGCCTTCGGTTCGGGCATGGCCAACGTTGCGCGCGACGCCGCGAGCAGCGCCGGGTCGCCCCTCCGGCAGGCCGCCGCCAAACTCCGCCAGAACTTCGCCGAGGGGCAGGCCGGCAAGGCCGCGCCTGCCGCTTCCGGGTCGGAAGCTTCCGGTCAGCCCGCTTGGGCAGCCACGATGAAGCGGCGGCAGGCGATCAGCTCTGGCGCCACGATCGGCGCGCAGACCCTGAAGCAAGGCGACAGCCATGGCGCCGGCTCATTCCCCGACATCAGCCAGAAGGATTGAGATCATGTTCCGACGACCGCAGCAACATTATGGCAAGTCGCCCGAGCCGGTGACGCCCTATCAGCGCGCAGCGCAGATCTGGGATGACCGCATCGGCTCGGCGCGGGTCCAGGCGAAGAACTGGCGCCTTGCCTTCTTCGGGTGCCTTGCACTCTCGGACGGGCTTGCCTCCGCGCTCGTCTGGCAGTCGCTGCGCGGCACGATCACGCCCTGGGTGGTGGAGGTCGACAAGCTCGGCGAGGCGAGGGCGGTCGCGCCGGCGGACGCCGACTATTCGCCGACCGACCCGCAGATCGCGTTCCACCTCGCCCGCTTCATCGAGCAAATCCGTTCGATCCCTGCCGATCCCGTCGTGCTGCGCGCGAACTGGCTCAGCGCCTACGACTTTGCCGCGACTTCGGGCGCACAGGCGCTCAACGACTATGCGCGCAACAATGATCCCTTCGCAGACGTCGGCAAGCGGCAGGTCGCGGTCGATGTGTCGAGCGTGATCCGCGCGTCGAAGGACAGCTTCCGTATCGCCTGGACCGAGCGCCGTTATCAGGACGGCGGTCTCATTGAGACCTCTCGATGGTCGGCGATCGTGACGATCACGATCCAGCCGCCGCGCACCCCCGACGCTCTCCGCAAAAACCCGCTTGGCCTGTTCGTGACGGCCATAAATCTCTCGAAGGAGCTTAGCCAATGACCTTGCGCGTCTTGCTTTTCGCTGCCGCCGCCGGTGCGGTGCTGCCGGTTCACGCCGCGCCCGCCGACCCGCGGATGCAGGTTGGCCGCGCCAATGACGCGGCCCGTGTCCAGCCCGAACCGACGACCTTTCGCAATGCCATCCAGCGATATGCCTGGGCCGAGGGCGCGCTGTTCCAGGTTTATGCGGCGCCGGGACACGTGACCGACATCGTGCTTCAGGAGGGCGAGGAACTGGTCGGGCCCGGCCCGGTCGCCGCCGGCGATACGGTGCGGTGGATCATTGGCGACACGCTGAGCGGGGAAGGTGAGCAGCGGCGCGTGCATATCCTCGTGAAGCCGACGCGGCCCGACATCATGACGAACCTGATTATCAACACGACGCGGCGAACCTATCACATCGAGCTGCGCGCGACCCCTTCGACCTATATGGCCGCGGTCAGCTGGACCTATCCGGCCGATGAACTGATCGCCCTGCGCAAGGCAGAGGCCGAGCGTGTACGATCTGCGCCTGTCGCGGCAGGGATCGACCTTCCGTCACTGAACTTCGCGTACCGGATCAGCGGCGACAAGGTCGCGTGGCGACCGGTCAGGGCATTCGACGATGGCCGCCAGCTGTTCGTCGAGTTCGCACCGTCGGTCGCCTCCGGCGAGATGCCGCCGCTCTTCGCCGTCGGCCCGAAGGGCGTTGCCGAGCTGCTGAATTACCGGGTCGACGGTCGCTACATGATCGTCGATCGACTGTTCGAAACGGGAGAGCTTCGCCTCGGTGCGGGCAAGGCCGCTAAGACCGTTCGCATCGCGCGCGATGCTCCCGGCGGACGGGTGCGTCCGTGAGCGGGCGCGAGGATATCGGCGGGGACGTCCCCACCGACGCCGACACGGCAGCAATGCCCGACGACGTCGCTCCCGCAAGTTCCGAAGGTTTCCGGCTCGAGGGCGAGATGCCCCGTGTCATGCGGCTGTCGCGCAAGACGCTTGCGGTCCTCGGCGGCGGGGCTGGGATTGCGATTGGTGGCGCATTGCTCTGGGCACTCAGGCCCGTCGATCCGAAAGCCGCGCGCGAGCTTTACGAGGTGTCGGCGCCGAACCGGTCCGAAAATGTGACCGGCGCGCCCGCCGACTATGGTGCGGTTCCGAAGCTCGGCCCGCCGTTGCCGGGCGATCTCGGGCGACCGATCGTATCGGCCCAGCGCGCTGGCGAGGCCGTTCCAATTCCGTCGATGGGGCCGCCGCCGCCAGACCCGCGTCAGACAGCCCGGGAACAAGCGCGGCAACGTGCTTTGCAGGAGCGCGAAGCGGCAGAAGGCAGCCGCCTCTTTCTTGGCGGAGGTGCGGGCGGAGCGCCCGGCGCCGCGATCGTCGACGCGCTGGCGGCACCGGCCGACGGCGGAAAGGGGACTGGCGGCGTCAGCGCCGCACGGAAGACGTTTCTGGCCGGAGGCAAACGCAGCGCGATCGAAAGCGCCGAGCGGGTCGTGGCGCCGGGATCTTCTCATATCGTCCAGGCGGGTACGATCATCCCGGCCGCTCTCATCACCGGCATTCGCTCGGACCTTCCGGGACAGATCACCGCGCAGGTGACGCAGAATGTTTACGATAGCCCCACGGGGCGAATTCTCCTGATCCCGCAGGGCGCCAGGTTGATCGGTGAGTATGACAGCGAGGTCGCTGCAGGTCAGCGCCGGGTCCTGCTCGCCTGGGACCGGCTTATCCTTCCCGGTGGAAGATCGATCCTGCTCGATCGCGAGCCGGGCGCCGACGCCGCCGGCATGGCAGGCCTGGAGGACGGCGTGAACAATCATTGGGGACGGATGCTGCGCGCGACGTTGATATCGTCGTTGCTGGGCGTCGGGACCGAGCTCGCCGCAGGTGGAGAAGGCGATCTTGTCCGCGCGCTGCGATCCGGTGTGCAGGACGGCACGAACGAGGCCGGTAGGCGCGTCGTCGAGCGCGAACTTTCCGTTCCGCCGACGCTGACCATTCGTCCGGGCTTTGTCTTTCGCATCATCGTCACCCGCGACCTCATCCTCGAAGATCGGGGATGGGGAGGGGCGATATGACGAAGCTTCGCCTCGGCCCGATTGCCGAAGAGAAACCGGTCAAGCTGACGCTCGAGCTTTCGGGCGCCTTAATGCGCGAACTGCAGGATTATGCCAGGGTCCATGCGAAGTTGACCGGTCTGGAATCGGCTCTGTCCCCGGAGCGTCTCATTCCGCCTATGATCGAGCGGTTCATCGCGAGCGATCGCGAGTTCGGCAAACAGCGTCGGAAAGGCTGACGGTGCTGGCCGCCACCGATATCGAGATGCCGGGGCCTGCTTCACTCGCACCCGGAGAGGCTTGCCCTCCGCAGCGGGTACTCGACGTTGACGAGGCGGCGGCGCTGCTCGATGTTCATCCCAATACCATTCGGACGTACGCGAAGGCCGGGCTGCTTCCCGCAGCGAAGATTGGTCGGTTCTGGAGGTTTCTCGAAAGCGATCTTGTCGCGTGGATTCGGGAGCACTACTCTGCACCCGCACGAATGCAGCCAGGTGCCTCAACCAAGGAGGCTAGCCTATGGCACTCTGGAAACGTGCAAAAACATATCATGTCGACATCGCAAGCCCGGACGGAAGCCGAGTTAGACACACGACTGGGACGACCGACCGAGCGAAAGCGAAGGAATACCACGACAAGCTGAAAGCAGAGTTGTGGGACTTGAGCAGACTGAAGCAGAAGCCGAAGCGTTCATGGGACGAAGCGGCGCTGCGGTGGCTGAAGGAAAAGGAGCACAAGAAATCCCTCAGGGACGATGTGCAACGGATCCGGTGGTTCACCGGTCATCTGCGGGGGAAAACCCTCGACCAGATCGACCGCAGTCTTATCGACCGGCTCATCACGACGCATATCCATGCGACGGATCGAACGAAGGATCTTTATGTGGCGCTCATTCGCGCCATTTTCCGGATGGCGATGCGCGAATGGGAATGGATCGATCAGACGCCGGCGTTCAAGACCTATGAGAAGGGCAAGAAGGTTCGCGTTCGCTGGATCACCCACGAACAGGCCAAGTCTCTTCTCCTCGAACTGCCCGAGCATCAGCGCGACGTGGTCGTGTTTGCCCTTGCCACTGGCCTGCGTCAGGGCAATGTTCTCGGCCTGACCTGGGACCGCGTCTTCATGGAGCGGCGTACGGCGACGATCGAGCATGGCGATACCAAGAACGAGGACGCCTTGGGCGTCGCGCTCAACGATATCGCGGTGGCCGTGCTCATGCGGCAGCAGGGCAAGCATAATACGGCGGTGTTTACCTATCGGGGCGAGCGGCTCCGGTCGGCGAACACAAGGGCATGGCGCAAAGCGCTCGTGCGCGCGGGGATCACCAATTTCCGCTGGCACGATCTTCGTCATACCTGGGCAAGCTGGCTGAGGCAGGCGGGTGTTCCCACCTGGGTGCTTCAGGAACTCGGCGGCTGGAAATCGGAATCGATGGTGCGGCGTTATGCGCACATGTCGACCGACCATTTGCAGCCCTATGCCGACCGGCTGGGATTCGAGCCTGACGTCGCGTCAGAACGGGTCCGCCGCGCCGAGGGAGCTTACGTCACAAAACCACCCACAAAGCTTGCGCCGAGCGGGCTTCGACTGGTGGCCTCGAACGGCGTAACTGTCTGAATATAAATGGAAGAAAATGGTGGACGCACTAGGGCTCGAACCTAGGACCCGCTGATTAAGAGTCAGCTGCTCTACCAACTGAGCTATGCGTCCACGTGCCGGTTTTCGGCGGACTTCGCGGCGGCCACAAAGGCTTTGTGCTGCGAAGAGAGCGGCCCGCTATCATGCTCGTTCGGGCATGGCAATGGGCTTGGGCAATATTTTTTCGCAAAAGGCGTTCTACCTTGCTTGAGCGGCGCCCGCGATCGGGCATTTGCATTAATGTCGCCGGATGACGATGCGGGGCGATGTCGGCCATGGGGGAGCGTCGGCGACCAAAATGGAGGCATCGGACCGCTCGCGCGCCGCCCGAAAGCTTGCGCATTCCAGAGATTTATGGTCTGCCGTGCCTCGGGCGCGGCGATTTTGCGTCCGCGGTGGGACTTTGAGGGGCGCATGCAGACGGGACGGCGTTGGCTGACAATAGCCCTGTTGGCGGGCGGGCTAGGGGGCTGCGTTTCAGCGCCGACCGAATATCCATCCGGGCCGGGCATTCCCCTTCCCGAGCAATGGTCGGTCGAATCGGGGGGCAATCCCGCCGCGACGGCATCTTATTGGACGCGGCTGAACGATCCGCTGGTCGATTCCTATGTTGCGCGGGCGCTGGCGAACAATCGTGACATTGCCCAGTCGGCGGCCCGCCTGATGCAGGCGCGCGCGGGCGTGCGCGCGGCGCGGGCAGGCTATTTCCCGCAGGTCACGGCCTCCGGGGGGCTGCAGCGCGATGTCGGCGATCTGGCCGACGAGCGGCTGCAATATTCACTCGGCGCCGACGCGCAGTGGGAGATCGATCTTTTCGGACGCATCGGCGGCAATGTTGCTGCATCGCGGGCCGATCTTGCCGCCGCAGGCTATGGCCTTGCCGACCTGCAGCGCCTGATCGTGGGACAGGTGGCGCAGACCACCGTGTCGGCGCGAACGCTCGCGGTACAACTCGCGATCGCGCGCGAAACGCTGACCATCCAGGACGATAATCTCCAGATCGCGCGCTGGCGACGCGAGGCCGGCCTCGTATCGAGCCTCGATGTCGAGCAGGCCGCCGCGCAGCGGGCGCAGACCGCGGCGAGCATTCCGGCGCTTGAACGCGACCTCGCGCAGGCGGCGAACAGCATTTCGACCCTGATCGGCGAAGCGCCCGGCCCGGTGCGGACGGCTATCGAGGGCGAAGCAAAAGCAATTCCGGTTCCCCCGGACGCGGTGGGGTTCGACGCGCCGGCAGCCGTGCTGCGCAGTCGCCCCGACGTCCGCCAGGCGGAAGCGACGCTGCTCGCCGACACGGCGCGCATCGGCGTTGCACGCGCGCAGATGCTGCCGCTGGTCAACCTTACCGGCAACCTCGGCACCGCCTCGTTCGGGATCGGCAATCTGTTCGATGTGATAACCGGGCGGCTCTTTGCGGGGATCAGCCAGCTTATCTTTGACGGCGGACGTGCGCGCGCGGGTGTCGACGCCGCCAATGCAGCCGCGCAGGCTTCGCTTGCGGCCTGGCAAAAGGCGATCCTTGGCGCGCTTGAGGATGTCGAGAGCGCCGCCGCTGCCCAGCGCGCGGCGGGCGAGCGCGTTGGCCTTTTCGAAACGGGGCGCGATGCGGCGAGCAATGCCGCGCTGCTGGCGCGCAGCCAGTATCAGGCAGGGCTGATCGACTTTCAGACTTTGCTGACCGCGGAGAACCAGCTGCTCGCGGCCCGCAACGCACTGGCGGCGAGCGAGGCCGAGCGGGCCAACGCCTTTATCAGCCTCAACCAAGCGCTCGGCGGCGGTTGGGACGGGACCAATTTCGATCCGGATGCCGGCGTTCGGACACGGGGGACTAGCGAATGACCGATACCGGCACTGCGACGCAGGAACTCGAGGATTTCCTTGGCGCGAAGCCGCGTCCCAAATGGCGGCGCTGGATGAAATATTGGCTGCCGGCGGCGCTGATACTCGTCATATTGCTGGCGATGGCAACCTGTTCGCGCGGGAAAGACGAGGCCAAATATATCACCGAGCCGGTGACCGAGAAGTCGCTGACGCTCAGCGTCACGGCGACCGGGAATCTGCGGCCGACCAATCAGGTCGAGGTGGGGTCCGAAGTGTCGGGCAAGATCGATCACATCTATGTCGATGTAAACGACCGCGTCTCCAAGGGGCAGGTCCTCGCCCAGATCAACACCGACGTGATCGAGGACCAGATCACTCAGGCCGAGGCCAATCTCAACGCGGCGCGCGCACAGGTGGCGCAGGCGCAAGCGACGCTTGACGTCGACAAGGCGCAGCTCGCGCGGCTGGAAAATGTGTTCAAACTCTCGGGCGGCAAGGTTCCCTCCGGGGTCGAACTCGATCAGGGCCGCGCGGCAGTGAAGCGCGATACCGCCGCCGTTGCCGCTGCGCAGGCGAATGTCCGCGCGGTCGAGGCGCAATTGTCGTCGGCGGTGACCAACCGCAACCGCGCGGAGATCCGTTCGCCAGTTTCGGGTGTCGTGCTCGCGCGCCAGGTCGAGCCCGGGCAGACTGTCGCGGCAAGCTTCAACACCCCGACCCTGTTCATCATCGCGGAAGATCTGTCGGCGATGCAGCTTCGCGTCGAGATCGATGAAGCCGACGTCGGACAGGTCCGGACCGGACAGAAGGCCGACTTCACGGTCGATGCCTATCCCGGTCGCCGCTTTCCCGCGGTCGTCGAGCGCGTCGATCAGGCATCGAGTAACACAGCTTCGCAGGCGAGCCAGCAGACGGCCACCGCAACCGCCAATGCGGTCGTCAGCTATGAGGCAAGGCTGGCGGTCGCCAATGGCGACGGGCTGCTGCGTCCGGGGATGACCGCGACGGCGACCATTGCGACGGGCAGCACGGGCAAACAATTGCTGGTTCCGAACGGGGCCCTGCGCTTTCAGCCCGATGCGAAGGAAAAGGAAAAGGGCGGCGTGCTCAATCCCGAAATCGGGCTGGAAAAGAATGAACAGCGCGCGACGATCGGCGTGGGCAGCCAGCAGCGCGTCTGGGTGCTTCAGGCCGACGGGACGCTGAAGCCCGTCGACGTGGTGACGGGGCAGAGCGACGGCCGCCTGACCGCGGTGACGGCCAAGGGGCTGCGGCCCGGCATGAAGGTGGTGACGGGCAAGGGGGCGACGGGCCAGTGACGCCCCCCGAGATCCCGCTGATCGAACTCGAAGGGATAACGAAGACCTTCGGCCGGGGCGAGGCGGCCTTTCAGGCGCTCAAGGGCGTCGACATGCGGATCGAGCGCGGCGATTTCGTCGCGGTGATGGGGCCGTCGGGCTCGGGCAAATCGACGACGATGAACATCCTCGGCTGTCTGGATGTCCCGACGAGCGGCATTTTCCGCTTTCGCGGGGTCGAGGTGCAGGCGCTTGATCGCGATCAGCGCAGCCTGCTGCGGCGGCGCTATCTGGGTTTCGTCTTTCAGGGCTTCAATCTCCTTGCCCGCACCAGTGCGGTCGAAAATGTCGAATTGCCGCTGCTCTATCGCGGCGAAAAGAAGAGCGAGCGTCACGCCGCAGCCATGCGCGCGCTCGATCAAGTGGGTCTTGCGCCCTGGGCGGATCACACGCCGGCCGAATTGTCGGGCGGCCAGCAGCAGCGGGTGGCGATTGCCCGGGCGCTCGTCACCCAGCCCGACGTGCTGCTCGCCGACGAGCCTACGGGCAATCTCGATACCGAACGCTCGATCGAGATCATGCAGTTGCTCACGCGCCTCAACGGCGAGGGCATCACCATCCTGATGGTCACGCATGAGGAGGAAATGGCGGCCTTTGCCAACACCATCGTGCGCTTTCGCGACGGGCTAGTCGAACGGGTCGAACGCGGCCGGCGCACCCGAAGCGAGCAACCCGCCTGATGTTTGGTGCAACGCTCCTGCTCGCCTTTCGCGAGATACGGCGCCATCTGCTGCGTTCGTTCCTGACGACGCTCGGCATCATCATCGGCGTCGCGGCGGTGATCACGATGGTGACGCTCGGCAATGGCGTCACGGCATCGATCAAGGACCAGATATCCTCGCTGGGATCTAACGTGCTGATCGTCTTTCCCGTGCAGGGCGATCGCGGCAGGCCGCGGCCGTTCAAGCAAGCCGATGTCGATGCGGTGAGCAGGCAGATCGCCGGCGTGGTCGATGTGTCGGGCAGCGTGTCGTCCAGCGTCACGGCCTTTCATAACGGGCAGAGCTGGCGCACGACCGTGCAGGGCGTCGGCAATGACTTCCTGCGCGCCCGGTCGATCGAGGTCGAAAGCGGCCGCGCGTTCACGAACGAGGAGGAAAGCGCGGGCAAGAATATGTGCCTGATCGGGCCCAAGGTCCAAAAGGCGATATTCGTCGCCGGGAGCAGTCCGCTCGGCGAAAATATCCGGTTGAACAATGTGTCCTGCACCGTGATCGGCGTCCTCAAGGAACGCGGAGAGGGCGGTGGTCCCGATCAGGACAGCGACAATGTCGTGATGGTCCCGCTGAAAATGGCGCAGCGCCGCTTCACCGGCAGCGACGACATCCAATATTTCGTGATCAAATATGACAGCGCCTACGCCAGCACCGCCATTCAGGATTCGCTCGTCGGCCTGCTGCGCGAGCGGCGCCTGTTGCAGGGCGCGGCCACCAACGACTTCAACATCGTCGATACCGCGCAGGTCAATCAGGCGCTTGGTGCGGCAACCGGCGCGTTGACCGCCATGGTTGCGGTGATCGCGGGGATCAGCCTGCTTGTCGGCGGGATCGGGATCATGAATATCATGCTTGTGTCGGTCACCGAGCGCACGCGCGAGATCGGCATCCGTCTCGCCATCGGAGCGCTGGCGCGCGAGGTGCAGCTCCAGTTTCTGACCGAGGCCGTCGTGCTGTGCTGTTTCGGCGGTGCGGTCGGCATCGCCTTCGCTTTCCTCCTGTCCTGGGGGATGGCGAGCGTGATCGACGTGCCCTTCATCTTCAATCCGGTCGTCAATGTGATGAGCTTCCTGTTCTCCGCCTTGATGGGGATAACATTCGGCTATTATCCGGCGCGCCGGGCGTCGAAGCTCGATCCGATCGACGCGCTGCGGCACGAATAAGCGGCACGCGGGGGCGCGGCGCTGCTGGCGTCGTCAGCTCAGCCGGCTGTGCCGCTTCTTGCTGTCATTCTCGATCGCGAGGATGATGCCGATGCAGGTCATGATCGTCAGCATCGACGATCCGCCATAGGAGAAGAGCGGCAACGGGATACCGACGACCGGCGCCAGCCCCATCACCATCCCGAGATTGATGGCGATATAGAAAAAGATCGTCATGGTGAGGCCGGTTGCGGTCAATTGGCCGAAGCGCGTCCGCGCGTTGAGCGCGACGCGCGTGGACCAGCGCAGCAGGAAGAAGAAGCCGAGGAGCAGCAACAGCCCGCCGACCAGCCCCCATTCCTCCGACATGGTGGCGAAGATGAAGTCGGTATGCCCTTCGGGCAAATAATCGAGGTGGCTTTGCGACCCGTTGAGGAAGCCCTTGCCGAACAGTCCGCCCGATCCGATCGCAATCTTCGACTGGCTGATGTGATAGCCGGCGCCCAGCGGATCGCTTTCGGGGTCGAGGAAGATCAGCACGCGCTTCTGCTGATAGTCGTGCAGCATCGAAAAGAGGATCGGCAGCGCGGCCATTCCCGCGAGCGCGGCGCTGCCGAACCACCACAGCGGAAGGCCCGATACGAACATCACGATCGCCGCGCTGGCGCAGATCGCCAGCGCCGTGCCGAGGTCGGGCTGGAGCATCACGAGCGCGGCGGGGATGCCGATCATAACCAGCGCCGGCCACAGGGCGTTGAAGGTCCGCGTGCTGCCCGGCGGCAATTGGGCGTAGAAGCGCGCGAGCGCGAGGACGATCGCGACCTTCATCAGTTCCGACGGCTGGAGGTTCATGAATCCGAGATTGAGCCATCGCTGACTGCCGCCGCCGACAAAGCCCAGCGCTTCGACCGCAAGCAGAAGCAGCGCGACGCCCAGATAGCCAAGGTAGGAGAAATCCTCGAAAATGCGGATCGGCATGCGCCCGATCGCGAGCGCGACGAGCAGGAAGACGATGAAGCGAACCCCCTGTTGGAGCGCCCAGGGTGTCACGCTGCCGCCGGCGGCCGAATAGAGGACGAGCAGGCCGAAGCCGGTGATCGCCGACAGGAGTGCGATCAGCTTCCAGGGGACGCGCTGGACGGCGGGCGGAACCGGGATCATTGCGCGAGCCCCGGATCGGGGCGCGCCATGCCCGCCTTCCATGCGGCATAGTCGCGGTCCATCCGCTCCTTGATCGTGCCGCCCCAGCCGGCCTCGAAGGCGGTCAGTGCCTCCATCGCCTTTTCACGGTCGTAGAGGAAGGTGAAGATGTCCTTGGCAACCGGCGCCGCCGCGCGGCTGCCGCCCATGCCATGTTCGATGATGACCGACGCGGCATAGCGCGGGTTTTCAACCGGCGCGAAGCAGATGAACAGGCCGTGATCGCGAAATTTCCAAGTGCCGCCCTTGCCGTTGCCGGTGTTGAGGCCGCGAACCTGCGCCGTGCCGGTCTTGCCCGCCATCTGGATGCCGTCGAGCGGCAGGCGGCTGCGCCCCGCGGTTCCGCCGGGGGCGTTGACGACGCGGTTCATCCCCTCACGCGCGGTCGCGAAGGCCTCGGCCGAGAATGGCAGGGGCTCGTTCGAGAATTGCCGGCTGACGAGGCGGGGGTAGAGTTTGCGGCCCGAGGCGATACGCGACGCCATGACGGCGAGCTGGAGCGGGTTCACGCTGACATAGCCCTGGCCGATCACCGCATTCAGCGAATCGGACGCCGACCAGGGTTGGCCGTATTTCTTCATCTTCCACGCGCTGTCGGGGATGGTGCCGTAACGCTGGTTGCTGCCGGCAAGCTGGAATTCCTCGCCCAGCCCCATCATCTTCGCGGTCGGCGCGATAGCGTCATAGCCCAGCCGGTCGGCGACCCAATAGAAATAGCTGTTGCAGCTTTTCATGATTGCGGTCGGCATGTCGACGCTGCCGTGGGTGCCGAGACAGCGGAAGAAACGGTTGCCGAGGCGATAGCCCCCGATGCAGGTGTGGCGCTCGCTCGGGTCCATGCCATGTTCGATCGCGGCGATCGCGGCCATCGGCTTCAGCGTCGAGCCGGGGGGGTAGAGGCCGCGGGTCGCCTTGTTGATCAGCGGCTGATGATCGTCGGCGCGCAGCCAGCCATATTCGGCATTGCTGATCCCATCCGAAAAGCTGTTCGGATCGAAGGACGGCATCGAGACGAAGGCGAGGATGTCGCCATTGAGGCAGTCGATGACGACCGCCGCCCCCGATTCGGGGCCCATGCGGCGCGCGGCATATTCCTGCAGATCGGCGTCGATGGTCAGGTGGACGGTCTTGCCTTGGGTATCGGGCTGGGTGCTGAGATCGCGCACGACCTTGCCGCGCGCGGTGACTTCGACGCGCTTGGCGCCGGCCTTGCCGCGCAGCAGTTCCTCGAAATATTTCTCCAGCCCGTCCTTGCCGGTCTTGAAACCAGGCGTGATGAAGAGCGGATCCTTGACCTTTTCATATTCCTCGGCGGTCGGGGCGCCGACATAGCCGATCAGGTGGCCGACCGCGGCGCCGGTGGGATAGTTGCGGGCAAAACCGCGCGTCGGGGCAATGCCGGGGAGGTCGGGGAGGCGGACGAGGATCGATGCATATTGCTGCTCGGTCACGTCCTCCGCAACCGCAACCGGCTGGAATCCCGATGCTGCCTTGAGGTCGCGTTCGATGCGCGCCATCGCGTCGCCGTCGAGCTGCAACAGCGTGCGAAGCTGACCCAGAACCAGTTCCTTGCTGTGCATGCGATCGGGAATGATGTCGATGCGCAGCGACACGCGGTTGTTGGCGAGCGCCTTTCCGTGGCGGTCGACGATCCAGCCGCGACGCGGCGGGATGAGCGTCAGATTGACGCGGTTGCTTTCGGATTCGAGGACGTAGCGATCATTGTCGATGATCGAGATATAGCCCATCCGCGCCGCGAGCGCGGCGCCCACGGCAATTTGTCCGCCGCCGACGACGAGGGTGCGGCGCGTGAAGGTGAGGCCCCTCCAGGCTTCGGTAATGGGCGGACTTTTCTTGCGGGACATGAAAGAGGAAATTCGTTGGCAATCTGGGGCGAAGGCTAAGGCGGGGGCGGGAGGCGGGCGATTATCGGCGCTTGAGACGGAAATTGTCAAACTTGCCGGTCAGGCGGAGGAACAGCGGCATCAGCAGCACCGAAATGATGATCTGGGGCAGGACAAGGCCGAGCATATGCCCGGCGGGAGCATGTGGAAAGGTGATAAGCACCGCAAGCGCCTGAACAGCGGCGACAAGCAGCGCGCCGATCGCCCAGTCGTGCAGGAAGCCGCGCCAATAGATGCGCTGCGAGAGATAGGCGATCGCGATGCTCGCGGCGGTCCATAACGCGATGGCTGTGCCGATCGGCGCGCCGCTGAACAGATCGTCCCACAGGCCGAGCGGCAGACCGATCCACACCGGCCACATTTCGGTGCGCAAAAGTTGCCAGCTCAGGAAGAAGAGGAGACCGAGCGGGGGCAGCACGGGCGAACTGGCGACGAGCGGCAGCATCAACGGCAGCGCCGACGCGATCATCACCGTCGCGATCGGCACGACCTGCATCCGCCAGCGCGAGGCTGGCTCGCCGATCCGCTGTCCGTGCCGGTTCATGGCGCGCCGGCCGCCGTGGAGGATTGGGCGGGCACCGCCTGCGCCTCGATATTATCGGGCGTATAGGGTCGCAGCACCGCTACCGCATCGACCTTTGCCGGGTCGGCCAGCGGACGCGCGAGCGCGCCATCGTCCTGACGCCGCACGACGATGGCAACCGGAATGTTCGGCGGATAAAGACCGCCGGTTCCCGACGTCACGAGGATGTCGCCGGGCTTGAAGGGATTGTTCGCGATGTTGAGCGTGCGAACGTCGAGATCGCCATTGCCGCGGCCCGTTGCGAGCGCTGGCAGCCCATCGCGCGCGCGGCGCACCGGCACGACATTTTCGACGTCGGTAAGGAGTAGCACCTGCGACACCGACGGCCCCGCGGTCAGCACGCGGCCGATCAGCCCGTCCGCACCGCGTACGGGCTGGCCCGCCAAAACACCGCGGTTGCGGCCGAGACTGAGCAGCGCGATGCGCCGGCTGCTCGTCGAGGTCGAAGTGAGCAGATAGCCATGGGCAAGCGCCGAGCGGTCGGTCTGCTGCAGACCTAGCAGCGACTTGAGCTGGCGATTTTCCTCTTCGAGCGCGCTGGTCGCGACGAGACGGCGGCGCGCCTCAGCCAGCTCCTTGCGCAAGCGGCGGTTCTGCGATCCCGCGCCGACATAGGCCGACACAGTGTCGTCGACGCCGGAGATCGACCCGATCACCGAGCGCGTTCCGCGCGCGATCGGCGCGGTAATTTCCTGACTGGCGACGCGCAGGGCGGCAAAGCCGACGGGGTCGGCGACCGAGAGGATCGCCAGAAGCAGCCCCGCAAGCGCGCCCGTTATCGCAATAACATAGGCAGCGAAGAGGCTGTACTGGGCCTTTCGGGATTGCCCCGGACGCCGATGTGCCGGGCGAACCATGGACCGTCTGTCCGCGATCAGGCTTGCTGCAGCACGCCGCGGAAGGCGGGATCCTCCATCGCGCGGCCGGTGCCGATCGCGACGCAGGTCAGCGGGTCTTCCGCGACCGTCACCGGCAGGCCGGTTGCGTCGCGCAGCAGTTCATCGAGTTCGCGGATCAAGGCGCCGCCGCCGGTCAGCACGATGCCCTGGTCGACGATGTCGGCCGCGAGTTCGGGCGCGGTGTTTTCGAGCGCGATGCGCACGCCTTCGACGATCGTGCCGATCGGTTCGGACAGTGCTTCGGCGATCTGCGCCTGATTGATCGAGATTTCCTTCGGCACGCCGTTGACGAGGTCGCGGCCCTTGATGTGGATCGTCAGACCGACGCCATCGGCGGGCACGCGCGCAATGCCGAAATCCTTCTTGATCCGCTCGGCAGTCGATTCGCCGATCAGCAGATTATGATGGCGGCGAACGTAGGAGACGATCGCTTCGTCCATCTTGTCGCCGCCGGCGCGGACCGAGGTGGTGTAAGCAAGGCCGCGCAGCGAAAGCACCGCGACTTCGGTGGTGCCGCCGCCGATGTCGACGACCATCGAGCCGATCGGTTCGGTAACCGGCATGTCGGCGCCAATTGCGGCCGCCATCGGTTCCTCGATCAGCCACACCTGGCTTGCCCCCGCGTTCGATGCGGCGTCGCGGATCGCGCGGCGTTCGACGCTGGTCGAACCCGAGGGTACACAAATCACGATTTCGGGGCTGCGAAACGCGTTGGCCTTGCCGCCGTGCACCTTGGTGATGAAGTGCTTGATCATCTGTTCGGCGACGTCGATGTCGGCGATGACCCCGTCACGCAGCGGACGGATGGCCTCGATGCTGTCGGGCGTCTTGCCCATCATCAGCTTGGCATCGTCGCCGACCGCCTTGACCCGCTTGATCCCGTTCAGCGTCTCGACCGCGACGACCGAGGGCTCGTTGAGCACGATGCCCTTGCCGCGCACGTAAACGACCGTGTTCGCGGTGCCGAGGTCGATTGCCATGTCTTGGGAATTGAACTTCAGAAAACGGGAAAAGAAGGACATCGATACTGCTTCCTGTCATCGGCACGTGCCAGCCGGGTCGGTCTGGTCCTGCCGCCATCGAATGTGAACCCGCGCGCCTACCGGCACAGGACCAATCAGGGGGAGATTCCGGCTCTTCCCGGACGGGGTGGCTGGACAAAATGATCAGGGCTGAGCGGATGGGTCGCGATTTGCGTCCGACTGCGCTAGGACAGCCCCCATGTCAATACGCCGCCTGCCGGAAAAGCTAGTAAATCGGATCGCAGCCGGTGAAGTGGTCGAAAGACCCGCCGCAGCGCTCAAGGAACTGGTCGAAAACGCCCTCGATGCGGGGGCGACTCGCATTGCGGTGCGAATCGCCGAGGGCGGAATTCTGCGGCTGGAAGTCGATGACGACGGGTGCGGGATGACCGCGTCCGACATGGCGCTCGCGCTCGAGCGCCACGCGACCTCGAAATTGCCGACCGATGCGATCGAGGAAGTGACGACAATGGGCTTTCGCGGCGAAGCCTTGCCGTCGATCGCCAGCGTCGCCCGGTTGACGCTTGAGAGCCGCGTTGCCGGCGCGGACGGGTGGCGGCGCGTCGTCGATAATGGCAGCCTCGTCGCCGAAGGGCCGGCGGCGCTCGCCAAGGGCACGCGGGTGATGGTCGAGGATCTGTTTGCGCGCGTGCCTGCCCGGCGCAAGTTTCTGCGCAGCGCGCGCAGCGAATATGCCGCCTGCCTCGATGTCGTGAAGCGCCTGGCGATGGCGCGCGCCGACGTCGGGTTTACGGTCGAGCATGACGGGCGCCGCGTGCTCGACGTGCAGGGCGGGCAGGATCGGCTCAGCCGTGTCGCGGCGCTGACCCAGCGCGAGCTGGCGGCGAACAGCATCGGGGTCGATGTCGAGCGCGGCGAGGTCCGGCTCGGCGGCGTCATCAGCCTGCCGACCTACAATCGCGGCATCGCCGACCATCAATATCTGTTCGTCAACGGCCGCCCGGTGAAGGACCGGCTGCTCGTCGGGGCATTGCGCGGCGCCTATGCCGATCTGCTCGCGCGTGATCGCCATCCGGTCGTCGCGCTCTTCCTCGATCTGCCGACGAGCGAGGTCGATGTGAACGTCCATCCGGCGAAGACCGAAGTGCGGTTCCGCGATCCGCAGCTTGTGCGCGGGATGATCGTCGGCGGGCTGCGCCGCGCGCTCGACGAAGAGGGGTTTCGCAGCGTCCAGCGTCCTGCCGAAGCCGCGCTCGCGGCGTGGCAGCAGGAGCCGGCAGCGCCAGCGCCGACGACGGGCTTTCTGTTCGGCCAGCGGAGCGAACCCGCGGTGCATCTGTTCGGCGCCGATGCCGCGCCGCCGCCGGCGGGCGCGGCGCGCCTCTATGACCGGATGATGCCCTTTGCGGGCGCGACCGCGCCGATCGCGGGCCGCGCCGAAGTGGCCGAGGCGCCGCCGCCGGTCGCCGCCGACCATCCGCTCGGAATCGCGCGCGGACAGATCGCCAACACCTATATCGTTGCCGAGGCCGAGGACGGTCTGGTCATCGTCGACCAGCATGCGGCGCATGAGCGGCTCGTGCTCGAACAATTGCGCCGCGGCATGGCGGGGCAGGCGGTGCCGTCGCAGGGTTTGCTGCTGCCCGAGATCGTCGAGATCGACGAGCCGGCGTGCGATCGCCTCGAAGCGGCCGCGCCGCAGCTTTCCGCGCTGGGGGTCGAGATCGAGCGATTCGGCCCCGCGGCGGTGATGGTGCGCGCGACACCCGCGATGCTGGGCGCGATCGACTGCCACAAGCTCGTCTCCGACATCGCCGACGATCTCGCCGGTTATGACGCCGCGCTGGGCCTGTCCGAGCGGCTCGAACTCGTGGCGGCGACGATGGCATGCCATGGGTCGGTGCGCGCAGGGCGTCCGCTCAACGTCGCCGAAATGAACGCCTTGCTCCGCCAGATGGAAGTGACGCCTCATTCGGGTCAGTGCAACCACGGCCGTCCGACCTGGGTGAAGCTGGCGATGGACGATGTGGAGAAGCTGTTCGGGCGCAAATAAGGGCGGCGCGGAGGTCCGGGAGCACGATGGCCCGGAATCACAACGCCCGGGCCTCATTCGAGACCCGGGCGCCTGTGACGAACGTCGCCATCCCCCTTGTGCGCAGGCCAGGCGACCGGCCTGCACTCCCTGGAACCGGGCCTTGCGCCGCGTTGAACCAGAAGCCATTGGGCTATGCGCCGCGCCGGGCTTTGTCACCCATTCGTCGACAGGCTGCGGCGCTTTTGCACCGCGCTGTGGCCGTTCGGCAACATATTCTGCGAATCATTCGCAGCGAATTGCGCCCCACGGTGACCATTGCCAGCGGCCCGGACGCCCCCTAAAGCGGCGGCATGACCGCAACGCGCACCGCGCCTGAAGGGGCGTCCGCCCGATGATCCTGCGTCCTTACGAACGCGCCATCTTCAAACGCTATCTGCTTCCGCAACGCGGCGAAGGCTTCATCTTCGTCGCGGCGGCGTTCAGTTTTACCGCGGTGATGCTGGGGGTCGCGGCGCTGGTTATCGTGATGAGCGTGATGAACGGTGTCCGCTCCGACCTGTTCGACAAAATCGTCGGGCTGAACGGCCATGCGGTGGTGCAGGGCTTCGGCGGCCGTCTCGACGACTGGCGCGATCTGCTCAAGGAGGTGAAGGCGACGCCGGGCGTCGTGTCGGCAACCCCGCTGATTGAGCAACCCTTGCTCACCACCTTCAACGGGCGCGTCGAGGGGGTGCTGGTGCGCGGGATGACCGTCGCCGACATTCGCGGCAACGGCGTGCTCAACGGCAAGGTTTTGCAGGGCAACCTCGATTCGCTGAAGCCCGGCACCGACAATGTCGCGATCGGCAGCGAACTGGCGCGTAATCTGGGCGCGACGGTCGGGTCGATGATCACGATCATCAATCCCGCGGGCCGGTCGACGCCGTTCGGAACGGTGCCGCGCGAGATTGCCTATCGCGTGTCGGCGATCTTCGAGATCGGCGTCTATGATTTCGACAAGGCCTATGTCGTGATGCCGATGGAGAATGCGCAGCTGCTGCTGCTCACCGGCGATCAGGTCGGGATGATCGAGATCAAGACGACCGATCCCGACAGGGTCGGCGAGATATTGCAGCCGCTGGCCGAAAAGGTCGCGGCGCAGGCGGTGATTTCGGACTGGCGGTCGATGAACAGCAGCCTGTTCGAGGCGCTATCGGTCGAGCGCGTCGCGATGTTCGTGATCCTGTCGCTGATCGTGCTCGTTGCCGCTTTCAACATCATCTCTTCGCTCATCATGCTCGTCCGCGCCAAGACGCGCGACATGGCGATCCTGCGCACCATGGGGGCGCCGCGCGATGCGGTGATGCGCATCTTCATGGCGATCGGCCTGTCGATCGGCGTTGCGGGAACCATTGTCGGCATGATCATCGGCTTCAGCCTGCTCTACTTCCGCGCCGGCGTGCTGCGCGGAGCGGAGTTCCTCACCGGGCAGCCGCTGTGGGATCCATCGATCCGCTTTCTGACCGAATTGCCGTCGAAGCCCGATCCGTTCGAAATCGTCGGCATTGCGGTGATGGCGATCGTCTTCAGTTTCCTCGCGACGCTCTATCCGGCGCTCAAGGCCGCGAATACCGATCCCGTGCAGGTGCTGCGCTATGAATGATGTCGTCCTCGAGCTTGTCGATCTGAAGCGCAGCTTTACGCAGGGCGACGTTACCATTCACGTGCTGCGCGGCATCGATGCGGCGCTGAAGCGCGGCGAGATCGTCGCGCTGCTTGGCCCGTCGGGATCGGGCAAGTCGACGATGCTGCAGGCGGTCGGTTTGCTCGAAGGCGGTTTCGAGGGCACGATCCGCATCGATGGCGAGGATGTGACGCGCTTCGATCAGGGCGCGCGGACAACAACGCGGCGTGAGAAGATCGGCTTCGTCTATCAATTCCACCATCTGCTCCCCGATTTCAGCGCGGTTGAAAATGTCGTGCTGCCGCAGCTCATTCGCGGCGCGCGCCAGGCCGAAGCCGAAGAGCGCGCCGCCGACCTGCTCGGCCGCCTCGGACTCGCCGAGCGTCTGCACCACAAGCCGAGCAAGCTTTCGGGCGGCGAGCAGCAGCGCGTCGCGGTGGCGCGCGCGCTGGCGAACCGGCCGCTGCTCGTGCTCGCCGACGAACCCACGGGCAATCTCGACGAAGCGACGGCGGACCGCGTGTTCGACCAGTTCGTCAAACTCGTCCGCGATCATGGCTCGGCAGCGCTGGTCGCGACGCACAACGAACGGCTGGCGGCGCGGATGGATCGCGTGTGGCGCTTGCACGAAGGGCAGATCGAGGCGTAGGCTCGCGGCTTTGGATGAAGGGGAAACGGCATGGGGCTTTACGATTTTTCGGCGAAGCTGCCCGGCGGCGGATCGCAAGCGATGGCCGACTACAAGGGCAAGGTGCTGCTGATCGTCAACACCGCCTCCAAATGCGGTTTTACCCCGCAATATGAGGGGCTGGAGGAGCTCTACCGCGATTACAAGGATCGCGGGTTCGAGGTTCTGGCCTTCCCCTGCAACCAGTTCGGCGCGCAGGAGCCGGGCGATGCAGAGGAAATCAAGAATTTCTGCTCGCTGACCTATGATGTCAGCTTCCCGCTGATGGCGAAGATCGACGTCAACGGCGACGACGCCGATCCGATCTTCAAGCATCTGAAGAAGGAAAAGACCGGCCTGCTTGGAAGCGGCATCAAGTGGAATTTCACCAAATTCCTCGTCGACCGCGACGGCAAGGTCGTCTCGCGCCATGCGCCGACAACCAAGCCCGAGCAGCTGCGCAAGGAGATTGAGGAATTGCTGGGGTAGGAACCCCCAAGCCAAATCCGTTCGGCCTGAGCTTGTCGAAGGGTCGTTCTTCACTTTGCGGCGGTGAAGAATAGGACGGTGCTCCGACAAGCTCAGCACGAACACTTCGGGTGCGCGGCCAATGTGCATATTTTGCACACTGACGCTTCCCCGAATCGTCACATATGCCTAGCGTCATCCGATGGCCTACAGCCCCTTTGTTCCCCTGCGCGTCTTTTCCAGTTTCACCATGCTGGAGGGGGCGATCGAGCCCAAGGCGATCGCTAAAGCGGCGCGCGAGCGGGGCTTTCCGGCGATCGCGGTCGCGGATCGCAACGGGCTTTACGGTGTCATGGCATTTGGCGACGCGTGCAAGGCGGCGGGCATCCAGCCGATCGTCGGTGCGCTCCTGAGCGTGGCGCGGCCGAGGCAGCGGCTGGCGAGCGGCGCACCGCTGATCGACTGGATCGCGCTCTATGCGCAGGACGATGTAGGTTACAATAATCTTTGCGCGCTGGTGTCGGCGGCGCATCTCGGCCGACCGGTCGAGCAGGAGCCGCATGTCCTGATGTCGGACCTGGCCGGCAAGACCGACGGGCTCATCTGCCTGACCGGGGGCGGTGAGGGCGCTCTGGCGCGCTTGCTGGCCGGCGAGCAGAAGACGGCCGCCGACGAGTATGTCGAGCAGCTGGAAGCGCTGTTTGCCGGGCGGCTGTATGTCGAGCTGTCGCGGCGGGGCGATGCGACCGAAAAGGCAGCCGAGGCGGCGCTGATCGAGATGGCCTATGCGCGCGCGCTGCCGCTGGTTGCGACCAATCCCGCCAATTTCGTCGATCCGCAGTTCCACCCCGCGCATGATGCGATGCTGTGTATTGCGCAGTCTGCCTATGTCGAAAGCGAGGATCGCCGCTCGTCCAACCCCGAAGCCTGGCTGAAATCGGCCGAGGCGATGGAGGACAGTTTCTCCGACCTGCCCGAGGCGATCCGCAACACGCTGGTGATCGCACAGCGCTGCGCATTCATGGCGCCCAAGCGCAAACCAATCCTGCCGAGCCTTGCCGGGGACCGCGAGGGCGAGGCGGCGCAGCTCAAGGTCGATGCCCACGCAGGGCTCGCCGAACGGCTTGCGCTCTATCCCGACCTTACCGAGGAAGAAAAGCAGGCCTATGTCGCGCGGCTCGACTTCGAGGTCGACGTCATCACGCAAATGGGCTTTCCCGGCTACTTCCTGATCGTTGCCGACTTCATAAAATGGGCGAAGGCGCACGATATTCCGGTGGGGCCGGGGCGTGGCTCGGGCGCAGGCAGCCTTGTCGCCTGGTCGCTCACCATCACCGACCTCGACCCCTTGAAACTCGGGCTGCTGTTCGAACGCTTCCTCAATCCCGAGCGCGTGTCGATGCCCGACTTCGACATCGACTTTTGCGAAACCCGCCGCGGCGAGGTGATCCGCTATGTCCAGGAGAAATACGGCCGCGACACCGTCGCGCAGATCATCACCTTCGGTAAGCTGAAGGCGCGCGCGGTTCTGAAGGACACCGGCCGCGTGCTCCAGATGAGCTATGGCCAGGTCGACCGGCTCGCGAAGCTGGTACCGAACCATCCGACCGATCCCTGGACGCTCGAACGCGCATTGAATGGCGTCAGCGAGCTGATGACCGAATATAAGCAGGATGACGGGGTGCGCCGCCTGTTCGACATGGCGCGCCAGCTCGAAGGCCTGCCGCGGCACAGTTCGACCCACGCGGCAGGGGTGGTCATCGGGGACCGGCCGCTCGACCAGCTTGTCCCGCTCTATCGCGATCCGCGCTCGGATATGCCCGTCACCCAGTTCGACATGAAATATGTCGAGACGGCGGGGCTGGTGAAGTTCGACTTTCTTGGTCTCAAGACGCTGTCGGTGCTCAAGGAAGCGCGGCGCCTGCTCGCACTGCGCGGGATCGATGTCGATCTCGACACGCTCGGCTGGGACGATCCCGCGGTCTATGAGCTGCTCCAGCGCGGCGACACCGTCGGGGTGTTCCAGCTCGAATCCGAAGGGATGCGGCGCACGCTGTCGGCGGTGAAGCCGACCAATTTCGGGGACATTATCGCGCTCGTCGCGCTCTATCGGCCGGGGCCGATGGACAATATTCCGCTGTTCGGCGCGCGCAAGAACGGGCGCGAGCCGATCGCCTATCCGCACCCGCTGCTCGAAGGCATCCTCGCCGAAACCTACGGCATCTTCGTGTATCAGGAACAGGTGATGCAGGCGGCGCAGATCCTCGCCGGCTACAGCCTCGGCGGCGCGGACCTGTTGCGCCGCGCGATGGGCAAGAAGGTGCAGGCGGAGATGGACGCGCAGCGCGACACCTTCGTCAAAGGCTGCGGCGAGCATAATGGTATCGACGCCAAGGCCGCGAACGAGCTGTTCGACTTGATCGACAAATTCGCGGGCTATGGTTTCAACAAGAGCCATGCTGCGGCCTATGCGCTGCTCTCCTATCAGACGGCGTGGCTGAAGGCGCATTATCCGCACGAATTCTTCGCCGCGTCGATGTCGTTCGACAGCCATCAGACCGACAAATTGTCGATCTTCATCGACGATATGCGCCGCCTCGACATCGCGATCGCGCCGCCGTCGATCAACGACAGCGAAGCCGATTTTTCGGTCGGGCGCAGTGAAGACGGGCTCGCGGTCCGCTACGCGCTCGGCGCGCTCAAAGGTGTCGGCGAAAAGGCCATGGAGGCTCTCGTCGCCGAGCGTCAAGCCAAGGGCGATTTTGCGAGCCTCGACGATTTTGCCGCGCGCATCGACCCCAAGCTGCTCAACCGCCGCCAGATCGAGGCGCTGGCAGGCGGCGGCGCGTTCGACTGCGTCGAACCCGACCGACCGCGCGCCTTTGCTGGAGCCGAGGCGTTGCTGGCCTGCGCCAATAGTTCGGCGCACGAACGCTCGACGGGGCAGGGCGGGCTGTTCGGCGGTGATGTCGCGATCGCGCCAGTGCTCCAGCTGTCCGCTGCCGAACCCTGGACGCTTGCCGAGCGGATGGCGAAGGAAAAGGACGCGTTCGGCTTCTATTTCTCGGCTCACCCGGTCGAACAATATGAGGCGGTGATCGCGGCGCGCGGCGCGCGGACCTATGGCAATATCTGCGAAACGGTCGAAATGACGCCCGGAACCCGCATCCCGATGGTGATGGCGGCGATGGTCGAAAGCGCGCGCCCGCGCGTGTCGCAGCGCGGCAACCGCTTCCTCAACCTGACGCTGTCGGACCGCAGCGGACAATTTCAGTCGAGCTGCTTCGACGAGCAGACGGGCAAGATATTGGAGGCCTTGGCGGTCGACGGCGGCTGCGCGCTGCTCAACGTCGAACTCGATCTGCTCGAGGGCGAGGAAACGCCGCGCGTGACGGTGCGCGGGGCGCAGTCGCTCGCCGACATTGCGGCGAGTGCCGCGCTGCAACTCGATTGCCGCGTCGAACTCGCCGAGGCGCCGGGCGAGATGCTCCGCTATCTCGAACGGCGCGAGGATGCGCGCGGGCGGGTGATCGTATCGACGACCGATCCGCTGACGGGCGAGGACATCCGGATCGAGCTGGGACGCGGCTTCGCGCTCGGCCCAGATACCGTCTCGCGGCTCCAAATGGTTGCAGGCGTAACCGATGTGGCGCTTTCGCTGGTTCCGCCGCGCGATTTTCGCGTCCGCTAGGCTCGCCCCCTCTTGCGCGCCGCGCATTTCCGGCCCTATCCCTGACGAAAGACACGGGAGAGATGCACATGGGAATGCAGGGCCAGCCGCTGCTCGTTACAAGCCTGATCGATCATGCGGCGCGCGAACATGGCGCACGCGAAATCGTCTCGCGCTGGGCCGACGGCAGCATGACGCGATCGAGCTGGGGCGAGGTCGGCAAGGACGCCCGCCGCTTCGCTGCCGCCATGACGCGGCTGGGGATGACGAAGGGCGACCGTATCGCGACGCTCGCGATGAACCATGGCCATCATCTGGTGAGCTGGTACGGGACCGCTGGCATGGGCGGGGTGCTGCACACGGTGAACCCGCGGCTGTTCGACGAACAGCTTGTCTATATCGTCAATCATGCCGAAGACCGCGTCCTCTTCTTCGACGCGGCCTTTCTGCCGATCGTCGAACGGCTGCGCGATCAGCTTCCCACCGTCGAGCATTTCGTGCTGTTCGATGCGCCGGCGCGCGAGGGCTATCTTTCCTACAAGGATCTGATCGACGCCGAAGACGGCAGCTTCGAATGGGTCGATCTCGACGAGCGCGATCCGGTGGGCCTCTGCTATACCAGCGGAACGACGGGCAATCCGAAAGGCGTGCTCTACGAACATCGCTCGAACGTCATCCATGCGATCACCGAGATTCAACCCGATGTCTTCGACATGTCGAACCGCAGCGTCATCCTGCCGATCGTGCCGATGTTCCACGCCAACAGCTGGGGCATCCCCTTCGCCGCCGCGACGGTGGGGGCGAAACTCGTCTTTTCGGCGACCAATGATGCGCAGGTGCTCTGCGAACTGATGCACGCCGAAGGGGTGACGCACAGCGCCGGCGTGCCGACGGTGTGGCTCGCGATGTTCGCGCATATGGATGCGACCGGGATCGACTATGGCAAGCTTTACCGCGTCATCATCGGCGGGTCGGCGGCGCCGCGTGCGATGATCGAACGCTTCATGAAGGCGGGGATCGACGTCGGCCACGCATGGGGCATGACCGAAACCTCGCCGATTGGAACGATGGGCAAGCGGCCGTGGAACTGGGATGAAATGAGCTTCGACGAGCGCGTCGATATCGTTTGCCGCCAGGGCTGCCCGCCCTTTGGCGTCGAACTGCGCATCGTCGACGAGGAGGATAATGTCCTGCCGCGCGACGGGGTGACGAGCGGGCGGCTGCAATGCCGGGGGCCCTGGATCATCCAGCGCTATTTCAAGGCTGACGCCGATGCCGCCGACGGCGACGGCTGGTTCGACACCGGCGACGTGTCGGTGATCCATCCCGACGGGGTCATGCAAATCACCGACCGGGCGAAGGATGTCATCAAATCGGGCGGCGAGTGGATTTCGTCGATCGAGCTCGAAAATGCCGCGGTGGGCGCGCCCGGCGTTCAGGAGGCGGCTGCGGTCGGCGTGTTTCATCCCAAATGGGACGAGCGACCAATCCTGCTGATCGTCCGGAAACCCGGTTCAGAGGCGACCGAAGCGGGCATCCTCGATTATCTGAAGGACAAGGTCGCCAAATGGTGGCTGCCCGACGAGATCGTCTTCGTCGACGAACTGCCGCACACCGCGACGGGCAAGATCCTGAAGCGCCAGATCCGCGACGATTACAAGGATTACAAGCTGAAGTCGCTGGTGGGGGCGTAACCCCCTAAAGGGGTAATTGCGAGGCGCGCAGCCACGAAGCGATCTCCAGCCAACCGCGACAGGGCAAGCGAATTACTGGGGATTGCTTCGCTTCGCTCGCAATGACGATTGGCTTTCGCAGCCGGTTAGAACAATTCCATCTGTCCGTCGCGTTCCGGCGGCCTGAACAGGTCGCTGCGGAGCGGCGGAAAGCTTTTGTCGAGGCCATGTTCGCGCGCGGCGCGCTTGACACGGGTGCGGATGAGCTGCGCCCAAACGCCTCGCCCCTTCATGCGGGAAAAATAGTCGGGGTCATTGTCGCGGCCGCCGCGAATGTCCTGCACCATGTGCATCACCTTGGCGGCGCGATCGGGATAATGGGCGTCGAGCCAGGCGCGGAACAGCGGCGCGACTTCGTGGGGGAGGCGGAGCAGGATATAGGAGGCGCGGATCGCGCCGGCCGCTGCCGCCGCAGCCATGATCGCCTCTATCTCGTGATCGGTAATAGCGGGAATGATCGGCGAGATATTGACCTGCGTCGGGACGCCCGCGTCGATCAGCTTGCGGATCGCCGCGAGCCGCCGCTTGGGATGCGGCGCGCGCGGCTCCAATGTACGGGCAACTGCGGGATCGAGCGTCGTGACCGAAATCGCTACCCCGACCAGATTGTCGCGCGCCATGTCGGCGAGCAGATCGATGTCGCGAAGGATGCGATCGGACTTGGTCGTGACGATCAGCGGATGCCGCGTTTCGGCCAGCACCTCGACCACCGCGCGCGTCACGCCCCATTCGCGTTCGATCGGCTGATAGCCGTCGGTGTTGGTGCCGATGGCAAGCGGAGCGGGCATATAGCCGCGCTTGGCCAGTTCCCCTCGCAGCAAGGCGGCGGCATCGGGCTTGGCAAAGAGCCGGCTTTCGAAATCGAGCCCCGGCGACAGGTCGTGAAAAGCATGGGTGGGGCGCGCAAAGCAATAAATGCAGCCATGTTCGCAGCCGCGATACGGATTGATCGAACGGTCGAAGCCGATGTCGGGCGAGTTGTTGCGCGCTATGATCGTCCTGGGATGTTCGACGGTGACGGTGGTGCGCAGCGCCGGCGCGGCGCCGTCGATGTCTTCGGCCGTGTCCAGCCAGTCGCCGTCGGCTGCGCGGTCGAGCGATCCGGTCCGCGTCGGGCGGAGGTTGGTCGGGGCGCCGCGGCCTGAAATCGGGGGAAGGGGACGGGTCGGTTCCACTGTCACAATCTAGTGGAACATGGAGAACATATAAAGAACAAATATCGTCGCCGGCGTGAAGCCGGTGGCAACATTTCCGCTATTCGGTGAGGCGCGGGATCAGGTCGACGAAGTTGCAGGGGCGGTGCCGGCTGTCGAGCTGGCTTTCCAAAATCCCCTCCCAGGCATCGGTGACGGCGCCGGTCGACCCGGGCAGCGCGAAGATATAGGTCCCGCGTGCGACGACGGCGCAGGCGCGCGACTGGATCGTCGAGGTGCCGATCTTCTGAAAGCTGATCCAGCGGAACAGTTCGCCGAAGCCCGGAATATCCTTGCCATCGAGCCGGTGCAGCGCCTCGGGCGTCACGTCGCGGCCGGTCAGGCCCGTGCCGCCGGTGGTGATGACGACATCGACCGCGGGGTCGTCGATCCAGTTGTGCAGCCGCGATACGATCAGATCGGTTTCGTCGCGAATGATCGCGCGCGCCGCAAGCTCGTGCCCCGCGCCGGTCAGCAGCTCAGCAAGCTTGTCGCCCGATGTATCGTCGTCGCTGCTGCGGCTGTCCGAAATCGTCAGTATGGCGATGCGAACGGGCTTGAACGGGCGCGCCGGATCAATCGGCATTGGCGAGACCGGCGGGACCGGCGTAGGTCAGCCGTACCCGGTCCTTGCCGTCAGGAAAACGCGGCCATTTGCCCTGCGCGAGGGCGGCGCGGCTGATCGACGGCTTGCCCTGTTCGGCTTCGTACATCCAGTAATTGCGCAGCACGATGCCGACATAGGCGCGCGTTTCCCAATAGGGGATCGATTCCATGAAGAGCAGCGGATCGCCATTGTCGCGCACTTCGGTCGACCAGCGCGCAACCGGCGCGGGGCCAGCATTATAGGCGGCGATCACCTTGGGCAGCAGGCCGCCAGTCGACGAATCCTTGCTCAGATATTGCAGATAGCTCTGGCCGAAATCCATATTCACCGCAGGGATGCGCAGATCGGCGGGATTGACGCTTTCGCCCCGCCACCGCGCCAGATCCTTGGCGGTGCCGGGGCGCACCTGCATCAAGCCATAGGCGCCCGCCGGGCTGACCACCGTGCGCTGGAAACGCGATTCCTGCAGCGTGTGGGCAAAGACCAGCGCCGGATCGACCTTCCACCCGCCATTGGGCTCCCAACGTGGCTGCGGATAACGCGTCGCGGCGGCGAGCTTGCGGCCCCGCGGCGTGTTGTGGGCCAGATAGAGCTGGGTTTCGGGCAGGCTGAGCGCCTGCGCCAGGGCAATGAGCTGTTCGTGCTGGCGCGGGTCGCCGATGCGCGCCTGCTGGCGCAGCAGCGTGTCGGCGTAGCCATCCTCGCCGATTTCGGCCATCGCAACGGCGGCGCGGACATTGGGCAGTTCCTCGAGCGCGCGGAAGGCGCTGCGGTCGGCGCGGACATTCTCGCGCTGGATACTGGTTTCCAGACCCAGCGTTTCGGCGGCGAGAAGGCCGTAGAAGGTTTCATCATTGCTCGCCGCGGCGCGCAGGCGCGGCTCGACAAGCTGCGGCTCGCCCGATGCGATCGCCGCGCGTGAGGCCCAATAATAAGCGGCGGCGCGCTGCTCGCTGTCGGGGGCTTCCTTGGCGACGCGGTCGAAGGCGCTCAGTGCGGTACGATAGTCGCGCAGGCGCCACGAAGCGAGGCCCTGCACCCACGCGCCCTGCACTGGCCAGGCGCCCTGGCTCGCGCTGCATTCCGCCGCGAGGCGAAGCGCATTGGCGTCGTCATTCTCGATATAATAGGACCAGGCGATCTTCTGCCGCCATTCGTCGCGCGCCTCGGGCGTCAGCTGGTCGGCGACCGCTGCATAGAGCGCCTCGGCGCCGGCGGGGTCATCGTTCTTGATACGGTCCGGAATGGTGCGGGCCAGCCCGGCGGCGACCGGATCGCCGCCCACGCTGTCGGCGCCGAGCCGGCGCGGGGCGCTGCCCGACCAGCTCAGGCGATTCTGGTTGGGCAGGACCGGCACGTCGGTGGCGCCGCGCTTTGCGGCAAGGCTTGCGAGACGGTCGGCCTGCGGCAGTTCGGGCGATCGTGCGAGAACCGGCATCAGGTCCGACACTTCAGCGCGCGGGCTGTTTGCCGCGAGCAGCAATTCGGCGCGCAGGAAATCGTTGAGCGGACCCTTGTCGGCGCCGTCGAGCATCGATTTGGCATCGGCCCAGCGCTGTCCGCGAATGGCGGTCAGCACTTGCGTGTAGAATTGCTTCTGCTTCGCCGACAGGATTTCGGGCACCGTTTGCAACGGAGCCGAAAAATCGCGATCGGGCGCGTCGGCGGCCATCGCCGGGACGGTTCCGGCCGCAAGGAAAATCAGGATCGAGGCGCCGAGCGCCCATTTCGCTTTTGTCATCTGTCAACGTCCCCGGTTGAGCAGTTTGAGACTATCCCAGGCCGCCGCCTTGTGCGCTGGCCGGGCGAGGAGCATCGCGGGATGCGCGATTGCCACCGCCTCCACTTTGCCGCCATCATGGTTAAGATCGAGTAACTTTCCGCGCACATCGGCGAGCGGGCGTCCCGTCGCAAGGCGCAGCATGTCGCTGCCGACGAGCAGCAGCCGCTGCGGCCGCGCCAGCGCGACATGGTGCCGCAGCAGTCGGTCGAGCTCCGCAGCGTCGCTTTCGTCGCAGCGGCCGCCCCCCGGGCGCGTCACTGCGAGGCTGGCGATATAACAGTCGCCGCGCGTCAGCCCGATTGCGCGCAGTATCGCGTCGAGTAACGGACCCGCCGGTCCGGTAAAGAGCGTCCCGTCACGCTGATCGTCGACCTCGGGCCACGCGGCGAGGACCATCAGCGCCGAATCCGGCATTCCCTTCGGCAGCACGCGGCGCGCGTCCCACTGGCTGCCCGGCACGTCGGGGTGCTCGGCGAGCCAAAGCTGGAATTCGTCCCATTCGCCCGGCAAGGCGACCGGCCCCTTGGGTTCGTCATTCTGGGGCGCTTCGATGCGCTGGAGCGCGGCGGGCAGCGGAGCGACCTCGGGTTCGGCAAGGACGGGGCTTCGCCGCGGTGCCGCAGCGTCATTGGCGACAGGCACGTCGAGCCAGCCGGCCGGCACTTCGCCGACCAGAGCATCGACGCCGGCCAGCGACCACCAGTCGCAATAGTTTTCCGCCAGCAAGGCTGAATTCCGCCCACCCATGAAAATGTTGAAACAGGAGGTTGACGCGCGCGTCAATTGGAAGGCATCGCAAATCGTGACAGAATGAGCGCCGCTTACGATGAATGATCGCGGCGGGGACGGCAGAAAGGGCTTTGAGGTGAGCGAACGGGAATCGATGCCTTATGACGTGGTGATCGTCGGGGCAGGGCCGGCGGGCCTTTCGGCGGCGATCCGCCTGAAGCAACTCGCGAACGAAGCGGGCAGCGAGCTGTCGGTCTGCGTGCTCGAAAAAGGGTCCGAAGTCGGCGCGCATATCCTGTCGGGAGCGGTGATTGATCCCAAATCGCTCGACGAGCTGCTTCCCGACTGGCGCGACCAGGGCTGTCCGCTCGCCGAGGTGCCGGTGAACGACAATCAGCATTGGGTGCTGACGAAGAAGAAGAAAATCTCCGTCCCGCATCTGATTACGCCCGGCTTCATGCACAACAAGGGCACCTATACCGGCAGCCTCGGCAATCTCTGCCGCTGGCTGGCTGAACAGGCCGAAGGGCTGGGCGTCGAAATCTTCCCCGGCTTTGCCGCCGCGGAAATCCTGTACAACGACGATGGGTCGGTGAAGGGCGTCGCCACCGGCGACATGGGCATCGCGCGCGACGGCAGCCACAAGCCCGACTATGCGCCGGGGCTTGAGCTCCATGCGAAATATAGCTTCTTTGCCGAAGGCGTGCGCGGCCACCTGACCAAGATGCTGAAGCCGCAGTTCGCACTCGACGCCGATTGCGAGCCGCAGGTCTATGGCATCGGCATCAAGGAATTGTGGGACATCGATCCCGCAAATCACGTCCCCGGCCGCGTCATCCACACGCAGGGCTGGCCGCTCGATGCCAACGCCAATGGCGGCGGTTTCCTCTATCATCAGGCGAACGGGCAGGTGGCGCTGGGCTTCGTGACCTGGCTCAACTACCGCAACCCGCACATCTCCCCTTTCCAGGAGATGCAGAAGTGGAAGACGCACCCCGAGATCGCGAAGATTTTGAAGGGCGGCAAGCGCATCTCTTACGGCGCGCGCGCGATCAGCGACGGCGGCTACCAGTCGGTGCCGAAGCTCGCCTTTCCGGGCGGCGCGCTGATCGGCGACAGCGCCGGCTTCCTCAACGTGCCGCGCATCAAGGGCACGCACACCTCGATGAAGTCGGGGATGATGGCGGCCGAAGCGGCTTTCGCTGCGGTCAATGCCGGTCGTTCGGGCGATACGCTGACCGCTTATCAGGACGCCTATGACGACAGCTGGGTGAAGAAGGAGCTGAGTGTCGTCCGCAACGTGCTGCCGCTGGTCGAAAAATTCGGCGATCTGGCGGGGACGGTCCTGTCGGGGATGACCATGTGGCTCGAAAGCTTCGGCATCCGCATGCCGTTCACGATGAAGCATCACCCCGACAACACGACGCTCTATCGCGCCGATATGATGCCCAAGCCCGAATATCCGAAGCCCGACGGGGTGCTGACTTTTGACCGGTTGTCCTCGGTGTTCCTCTCGAACACCAACCATGAGGAAGATCAGCCGATCCACCTGCAGCTCAAGGATCCGACGATCCCGATCGAATATAATCTGCCGATGTATGACGAGCCCGCGCAGCGTTATTGCCCGGCCGGCGTCTATGAGGTTGTCGGTCAGGATGAGGGCGAACCGCGCTTCGTCATCAACGCGCAGAATTGCGTGCATTGCAAGACGTGCGACATCAAGGATCCGACCCAGAATATCAACTGGGTCACCCCCGAAGGCGGCGGAGGCCCCAATTATCCCAATATGTAAGTTCGCTCGCCGATCGATTCTTGCGCCGCTGGCGGCCACCCTGATGGTGACGGCGGCGCCCGCTGCGATGGCGGCGGTCGATCCCGATCAGGCAGCGCTCGACGCGCTTGTCCGGGCGCGGCTTGCCGAAGAAGCAGGCAATCCCGCCGAGGCGCTGGCGGCGCTGCAATCGCTCGCAAGCCAGGCGCCCGATCTGCCGGGCTTGCGCGCAGAAATGCTCGAACGGGCCATCGACGCCGGCGACCTCATCGCAGCGCGCAGTGCGGCTGCGGCGCTGTGGGCGAGCGGCGATCAGCGGTTCGACGCGCGGCTCGTGCTCGTCGTCGACGCGATGCGGCGCAGCGACTGGAAGGGCGCGCGCGCCCTTCTGGGGACGGCGCAGGACGACAAATCGGGCGGCGATGCGATATCGCGGTTGATCGATCCGGCGCTGGGCGCATGGGTTGATGCCGGGCAGCGCGCGCGCCAGCCCGAACGCGCGCTGGTGGCCGCTGCGACGCGCGGGCGCCCCGAACCCGCCTATGCGCTCGAAGCGGCACTGGTTCAGCTTGCGGCCGGACAAAGCGATGCCGCCGTGGCCACTGCCCTGGAAACAACCCCGACCGACCGGCTGAGCCAGCTCGTCGCTCTGCGCCTTGTCGCCAGCCTCGATGCTGCCCGGCAGAAGGATGCGGCGGGGACGCTGCGGTCGCGGATCGCGTTGGCGGCGGGTGAGCGCGAGGATCCTCTGCTCTTGCTGCCCGAGCAGGCGGTCACCAACCCGCGGGCCGGCGCCGCCCACTGGCTGGCGCTCGTCGCCGATACGCTCGCCCGATTGCCCAGGAGCAATGCGCGCCTGCCGCTGACCTTTGCGCGCGCCGCGACCTGGCTCAACGATCAGGACTGGACCGCGCGCAGCGCGCTTGCCGACGCCTTGGCGCGCAGCGACCGCGCCGCCGACGGCGCGGCCTTTCTTGGCGGGCTGCGCGGTCCGTTGCCGCCCGTTCTGCGCATGCGCCTCGCCGAGCTGACGGCAGAGGAGGGCGATCGTGCCGCGGCGGTGAAGATCGCCGAGGAAGCCGTCGCGGGCGATGCGCCGCGCAGCCTGCTCGTCCGTTTCGCCGATCTGGCGCGGCAGAGCGACGATGCCGCCGCGGCAGAGCAGGCCTATACGCGGCTCGAAGCCGCGCTCGGCGATGGCGACGACAGCGCTCCGCTGCGTGCGACCTTGCTTGTGGCGCGCGCCGAACTGCGGCTGCAGGCGAAGGATTGGGACGGGGCGGCGCCGCTGATGCAACGCGCGCTCGCGCTGCGCCCGAACGACCCGACGATCCTGAATTTTGTCGGCTATTCCGCGCTGGAGCGGCGGATCGATGTCGATCGCGCGCTCGGCCAGATCGAGGCGGCATGGAAGGCCGACCCGCAGAATGCGAGCATCACCGACTCGCTCGGCTGGGCCTATTTTCTGACCGGACGCACCGAAAAGGCCGTCGAACTGCTCGAACAGGCGCAGCAGGGTGAACCCGAAAATGCCGTGATCGTCGAGCATCTGGGGGACGCCTATTGGAAGGCGGGGCAACGCTTCCGCGCGCGCTATACGTGGCGGGCTGCGGCACTGCTCGCCGAAGAGGATATGGCGGCGCGCGTCACGGCAAAGCTCGAAGGCGGGCTGACGCCGCAGACGACCGCGCCCTGATCGCGCCATGACCCTGTTCCACGAAACCGGCTGGGCAAAGATCAACCTCGCGCTGCACGTCCGGGCGCGGCGCGCCGACGGCTATCACGAGATCGAGACATTGTTCGCGTTCGTCGACGGCGGCGATGCGATTGCGGCGGCGGTGTCGGACGCCGATGATCTGACCATCGACGGGCCGTTCGGCGACGGGCTGAGCGCGGGCGCCGACAATCTGGTGCTGCGCGTGCTCACCTTGCTGCGCGATCGCTATGGCGCGGCTCGCGTGCCGCCGCTTGCCGTCCGCCTGACCAAAACGTTACCCGTCGCGGCGGGGATCGGCAGCGGCTCGGCCGATGCGGCGGCGATGGCGCGGCTGGTGCGGGCGCATTTCCTGCCCGATGTCGGCGAAACCGCGCTGGTGCGGCTCGTCGGTACGCTCGGCGCCGATATCGCCGCCTGCGTCGCCAGTGCGACCTGCCTTGGCGTGGGGACCGGCGCCGAATTGAGCCCGGTGCCCGAACTGGCGCTGGGCGGGATTCCGGTGCTGCTGGTCAATCCGCGCGCACCCGTCGCGACCGGGCCGGTGTTCGCGGCCTGGGACGGCACTGATCGCGGCCCGCTGTTCACCGGCGCCGACCTGCGCGCGCAATTGTTTGCGGCGCGCAATGATTTGCAGCGCCCGGCGATCGCGCAATGCCCGGCGATCGCCGACATATTGACCGAGCTTGGCGGGCTGGGCCCGTGGCTCGCGCGCATGTCGGGATCGGGGGCGACCTGTTTCGCGCTGTTCGACGCGCCCGCCGAACGCGATGCCGCGGCGGTGGCAATCGCTTTGCGCCATCCCGGCTGGTGGCAGATGGCGGGGGCGCTGCGATGAGCGAGGCGTGGCAACAACTGGGCACGCCGCGCGCTGGCGGGGTGCTGTTGATCGGCGATCACGCGTCGGCGGCCGTGCCGCCGGACATCGACCTCGCCATCGACCCCGCGCTGCTGTCGCAGCATATCGCGATCGACATCGGCGTGGCGGAGGTCGCGGCGTTGCTCGTCCGCAACGGCGCGGTCGACGCAGCGATTCTGGGCGGCGTGTCGCGGCTGGTCGTCGACTGCAATCGCGACGAGGATGCGCCCGGTGCGGTGCCGGTCGCCAGCGATGGCCATGCGATCCCTGGCAATGCGCTCGATCATGCCGGGCGCGAGGCACGGCTTGCGCGCTTTTTCCGCCCCTATCACGATCATATCGCGGCGGTGGTTGCCGCGCATCGCCCCGCGATGATCCTGTCGCTGCACAGTTTTACGCCCACGCTCGCCAGCGATCCGGCGCAGACGCGGCCGTGGCACGTTGGCGTTCTCTATAACGAGGACGCGCGGCTGGCGCCCGCAGCGATCGCAGCGCTTGGCGACGAGGGGCTGATCGTCGGCGACCAGCTTCCCTATTCGGGCAAGCTGCTCAACGCGACGATGAACCGCCACGCCGAGGCGAATGGCATCCCCTATGTCGGGATCGAGATGCGGCAGGACCTGGCCCGCGATCCGGCGGGGCATGCGCTCTGGGCGCAGCGGCTGGCCAATATGTGCCGGAAACTGGGTTTGATTCTACCGCGCTAGGCGTGTAGAGGCGCCTTCTGTCGCTATTTTATGAAATAAAATTATCAGAAAGACGCTGAAATGCCTTCTTATCGTTCGCGAACCACCACCCACGGCCGCAACATGGCGGGCGCGCGCGGCCTGTGGCGCGCCACGGGCATGAAGGACAGCGACTTCGGCAAGCCGATCATCGCGGTGGTCAACAGCTTCACCCAGTTCGTGCCCGGCCACGTCCACCTCAAGGATCTGGGGCAGATGGTCGCGCGCGAGATCGAAGCGGCGGGCGGTGTCGCCAAGGAATTCAACACCATCGCGGTCGATGACGGCATCGCGATGGGGCATGATGGCATGCTCTATTCGCTACCGAGCCGCGACCTGATCGCCGACAGCGTCGAATATATGGTCAACGCGCACTGCGCCGACGCGATGATCTGCATCTCCAACTGCGACAAGATCACGCCCGGGATGCTGATGGCGGCGCTGCGGATCAATATTCCCGTGGTGTTCGTGTCGGGCGGGCCGATGGAGGCCGGCAAAGTGGTGCTCAAGGGCAAGGAGGTCGCGCTCGATCTCGTCGATGCGATGGTCGTCGCAGCCGACGAAGCCTATAGCGACGAAGAGGTTGCGGCGGTCGAACGGTCGGCCTGTCCGACCTGCGGCAGCTGTTCGGGCATGTTTACCGCCAATTCGATGAACTGCCTGACCGAAGCGCTGGGCCTGTCGCTGCCTGGCAATGGATCGCAGCTCGCGACCCATGCCGATCGCAAGGCGCTGTTCCTGCGCGCCGGCGCGATGATCGTCGACATGTGCCGCCGCTATTATGAGGAAGGGGACGAGCGGGTATTGCCGCGCAGCATCGCGAGTTTCGAGGCGTTCGAAAATGCGATGAGCCTCGACATCGCGATGGGCGGATCGACGAACACCGTGCTCCACCTGCTTGCCGCTGCGCATGAGGCGGGGGTCGATTTCACGATGGACGATATCGATCGGCTGTCGCGCCGGGTGCCGTGCCTGTCGAAAGTCGCGCCGGCGAAGAGCGACGTCCATATGGAGGATGTTCACCGCGCGGGCGGGATCATGGCGATCCTTGGCGAACTCGAACGCGCGGGGCTGCTCCACGCGCATCTGCCGACGGTGCACAGCGCGACGCTCGGCGACGCGCTCAACAAATGGGACATTGCGCGCACCAACGATCCGGCGGTGCAGACCTTCTACCTCGCGGCGCCCGGCGGCGTGCCGACGCAGACGGCGTTCAGTCAGGACCGGCGCTGGGATTCGCTCGACCTCGACCGCGAAAATGGCGTGATCCGCTCGGCGACGCACGCGTTCAGCAAGGATGGCGGCCTCGCCGTCTTGTCGGGCAATCTCGCGATCGACGGCTGCATCGTGAAGACCGCCGGGGTCGACGAGAAGATACTGAAATTTGCTGGCCCGGCGAAGGTCTATGAAAGCCAGGATGCGGCGGTGGCGGGCATTTTGACCGGACAGGTCGAGGCGGGCGATGTCGTCGTCATCCGCTACGAAGGGCCCAAGGGCGGGCCGGGGATGCAGGAAATGCTCTATCCCACGAGCTACCTCAAATCGAAGGGACTGGGCGCTGCCTGCGCGCTGATCACCGACGGGCGCTTTTCCGGCGGTACGTCGGGGCTGTCGATCGGCCACGTCTCCCCCGAAGCCGCCGAAGGCGGTACGATCGGGCTGGTCGAAAATGGCGACAGGATCGAGATCGACATCCCGAGCCGGACAATCACGCTGGCGGTATCCGAGGCCGAACTGGCGGCGCGCCGCGCCGCGATGGACGCCAAAGGTGAGGCTGCCTGGCAACCCGAAAAGCCGCGCCCGCGCAAGGTTTCGGTAGCACTTCAGGCCTATGCTGCGATGACGACGAGCGCGGCGCGCGGCGCCGTGCGCGACCTGTCGCAGTTGAAGGGCAAGGGATGAAATCGATCGCGGGGGCAGGGCTGATGCTCGTTCTGACGGGCTGCAATGCCGGTCCCGACAATGGCGCGCTGGCCCAAGCTGAAGCACAGGGATCGAAGGACGCCGCGATCAGCGGACGGATCGACTGCGCGCTCGGCGGCGCCAAGCTGTTCGACCGCACCTGCACCATCGCCGAAATGAGCAGCGCTGACGGCACCATCCTGATCGTCGGCCGCAGCGACAGCGGCTACCGCCGCCTGCAGGTGACAACCGATGGCCGCGGGGTCGTTTCGGCCGATGGCGTCGATCCGGCGAAGGTGACGGTGATCGGCGACGGGGTGATCGAGGTTGCGGTCGGCCCCGACCGCTACCGGCTGCCTGCCAACACAGGCGGAGCGAAGTAGCGCGACTTTTCCCGATCGCATGGTAGGAAAGCGCATGTCCGTTCCCGCCGATGCACCGATCCTGACCGCTGCCGCGATGCGCGAGGCCGAGGCCGCGACGGTGCGCGCGGGCGTGTCGCTCGGGGATTTGATGGAGCGCGCGGGCGCTGCGGTCGCCGATCTCGCCTGGCGCATGGCGGCAGGCGCGCCGACCCTGATCCTTTGCGGGCCGGGCAATAACGGCGGCGACGGATATGTCGCGGCGCGCCGGCTCAAGGCGCGCGGCGCGGCGGTGAGAGTTGCCGCGCTTGGCCCGCCCACCACCGACCTCGCCAAGGCCGCGCGCGATGCCTGGGACGGACCCGTCGAAAGCCTGAGCGATAAAACGGCTGCGGCGCCATTGATCATCGATGCGCTGTTCGGCGTCGGGCTGACGCGGCCGCTCGCGGGTGATCTGGCGGCAATGCTGGGGCGCTTTTCCGGGCGGAGGATATTGGCCGTCGATGTGCCGAGTGGGGTTGCGAGCGATGGCGATGCCGACTGGCTGCCGCCGCTCGCTGCCGACGTGACGCTGGCGCTCGGCGCGCTCAAGCCCGCGCATGTGCTGCTGCCGACCGCACTCGCCTGCGGGCGCTGTCTGCTGGCACCGATCGGGATTGCCGCGGACCGCCATATGCAGACGCTGCCTGCACGGACGCGCGGGGCGCCCGCCGCCGATGCGCATAAATATAGCCGCGGCATGGTCCTGGTCGCGTCCGGTTCGATGCCGGGCGCGGCGGCGCTGAGTGCGTCGGCGGCGCTGCGCGCCGGGGCGGGCTATGTCGTGCTCGAAAGCGACCGCCCGGCGCCGCTGTCGGCGATTATCGTCGAGGAGGGCGACGTCTTTGCCCGGCGCCTCGGCGATCCGCGTGTCGGCGCGTTCGTCATCGGCCCCGGCTTTCCCGGCGGCGATGCACTCGATGAGCAACTGGCCGCCGCGCTGGCAAGCCGGAAGCCGCTGGTGCTCGATGCGGCGGCGATCCCGGCCGCGCTGCCCCATCTCGAAGGCGGAGACACACGCGCGATCCTGACACCGCACGCGGGCGAGTTCGCGCGCGCCTTTCCCGAGGCGACCGGCAGCAAGATCGACCGAGCGCGAGCGGCGGCGGCACGGGCGCGCTCCGTGGTGATCTACAAGGGCGCCGACACGGTGGTCGCTGCGCCCGATGGACGAATATGTGCGGCTTGGCCGGGCAGCCCCTGGCTCGCGACCGCGGGGACCGGCGATGTCCTGGCGGGGGCGTGCGGCGCGATGCTGGCGCGCGGCGGCGACCCCTTCGATGCCGCGGTCGCGGCCGTCGGCTGGCATATTGCGCAGGCGCAGCGTATAGGCGCCGGCCTTGTCGCCGACGATCTCGTCGCCGCGCCGTTCTGACGAAAGCTGTACCCGTGACCGAAACCGATCTGATTGTCCGCATCGCCGCGCGCGGCGACGGCGTAACCGCCGACGGTCGCCACGTCGCGGGCGGGGTTCCCGGCGACCATGTGGCGGCCGACGGAACACTCGTCGCCGGGCCGAACCGCGCGACCCCGGTTTGCCGGCACTTCGGCAAATGCGGCGGCTGCCAGCTCCAGCATGTCAGCGAAGCGGCACTCGCCGATTTCGTGCGCGAGCGCGTTGCCGGGGCGCTTGCCGGTCAGCAGGTGACGGCGGGCGATGTCCGTCCTGCGCATCTGTCGCCGCCCCATAGCCGTCGCCGCGCGGCGCTCACCGCGATCAAGGCGGGCAAGCAGGTCGCGATCGGCTTCAACGCGGCGCAGAGCAATCAGATCGTCGATATGCGCGAATGTCCGTTGCTCGCGCCCGAACTATTCGCGCTGATCGCCCCGATCCGCAACCTGCTCGGGCTTATCGCGCCGCAGCGGCGCCCGGTTAAGGTCAAGCTGCAACGGCTCGATCAAGGCGTTGAACTCATCCTCGAAGGGGTGAAGGCCGAGGGGCTCGACGCCGCGATGGCGCTGCAGGATTTTGCCGGCGCCCATGCGCTCGCGCGTTTTGCGATCGATCAGGGCGACGGGCTTGAAATCCTGTGGCAGCCCGAACCGCCGACGCTGTGCTTCGGTGATATTGCGGTGGAAGTGCCGCCCTTTGCCTTTTTGCAGGCGACGGCTTCCGGGGAAGCGGCTCTGCTCGGCGCGGTGCGCGAGGCAATCGGGGAGGCGCCTGCGGTGGCCGATCTGTTCGCGGGCGTCGGCACCTTTGCGCTGTCGGTGCAGGCGGGACGGAAAGTCTACGCCGCCGAGGGCGCGCGCGATGCGATCGCGGCGCTGACGGGCGCCGCAAACCGCGCGCGGGCGCTCGTCGCGCCCGAGCATCGCGACCTGTTCCGGCGGCCACTGGTGCCTGCGGAACTCGACCGCTTTGGCGCCGTGATCCTCGACCCGCCGCGCGCCGGCGCCGAGGAGCAGGTGAAGCAGCTTGCCGCCGCATCGACACCCGTGATCGCCTATGTCAGCTGCAATCCGGCGAGCTTCGCCCGCGACGCAAAGCTGCTGGTCGCGGGCGGCTATCGGCTCGACTGGGTGCAACCCGTCGGCCAGTTCCGCTGGTCGACCCATGTGGAACTGGCGGCGCGGTTCAGCCGCTGATCAATGCAGCACGAAGCCCATGAAAGCATGCAGGCACAGCGCGATCAGCGCCAGGCTGGCTAGCGCGAAGATGGCAAAGCGCCACATCACGCGGTTGACCGTCGCCTGCACGATACTGTGGACGATACGCAGGCCGACATAGGCCCAGGCGATCTGGGCATTCAGTCCGCCGCCCATGCCGCCGACCGCGAGCGCCAGCGCGACGGCATAGAAGACCGTCGGCTGCTCCATCAGGTGATTATAATTGTGCGCCTTCCACTGAACCTCGGGCGGAAGCACCTCGTCGAGCCCGCGCCCGGTGGTGCCGACCAGATTCTTGGCGTCGATCTTGGCGCGGTTCATCGCCGGGATGCGCGTCGCATACATCCACACCCACATGACCATCGACCAGAGCGCGAGCGTCGCGACCGGTCCCAAAATTGCATTCGTGTCCATGATTTCCCCCTCAGCCCAAGGTTGCGATAACCGCCAGCACCGACAGCGCGAGCAGGCAGAATGTCGACAGCGAAAACAGCGCAAAGCGCACCGGAACCCGGTTGACCGTCGCCTGCCACAGGCTGTGCACGATGCGCAGCACGACATAGGCCCAGGCAAAACCCTGCGTCAGCGCCGTGTCACCGCCCGACAGGTGCAGAAAGACGATCACCGCATAGAAGAGCGTCGGCTGTTCGAGCAGATGCGTGTAATTGTGTGATTTCCAGTTCACGCCGGGCGGTAGCACCGGCTCCAGGTCGGCGCCGCGGCCGCCGGGCTGCGCCGTTTTGACGTCGATTCCGGCCTTCGCCATCGCCGGGAAGCGCGTTGCCGCAACCCAGACGAGCATGATGAGCGTCCAGAGCACGAGCACCGCGCCGGCCGCCAGCAGATTTCCTGGCATAAAGTCCCCCTTGTCCTCGCGGCTCGTTCACGACCTGGCCGCCTGCGCGCGATGCTAGGGCGTGCGTCGCAATATGCAACGGAAACTGACGTCAGGGTGCGCCGCGCGCCAACTCGTCGCGGATCGCCGCCCCGTCGCCGTCGATCCGCGGCGCAAAGCGGGGCTCGGCAAGCGGCGCGGCGCCATAGCGCACGGGCGACCGCATCTCGAAAAAGGCGCCGACGTCGGGATGCTCGCGTCGGCTAAAGAAGCCCGAGGCGCGCAAATGCGGATCGTCGATCACATCATCGAGATCGCGCGCCACCATCGCCGGGATATCGTTGGCAGCAAAGATTTCCAGCCATTCGGCACTGGTCTTCGCCGGTGTCTTGCGCGCGATTTCGGCGTAGACGAGCGACATATGGGTTCCGGCGGCACGCGCCGCCTCGAACGCCGGACTTGCGAGCAGTGCCTCGCTGTCCAGCAAGGTCATCAGTCGCGCGGTCGATTCGGGCGTATAGGGCACGATCGCCAGATAGCCATCGGCGGTGGGGAAGGGCTGGCGCGCCGGGTCGAGCTGGCGCGGATAGCCGGCGGGGCCGATCGGCGGGTCGAGCGCGGCGTCGCGCAGATGCTCGGTGAGCATGAAGGCCGCGAAACATTCGAACATCGGGACTTCGACGGCCTGGCCTTCGCCGGTGCGCAATTTGTGGACCAGCGCGGCGAGAATTGCCTGCGCGCCGAACTGGCCTGCGATCTTGTCGGCGATCAGCGAAGGGAAATAGCGCGGCCGCGGGTCGCCATCGACGCGCGGCAAGAGGCTGGTCGTCCCCGTCGCCGCCTGAATCACATCGTCATAGGCCTGAAGGTTGGCATAGGGGCCATTCTGTCCGAAGCCGGTGCCATGGACGTAGATGATATCGTCCTTCAGCGCCTTGCAGCTTGCATAGCCGAAACCGAGCCGCTCGATCGCCTTGCAGCGGACGTTGTGGAAAAAGACGTCGGCCCCGGCGATCAGATCGCGCAGCACGGCGGCATCGGCAGGCTGCTTGAGATCGAGTGCGATCGAGCGCTTGCCGCGATTGACGGTCAGATGGATCGACCCCATCGTCGGGTCGGTGCGCGCGGACCCCAGATAGCGCGATACGTCGCCGAGCCCCGGGGCCTCGACCTTGATGATCTCGGCCCCCAGATCGGCGAGCATCTGCGTGGCATAGGGGCCGAAGATGACCGTGGTCAGGTCGACGATGCGGATGCCGGCGAGCATGGTCATGCCCGCGCGTTTCCTGTCTGCGCACGCCGCCGCCCCGATGGTGCCGATGACGTCCGCATTGCCTGTCCTCCCATTTGCTGTCCGCTGCCACGATAGAATGGTTGCGGAACAAAACGGAAGGGCAAATCTGCCAGCGGATCAATTGTCTATCGCGAGCGGAAGATCGATCGTCACGGCGAAGCCCTCGCTGTCGCGGGCGAAGTGCAAGCGTCCGCCGATCGCGCGGACCGCGCGGTCGGCGATCGCCAGCCCCAGACCCGCACCGTCGCCGCCGCGCGCGCTATCGCCGCGGGCGAAGGGGCGCAGCATCGCATCTGCCTGCTCGGCGGACAGCCCCGACCCGGCATCGCGGACCATGATGCTCAGCCGGTCGCCCTCGATCCGGGCGGTAAGCGATATCGGTGCCGCGCCGTGGCGCAGCGCGTTGCCGAGGAGGTTGGCGACGGCGCGGGCCAGCGCGTGCGGGCGCGTGCGGATGACGATATTGTCGCCGAGCGATAGGGTCGCGCTGCCGGTTGCGCCGCAATCGGCGGCGACCTGACGCAGCAGCGGCGCGAGATCGGTGCGCACGATCGCTTCGGATTCGAACCCTCGCGCGAAATCGAGAAATTGGCCGAGCATGGCCTCGATGCGGTCGACCTGCCGCACCGCAACATTTCTGAGCTCGTCGTCGCCGCGGATCATCTCGAGCGACAGGCGAAGACGGGTAAGCGGGGTGCGCAGGTCGTGACTGACGCCGCCCAGCATCAACGCGCGGTCGGCATCGTTGCGGGCGAGGCGCTGGGTCAGCCGATTGAAGGCGGTCGCAACCGCCGCGACCTCGGCCGGGCCGTCGGTCGCAACGGGCGGCGACAGGCGTTCGGGGTCATAGGCGTCGACCGAAGCGGCGAGACGGCGCAGCGGGCGATCGAGCCGGCGCTGCAGGAACAGGCCGGCAATTGTCGCGACAAGGAAGGCCGCCGCAAGAGCGGCGAGCAGGCTGGTCATCGCGCTGCGCCGACGCGGCGGTGTCACGCTGACCCAATAATCATCGGGGCCGAGCGCAAGCCGGATCCATAGCCGCCCGCGCGTGTCGGTAATCCAGTCGAGCTTGTGCTGCGTCGTCAGGCGCGCGGCGAGTGCGCGCATGAACCGGTATTCGATGAAGGTCGGAAAACGCTGCCCGTCGGTCGGGGGATCGGAAACGGGGCGGATCAGCAAATGCGAACCGTCGCTGAGATCGGCGATCACGGCCGCGCGGCGCTCGGCAGGGAGATTTCCCACTGTCGTCGACAGCGCATCGATCATGTCGGCGGTCACGTCGGCGACGCGGGTCGTTTGCGGGCCGATCACCCATATCTGCACCAGCAGCCCGGCGAGCAGTTGCCCCGCGAGCACGACGCCGATCAGCATCGCGACGTTGCGGCTGAACAGCTGCCTAAGCATCGGTGCCTGGCGCCAGCACATAGCCGACGCCCCATATCGTCCGGATGAAGCGGGGATTGGCGGCATCGTCGCCGATCGCCTTGCGGAGACGGCCGATCTGCACGTCGATCGCCCGGTCGGTCACCTCGGCATCGCGCCCGAGCGCGCGGTCGATCAGCTGCGCGCGGCTGAGCGGCCGCCCGGCGCTCCGCGCGAGCGCGGCGAGCAGCGCGAATTCACGCGAAGAGAGCGCCAGCGCCTGATCTTCGCGGCGCACCGACATCGCAGAAAAATTGATTACGAAGGGACCGACGGTCACCACCTCGTCGCGCAGCGTCGCCCGGTCGGTTGAAAGGCGGCGCAGCAAGGCATTGATGCGCGCAACGAGCTCGCGCGGGAGAAAAGGTTTGCCGAGATAATCGTCGGCGCCCATTTCCAGGCCGAGCACACGGTCGACCGGATCGCCGCGCGCCGTCAGCATGATGATCGGGATCGTCTCGCCGCGCTCGCGCAGCCGGCGCACGATCGCCAGCCCATCTTCGCCCGGCATCATCAGATCGAGCACGATCAGGTCGGCCGGATCGCGCGTCAGGCTGATATCCATCGCCTTGCCGCCGTCGGCCGCGCGCACGGCAAAACCATGCTCGGCCAGAAAGCGCTGGAGCAACGCGCGCAGTTCGGGATCGTCGTCAACAATCAGGATACGGGGTGCCTTGGCGTCCATGGACCCGACATGCCAGCCCGGTGGCACCCTCGCCAGAGCCAAAGATGTGACAAAGCATGTCGAAGCGGCACCTGTGTCGCATTTTGCCGCACAGTCGCGTTTGGCCGACATCGCCGCGATACAGGGCAGGGTCATTGAAGGCTCGTCTTCACCATCAGGAAGGATGAAAACGATGAACACCCCCTCCCGCATTTTGACCGCCTTCGTCGCCACCGCCGCGCTTGCGGCCGTTACCACCGCCGAGGCCCGGCAGGGTTCGTTCCGCGCCCGCGGTTCGAACGGCGTCGTCGCCGGCAGCGCAGGGCCGAAGGGCGGCGTGATCCGCGGCCGCGGCGCTGTGCAGAACGGCGATGGATCGGTGACCACGCGTTCGGGCGGCGCGTTCCGCGGCGCCAATGGAAGCAAGGGCAGGCGCCAGTCGACGACGACGGTCAATCCCGACGGTTCGCTGAGCCACAGCGGCAGCGCGTCGGCCACCGGCGCGCGCGGAACCTTCGACAGCAGCGGCGCCGTCGCGCGCGCAGCCGACGGCAGCTGGTCGGGCGGCCGTTCGACGAGCGCCACCAATTCGACCACCGGCACCAGCTATTCGGGATCGACGACGATCGACCCCGCGACGGGCAAGCCTGTTCACAGCGGCACCTGCGCCGACGCGTCGGGCGCCGTCATTCCCTGCCGTTAACCGGGGCCTCCCCCTCCAGACCCACCCCGGTTGGGAGGGGCGTCCCCATCGCCCCTCCCGTAACGCCAGCGAATCGCTATCAGGATATTTATGCGAATCAGGAATGTCTTGCCGCTTGCCGCCTTTGCGGCGTTTCTTCCGGCAATGGGTGCGCTGGCCGCGCCCGGCGGCGATTTCGAACGCGCTGCGCAGGAATTGCGCGATGCCGACCGCAATGGCGACGGCGCCGTAAGCCGCGCCGAGTTTCAGCACTATCGCGTCGGCCGCTGGGCGAAGATGGATCGCAACGGCGATGGCTTTTTCAGCAAGGACGACTTGCCCGCGCTGGCGCGGTCGCGCTGGGATGGTGATCGCCTGAAGCAGCTGCGCCGCGATTTCGACAAGAATCGCGACGGTCGCATCTCGCGCGCCGAGTTCGTCGGCGGGCCGATGCCGATGTTCGATGCCGCCGACAGCAACCGCGACAATCAGGTCAGCAAGGCCGAACTGCAGGCGTTGGGGCAAAAGGCGAAAGCGCGGTAGCCCGACCTGCAGGCGCAATGGAAAAAGGGCTGGCGCATCGCTGCTCCAGCCCTTTTTCGTTTGGCTTTTTCCGCTGGCTCAGAAGAGCTTCGTCACCGTCGCGCTGCGGCGTTCCTGCTCGACTTCGCCGGTGTAGAGGCTCACCATCGGTTCGTCGCTGACGACGTGGGTTTCCTCGGCACCGAAGCCATTGAACCGCGTACGCATCGCGCAGCCATAGGCGCCGAGCATGCCGATCTCGATGAAATCGCCGGCCTTCACATCGGCCGGGAGATAGAAGGGGCCGGCCATATGGTCGAGGTCGTCGCACGTCGGACCATAGAAGCTGAACGCCGTCATCTCGTCGCTCGCCGTCTCGCGGATCAGCGAAACGGGGAAGCGCCAACCGACATGCGCGGCATCGAACAGCGCGCCATAGGCACCGTCGTTGATATAAAGCTCTTCGCCGCGGCGTTTTTCGACGCGCACGATCAGCGAGCTATATTCGGCCGACAGCGCGCGACCCGGTTCGCACCACAGTTCGGCCGAATAGCTGATCGGCAGGCTCTCGAAGCTGCGGTGGATCGTGTCGAAATAGGCGTCGAGCGGCGGAGGCTCCATGCCCGGATAGGACGACGGAAAGCCGCCGCCGACATCGATGATATCGACCGTCACCGCGGCCGCCACGATTGCCGCGCGCACACGTTCCATCGCCTGCGCATAGGCGTGCGGCGTCATCGCCTGGCTGCCGACGTGGAAGCAGATGCCCAGAGCATCGGCCGCCTGACGGGTCGCCATCAGCAGTTCGGCGACATCTTCGGGCTCGGCACCGAATTTGGCGGCGAGGCTCAGCTTCGAATGATCGGACGAGACGCGCAGACGGACGAGCAGGTTGAGATCCTGCGCGCCCTCGGTCGCGCGGACGATCTTCTGAAGTTCGTCCATCGTGTCGAGCGAGAAGGTGCGCACGCCATATTTGAAATAGGCTTCGTGGACGGCTTCTTCGGCCTTGACCGGGTGCATGAAACACAAGGTGGCGCCGGGCAGCGTGCGGGCAACGAGACGCACTTCCGCGATCGACGCGACGTCAAAATGGGTGACGCCCGAATCCCACAGCACGCGCAGCAGATCGGGCGACGGATTCGCCTTGACCGCATACATGGTCGTGCCGGGAAATCGCTCGATGAAGAAACGCGCTGCGCGCCGCGCCGCGTGCGGGCGGACAAGCGTAACAGGTTCGACCGGCGAAAGTGCCTGAATCAGCCCGTGGGCGCTATGATGCTGGTGCAACTCAAGGGACCCCCAAAATTAACGTTAAACATCAAAGGCTGCCTTGCGGTTATTGGAAGTCCCCCTGGGGCAGCGGGGTGCGCATATATGGCGGGGGGTCCCCCCTGTAAAGACCCTTATCGGACCGCGCGTTAACTTCTGGCGTTCAACCGAGCCGCGTTTTGAAATCCTGATAGGAAAAGCGCCGTATCTCCGTCAGTTCATCGCTCTCGCTGTCCCAGAGCCAAATCGATGGCAGCGGGACGCCGTTGAAGCTGTTGGTCTTCACCATCGAATAATGCGCCTGATCGAGGAAGGCGAAGCGCTGGCCGATGCGCGCGCCACCGGGCAGCCGGTAATCGCCGATCACATCGCCCGCGAGGCAGGACGGGCCGCCGAGCCGAACCGGCTTGCCCGTGCTTTCCTCCCCCAGCATCGCCGGGCGATACGGCGCCTCGATGACGTCGGGCATGTGGCAGGTCGCCGAAATATCGGTGATGCCGATCGCCATGCCATTGTCGAACAGGTCAAGGACTTCTCCGACGAGGATGCCCGCATCGAGCGCGACGGCTTCGCCGGGTTCGATCATCACGTCGCAATCGGTCGACGCGCGCACCTGTTTCAGGAAGGCGATGAGGTCATCCGTCTGATAGTCGGCGCGCGTCACATGATGGCCGCCGCCGAAATTGATCCATTTGAGCTGGCGGAAAAAGGGACGCAGCATCGGCTCGACCGCCGCCCAGGTGCGCGCGAGCGGAGGGAAATCCTGTTCGCACAGCGTGTGCATATGCACGCCGTCGACCCCTTCCAAATGTTCGGGCAACAGCTGGCTGATCGGAAAGCCAAGCCGGCTGCACGGCGCTGCGGGGTCATATTTGGGGACATCGCCTTCGCTATGCTGCGGATTGATACGCAGCCCGACATCGAAGGTCGCGCCCTTGGCGCGCAATTCGTCGAGCAGCGGCCGAAAGCGCGCGATCTGACCCGGCGAATTGAAGATCAGATGATCGGACAGCGCCGCTATTTCGGGCAGATCGGCTTCCTTGTAGCCTGCGCAATAGGTTGCAACCTCGCCGCCATATTCCTCGCGGCCGAGCCTGGCTTCGTAAAGCCCGGAGGCGCACACCCCGTCGAGATAGCGCGCGACGGTAGGGCCGAGCGGCCACATCGAAAAGGCTTTGAGCGCGGCAAGCACCCGCGCGCCCGATGCGTCACCGATGTGGCGAAGAACCGACAGGTTCGCGCGAATCTTCGCCGCATCGACGACAAAGGCCGGCGAGGAGACGCGATCGAGGTCGAAACGGGCGAAGGCTCCGGGGTCGCCGGCACGGGTTTCCATGATATCTCTCCTGTCAGGCCGCGATCGGCCCCTTGAAGATAAAAAAGGCGCCCGCCGCGATCAGCGAAAAGCCGACGAGATGATTTACCGTCAGCTTCTCGCCGAGCCAGAAGACCGCGAAGCCTGCAAAGATGATGAGCGTGATCACTTCCTGCAAGGTCTTGAGTTCGGCGGCGGTATAGACGCCATAGCCGATCCGGTTCGCCGGAACGGCCAGGCAATATTCGAAGAAGGCAAGTCCCCAGGCGAGCAGCACGGCGAGCCAGATCGGTCGCGACATGTCGCCGAGGTGACCGTACCAGGCAAAGGTCATGAAGATGTTCGAGACGAACAGCAGGCCGATCGGCAGAAGATAGGCGATCATTTCTTCTCTTTCGTCAGCGGCAATACGTCGCTCAGCAATGCGGCGAAGAAATGTCCCGGCTCCTCGACCATCGGCATATGCGCCGAATGTTCGAGCCACACGAGCGTCTTCGACGGCGCCTTGACCTGCGCGAACCAGTCGGCGGCAACAGGCGAGGGAACAGTATAGTCGTGGCGGCCGAGGAGGAAGACGATCGGGACGTCCATCTTGTGCACGCCCCGGAAGCTGACATCGGCAAGGCGCGGCCACAGTGTCGTCACCGAAAATTCGCTCCCCTTGCCCCACGCCTGAACGTCGGCGGCGCTATATTCGGGCGAGAGCCGCGGGGTCTGGAAATAATATTTGAGATCGGGCTTGTTGTAGATCAGCGAGCCATAGGGGATCGCATATTTGCGCCAGCCATCGGCTTTCGCGATCGTGAAGTCGCCCTGCGGATAGGGCGCGAGCGCGTCGATTGCTGCAACGGCCTCCCTGCTCCCGGCGGCCAGCGCCTTTGCACGTGTCCAGGCCATGCCGGCCTTCTCGCCCTCGCGAAAATCAATGCCCTGGCCGACGCCAACATAGGCGTAGAGCAGGTCGGGGCGTTTGACCGCGACCGACAGGCCGACGATCGAGCCCCAACTGTGGCCCATCAGGACGACCTTGCGCTTGCCGTAGCGTTTCTTCAGCAGTTCGATCAATTCGATGGCGTCGTCGCGGTAACGCTCGGGCGTCATCGTCGGCGCGAGCGCCACCGGATCGTTCAGCGGATAGCTGCGCCCGGCGCCGCGCTGATCGTACTGGACGACCGTGAAAACGTCCTCCCACGGCCGCTGGAACGCCCATGCAAAAGGCATTTCGACGGCGCCGGGGCCGCCGTGAACGAAGACAAGAATCGGATTGTCGCGGTCTGCGCCGCGCACGTTCACAACCTGCCGCGCGCCGCCCAGCGTCGCTTCGAATGTCTCCTGCACGCCGTTCGGTGTGACCACCTTGCCGATGTCGGCGACGATCGCGCGCGCTTCGGCATAGGGATCAGCGGTTTGTGCGGCTGCGGGGGCGCTGAGGGCAATCATCGTGATGAATGCAAAAACCAGTCTCATGAAAATGCCTCTCATCATTCGGACGCACAAATGCCCCGTCCGCACCCAGCTTTTTGAAGGGCCGCCCTGTCTTTGCAATATCGAAAGAAAGAACGGTGCTTCGACGAGCTCAGCACGAACGGGGCTTGTTTTTGGCAATCGTCAGGTCTTGCGATATCCGCCGATCAGAAATTCAGCGGCGCGTCGAGTTCTTTCACCTGCCACGGCAGGCCGTGCTTCATCAGCATGTCCATGAAGGGATCAGGGTCCATCTGTTCCATGTTGAACACGCCCTTGCCGGACCAGGTGCCGGTGACCATCATCGCCGCGCCGATCATCGCGGGGACGCCGGTCGTGTAGCTGACCGCCTGGTTGCCCGTCTCGGCATAGGCGTCTTCATGGTCGCAGATATTGTAGAGGTAGAGCGTCTTTTCCTTGCCGTCCTTGCCAAGGCCGGTTGCGATGACGCCGATGTTGGTCTTGCCCTTGGTCGTCTCGCCGAGGCTCGACGGTTCGGGGAGAACGGCCTTCAAGAACTGCAGCGGGATGATTTCCTTGCCTTCATAGATCACCGGGTCGATCCGCGTCATGCCGACATTCTGCAGCACGGTCAGGTGCTGGATATAGGCATCGCCGAAGGTCATCCAGAAGCGGATGCGCTTGATCTCGGGCAGATGCGTTTTGAGGCTTTCGATTTCCTCATGATACATGAGGTACATATTCTTCGGGCCGACCGCCTCGAAGTCGAATTGCTGCTTCACCGACATCGGCGGGGTTTCGACCCAGTCGCCATTTTCCCAGTGGCGCGCGACCGCGGTCACTTCGCGGATGTTGATTTCGGGATTGAAGTTGGTCGCGAAATGCTGACCATGGTCGCCGCCATTGCAGTCGAGAATGTCGAGCGTGTCGATGCGGTCGAAATGATGCTTGCGAAGCCAGGTCGTGAACACACTCGTCACCCCGGGGTCGAAGCCCGAACCGAGCAGCGCCATCAGGCCGGCGTCCTTGAACCGATCATCATAGGCCCACTGCCAGTGATATTCGAACTTCGCCTCGTCGCGCGGCTCGTAGTTGGCAGTGTCGAGATAATGCGCGCCCGTCGACAGGCACGCCTCCATGATCGTGAGATCCTGATAGGGAAGGGCAAGATTGACGACGTGCGTCGCACCCACCGAGCGGATCAGCGCGGCGGTCGCGTCGATATGATCGGCGTCGACCTCGGCGGTCTTGATCGTCACGCCGGTGCGCTGCTTGACCGACTCGGCGATCGCATCGCATTTGAACTTGCGGCGGCTGGCGAGGGTGATGTCGGGAAAGATGTCGGGGTTCATCGCCATCTTGTGAACCGCAACCGATCCGACGCCACCGGCGCCGATCACCAGAACCTTGGTCATTCGAAAATCTCCTGTCGCGGCGATCATCGCCGCTTGTCTTGTATGCCGCGCCCTATAGGACGAAGCCATGACACAGCAAAGCCCCGATCCCTTGCTCAGCCCCGACCGTAGGCCGACCCTCGCCGGAGCGGAACGCGCGGCGGTCAAAGTCGCTGCACTCCTGCCGCAAACACCGCTCCTGCCGCTTGATGCTGGTGGGCGAACGATATGGTGCAAGGCCGAATGCCTGCAACCGGTCGGCGCGTTCAAGATTCGCGGCGCGTGGCACCGGCTGACCGACCTGACCCCCGATCAGGCGGCGGCGGGCGTAGTCGGCGTATCGAGCGGCAACCATGCCCAGGGTGTCGCCTGGGCGGCGAAGCGGCTGGGGATCAAGGCGACGATCGTCATGCCAAACAACGCGCCGCAGATGAAGCTCGCGGCAACGCGCGCGCTCGGCGCGGACGTCGTGCTTTATGACCGCGTCACCGAATCGCGCGATGCGGTCGCCGCCAATTTGCTCGACGAGCGCGGCGGCACGCTCGTCCATGCCTATGGCGACCCGTGGATCATCGAAGGGCAGGGGAGCATGGGGATCGAGGCGCGCGCTCAGCTGGCCGCGCGCGGCATCGTGGGGCCCGACAAGGTCGTCGCCTGCTGCGGCGGCGGGGGCTTGTCGGCGGGACTGGCGCTCGCCTGTCCCGAAGCCGAGATCGTCGCGGTCGAACCCGAAGGTTGGGACGATGTGACCCGCAGCCTCGCCGCCGGCGAAATCTTGTCGGTCGAGGATCTCGCGGCGCCGACCGAATGCGACGCGTTGCAGACGCCGCAGACCTGGCCGATCAATTTTGCGGTGCTGCAGGCGCGCGGCGTGCGCGGCGTGGTCGTGACGCGCGATGAAGTGCGTCACGCGATGCGGGTCGCGTTCGAAAAGCTTCATCTCGTCGTCGAACCCGGCGGCGCGGCGGCGCTGGCGGCGGTCCTTGCGGGGAAGGTCGAGCCGGGCGAGGCGACGCTGGTGACCCTGTCGGGCGGCAATGTCGATCCGCAAAAATATGCCGAGATCATTGCCGGCTGAGCCAGCAAGGATATTTGTCGGCGCTGGCGCGTTTACGAAGGCGAAGGAGACGCAAGATGACGAAGACCATGGTTCTGGCTAGCGCCGCGGCGATGGCGCTGCTCGCCGGGTGTCAGAAGGCCGAAGCGCCCGCACCGGCGAAGACCGAAACGACCGAGGTTCCGGTCGAAACCGCCATGCCGGCGGACACTGCCGACACCGCGTCTGAGGGCGATCCCGCGACCGCGCCGCACCGCTTTGCCAGCTGGGCCGGCAAGTGGACCGGGGTCGAGGGCATGTATGTCACCATCACCCCGACCGAACCCGAGCATTACAAGCTCGAGATGCAATCCGATCTCGACACCAAGGGCACATATGACGGCTGGGACAGCGAGCATGGCATCAAGTTCAAGCGTGGCGGCGAGGAATTGAGCCTGCATCGCGGCAGCGGCGACGATACCGGCCTCAAATATCTGGCGGGCAAGAAGGAATGCCTGGTCGTGAAAAGCGGCGAGGGCTATTGCCGCGACTAGTTTGCCTCCATCCCGGCAGCCCGGCCTCTGCCGGGATGTCGGGATAGGATCATGATTTTCGTCCGTGTCGCCGATTTGTCATCGAAACGACGCGGGAATCGCAACATAGGCTGTCATGCGCAGCCCCGGATATATTGCTTTTCCGGGAGACCATGACCGATGGCCAGCCAAGCAAACCGCAAGATCGCCACCGCCGTCGTCCGCGAGCATGCCGACCAGAAACAGCGCCTGCTCGACCGCGCCTTTGCGCTTGCCTTCAAGGGTCTTGTCTATGCCCAGATATGGGAAGACCCGGTGGTCGACATGGAGGCGCTTGCGATCGAACCGGGCAACCGGATCGCGACGATCGCGAGCGGCGGCTGTAACGTCTTCTCCTATCTGACCGCTGACCCCGGCGAGATCGTCGCGGTCGATCTCAACACCGCGCATGTCGCGCTCAATCATCTGAAGCGCACCGCGGTCGAGCGTCTGCCTGATCATGCCAGCCTTCGCCGCTTTTTCGGCGATGCCGACAGCAAGGCGAATATCGCCGACTACCAGCATTTTATCGCGCCGGATCTCGACGCAGTCAGCCGGGCTTATTGGGAGGGGCGCGATCTCGCGGGACGGCGCCGGATCGGGGGCTTCGCGCGCGGGGTCTATCGGCGCGGCCTGCTCGGCAACTTCATCGGCCTTGCGCATCTGGCGGCGCGGCTGAACGGCGTCGATCCGCGTGTGCTGCTGACTGCGAAAAGCGTCGCCGAACAGCGCGCGATCTTCGACGCGAAATTCGCGCCCTTTTTCGACTGCGGCTTCATTCGCTGGGTCACCGCACAGCGGTCATCGCTTTTCGGACTCGGCATTCCGCCGGCGCAATATGATGCCCTGGCGGGCGGCAAGCCGATGGCCGACGTCCTGCGCGCGCGGCTCGAAAAGCTGGCCTGCGATTTCCCGCTCGCCGAAAATTATTTCGCCTGGCAGGCGTTCGGGCGCGGCTACGCCAAGGATGATAGGGCGCCGCTGCCGCCCTATCTTCAGGCCCGCCACTATGATGCGGTCAAGGCGCGGGCGGGGCGCGTGCGGATGCTTCACGCGAATATGACCGACATGCTGGCAGCCTCGGACGCCGCGAGCTTCGATCGCTTTGTCTTCCTCGACGCGCAGGACTGGATGAGCGACGCGCAGCTTGCAGCGTTGTGGACCGAGGTTACGCGCACCGCGCGGCCGGGCGCGCGCGTGCTGTTCCGCACCGCGGCCGAACCCAGCCTGCTGCCCGGGCGCCTCCCTGACGATCTGCTGCGCCGCTGGGAGTATCGGGCCGAGGACTCGGCCGGTTTCACGCGCCGCGACCGCTCGGCAATATATGGCGGTGTGCATCTCTATGTGCTTCGGGGCGCTGGCATATGAGCAGCCATGGGGCGTTGATGGACCGCGTCTATCGCGGTCAGCGCCATATCTATGACGCTACGCGCAAATATTATCTGCTCGGCCGCGATGCGCTGATCACCGATCTGGCGCCGCCGGCGGGCGGCAGTGTGCTTGAGATCGGATGCGGGACGGGCCGCAATCTGATCGCTGTCGGACGGGCATGGCCCGAGGCGCAGCTGTTCGGGATCGATATATCGTCGGCCATGCTGGAAAAGGCCGAGGCTTCGCTTGCAAAAGCGGGGATTGCGGCATCGCTCGTTCGCGGCGACGCGTGCGATTTCGACCCGGTGGCGCTGTTCGGCCGACCCGCTTTCGACCGCGTGTTCATCAGCTACGCGCTTTCGATGATCCCTGATTGGCGGGGCGCGCTGGCGCAAGCGGCGCGCTGCCTCGCGCCCGGCGGGCGACTCGAAATCGTCGACTTTGGCCAACAGGATGAATTGCCCGGCCTGTGGCGCCGATTGCTGTTCGGCTGGCTGTCGCATTTTCATGTCGCGCCGCGGGCCGATCTGCCGATCGCGATCGCGAGCCTTGCGGGGGAGGCCGACGCGGCGCGGGTCAGCTGCGATCGGCTCTATCGCGGTTACGCGATCCGCGCGGGTCTCGCGCGGCGCTGAAAAGCTGCTATCCCCATGCGCGCAGCAGAGGGGAGAGCGGATGATGGATCAGGCAATCGTGACGGCGCGGCCCGGCGATACGGCAGCGGTCGGAGAAACGCTGGCGCAGGCGTTTCAGACCGATCCCGCCCTTTCCTGGATATTGCCCGATCCGGGTCATCGCGCGCGGGCTTTGCGCGGACTGTTCCGCACGCTCGTCCCCGCCGACATGCGCGCGGGCGTAGCGCTGAGATCGCATGCCGGCGAAGCCGCAGCCCTGTGGCGTGGGCCGGGGCGGGCGCACAGCGGCGGACTGGAATTCTTGCGCACCGTGCTGCCGCTCATCGCAACTTTCGGTGCGGCGTTGCCACGCGGACTGAAGGTGCAGGGCAGCATCGACGCGCACCGGCCCAAAGGGCGTTTTTGGTATCTTCATTATGTCGGTGTGCGCCCCGATCATCAGGGAAAGGGGCACGGCGGGCGGATCATCCGGGCGCAGACGGCGGTGGCCGATGCCGATGGCCTTCCTTGCTGGCTGGAGACGGCGACGCCCGAGAATGTGCCGCTATACGAGCGGCTTGGCTTCGTGACCGCGACCGAATGGGACGTTGCGGGCGGCGGACCCCATTTCTGGGGCATGATGCGGCAACCGGGCTGACTTCAGTCGTCGAAGCCGACGAAGCGCACCGCCTCGTCAACGGTTTTGCGGTTCGACACCACGGCATTGGCCGGAAATGTCTCGTCGGGCCAGCCCATGGCGACGCAGATCATGATGACCTGATCGTCGGGGATTTGCGCATGTTCGCGCACGACCGGGCTTTGCATGATGCCCTGGCTGTTGATGACGCACCCCAGCCCGCGCGACCAGGCGGCGTTGACCAGCGCATTGGTCACCGCGCCGCAATCGAAAGGCGCGATATCGCTGCCGAGCAGCACCCGGTCATAGGTTACGACGATGCTGACCGGCGCGTCGAACTGGCGAAAGCCGCGCAGCACCCAATCCTGCCGCGCGTCCTTGTCGTCGCGCGCAATGCCCATCGCCCCGAAGAGCTGCTTCGCGATTTCGACCTGGCGGAAGCGATGCTCCTCGGCGATGCCGTCGAAACGGCGAAACTCGCGGCTGTCGGGCTTGCCGGCAAGAATACCGTCGGTGTTGCCCTGGCGGATTGCGGCGAGCGCGTCGCCGGTGACGACCGAGAAATTCCAGCACTGGTTGTTGAACGACGAGGGCGCGCGCATCGCGACGCCGATGATTTCGGCGATCAGTTCGCGCGGCACGGGCTTGTCGAGAAAGCCGCGGATCGAGCGGCGGCCGCGAACGACCGCATCATACGCTTCGGCTTGCGTCACGCGGCGATTTTGAATTCGAGTTCGAGCCGGCCCCAGATCTCGACCAGCGCCTGCGTCAACTCGCGCATCATCGCCTCGTCATGCGCCGGGCCGGGCGTGAAGCGCAGGCGTTCGGTGCCGCGCGGCACGGTCGGGAAATTGATCGGCTGCACATAGACGCCATATTCGGCGAGCAATATGTCGCTGATCTTCTTCGCGCGCACCGGATCGCCGACCATCAACGGGACGATGTGGGTTACCGAATCCATCACCGGCAGACCGGCGTCGCGGAAACATTGCTTGAGGTAAGCGGCGGCCGCCTGCTGCGCATCGCGTTCCTCGCTCGACCCCTTGAGATGGCGGACGCTGGCGAGCACGCCGGCAACGAGCACCGGCGACAGGCTGGTCGTGAAGATGAAGCCCGGCGCATAGCTGCGGATCACGTCGACGATATTCTTGTCGGCGGCGATATAGCCGCCCATCACGCCGAATGCCTTGCCCAGCGTTCCTTCGATGATGGTCACGCGGTGCGCGGCTTCGTCGCGTTCGGTGATGCCGCCGCCGCGCGGGCCGTACATGCCGACTGCATGGACCTCGTCGCAATAGGTGAGGGCGTTATATTTGTCGGCGAGGTCGCAGATCGCGTGAATCGGCGCGACGTCGCCGTCCATCGAATAGACGCCTTCGAACGCGATCAGCTTCGCCGCGTCGGGATCGTCGGCAGCCAGCAGTTCCTCGAGATGCGCGAGGTCGTTGTGGCGCCAAACGCGCTTTTCGCAGCCCGAGTTGCGGATGCCTGCGATCATCGAGGCGTGATTGAGTTCGTCCGAATAGATGATGCAGTTCGGGAGCAGCTTGCCGAGCGTGCCGAGCGTCGCTTCGTTCGAGATATAGCCCGAGGTGAAGAGCAGCGCGCCTTCCTTGCCGTGCAAATCGGCGAGTTCGGCTTCGAGATCGATGTGATAGTGGGTGTTGCCGCCGATGTTGCGCGTGCCGCCCGATCCGGCGCCGACGTCGTGCAGCGCCTCTTCCATCGCGGCGATGACCTTGGGGTGCTGGCCCATCGCGAGATAGTCGTTCGAGCACCAGACGGTGATCGGCTTCGGCCCATTGTGACCGGCAAAGCAGCGCGCGTTGGGGAAGGCCCCCTTGTTGCGCAGAATGTCGATAAACACGCGGTAACGGCCTTCTTCATGAAGGCGGTCGATGGCCCGGGCGAAAATATCGTCGTAGTTCACTTGCATGCCCCGCAGTTTCGGGTGCGCGGCCCCCGCCGGCGCGATAACCGGGCGGCAATACGCGCGATTTTCCGTGAAATCCAGTGCGAACGATTCGCAGATCTGGGTCAAATTGTCTCAATTCGCCCGATGCCATAAGGCGTCAGCGCGGCCAGCGGCGGGGGCGGGCGCTCGTCGCTGCGCGTGAAGACCGCGATGCCGGGCGCCGCCGTCTGGGGCCACGCCTGCCCTTGGGTGAGGTGCGCGATCCGCCGCGCGATCCCTGCAGCGCCGTCGATGAGCGTGACGCCGGGTCCGGCCGCCGCCTGCAATTCGTCCTGCAGCAGCGGGAAGTGAGTGCAGGCGAGAACGATGACGTCGATGGCATCGCCGCCCGCCTGATCGGTCAGCCCGGCGAGCGCGCGTGCAATCGTGGCGGGATCAACCGGTTCGCCGCGCAGCTTGCTCTCGGCGGCGGTGACGAGCTCGGGGCTGCCGTGGCGGAGCACGGTCTTGTCGCGCGCGAATTTGGCGCTGAGGTCATCGACATAGGGCTGGCGCACCGTCGCCTCGGTCCCCAGCACGCCGATCACGCCGCTGCGCGTCAGTTCGGACGCCGGCTTGATCGCGGGCACGGTTCCCACGATCGGCAGATCGAGTGCCGCGCGAACATGCGCGAGCGCGATGGTCGAGGCGGTGTTGCAGGCGATAACGGCGAGCCGGGGATGGTAGCGTTCGACGAGCCGGCCGAGCAGCGCCGGAACGCGTGCCGCGAGTTCGGCGTCGCTTTTCTTGCCATAGGGCAGGCCGGCATAGTCGGCGGCATAGACGATCGGCGCGGTCGGCAGCAGCGCACGCGTCGGTCCGAGGACGGTCAGTCCGCCAAGGCCGCTGTCGAAAAAAAGAATAGGCGCGTCGGGCGCGGGAGTCTGCATGCGAGCCGGTTAGCATGCGCCCGCCCGGCGTCAATCCGGTCCTTTCCGGCGTCCGGGCTCATCGAATCCATTGATTGCCCGCTGCAACATCGCCACAATATTCCCGAACCAACGCCCGGGAGCGCCATGACCATCTTATTGTTGACCGCCGCCGGCTATCTGCTCGGCTCGATTCCGTTCGGCGTCCTGCTGACGCGCGCGTTCGGCGCCGGCGATCTGCGGCAGATCGGATCGGGCAATATCGGCGCGACCAACGTGCTGCGCACCGGGCGCAAGGAACTCGCCGCGGCGACGCTGATCCTCGACGGCGCGAAGGGCGCGGTCGCGGTGCTGCTCGCGCGTCATTTCGTTCCCCAGCTCGGCGATCATGCCGCGATGATCGCGGGTGCGGCGGCGATGATCGGTCATTGCTATCCAGTCTGGCTGAAGTTTCGCGGCGGCAAGGGGGTTGCGACACTGCTCGGCCTCGCGCTGGCGCTCGCCTGGCCGGTCGGGCTGGTGTTCGCAGCTGTGTGGCTGGGGACTGTGTTGCTGCTGCGCATTTCGTCGCTCGGCGGGATGGCTGGAGCGGTCGCGGCGCCGGTCGCGGCGCTTGCCTTCGGCTATCCGGTCTATGCAGTCGGCCTCGCCGGGCTGGCGGTGATCGTGCTGTGGCGCCACCGGGAGAATATCGCGCGGCTGCGCGCCGGATCCGAACCGCGCGTCGGCGCAAAGAAGGGCGCTGCGTGACGCACCCAGAGCGGTCGGCGCGGAACCGGCTGATCTGCACGCCGCATGTCGTGACCAGCCCGCTCGGCCCGCCGCCGGTGGCGATCGACGAGATCGTTCGCCAGCCGGGACTTCCCGCCGCGTCGGTGCAACCGGTCCTGCTCGAACTCGAATGCGCCGGGGGGCTGGCGCGGCATGTGGGCGCGCGGGTGGCGCTGCTTTAGTGTCCGCAACGGCTCGGCGCGGTTCAGCCATGGTTCAGCGGCGCGGCGACAGGCTGATGATATTGTATCACATGCGGGGAGTTGGGTGATGCGGAACAGGTTTCTGACAGGTGTGACATTGACGGCGCTGCTGGCTTCGGGTCCGGCGCCCTTGCCGATCGTGGCGGCGCAAGCGGCGGCGCCCGGCTGGAATGATGGCTTTTGCCGCAATGCCGAGCCGCTGCCGCAGCTCGATCCCGAAACGCGGCCGCGGCCCGTTCCCGCCACCGGCGGCAAGGGTGGCCGCTATGACAGTGTGGCACCGGTGATGGCCGCGCCGCCGCCGCCGCCACCGCCGCCGCCTGCGCCGCCACCACCGCCGATGATGGCGCCGGTTGCCGAAGTGGCATCGCCGCCGGCGAGCGACGTCGTCGTCACCGGCTCGCGCAGTGACGCCAGCGCCGGTGCAGCCGAGCCCGCCGCCATGGAAAAGGGATCGTCGGCCGATTTCGATCGCGCGCCGGGCGCCGTGATACCGCCGCGTCCCTATCCGCAGCCGCAGCCGCAGTCGGGCATCCTGACCGCCGGCGAGCATGACGATCTGCTCAATCCGGAACTTTACGCAGCCTATGTCGGTCGCAGCAATCTGGGCCAGCAGATCCGCGATCTGCCGCGGGTCGATACGATGCGCGTGGTCACCGTGAAGGTGAACGACCGTAACGGGCAGCCCATTCCCTTCGCCGATGTCGTGGTGACGTGCAGCGACGGCAACAGCATTACCATGGCGACGCAGGCCGACGGCAGCGCAGTCTTCTTTCCGGGGCTCGACCGGTTGAGCGACCGCATTACGGTGTCGGCGCGTCAGGGCGGACGGACGATTGCCGACGCGCGTCCGGTGCTCGTCGCCGATGCGCCCGGCGGCCAGCTTGTCGGCCTGACCGCTAACCAGATGGCGGCGAAGGCCACCAAGCTCGATCTGATGCTGGTGATCGACACGACCGGCAGCATGGGCGACGAGATCCGCTATCTTCAGTCCGAACTGCGTTCGATCATCAATGCGATCACGACGCGGCACCGCGATCTCGACATCCGTGTCGGCTTTGTCTTCTATCGCGACCTCGGCGATGACTATGTGACGCGCACTATCGGCTTCGACCGCGATATCGGCCGCGCGCAGGGCGTGCTGGCGCAGCAGGACGCGAACGGCGGCGGCGACTATCCCGAAGCGATGGATCAGGCGATGATCCGCGCGGTGGGGCAATCCTGGCGTCCCGATGCGGTCAAATCGCTGCTGCTCGTCGCCGATGCGCCGCCGCACGACGACAAGTTCGGGCGCACCTGGGCCGCCGCCGAGGCGGCGCGGGCCAAGCGCATCCATATCACCCCGGTCGCCGCTTCGGGCGTTGCGGACGAGGCCGAATATGCGATGCGCGCAATGGCCGCAGCAACGCAGTCGCGCTATCTCTTCCTGACCGACGACAGCGGCGTGGGCAATCCGCACGCACCGCCCGCGATCGACTGCTATCTCGTGACCCGGCTCGACGCGCTGGTCCGCCGGGTGATCGACAGCCAGATCAGCGGCCGCCGCATCGAACCCGACAAGGACGAGGTGATCCGCAGCGTCGGCGAATATGACGGCGGCAAATGCGTGCTGCCGGCCGACTTCAAATGGGACAGCAACTGACGCTTGGACGTCAGCCATTGACACACCCCTGCATCTGACCGATGCAGGGGTGTGGGTTGCGTCGGGAAATCTCCCGTCGCTGGTCCGATTCCGGCCGCGGGAGGTCGGAGGTTTATCTTCATGAAAAAATTGCTGTCGGCCATCGCCCTTGCGGCGATGCTGTTTCAGCCTGTCGTCGTCGCTGCGAAGGATCAGGAACCCGTCAAGATTTCGGGGCCGGCCAATGCAAAGGGCGTGACGACGGTAACGATCGGCGCCTTCAATGTCGGCTTCATTTTTGAGTCTACGGACCAGATCAAGAAGACGGGTGGTCTGATGGGTGCCTTTGGCGGCACAACCAAGGCCAAGAGCGAACTGGTCGGCGTCACGCCTGAGATGATGCAGGCCATCACCGATGCCGCCTATGCCGATTTCGTGTCGCAGCTGGGTGCGCGCGGTTATGTCGTTCAATCTGCCGCCGACCTGTTTGGCCATGCGGCCCTCGCAAAGACCAAGTCGCTGGAAGCGCCGCTCGACGTCAATATTGCGCTCGAGAAGGGCAGCAAGGGCAAGGCGACCTATTACAAGCCGAGTGCGCTCCCGTCGCTGTTGATGATCCCGGGCGACTTTACGGGATCCGGTATGAGCAGCATGGGGATCAACATGTCGGCGGGGCAGGCGAATATGGCCCTGTCAAATTACGCCAAGCAAACGGGCGTCGGCGTGATCGATGTCGTCTATCTTATCGACTTTTCGGATCAGAAGCGCCCGGGCTTTTTCAGCTTCGGCGGCGGGGTCAATGTAAACAGCGGCCTGTCTGTCAGCGCGGATTATTCGCGAATGACACTTATTGCGCCCTCGGGCAAGCAGGCTGTCATAACGGTCAAGGCCCCCATCGGCGTCGAAGGCGAGTTCATCGACAAGAGCGATGCATCGACCGGCACCGAAAAAGCCGTGCAATCGGCTGCCAATGTGGCAGGCGGCCTTGCAGCGGCGGCGAACATCGGCCTGCCCATGTTCGGCAAAACGCGCAAATTCCAGTTCACTGCAAAGCCAGGAAATTATGAGGAAGGCGCGGCGAAAGCGGCGAGCCTGGCAAGCGAATTGCTGCTGGGAAGACTTGGCGCAATGCGTTGATCCCCGGCGGCGGGCGCTCTATTTCCCCTCTTGACGGAGGGGAGCGGCGCCCGCCACCCTCGCGCGTACGTACGTAAGAGTTTTCGGGGAAACGAATTTTCGATGCAATTGGTGATTGTGGAATCGCCCGCCAAGGCGAAGACGATCGAGAAATATCTCGGCCGTGATTTCAAGGTGCTGGCCAGCTATGGCCACGTCCGCGACCTGCCGCCCAAGGACGGCTCGGTCGATCCGGATGACGGTTTTTCGATGGAGTGGCAGCTCTATCCGGACAAGGCGAAGCGGCTGAAGGATATTCAGGATGCCGCGAAGCAGGCCGACCGTCTGATTCTCGCGACCGACCCCGATCGCGAGGGCGAGGCGATCAGCTGGCACGTGCAGGAATTGCTGCGCCAGAAAAAGGCGCTGCCGCAAAAGGTCGATCGCGTGACCTTCAACGCGATTACCAAGCAGGCGGTGACCGATGCGATGGCGCGTCCCCGCGGCCTCGACGACGATTTGATCGACGCATACCGGGCGCGGCGCGCGCTCGACTATCTCGTCGGCTTCACCCTCTCGCCGGTTCTGTGGCGCAAGCTGCCCGGCGCCAAATCGGCGGGTCGCGTCCAGTCGGTGGCGCTGCGCCTCGTCGTCGAACGCGAACGCGAAATCGAAGCCTTTGTTGCGCAGCAATATTGGTCGATCACCGGCCAGTTCGAAATGGGCGGCACGCCGTTCAAGGCGCGGCTCGCGCGCTGGCGCGGCGACAAGATCGAGCGTTTGACGATCACCAACGAGGCCGATGCGCGCGCCGCCGAAGCCGATGTGAAGGCGGGGCATTTCACCGTCGACAGCGTCGAAACCAAGCCGCTGACGCGCAATCCGCCGCCGCCCTTCACGACCTCGACCCTGCAACAGGAAGCCGCGCGCAAGCTCGGTTTCTCGGCCAGCCACACGATGCGGGTTGCGCAGGATCTCTATGAGGACGGCGCGATCACCTACATGCGTACCGACGGCGTTCAGATGGACGGCAGCGCGATCAGCGCCGCGCGGCGGGCGATCGCCGACCGCTACGACGGGGGCTATGTTCCCGATCAGCCGCGCCAGTATCAGACCAAGGCGAAGAACGCGCAGGAAGCGCACGAGGCGATCCGTCCGACCGATTTTGGCAAGGACAAGGTCGGCGGCGGCGATCATGCGCGCCTCTACGATCTGATCTGGAAGCGTGCGCTCGCGAGCCAGATGGCCTCGGCGCGGCTCGAACGCACCAGCGTCGACCTGAGCGACGGTACGGGCAAGACGATGCTCCGCGCGACCGGCCAGGTTATCAAATTCCCGGGCTTCCTCGCGCTTTATGACGAGGGCCGCGACGACAGCAGCGAGGACGACGACGCGCGCCTGCTCCCCGCGATGGCGAAGGGCGATGCCCCGGCCAAGACGGGAGTCGAGGTCGAAGCGCACGAAACCCAGCCCCCGCCGCGCTATTCGGAAGCGAGCCTGGTCAAGAAGATGGAGGAACTCGGCATCGGGCGCCCGTCGACCTATGCCTCGATCCTCCAGGTGCTCAAGGACCGCGCCTATGTGCGCGTCGAAAAGAACCGTTTCCTGCCCGAAGAGAGCGGGCGGTTGCTCACCGCTTTCCTCGAACGTTTCTTCGGCCGCTATGTCGAATATGATTTCACCGCAGGCCTTGAAGAAGAGCTCGACGATGTGTCGGGCGGCCGCGCCCAGTGGCAGGCGGTGCTCGAACGCTTCTGGCGCGACTTCAAGCCGCGCACCGGCGAGGTGATGGAGCAGAAGCCCTCGGAGATCACTGCGGCGCTCGACGAGTTTCTCGGCCCCTATCTCTTCCCCGACAAGGGCGACGGCAGCGATCCGCGCGTCTGCCCGAATTGCGGCACCGGGCGGCTTGCGCTGCGCGGCGGCAAGTTCGGTCCGTTCATTGCGTGCAGCAATTATCCCGAGTGCAAGTTCACGCGTAAATTCGCGCAGCCGGGCGGCAGCGACGGCGCCGACACCGGCCCCGAAACGCTGGGCAGCGATCCCGAAAGCGGGCTCGAAGTGACGAAACGCAGCGGCCGGTTCGGGCCGTACATTCAGCTTGGCGACGGCAAGGAGGCGAAGCGCTCGTCGATCCCGAAGGACATTCCGGCCGAGGATTTCGATCTGGACTATGCGCTCCGGCTCTTGAGCCTGCCGCGCGACGTCGGGATGCATCCCGAGAGCGGCAAGCCGATCGTTGCGGGGCTAGGGCGCTACGGTCCCTATCTGCTCCATGACGGCAAATATGCGAAACTGACGGGGACGGCCGAGATTTTCGACATCGGCATGAACGCCGCGGTGGCGCGCATCGCCGACGCGGCGAACGGTGGTGGCCGCGGGCGCGCCAAGGCCGAGCCATTGAAGACCTTTGGACCCCACCCCACGAGCGGCGGCGAGATGAAGCTGATGGCCGGACGCTTCGGGCCTTATGTAACCGACGGCACGACCAACGCCACGCTGCCCAAGACGGTCGAGCCCGATGCGCTGACCGTCGAGGAAGCCGTCGCCCTGATCGACGCGCGGGCCGCAAAGGGCCCGGCGAAGGGCAAGAAGAAGGCGCCCGCGAAGAAAGCTGCTGCCAAAAAGCCCGCCGCCAAGAAGGCGCCGGCCAAAAAGAAGGTGGCCGAATGACAAGGGAAGCGCAGAAACAGGATCGCTGTTTTTCTGCGCTATGGTAGCATGGGCGCATCGGGAGGAATTTCGATGCGCCACCTGCTCGCCCTGATCCTCGCTCTATTTTCGCTTCCGGCCACAGCGCAACAGGTCGGGACGCTGATCGCGGCTGATCCCGTCGTCGACCCGCCGGTCGCCATGCAGGCTTGGCGCATCCGCTATTGGACGAGCGGCGGCGATGGCACCGTGCGCGAGGCGACGGGAATGGTTGTCGCGCCGAGCGAGGCCGCGCCGGCCGCGCCGCGCCGGGTCATCGCCTGGACGCATGGCGCGTGGGGCGTGGCCGAACGCTGCGCGCCTTCGCTGAGCGCCAGTTTCTTCGCAGCCTCGGCGGGCGTCGAGCCATCGGTCCGGCAAGGTTATGTCGTTGTCGCGCCTGACTATATCGGCCTCGGCAGCCCCACCATGCATCCGTTTCTGGTCGGTGAGGACACGGCGCGATCGGTCCTCGATGCGGTCCGTGCGGCGCAGGGCATAGCGGGGGCGGGGGCCGGAAAGCGCTTCGCGGTGTGGGGCGAATCGCAGGGCGGGCACGCCGCCCTGTGGACCGCGACCAGGGCAGGGGCCTATGCGCCCGACCTGACGCTTGTCGGCGCGGCGGCCGCAGCGCCGCCGACCGACCTTGCGGCCAATTTGCGGAGCGGCAGCGACAAGAACGCGCGGGCGCTGCTTCTCTCCTTTGCCTTGCATAGCTGGTCTTCGCTCTACGGCTTTTCGCTCGACCCGATCGCCAACCGGACAAATCAGGGGATCATTCACCGCCTGGCAGAGAATAATTGTGTCGCCCTTGGAAAGAAGCCGAAGCTTGGATCGATATTGGGGGTCGTGACGGTCGCCCGCGCGACGCGAAACAAGGACATCGGGCGGATCGAGCCTTGGGCTTCGTGGGTGCGGACCAACAGCGTCGATCCCGCGCGTGTGCCGGGACCGCTGCTGATCGCCCAGGGCGACAAGGACACGATCGTCGCGCCCGCCATCACGCGTGCCTTCGCTAACGGCTTATGCCGCAACCGCACCCGGCTGAAATGGATCGATATGCGCGGAACCGATCACGCCGACAGCGCGCGGAACAGTACCGCAGAAACTTTGGCGTGGATCGGTGATCGTTTTGCCGGTGCGCCGCCTCCCGACGACTGCGGCAAACTCTAGCGAGAGGTCAGATCGTGCAGGGCGGGTCGGCGGCGCGGAAGTCGTGCTGGGCGACGTCGTCGTGACGAACAAGGCGGATTTTCGATCCGCTATGGCAATGCGCGTTGGCGGGAAGCGCGACCGTCGCCTGCTGCAGGCTGTTGACGCGCACGAGGGCCTGCCCCGGCTTGCCGGGCCGCGTTTCGATCCGCATGACTTCGCCGGCGACCAGATGGTCCTTGCCGCTGCTCGCGAAACGGTCGCGCTCGATGACGAGCGCGATCAGCACCGCGATGAGCAGATAGGCCTGCCAATAGCGGGAGATCGCTCGGAACCGGTCACCGGGGGTGTTGAAGGGGTCGTGCGCCATATCGCCGCTCAATCGACCCAGTCGAGACCCATGTCGCGATAGACGCCGCGGTCCTCGTCCCAATTTTCCTTGACCTTCACGTGCAGGAAAAGATGGACCTTGCGGCCCATCAGTTCGGCGAGTTCTGCGCGGGCCTTTGCGCCGATTTCCTTGATCCGGCTGCCCCCCTTACCGAGAACGATCGCGCGCTGGTTGTCGCGCGCGACAAAAATCTGCTGGTGGATTTCGGCGCTGCCGTCGGGCCGCGTCTTGAACAGCTCGGTTTCGACCGTCGACTGATACGGCAATTCCTCATGGAGCTGCCGATAGAGCTGCTCGCGCGTGATCTCGGCCGCGAGCATCCGTTCGGGCGCGTCGCTGACTTCATCCTCGGGGAAATGCCACGGCCCTACGGGCATCAGCGCGGCGAGATGCGCCTTGAGCTCGGGCACGCCGTCGCCGCTGCTTGCGGCGATGAAGAAGGTTTCGTCGAAGGCGAGCTTCGCATTGAGCTCGGTCGCGATGGTGAGCAGCTTGTCCTTCTTGGTCAGGTCGACCTTGTTCAGCACCAGATATTTCTTCTCGGGCCGGTTCGCGACGCCCTCCAGCACGCGTTCGACGCGGCCTGTCAGCTTGGCCGCGGCGTCGACCATGACGAGGATGGCCTCGGCTTCCTCGAGGCTACCCCACGCCGCGGCGACCATCGCGCGGTCGAGCCGGCGGGTGGGCGCGAAGATGCCCGGCGTGTCGATCAGGATTATCTGCGTGTCGCCGTCCATCGCGACGCCCATCAGGCGGGTGCGCGTCGTCTGCGCCTTGGGGCTGACGATGGCGACCTTCTGGCCGACAAGGGCGTTGACGAGGGTCGATTTGCCGGCGTTCGGTGCGCCGACGACCGCCACGAAACCGCAGCGCTGGGTCATTTCACGTCTTCCTGAGTCAAGATTTCAAGCAGGGCGGTTGCGGCCGCCTTCTCGGCAGCCTGCTTCGAGGGGCCGTCGCCTTCGGCCTCGGCGAGCTTGCCGATCGCGACGGCGACGCGAAAGCGCGGGGCGTGGTCGGGGCCGTCGCGGCGGACGAGGCGATATTCGGGGGGCTTGCGCTTGCGGGCGAGCGCCCATTCCTGGAGCGCCGCCTTGGGATGTTTGGGCGCGGCAATCTGGCCTTCGATCATGCTCCCCCAGTTGCGGACGATGAATGCCCGCGCGGCGTCCTGGCCAAGGTCGAGCCACAGCGCGCCGATCAGCGCTTCAAGCACGTCGGCGGCGATATTGTCGCTATGCCGCCCGCCGTCGCCAATCGCCTGCGCGCCGAACCGGACATGCGCGGTGAGATCGAGCGCCTGCGCGATCCGCGCGCAGGTTTCGCCCGACGCGAGCGCGTGCAGTCGCGACGATAGCTCACCCTCGGCAGCCTTCGGAAAGCGGGCGAACAATTCGGACGCAATGACCAGCCCGAGCACGCGGTCGCCCAGAAATTCCAGCCGCTGATAATCGCCCGCACCGCTGCTGCCGTGGGTCAGCGCCTCGCGGTAGAGGCCAAGGTCGCGGGGCGTTGCGCCGGTAATGGCGGCAAGCGTTTCCGCGGATACGCCTTCGTTCAAAAGCCTTCCCCGGCGCGGCTCCAGCGGGCGGCCGTGAACCAGCTGATCGGGTTGAGCCAGCTTGCCGACCCGTCGGTCGAGAACATCGTCACCAGCGCATGGCCAACCAGATTTTCCTCGGGTACCAGGCCAATGCCCTGACCCTCGACGGCGGGGAAGCGGCTGTCGGCGCTGCGGTCGCGATTATCCCCCATCAGGAACAGATGGCCGGCGGGCACGGTCACGGGCGCGGTATTATCCTCGGGGATCGAGGTGATATCGAGGATCGCGTAGCTCTTGCCGCTGGGCAGCGTTTCCTTGAAGCGTTTGTAGCGGCACTGACGCTGGCCGTTCGCGCCGATCTCTTCGAACTCGGGCGAATAGCAGGGCAGGGTGCCGTTTGCGCGCGACGCATCGATCATGTTCTGCGTCACCGGAATGACAAAATCGGCCATCGGCTCACGCTTCAGCGGCTTGCCGTTCAACCAGACGATGCCATCCTTCACCTGGATCGTGTCGCCGGGCAGACCGATTACGCGCTTGATATAATCATTGTCGTTGACCGGCGGCGCCTTGAACACGACGACGTCGCCGCGATCGGGCGTACGCGCAAAAATGCGGCCAGGGATCAGCGGCGCGCTGAACGGCAGGCTGTATTTGGAATAGCCATAAGCCATCTTGTTCACGAGCAGATAGTCGCCGATCAGCAGGCGCGGCTGCATCGATTCCGACGGAATGTTGAAGGGCGACAGAAAGAAGCTGCGAAAGATCAGCACCGCGATGGCGAGGAGCGCGAGAAAGCGGATCGTGTCGACCGCTTCTTCCTTGGCGGATACAGGCGCAGGTTCGGGCGTCGCGGGGGCGGGCTTTTCGGCGGGTATGCTGGCATCGGTCATGGGGGCGCATTGACGGTGAATAGGTCTGCGCGTCAAGCAAATATCGGCGGATGGCGCTGGTATGGACGCTCCTGCACGCTTATGACGTTGGCGAACCATATCAACCCCGTTCGCGTCGAGCGTCGTCGGGATGCCCATCCGTAAAGCACCTTGCCGATGGGGGGCTCGACCGCGTCCGATACGAAGGGCAGCAAGGAATTTTCGATGACCACGGCCGCAAACGAATGGCAGGCGCTCGCCGACTGGCAGCCCCAGACACTTTCCGACCTTGTGCTTGCCGATCCCGCGGCGCGTTTGCAGGCGCTGGTGCGCAGCGTTGCCGATATCCGTTTCGATTTTGCCAAGACGCACCTCGACGATCCGGCGATTGCGATCTTGAACCGATTGGCCGAGGCGCAGGATTTCGCGGGGCGCCGTCGCACGCTGTTTTCGGGGGGGATCGCCAATCCGAGCGAGGACCGTGCGGCCGAGCATAGTGCCGAGCGCGGCGACGGCGCGCCGGAATCGGTCCACCGCGCGCAGATGCTGCACCAGCGGATGCGGATGCTGATCGACGCGATCGAGGCCGATGCGTTCGGCGAAATCCGCCATCTGCTCCACATCGGCATCGGCGGCTCGGCGCTCGGCCCCGACCTCTTGATCGATGCGCTGGGGCGGCATGGCTCGCGCTATGACGTGGCTATCGTCTCGAACGTCGATGGGGCCGCGCTCGCCGAAGTCTTCGCCAAATTCGATCCGGCCTATACGCTCGTGGCGGTTGCGTCGAAGACCTTCACGACGACCGAGACGCTGCTTAACGCCGCCTCGGCGCTGCAATGGCTCGAGGAGGCGGGCGTCGATGATCCGGTCGGGCGTTTCATTGCGCTGACCGCCAACCCCGAACGCGCGGTCGAATGGGGTATCGACGAAACGCGCATCCTGCCGTTCAGCGAGACCGTCGGAGGGCGCTATTCGCTCTGGTCCTCGATCGGTTTTCCGGCGGCGCTGGCGCTCGGTTGGGACGCTTTTCAGGACATGCTCGAAGGCGCGGCCGAGATGGACCGCCATTTCCGGCTTGCCGACGGCGCTGACAATATCTGCCTGCTCGCCGCCTTCGCCGACCAGATATACGCCAACCGGCTCGGCTGCCAGACGCGCGCCGTCTTTGCCTATGATGAACGCCTGCGGCTGCTGCCCGCCTATCTGCAACAGCTCGAAATGGAATCGAACGGCAAGCGGGTGACGCTCGACGGCGCGCCGCTCGCGCAGCAGAGCGCGCCGATCACCTGGGGCGGCGTCGGCACCGACGCGCAGCACGCGGTGTTTCAGCTTCTGCATCAGGGCACGCATCTGACCCCGGTCGAATTCGTCGTCGCGCGCGAACCCGATCATATTCTCGACGATGCGCACCACGAAACGCTGGTCGCCAATTGCATCGCGCAGGGCGCGGCACTGATGGCCGGCCGTGCGAGCGAGGATGGCGCGCGCGCCTATCCCGGCGACCGCCCGTCGACGACGATCCTGCTCGATCAGGTGACGCCGCACAGTCTGGGCGCGCTGATCGCCTTCTACGAGCATCGCGTTTTCGCCAACGCGGTGCTGCTCGGCATCAATCCCTTCGATCAGTTCGGGGTCGAGCTGGGCAAGGAAATGGCGAAGGGCCTTGCCGAAGGCACGGTGCAGTTCGATCCGGCGACCCAAGCGTTGATGCAGGCCGCACTCGACGAATAGTCGATCACGCCGATCCAAATATTCGATTGGCAAGACGGCGCGGCGTAACCACATAGGCCCTCGCCGCGAATGTCAGCGACAAGTGTCAGAGGTAATTCCATGAGCGATTTCGACTATGACCTGTTTGTCATCGGCGCCGGGTCGGGCGGCGTTCGCGCGAGCCGGGTCGCGGCGTCACACGGCGCGCGCGTTGCGGTCGCCGAGGAGCATCGGGTCGGCGGCACCTGCGTCATTCGCGGCTGCGTGCCCAAGAAGCTGCTCGTCTACGGTGCGCACTTTGCAGAAGATCTGAAGGACGCGCGGCATTTCGGCTGGGACGTTCCCGATTGCCATTTCGACTGGCTGCGGCTGCGCGACAATGTGCTGGGCGAAGTAACGCGTCTCGAAGGTCTCTACGGTCAGACGCTCGATAATCACAAGGTGACAGTCCTCAAGACGCGCGCGACCGTCGTCGGTCCGCAAAAAATACGGCTCGCCGACGGGACCGAACTCACCGCCGAACGCATATTGGTGGCGACCGGCGGCTGGCCCTTCGTCCCCGAATTTCCGGGCAGCGAACATGCGATCACGTCGAACGAAGTGTTTCACCTCGACAGTCTTCCGAAACGTGTGGTGATCGCCGGCGGCGGCTATATCGCGAATGAATTTGCGGGCATCTTCAACGAATTCGGCAGCAAGGTGACGATCGTCAACCGCGGCGACGCGATCCTGCGCGGCTATGACGAGCAGATCCGCGACCGTCTGCTCCAGATTTCGATGACCAAGGGGATCGAATTCCGCTTCAACGCGCCGTTCAAGTCGATCGAGAAACAGGATGACGGATCGCTGATGGTCCATCTCGAAAATTGCGATCCGATCGCCGCCGATGCCGTGCTCGTCGCGACCGGGCGGGTACCGAACACAAAGGGACTGGGTCTGGAAGCGGCGGGTGTCGAACTCGACAAGGATGGCGCGGTCAAGGTCGATGACAATAACCAGTCGTCGGTGCCGAGCATCTATGCCGTCGGCGACGTGACCAATCGCATCCAGCTGACGCCGGTGGCGATCCGCGAGGGACAGGCGTTCGCCGACAGCGTCTTCGGCGGCAAGCCGACGGCCGTCGATTATGCCAATGTCCCGAGCGCGGTGTTCAGCCATCCCCCGATCGGCGCGGTCGGGATGACCGAGGCAGAGGCGCGCAACAAGCTGGGCGCTGTGCGCATCTATACCAGCGATTTCCGGGCGATGAAGAATGTCCTCGCCGGCCGCAACGAACGGGCGCTTTACAAGATGGTCGTCAATGCGGCGACCGACCAGGTCGTCGGCCTCCACATGATCGGCCCCGACGCCCCCGAAATTTTGCAGGCAGCTGCCGTCGCCGTGAAGGCGGGGCTGACCAAGGCCGACTTCGACGCCACGGTTGCCCTGCACCCCAGCATGGCCGAGGAACTCGTGCTGCTGAAATAAGCGGCGGCCCCGCGGCCTATCTGCTATTCTTCGCCAATGCGGCGAGGAGAGGTGCAGATGACGGGCGCGATATTGGTGACAGGCGGCAGCGGCTATATTGCCGGCTTCCTGATCCGGCAGTTGATCGACAATGGCTGGACGGTTCACACGACCGTGCGCAGCCTGAAGCGCGAGGCCGAGGTGCGCGGCTGGCTGGCGGTCGACAACGATCGGCTCCGGTTCTTCGCGGCCGATCTCGAGCATGATCTCGGTTGGGCGGAGGCGATCGCCGGATGCAGCCATGTCGCGCATGTCGCCTCGCCCTTTCCGATGGGGGTTCCCCAGCATGCCGATGAACTGGTTGTTCCGGCGCGCGAAGGCGTGCTGCGCGCGCTGCGTTTCGCCAGAGCGGCGGGGGTGCGGCGCTTCGTTCTGACTTCGTCGATGGCGGCGATCGCCTATGGGCATGGCGACGGCGGCGGCATCTACAGCGAAGCCGACTGGACGAACCTCGATAACCCGGCGGTGATGCCTTATCCGCGCTCGAAAACCGTCGCCGAGCGCGCGGCGCGCGATTGGGTGGCGGCAGAGGGCGGCGACATGGAATTCGCCTCGGTGAATCCCGCCGCGGTATTCGGCCCGTTGCTGTCCGACGATCTGTCGACGTCGATCGAGGTGGTGAAACAATTGCTCGAGGGCAAGGTGCCCATGTGTCCCGACGTCGGCTTCGGCATCATCGACGTGCGCGACGTTGCCGACCTTCATTATCGCGCGCTCACTGCGCCGGGCATCCGGGACGAGCGCTATGTCTGTTCGGGACCGTTCCTGAAGATGATCGACGTTGCCAACATCCTGACCGCGAACCTGGGCAAGCAGGCGCGCAAGGTGCCGACGCGTCGGATGCCCGACTGGCTGCTCAAAGGCTTCGCGATCTTCCGTCCCGAACTCAAGCAGCTCGTCGCCGAGCTGGGCAATGTTCGCGGCGGCGACAGCCGCCACGCGATGGAAACGCTCGGCTGGACGATGCGAACGCCCGAGGAGGCAGTGCTTGCGACGGCGCACAGCCTGATCGAGCGGGGGATCGGGAAGGTGTGAGCGTCTTCGTCATTGCTTCGCCCCGCTCGCAATGACGTCTCGCTAGCCAATGCGGTAGGGCACCACGTCGCGCCGGTCGGGGTCGACCAGGATCGGCCGGTCGCTCGGCGGAAAGGCGCGCTGGTCGCAGTCGTCGCGCGGGCAGATGCGGCACGACGAGCCGATACGCGTCGCGGCGTGCGGCGCGGTGACGTCGACGCCGTCGGCATAGACGAAATCGGCGGCATATTGCGCCTCGCACCCCAACGCCACGGCATAGCGGCGCGGCGAGCGCGCATAGCTGCCCGATGGTTTCACGAGCCCCTTCGCCATCGACACATAGCGCAGCCCATCGGGTGTTTCGGCGAGCTGGAACAATATGCGGTCGGGAATGGCCGCCGCTTCGTGGACGATCCATAGCGGGCAGGCACCGCCGAAGCGCGCGAATTGCAGGCGGGTGGCGCTGTGCCGCTTGGTGATATTGCCCGCCATGTCGACGCGGCAGAAGAACATCGGGATGCCGCGCGCGCCGGGGCGCTGGAGTGTCGAGAGGCGATGGCACGCCTGTTCGAAGCTGACGCCATAGTCGAGCCGCAGCCGGTCGATGTCGTGCCGCACCGCGCGAGCGCTGGCGCGAAAGGCGGCATAGGGCATAAGCACCGCACCCGCGGCATAATTGGCCAGCCCCACGTGGAGCAACTGGCGCGCCGCCGCGGTACGCAGCGGCGACGCCTCGATCACCGCCGCAATCTCGCGCGCGAGCGCCAACGCGGCCAGCTGGTGCGCAAGCTGAAAGCGGCGCGTTTCGGCGGGCTGCGACGGGTCGATGATCAGGTGGCGCATCGTCGCGTCGAAATCGCGCAGCACCTGATGCTGGCGATAGACGATTGAAATGCCCAGCGCCTCGCGCAGCCGCCGCTCGATCGTTTCGATCGCGGGAGACGGGTCGCCCCCGCGCAGCTGGCCCGCCAGCGTCTCGGCGGCGCGGTCGAGCCGATCGACATAATTGCCCGCGTCGTGGAACCAGTCGCGCACCTCCTCCCACGGCAGACGACTGCCTTCGGCGGTGCCGCCGGTCATCGCTTCATCGATGATCTGGAGCCGCTGGCCCGCGCGGCGGTAGGCGGCATGGAGCGCGACGAACTGGTCGGCGAGCTGCGGTTGCTGGAGCGCGGCGCGCTCAAGTTGCTCGGGCGTCAGCGGCGCGGCGGCGAACAGCGGATCCGCCGCCGCCTCGCGCAGCGCCCCGGCGCGGCGGTCGCCGGCATCGGCGGCGACCTCCTCCCATTCGAGCGGGAAAAGTCTTTGCAGCCGGTCGAGCAGGGCAGGGGTCAGTGGCCGGTCGTCATGCTCGATCTGGCTGAGATAGGATGTCGAAATGCCGATCCTTTCGGCGAAATCGGCCTGCCGGATGCCCCGCTCGGTGCGAAGCTGGCGCAAGCGGGCGCCGGCGAAGATGCGTTGGCGGCTCACGAGCCTTCTCCTTTTCTGTGCAGAAGGACTACTTTGCAAACTATGACTTTGCAACTTTGCAAATTCGCATTTGCATAGCGGGCGCCGCGGGCGCAGATGGCAGGCTCCAGAAAGCCGGAGAAACCGAGTGTCCGCCAATATTGCCGAAATGGAACGCCGCCGCGCCGCCGCCGCTTTGGGAGGCGGGCAGAAGCGTATCGATGCGCAGCACGCCAAGGGCAAGCTGACCGCGCGCGAGCGGTTGCTGGTGCTGCTCGACGAAGACTCGTTCGAGGAACTCGACACCTATGTCGAGCATGACTGCGTCGATTTCGGCATGCAGGATCAGAAGATCCCGGGCGATGGCGTCGTCACCGGATCGGGGACGATCAACGGCCGCCTCGTCTATGTCTTCAGCCAGGATTTCACGGTCTTCGGCGGCTCGCTGTCGAAACGTCACGCCGAAAAAATCTGCAAGGTGATGGAAAAGGCGATGCTGGTCGGCGCGCCGGTCATCGGCCTCAATGACAGCGGCGGCGCGCGGATCCAGGAAGGCGTCGCAAGCCTTGGCGGCTATGCCGACGTGTTCCAGAAGAATGTGCTGGCATCGGGCGTGGTGCCGCAGATTTCGCTGATCATGGGGCCGTGCGCGGGCGGCGCGGTCTATTCACCGGCGATGACAGACTTCATCTTCATGGTGAAGGATTCGAGCTACATGTTCGTCACCGGTCCCGACGTCGTGAAGACGGTGACCAACGAAGTGGTGACGCAGGAAGAGCTCGGCGGCGCGATCACCCACACGACCAAGAGCTCGGTCGCCGATCTGGCGTTCGAGAATGACATTGAGGCGCTGCTCGCGGCGCGCGACTTCTTCGATTATCTGCCCGAGAACAACCGCAGCGGCGTGCCGGTGCGCCCGACGAGCGATCCCTACGACCGCGCCGAGATGAGCCTCGACACGCTTATCCCGCCCAATGCGAACCAGCCGTATGACATGCACGAGCTGATCCGCAAGACGGTTGACGAGGGCGATTTCTTTGAAGTGCAGCCAGCGCACGCTGCGAACATCATCTGCGGCTTCGGGCGCATCGAGGGGCGCACCGTGGGCATCGTTGCGAACCAGCCGCTGGTGCTCGCGGGGGTGCTCGATATCAATTCGTCGAAGAAGGCGGCGCGCTTCGTGCGTTTCTGCGACGCGTTCGAAATTCCGATCGTGACCTTCGTCGACGTCCCCGGCTTCCTGCCGGGCACCGCACAGGAATATAATGGCATCATCAAGCATGGTGCGAAGCTGCTTTTCGCCTATGCCGAGGCGACGGTGCCCAAGATCACGGTGATCACGCGCAAGGCCTATGGCGGAGCGTACGACGTGATGGCGTCGAAGCATCTGCGCGGCGATTTGAACTATGCGTGGCCGACTGCCGAAATCGCGGTGATGGGCGCGAAGGGCGCGGTCGAGATCATCTTTCGCGCCGACATGGGTGACCCCGAAAAGATCGCGCAGCGCACGAAGGAATATGAGGACCGCTTCGCCAACCCCTTCGTCGCGGCCTCGCGCGGCTATATCGACGAGGTGATCCACCCGCACAACACGCGCAAGCGCATCGCGCTGGGGCTTCGCAAGCTGCGGAACAAGAGCCTCGAAAACCCGTGGAAGAAGCATGACAATATTCCGCTGTAAATTTCCGTCGTCACCCCGGACTTGATGCGGGGTTCATTCTTCCGGCGCCGATCGAATGGATGCCGGATCAAGTCCAGCATGACGAAGTGAGAGAGAATTTGACATGAAACTGGGCCGCCTCAACCATATCGGCGTCGCGACGCCTTCCATTGCCGAGAGTATCGTCTTTTACCGCGAGGTGATGGGCGCGACGAAGATTCATGAACCGTTCGACCTGCCCGATCAGGGGGTGAAGGTGTGCTTCGTCGATACGCCCGGAGCGGGCGGGGCGCTCGATGGCACACAGATCGAGCTGATCGAGCCGCTGCCGGGCAACACGTCGATCGCTGGGTTCCTCGAAAAGAACCCGGCGGGCGGGCAGCATCATATGTGTTACGAGGTGCCCGACATCCACGCCGCCAAGGCCGAATTCGAGGCAATGGGCAAGCGCGTGCTGGGGGAGCCGCGGATCGGGGCGCACGGGACGCTGATCTTCTTCCTTCACCCCAAGGACATGGGCGGGGTGCTGACCGAGATCATGGAAACGCCGAAGGGCGATTATTGACGGTGTTCCCCGGCGAAAGCCGGGGTCCAAGACATCTGGACCCCGGCTTTCGCCGGGGTGCATAAAAAGAGATACGTATATGACCGACAAACCCACCCTCGACCAATGGGCTGCCGCCGCCGACAAGGAAGTGAAGGGTAAAGACCTTATCTGGCACACGCCCGAGGGGATCGATGTCAAGCCGCTCTACACGGCGGATGACGTAACCATCGATCCGGGCCTGCCCGGTTTCGCGCCCTTCACGCGAGGGGTGCGCGCGTCGATGTATGCGGGGCGGCCTTGGACGATCCGTCAATATGCGGGCTTCTCGACCGCCGAGGAATCGAACGCCTTCTATCGCCGCAATCTCGCGGCGGGACAGAAGGGCCTGTCGGTCGCCTTCGACCTTGCGACGCACCGCGGATATGACAGCGATCATCCGCGCGTCGTCGGCGACGTCGGCAAGGCGGGGGTCGCGATCGACAGCGTCGAGGATATGAAAATCCTCTTCGACGGTATCCCGCTCGATCAGATGTCGGTCAGTATGACGATGAACGGCGCGGTGATCCCGATCCTCGCCTTCTTCATCGTCGCGGGCGAGGAGCAGGGGGTCGAGCGCAAGCTGCTCGACGGGACCATCCAGAACGACATTTTGAAGGAGTTCATGGTCCGCAACACCTATATCTATCCGCCCGAACCCTCGATGCGGATCATCAGCGACATTTTCGGCTACACGTCGCGCGAGATGCCCAAGTTCAACAGCATCTCCATCTCCGGCTATCATATGCAGGAGGCGGGGGCGACGCAGGTGCAGGAGCTGGCCTTCACCATCGCCGACGGCATCGAATATGTGAAATATGGCGTGGCGAGCGGCCTCGACATCGACAAGTTTGCCGGCCGCCTGTCCTTCTTCTTCGCGATCGGCATGAACTTCTTCATGGAAATCGCCAAGCTGCGCGCCGCGCGCGTGCTGTGGCACCGCGCGATGACGAAGCTGGGCGCGAAGGACGAGCGCAGCAAGATGCTGCGCACCCATTGCCAGACGTCGGGGGTCAGCCTGACCGAGCAAGACCCCTACAACAATGTCATGCGCACGACGATCGAGGCGATGGCGGCGATGCTGGGCGGCACCCAGTCGCTGCACACCAATGCGCTCGACGAAGCGATCGCGCTGCCCACCGATTTTTCGGCCCGCATCGCACGCAATACGCAGATCGTGATCCAGGAAGAGACGGGCATGTGCAACGTCGTCGATCCGCTTGGTGGCAGCTATTATATCGAGGCGCTCACGCAGCAGCTCGTCGACAAGGCGCAGGAGATCATCGACCGGGTCGAAAGCGAAGGCGGCATGGCCAAGGCGGTCGCCGCCGGCTGGCCCAAGGCGATGATCGAGGAAGCCGCCGCCGCCCGACAGGCAAGGGTGGACCGCGGCGACGATGTCATCGTCGGCGTGAACAAATATCGCCTGAAGGACGAGGATCTGCTCGAAACGCTGGAGGTCGACAATACCAAGGTTCGCGAGGCGCAGGTCGCGCGGATCAATCGCGTCAAGGCGAGCCGCGACGAGGTCGCGTGCCAGGCGGCGCTGACCGCACTGCGCCGGGCGGCGGCCGCCCCGCAGTCGATCGAGACCAATCTGCTCGCGCACGCGGTCGATGCAGCGCGCGCGCGCGCCACGCTCGGCGAAATCTCGGACGCGATGGAGGTCAGCTTCGGGCGCTACGGCACCGTGCCGAAACCGGTGAAGGGCGTTTATGCCGCCCCCTATCAAGGCGACAGCCGCTGGGCGCAGGTCGTCGACGGGGTGAAGGCGGTCGAACGTCGTCTGGGCCGCGCACCCAAGCTTCTCGTCGCCAAGATGGGGCAGGACGGGCACGACCGCGGTGCCAATGTCATCGCCTCGGCGTTCAGCGACATGGGTTTCGACGTGGTGTCGGGCCCCTTGTTCCAGACGCCCGAGGAAACGGTCGTGCTCGCGCTCGAAAGCGGGGTCGATGCGGTCGGCGCGTCGAGCCTTGCCGCCGGGCACAAGACGCTGATCCCCGAACTCATCAAGGGACTGCGCGAGGCGGGTCGCGGCGACATCAAGGTGATCGCGGGCGGCGTCATTCCGCCGCAGGATTACGACTATCTGCGCGACGCGGGCGTGCAGGGCATCTATGGCCCGGGCAGCAATGTCGTGGAATGCGCCGCCGACGTCCTGCGCCTGCTCGGCCACAATATGCCCCCGCTGGAGGATGCCGCATGAGCGACCATAAACCCGAAACGCTGAGCGTTCACGCCGGCACCGCGCCCGATCCGACGACCAAGGCGCGGATCACGCCGATCTACCAGACCGCATCCTATGTGTTCGACGATGTCGACCATGCGTCGCGCTTGTTCAACCTGCAGGAATTCGGGAATATCTACACCCGGATCATGAACCCGACGAACGGCGCGCTCGAAGGCAAGATTGCGGCGCTGGAGGGCGGGCAGGCGGCGCTCGCGGTCGCCTCGGGCCATGCCGCACAATTCTTGGCCTTCCATACGATCATGGAGCCGGGGTGCGAGATCGTCGCGGCGAAAAAGCTCTATGGCGGCTCGCTCAACCAATTGGGGCAGAGCTTTCGCAAGATGGCGTGGACGACACATTTCGTCGATGCCGACGATCCAGCGAATGTCGCGGCTGCGATCAACGACAGGACGCGCGCTGTATTCATCGAAAGTCTCGCTAATCCGGGCGGGGTCGTGCAGGATATCGCGGCGATCGCCAAGGTCGCCCATGACGCCGGCGTGCCGCTGATCGTCGACAACACGATGGCGACCCCGATGCTCTGCCGCCCCATCGAGCATGGCGCTGATATCGTCGTCCATTCGGCGACCAAATTCCTGAACGGTCATGGCAATGCGATCGGCGGCCTGATTGTCGATGCCGGAACGTTCGACTGGGCAAAGGGTGGCAAATATCCTGCGCTGAGCGAACCCAATGCCTCCTATCACGGGCTGACCTTCACCGATGCGTTCGGGCCGCTGGCCTTCATCCTCGCCGCGCGGACGCTCGGCCTGCGCGACCTTGGCCCCGCGCTCGCGCCGATGAACGCCTTTCTTGCGCTCACCGGCATGGAGACGCTCGCGCTGCGCATGGACCGGCATTGCAGCAACGCGATCGCGCTCGCCAAATGGTTGCAGGATCATCCGGCGGTGAGCTGGGTCTCCTATGCCGGGCTGCGCGACAGCCCCTATCATGACCTCGCGCACAAATATCTCGGCGGGCGCGGCGGCGCCGTGTTCACCTTCGGCCTCAAGGGCGGCTACGACGCTGGCGTCAAGCTCGTCTCCTCGGTCAAGCTGTTCAGCCATCTCGCCAATCTTGGCGATACCCGTTCGCTGATCATCCACCCGGCATCGACGACGCACAGCCAGCTTTCGGAAGCCGAACTGGTCGAAGCCGGCGCCGGCCCCGACGTCGTCCGCGTGTCGGTTGGGATCGAACATATCGACGACATCATCGCCGACCTGGCGCAGGCATTGGAGACCTTCGCATGAAATGGCATCGGTCTCTCTCCGCGCTGGCGTTGCTCGCTGCAGCGTCGCCGGCCCTCGCGGAGGAGGTCGACCAGCCGAGCGAATATCGTCCGGGCATTATGGTCGAGCGGCTCTACAAGCAGCAGATCGACGACGTCTATTTCACGACCTGGTTCGGCCGCCTCGAAAAATCCGAGGGCGCATGGCGCGACGTCTATTTCGAGACCGGCGAGAAATATGTGAACAAGGGGCTGATCAGCTTCAATTGCGCGCAGTCGAAGGCCGAAATCGGCTTTATTCTCTATGACGTGGGCGATTTTGGCGTCGCGGCAGACCGCCGGGTTGTGCGTGTCGGCTTCGCCGACCGCAAAGCTTGGGCCGCAGGTCGTTTCAAGCCGCTATGGGGCGAAACACCGCCCTATGAACTCTATCTGGCGGCGCGCCAGCGCTTTTGCAAATGACGAAGGACCGGCAATGAGTTTTCCCACGATCGAAACCGACGAGGCACCGCGCACCGACTGGACGCGCGAGGAAATCGCCGCACTGTTCGACCTGCCGTTCGACGAACTGATGTGGGAGGCGCAGGGCGTCCATCGCCGTCATCACGCGCGCGGCGAGGTGCAGCTTTGCACGCTGCTGAGCATCAAGACCGGCGGCTGCGTCGAGGATTGCGGCTATTGCTCGCAGTCGAAGCATGCCGACAGCGGCCTCAAGGCCACCAAGCTGATGGACGTGCGCGCGGTGCTGCAAGCCGCGGCACAGGCGAAGGATGCGGGGTCGAAGCGCTTCTGCATGGGCGCTGCGTGGCGCAACCCCAAGGACCGCGACATGCCGGCGATCGTCGAGATGGTCGAGGGTGTCCGCGCGATGGGCATGGAAACCTGCATGACGCTGGGCATGCTCAGCAAGGAGCAGGCGCAGACTCTCGCGGTCGCGGGGCTTGACTATTACAACCATAATATCGACACGAGCCCGGAGAATTACCCGAATATCATCTCGACGCGGACGTTCCAGGACCGGCTCGACACGCTCGAGGAAGTCCGCAACGCGGGCATCAACGTCTGTTCGGGCGGGATCGTCGGGCTGGGCGAGACGCGCGCCGACCGCGTCGGTTTTATCCACGCGCTCGCAACGCTTGAACGCCATCCCGAAAGCGTGCCGGTCAACGCGTTGGTGCCGGTAAAGGGTACCGTGCTCGGCGACATGCTCGAGGGCACCCCGCTCGCGAAGATCGACGATATCGAATTCGTCCGCACGATCGCGGTCGCGCGCATCACCATGCCCAAATCGATGGTCCGCCTCTCGGCGGGCCGCGAGAGCATGTCGGAGGCGACGCAGGCCCTCTGCTTTATGGCCGGCGCGAACAGTATTTTCACCGGCGACAAGCTGCTGACGACCGCGAACGCGGGCGACAATGCCGACGCGGCGCTGTTTGCAAAGCTGGGCTTGCGTCCGATGGAGAGTGAAGAGCCGATGCGCCAAGGGTTGCTGACGGAGGCGGCGGAGTGATCCTCACGCTGTTTTATTTGGTGGCAGCAGTCGCGGAGGATCCTCCGGTCGATTGCGACAATCAACGATATCAGGTCGAGATGAACTATTGTGCCGGAAAGGCCTATGAGGTCGCGGATGCTGCGCTCAATGCTCAGTGGAAGCTGACCGTGGCCGGGATTCGGTCACGCGATAAGATGATCGATCGCCGCTATGATACCCAGCCCACCCATTATGACACGTTGCTCGCCGCGCAGCGTGCGTGGCTGACCTATCGCGATCAGCAGTGCCTGACCGAAAGTTTTGCGGCGCGCGGCGGCAGCATGGCACCGATGCTGCACAGCGGATGCATGGAACGATTGACCAAGGCGCGGACCGCCGAACTCAAGGCACTTGTCGAGGAATATTGATGTTCAAGAAAATCCTGATCGCCAATCGCGGCGAAATTGCCTGCCGCGTCATCAAGACCGCGCGGCGCATGGGCATCGCGACCGTTGCCGTCTATTCGGACGCCGACGCGCGCGCGCCCTTCGTACAGATGGCCGACGAGGCGGTGCATATCGGGCCGTCGCCCGCGTCCGAATCCTATCTGATCGCCGACAAGATCATCGCTGCGTGCAAGGCGACGGGCGCCGAGGCGGTGCATCCCGGTTATGGCTTCCTGTCGGAACGCACCAGCTTCGCTGAGGCGCTGGCCAAGGAAAATATCGCCTTCATCGGTCCGCCGGTGAACGCGATCGCCGCGATGGGCGACAAGATCGAGTCGAAGAAGCTTGCGAAGGAAGCAGGCGTCAACGTCGTCCCCGGCTTCGTCGGCGAGATCCGCGATACCGAGCATGCCGTCGAGATTTCGAACGAGATCGGCTATCCTGTAATGATGAAAGCCAGCGCTGGCGGCGGCGGCAAGGGCATGCGCCTCGCCTATGATGAGAAGGACGTCCGCGAAGGCTTCGAGAGCGTCAAGCGCGAGGGGCTCAACAGCTTCGGCGACGACCGCGTGTTCATCGAGAAATTCATCCTCAACCCGCGCCACATCGAGATCCAGATCCTTGGCGATCAGCACGGCAATATCCTCTATCTCAACGAGCGCGAGTGCAGCATCCAGCGCCGCCACCAGAAGGTCGTCGAAGAAGCGCCGTCTCCGTTCGTCACCGAAAAGATGCGCAAGGCGATGGGCGAGCAATGCGTCGCGCTGTCGAAAGCGGTCGGCTATCACAGCGCGGGGACGGTCGAACTGATCGTCTCGGGCGCCGACCCGACGGGCGAAAGCTTCTACTTCCTCGAAATGAATACCCGGCTTCAGGTTGAGCATCCGGTGACAGAAGCGATCACCGGCATCGACCTCGTCGAGCAGATGATCCGCATCGCCGCGGGCGAGAAGCTCGAAATGACGCAGGACGACGTCAAGATCGACGGCTGGGCGATCGAGAACCGCGTCTATGCCGAGGACCCCTATCGCGGCTTTCTGCCCTCGACAGGGCGCCTGACGCGCTACAAACCGCCGGTCGCCGGCTGGACTGACGATGGCGAGGAAAACGGCCGCCGCGGTGTGGACGGGGTTCGTGTCGATGACGGCGTATACGACGGCGGCGAAGTGTCGATCTTCTACGATCCGATGATCGCCAAGCTGATTACCTGGGGCGAGACGCGCGACGAGGCGGCGGACCTGCAGGTCGCGGCGCTCGACCGCTTCGAGCTCGAAGGGCTCGGCCACAATATCGATTTCGTCTCGGCGATCATGCAGCACCCGCGCTTCCGCTCGGGCGAGCTGACGACGGGCTTCATCGCCGAGGAATATCCCGAAGGCTTCCACGGCGCGCCGACCGACGAAGCGGTGACGCGCGCGCTCGCCGCAATCGCTGGCTTCATGGCGAGCGCCGAGGCAGACCGCGCGCGGCGCACCGATGGTCAGCTCGGCGACCGGCTCGACCCGCCCGCGAAATGGCAGGTGACGATCGACGGCGCGAGCCACAAGGTCAAACTCGGCCACAAGCATATCAAGGTCGATGGCGACAAGATCGACATCGCACTCGAATATACGCCGGGCGACCGGCTGGTGGTGGCCGAGATCGACGGCAGCGAGCTGGCGGTGAAGGTGCTGAAGACGCGCACCGGCTGGCGCATGACGACGCGCGGCGCGATCCATAATGTGCGCGTGCTGCCCTGGCATGTTGCGCCGCTCGCGAGCCACATGATCGAAAAGATCCCGCCCGATCTGTCGAAATTCCTCATCTGCCCGATGCCCGGCCTGCTCGTCGCGCTGCATGTCGGCGAAGGCGACAAGGTTGAGGCGGGTCAGCCGCTGGCGACCGTCGAGGCGATGAAGATGGAGAATATCCTTCGCGCCGAAAAATCGGGTGTGGTGAAGACCGTCAACGCCGCGCAGGGCGACAGCCTGGCGGTCGATGCGGTGATCCTGGAGATGGAATGATCTTCAAAATCCGTTTGTGCTGAGCTTGTCGAAGCACGGCCCTTCCTTCTACGGCCTGAGAGAAGAACGGCCCTTCGACAAGCTCAGGGCGAACGGAGTTGGTTGAATGCATATAAATCACGATGCAGACGCAGCCGCCGCACCTGAAATTTCCTTCGATGATTTCCTGCGCGTCGATATCCGCATCGGCACGATCGTCGAGGCCGAGCCTTTTCCTGAAGCGCGCAAGCCCGCGTTCAAGCTGAAGATCGATTTCGGTCCGGCGATCGGCATCAAGAAGAGCAGCGCGCAGATCGTCGCGCGCTATGCGCTCGAGGAATTGCCCGGGCGGCAGGTCGCGGCGGTCGTCAACTTTCCTCCGCGCCAGATCGGCAAGTTCATGTCCGAAGTACTGACCCTGGGCTTCGCCGACGCAGATGGTGAGGTCGTCCTTTTTGCTCCCGATCGTGTGGTACCCGATGGAGCTCGGCTGTTCTGAACGAGCCTGGCACAATATGTTTAATCGAGTTCGTAGCCGTGGCGCGCGACCAGAGGCGCAATAATCGGCATGGCAGGACTTAGATGATGTTCATAGTTTCGCCAGCGAAACACCGCATCTGTGCTAATCGGACCGCGCGCGCGCGCATAGCTGGGCGTTGCGGGCGTTGGAGTAACTTCGACGGAATTGGCCGCGAGTAAGCTCAGGCCCGTTGCCACGTTTAGCCGCTCTCCGGCCGTTACAGGATCGGCGACCAGTTGCTCATAGGACTGACGATACAGCGGGCACCCGGCAGCTTCCCAATGTGCGGTAAGTCGATCGATGGCCGCGAGATGATGTGCTGCATCGAGTGGGTTGAGTGCGCAATTATATCCATGCGTCAGATGATGCGACATCATTGAAACGACAACGTCGAGGGGATGGCGAGTCATCACTATGAACGGCGATTCCGGAAACGCCATCGTGAGAAGAGGCAAAAACTGTTCGTTGAACGGCATTTTATCTACGAAGTATGGAGCCTGAGCCGTATCTGCGTCGGCGGAGGCTAGTCCTGAATAGAGGTCGCGAAGCGCGACAGCCAAGCCATCTTTCGTAACATTTCCGAGCGACGCCAAGCCATCGGGATAGCTGCCGAACTGCGTAGAAATATGTTGAACGAGATTGAACGCGAAGGGAAGTTCGCCACGCGCACTGACCATTTGATCAGCGCTTATCAGCTGTTCGAAAAGCGTCGTGCCCGACCGCGGCGGCCCCGTGACGAAGATCGGCTGAGGCAAGCGATCATTCTTCGGTGCGCGGGGCAATGCATTGATAAAGTCTGCTGAAAATATTTCGATGACTCGATCGTGATGTGCCGTCAGGTGAGCAGCAGGATATGATAACTTCTCTGAGGCCGCGATCTGCGCTTTGCCGGCGACAAAATCTCCCCACGCATCGTCGTAACGGCCCGCGCGATCCCGCAATCGACCGCGTGCCAACCTGTCGGATCCGGAAATGGAACTTGCTCGGTCCAGTATATCGAGCGCCGTTTCCCATCTGTCGGTGCGCATCATCAGAACCGCAGTCCTAACTGATATATCGTGCCCCAAGCGCGCTGCGAGTTTTTCTGCCCGCTTCAAGACTGCATGGAGATCGTCGAAACGATCCAGTTGTTCGAGCACCCAGCCGAGACGGAGCAATACCCCAAGCGGGTCGCTGTTCCCATCTATACTTGCCGCCAACTGCATCGCCGCCAGTTCGTATTGCCCGGCGCGCGCGAGTGCCGTGCCGCGCGCAGCGAGCAGGTCTGGGTGAGGTGCGTCACCCGGGGGCGTGCCCCAATCAAGGTGATATAGGGCCAACGCCGTCTCGCCACGACGAGCTGCGAACTGCCCGAGCAATGCGTGTGCTGCATACGCATTGTCGGAGGTTGCCAGAATATCTCGTGCCTGAAGCTCCGCCTCTGCAAAACGGCCTTGGGAAAGCAGCGTCCGCATGTGTGCGAGGTTGGTCGACGACATGCCGGGCTCAGCTCACATGCTTGCCGGGCCCACCGATCAGCCGCTTAGCAAGGAACAGCTTGAACAGGATGAAGGCAACCAGCCCGACCGCGGCGGTCGCGACATGGAACAGCCAGAAGCTGGTCGTCGGCATCGACGAATACCAGGTGCCTACTTCGCCGACGATCTTGTTCGCGCCGAAGAAGGCGAGGTAGTAGATGCCGACGATGGTCGCGTTGAGCGCCTTCGGTGCCAGCTTGGTGAACAGCGCGAGGCTGACGGGCAGGATATGCGCGAAGCCGATGCTGTTGAGCAGATGGAACATCACCGGCCAGAACAGCCCGATCTTGCCGTCGCCCTGCGTCGCTGCCGCCATGACGAGGCAGAGCCCGCCGGCGATGGTGAAGACGCTGCCGATGATCATCTTGCCCAGCTCGTCGGGTTCGCGGTGGCGCTTGCCGTACCAGACGTAGAAGGCGGCGACCGCGGCGAGCATCGAAAAGCTCGCCGTCGCGTCGATGGTGATCATCCAGCTCGTCGGCAGCGTCTCGCCAAAGAAGGTGAGCTGGAAATGCTGGTCGGCCCAGACCAGATAGGCGTTGAAGATTTCCTGATTGGTGAGCAGCGCGACCGCCATCACTGGCACCAGCGTCAGCACCGCGACGACGCGCAGCCAGTCCTGCCGGGACATCGGTTCACTCGCTTTCGCAGCCGCGCCTTTGGCGGGCCGGTTGTCGGCGGGCAGCCACGGTCCCGCCATGATATATAGGATCAGGCCGATGACCATCACCACGCCCGCGGTGCCGAAGCCCCAGTGCCAGCCGACTTTTTCGCCCAGCGTACCCGAAATCAGCGGCGCGGCGATGACGCTGACGTTGATCGCGATGTAGAAAATCTGGAACGCCATCGCGCGGCGCAGATCGTCGGGCTTGTAAAGTTCGCCGACCTGGCTCGCGATATTGCCCTTGAACAGTCCCACGCCGACGATCAGCGCGAGGAGGGCAAAGAGGAAAGCGCCCTCGAACGCCATCAGGAAATGGCCGATCGCCATGATCAGGCCGCCAGCGATCAGCGTCGCGCGCCGCCCGAGCCAACGGTCGGCGATGAAGCCGCCGGCGATCGGGGTCAGATAGACGAGCGAGGTATAATCGCCGAAAATCTTTGACGCGAAGGGCTGACCGTCGATCCCGCCGTACCAGCCGCGCAGCCATTCCAGCCCGATGACCCCGCTCGCATGTTCGGGCAGCAGCAGATATTTGACCATGTAGAGCACGAGCAGCGTCTGCATCGAATAATAGGAAAAACGCTCGCACCCTTCGACGAAGGCCAGATAGCCCAGGCCCTTGGGATGGCCTAGAAAGGCGCGGTCGGCGCGGTCCATGCCCTCTTCGAAATCCGGCGTCGCCTCGGCAATCGTCATATGGTCACTCCCCGAAATTTCGGGCGACCCTAATGTTGCAAATGAAACTTTCCAGACACAATCGACGAACGGCGGCGGGCGCCGATGCGGCTTGTTACGTTCGCGCCGTCAGCGAATCCGCTGGCCGCCCTTCCATAGCGCGGTGACGCGGCCTTGCACCGGCATGCCGTCGAAGGGAGTGTTGCCCGCCCAGGCGGCCATCCGCTTCGCATCGACCTGCCACGGCGCTCCCTCGTTGATCAGGATCAGGTCGGCATCGGCACCCACCGTCAGTGTGCCCGCGTCGAGCTCGAGCAGCTTCGCCGGCGTCGCGGCGACGAGGTCGAACAGCCGCGCCGGGGTGACATGACCGTCGCGCACGAGCTGCAGCCCCATCGCGAGCAATGTCTCGGCGCCCGCCATGCCAGGGAGCGCCTCGGCGAAGGGCAGGCGCTTGTCCTCAGGACCGCGCGGATCGTGCCCGGATGCCAGCACGTCGATCGTCCCATCGGCGATCGCGGAGAGGCACGCGTGGCGGTCGTCCTCGCTGCGCAGCGGCGGCGACAGGCGGGCAAAGGTGCGGAAATCGCCGATCGCGGTGTCCGAAAGGAACAGATGCGCGGGCGTGATGCCGCAGGTGACGGGCAGGCCTTTGGCCTTGGCGGCGCGGACAAGGTCGAGCCCGCGCGCGGTGGTGACCTGGCGGAAGTGGATTGGCGCGCCGGTTTCCTCGACGAGCATTAGGTCGCGCGCGATCGCCATCGCCTCCGCGATCGCGGGCGCAGAAGCAAGACCGAGCCGCGTCGCCATTTCGCCATCGGTCGCAACCGCGCCGGCGGTCAGCCCTTCGTCCTCGGCGTGGGCGATAACGGTAAGGCCGAGCGAGGCGGCGTAGGACAGCACGCGGCGCATGACGCCGGCGTCGGCGATGCGTGCGCGTCCGGTGGCGACGGCGCGCGCCCCCGCCTGCTGCATCAGGCCGATCTCGGCGAGTTCGGCGCCGGCCAGGCCCTTGGTCGCGGCGGCGATCGGGTGCACCCATAGGTCGGGCTTGCCGCCCTTTGCGGCGCGTTCGACCAGACCCGCGCCGTCGAGGGGGCCGCTGTCGGGCATCAGCGCCGCGCGCGTGATGCCGCCGAAGTGGAAGGCGGGCTTGTCGGTCGCAAAGACGCCGAAGTCGATGATGCCGGGGGCGAGCCAGTGGCCCTTGGCATCGACCATTTCGGTGCCCTCAGGGCTCTCCGGCGGGTTCAGCGCCGCGATCCGGCCGCCCGCCACCAGCAGGCTGCCCGGCTCGCCGCCGAGCAGGCGCGCATTGGCGATCAGGAGGGGCTTCAGTTCCATCCGGGCACCCCCCGCTTGCGGCGCGTCAATATGTCGAGGCAGGCCATGCGCACGGCGACCCCCATTTCGACCTGTTCGGTAATCGTCGAGCGCGCCGGATCGTCGGCGACATTGCTGTCGATCTCGACCCCGCGGTTCATCGGACCGGGGTGCATGACGATCGCATCGGGCCTGGCCTTGTCCAGCCGCTGCGGCGTCAGGCCGTAGAGCGCGTGATATTCGCGCGCACTCGGCAGATAGGCGCCGTCCATACGTTCGTTCTGCAGGCGCAGCGTCATCACGACATCGGCGCCCTTCAACCCTTCGTCCATGTCGGTGAAGGTCGCGACATGCATCCGTTCCATCGCGGGCGGCGTCAGCGTCGGCGGCGCGACGACGCGCACCTCGTTGCCGAGCAGCGTCAGCGCGAGGATGTTCGAACGCGCGACGCGGCTGTGCAATACGTCGCCGCAGATCGCGATCGTCAGCCCCTCGACCCGTCCGAGCCGCCGCCGGATCGTCAGCGCATCGAGCAGTGCCTGCGTCGGATGTTCGTGGCGCCCGTCGCCCGCGTTGAGCACCGGGCAATCGACCTTGTCGGCGATCAGTTGCACCGCGCCTGAAGAAGCGTGGCGGATCACCATCGCGTCGGCGCGCATCGCATTCAGCGTCATCGCCGTGTCGATCAGCGTTTCACCCTTCTTCACACTCGACTGTGCGGCGTGCATGTTCACGACATCGGCGCCGAGGCGCTTGCCCGCAATCTCGAACGACAAGAGGGTGCGCGTCGAATTTTCGAAAAAGGCGTTGATGATCGTCAGCCCCTTGAGCCGGTCATCATGCTTCGCCGCGCCGCTGCGATTGAGTTCGACCCATTCTTCGGCGGCGTCGAGGATGTAGGAAATCTCCCACGGGGTGAGCTGGGCGATCCCGGTCAGGTGGCGATGGCGAAAGGCATCGCCGCCGGGCGGATAGTCGCTGGCGGGTCGAGGAGTTGCGCTTGTCATTAAAGCCGAGCCTTTAGGTCGCAGCGCGCAAATAGGCAAGCGCCGTGGATACGAATGGACCGAGTTTGCTCTCCGCTTCCAAGAGGAGCGGATCGAAGAGGCCGAACGCCCACAAGGCCAGGAGTACGACCTCCATTGCGAACAGAAAATGCATATCGTCCGCGAAGGGCTGTTTGCGTGTCTTGTGGCGAACGAGGCGCGACGCCGCGACGGTCCCGATCGCACCGCCGATCCTCGCCCAGTCGAGTAGCGTCGCTTCGCGGATGCGCCAAAGCCCTTTGTCAGCGCGCCGCTTGTCGATTACCATCAGCGCAAAAGCGATCAGGTTGGCGGCGATAAGCCAATAGAGAATATAGGCGGTCATTTTCGGCCGTATAACCGCAAAATACCCGCGAAATATTAAGGTCAGCGCACCAGCGCGTCGATCGCGCCCTGCAGGATGAAGGCGGCGGCCGCGCTATCGACGCGCTCGGCGCGCTTGGCGCGGCTCACGTCGGCGGCGATCATCGCACGCTCGACCGCGGCGGTCGACCAGCGCTCGTCCCACAGCAGCAACGGCAGCGCGAGCGGCGTGAGATTGCGGGCGAAGGCGCGGGTGCTCTGGGTGCGCGGGCTGTCGCTGCCGTCCATGTTGAGCGGCAGGCCGACGACGATGCCGACCACCGATTGCGCGGCGATCAACGCCTTGAGCGCCTCGAAATCGACCGTGAATTTCTTGCGGACGATCGTCTTGTCGGGCGTCGCAAAGCTCCATCCCGCGTCGCACAGCGCGACGCCGATCGTCTTGGTCCCGACATCGAGCCCGACAAGGCGGCCGCCGCCGGGCAGGGCGGCGGCGAATTCGGAAGCGGCGGTCGTAATCATCGATCGACCCCTAGTCGCAAAGCCTCGTCATTGCGAGCGAAGCAAAGCAATGACGTGATCAGATCTTGGCGGTCGGGGCTGCCGCAGGCTTCGTCGATATGGGCAGCGCCGCAGCCGGTGGCGGAACCGGCGATGCCTTCCCCTCAAACGCAGCGAGACGTCGGAGCGCATCGGCGCGGACGTTCGCCCAGAACAGGGTGATGTCATAAACATGATAATTGTTGCCGGGCAGCACATAGCCCGCGACGACAAAATGCTGCGCCGCGTCGGCGTCGCCGATCAACAGGAAGCCGCGATCGTCGTCGCATTTGGCGCCGACCTTGCCGGTGATGAGGTCGCCCTTGCGGAAGCCATCGGACGGTTTGAGCGTGCCGATGTTCGCCTCAGGTCCGGCGGCGGCATCGGGCGTGCCGGTGAGCGGGTTGGTGCAGAGCATGCGCGTGCCCGCGCGCGGGCGTCCGTCGAAGCCGATTGTGCCGTCATAGGCGCCGGTGACCATCGACGTATCGGCGGGCTCGGCGAAGCTTGCCCAAGACAGGATGCAGCCCTTTTGGTCGGGCGTGTCGCAGGCGGGCAGACCGAGCGCGGCCATATCGGTGTCGCGGCTGATCGGCCAGCCGATGACATAGGCGGCCACGATGCGCTTCGCGAGCGGCGTGCCCGCGATGCGGTTCTTGAGCAGCGTCGTCAGATGCAGCGCGCCCTGGCTATGGCCTGCAAGAATGATCGGCTTGTCCTTGGGAATGGCGGCCAGAAAGGCGTCGAAGGCCTGTTCGACGTCGCGGTAGGCCGCGTCGATCGCCTTGCCCGCCGTTACGCGGTCTTCGGCGAGAAACGCGCCGAGCGTTGCCTGACGATAGCGCGGCGCCCATATGGCGCCGGCATCGCCGAATGCGCTTGCCATGCCGCGCACGAACAGCGTGGCGCGGTAATCGGCGTCGGCATTGCCCAGCGGCGCGTTCCAGCTCGCCTTGCTGTAATAGCTTGTCGGGTGGACGAAAAAGACCGCGGCATCGCCGAGCGGAGCGGTGGGCGCGGCTCCCGATGCTTCGGCCGCCTTTGCGGGCGCAATCAGTGGCCGTGCGCCCGGTTCAGGGGCGCTTGCTTCGCCGTCTATCGCTTCGGCGGGCGGACGCCAGGCCGACGGGTCGTCGGGCCGGCCGGGGCGGGCGATCCACATTTTGGGATCATCATAGGCGTTGGCCGCCACCGCCGCTTGCGGCACGAAATCGCTGCTCGGAACGAAGGCGACACGGCCGAACCAGCCGGGATTGAGCTGATAGGCAATGCCGACACCGAGTATCATCAGGATGATCGCGGCGATGAAATAAATGAATTTGCGGGCCAAGTCGGGGCTCCATGCGGCGGGAGATACGGGTGCGCTATCTGGCTTGCGCCGCGCCATCAAACAAGCCCAGATGTGGGGCATGACCGACAGCATCGCAAGCGGCGCCGCGCCCGATTCGCCCGTGCTTTCCACTCGCCTCGACGATAGCGATCCGCCGTGGCCGCAGCGTCCCTGGGTCATAGCGGCGCTCTGCGCGACCGCGGGCCTGCTCTTTCACGCCTGCATCGACCATGACTATGGCGACCCGCTTGACCGCTGGCGGATGGCGCTCGCGACCTTCGTCGCAGTCGCAGCGCTGGTATTCACGCTCGGCATGGAAATCCGCCGCATGCACTGGGCGGCAGGCTTCGCGCTCCTGTGGGGCGCGATCATGGCGCTGATCGTGTGGAACGGGGCAGGGTATAATTTCGATGCCTCGCCGTTCGAATGGCCTTTCTGGTCGGGGCTACTGGCGGTTCTGGTCGCCACGCCGCTCTTTCAGACGCGCCGGGACGTCGCACCCGACGCGCGGTTCTGGAAGCTGTGGCAGATGCCCTACGACCGGCTGCACAGCCACGCCTGGACCGACGCGGTGATCGGCGCGGCATCGCTGGCGTTCGTCGGCCTGTCCTTTCTTTTGACGGTGCTGATCGGTGAGATGTTCCACCTGATCGGCATCGATCTGATCCGCGAATTGCTGCGCGGCGAATGGTTCGGCTGGATGCTCGCGGGGGCGGCGTTCGGCGGCGCGGTAGGGCTGCTGCGCGAGCGCGACAAGCTCGTCGCGACCTTGCAGCGGCTGGTGATGATCGTGCTTTCGGTGCTGGCCCCGGTGCTCGCCGCGGCGTTGCTGATCTTTTTGCTCTCGCTTGTCGGGACGGGTCTGCAGCCCTTGTGGCGCTCGGGCTTTTCGACCGCGGCGCTGATGATGGCGGCGGCTGCCTTTGCCGTGTTGCTCGCCAATGCCGCGATCGGCAACGGCCGCGAAGAGCGTGCGGGCAACCGGCTGCTGCACGTCGCGGCGGCGGCGCTGGTCGCGGTGGTTCTGCCGCTCGCGGTTATCGCCTTTTATTCGATGCACCTGCGCGTGCTCCAATATGGCTGGACGCCCGAGCGGCTGTGGGGCGTGATCGCGGCGGTAATCGCCGTCGCATATGGCGTATCGGGGCTGTGGTCGGTCGTCCGGGGACGGCATGATTTCGACGATCTGTTGCGGCCCCTGCAACAGAAGCTGGCGATCGGTCTCGTCCTGCTTGCAGGCTTTCTGGCGCTGCCCATCGTCGATTTTGGCGTGATCTCAACGCGCGATCAGCTCGCACGGCTGGAAAGCGGCAAGGTCGGTGCGGACAAGTTCGACTGGGCGGCGCTGGCGTTCGATTTCGGGCCGAGCGGGCGGCAGGCGTTGACGCGTCTCGCCAAGTCGCCCGACAAGGCGCGCGCGAACTACGCGAAAATCGCCATGAGCGCGAAGAACCGCTGGGACCTGGGCGCCGGCGACGGCCGCGATGCGGCGGAAGTCGCCTATCGCGCGACGCCGCTCGCCGACAAGGTTCGCGTTCTGCCGGCGGGGCGGACCATGATTCCGGATGTCGAAAAGGCGATCGAGGATCAGCAATGGTGCCGCGATGCACCCTGTATTCTGTACTGGCTGTCAGATCAGCGCGTCGCGGTGATCGGACGGGGGCAGGCGCGGGTGATGATGCTCGAGCGCGACGCCAAGGGTCGCTGGGGCCCGAACTATGCGCTCGGCGACAGCCCGCCGCGCGGCGACACGGCGCTGACCATCGACGATCTGGTGAAGGCTCCGGTCGAGCTGCGCACGGTCCAGCGCCAGCAGCTTTTCGTCGGCGGCAAAGCCGTGGGCGGTGATTTCGAATAGGGATTTCACCGGTTCCAGTCGCGGCGCCCCCGGGTGCCGCTGCGGTCAGGATCATAGTTGATGCAATGCGGCGAGGGTGCTAGCGGCGCTGCTTCTCCCGATAAGGCGACAGACATGGCAATCGATCAAGCAACAGTCCGGAAAATTGCGTCGCTCGCGCGCATCGCCATCACCGATGACGAAGCGGCGGCGATGGAAGGCGAACTCAACGGTATCCTCGGCTGGGTCGAGCAATTGGGCGAGGTCGACGTGACCGGCGTCGAGCCGATGACCGCCGTCATTCCGAACACGCTGCGCCTGCGCGACGATGTTGTCGATGCCGACCCGCTGACTGGCGGGGGCCGCCGCGACGATATCCTTGCCAATGCGCCCGAACCGCAGCACGGCTTCTTCGGCGTTCCCAAGGTGATCGAATGATGCGCCTTGCTCTTTTTCCGTTGGCCCTGAGCTTGTCGAAGGGCCGTTCTTCTCTTCACCGTTCGAAAAATGAAGAACGGTGCTTCGACAAGCTCAGCACGAGCGGGTTTGGGAAATGACTGATCTTACGAATCTCACCGTTGCAGAAATCCGCGACGGCCACCGTGCGGGCGATTTCAGCGCCGTCGAAGTTGCCGAGGCGTTCAACGCCAATGTCGCGGGCGCCAAGGCGCTCAATGCCTTCATCGTCGAGACGCCCGACCGCGCGATCGAGGCCGCCAAAGTGGCGGATGCCGACCGCGCCGCCGGGACGCTGAAGCCCCTGTCGGGCGTGCCGATCGGAATGAAGGATCTGTTCGCGACGAACGGCGTCCAGACGACCGCCGCGAGCCATATGCTCGAAGGCTTTGTGCCGCGCTATGAATCGACCGTCAGCCAGAAATTGTGGGACGCTGGCTGCGGCATGCTCGGCAAGCTCAACCTCGACCAGTTCGCGATGGGCTCGTCGAACGAGACGAGCTATTTCGGAAATGTGATCAGCCCGTGGAAGCGCAACGACGGCGGCAATGCCGCGCTTGCGCCGGGCGGGTCGTCGGGCGGCTCGTCGGCGGCGATCGCGGCGCGGCTCTGCCCTGCGGCGACCGGCACCGACACCGGCGGCTCGATTCGCCAGCCCGCGGCCTTCACGGGCATTTCGGGGATCAAGCCGACCTATGGCCGCTGCTCGCGCTGGGGCATCGTCGCCTTCGCCAGCTCGCTCGATCAGGCGGGGCCGATGGCGCGGACGGTGCAGGACTGCGCGATCATGCTTGAAAATATGGCGGGCTTCGATCCGAAGGATGCGACCAGCCTCGACCTGCCCGTGCCCAATTGGGAAGCGGCCTTGTCGAGCGACCTCGCGGGCAAGACGGTGGGTATTCCCAGGGAATATCGCCTCGAGGGTATCGATCCCGAGATCGACGCAATGTGGGACGCCGGCATCGCGATGCTGAAGGATGCCGGGGCCGAGGTCGTCGAGATCAGCCTGCCGCACACCAAATATGCGCTGCCGACCTATTATATCATCGCGCCCGCCGAAGCTTCGTCGAACCTCGCGCGCTATGACGGCGTGCGCTATGGTTTGCGCGATCTGCCGCAGGGCGCGGGGCTGCAGGACATGTACGCCGCGACGCGCGCCGACGGCTTCGGGCCCGAGGTCAAGCGCCGGATCATGATCGGCACCTATGTGCTGTCGGCGGGCTTCTACGACGCCTATTACACGCAGGCGCAAAAGGTGCGGACGCTGATCTCGCGTGACTTTAGCACGGCGTTCGAGACGTGCGACGTGATCCTCGCGCCGACCGCGCCGTCGGCGGCGTTCGGGCTGGGCGAAAAGACCGCCGATCCGCTGTCGATGTATCTGAACGACGTGTTCGCGGTGCCCGCGAGCCTCGCGGGGTTGCCCGCGATGTCGGTCCCCGCGGCGCTCAACCGCGAAGGCCTGCCGCTGGGGCTCCAGATCATCGGCAAGGCGTTCGACGAGCAGGGCGTGCTCAACGCCGGGCTGGCGATCGAAGAGCGCGCGGGGTTCAATGCGCGCGCGGAGAAGTGGTGGTGATTTAGCGGTGTGCTCCCGCAAAAAGCGGGAGCCCAGAGCGGCCTCGCGCCGCCCCGCACTGGATCCTCGCCTTCGCGGGGATACAAGAAGGAACGAAGATGTCTGACTATCGCATCAAGGGCGAAACCGGCGAGTGGGAGGTCGTGATCGGCCTCGAGGTTCATGCGCAGGTCACTTCCAACGCCAAGCTTTTCTCGGGCGCCGCCACCGCGTTCGGGGCCGAGCCGAACACGCAGGTGAGCCTCGTCGACGCTGCGATGCCGGGGATGCTGCCGGTGCCGAACCGCGAGTGCATCCGTCAGGCGGTGCGCACGGGGATGGCGATCGACGCGCAGATCAACAAATGGTCGCGCTTCGACCGCAAGAATTATTTCTACGCCGATCTGCCGCAGGGCTACCAGATTTCGCAGCTCTATCATCCGCTTGTCGGCGAAGGCTCGCTGACGATCGAGGCCGATGAGAAGGCCGGAATCGCCGCCGACAAGGTGATCGGGGTCGAGCGCATCCATGTCGAGCAGGATGCCGGCAAGCTGATGCACGACCAGCATCCGACGATGTCCTTCGTCGACCTTAACCGTTCGGGCGTCGCGCTGATGGAGATCGTGTCGAAGCCCGACATGCGCTCGCCGGCCGAAGCCGGCGCCTATGTCCGCAAGCTGCGCGCGATCCTGCGCTATGTCGGCTCGTGCGACGGTAATATGGAAGAAGGCTCGATGCGCGCCGACGTGAACGTCAGCGTGCGGAAACCCGGCGACGAATTCGGCACGCGCACCGAGACGAAAAATGTGAACTCCGTGCGCTTCGTCATGCAGACAATCGAATATGAAGCAAAGCGCCAGGTCGAGGTGCTGGAGGCCGGTGGTAAGGTCGATCAGGAAACGCGCCTATTCAATCCCGACACCGGCACGACGCGGACGATGCGGTCGAAGGAAGACGCGCACGACTATCGCTATTTCCCCGACCCCGACCTGTTGCCGCTCGAACTCGACGATGCGTTTCTTGCAGAGTGCCGCGACTCCTTGCCCGAACTGCCCGACGCCAAGCGCGCGCGCTATCTGGGGCTGGGTATTTCGGCCTATAACGCCGACGTGCTGACCGCCGAGGTCGAAAATGCCCGCTGGTTCGACGCGCTGCTCGAAACCGGCGCCGAGCCCAAGGCGGCGGCGAACTGGGTAACGAGCGAGCTGTTCGGCGCGCTCAACCGGCTCGGCAAGGACATCGGCGATTGCCCGGTGACCCCGGCGCAGGCGGGCGAACTGCTCGGCCTGGTTGCCGACGGCACAATCTCGGGCACGATCGCGAAGCAGGTGTTCGAAAAGATGCTCGAAAGCGGCGACGGCGCTGCCGCGATCGTCGATCGCGAGGGTCTCAAGCAGACGAGCGACACGGGCGCGATCGAGGCCGAGATCGCCAAGGTTCTTGCCGCCAATGCCGACAAGGTCGAGCAGTATAAGGGCGGCAAGGAAGCGCTGTTCGGCTTCTTCGTCGGTCAGACGATGAAGGCGATGCAGGGCAAGGCGAACCCGCAGGTCGTGAACGAGCTGCTGAAAAAGGCGCTTTCCTGAACGCGCTGGCGATGTTGGTAGGGAGGGCGACCCCCGTCAGTCGGCGGGCGCCTTCCACACCGTCCGGCCTTCCTTCACCGTTTCCAGCACCTTGATGTCCTTGATCGCTTCGACCGGCGTCGTCAGCGGATTCTTGTCGAGGATCACGAAGTCGGCGAGCAGCCCGGCCTTTATACGGCCCTTGCGATTCTCCTCGAACACCTGCCACGCGGGACCGGTCGTAAGCGCCTGCAATCCTGCATAGGCGTCAAGCCGCTGGTCGGCGCCGCTGACGACGCCGGTGGGCGAGACGCGCGCCATCGACGTCCAGAGCATGAAGCGCGTGTCGAGCGGGGTTACGCTGAAATCGCTGTGGTTCGACGCGATGAGGCCGGCATCGCGTGCGGCGCGGAAGGGGCTGATGAAATCGACCACCTCCTTCGGGAAATTGCTGCGGTGGACGTCACCCCAATACCAGGTGTGATTTGAAAAATAGGCGGGGCCAACTCCGATGCGGGCGTAGGCTGGCAATTGGTCGGGGCGCTGGAACTGCGAGTGGATGACGATCGGGCGGCGATCGTCTGCCGCCTTGATCCCCAGCGCATCGAAGCCCTTGATCGCCATGTCGATCGCGGCGTCGCCATTGGCGTGGACGAATATCTGCCAGCCGCGGTCGTTGACCTTGCGAGCCAGCGTGTCGAACTCTTCCTGGCTGACGATCGGCTGCCCGTGCCATGGGTGGTCGCCGCTCGGGCTGCCGCGTTGGTAATCGCGCGTGAAATAGGCGGTCCGCGCCTGCGGGCTGCCGTCGAGGATGAATTTCACCCCTTCGATCTTCACATGGTCCTGATAGGTGCGGAATTGAATATCTGGTTTCGCCAGCAGCGCGTCGAGACTGGTGTAGATCGGCAGCAGCGCAAGATCGATCTTGAGCCGCGCGCGGGCCGCGTCGCTGGTGAAAAAGCCCAGGTCTGCGGGCGAGGTCGCGCCGTCCTGCGCATGGGTATAGCCCTCGGCAAAATAGCGCGCTTGCGCCGCATCGAGCATCGCGAGCTTCTGTTCCGCCGTCGGCTGCGGCATCGCGGGCAGCATCTGGTACATCGCCTTTTCGAGCAGCACGCCGTTCAGCCGTCCGGCGTCGTCGCGCAGCATCAGTCCGCCCGGCGGCGGCTGGCTTGCATCCGACAGCTCCGCCGCGGCGAGGGCCGCGCTGTTCGCGACGAGCCCGTGGAGCGAGATGTGCAGCAGGACGATCTTGTGATCGGGCGATACCGCGTCGAGCTCGGCGCGGGTGATATGACGCCGCTCTTTCAGCGCTTCGTCATTATATTGCCAAACGACGACCCAGCCGCCCTTCGGAATGGCGCGTCGCGCGATGAAATCGCGGACCACGCCTTGCAGGCTGGCGATGTCGGTGACGGGCGGCAGCGACTTGTCCCACAGGTCGAGCCCGCCCGCCATCTGGAGCGCGACGGCGAAATGCGAATGGGCATCGACGAAGCCCGGCAGCATTGTCGCGCCGGAAAGGTCGTGGATCAGGGCATCCTTGCCGGCGGCCCGGCGCGCGCCCTTTTCGTCGCCAACGAAAAGGATCTTTCCGTCCTTGGCGACGACGGCCTTGGCCAGATGCGGCGTGTCGCCGTCCATCGTGACGATCGGTCCGCCGCGATAGATGGTCGGACGATCCTGTGCGCCGGCCGACTGTGTAGCCAGCGCGGCGAAAAGGGCTAACGCCCCGATGATCTTTTTCATATCCCTCTCTCCCACCGCCTTCTTGGCGGCGGGCAAGGGGAACGGTCAAGCGCTTAGCAAGCTAAATGTGCTGCGGCGGTGCTTCGTCGGGTCCGCGGCCAGGCTCGTCGATATCGCCGCCGCCGGGGCTTCCGGGTATTTCCTGCGGCTGCCCCGCGGGGTCCTCGTGCGGCGTCGGTTGCACCGGTCGTTCGGGCGGCGACTGCGGCTCGATGACATCGGGCTTGGGCTTGGGAAGGGGGTCGGGCAGGCTATTGGTGCCGCTGGTCATGATCGTCTCCTCAGACTCCAACAACCTATAGCCGCTTTCATCGTTCCGCTCACGGAATATCGCGGCTTTCCGCCCTTGCCCTCGGCCACGCGTCTGCTATAGCCCCGCCCGGCCCGCACGGGCGTGCGCGGCACAGCGCATGGATTCGTGCACCCGGCCGACAGCTCATGCGGGCGTGGCGGAATTGGTAGACGCGCTGGTTTTAGGTACCAGTATCGCAAGATGTGGGGGTTCGAGTCCCTTCGCCCGCACCATGTCCGCAAGAGCGAGGTCGGATAGAAGTACCCAGCTTTCGGGCCGGGTTTGCGATAAGAGATTTTGAGCAAGGATAAGACCAAGGCAATGAAGACCGTCGAAACGCTGAACGAAGGCCTGAAGCGCGAATATCGCCTGACCATCACCGCGAAGGACATCGACGCGCGCGTCGATGACGAAGTCAAGGCGATCGCGCCGACCGTGCGCATGCCCGGCTTCCGCCCCGGCAAGGTGCCGCCGAACCTGATCCGCAAGATGCACGGCGAAGCGCTGTCGGCCGACGCGCTGAACAAGGCGATCGACGCCAGCGTGCGCGATCTGATGACGAAGGAAAAGCTTCGTCCAGCTCTCCAGCCTGCCGTGAGCCTGGAAGATGGCTATGAGCGCGGCAAGGATGCCGAACTGACGGTTGCGCTCGAAGTGCTGCCCGAAATCGAAGCGCCGTCGATCGACGGGCTGAAGCTCGAACGCCTGACCGTCGCGGCCGACGATGCCGCCGTAATGGCCAAGATCGAGGAATTTGCGGCGCAGATGAAGCGCTTCGAAGACGCGCCCAAGACGAAGAAGGCTGCGACCGGCGATCAGGTCATCATCGACTTCGCTGGCAGCGTCGATGGCGTCGCTTTCGACGGCGGCACCGGCGAGGACATGGCGGTCGAAATCGGTTCGGGCCAGCTCATCCCGGGCTTCGAGGATCAGCTCGTTGGCGTGAAGGTCGGTGACGAAAAGACCGTCAAGGTCAGCTTCCCCGACGAGTATCCGGTCGAAAATCTGAAGGGCAAGCCCGCCGAATTCGCCGTGACGGTGAAGGAAGTGAAGGTTCCGGCCAAGACCGCGATCGACGACGAGTTCGCCAAGTCGCTCGGCCTCGAGAGCCTCGAGAAGCTCAAGGAGCTCATGCAGGGCCAGGTCGAACAGGAGCTCAACGGCCTGACGCGCACCTATATGAAGCGCAAGCTGCTCGACCAGCTCGCCGCGAGCCACGATTTCGACGTGCCCCCGACGATGGTCGAAGCCGAATTCGGCCAGATCTGGCAGCAGCTCGAACATGAAGCGAGCCACGAAGCCGACCCCGAAGCGGCGAAGGTCGAACTCGAAAAGGATCGCGACGAATATCGCAGCATCGCGGTGCGCCGCGTCCGCCTTGGCCTGCTCCTCTCGGAAATCGGTCAGGCGCATGGCGTGCAGGTCAGCGCGCAGGAAATGCAGCGTCTGGTCATGCAGGCGGCGCAGCAATATCGCCCCGAAGACCGCCAGCGCTTTGTCGAATATGTCCAGCAGGACGCGCTCGCCGCGGCGCAGCTTCGCGCTCCGCTGTACGAGGACAAGGTCGTCGACTTCCTGTTTGAAAAGGCGGAAATCAGCGATCGCGAAGTGACCCGCGAAGAGCTGGAAGCTGCGATCGAAGCCGATGACGATCATGTCCATGGTCCGGGTTGTGGCCACGACCACGATCATGACGCCAAGCCCGCCAAGAAGGCGGCCGCGAAAAAGCCGGCTGCCAAGAAGGACGCGGTGAAGGAAGAAGCCAAGGCCGAGAAGGCCGAAGCTCCGGCCAAGAAGGCCCCGGCGAAGAAGGCAGCGGCCAAGGTCGACGCCGAGGAAAAGCCGGCAGCCGCCAAGAAGGCGCCTGCCAAAAAGACCGCGACGAAGAAATAAGCCTCACATCAGGTGAGCAAAAAGGCCGGGCGGCGTTTCTCTGCCCGGCCTTTTTGTGTCTGGTGGACTCGAATGATATCGGCGACGCCAGCGTGTGCGGGGCGATCATTCTTTGGCGGCGTTCCCGAAGGACCTCATCGGCCCGTCAGGCTCCGCAAAGGTCAGATCACAGCCATATTGTAGCAATGCCAGCTGAAGATGGCGGCGGCGCCGCGGTGAGGACGCCACGCCTCACCGATTTCGCGGACACGCTTCTCGCTCGGGCGTGCGTCGAGCCGAAGGATGCGGCCAACGGCTTCCTGCACCGCCAAATCGCCGGCAGGCCAGATGTCGGGGCGTCCTTCGGCGAAAAGCAGATAGATTTCGGCCGACCAGCGTCCGATGCCCTTGACCTTGGTCAGTAGCGCGATCGCCTCTTCATCGTCGGCGGGGAGGGCGGCGAAGTCGAGTTCGCCATCGAGTACAAGCTGCGCCAGACTCTTGGCATAGCCTTGCTTTTGCGCCGACAGGCCGCAGGCGCGAAGGGCATCGAATTCCGCGGCCGCCATTACCTCGGCGGGACAACCCGCCCCGAAACCAGCTTCCAGCTTGTTCCAGATCGAGGTTGCCGCTGCGACGCTGACCTGCTGGCCGACGATGGTACGCAGCAACGTCGTATAGCCGGGCTCGCGGATGCGCGGTTCGGGATAGCCGGCATTGCCCAGCGCGCGGGCAAAATTCGGCTCGCGCGCCGCAAGCGCATCGATCCCGGCCTTCAATTGCTCCTGCGACAGCCCCATCGATATTCTCCTTTTGTTCCGAATGCCGTCATTAGCAACGCTTGATTTGCCACGCAACGCACGACATAGCCCTGCCGAGTCGAAACTATGGGGACGAGCATGGCCAAGCTGATTGTCGTGACGCGCGACGGAACCGAACATGAAATCGAAGGCGATACCAGCCTGACCGTGATGGAAAATATCCGCGACGCCGGTTTCGATGAACTGCTCGCGCTGTGCGGCGGCTGTTGTTCTTGCGCCACCTGCCACGTCCATGTCGAGGCGGGCGACGCCGCGGCGCTTCCGGCGATGAGCGAGGACGAAAACGATCTGCTCGACTCGACCAGCGACCGCGACGACACCTCGCGCCTGTCGTGCCAGATCCCGTTCAGCGACGCGCTCGACGGGCTGAAGGTGCGGATCGCCGCCGAAGATTGATACCATTCGTCATCCCGGTGAAGGCCGGGATCTCGATGGTTCAGCTATAACGCGAAGTTGAGGCCCCGGCCTTCGCCGGAGTGACTGCTCATGGGCTCAGGCTCCAGCCGTCGCCACCGCATAGAGCGCGATCGCCGCTGCGTTCGAGATATTGAGGCTCTCCATCCGCGGCGAGATGGGGAGCTTTGCCAGCACGTCGCAATGTTCCATCACATTGTGCCGCATGCCGTCGCCTTCGGACCCGAGCACCAGCGCGACCTTGCTGCCGTCCAGCGTGTCTCCCAGCGTCGTTTCGGTGTCGCCGGTCAGTCCGATTCGCCAATATTGCGCCTCGGCGATTTCCTCGAGCGCCCGCGACAGATTGACGACGCGTACCCACGGCACGGTTTCGAGCGCGCCCGATGCCGAGCGGGCGATCACGCCGCTTTCGGGCGGGCTGTGGCGGTCCTGCGTAACGATTGCTGCGGCGTCGAAAGCCGCGGCGGAGCGCAGCACGGCGCCGATATTGTGCGGATCGGTAACTTGGTCGAGAACGACGATCGGCCGCTTGCTCTCCGCATCGACTTCGTCCTGCAAAAGATCGCCGAGATAGATTTCGTCGAGCGGATCGACCTCGATCACCAGGCCCTGATGCGGGGCATCGCGCGCGACGAGCCGCGCTAGGTCGGCAACGTCGGCAAAACTGATGGGAACAACCGGCGGCAAATCGAGCTGGCCGAGCGCTTCGCGCGTCCCCCAGATTCGCTTGACGCGACGTTCGGGGTTCGCGAGCGCGGCCAGAACGGCGTGGCGTCCCCAGAAACGGACGCCCTGACCGCGCGGAGTCTGCCCCTGTGGGCGGCGATGACGGGAAAATTGTCTCATAGCGGCGGCCTTTCCCATGACTGCCATTGACAGGCAAGACTCCTTTCGCCATTGGACCGCTTCCCAACGCGGACCCCATGGACAGGTGGCCGAGTGGTTAAAGGCAGCAGACTGTAAATCTGCCCGGGTTTCCCGTACGCTGGTTCGAATCCAGCCCTGTCCACCACCCTCCGGTCTGAGGGCATCTCCTAAAATCGCTGGAAACCGCAGAAAACCTGGGGTATTATCCCTTTATCGTACCTCTGCATCGCATGCCGTATTGACCTGACCCCCATTTTCTCCACCAGTTGAAGCTAGAGTCCGACCTGAAGAAGGGACGGACAGATGAAGCGGAAGCAGTTTTCGGAAGAACAGATTATCGGCATCCTGAAGGATGCCGAGGCGGGCGCGGTGGTCACAGACCTATGCCGTCGTCACGGCATGTCGAGCGCGACCTATTACGCGTGGAAGGCCAAGTTCGGCGGACTGGAGGTGTCCGACGCCAGACGGCTTCGGGCGCTGGAGGAGGAGAACGCG